>WBZQ01000024.1_pt1 | contig 191674 bp, 171 predicted proteins | sample 5204251 | NCBI WGS metagenome assembly WBZQ01 (sample SAMN12412402, study PRJNA552823) | activated sludge metagenome | isolation source: activated sludge from nitrification reactor of wastewater treatment plant... | place: USA: Virginia | collected 2017-09 | reverse complement strand
AGAATGTGAAAGTATGGTGGTCGAGTATATAGACGTTAAAAGCCTTAAGAGTGCCGGAATCTTAGCTTCCTGAAGAGGCCGTGTCAAGAATAAAGGGGGGAGGGGGAGCGGGTGGTCATGAGGCCATCCAGTTGCTCGCAGACCGCGCACAATCGGAATGTGCTCGGCAGATGCGCGCAGTTGGACGGCCTCAATGACCACCCTCAGGTGTCGATAGCGATTGGTTCGGAGACGCTGGCCTCAGAAGGCCCTCTTTGGGCGTGTGCAGGAGGAGGCTCACCCCGCCTGTCTGTTGAAGGTGGAGGGTAGAGCGCATTCTTCCGAAGCGCGCAGATGGACAGCCTCGCTCAGCAAGGCAAAGGAAGCGAGAAGAGGTTGGAACAATCCAATGTGCGTAGTCAGGAGCGGGTTGCGCCTTGGACCTTTGAAGGGCGAAATCGGAATTAGGACGCGGCGGTGGGGCGGCGCGGTGGGCGGCGTCCCCGTCCTCGATAACGATGTGCGGGACCACGGCTGACGCCGGGTAGGCGAATGGTCACGGTGGTGCCTTCGCCGGGGGTACCGGAAATGCCGATGCTGCCCTGGTGTTCTTCTACGATCTTTTTCACCGTAGCGAGACCCAGACCGGTGCCCGAGCGCTTGGTCGTGAAGAATGGCTCGAATACTTTGTCGATGTGTTCGGGTGGGATCGGCGCTCCGTTGTTCTTGATGAGGATCTGGACTTCCAGGTGTTTTCCTGCGCGCTGGTTGCTCATCGTGATGGTAAGGATGCCGCCCGGGGTCATGGCCTCGATCGCATTCTTGAAAATACTGAGGAAGACCTGCTGCATCTTGGCTTCGTCGGCCCGCACCGGTGCGAGCAGTCCAGGATATTCTTTGACCACTTGAATGCGGGTGGCTTCCAGCTCCGTGGCTACGACGGTCAGCGCGTTCTCTACCATTTCTGGGACGCGGCAGAGCCGGCGATTGAGGTCCAACGGTTTGGCGAAGTCGAGGATTTCGTTGAGGATCGCTTCGATGCGGATCAAATCCCGCATGGCGTTCTCGACACGGGTCTGCGGGTCGAAGTCGAGGATCCCCTCCGCCGTCACCTCTTCCAACTGCGCACGAATGGAGCCCAACGGTTCCCTGATTTCCGTGGCGAGGAAGGCGCTGAACTCTCCTATAGCAGCCTGCCGCTCTTGTTTTCTGATCACCGGCTCGGCTGAAATCAGCGCCGCTGACCCGGCCTCGGAATCGGGTGCGCCTTCAGCTTTGACGGCCCCTGCCGCCGCCGGGGGCGCAGCCTGGAGGAGATCCACCAGTTTGAGGTTGATCGGTTCGAGCAGGCGGGCATCGGTCACCGCATATCGATCGGCTTCTTTCGAGGCCAGCGTGATAGTGCCGCCGACTTGGCCGCGCAAAAAGAAGGGCAGGACCAAGGACGACTGGAAGCGGTCTTTGTACAGGTGCTTGTGATCGAGGAAGCGGCCTTGTGTCGAGGCCAGGTCATGATCGACCCGGGGCTTTCGGTGGCGCACCACCCATCCGGCGGCGGAGGCATCGAGGGTGAGGCGTTGGCCCGCTTTGAGATCTTTTTTCTGGTCTTTCGGATCGGTCTTTTGTTCCCCGGCGATTCCGAGCACTTCCACGTTGCCGGCCAGCGGGTCATAGGCGCCGATCCAGGCGCGATCGAATGCCAGGGTCTGGCTCAACTCATTGAGGAGGACGACGATCTTGCCCTGGATTTCCGGTGTCGCGTGGGAGGTCGGCGCGTTGTAGACGTCCGGCGCGGCAATGACCGGCTGCGGTTCCTGCACCACCAGCGGGCGGCTGAGCAGCACATTGAGATCGAAAAGGCTGTCGCGTTCGAGGGCTTTGGTAATGTCGTCGCCGGTCTGCTCCAACATCGTCTTGTCTTTTTTGGCATAGACGGCGTTGTCTTTCCGGCCGATGACCAAAAACCCATACGTGCGGTTGCGGTGGCGAAGCGGTACCCCGAGGAGCGACTTGGCGCCCGGCGTGATCAGGCGCAGGCGCATGGTACGCGAGGCTTCGGGATCATTGCCGACGGGAACGGCGGTCAAGACTTTCTGCGAGGAGAGCGTGCGAGCGATCGACTGGACGTCGCGTGGCGTAAACCCGCGATGCACCTGTGTGGTCAACGGGCCCTGTTCCTGGTGGAAAATTGCGACCAGGGCGGCATCGGCCGGTAATCCGTTGAGGACGGAGGTCAGGGTGCGTTGAAGATGGGTTTCGGCTGTGGCTTTCGCTGGTTCGACTGGAGGACTCATCGACCTCTATGCAGGATGCTCTCGAGCATGCAGGGGGTTACCGATTGTCGACCGGCGCTGATGGCGCGATCGAGAGCCAGGACCCGCAGCATGTTCGAAACACAATGCTCGTTATAGGTTGTGCGCTCTCTGCGGTGAAAATCGAGCGTCGGAGCGCATTGTAACAGTCATATCAGACTAACTCAAGGAAAGACGCAACGCGCAAGGGCTGTCCGGCTAGTCGGGGTTGATGATGGTCGGCGGGCGATGCGGGCGGTGGTCGTTCGTGCCGACCCGGCTATGTTCGATCACCAGCATCATGTTGAGGAGGCTGCTCACGAGGCTGATAACGAGTGCACCCCACAAGGAGGCGCCGAATCCGGTCACGGTAAAGCCTTTGACCAAGGCTGCGGTGAGTTGCAAGAGCAGGGCATTGATGACCACCATGAACAGGCCGAGCGACACGACAATCAGTGGCATCGCCAGCAGATACAAGAGCGGACGGATCAGCGTGTTCAGGAGCGTCAGGACGAGCACCGCCGCTACCCCGGCCCCGAGGCTGTCCGACTCGATGCCGGGCACGATGGTCACCGCTAGAAAGACGGCGAGACCCATCACCAGGACCCGCATGACAATGGGTCGAAGGCTATCGCCGCCAGTTCCGGTCTGCTGTCCTTGAATCTGAAAGACGCGCATGAGTGATCTACTGGGCTGCTTTCGGTTGAGAGTCAGAGTAGTGCACTTCGGTCGCGGTCAGACCATCGGTTCCCTTCTCGGCTTCGACTACCACGCGGTCTCCGACCTGCGGCGGACTCTTCGGGCGGCGCAGGTTCCGCACCTTGTACTGGGTCTTGTCCGTGATTCGCACCGACACGATCTGGCCCTTGGGAGTTTTGACTTCGATGTGGGTGGCGTCGATTGCGGAGACGACGCCGAGCACATGCTGCCCGCTCCCGTGGGCGGCCACAACGGCCGGGGCGCAGATCAAGAGGAACGCGGCAATGAAGAGTCGAAGGAATGTCACGGGTCGTCCTTTCGTTGACGAATTAATGATGATGCGAACCGGCGGCCTTGGAGGCGGCGGCATCGTCTCCGCCCAGAAACTGGTCGATCAGGGCTTCTTCTTGCAAGTCTTTTTTGGTCTTTGGATTTAAGGTCGCCATCTCCTGCAATTCTTCCTCGGTGATGCTGGGCAGGTGGCGAATGAAATGCACGAGTTGCCAACTCCCGCCGTCCTTGGCCGGATCGCCGGTTCCCCAGCCGGGCATGGCGGTAAAGCGAATGCCGTTTTGAATGATGAAGAATAATTCTCCATCGGACATGGTCTGGGTGTCCGGCAGGCGGAGATCCGGCGCCTTCGGGTAGACATTCTTGCCGATCACCGTATCCCCGTTCCCGTTGTTGGCATGACAGGATGCGCAATGGTCGGCGAAATGCGCACGAGCTTCCTTGAGCAGCTCCTGAGTCAGCGGCAGGGGATTACGGAGCCGCCGATTCTCATAGGGAATGGCCAGGTGGCGAACCTGTCTGGCGATCAACACTTCCAATTCGTTCGGTTCGGCTTTGGCGCTAAATCCTGTCGTGTAGGATTGGTACCCGAACCACCCCAGTAATCCTAGGCCGGCCAGGAACCCAAGTAGCAGCAGCGCACAGAATTTCTTCATGAGAGACAAGCCTTCCAGTGCAGGCGTCACGCCCTTCATCACTATACAGTCTCGATCGAATGAATGCCAATCACACCGGACGGGCAGCGAAGTCTCAGACGGCAACGAGTAGCCACGCAGGATGCTCAAAAAGGCCGTCCAGCAAGGCCGCAGCGAACGAAGAGGCGAAGCGTACTCTGTGCCGTACGTTGAGTCTCTGAGCGATGCGAGAACGAAGCCGGCGGACTTTTTCAGCATTCTGCTACGCAGATTGTGTCGCAGGCGTGAGCAAGCGTAGCAGCAGGATAGCCGTCACCGGCACAAACATCAGGAGGCCCGTGGTGCCTTGAAGGGTCTCGCCGATCCAGAACGTCATGGCCAGATTAAAGGCCAGCACGCCATAGTACAGTCCGCCTCCTAGCAGCAGGCGATGGGTGGTTGAAGGGCGGTGCGCGGGCAAGGGCGCATCGAGCCGCCGCTCAAGCGGGAAATACAGCAGGAGGGAAATGATTCCGACCACCGCCCAGCCGGCATAGTTGGCCAGAGGGACGCCGTAGTGCACGCCGGGGTCCGGGTAGTAGTAAATCTTGCCGAGAAACCAGCGATCGCCGCGCAACGCAACCGGGTCGATCACCATGTCGATGAACGCGAAGAGCAGCACGGTCAAGGCAAAGACCGGCCAACTTGTCCGGAGCGGCAGATCGAACTGCAGGACGGGAAGCCGCGGAGTGGGATCGGCATGGGAGCCTGGCCGGATCGGCAAGAGCAACAGCATGGCCACGCAATAACTCGCGAACAGCAGGAACGAAAACGAGATCGAGTCCATGAACGGAATGTTGGAAATGTACAGTTCTTGTCCGACCGTCGAACCGTTGTAGTGGTACCAGCCGAAGGGGATGCCGTTGCGCGTGGAAGAGTATTCGCAGAGGAAGGCCGTGACCCAACTAATCACCCAGAAACGCCAGGTGCGGGGCCAGCCGATTAAGAGAATCGCCGACAACAAAAAGGCGGCCAGGAAAGCAAAGACGTAGGGACGGAAGAAGACGGTCTTTGCCAAGAGAACGAGAAATTCCATTCCAACCTAGATCCTGCGGATGATCAAAAAATCGAGCCGGCAATGCCGCAGGCACCGGAAAGATCGGAGGCGTACCCTTTGGGGTACGTTGAGGATCTTGTCGAGCCTAGAACGCAGGTGAAAGCCTTTTCCAGCATCCGATCAGGCGTAGCCATGTGAACGGAACCATCGCACCGCTTTTTCCAAGGCAACCTCGACGGGCGTTTGGGGCAGCCCGAGTTCCCGGATCGCCTTGCTGCAGTCGTAGTGCATCTTGTACTTGGCCATCTTCACCCCTTCGAGCGGGATTCGAGGCGGTATGCCGGTCAGGTTGGAGATCCACTGATTCGCATAGGCTAATGGGAGAATGGCCAGTCGCGGTAGTTTGACCGTCGGAGCTTTGACGCCCGTGATCCGGCTGAGGATCTGGAACACTTCGTTGAGGAGAAGGTTCTTGTTGCCGAGAATGTAGCGTTCGCCCTGCCGTCCCTTCTGCATGGCCAGCAGGTGGCCTTGCGCTACATCGTCCACGTCGATCAGATTCATGCCGGTTTCAATGTAAGCGGGCATGCGGCCCTTCATGAAATCCACGATGATCTGGCCGGTAGGTGTCGGTTTCACGTCCGCCTCGCCGACCGGTGCGCTCGGGTTTACGATCACAACCGGCAGGCCTTCGCGCGCGAGTTTCAGCACTTCCTGCTCGGCAAGATATTTGGAACGTTTGTAATGGCCGGCCATCTGTTCCAGCGAGACGGGGGTCTCCTCGGTTCCCAATCCCCCGCCCGGCGGCAGTCCGATCGCGCCGATGGTGCTGCAATAGACGGTGCGTTCGATGCCGACATCGCGGGCCGCCTCCAGCAGGGTTCGTGTGCCGGTCACGTTGATGTCGTAGAAGATGGCAGGATCTTTGGCCCACAGGGCGTAATGCGCCGCGACGTGATAGAGCTGCCTGCAGCCGGTTAAGGCCCGGCGAAGCGAATCGGGGTCGCGCAGATCCCCGTTGACCTGTTCCACGGGAAGCCCGGCCAGGTTCTGCAGGTCCGCGCCCTTGCGGGAGAGCACCCGGACCTCGACTCCGGCCTTGACTAGGGCGCGCGCCACGGCCCCGCCGACAAATCCCGTTGCCCCGGTGACAAGCGCTTTCATGCAGACAGCCATGTGAATGGTGACGTGTAAAACGAGCAGCGCATGGAACGGATGAGACGGGAATGGTGATAGTGACAGACGAGACGTTTCACGTCTTACGGCTCACGCCTCGCGTCAGTTCTTTCGCGAGGTGATGTAGCGGGCCAGCTCGCGGAGTGGATCGGCCTTGGTGCCGAAGGAGGCAAGCCGGTCGTTGGCGCGGGTGACGCAGTCGTCGGCCAGTTTTCTGGCTCCCTCGACGCCATAAAATGTGGGGTAGGTTTTCTTGCCCCGCTGCGCGTCGGTGTTGGGATTTTTGCCGAGTTCCTCGCGTGTTCCCGTGACGTTCAAGACATCGTCGGCAATTTGAAAGGCGAGGCCGATGTTCTCGGCATATACAGTCAGGTCATCAAGTTGCGCCGGGGTCGCACCGGCGGTGATGGCGCCCATCCGCACAGCCGCGCGAATCAACATGCCGGTCTTGTGTTTATGGATGGATTGCAGCGTCGCCAGGTCGATGTCCTTGTTTTCCGCCTGAATATCCAGGACCTGTCCGCCGACCATGCCGACATTGCCGGACCCGACCGCGAGTTCCTGAATCAGCCGGACCTGCCTGGCGGCATCAAGCCCGTGCTGAGCATTCGCGCGGGTACAAAGCTCAAAAGCCATGGTGAGCAACGCGTCTCCGGCTAAAATCGCCATCGCTTCGCCGTAGACTTTATGGTTCGTCGGTTTCCCGCGGCGGAAATCATCGTTGTCCATTGCCGGGAGATCATCGTGGATGAGCGAGTAGGTATGAATCAGCTCCAGCGAAGAGGCTACCGGCAACACCGCTTGTCCAGCCGTGCCGATGGCTTCCGCCGCGGCAATGGCCAGAATCGGCCGAACTCGTTTTCCGCCCGCGAAGAGGCTGTACCGCATGCTCTCGTGGAGCGTCGTAGGCATGGTCTCGGCGCTCGGGATCACCGTTTGGAGGTACTGATCCACCTCCTCGCGTTTCCGTTCAAGGTACTGACGGATATCCAGGCCGGTCGGAGAAAGTTGGCTCGTGGGGCTCATGCGGACGTCACTCGGAAGCTGTACGTTGTCATGTGCGCGAGAGAGTAACAAAGGGGTTTGGGGAGTGTCAAACGAAGAAGGGGGGAGGAAGGGGCGCCCGGTGCCCCTTCCTGAAGGAATCGAGAACACCAGCGAGTTTGGAAGGAGCATAAAAGAAAATGTGCTCGGTCGATGGCGCGCAGTTGGAGACCAATCAGACCACAATCCCCAGAGGGAAAGCCAGCAAACTTGGAAGGAGCATCACATAAGTTGGTCGCCCGCCCGACGGATAGATCATGGGCATGCGTGGAGGGACCATTCAGATGAGTTGGATGAATGAAAAGGAGATGCATTTGCATTGATAGCGGGCTTGGTTGATTTCCCGATGGGAAAGGGGTATCCCTCAGCGGCTTAGGCTCAGAGGATTGGTGCATGCCCACATTGAATTGGATCGGAAAAGAGGCGGTGGTCAACCACCACCGGCAGGTACCGTTTCACCTGCTGAAGGATGTGCCGGGTCTCGCGTGCGGCGAGCCGGGTGAGGGCAACCTTATTGTGCAGGGCGATAACCTTGTGGCGCTCAAGGCGCTCCTACCCTATTACGCGGGCCAGGTGAAGTGCATCTACATCGACCCGCCGTACAACACTGGCAACGAGAACTGGGTCTACAACGACAACGTGAACAGCCCGTTAATGCGAGAGTGGCTCGGCAAGGTTGTCGGCAAGGAGGGCGAGACACTCGACCGGCACGACCGCTGGCTCTGCATGATGTATCCGAGGCTCGCGCTGCTGAGGCAGTTTCTTCGAGAAGATGGCGCGATTTTTATCAGTCTCGACGACAACGAGATTCATGCGTTGCGCTATGCAATGGATGAAGTCTTTGGTCCTGACAACTTCATCACTACCGTGTTGTGGCAGAAGGTGTATTCCCCGAAGAATTCGGCGCGTCACTTCTCCGAAGATCACGACTATATAGTCGTTTACGCTAAGAAAGCAGAAGTGTGGAAACCTAACCTGGTACCTCGAAGCGAAGACCAGGATTCTGCATACAAAAACCGAGACAATGATCCACGAGGGGCTTGGAAGACCAGCGATCTTTCAGCCAGAAATTACTATAGCCAAGGAACGTACGAAATTGATTGTCCGTCTGGTCGTGTTATTCCCCATCCCCCGAAGGGAATGTATTGGCGGGTTTCAAAGGAGAAGTTCGTTGAGCTTGACCGCGATAAGCGAATTTGGTGGGGCAAGACGGGCAACTCTATTCCTCAACTAAAGAGATTCTTGTCCGAAGTAAAGCAAGGCGTTGTGCCACAGACGATGTGGTTTTATGGTGATGTCGGCCACACCCAGGATGCAAAGAAGGAGTTGTTGCAAGTCGTCGAGTTTCCTGATTCAGAATCTGTTTTTGTGACACCAAAACCAACTCGTTTGATCGAACGAATAGTCCAAATTGCCACAAGCCCAGGAGATTTGGTCCTCGACTCCTTCGCTGGTTCCGGCACAACCGGCCATGCAGTTCTGAAGCTTAATCAAGCCATGTTGGATCAGGCGCCGCGCCGCTTTATCCTCGTCGAGATAGAAGCAAAGATCGCAAGACAAGTTACTACTGAGCGTGTGCGCCGCGCTGCGTCCGGCTATGCAAATACGAATGGTGGCAAGGTGGAAGGCCTCGGCGGCGGGTTCCGCTACTGCGAGTTAGGAGAGCCGCTGTTCGATGAGAGCGGCAAGATCCGTGAGACTGTGAGCTTTGCCGATTTGGCAAGGCATGTCTATTTCACCGAAACAGGCGAGCCCTTGCCGCGTGGGCGTGTGACCAAGTCGCCGTTCCTGGGTGAGTGTCGCGGCGTGGGGGTCTATCTGCTCTACAACGGCATACTGAACGACAAGACGGCGAATGGCGGCAACGTGCTCACGCGTTCTGTCTTGGCACAGCTCCCGACGTTTGACGGGCAGAAAGTGATCTATTGTGCCGGGTGCCTGTTGGGGAAAGACCGCCTGCAGGCGGAGCGGATTCTGGTCCGGCAGACGCCCTACGAGATCAAGGTGAGTTGACGCATGGCTACTCGCAAGAAATCGCCCCCTCCTGGTTCCCTGGAACCGTTGATTCTTGTCATCAGGAATCAGCGCGTGATTCTTGATGCAGACTTGGCTCGCCTCTATGGAGTAACGACAAAACGATTCAATGAGGCATTCAAACGGAACCGACAGCGGTTCCCGCATGATTTCGCCTTTCAACTGACGACTACTGAGTTCGGCGACTTGAGGTCGCAATTTGCGACCTCAAGTTTGCAACATGCTGAATCGACGGAGGTTCATCCGAGGTGGTCACAGATTGTGACCACCTCCCACGGCGGGCGTCGGTATTGCCCCTGGGCTTTCACGGAACATGGTGCCGTGATGGCCGCGAACATTCTTCGCAGCGAACGGGCGGTCCAGATGAGTGTGTTTGTGGTGCGGGCGTTCGTCCGCCTGCGCGAGCATGTTGCCGCGAATCACGCCATTCTGAAACGTTTGGCCGAAATCGATCGCACGTTGCTAGAGCACGACACGGCCTTGCTGGATGTCTACGAGAAGCTGTTGCCACTGTTGCAGCCGCCTCCGGATGCTCCCACACGCCGCATTGGCTTTCAGTCGAAGGGCAAGGCGTGATTACGCTCAAAGACTATCAGGAGCGGGTATTAGAGTCGTTAGGCGACTTCTTTCGCCTCACTGCCCAGACCAAAAATCCGGAGGTCGCCTTTCGGGAAGTCACGCGCCGATTCGGTGAGGCAGCGCCCTACTTTCCGGTCTCGGCTGCAGGGCTTGGGCCGGACATGCCCTATGTCTGTTTGCGCGTACCGACCGGGGGCGGCAAGACCTTGCTCGCCTGTTATGCGGCTGGATTGGCTCAGCGCCAGTTCATGCGGGCCGAGCGAGCGGTGGTGCTCTGGTTGGTGCCGAGCAATACGATTCTGGATCAAACGGCGGATGCGTTACGCGATCCACGCCATCCGTACCGCCGTGCGCTGGAATTGGCGTGCGGGGCGGTCGAAGTGATGACTATCGACGAGGCATTGCGTTTGTCGCGTGCAGCTGTCGACGGGCAAACGGTGGTGATCGTGTCCACCATTCAATCGTTTCGCGTCGAGGACACGACCGGGCGCAGGGTCTATGACCAGAACGGCGCGTTTTCCGAACATGTGATGAATGTGCCTCCTGACCGCCTTGGGGACCTATTCCCCGGTGCGGACGGAAAGCCCAAACCATCGTTGGTCAACGCGCTGCGGCTTCGGCGGCCGATCGTGATCGTGGATGAGGCGCACAATGCCCGGACCGACCTGTCCTTTGCGACGCTCGGCAACGTCCTGCCCTCGTGCATCGTCGAGTTTACGGCGACGCCGGCACGCGAAAAGACTCCGTCCAACGTGCTGCATCGTGTCTCGGCGGCGGAATTAAAAACGGCGCAGATGGTCAAGTTGCCATTGCGGGTGGTCACCAGACACCCGAGTCAGCGGGACCAACTGCTGGCGGAAGCCCTCACGCTTCGGGCCGATCTGGAAAGGCTCGCCGCCCTGGAAGGGCAGCAGACAACCGAATATATCCGTCCCATTCTCTTGATTCAGGCTGAGCGGGTCGATGCCTGTGAACCGCTGCGTGAGCGGTTGGTGCGCGAGTTCGGGCTTTCAAACGACGAGGTGAAGATCTCCGTCGGCAGGCTCGATGAACTCAAAGGGGTGAAGGATATCGCTTCGACGAAGTGCCCGGTTCGGGTGATCATCACGGTGGAGAAACTTCGGGAGGGATGGGATTGCCCCTTTGCCTATGTGCTCTGCAGCTTGAAAGAAACCTGGTCGGCCACGGCGATTGAGCAAATTGTCGGGCGCATCCTCCGGTTGCCGAACGCCAAGGCGAAGCAACATCCTGATCTGAATTGCGCCTATGCCTTCTCTGTCTCGGATTCGATTACAGCGGTATTGGCGGAGCTGCGCGAGGCGTTGGAACACAATGGGTTTACGAAGGCAGAGGCCGAACGGATCATTCTTTCCGTGCCGCAAGGCACGCTGCCGCTCGGTGTGCAACCGCAGACTGTGACCGTTGGTCCTGACGAGATCGATCCCACAGTCGTCCAGGTCCAGGAGCCCGCGCTTGGCGGAAAGGTGCGGATCGATGCCGCCAGCGGCGCCATCACCATAGTCGTGCCGCTCGACCACGATGACCTGGAAAGGGTGCAAAGCTGTGTCACGACTCCGGGCGCCAAAGCCAGGCTCGCGGAAGCCACGGAGATGGTACGTCAGGCGGAGCAAGCCTTCGGCGGAAGCGGAAAGCCGAGAAAGCCGTCGCCGTACGAGCAGCAGTTGGACTTTCTTGTGCCGCTGCTCTGCTTTGTCGAGAGCGGCATGCTGTACGAGTTCGAAAGCACCTTTTTGCTCGACCACACCTGGAAACTGAGCGAGAAAGATGCGTCGTTGCCTGCGGAGTATAACCCGCTGGTTCGTCCGTATGGGAAGGTTGGGGTGATCGATGTCGGACAGAAGGGCGACGTCCGGACGACGCTGCTGGGCGATACAGGCGATGCCGATTTTGTCGGCACGCTGCACCAACAGATGTTTCAATTCAGCGGTCAAAACGACTGGTCCTTAGAAAGGCTTGTCGCATGGCTGGATCGGGAAATCGATCACTACGACATTCCCGTCGGGGAATCGGCAGAGTTTCTTCGGAAGGTTATTCGTGGACTGATGGCAAAGTATGGGATTGCAGACATCGGTGCTCTGGCGCTCGATCGATTCCGGCTCCGCGATGAAATTGCGGCGCGTATTCAGGACCATCGAGAGGGTGAGCGGAAGGCATCTTTTCAGATGCTGCTTCTTTCCGACTCACCGCTCACTGTGACCGAAGAGCGCACGATTAATTTCAAGACTATGGGCTATGAGCCAAGTCGTCTCTACGAAGGCGGCTTTCAGTTTCAGAAGCATTACTTCGGACCCAAGCCCGGTGAGTTGACGGAAAAGACGGCCGAAGGGCGGATCACAGAAGAGTTTCAGTGTGCGCAGTTTCTCGATGGACTGCCGCAGGTGAGATTCTGGGTGAGAAATCTTGCACGCAAACCCACTTCTTTCCGACTGCAAACATCCAAGGACTGGTTCTATCCTGATTTTCTGTGTCTACTGACGGACGGCCGTACGCTGGCGGTCGAATATAAGGGAAAACATCTCTTCGACGGTCTCGACGCCGAAGATAAACGAGCGGTTGGAGAGGTTTGGGCCTCCCGGAGCGGTGGCCGCTGTCTCTTCGTGATGCCGACGGACGGCGATTTTTCAACGATTCGTAAGATGCTGGGCGCATAAACCCTGATCACGATACCGCTCCCAGGAGGGTCATGGGTTGCAGAGAATTCCAGCAGTTGTAGAGTTTCCCAAAGCAGCGTAGGGCTTCTGAGACATTTTCAAGGAGTGGAACCGATGACGACCCTTGCCCTGACTATTGAAAAACAGGCCCGGAAGCTTTCGCCGACTGAGCGTGAACAGTTGGCTGAGCGACTCATGGCGGGGATGACCGGCGAACGCCTGACCTCAGTGGACGAAGCCTGGGTCGCAGAGGCAGAACAACGATTTTCCGCCTGGAAGCGAAAGCTTACCAAGCCGCTTTCGGTCGCCAAGTCGTTGCGCGATATCCGCAAGAGACTCCACCCATAACCTAGTGATCTTCTAGTGTTTCCCATCCCCCCTATTTCCCTCGGGAGGGTGGCCTGGTGGTTCCCCTAACTGCGCGCGTCCAACGAGGGGCTTCTGAGGCCGCGCGTTGCGCGAGCATGGGGGATCACCAGGCCGACCCTCCCTCCCTTCCCTCCTTGTTTTTTCTTCGCCCCCTTCGTTATACTTCGGCCCCATGAATATTCTTCGCAATGGCGGTGGCGACTGGGAGCCGATGCTGCTGGGGATTGAGCCCCGGAACTGCAAGGTGTGTAACCAGGGGCTCTATCGCGACAAGACGATGCTCCGCGGCGGATGGTCGCGCTGCGCGGTGTGCGATGAATTCGTCCACTATAGTTGCCTTGCGAGTGGAAAAATCAGCTTCCTCAAGCAGCGTCCGCGTATCTGTAAAACCTGCAGAACCGCCGCGGAGCAGGCCAAGCAAGTCCCTTCGTCTCCGGCCGGCCAACCCGCACCCGTCGGGTCATGACCCTCTTACTGGATCCGCAGCAGCGCTCAACCAGACCTGTCTGGCACGTCTACTTTTCCCACACGCTTCGCTATGTGCTTGCGCCGCTGCTGTTCCTCTACGCGGGGCTTTCTACGGCCGATTTCATCGTGAGTGGGCATTACACCTGGCCTCGGACCAGCCGCGTGTTCGTGTTGACCCTGACTCTGCTCATTCTCGCCTACGAATTCATTTACAAGGATCGCACCATTCAATCGAATACTCCCGATCGGGCGTTCAATGCCGTTGTGTATTCCTGTATGATTCCCTATGCTCTCGGAGTCCTCCTGACACTGGGGTTGGCCAAACTGTAGCAACGCCCGTCTCGTGGTTCCTCAATAGGTAGCTATGGCACAGCGATTTCAAAGTGGCGCCTTCGTGCAACAGTGTTTCGCCGTCCATCCCCTCTGTCTCTCGTTGAAGCGAATCGATGAAGACGGGCGGCTGGTGATCGCCTGTACCTCCTGCCGCATGATGCATCTGATGACGACGGGCCAGGTCGTGGCGCGGGTGGCGGCGGTGCCGCTGAGCGGAGAAGTGACCAGCGCCACGGCGACGCCCACGGCGAGGGAGTTGCTGGAAACCTGCCTGCGGACGCATCCGGTGGCGGTCACGATTCGAGAATTGGATGTGATCCGCGACAATGTCGGCCTGCGTTGCGGCGAATGCCGGCGGATGTTTGATTTGCAAGTGTCGGTGTTCGAATCCCACCAGAAGTCCTAGTCGGATGCTGAAAAAGTCCGCCAGCAGCCTTCTCGCGTCGTTCGGACCATCATGTACTCCGCGGAAAACCAGGGCCTGTCCGGGTAGGCTCAGGGTGATCGGGTAACATGCCTCTTGCTTCCCATGACCGGTCGCTGACTCCTGCTGAACTAACGCTATTGGCGGATCGGGATCTGTTCCGCTCCAAAGAACGCATCATCGTGAAAGTGCAGGAGCTGTTGGCTAGCCTTCAAGCAGGGTTGCAAGAAGACCTGAGTCAGACCACGCTGCTGGTGCCACCGGGGTTTGATCCGGCCAAAGTTCAAGCCGTGAAGGGGGAACGGCTTGAACTATGCCCCTACCAATACCTGGATTATCCGAAACATTTTCTGGGCGACGATAAGTTTACCTTTCGGTCGTTGTGTTGGTGGGGCCACCATGTTGTCTTCGCGATGATCGTCGACGGCGGGCAGGTGAAGCAGTGCAAAAAGAACTTCTTCGACCGGTTTCACCAACTGGCCGGCCAGGGCTTGGAGCTGTCTCTGGCCCCCACGCTCTGGGAATGGAAGCGCGGGGAAGGGTATACCCTGCCGATCACGCATGACCGGAAGGCTCAGTTGGCGGCAGTGCTGTCGGGCAGGGCCTGGTTCAAGATCGCCCGCTTTGTGCCGCTGGATTCTCCGGTGTTGCGAGAGGGCCGATTGCCCGAGATGGGTCGCGACACCTTTCGGAGCCTCTTGCCCCTCCTCACCCCCTGATCAGCCGGGTCGATCTGGTCCCGCTGTGGAGAATGTTCCAGAGTCGGCAATGAATTTTCCTTTCGCCAGGGCCCTTCCCGTTTGTCATCCGGCTGCGAGTTGGGTAGACTGGGCCCGTTTTAGTAAGGCCACATACTGACAGGGAGGCATGTGTGATTGCACAGGGATGTCGAATCGCGAGTCAGGTCTGTATTGCGGTAGGGTTAGCGCTGCTCTTGGGCTGTGCGGGCACCGGCGAGATGGTGTCTCTCAATGTGCAACCGCAGCAACCGTTCGTGCAGAGCGGCCAGCCCGAGCCGTTGAAAATTGTCATCGAGCCGTTTGAGGACCATCGTGCGGACAAAACGAAGATCGGCCAACGCACTCATCTGGGCGGAGGGGTCACGAATTTCAACGTCAGCGGAGGATCGCCCGGGGTGACGATCGCCGAAGCCCTGGCCGAAGCCTTGCGCTGGAAGGGATGGAACCGTCGCGGATGGGATGCGCGCGTCGTTCAGTCGGGCGTGGGCGTCTCGGGTGCCGATATCGTCATCAGCGGGGAAATCCGGGACTTTTCGGCCAACGCCAAGAGCCGCGTGTTCAACACGAAATTGACGGGCGAGAGCCGTCTGGTGATTAAGGCAAAGAACGCCGCCGACGACAGCAGCACGCAGCGGAATATCCAGGGCGAGCAGAGCAAGCTGGTGTTCTGGTTTACCAGTGAGGACGTCGAGACCCTCATGTCGGGATTGCTGCAGGATGGCATCGAGCGGTTCATTGCTGACACGAAAATCGAGGGCCGTACGCTAAAGTCAGCCAAGTGAGGCGGGCCGGATTGTATAGCGGCACGGGAACTGCGGAGGAGCGTTGTGCGTGAACGGCGCTGGGAGACCGCAGGCCGGTTGACCTTCCAAGAGGTGTTGGCGGTCGGCGAGCGCCTGGGGACCTTAGGCCTCAAGCCGGCCCACCCCGCCAAGGACGTGATCTGCTACGTCGAGGATTGGGCGGTCGAGTCTCCCGAGGCCTTCGACCAGCTCGATCATTGGGCCACGGAAGATGTCACGCTTCTGCACATCCGTGAAGGCTGGCAAGGTGATTTCTTTCTGCTTGCCGGCGGCTACCACACCGTTTATCAACGATTTCAGGACGTCGGGACCTACTGTTCGATCAGTCATCCCTGGCGCACCAAACCCGGCCTGCGGTTTCACCACCCCAGTGCTATGTTTTGGCTGGGTTTCCGGCACAACCACGCCTTCATTCGAGTCCGCCTGCATACGCAGGAAGTAGTGACGCCGGGGGAAACCCGTGAGGACGCGCGGCGGATCGAGTGGGTGGATGAGCGGCGGGCGATCTTTCTCGACGCGATTGCCACGTTGGATCTGCCGGTGGAAACATCGGTGGATAAGGGCAACCTGGTGCTGACCCCGGCGGACCCGGCGACTCCGTTCTTTTGTTCCTGGCCCGACGCTTTCGGCCCCTGCCAGTTCGAATACAACTCGCTGGATGCCTATGAGTTTCTCGTGCCGGCGAGCCGGCTCGCCGCCACCTTTGCGCCACAGCCGGCCTCTGTGCGTGCCTACCTGACGGGGTTTTCCGAACCGGCCCTGGACGCGTTTGCCGCAGTGCAGCCGGGGGCTCGCTCCGTCTACCGCTGTTCCGTGCACTGTGCGTTGGGGGAATTGCCGGAAGTGCTGGCGACGATCGAGCCGCAAGGACGTCTCTACAGTACTCTCTGCGAGTTCCAGACTCAGGAATTGATGCCTGATGGAGAAGATGCTTCGGCCATTATCGGCATTGTGGGCACAGCCGGAGGGTTTCAATTGGAGGCGCGGCTCAATCGCGCTCCGTTGCCTGAGGACCATATGGCCGGATGGTTGGAACGACTGCTGGGGATGCCGGTGGTGTATGCTCCCCTCCCTCCCTTCATGTGACAGGATGCTGAAAACGGTTCCCGGCGGCGTTCTCGCTTCGTTCCAGGGCTCGACGTACCAGACGACGTACGCCTCGCCCCCTCACTCGCTGCGGCCTGGACTGGCAAGGCGCGTCTCGGCGCGCCGGGGTCGGGCGGCTAAGAAGGTCGCCGTGTTGAGCGGCCGGGTAAAATCGGAAAGCTAGAACTCTACCGTACTGCGGCATTTAGCCCCGATTCCTCTCTTCGTTTGACAATCGCGCGCGTCTCCTGAAATCTAGGGTATGGTCTCATTGCAGCGCTTCCAATCAGTATTGGGCAAGCCTTACTTGCCTCCGTTGTTTTTCTTTAGCGGAGTGACCTACGACACACTGGTGCTGACGCGCATCGACCGGCTGCGGGACAACCTGCTGCTGCTGGCCTACCTCACGCTATTGGGCTTTCTCATCGTCCTGACCGGGCGCTTGGGAACGCAGGAGGCCACGGTCGACGATCTCCCGCCCAATGCGCCCTTCTTCATGAAATGGGTCGTGCAGGCCAAGCCCTATGCCCCGATGGCCATTCAGTTCCTGCTGGGCGGCCTCTTCAGCGCCTACGCGATCTTCTATTCCAAAAGCGCGACCTTCGCCGGCACCGCCGTGTTCTTCTGCGTGCTGGTGGGTTTTCTGGTGGCCAACGAATTTCTCCGCAGCCGGTTGTCGAACGTGCAACTGCTGGTGAGCCTCTACGCCCTCGTCTGTTTTGCCTTCTTCACATTTTTCCTGCCCGTCATGACCGGTTGGATGAATGCGGCGATCTTTTTGGCCGGAGCCGGTCTCACGGTGTTCGTCGTCTTGCGCGTGGTCCAGTTGATCTATTGGAACAACTCCGATCGCACGATGCATGAGGCGATGTGGGCTGGTGCGCCGGCTCTCGGCCTGATCGCACTGCTGGTCGGATTCTATTTTTTGAATTGGATTCCGCCGGTGCCGCTCTCGCTCAAACACGGCGGGATGTATCACGAGGTGAAGCGTTCGGCAGACCGGTATGAATTAAGTTTCGAAAAGTCCTGGTACGAAGTATGGAAAGTATCGGACAACGTGATCCCGGCCGACGATCCCGTCTATTGTTTCACGGCGGTGTTTGCGCCGGTAGCGCTCAAGACCACGATCTATCATCACTGGTATTACCGTCCCGATGCCGGTCAGCCCTTCACCGATGTCGACCGCATTCCGCTCAAGATTTCCGGCGGACGGGAGGGAGGGTATCGCGCCTACACCTTCAAGGAGGGGCTCGATCCGGGGGATTGGCGAGTCGATGTGGAAGCGGAAGACGGCCGCGTCATCGGCCGGGTCGCGGTCAAGGTGCTGAGCAAGACGACCGTCGGGCCGCTGTCTCTGACGACGGTGGTGTATTAGCCGGTGAGGCATTCGAAAGACGTCGAAGTACTCGACCAGCGTGAAGGCGACTGCCCTGTCGCTCAAAAGGGCGATCTGGTTCAGCCTCTTGCTTCGCTTTCTCGACGACGTAGAGTGCCTGTTCGACGAGGGTAGGGGGACCATTCATTTTTCCTGGGTTTCCCCTGTCGGATACGATGATCTCGGCGAGAATCGTCTTGGTATCGAAGCGATCCGGTCGCTGGCGGATGATACACTGTAAAAATCTTCACTTCGTAGTCACTGAGTACCCAGGGAGACCCTTATATGATTCGTCGCCACATCGGGCTGCTGCTCATGTTTCTGGGGTTGGTGGTCAGCGTCCCAGTATCGTCGGCTCTGGCCGATGAACCCAAACCGCCCGCGCTTCCCTGGCTTGTGGGGCCCGCCGAAGCCAAGCTGGGCGATCAGGCGTTGCTGAAGCTTCCTAATGGCTATCAATTTCTTGGTGCGCAAGAGACGCAAGCGCTGTTGAAGAGAATGGGGAACTTCCCGTCAGGGTCTGAACTGGGGTTGATTACGGCCACGGGTGAGGGTGAGCAGTGGTTTATGGTTGTTCGATATATCGATGCGGGCTACGTGAAGGATGACGAGGCGGCCAATTGGGACGCCGATGCGTTGATGACCTCCATCAAAGAAGGCACGGAAGAAGACAACAAGACCAGGCAGGCGCAAGGTTTTCCACCCCTGATCATTCGTGGTTGGGAAGAGAAGCCGCACTATGACAAGGCCGCGAACAAAGTGGTGTGGGCGATCTCGGCGCAGGAGCGGGAATCATCGGTGGGGGTCAATTACAACACGCTGGCTTTAGGGCGGCAGGGGTATCTGAGCATGAACATGGTGGGGTCGCTCGAGCAGCTGCCGATGCTGAAACCGCACGTCAGTCAGCTGTTGGCCAATGTGGAGTTTGTCGAAGGGAAGCGGTACACCGACTTCAACAGCACGACGGACAAGGTCGCAGCGGTCGGCTTATCGGCGCTCATTGCTGGCGCGGCCATCAAGTCCGGCCTGTTGGCGAAACTCTGGGCCTTTATTATTCCCTTGGTGGTGGCGGGAAAGAAATTATTGATGCTGTTGGTGATTGCGCTCGGCGGATTGGCCGCGAAATACCTCAAGAAGAAACCTCAGCCTGAACAGCCGGGCGGTGGCGGAGGATTGTCGTCGTGAAAATTCTCCTGCTCCTTCTGGGCGGCCTCAAGTTGGGCAAGATCGCGCTCACCGGCGGGACCATGCTCCTGTCGATGGTGGTGTACAGTTTTATCTTTGGCTGGTGGTATGCAGTAGGGTTCGTGTTGCTGATTCTGTTTCACGAGCTGGGGCATTACGCCGCCGCCAAACAGCGCAACCTGAACGTGGGAGCCCCGACGTTCATTCCCTTCGTCGGTGCCTGGATTCAGCTCAAAGAGCAGCCGATGGATGTGGAAACCGAGGCCTATGTGGGTATCGCCGGGCCGGTCGCCGGCACCGTAGCTGCCGTGGGCTGCTACTATGCAGCGGAATATACCCAGAGCCAATTGCTGCTGGCCCTGGCCTACGCCGGGTTCATGATTAATCTCTTCAATCTCATCCCCTTGTCTCCGCTAGACGGCGGACGGATCACGGCCATCATTTCGCCCAAAGTCTGGTGGCTGGGCGTGCCGATTCTTATCGGTCTCTTCGTCATGAACCACAGTCCCATGCTGCTCTTGATCGCCATCATGGCGCTCCCTCACCTCATGTCGACCTTCCGGGGCGGTCCTTCCGGCTTGCCGGAGCGGTACTATGACGTTCCGCTCGCCACCAGGTTCAGTTATGGCCTGTACTACCTCGGCCTCGCCGCATTTCTTGGTATCATGAGTTATGAAACGCACCTGCTGCTGCCCTCCGGGCGAGGCTAATCGGATCTTCCACCTCAGTCACGTTTCCTCGGGTTGGCTGCTGTGAACACGTTCACGGCCGAGGTGAGCTGCATTCAGAATCTCACGCACGACGTGCGCGAGATCGAATTGCGCCTCCTGGAGCCGGCCAGCATCACGTTTAAGGCCGGGCAGTTCGTGTCGTTCGAGGTGCCGAAGGAAGGGCAGCCCCGACCCGTGACCAGGCCCTATTCCATTGCGTCCCCGCCGGAGCAGCGAGATCGAATCCTCCTGGTTTTCAATCTCGTCCAGGGCGGTCCCGGTTCGGAGTATCTCTTCAGTTTACGGGAAGGATCGCGTACCTCGTTCAAGGGCCCGGCGGGCGCGTTTTACCTCCGGGACGATGGGGCCAGGGAGCTGTTGTTTGTGGCGACGGGAACCGGCATCGCGCCGATCCGGAGCATGCTCCTGGCGCAATTGCAGCGAGAGCCAAACCGGCCGGTCACCCTGTTTTGGGGGCTACGCAGCCAGCGGGATCTGTATTGGCAGGATGAATGGGCGGCGCTGGCCGCGACACATTCGAATCTGACCGTGGTGACGACACTCTCCCGCCCCGAACCGGGTTGGCAGGGGGCGACCGGGCGTGTGACCGCGCTGATCGAGGAGCGGGTATCCACTGTTGGCAATCTTGCGGTCTATCTGTGCGGGGGAAGTACGATGATCAAGGATGTGACGGCGCTGATCAATGCCAAGGGGTTGTGCCCGGTGTATCGTGAAAAGTACTACGACGAGTGACGGCCGATCAAAGAGGGCGCCAGCGGCGTTCTCTGTCGCATGCCTCCCTGCGACGTACCCAGAGGGTACGCCTCAGTCGTCAAGCTCCTTGCGGCCTTGCTGGACGACCTCTTTGATCGACCGGCTGGCGGGTCAATAAAAAGGTCGCCTGAATCGGTCTCGCCGCGCGCAGAAAGAGCTATTGCGCCTGGGCCGCCCGCTTGGTCGTATGTTGAAAGACGCACTTGGGGCAGGTGTAGTGAACGAACTGGCCGCCGGCGACCAGACGTTTGGTCATGGCCACCTTGCACCAGGTGCAGAGCCGGTCGGGCAAGTCAGTGGTCGTAGGAGAGGTCTTGGATTGCGATGTGAATGTGTCAGCCATGGTCGGCATTCTCGCTAAGGGGTCGAGAGTTTGTCAATGTGCGCGAACGTGGAGAAATTTCGGAGATAAATATTTACAGGGTTTCAAACGTTCAGTATATTGCAAATATGTATTCCCACTCCCACCACTCCCAACAGAAAGGTCGTATCGCATATGCACAACGCCGAGGGTGCCACTTCAGACGACATCTCATCATCTTCCGCCAGGGTTGCTGACTCCGCAGTCCATCCGGACTCCGTCGGACCCGGCAAAGCCTGGGGTATTTGCACCTCCGTTGACCTCCACGACTGCATTCCCGAACGCATTCGCGATGCCAAACAAATCGAAGCCTACGTTGTGCAGCTCTGCGAGCTGATCGAAATGAAGCGATATGGCGCCTGCCAGATCGTCAATTTCGGAGAAGGCCGGGTCGCCGGCTACAGCATGGTGCAGTTGATCGAGACGTCCTTGATCAGCGGGCACTTCGCCAATGACACCAACAGCGCCTATCTCGACATCTTCAGTTGCAAGGGGTACGAGCCGGCCGTCGTCGAAGAGTTTTCCAAGGCCTTCTTCGGCGCCCGTCGTTCGAGTCACCGAGCCATGTTGCGGTACTAGACCCATCTCCTGGATCTCCGCCCCGGCAGAGTGTTGTACTCTGCCGGGGCACCATGCCATGAAGCAGCCACCAGCCAAAACTGTGCGCTCGTTTTTTTCCACCCTCGCAGGCAAGCTGGACCCTGAAGCGGCCGAAGGGCTGGATGTGGTCTACCAGTTCGATTTGAACGGGACCGACGGCGGGCAGTATCAACTCCAGATCAAGGACGGGGCCTGCCAGGTGTCCGAGGGTACCCACCCCGATCCGAATGTGACCCTGGCGATGTCGGGGGAAGATTGTCTGCGAGTGTTGAACGGCCAGGTCAGCGGCACCATGATCGCCATGACCGGTCGGCTCCGCATCAGCGGCGATATGGGGCTGGCGCTGCAGCTGGCTTCCCTCTTCCCCAGTCTCCGACCCTAAGAGTCTCTCCGAGTCATAGCATTCTGCTGCGGCAAACGAGCTGCCGGCATCTGCTTCGTTCTCGGTCGCACGCCTCCCTGCAACGTACCCTGCGGCCTTGCCGGACAGCCTTTCTGAACAGCCTGCAAAGCCTAGGACATCAGGCCATCTCTTTCGAGATTGATGTGGCTCTTTGCCTCTAGTGTGTCAGGATCCTGCTAAGCCTGTTGTTCGGTTAGTTCGCTCTCTACCGGTGTCTCACCCAGTTGATCCGCCCGCCGGGGGAACCGCTCTTCCAGCATCGTATAGACGGTTGGCACCAGGAAGAGGGTCAGGATCGTCGAGACGGTGAGGCCGCCCACGACTGCTCGAGCGAGCGGTGCGTTGGTTTCGCTGCCGGTCCCCAAACCGAGCGCCATGGGAATCAGTCCGACCACGGTTGCGAGTGAGGTCATTAAGATTGGCCGCAGTCTGGTGCGGGAAGCGGTGACCACTGCGGTGGAAAGGTCCAGACCACGGCGCCGCAGCACGTTGGTGTAGTCCACCAGCAGGACACCGTTCGAGACGACGATACCTAGCATCATGATGATGCCCATCAGAGACGAGGTGGAGATGGTGGTGTTGGTCAGGTACAGGATCACGATCACGCCGGGGATGCCCATCGGCACCGAAAACATGATGATGAAGGGGTCGATGAGCGACTTAAATTGGGCGGCCATCACCATGTAGACCAGGATCAATGCCAGGGCGCTGGCATACATGAGGCCTTCGAACGTCTCGCGCTGTTGTTGAATTTGGCCGGCCAGCCGGATGCTAAATCCTGTCGGCAACTGCATCTGCGCGAATGCCGTCTCCAGGTCCTGGGCAATCGCCCCGAGGTCGCGGCCGACGGGGTTGGCGGTGATATGAACCACGCGCTGGAAGTATTTGCGCTCGATCTTCACGGGCCCGGCGTTCAGCTTGAGGGTGGCCAGGTTTTTCAGGAGTACCGGCTCGCCGTTCTTGGTGGTCAGGAGCACATGCTCAATGGCCGTCAGATCCTTGCGATGCTCTTCGGCGAGCCAGGCGCTGATGTAGTATTCGTTCCCGTTCTGCGGGTCGGTATAGATGATGGGGTCGGTCTGGCCGTTGCCGTTCAAGGAAAACAGCACGGCATTGGCGACATCCGTCTCGTTGATTCCCAGGAGCGCGGCCTTTTCCCGATCCACCACCACGTTGACCTCGGGATAATTCTCTTCTCGGCTGACTTCGATGTCGGCCATGCCGGGGATCTTGTGCATGAGCTCCTGCGCCTGTTGGATGACGCCGCGGGCCTTCTCAAAATCGTAGCCGTAAATCTCCACGTCGATCGACTTCTGTGAGCCGAAGCTCGTGACGCGTTTGACCAGGCCACCCGGATCGAAAAACATCGCCACGCCGGGAAAGAGTTTGACGATCGACGGCCGGACGGCATTCATGATTTCAACCTGATTGCGCCGGCGTTTGTCGGGCGACGCCAGATAGACCGAAATGACCGAGGTGTGCGGCCCGGTGTTAGGGTTGAACAGAGACGAGCGGCCCTGCGCGAGTACGCCGGTACTGGAGGCGATCGCTTCCAGTTCGTCCGGCGGAATCTTCTCCCGCAGCACCCGTTCGACCTCGGCGACCTGATCGACGGTTTTCTCCACCCGTTGGCCGACCGGGGCCCGCAGGACGATGCGGAACTGGCTTTCATCCGACACCGGAAGAAATTCGGTCCCGATGAAGGGCAGCAATGCGAGTGAACTGACAAAAATTAACACCACGGCGACGAGCAACGTGCGGCGATGCGCCAGTACCCAACGCAGACTTCGCTCATATCCTTCATCAAGGGCCTCGTACCGTCGCTGGCTCCACTGCATGATGCGCACGAACCAGCGTGGTAGCGAACGGTGCGCCTCCTGTTCGGATTTCAAAAAGCGATAGCAGAGCGCCGGGGTCACCGTGCGGGAGACGAAGAACGAGGTGAACAGCGCAATGGCGATTGTGAGGGTCAGCGGAATCAGCAGCAGCCGCGCGATGCCGACGATGAAAAACATCGGCAGGAAGACGACGACGGTCGTGACGGTGGAGGCGAAGATCGGCATGGCGACTTCGCGAGCCGCGTTCACGATGGCGTCCCACCGGTTCCGGTCCACATTTAGGTGACGCTGGATATTTTCCAGTTCGACGATCGAGTCGTCCACCAGGCGACCGATTCCCAAGGCCAAACCGCCCATGGTGAAGACGTTCAGCGTCTGGTTGGTGAAGTAGAGCACGATGAAGGTCACCAGGATCGAGAGCGGGATGGCGACGGAGATAATCAGCGTGCTGGTCAGATTTCGCAGGAACAGGAGAATGACCGCTGCTGCCAGTAATGAACCGTGGAGCGCCTGCTCGATGAGATTCTTGATCGACTGGCGAATATAGACCGACTGGTCGAACGAAATACCCAATTGCACACCGGGCGGGATGCCGATCATCTTCGGGATCGCTTTGCGCAAGGCATCGACGACTTCCACCGTATTGGCGATCGGCTGCTTGTTGACCCGGAGATAGACTGAGCGTTTGCCGTCCGTGCGGACGACGTTGGTTTGAATGTCCGACGAGTCGCTCAGGACGCCGACATCCCTCACGCGGACGGGATTGCCCCGCGCGTCGATTTTGACGACGACGTCATTGATGGGCTCTACCGTCTTGAACTGGGTATTGGTGAACACGTTGTAGTCGAGGTTGCCGGCTTTGATGTCGCCCGACGGCAGGATCAGGTTGGAAGCCTTCACCGCTTTGACCACATCCAGAATCGAGAGGCCGCGCGCCTGGAGCAGTGCCGGGTCCAGGTTGATGTTGATCTGCCGGATCTTTCCGCCTTCCACCGTGGCGGCGGCCACGTTGGCGATCTGTTCGATTTGGGGCGCGATGGTGTTGTAGGCCAGGTCGTAGAGGGCGCGTTCGTCCAGATCGCCGCCGGAGGCGGTGACGAACGCGACCGGGATGTTGGAGACGTCGAACTTGACGATGAACGGCTGCAGAATGCCGGGCGGCAGGCTGTTCAGGATCTGGGTGATACGCTGCATCACCTCCATCTGGCCCACGTTGATGTCCGCGCCCCAGTTGAACCAGATCTGGACCGCGCCGATGCCTTGCTTGGCGAAGGATTCCACATGTTCGACGTTGGAGGCGGAGCTGACGGCCTTTTCGATGGGGTACACGACGCTCTGTTCGATGTCGAGCGGTGGCGCGCCTTTATAGATGACGCCGACGAATGCGACCGGGACCTGGATGTTGGGGAAAAGATCGACCGGGAGCCGCTCCAGCGAGGTGGCCCCCAGGATCACCATGGCCAGGGACAGCATCAGGATGCCGATGCGGTTACGGAGCGCGAGGAGTGTCAGCCACATAATGGGAACGTGAGACGCGGACCGTTAGAGGTGAAACGAAGAGACGCCACCGTCAATGCAGGAAGCCTCGGTACTGAGTCGCTACTACGACTCACGTTTCACGCCGCCCAGCGGTTGGATTTGGACCGGCGCACCTTCGCTGACCAGGTCCTTGCCGGACACGATCAACTGTTCGTCTCCGCTGAGGCCCTTCACGACTTCGACGCGATTTTCGGCGCGGGCTCCGAGTTCAACCGGAACCTGGTGGGCCTTCCCGTCTTTCACGACATAGACATACTGGGACTCTTCGAGTCGGCTCACGGCATCCAGGGGAATTTGAATCGCCTGGGGATGTTTTCCGACCAGAACCTCGACACGGGCGAACATGCCGCCTTTGAGGCGATGGTCCTTGTTCGGCAGATCAACCTCCACGGTCATGGTCCGGGTCGCGCGATTTAAGGCCTGCACGATACGGGTCACCGTGCCTTCGAACACCTCGTTCGGATAGGCTTCGGCGCGCACATCGGCGCGCTGGCCGACTTTCACCAGGGGTACATCCTTCTCCACGACCTCAATCAGGGTGCGGACGGTCTCCACGTCATGCACACTGAGGATGCCGCGTGACACCGTGGAGGTGCTGGTGGTCGTGCCGCTCACATAGGCGCCGGGGTCGAGGTTACGTTCCGCGATGTAGCCGGCAAATGGCGCACGGATATAGGAGTAGGCCAGGTTGGTTTCGGCTTGAGCCAAGGCGACGGTCATCTGCTGGACTTGGGCGCGTAAGGAATCTTGCAAGGCCACGGCTGCATCGCGGTTTACCAAGGCCGTGTCCAGGTCTTGCTGGGAGACGAACTGGTCCTTGATCAGCGCCTGCATGCGGTCGAGCGTCAGTGTGGCATTGCGCACGCCGGCATCCTGTTGGACGACCTTCGCTTTCGCCGACAAGAGATTGGCCTTGGCCTGATTGACTGCATGGATGTAATCGGTATGGTCGATTTCGACCAATAACTGATTGGCCTTCACCAGGTCGCCCTTGTCCACATAGATTTTGGCGATGTAGCCGTCCACGCGGGAGAAGATATTGACGAGCTGGTTCGGGATCAAATCGGCGGTGTAGGTCAATCGCACGTCGAGATCCTGCTTGATGGGCGTCATTGTGCCCACCGTGAGGATGCGGTTCTTGCGCGGGTCGGTCTTGGCTCCGCTGCTCAGACGGAACACGACCAGGGCCACCACGGCGACAAAGAGAATGATGCCCAGGGTGACGATCGGATGCCGTTTGATGGCGTTAGCGGACACGCGACAGGCCTCGCTTCTTCTCTGTGGACGGCGGTTGCAGGCCTCTTAGGAACAGGTCCACATAGGTGGACACGATCTCCTTGTGCGGGCAGTGCAACGGCACGTCGAAGATTTCGTGTAACAACCGGTGGTGCACCACCATGCCGATGAAGGCGCGCGCCGCCAGGAGCGGGTCGATGGCGCGGAACGCGCCTTCCTCAATCCTGGTCTGTATGTAACCGGCTAAATAGTCGTAGAACACTCGGTGTTGCTTGCCGAAGAACATATCCGCCAGCTCATGACCCTCCAGTGCGCTGAAGAGCAGCAGGCGTAACATCGTGGGATCGGCCCCCGGACGGATTCGGTAGCTGGCAATGAGCGTGAAAACCCGGTGGTCGTCGCGTTTGCGTGCGAATTCCTCGACGGCGCTCAATAGTTCGCTGAGCGGAGCCTTTTCCGCCAGGATCGCGGTGTATAGCGCCCGTTTGGTCGGAAAGTACTTGAATACCAGGGCTTCGCTCACGCCGGCGGCCTTGGCGATTTCCTTGGTGGTGGTGCCTTTGAAACCCTTGGCGGCGAACAGGCTCGCGGCCGAGGAAATCAGGCTGGCCTGACGATCCTGACTGGCATGGCGGGAAATGAGGCTCGTTGCTTTCACGTAGTCGGCCGTTCGGTGAGTGATTACTCACCGTCAGGCTACCACGCAGGAATGAAACAAGACAAGGATCGCGCGAATTCCAGCCTCGCGCACTCGCGGTACTGGAGGCAGGGGCTTGATCGAACTCCGTTACGGAGTTGAAGGCGAATTGCCTTCGTTCAACTTGACGCGGAAGGCTTCGCTTTCGAAGAAAATTACGCCCTGGCTGGTCCGGAGATCGTAGCGCAGGATGATTGCGCTGTCGGGGCCCTGCCAGTTGAAAAACCTCACCGCGCCGCCGGCTATTTGGCCGGGAGTCTGATCGATGGGACCGAACTGCTGCTGCAGATAGTGCAACAGACGGTCGTGCGTCTCCTTGCCGGTATACCGCACCATGACACGGGCGAATTTGCCGTCGATGGTGTTGAACTTCATGGACTCGACCGTCGCCGGTCCTAACGTTCGCGGCGTCGAGGTCAGCTCAAAGGTCTGCACCCGGCCCGCGTCCTCGACTTTGACGAACTGGTCCGACTCAGTAAAGGCCGCTCCCCAGGGAATGCCTTCGAAGCCGTTCGGATCGTTTTCCATCGGGACGGCCAGCGCCGGGACGACCGGCAGCAGCAGGACCACGATGATCGCAAAGACGATCAGTAAGCGGCTCTGGTTCGGAGAGTGTTGTACGTCCATAAACAGTTATTCCGCCGTGTCGGACATCCGATCCTGGAATCGTGGTGCCAGGTTGCGGCTTTCGATAAAGACAAAGCCTCGATCCCGGTTTGCCTCATAGGTGAGGGTGATTTCGGTCTCCGTCCCCCGCCAGGTGTACTGCTGGTTCAGCCCCCGCATCATTTGTCCGGGAAGCCGCTCAATCGCTCCATAGGTTTGCTCAAGATAGTGCAGCACCGCTTTGTGAGCCTGGGCCCCGCGATAGCGAATGGTGACTCGCGCAAACTGGGCATCCACGGTGGAAAGGTGCACGCTTTCGACCGGGATATCGGCATACACCGGCGGGCGATCGCGGAATTCATAGTCGGTGGTATGGGTGTTCTCGCGGGAGACAGAGAGGTCCGGGATGCCGGTCAGGGGCACGCCCCAGGGGAGCGTGTCATACCCGTGGGGATCATTGGCCATGGTGATGGCGGAGGCCGGCCCGGCGGTGAGGAGCAGTAGCGCGCCCCACAGCGCGACGCAGCGCAGAATGCGGAAAGGCGACCATATCGAAAATGCGTAGCGCATGGTTTTCATAGGGTCCCGTTCGGCACGCTACCATGGTCGTTCGGGCGGCGGCAACTCTTGGTCGGCGTTCTTGTGAATGGAGGACCCCTTGGCTATAATGCGCCTCTTGTGTTCGGGCCGGTCAGGCAACAGGAGCATGGTTCATGGTCGACAGTGATGTGTTCGTGCAGGCGCTTGAAAATCTGGGCGTGAATTTTTTCACGGGTGTGCCCGATTCGCTCCTGGGCGGAATCATCGAAGAGTTGTTGACCCGCAAGCTCTATACCCCTGCTGTACGTGAAGATGAGGCAGTGGCCATGGCGGCCGGCGCGTTCATGGCCGGAAAAATTCCCGCCGTGCTCATGCAGAATTCCGGGCTCGGCACGTCGCTGAATACGCTGATTTCGTTGAATATGATTTACCGGCAGCCCTGCGTCCTGCTGGTGTCCTGGCGCGGTTTCGAGGGCAAGGATGCGCCGGAACACCTGGTCATGGGCGAGACGATGCCGCAGTTACTCGATACCATGAAAATTCCACACCGGACTTTGTCGGAACAGACGATGGCGGATGACCTCCGGTGGGTAGGGCAGACCTTTATGAAGCAGCGGATACCGGTGGCTCTCCTGATCAAGAAGGGCATCATCAAGGGGTTGCATCCATGAGGCCGGAACAGGGCACCATGCAGAGCCGCGCGCAGGCGATGGCCGCGCTCCTCGAATTATTGACGGACCAGCCGGTGATTGTGTGCAACGGATTTCCCTCGCGCGAGGCTCAGAAGATTGCCGATCGTCCGACGCATTTTTACATGATCGGATCCATGGGGAACGCCGCGGCGATCGGGCTGGGGGTGGCATTGGCCAAACCCGCCAAGAAAGTGATCGTTTTCGACGGTGACGGCAATGTCCTGATGGGAATGGGCACGTTGGCCACAATCGGCGCCTTGCGGCCGAAGAATTTCGTTCATGTCGTGTTCGATAATGAAGTGTATGGTTCGACGGGCAATCAGCCGACGATCTCGAACGTCGTCCAGTTGGAAAAGGTGGCCAGGGCCGCCGGGTATGTTGCGGTTGAACGCGTGCTGGACCGCGACGATCTCGTCTATGAATTTAAAGACATGTTGAAGAACGACGGGCCGAGCATGTTGCTGGTCAAGGTCAACGAGTTTGTCGAGGATGCCGGGCGGGTGTCGTTGGAACCGCCGGAATTGACCGCTCGTTTCATGAAAGCGATCGAATAGCACCTGTCTGCTGAGTGCGATGTGTGGGGCCGCTCCGCTCAGTCCCGATCCACAGCCTGAGGCATGAACATGATACTTCTCAATCCAGGTCCGGTGAATGTGAGCGAGCGGGTGCGGCAGGCCTTGTTGCGCCCGGATATCTGCCATCGCGAATCCGAGTTCTCCGAGATGCTGATCCGCATTCAGCAGAAACTCCTGACAGCCTTTGTGCCGGGCGCGGAGTCCGATTATGTGGCCGTGGTGTTGACCGGTTCCGGCACCGCCGCGGTGGAAGCGGCCGTCATGTCATGCCTGCCATTGGGCAAACGCATGCTGGTGCTCAACAACGGAGTGTATGGCGAGCGGCTCTCGAATATGATCGGGCTGCATCGGCTCGGCGTCTCGGAACTCAAGTCGGAGTGGCACGTCAAGCCCGACCCTGAGCGACTGCGGTTGGCCCTGCGCCAGCACCCCGAGGTACACGCGGTGTCCATGGTGCACCATGAGACCACCACCGGGTTGATCAATCCGGTGAAGGAACTCGCGGAAGTCGCCGACAGCCTGAACCGTGTGTTTGTGCTCGATTCCGTCAGCGGCTTGGGCGGGGAACCGATCGACATTGCCGGGTCGCACATCTATATGGTGGCGGGGACGGCCGGGAAATGTATTCAGGGCTTCCCCGGCGTGTCGTTCGTGTTGCTTCGCAAGGGGTTCCTGGAGCGGATGCGCACCTATCCCAAACGGTCGTGGTACCTCACGCTGACCAACTATGTGGATGATCAGGGACGGGGGATCGTACCCTTTACCCCGGCCGTTCAAGTGTACTATGCATTTGAAGAGGCCTTGAACGAGTTGCTGGAAGAGGGGGTCGCGAACCGGTTTCAGCGCTATAAACGCATGGCGGGTCGAATCCGGGAGCGAATGGCGCAATTGGGCGTGCAGGCATTCCTCCCTGCGGAGTCGCAATCGAATACGATCACGGCGTTTCATTTGCCGTCTGGTGTGAGTTACGCCACCCTGCATGATCAGCTGAAGGCCCGCGGCTATGTCATCTACGCCGGACAGGGACAATTGGAGTCGAAAATATTCCGTGTCGCCAATATGGGTGCTCTCACCGAAGCGCAGATCCAGGGATTTCTGGGGGCCTTCGAGGAGGTGGTGGCAGGAGCAGCCGCGCGCGCATGAAAGCAATCATCCTCGCCGCAGGGGTCGGGAAACGCCTCTGGCCGGTCACGCAGCATAAGCCGAAGTGCCTGATCGAGATCGGAGGGCAGACATTGCTCTCCCGCTATCTCGAATCCCTGGCCTCGGTCAAAATCAGGCAGGCCACGATCGTGGTCGGGTACAAGCAGGAGATGATCAGGGCTGCCGTCGGGTCGCATTGCCATGGCGTGGACATTTCCTACCTGGTGAACGAAGAGTTTCACCGGGGTAGCATTTCATCTTTGTGGATCGCGCGGACGGCTTTGTCCGACGACGTGGTGATCATGGATGCGGACGTCTTGTTCCATCGTGAAATTTTGCGTCGGCTGGTAGCCTCCCCCTATGAAAACTGCCTGCTGATGGACGACACGGTGAAGCAGACCGGTGAGGAATGCATGGTCGTGGTGCAGGGCGATCGTGTGGTCGCCTTGAGTAAGAAGGTGCCTGATCGGTATGATCTCGCCGGCGAAGGGGTCGGGTTCCTCCGAGTGCGCCGGGCGGATACTCAACATGTGATCGGCTCGCTCAAGGGGTACATCGACCAGGACCGATGGGACATGGAATACGAAGACGGATTGTTGCAGTATTTCCGTGACGTGAAAGTCGGGCACGAGAAAATCGGCGGGCTGCCCTGGACGGAAATCGATTTCCCCGAAGATGTGACCAAGGCGGAGCGGGAAGTGTTGCCTCGACTGTAGTGCTCTGACGCCAAACCCATAGAGTTTTTTCACCAGCGATAAGATACGAACGACGTAGCCGACCATGAGTGAAAGCACACTGCAACACGGCGCTGAACTGCAGGGATTGAGCACGGCTATTCTATTGCCGGGCGCGGGTCTTTTTGGCGATCGTCCAGGCCGGAGTCTCACGGACATCAGTCCTTTGACCCACATCGGAGGGTTGAGTCTCTTTCAGCGCACCGTGCTCACCTTGCAGCGCGGCGGCATTCGTCAGTTAATTGTGCTGGCCGGCCCCGATGAAGAGTTGCTCAAGCAGGCATTGGCACGAGGCGCACGCGTCACAATTCCGGTGCGATGGATGCCGGTACGGGAGTTTCCGCTCGATGATCCGCGCACCTGGGAATCCCTGGCCGCCGAGGTTCGAGGCTTCTGTCTCATTGCCGGCGCCCAGGCGGTATTCTCCAAAGGCTTGATCGAACACCTGCGGCAGACGGTGCGCGACGGCGAGGCGCTGGTTGTCACCCGTGAGGCCGGTCCGGTCGAGCCTCTGGCGGGCCGTCGGAATCCGGTCGTCGCGTTTCATGAAGGTCGTCTGATCTCCTTCCACAACAAGCCCAGCCAGGAAGGCCATCAGGTGGCGGCTGATCTAGTGGTGTTGCCGGCCAGTATCTTGAACCCGCCGAACGGAGCGGCGGCGGATGCCGCCACCGTTGTCGCGGAGCCTTCAGGGATGACCCCCATGCGCCGTTGGCTGGAACGGGCGGCCATTGAAGGGCGCGTGCGGGTCGTTGCAGCCGCCTCTCATGCCGGTCTCTGGTATCGCGAAGTCTGGGATCAGGCGAGCGTCGGCCAGGCGGAGCGGACGTTATTCCGTTCGCTGAAAGGCGAGGCCGAAGGCTTTGTCGATCGGTATTTCAACCGGACGTTCTCACGCCTCTTGACGAGACTCTTTCTACGATTGAAGTGCTCGCCCAACACCATCACGATGGTTGCGACGGCTGTCGGGCTCCTTTCTGCGGTCGGGTTCGGCCTGGGCAGTTACACAGCCGGCATCATGGCCGCCTTGTTGTTTCAGCTGGCGGCCATCATCGATTGTTGCGATGGCGAGGTGGCGCGTCTCACGTTTACCGAATCCCCGTTCGGCGCCTGGCTCGATATCGCCATGGACAACGTCGTGCATATCGCCATCTTTGCCGGGATTGCCTGCGGCTCGTACGTCCGGCAGGCGGGTACCGCAGAGGCCTGGATTCCATTGGCCCTTGGCGGTGCGGCGATCTTCGGCAATGCCATGGCATTCTGGCTGGTCACGAAAGCGCAGAAAATCGGCGCGACTCGCGGCTGGAATACGCCAAAGCAGGCCGCCTGGTCGGACTTCATTCTCAAGAATGTCGCAAGTCGTGATTTCTCCGTGGTGGTTTTCCTGTTTGCGTTGTTGGGCAAGCTGGACTGGTTTCTGTGGATGGCCGCACTCGGCTCCACCGTCTTCTGGTTGATGATGGTGTGGGTGATCCGACCCTCGGCACGGGCCCGTGCTTAAAGCGGCCCTCCTTGTCCTCGGAGGGCTGACACTCTCGGCACTGGTCTGGCATATCGGCATTGGACGGATCTACGAGGCGGTCTCGCAACTCGGTCCCGCCGCCATGCTGGTGATTCTCCTCCCCTCCCTGCTCATGTACATTCTGGAAGCCTATGGATGGCTGGTCACGCTCGGCGCGTGGGCGACGAACGTGCCCTTCTGGCGCGTGCTGGCGATTCGCACCGCCGGAGAGGTCGTGAACATGACGACCCCGGCCTACGTGGGGGGAGAGCCGCTCAAGGCATTCCTGCTTAAACGACAGGGCGTGCCGATCGTGGAAGGGCTGGCTTCAGTGGTGACGGCCAAGACCACGATGACCATTGCACAGATTCTGTTCATCCTGTCCGGCATCGGGCTGGCGTTCTGGCTGTTGGGCTCGGGAGGATCGGCCGGACAAACCGCCATGGCGGGCCTTGTGTCTGTGGGGCTGCTGGGATTCGGGGTCGGAGCGTTCGTGGTGGTGCAACGTCAGGGCATGTTCGGGTGGATTCTGAAGGTGCTACGGCGGCTCGGCTTGCGCATTCAATATCTGGAGTCGCGCGAGCAACAACTGCTCGACTTGGATCGCACCATCGCCGGATTTTATGCGACGCAGCGCTCGGCCTTTCTCCTGTCGACCGGGCTGTTTCTCCTGGGGTGGCTCGCGGAAGCGCTGGAAGTCTTCGTCATGATCCTCTGTCTGGGCCAACCGATCACAGTGTTGTCGGCCCTGGCGATCGGAGCCCTCGCGGTGCTGATCAAAGGGGGTACCTTCTTCATCCCGGGGAGCTTGGGTGCGCAGGACGCCGGCAATCTCTTGCTGCTGACGGCATTCGGGTATGGAGATGTAACCGGAATCACCTTTGCCCTGTTGCGGCGCTTTCGGGAATTCGTTTGGATTGCGCTGGGACTTGGGTGCCTTGCCATCATGGCAAGAGGGGGCGATCGTTCTCTGCCCGCCGAGTAGACCTCCTCCAGCGAGCGCAAATTCAACCTCCTCTTCCTAGAATCGGATGAATTGTGGCATGTTGAAATACCTCCGAATCAATCTTTCCCACGCCTCAAGCAAGTTCCTTAGGAAAAGTGGCTGAATCAGGCACTCTCCGCTACACTAGTAGGCAGGGAGCTTCAGCGCCGGGCGGAGACGAAGTTTGAGGCCGCCCAGGATCGGCCATGGGTCGGAAGGACCACGTTTACGCAATGCAACAATCAGATAATCATGTTCCCCGTGGGGAGTCGATTAAGAAAGAACTCGTTCAGCGCGTGAAGACTGAGCTGCACCCAGAACAATTGATGCCACCGGTGGACGATCCGCAGGCGGCATTGGAGTTCTGTCGGGCGCTCTCCACGGCCATGGAACTGACGTCGGGCGCGGAAGGCCATCGCCAACAGCCGGCGCTGGTCGCCGCCATCCTGGCGCCACGGGCCGAGTCCCTGCCTCCACCGATGTTGTCGATCGTCATTCCGGTTTTCAACGAAGAAGAGAATCTGCACACGTTGCATGCCCGCATTACCAAGACCTTTACCGAACAGGGGTTGGATTACGAGATCGTCTTTGTCGATGACGGCAGTGCCGACCAGAGCCCCGACATCTTGCGGCGCCTGGAGGCGGAGGATCGGCGCATCGTGGTCGTGGAGTTTGCTAGAAACTTCGGCCACCAGGTCGCCATCAGCGCTGGTCTGGAACATAGTCGCGGGCGCGTCGTCTGTATTATGGACGCCGACCTGCAGGACCCCCCCGAGGTGTTGCACACCTTTCTGGCCAAGTGGCGGGAGGGTTGGGAGGTCGTCTATGCTATCCGGACCGAGCGTAAAGAGTGGTGGGGGAAGCGATTGGCCTATGCCGGGTTCTATCGCCTGCTGCAACGGGTGGCCAATATCGATATCCCGTTGGATGCCGGAGATTTTTGTGTCATGGACCGGCGAGTAGTGGACCTCCTGGTGCGCATGCCGGAGCGTAATCGTTTTGTTCGAGGGATCCGCAGCTGGGTGGGATTCAAGCAGATCGGGGTGCCCTATGAACGCCAGGCGCGGCATGCCGGAAGCCCCAAGTATACGTTCAGAAAGCTACTCTATCTTGCGCTCGACGGGCTGGTCTCATTCAGCCATATGCCGTTGCGCATCATTACGGTGTTGGGATTCACGGTCTCCCTGCTGTCGTTCCTGGTCGCGCTGTTTTATCTCATCAAGAAAATCACCTTCGGGATAGGGGTTGCCGGTTTTACCACGCTGGTGGTCTCGATCTTCTTCCTCGCCGGAATTCAACTGATGACCATCGGTGTCATCGGGGAGTACATCGGGCGGATCTCCGACGAGGTTAAACGGCGCCCTCTCTACGTAGCCCGCCGTGTGACGAGGAGATAGCCGCCATTCGCCTCCTCATGTTCGATAACGAGTTTCCGCCTCTCGGGGGCGGCACCGGCGTCGTCAACTTTCATCTGCTGGAAGAGATGGCCCGACGGCCGGACGTGACGGTGGATCTGGTGACCTCCTCACGGACCAGGGCGCGATATGAAACCGAGCAGTTCGCCGACCGAATCACCATCTACAAAGTGCCGGTCGATAACCACAACATCCACCATGCCACTAATCGTGAACTCCTGCGGTACAGCTGGCGCGGGTTGTGGCTGGCCCGGCGATTGGCGACAGAACATCGCTATGATGCGAGTTTCGCTTTTGCCGGCGTGCCGGCCGGCGCGATCAGTTATCTGCTCAGCCTGACTCACGGACTGCCTTATGTTCTGTCGCTGCAAGGACCGGATGTGCCGGGGTTCGAGGCGCGGTACAACTATCTCTATCCGGTGTTGACGCCGTTGATTGCCAGGATCTGGCGCCGTGCCGGCGCCGTAACGGCGATCAGCGCGGAACAGGTCGCGCTCGCGCATCGGACGATGCCGGATTTGGCACTCGTCACGATTCCCAACGGGGTCGATACGACGTCATTTGCTCCCGCCGCTGAGGGGGCAACCAGACCCTTCACCATTGTCTGTGTCGCGCGTTTGATCGAGCGCAAGGGGCAGCACCATCTGTTGCAGGCCTTTGCACAGCTGCGGGCGTCTAGTCCCGAGCCAATGGCGCTGATCTTTGTCGGTACCGGGGATGCCGAGCCCCAGTTGCGGGCGTTGGCGAGAGATTTGAACGTGACGGATGCCGTGACGTTTCAGGGCTTTGTGCCGCGCGAACAGATGCCGCCGGTCTATCACCACGCTGATGTGTTTGTCTTGCCCTCTCAGCATGAGGGGATGTCGATTGCCCTGTTGGAAGCGATGGCGTCCGGTCTGCCGGTCATCGTGACCGATACGGGCGGAACCGCTGAATTGGTCACAGGGGGAGAAAACGGCGAGATTGTTTCCTGGGCGGATGTGCCGGCGTTGACCGCGGCATTGCGAACGCTGCTGAAGGCCGGCGATCTTCGTCTGCGCATGGGCAAAGAGAGCCGCAGACGCGCGTTGGAGTTCGGGTGGCCCGCGCTTGCGACACGGTACCTGGAGTTGTGTGAACGGGTGATGGTGCCCTCGATCGAAAGCCAACGGGCGGGTGGTCGGAGCTCAGGTGAAATCGCTAGCGATTTGAATCGGGAACCACGGGTATGAAGAAGCAACCCCATATCTGCATCCTGACCAGTCAGTATTTTGATTGGGGAATTTACGGCGGCTTCGGCAGCATGTCGCGCAAGCTCGCCGAAAGTCTGGTTCTCTCCGGTCATCGCGTCAGCGTGATCGTGCCCGGGCGTCAGGGCCAGAAGCCAAGTGAAGTCATCGGCGGGGTGGACATCCGAAGTTTTTCGCCGCGAAATGTCGTGGATGCCTGCCGGCTGATTCGAGAATCCGCAGCGGACATTTTTCATTCGCAGGATCCGACTGTATTGACCTATCTGGCGCAGCGGATTCACCCGCGCCGGGCGCATCTGGTGACCAGTCGCGATCCACGAGAGCTGAGCGACTGGTGGGTCGAGTTTCTCTACGCCACCCCGATGCGCCGCCTCCTGACGCCGTTGAACTATCTCACCGAGTCCGGCTTGTTGGTGCGACGGGCCGTGCGACGGGCCGATGCGGTCTATTGCCCTGCCCATTTTTTGAAAGATAAGGTCAAACGTTTGTACGGGCTCTCTACCTTGCCCACGATGCTGCCCAACCTCATCGATGTGCCGGCAGCACTGCCGCAGAAGAGCGGGTGCCCGACGATTACCTTTGTGGCTCGATGGGACAAGCGCAAACGTCCCTGGTTGTTTCTGGAATTGGCGGCGCAGTTTCCCGACTATCGGTTTGTGGCCGTCGGGCAAGGGAGTGCTTCGGCCGAATCCGGTTTTGACGCCCAACTGCGGCAGAAGTTTCGAGACGTGCCGAATCTCGAAATGCCGGGTCTCATCAACCGTTTCCGCGAACCGGAGCGCATGCATCAAATTCTGTCGGATACGTGGGTGTTTGTCAGCACGGCGGTACGCGAAGGCCTTCCATTGACCTTTTTGGAAGCGGCCGCCTATGGATGTCCGATCATCAGTCGGGTTGATCCCGATCAGTTCGCGACGCGGTTTGGAAAACAAGTGCACGATGATGATTATGCCGCCGCGCTTCGTCATCTCCTCGCGGAGGCGCCGCTGGAAAAAGGCCGTGCCGCCTATCACTATGTGCGGGAGACCTACGAAACCTCCAAAGCCCTGGCAGCCCATCAACAACAGTACGCGCGTTTTGCAGCCTGAGCGCTGTCTAAGAGGGCGTGAGCGGTTCTGTTGAGTGAACGGCTGAGGGCCGGGAACATCCATGTCGGCAAAAGCGGTCTCCAAAGGTATCGTCTCGGTCGGCGGGTGGTCGGTCGCCAAGCTGGCGACGTCGGCCATTGTGCTGCCGGTGCTTGCGCGTTTCCTCGGCATCGAAGGGTACGGGCAATACGCCTACTACCTGGCGGTGCTTCTGCTTGCCTCACAATTTGCCAATGTCGGCATGATGCAGACCATCACCAGACGGATTGCGGAGCGGCCGGAAGACCTGTCCTGGTGCAGGTCAGTGGCACGGTCCGGCGCCTTGATCAATGCCACAGGTGTGTTGTTCGTCGGGTTCGGGGCAGGGTGGCTGGTCTGGAGCACGGCTTCACCGGGAACGGCAGCGCTTCCCATCGCGCTGGCCATCGTTGGTGTTCTGTTGTTCGATCAGGTCTGGTTTTACGCGCGAGGGGTATTGCACGGCTTCCGCCATGAGGAACGCGCGGCGGTTCCCGGCATTATTGGCGTGCTCATGGCCGGCCTGTTCGGCGTGCTGGCGGCCACCAGCGGAATGGGTGTGGTCGGTGTGTTCTCCGGACTTCTAGTGGCGGACCTCTTTGTGGCTGTCGCCTGCTTGCGAGCAGTTGGAAAAGCGCTGGGGGAAACGCCTCCAACCTCGGCGGATGGTGTGGCACCACGCGCAACTCCGGCCTTGCTCCAGTTCGGCTTCTCGGCCATGGTCTTTTCGGTCTTGAACATGGCCCTGTGCTCGCTCGACATCATTCTGGTGCGCCACCTGGCGGGGGAAGCCCAGGCCGGGTTGTACGCAGCGGCGGTGCAGTGGTCGCAGTTTGTCTGGTTCATTCCCATCGCGGTCGAAGGGGTGATGTTGCAAGCGACGGCCCGGTACTGGGCCGAAGGACAGGTGGAAGAGGTGAGCAGGCTGGTGAGTCGCCTCACGCGCTATGTGATGCTCGGCACAGCCTCCCTGTTATTGCTGGTGTTTGTGTTGGGTGATCGAATCGTGACCCTGTATTTCGGCCCCCAGTTTGCGGAAGCAGCAGTAGGGTTGCGTCTACTGGTGCCGGGTGCCTTTTGTTATGCCCTGGCGCGTGTGCTGTGGCCGGTCATTCAAGCGGGCGGAGGCAGCGCGTCGCTGATTCAAGTCTTGCTTGTCACCGTGCTGGTCGATGTCGGGTTATGCGGAATCTTGATTCCCCAATGGGGGGCCGCTGGGGCCGCCGGCGCGACTTCTCTTTCGTTTGCCTTGGTCGCGACCGGATACGCCCTGGTCTTGCGACGGAGGCAGGTGCGCATTTTTGAGGGACTTCCGGTTGCAGCGCTGATGGGGCTTCTGATGGGCACTGGCGCTGTGGTGGCGGGCCTATCCTCACTGGTCGCCACGCCGATGCTTTCCCTCCTGGTGGGTGTTGTTGCTGGGCTGTTGCTGTATTGGGGAGGAGTGTTCGGTCTTGGGATTGTGCAGGTCAACGAACTTGAATTGATGGTGCAAAGTTTGCCGGGTGCGTTTCGCCACGCGGGGGAGACCGTCTTTCGGGTGTTGGCGCCGTTGTTGTTGCGGCTGAAAGCCGCGGCATCCAACTAGGAGGCTGGAATCGGAGATGGCGGCTGATCAGCATACAATCTCCGTCGTCATTCCCACGCTGGGACGGGAGACCCTCGCGTTGTGCCAGGCTGCGCTCGCGAAACAGACCAGGCCGCCGGATGAAGTCATCGTCGTTCTTGACCGCGATCGTCGGGGGGTCGCCTGGGGAAGGAACGAGGGCATTGCCCGATCCAGGGGCGACGTGATCGCCTTTGCCGACGATGATGGGATTCCGCCTCCGGACTGGCTCGAGCGATTGGTGAACGCACTCGACCGCCACGATGCCGCTGTGGCCGGCGGCACCTTTCAAGAAACCGATCCGCTTTTGGATGCTATTCGTCGTCGCAACTCGCTTCCGATGGACGAACAGCTCGACCCGGGCGGGTTGGTGGGAAACGGCGGGAACATTCTCTTTCGACGGGATTGCCTGATGGACTGTGAACGGGACGACGGGTATGTCTTCAATCCTGCCTTTGGCGGAGCGGGGGAAGACTGGGAGCTGATTTGGCGTTTGCGGAAACGCGGGGCCAGAATGGTGTATGTGCCGAATCCTGTGACGCATCTGCGCCGAGCCACGGGCGCACAACATTTGCGGCATTCATTCCAACGCGGTGTGGGCATCGCGCTATTGTTTCGAGCGATGCAGGGGGATACGAGCGGTATTGTGCCTCAGGATAGTCTGCTGTGGGGAGCGGCCGGTCGAAAGACCGATCCGCGCTGGCTCAAAGCCGTCTGGGTCAAACTGTTCGGGCCGTTTGCCCGGAAACAGTTTCGCAACGCACGCCATTTCTGGTGGTTTTGGCTGGGAGAAAAGTGCCAGGCCGCCGGGTTTCTATGGGAGATGCGGCGGGGGTTGTGGACACCGCACGGGAATAATCAGGGAAATGGTCTCAGCCGTCCGGTAGCGTCGCATCGGAGCGCGAAGCATGAGTGACGTCGAGTTGCGTACCAAGGCCTGGTTCGGCGATGAACCATTGGCGATCAGTTTCCCGCCTGCGTGGAAGATTGTGGAAGTCGGCCCTCATGATGCTCCGGCATTGAGCAGCACGGCGATGCGGGAAAAATTGAATCAACCTATTGGTTCTCCACCCCTCCGCGAGATCGCCAAGGGGAAAAGCACGTGTGTCATCATCGTCGATGACCTCACCAGGCCGACTCCTGCCGCCGACCTGCTTCCACTGCTGATTGAAGAGCTGACCGTAGCCGGGATCTCTGAACGCGAGATTACGATTCTGCTTGCGGGGGGCACGCATCCGCCTGCTTCCGTGGAGGATATGGCAAAGAAAGTGGGGGCACACCTGTCGCCGGCGATTCGAGTGACCGCACACGACAGCCGGGGTGATCTCGTGGATCTCGGGAAGTCCCCCGGCGGTTTACCGCTGCAGGTCAGTCGTGCGGTGATGGAGTGTGACCTCAAAATTGGTGTGGGATGTATTTATCCTCACCCGATCGCCGGATTTTCAGGCGGAGCCAAGATTGTGCTCCCGGCGATCTGCGGTGTGGACACGACCAGGATGATGCATGACTATCTGCGCGGCTCGCGTGAGCGCGGCGGGTCAATCCATACGGAGTTGCGGCGGGACATGGTCGCGGTGGCCAGAAAGGTAGGCCTCGACTTCATCGCCAATGTCACCCTCAATCACCGGCGCGAAATCAGCGGCCTGTTCGCGGGCGATGTGGTTACTGCACACGAAGAAGGTGTCCGCGCGGCGCAACGACAGTACGCGGTGCCCGTCATTCCTCAGGTCGATGTCGTGGTGGCGGATATGTATCCCTTCGATACCAGTTGGCAATTCGCTCAAGATCGAGGCATGTGGCCGATCGAACAGGCCATGCGGGGAGCGTCACGGGTGGTGATCGCTGCTTGTCCGCTGGGGATGGGGACGCATGAGTTATTTCCGGTGGCGAGCCCCTTGTGGTCCCGGATTGCGAGACGCCTCGCACATTTCCGGTTGGCCGATCTGGATCGTCCGTTCGAGAAGTTGAAAACGGTGGTGAAACTCATTCGTCAGAAGCAGCATCAGATGATGGTTCTATCGCCGGGCTTGAACCAACGGGATCTCAATACTGTGTTTCCCCACGCACAATGGTTCGATGCATGGCCGGCATTGCGAGCTGCATTGCTGGCGCGTCATGGCCATGGACCGGTGACAGTCGCCCTCTATCGCTGTGCGCCATTTCTCATCCCGAGCGGAATACAACAGTCGGAAGATCTCCGACAAAAAGCTTCCTATCCCGAACGACTGCCGGCAGTGTCCTGAGTCGTGACATGCCCCCTGGACAGCATATGAGCTTCGGACGCATCGGCATCGGGTTAGTGCTCATTCTGTCTGCGGTCGCAATGGGCCTGTTTGAGTTGGAAACCACGCCACCTCTGTGGTGGGACGAAGGCTGGACCCTTTGCGTGGCGCGGCAGTGGGTTGAAACCGGTCACTACGGTTGCTTGCTAAACGGGGAAGCAGCCCCCCCGATTCTCGCCGGACATTTTCCCGTGGTGGCATCAATCGCAGCGGGATTTCGTCTGTTCGGTGTCGGTGTGTGGCAGGCGAGACTCGTCGAGTTGCTCTATGCCTTCGGCGCGCTGGGCCTCCTCTACTACCTCACCGCAAAACTCTACAACTCCGACGTGGCGCTTGGAACCCTGGCGCTGCTTCTGTTCATTCCAGCCAACTGGCAAATGCATCCGTTGATCATCGGCCGACAAGTCTTGGGAGAGATGCCGATGGTATTTTTCTTCCTGGCCGGGGCAGTCTGTTTGTTGCTGCTCCAGCGGCATCCGGTGTGGTTGGGAGGGGCCATCGCTTGTTGGGGCGTCGCCCTGATGACGAAGGCACAGATCCGTCCTTTCTTGACCCTCGCATTGCTGGTTCCGGGCTTCATCGCTCTCCTTCGGAGCGAGCGGCGGCTGGCGGCGATGCTGGCCGGCAGTGCAGCCGGTAGCTGGGCGTTGTATTACCTGCTGAATGGTGTGAAGTCTGTGGTGCTGGAAGGCCATACGTTGCCCAATCCCTCGCTGCCGGGTTTGCTTCAGGCTTCCGCACTGGTGCTGGTGCCGACCATCAGGATCGATGCCCTGATCTTCACGCTCCAATTCTGTGTGCCCACCATCTGTGGAATGGGCTATGCGATGTGGACCTTGTTTTCACAATGGCGAAGTCGAACCTCGTATCAGTTAACGGATGCCGTCCGCGTCCTGTTGCTGACATTTTCTCTCAGTTGGTTTGGCTGGTTCTTTTTGCTCTCTCTCGGCGGCGCGCGGTACGCCTTTCCCATGTGGTTTGTCGCGACTCCGTTTGTTGCGGCACTCCTCTATGACTGGAGTCAGGGGTGCGATGCCAGGGGTATGATCACGGCCTTTGGTCTGCGAGCCCGGGAGGCGGGCCTGGTTCGATTCAAGCAAATCGGGGTGATTTTCCTGGTCCTGCTCTCACTCTGGATGGCCGTGCAGGCTCGTTATGCGTTTCGAGGCCGGGAAGACGGCCGCGCGCTGCAGGACATCGTGGCTTTTCTGCATAGCCGTGTGCCTGCTACTGCCCTGATCGAAACCTACGAAAGCGAACTCCTATTTCTGCTCAACCGCCGGTACCATTACCCGCCTGCACAACTGAATGTGGACTTCATCCCGCAAATGTGGAAAGAGGAGCGGAATCTGGTTTATGACGGGCTCATTGCCGACCCGGACTATGTGGTGGTGGGGGAGTTCGGCCGTTGGGCCGGCATCTATCGACGGTTAGTTGAGACGGGACAAGTCCGGCTGATCCTCCAAGTCGGTCGGTATCAGGTGTATGAGCGCGTGCGTTCGTAAGGCGGTAGAACCCGAGAGCTAACGCCTGGTCGACGTCTGCCGTGTGGCGGCGACCATCTGGCGAATGGCGTCGATGACGAGCGCCGGTTGATCGAATTGAATGAAGTGACTGCTCCGATCGGCAAACACCTGGCGGCTGGCAGATGAGAGTTTCATCAACTCCTGCTGGAGTTCCAGCCACATCTTTCTAAACCGGGTTTGATTCACCTGGCCGGGCATGTCAGGCCACCAGACGGGGCCGGTTGCGGTGATGACCACGAGCGGAAGATCGCCGAGCGAACCGGCACGGCGCACTTGCTCCAACGTGTCGATCAGCGCCTCTCCTTCATCGGCCAACGTTGCCATATACCGGGTCCGTAGCCATCCGGCGCGCAGCATCGGCCGAATTGTCTCAGGCACCTGTTCCTCCTGCCGGGCCAGGAACGGCGGGAGATAATCGAACGCCGCCAAGAGTCGTGGAACGCCCAGCATCGTCATCGCCCGCATGACCGGAAGCTGTGATTTCCCGGCGTTGACGAAGGTTCTAAACTCGGCCTGGCGCATTTCCGATTCTTGTCCCGCATCCACCAGCACCATGCCCGCGACATCCTTCGGGTATTCCTGTCGGTAGAGTCGGGTCACGAAGCCGCCGAGGGAGTGGCCCACAAGAATATAAGGCCCGGGAATCTCGGCACGCTCAAGGAGACGGTGGAGTTCACGCGCCATCCGTTGCCCGGTGCGCGGCAGCGGGCCACGCTCGCTCCATCCGAGTCCGGCGCGATCGTAGGCGCACACGCGCGTCATTGTTGACACTTCCGGTTGCACCAGACTCCAATACAGCGACCAGCCCGGCGCAGCCGCCTCCAGCACCACCGTCGGACTCCCTGTGCCTGTGCAATACAAATGGAGCCGGTGACTGCCGACGTCGATCATCTGGCCTAGTGGCCGGTAGTGCTGCCGGTCGAGCACCATGCCCGCGATTTGAAAGAGGGCGCCCACGGTCGCGAGCGTAGTGAGCGTACCGAACAGCCATTTGAGTCCACGCATGAGGCTATGATCCATCGCAATGGGTGGCAGAAGCAAATGGGGGTAACGTGTGCCTCCGCGCGAAGCAATCCTGATGCGTTGATTTGATCAAGAGCTCTTAGGAATTCTAACGCGCTCTTCCAGATGGAGCATGCTGACCCGACGTCAGGCTATTGGGGCGAGGAGAGGCCCCGCGAATGTCCGATGCACGACACAGTCTGTCCATTAGACGGAATAGTGTTCCTGCAGGTGGTCGCGTTGAAAACGAACGATATACCTGATGAGCTGCTCCCGGTTTTGGGAGGTCATCCCGACGAAGCGGGCGTGAAGACGATAGGCATCGCCCAGGAGCGGAAGCGGATCGAGCCACAACACCTCGATTGACGACTTGAAGCGAACCTGGTCGGGCAGCAACAGCGTGAGGGAAAGCACTGTACCGGGTTTGTAGATTGTCGTGACAGTGACGCCGATGCCGCCGCCGCTGAGGTTGAGGGATGTCTCAACCAACTCACCCTCCGTATCGTGTGCCTCGGCCTGAATGCAGAGGGGCAGAAGCACGGTGATGCGATAAAACTCGCGGCGTTCTCTTCCGGATGGCTCTGAGGGTGTGGCAGGCGACATGACATCAAAAGTATAACAAACCCGACGGACACGTTCCCGCGTAACTGTGCAGGGCGTTCGCTTTTCCTACACGCCATCGATCTGGAACCTGAGGCCCCACGTCGCTCCCATCTCCTTGCGTTTGTGCTAGTATCCCGCGCATGAAAACAGCGTTGATTGTGCTCTGGATGCTGATGTCGATTCTCGCGGCCGTGGCGCTTGCTCATGTTGTCGGTGTCATCAATCCAACTGAAAAAGTGAACGGATTATGGCTGGTCGTGGCGGCGGCCTGCATCTATGTGTTGGCCTACCGGTTCTACGGCCGCTGGCTGGCGCGACAGGTTGTCGCGCTCGACAATAAGCGTCTGACTCCCGCCGTGCGCCTGAACGACGGGGTGAACTTCCATCCCACCAATAAGGTCGTGTTGTTCGGCCACCACTTCGCGGCCATCGCGGGGGCCGGGCCTCTGTTGGGACCGGTGTTGGCGGCACAGTTCGGCTTTCTGCCGGGCTTTCTCTGGCTGGTGATCGGGGCGGTATTGGCGGGAGCGGTGCAGGACTTCATCATCCTGGTCGCTTCAATGCGGCGGAACGGCCGCTCGCTGCCTGAAATCGCCCATGACGAACTCGGTTCCATCACGGGTACGGCGACGGCGGTGGCGGTGTTGTTTATTGTCGTGGTGGCGCTCGCAGGGCTGGGCTTCGCGGTGGTGAATGCGCTCTACCACAATGCCTGGGGCACGTTTACGATTGCGATGACGATTCCCATCGGGTTCATCATGGGTTTTTATCTTCACAAGTTCCGTCCCGGCGCTGTGGCGGAAGTGTCCGTGATCGGCCTGGTCTTGCTGGTGGCGGCAGTGTTATTCGGGCGCGTGGTGGGCCAGTCGTCCTATGCAGGGATCTTTGAATTCGAGAAGCCGGCATTGGTCTGGCTGCTGGCCGGGTATGGATTCCTCGCCTCGGTGTTGCCGGGCTGGATGTTGTTGGTGCCGCGCGGGTACCTCTCCACCTTCATGAAGCTCGGCGTGGTGTTCCTGCTCGGCTTCGGTGTGATTCTTATGGCCCCGACGATTGAGATGCCGCGCGTGACGGCCTTTGCCAACGGCGGCGGGCCCATCATTCCCGGCACGCTGTTCCCGTTTCTCTTCATCACGATCGCTTGCGGGGCGGTCTCGGGCTTCCATTCACTGGTGTCGTCCGGTACGACGCCGAAGATGATTGAGCAGGAGTCCCAGGCGGTGGTGGGATACGCGGCGATGCTACTGGAAAGTTTCGTCGGAGTGATGGCGCTGATTGCGGCCTCCGTGTTGATCCCCGGGGATTACCTGGCGATCAATACCATGCTCTCGGCGGACACCCTGACAGCCATGGGCTTTGCGCCGTCCCGGATTGCCGAGTTGTCGCAACTGGTTGAAGTGAATGTGGCCGGGCGGCCGGGCGGAGCCGTGTCGCTTGCCGTTGGCATGGCCTCAATTTTCGCGGCGCTGCCCGGAATGTCCGGGTTGATGGCCTATTGGTATCAGTTCGCGCTGGTGTTCGAGGCGTTGTTCATCCTGACCACGATCGATACGGGCACACGCGTCGCACGGTATCTGATTCAGGAAATGGCCGGGCGGGTCTATGCGCCGTTCCGACAGATGAATTGGTGGCCTGGCGTGTTGCTGAGTAGCGCGTTTGTGGTCGGATCCTGGGCCTACCTGATCGGCACGGGAAGTATATCGACGATCTGGCCGATGTTCGGCGCCGCCAATCAGTTGCTGGGGACCCTGGCGCTCTGCATCGGGAGCACGGTGTTGATCAAGATGTGGAAGTCGCCGTATCTCTGGGTGACGGCGGTGCCGATGTTGTTTGTCGGCGGGATTACGCTGGCCGGCTCCTACGAAATGTTCTGGATGTTTCTGGCGAAGGCGGCGACGCTCGCGGCGGGGCAGGCATTTGCGCTCTATCTTGATGCCGTGCTGGTGGCGGTGGTTGCCCTGCTGGGGCTGGTTGTCTTGAGCGATAGCATGAAGCAGTGGTATGGGTATGTCGTGTTGAAGCGCCCGTTCAGCAGCAGTGAGGTACTGGCCACTGCCGGTGGCGGATCGGCTGGTCGCGCCCAGACGGCGATTCATCGGCACGATGAACGACCATTTAAATTGCCACCCGGCGGCGGTTGCTGTTAAGCCGGACGACTGACGGAAACGGAGAAGGAGGAGATCGTGGCTGACCAATCATCATTCGATGTGGTGTCGGAAGTGAATATGCAGGAAATGAAAAATGTCGTCGATCAGGCGACGAAGGAGATCAAGCAGCGGTTTGATTTCAAGGATTCGAAGACCGAGCTGACGTTGAAAGAGAAAGAAAAGGAGTTAGTGGTGCTCTCCGACGATGAGTACAAACTCAATGCGGTCATTGAAATCATCAAGAGCAAATGTGTGAAGCGCGGCGTGTCGCTGAAGGCGTTCGAGTACGGCAAAATTGAAGAGTCGTTGGGCGCCACGGTTCGGCAAGTGATCAAGATTCAGAGCGGCATCTCGTCGGAAAAGGCCAAGGAAATTACCAAGGCGGTCAAAGAATCAAAGCTGAAGGTGCAGGCGCAAATTCAGGGCGAGCAGGTGCGAGTGATCAGCAAGAGTAAGGACGATCTGCAGACGGCCATCGCCTTCCTGAAGGGAAAAGATTTTGGGATTGATCTGCAGTTCACCAACTACCGCTAGCCCCGGATGCTGAAACGGGCCACCAACGGCGTTCTCGGTCGATTGGTTGCCTCAATGTGCAGGCCAGCACGCCTCGGCAACCGATCATCCCTGCGGCCTTGTTGCATGGCCCGTTTGAGCATCCGGGAAAACATTCCCCGCCCACGTTCCACGCAGCATTTCCTCACGCTCCTGCTTTTAATCACACTCTTCATTGGCGGCTGCACAGGCAGTGACCCGATCGTCGTCATTCAACTCCATCCGACTAATCCTGACATTCTCTACATCGCAACCAACGACTACATCTATAAGTCGCGTGATGGGGGCAAGACCTGGAGCAATCTCTCGAAAGGGATGAGCCATTCACGCGTGATTGCAATGGCGATCGATCCGGTCTATCCCGCAACGATCTATGCGGGCACGAAGGGGGACGCGGTCTACAAGAGTTACGACGGCGGCCAGCGCTGGACCTCGGTTCGCGCCGGATTGGACGATGCCACCATTTCATCCGTCGTGAACCAGTTTGTTTTCGACCCGGCGGACGACAGCCACATCTTTCTGGCTACCACCATGGGGGTCTTTGAATCGAAGAACGCCGGTGAGCGATGGTCGAAACGGATGGACGGGATGAAGGAAGTGTTGATGGTTGTCACGCTGGGCATGGATCCCACGCGGTCATCCGTGCTGTATGCCGGCACCAGCGGCGGGGTCTATAAGTCGATCAATCAAGGGGCGCATTGGGTGCAGGTGAATAACGGCCTGGTGCCGGAGGGCATGGTGAAGACGTCGCGCGCGCTGAGCGTGACCTCGGTGCAGGTCGATCCCTTCGCGTCGGAGACGGTCTACGCTGCGACGTTGGCCGGCCTCTATAAGACCGGAGATGGCGCTGCCTCCTGGGTGCGTATCGGCCAATCGTTGCAGGATCAAATGATCGTGGCGATGGTATTGGACCGCGCGCGCGCCGGCGTGATGTATGTGGCCGCGCGGGATGGCATTCATCGGAGCGAAGACGGCGGCACCACGTGGGCGCCATTGAATGAAGGGCTGGCGACTACGAATATACGGTCGCTCGCACAGAGCGCCTTGGATCCTCAAGTCCTCTACGCGGGCACAAACGGCAGCGGGTTATATAAAAGCGTGGATGGCGGCGCGCATTGGGCGGCGATGCCTTCGGCATTTCCCAGGGAATGAGCGAGTAGGGATGCGACGGCCGGGGGGTTATCGGCGTGGTTGACTGTTGAGGGAGGAGTCGCCGATGGACGGCCCCACGCCTCGCAGTTGCACGGACGAGGAACTCTCCGCGTTCTCGGCCGCGTTGATCTCAAATCCCGACGCATTCGGCAGACTGGTGTCCTGCGTCTGCGTACCGACGCGATCCGTCAGAACGCTGTCTCTGAGATCCTCTCCCCTGCGGGGGCGCAGGGATTCATTGACATTGCTGTAGGGTGAGACGGTGGCCCCGATGTCCGCGCCGAAGCTTGGGTTGAGGGAGCGGTTCAAATGCGTGTTCTCAATGTCGCCACCGATCCTGGTCGGGATGGTGGTGTCCTGAATATCCATGCCGGTCGGAGCTGAAGCCGCCGGTCGTTTGCTCCGGACATCATGGGCGATGGCTTCGCGCTCATCCTCGATGCGCCGTTCTTCCCGCCCGCGCTGCTCATAATCCAGCGAGTCCAGTTTTTCGTATCGCGTGATGAGTTCCTTAAGTCGAGTCCTGATTTTCTTGAGATCATCCCGTGCGATGGCAACCGTGCCGACGATTTCGCTGAGGGTCCATTGCCGCGCAAAGGTGCCGAGTTTGGGAGACTGCCCGGCGCCGCCGCCCAAGCCGGCCGCTCCGGCTCCCACTCCGAATCCCGCGCTGTTGTATATGCCCTTTTGCTGAACCGACATCAAAATGTGATTGGACTGTTCCAGGAGTTCATCGATTCGATCGAGGGAATCCCATTCGCTGGCGCAGCATTCCAGAAATTCACGATAATCGCGGGTGAACTTCGAGGCTTCGTTCTGAATATCGACGATCTTGAGCGGTTCCTTGCCGGAATCATGGTGGTCGGCCGGGTTGAGTTGGTCCGGTTTTTTCTCGTCACGCTCGGCATCATATAGAGGGCTGCAACCTGCATCAGGAGTAGCGGTGATGCGTTTGTCGGCGGTGCGGTTCGGGCACCAGTAGATTTTTCCAGGCTGGTTGAGCGGGTTGTCCGATTTGAATTCGCCGGCCTGCGCCGCAGGCAGAAGGCCCATGAGGAACAGGGCTGCAAGCAGCACTGTAAGCGGACGGTGATGGCGTGGACAGATCATCATCATGGTGACTGTGATGATGCCCTGGGTATGACATTGTGTCAATCAAAGGGGGGAATTGTGATGCGCTTGAAAAGCCAGCGGCCGTTCGTTACCCTCCGGCCATAACAGGGTGCTGTCACATTCATAGCGAATAGGATTGCCCATGCCCGTAATCTATATCGACGAAGCGGCTGCTCATGCAGGTCAGGAAGTCACGATTCGCGGATGGCTCCGTAGCCGACGCGATAAGGGGAAACTCCATTTTCTGATTGTGCGGGACGGGACCGGCGATATTCAGGCGGTCGTGAGCAAGGCCACGGTGGGTGATGAGCAGTTTGCTCATTCGGCCGAACTCACACAGGAGTCGAGCGTCGTCCTGACCGGCACTCTGCGGCAGGATGCGCGCGCGCCAGGCGGGTACGAGCTAGACGTGTTGCGTCTCGATGTGTTGCAGGTGGCGGAACCCTTTCCGATTCAGCCCAAAGAGCATGGTACAGGATTCTTGATGGAGCATCGCCACCTCTGGTTGCGCTCTAGCCGCCAGCACGCCGTGCTTCGCATTCGCCACGAGATCATTCGAGCCTGCCGGAATTTTTTCGACGACCGCGGATTTACGCTGGTCGATGCACCGATTTTCACGCCGAATGCCTGCGAAGGCACGACGACGCTTTTTCAAACGCAGTATTTCGACGAGACCGCTTACTTGACGCAAAGCGGTCAGCTCTACAGCGAAGCCACTGCCGCGGCCTTCGGAAAGGTCTATTGTTTCGGCCCCACGTTTCGCGCGGAGAAGTCCAAGACCCGTCGGCACCTGATGGAGTTTTGGATGGTTGAGCCGGAAGTGGCGTTCGCTGAACTGCCGGACATGATGGATCTCGCGGAGCAGTTTCTTTCTCATATTGTGGCGGCTGTGCTGAAGACGCGTCGCGGCGAATTGCAGTTGTTGGAGCGAGATCTCGCCAAGCTGGAGCGTGTGACGGCGCCATTCCCACGTATCACCTACGAGGAGGCCATCGAGATTCTTCAGCGGAAAGGAACTCCCGCAAAGCCCGGAGATGATTTCGGCGCTGAGGATGAAACGATTCTGTCGAATGAATTTGATCGTCCCGTGATCGTGCACCGATATCCTGCGGCGCTCAAAGCGTTTTATATGGAGACCGATCCTGAACGCCCCGACCTTGCCCTCTGCATGGATGTGCTGGCTCCCGAGGGGTATGGAGAAATCATCGGCGGCGGGCAACGCATTCACAAACATGAAAAGCTCTTGGCGCGCATACAAGAGCATCATCTTCCGGTCGAGGCGTTTCAGTGGTATCTCGATCTCCGCCGTTACGGTTCTGTTCCGCATGCCGGATTTGGAATGGGTATTGAGCGCGCCGTCGCTTGGATTTGCGGGTTGGAACACGTGCGGGAGACAATTCCTTTTCCGCGGATGTTGTACCGGCTCTATCCATAGGTTTTCCACCTCCCTTCCAGGCCGGCTGACGGGCTCACAGATCACCCGAATGCTGGTATTCCATCTGTCTGATTTTTTGGACGCCCCCGAGTTTTTCGCCCCATTTTCACGTCAATTTTCATCTCATGGTGGGATGGTTTCCCACAGGTTTGTCCACAAATGTGGATAACTTTCCCCTAGAATCCGCTCGCTGGTGCGATGCGCCAAAAGCGAACAATATTCTTGATAAATTGAGGCAAAATCTGTTGACAGCTATTTGGTTGGGTGTATACTCCAGCCAATGTGTGGTGAAAAGTGGGTGGAAGTGGGTGTATGGATTCTGCTCGCGGTTCCCATGAGCCGGTTTTAGTCGACGAGATCTTGTTTTGGCTGCAGTGCAAACCAGGTGGAGTTTACGTGGACTGCACTCTCGGATATGCAGGGCTTGCTACCCGGATCCTCGATCGCACCGCTCCAGATGGCATTCTTGTGGGGATTGATCGCGATGCGGCGGCGCTCGCCGAGTCGCGCGCGCGTCTGCATGACGTCATGGCCAGAGTCCGCCTCAAGCATGGAAATTTTTCTGAACTCAAAGCAATGGTTGCCGAAACCGGGCTACTCCGGGTGGATGGCGTGATTTTCGATTTGGGCGTGTCCTCGCCGCAACTTGATCGTCCGGAGCGCGGATTCAGTTTTCGGGAGGATGGTCCCTTGGACATGCGCATGGATCAGCGTGAGGGGCGAACGGCCGCAGACCTCATTCGTGATCTGCCGGAAACCGAATTGGCCGACGTCATTTATCAGCTGGGTGAAGAGCGATACTCGCGCAGGATCGCCCGCGCGATTGTGCAGGCGAGAATGCAGGGCGCGATCGAGACCACTCGGGAATTAGCCGCGGTGGTGGAGCGGGCTGTGCCGGCCTCCTATCGGCATGGGCGGATTCACTGCGCCACGCGAACCTTCCAGGCATTGCGGATCGCCGTGAACCGCGAGTTGGATGTGCTCGAACCGGCGCTTCGCGATGCCGTCGACATTCTGTCTCCCGGCGGCCGGGTGTGCGCCGTGTCATTCCATTCGCTTGAAGACAGAATTGTGAAGCATACGTTTCGGGCGTTGGCAAACGGTCCCGAGGCCTCGGTGAGAGTGTTGACGAAAAAACCGGTCATCGCTTCGGAAGTCGAGCGTGACCATAACCCGCGGTCGCGCAGCGCCAAGCTGCGTGTCGTGGAGCGGTTGTCCAAGGAGTCTGTACAATGAAAGCCGTCGCGTTTGCCGCGGTCACGTCGCTCGTGTTGCTCTTTGTGTGGGAACGCGTGGATATCGTTCGCATCGGGTACCACATCGAACGGCTGAAGGTGCAGAAGGTGCTCCTCGAGCGCGAACGGGATGAATTGCAGGTGAAGCTCTCGGGTCTCACGGCGCCTGAACGGATTGCGCGCCTGGCTAGCGATAAGCTGGGAATGATGCAGCCGGAAAAGGGGCAGGTCGTCGTCATCAACATCGAGCCTGAGGCGCCGGCCAATCCTGTTGCGGCTGAGGGTGAGGTGCGGATTGCCAAGAACATTGTGACGCGGAGAGCGCGGTAGTGGCTTCGACCTCCTTTCGTGGTCGCCGTATCGTGGTGGCCTGCGGGCTGGTGGTTGCGTTTATCCTGGTCATCGTCCGCCTCGTCAATCTTCAGGTGATGCAATCGGCTGAACTGACCGTGAAGGCTGATCGGCAGCATCAGAAGAATGTGACGCTGGAGGGGGCGCGCGGCACGATCTACGATCGAAACAGCAAGGTCCTGGCGATGAACATGGATGTGCCGTCCGTGTTCGGGGTGCCTGCCTCGCTTGGAAATCCGGGAACAGCGGCGCGCAATCTCTCCCCGATTTTGCATGTGAAGGCGACGGAACTCGAAAAGAAGCTGAAGCAGGAAAAGCATTTCGTCTGGCTGGCGAGAAAGCTGGAGCCGGAGCAGGGTCGGCGGCTTGAGCGGCTCGGTCTCGATGGCGTCGGGGTAGTGATGGAGGGGCGCCGGTTCTATCCGAAGGGGCCGCTGCTCTCGCATGTGCTGGGATTCGCCGGGATGGATGATCGCGGGCTTGAGGGTGTCGAGCTGCGCTACGAGCAGTACCTGCGCGGTGAAAAGCGGGCCGTGGTGCTGCAGCGTGACGCATTGGGCCGCGCCGTGTTCCCCAAGGGGCTGAATGAAGAAGGTGCCGCAGCCGGCCACAGTCTGACGCTCACGGTCGACGAGGTGGCACAGTATATTGCCGAGAAGGAGCTGGACGAGGCCGTGACTCGCTCCAATGCCAAGTCCGGCACGATCATCGTGATGGATCCCAAGACCGGCGCGGTGCTGGCTATGGCCGTGAGTCCGCGCTTTGACCCCAATACGGTCGGTGCGCTTGCGCCTGATCGATGGCGGAACCGCGCGCTGACGGATACGTATGAACCGGGCTCGACCATGAAGGCCGTCATTGCAGCAGCGGCGCTCGAGGAAAAGGTCATGGCGCCCGGCAGCATGATTTATGGTGAAAACGGGCAGTTCGCGATTGCGAATACGATTATCCATGACCATGAGAAAGCCGGGTGGATGACGTTCGCGCAGATGATTCAAAAGTCGAGCAACATCGGCGCTGCCAAGGTCGGTATGGCGCTAGGCGAGTGGCGGGTCTTCGACTATCTGAAGGAGTTCGGGTTCGGGGATAAGAGCGGCATTGATTTGCCGGGTGAAACGGCCGGGTTGTTGCGAGGGCCTCGTCAATGGGGGAAACGCTCCCTGGCCTCCATTTCGATGGGGCAGGAAATCGGCGTGACACCCTTGCAGATGGTGACGGCGATTTCAGCGATTGCCAACGGCGGTGTCCTCATGAAGCCCTACGTCGTCTCCGAGATCCGTAACGGCAAGGGCCAATTGGTGGCGCAGAATATGCCGCAAGCCAAACGGCGGGTCATCTCCGCTGATACGGCCAGAACGTTGACGACGCTGCTGGAGGGTGTGGTGACGAGCGGGACCGGTGGGAAAGCGGCCATCCCGGGCTTTCGCGTCGCCGGCAAAACTGGAACGGCTCAAAAGGTTGATCCCCGCACCGGTAAATACTCCTCCACCCTGTTGGTCGGATCGTTCCTCGGGTACGTGCCCGCGGAGGATCCCCGCCTGGCGATGATTGTGGTGATCGATGAGCCGCGCGGCGAGGGCTGGGGCGGTGTCGTGGCAGCTCCGGTGTTTCGACGTGTGGGAGAGCAGGTCCTGAATTATCTGGGTGTTGCGGTGGATGAGCCTGTGAAGCTGGCCATGGCCGGCCTGGAATCCTGAGATGACGCTGGATGATTTGATCAGTCCCATTCAAGGACGTCTCGGAGTGCTGGAGCGGAGCGGCGACCAGCGCGTGACCATTACCGGCTTGACCGACGATTCCCGCGCGGTTGAGTCCGGCTCCCTGTTTGTGGCCGTGCAAGGCGAGCGGGTCGATGGCCATCAATTTTTGGATCGCGTCGTGGCGGCAGGGGCGGCCGCCGTGGTTGTGGGTCGTCATGTCGTCGTCGGATCGACTCCCTGCATTCGAGTGCAGGACTCGCGGGCGGCCGTGGGAGTGCTCGGCAGCCGATTTTACGGCGATCCCTCGGCGGCGCTGCGCATGATCGGAGTGACGGGCACCAATGGGAAAACCACGACGACGTACGTCGTGAAAACCATGCTGGAGGCGGCAAATCGGCAGGTCGGCCTCATCGGCACGGTAGCGTATCTCGTCGGGAAGGAATCGATTCCCGCGTCGCACACCACCCCCGGCGCGTTGGAGTTACAGAAATTATTTGCACGAATGGTCGAGAAGAGGTTGGATACGGTCGTCATGGAAGTATCGTCCCATGCGTTGGCCCTGGATCGGACCGTCGGCTCGGAGTTCGATGTCGCCGTGTTTACGAATCTCACCCAAGACCATCTCGATTTCCATCTCGACATGGAACGGTACTTTCAGGCGAAGCTCAAATTGTTCGTCGACTTGGGTAAAGCCGGGGCCGCCAAGTCAAAGAAGCGGGCCATCGTCAATGCGGATGATCCTTGGGGCGCACGGATTCGCGACGCCTGCACCGTGCCGGTGTGGACCTATGGACTGCACCAACAAGCGGACCTTCGCGCAGAGGATGTGACCTTGTCGGCCGCCGGCACGAGTTTTACGTTACGCAGTCCCATCGGCACCTGCGCGATTCAGAGCCGGTTGGTCGGAGAGCACAACGTCTCCAATCTCCTGGCCGCCATCGGGGTGGTGTTGCACGAAGGATTGACCCTCGAGCAGGTGCGTGCCGCGGTGGGAGCAGTCTCAAACGTGCCGGGGCGGTTTGAGCGTGTCGAGGCCGGGCAAGATTTCACCGTGGTGGTCGACTACGCGCATACGGAAGACGCGTTAGTACGGCTGCTCACCGCGGCCCAGGCGCTTCGCATCGGACGGATCATTACTGTGTTTGGCTGTGGCGGTGATCGGGATCGGACCAAGCGCCCGAAAATGGGGCGCGCGGCCGTGCAGTATAGTGACGTGGTGATCCTGACATCCGACAACCCTCGCACCGAAAATCCCGGCGCCATCCTTCGCGAAGTCGAAATCGGAGTGAAGGAGGCGCTGGCGGACAGGGGCCATGTTCGCTATCAGATGATTGCGGATCGCCGGGCGGCAATCGAAGCGGCCATCCGGGAGGCGAAGACGGGCGATATGGTGCTGATTGCGGGTAAGGGGCACGAGGACTATCAGATCGTGGGAACGACGAAACATCACTTCGACGATCGGGAAGTGGCGCGTGAGATGATCGGCACGCGCCGATCCTGAACCTCAGCGAGGCAACTCATGCGAGAGCATGGACATCGTGGCGTAATGGCGTTGTTTACGGTCGAAGAAATTTGTGAAGTGTTGAGCGCCAAGTCGCCGGCCGGCTTGAGCCCGCAAGACTTGAAGCAGCGGATCCGCCGTGTGGTAACCGATTCGCGCCTGGTCAGAAAGGGTGACCTGTTCATCGCTTTTCAAGGAGAGCGCTTCGACGCGCACACGTTCGTGCCGAAAGTCTTTGCGCAAGGCGCCGTCTGCGCCATCGTGCAGGAAGATTATCGTCTACCGCCGATGCAGAAGCGAACCGCCATGCCGATTGTACTCGGGGTGCGGGATACGCTTGAAGCGTTTCAGCGCTTGGCGACCCACTATCGCAACCGGTTCCCCATTCCGGTAATCGCCATCACGGGGAGCAACGGCAAGACAACGACGAAGGAAATGGTCGCCCACGTCGTTGCCCAGCGCTGGAAAACCCTCAAGACCGAAGGCAATCTTAATAATCGAATCGGCGTTCCACAGACACTCTTTCAACTGGCGCCGCGGCATCAGGCCGCGGTCATTGAGATGGGGGTGGATCAGCAGGGGCAAACCACCAGGCTCTGTGAAATCGCGAGGCCGACCATCGGGGTGATCACGAATATCGGACCCGATCACTTGGAGTTTTTCGGCAGCATGGAGGGCTCCGCGCAAGCCAAGGCCGAGTTGCTCGATCACCTTCCCCAGGACGGCGCGGTGGTGTTGAACGCCGATGATGAGTACTTCGACTATCTCGCGGCCCGTGCGCAGTGCCGGGTGGTGGCGTTCGGGGCTTCTCCGAAGGCCGTGATTCGCGCCGCGAACGTTCGAACCGATGAGAAGGGCGGCACGGTATTCGGCTTGGTTCTGCCGGGAAAGACCCGCCAGACAGAGGTTCATATCCGGACGCAGGGCCAGCACAATGTGAGTAATGCCCTCGCGGCCGCCGCCGTGGGGCATGCATTGGGATTGTCGGGAGCCGCGATCGCCGAAGGCTTGTCGAAGTTCCGCCCGGCCGCGATGCGATCACAAATCAGCAGCTCCCACGGGGTACAGGTCATCAACGATTGTTACAACGCCAATCCGGCCTCCATGAAGGCTGCCATTCAGTTGTTGGCGGAACTGGGCCGTGGGAAACGGTCGATCGCGGCTCTGGGCGACATGCTGGAGTTGGGCGCGGAGACCAAACGTATGCACCGGGAAGTGGGGGCGTTCCTCGCCGGCCAGGGCATCGGCCACTTGCTGGCCTGTGGTGTGTTAGGACGGGAGTTGGCGGAAGGGGCTCGTCAGGCCGGTATGCCATCCGACAGGATCGCCGAACTGCCGGACGCGCAAGCCGCCGCCACGGCGTTGTCTCGCATGGTCCGACAGGGCGACGTGGTGCTGGTCAAAGCTTCGCGCGGGATGCGCATGGAGCAGGTCGTGGATGCCGTGACGGGAATGCGACGGGTCGCGCGAAAAGCTTGTTAGGCCGCAGAACTATACAAGGGAATTTTAGAATCCGCTGATCCATGGCGGGCAAAGATGCCGTAGGATGCTATACAACTGGCTATACCCACTTCATACACAATTTTCGTTCCTCAACGTATTTCGATACCAGAGTTTCCGGATCATTTATGCAGCCGTCACGGCGTTTCTCATCGCCTTCGTGATGGCGCCCTGGGTCATTCGGAAATTGCAGGAGATCAAGCTCGGCCAGCAGATTCGAGACGACGGTCCGAAACGGCACTTGGCCAAAAGTGGGACCCCGACCATGGGCGGCATTCTCATCATTTTTGCCGTGGTCCTGTCCACGCTGCTGTGGGCTGACATGACCAACCGGTACGTGTGGCTGGTGGTGGTGGCGACCGTCGGGTTCGGCGCGGTGGGATTCGCCGATGACTACCTGAAGTTTATCAAGCGCCAGTCGAAGGGGCTTTCGGCGGCGCAAAAGTTTTCCGGGCAATTTTTGGTGGCATTGGCCATCGGCGTGTTCCTCTACACCCTGCCCAGCTACACCACCAAACTCAGCGTCCCGTTCTTCAAATTCTTCACGCCAGACCTGGGCTGGTTCTATATCGTCTTCGTCATTCTTGTCATTGTCGGCAGCTCCAACGCCGTCAATTTGACGGACGGGCTTGACGGGCTGGCGATCGGTCCCGTGATGATTGCCTCGCTGGCGTACACGATTGTGGCCTACGTAACCGGGAACCGGGTAATGGCCGAATATTTGCTTATCCCCTACATCGAAGGCGCGGGAGAGATCGCCATTTTTACCGGAGCCATTTTAGGATCGAGTCTGGGCTTCCTCTGGTTCAACACCTATCCGGCCTCGGTCTTCATGGGCGATGTGGGATCACTTCCCTTGGGCGCAGCGCTGGGAACGGTGGCGGTCATCAGTAAACATGAACTCCTGTTGCTCCTGGTCGGCGGCGTGTTTGTCATTGAAGCATTGTCGGTGATCCTGCAAGTGGGATCATACAAGCTGCGCGGAAAACGAATCTTCAACATGGCGCCCATTCATCATCACTTCGAGATGAAAGGGTGGGACGAGCCGAAGGTCGTGGTACGACTGTGGATCATTGCAATTTTGCTGGCGCTGCTCAGCTTGAGCACGCTCAAACTGCGGTAGTCGTGTACCCATGAACGTAAAAGATCTGCAAGTTACAGTCGTCGGTCTCGCCAGAAGCGGCGTGGGGGCTGCACGATTGTTGAATCATCTCGGCGCGCGGGTGACGGTGGCCGACCGGAAGGAGCCGCAGGAATTAGCTTCTATCCTGTCGCAGCTCGACCAGGCAAGCATCGCCGTGCGTGTGGGCGCGCAGTACGAATCGGCGCTCGAAGGCGCGGACCTGGTGGTGATCAGTCCCGGGGTGCCGACTCAGCTCGATGCGCTCAATCGCGCACGCGCTCGCGGCGTTCGAGTCATCGGGGAATTGGAGTTGGCCGCACGGTATCTGACGGCGCCGGTCGTAGCGGTAACCGGAACCAACGGGAAAAGCACCACAGTGACGCTGATCGGCAAATTCTTGCAGGAGAGTGGGAAACGGGCCTTCGTCGGGGGCAATCTGGGCATCGCCGCCAGTGAAGCGGCCTTGGCCTGTGTCCAGGCTAAGCCGGGAAGCCCAGCCCCTTACGAGTATGTGGTCCTGGAAACGTCCAGTTTTCAGCTTGAAACGATCGAGCAGTTCCATCCCTGGATCGCGTCCGTGCTGAACGTCACGCTGGATCACATGGATCGGTACAGCTCGGTGGAGGATTACGTGGCGGCCAAGGCCCGCATTTTCACGAATCAAACCGCCGGCGATTATTCGCTCTTCAATCTGGACGACGTCCGGGTTGCCGCGTTGCGCGCGCACACCAAGGCGGCGGTGCTGGGGTTCAGCCGAAGCGGAGCTACGGTGTCAGGGGTCGCTGGCGCCACGGTTCTGGACGGAGACATGATTGTCTCAACCGTTCGTGGGCAGCGAGAGGAAATCTGTCGCCGGAGCGACATGCGGTTGATCGGGCTCCACAATGTGGAGAATGTCATGGCGGCGGTGACCTACGGCCTACTCTGCGGCTGCTCCATCGACGCGATTGGCGCCGTGTTGCGATCCTTTCCAGGTTTGGAGCATGCGCTGGAGGTGGTACGCGAACGCCGCGGAGTCCGTTTTGTGAACGACTCCAAAGGGACGAACGTCGATGCCGTTCTGAAAGCCCTGGAAGGTATCGAGCAGCCGATCTGGTTGATCGCCGGCGGTCGCGACAAGGGCGGCGACTTTTCGCGTCTCGAAGGGGCCATACGGGAACGGGTGAAGGGGCTTATTTTAATCGGTGAGGCGGCGGGCCGCATTCAGGCGGCGATGGGCGATTTTGATCGGTGTCGTCCTGCAGCGACACTCCGCGACGCCGTGGAGCTTGCTGCTCGCGAGGCGCAGCCCGGTGAGGTGGTCTTACTCTCGCCGGCCTGCGCCAGTTTTGACATGTTTGCGGATTATCAAGACCGGGGCCGGCAATTCAAGGCTCTGGTACAGGCGCTTCCGGCGTGAGGCCGGGAGTGGCATGGAGGAACGACAGCTGAACGATGGCACAGCATGCGCTCGGGACACTGATGTTGCCCTGGTCGGCCTCGACTCAGCGGACATCCAAGCGCGTGCCGGTGGACCCGGCGCTCTTGGCCGTGACGCTTATCCTCGCCCTCATCGGGGTAGTGATGGTGTTCAGCGCCAGTGCGGTGGTGGCGGGCAACCGGTTTCACGATCCCTGGTATTTCCTGAAGCGGCAGGTCGCCTGGCTGGGGGCCGGTCTCCTGGTCATGCACATCATCTCGAAGATCGACTACACGATCTGGAAGAAGCTGGCGATTCCGCTGCTCTTCGGCACGACCGTGCTGTTGGTCCTGGTGCTGGTGCCGTCACTGGGCAATGTGGCCAAGGGGGCTCGGCGGTGGTTGCACCTCGGGCCGATCAATATTCAACCGGCCGAGGTCGCGAAATTTGTCGCCGTCATCTATGCGGCAGCCTACCTGACCAAGAAGCAGGATCAGATTACGCAGTTCACGCGGGGCTTATTGCCGCCGCTGATCGTGATCGGCATGCTGAGCGGGTTGGTGTTGCTGGAGCCGGATTTGGGGACCGTGGTGGTGATGGGCCTCGTGGTGGTGACCCTGCTGTTTCTGGCAGGAGCGCGGGTCAAGCATCTTGGGGTCCTGTCCTTGTGCGCCTTGACGGGGGTGGCCGCACTCATCCTGACGTCGCCCTACCGGTGGAAACGGTTTCTGATGTTCTTGGATCCGACAAAGGACCCGTCCGGAGCGGGCTTTCAAATTACCCAATCATTTTTAGCCTTCGGGAGCGGCGGTCCGTTCGGGGTCGGGTTGGGAGAGGGCAAACAAAAGTTGTTCTTCTTGCCGGAAGCGCATACCGACTTTGTGCTCGCGTTGGTCGGCGAAGAGTTGGGATTGTTGGGGACCGTCACGATCGTGCTGCTGTTCGGCCTCTTCGTGATCAAAGGCTTTCAGATTGCAGGCCGAGCGCGCCATCCATTCGGGCGGCATCTGGCGCTGGGTATCACGATGTTGATCGGCATGCAGGCGCTGGTGAATGCCGGAGTCGTCACGGGGCTGTTGCCCACCAAGGGGTTGACCCTGCCGTTCGTCAGTTATGGCGGGTCCTCGCTGGTGGCCAATCTGTTCGGTGTGGGGATTCTCTTGAATATCTCGCGCGACCGGCAGGGCGGGCATGGCGGGCAGGACAGCGGCGGATCGCGGGGCGGGCGGAAACGTGGGGTGATCACGGAATGAACATTGTGATCGCAGCCGGCGGCACCGGCGGGCACCTGTATCCGGCCATTGCGGTGGCACGGGAGTTTTTGCGGCGTGATCCTTCAACGCGCATTCTCTTTGTCGGGACGACGCGCGGCATTGAACGGAAGGTCCTGGCCCATGAGGGGTTTCCCTTGCAGTGCATCGCGGCGAATCCGTTGATGGGCAAGAGTCCGATGGAGATGCTGAAGGCCCTGATCACCCTGCCCGTGAGCGTATGGCAATCGCTCCGGGTGCTTAAACAGCAGGGGACCGATCTCGTGTTCGGCGTGGGAGGATATACCAGTCCCGGGATGCTGATGGCGGCGTTTCTGCGACGCATTCCCGGTGTGATTCTGGAGCCGAATGCGCATCCGGGGCTGGCGAACAAAGTCGTCGCGCCGCTGGTGCAGCGCATTTTTCTGGCATTCGAGTCTACGGTGCAATGTTTTGATCGGCGGAAGACCAGGGTGGTCGGGACACCGGTGCGACAGGCGTTCTTGGAATCTTCCTCTCCTGACGCGGTAGGAATCCAGAAGGGCCCGCAGCGACACTTGTTGATTTTCGGCGGCAGTCAGGGCGCGAAAGCTATCAACTCGGCGGTGATCGAGGCGTTACCGTTGCTGGCTCCCATGAAGGACCGGTTGACGATCACGCATCAAACGGGTGAGGCGGATCATGCCCGGGTCGCCGCCGCGTATGAACAGGCCGGAGTTCCCGCACAGGTAGTGCCGTTCTTGTACGACATGCCCACGGTGCTTCGCGGCGCGGATTTGGTCGTCGCGCGGTCCGGAGCCATGACGATTGCCGAGCTGACGGTCTGCGGGAAGCCGGCCATTCTGATCCCCCTTCCGACGGCGATCTACAATCACCAGTTGCGGAATGCGGAAGTGATGGCCAAGGCCGGTGGGGCAGTGCTCCTGCCGCAATCGGAGTTGACCGGCGCCGGGTTGGCACAGACCATCATGGAAATTTTCGGGGAGCCCCAACGACTCAACACCATGAGTCGGGAGAGTTGGAACATGCGACGCAGTGATTCGGCGGAACTCATCGTGCGTGAATGCTACGACGTCATAAGGAGGCGCCATGAGGCCAGCGACAGCGCTCGCGCCCTATGAACAACGAGAGCGGGCAAGACAGCAACAGAACAGAAACGGTGGACAGAGATCATTTCGCGGACAGGAGCTAAGGCGGACGGCGATGTTCAGAAAGACACAACATATTCATTTGGTGGGCATCGGCGGCTCCGGGATGAGCGGAATTGCCGAGGTGTTGTTGACGCTCGGGTATAAGGTCAGCGGGTCGGATTTGAGCCAGTCGGAAACGACGCGTCGGCTTGAAGAGCTGGGCGGACGCATCGCCATCGGCCATCATGAGGCCAATATCGGCGAGGCGCAGGTGGTGGTGATTTCCTCCGCGGTAGCCGCGACTAATCCCGAAGTCGTGGCGGCAAAAGCGCGGCAGATTCCCGTCATCCCGCGCGCCGAAATGTTGGCGGAGCTCATGCGGCTGAAATTCGGCGTCGCGATCGCCGGGGCCCATGGCAAGACGACTACGACCTCGATGGTGGCCAATGTGCTCGCGCAGGGCGGATTGGACCCGACCATGGTCATCGGCGGCAAGGTGAATGCGCTTGGAAGCCACGCTCGATTGGGGAGAGGTGATCTCCTCATCGCGGAGGCGGACGAAAGCGACGGCTCGTTCCTGCGTCTGGCGCCGACCATTGCCGCGGTCACGAATATCGATCGCGAACACCTGGACCATTACGGGAGTATGGAGCGGCTCAACGACAGTTTCCTCGAATTTGTAAACAAGGTGCCGTTCTACGGTTTGGCTGTGCTCTGCTCCGACGATGAACGGCTGCGCCAATTGTTGCCGCGCGTGGTGAAACGGTACCAGACCTATGGACTGAACGAACATCCCGATCACGTCCCGGATTTCCGCGCCACCGACATCAGTCTGCGGCAGTGGGGGTCGGAGTTCCGGGTCTTCTTCCGCGGGCGCAACCTGGGTCCCTTCCGGTTGGCTATTCCCGGCATTCACAACGTGTCGAATTCGCTGGTCGCGATTGCCATCGGCATGGAGCTGGATATCCCGGTCGATCTCATCCGGAAGGGCCTTGCAGCATTCAGCGGCGTGGAACGTCGATTCCATCTGCGCGGAGAGAAGGCCGGCATCATGGTGGTGGACGATTACGGGCATCACCCGACCGAAGTGCGGGCGACGATCGCAGCGGCCAAGCAAGGATGGGATCGGCGGGTGGTCGTGTTGTTCCAGCCGCACCGCTACAGCCGTTCACGCGACTTAATGCAGGAATTCTCCCATGCGTTTGACCAGGCCGATGCGCTGTTTATGACGGAGATCTATGCGGCCGGCGAGCAGCCGATTCCCGGCGTGTCCGGGGCAAAGCTGGTAGAGGCCGTGCGGGCAGCCGGTCATCCGTCAGCCACCTTCGTGGAGCACAAAGAGACCATGGCGGAGCAAGTCTTGCCGACGCTGAAATCAGGGGATCTCGTGATCACCCTCGGCGCAGGGGATATTTGGAAAACGGGGTTGGCAATTCTCGATCGCTTGCCGGCCTGATGGTGTGGTGAGGCGGAGAAGGGTGTCACGTGTGGCGCGCAAAGAGCAACCGGCGAGGACCAAGAAAGACTGGGCGCGCATCCTTGAGGGAGTTCGTGGAACGATCACCTACGAAGCGTCGCTGCAGGCCTACACTTCCTTCCGCATCGGCGGACCGGCCGAAGTCTTGGTGGAACCAGCCGATGTGGACGATTTGTGCCGCGTGGTGGCGCAGGCTCGCGCCGAACGCGTCCCGATTTTCGTCGTGGGTGGGACGAATCTGCTCGTACGTGACGGGGGAATCCGGGGTATCGTGCTCAGCCTTCGGCAACTCAAAACCATCCGCCAGGAACCGGAGTCAGTCCTCTATGCGGAAGGGGGCGTGGGCATGCCGACGTTGATCGGGTATGCCATTCGCCGCTCGTTGGCGGGGTTGGAGTGGGGCGCCGGGATTCCCGGTACGGTCGCCGGTTGTGTGGTGATGAACGCGGGGACACGCCTGGGTGAAATGAAGGACTCAGTCAAGGCCGTTCGTATGGTGGATCCGCGCGGCCGGGTGGTGGACATTCCAGCTGCCGACATTCCGTTCAGCTACCGGCGGGCACATCTGCCGCGCGGTATCGTAGCCGGAGTCTGGCTGCAGTTAAAGCCCGGGGCGCACGACCAGATTGAAAAAACCGTGAAGGACTATTTGCAGTATCGCAAGAATACCCAGCCATTGACGTTACCGAGTGCCGGTTGCGTGTTCAAGAATCCCCCGCAAGATTCGGCCGGCCGCCTGGTGGATGTTGCAGGGCTCAAAGGTGCCCGCGTGGGGGATGCCCAGGTGTCTGAAAAACACGCGAACTTTATGGTGAACGTTGGCCATGCGCGCGCAGCCGACGTGTTGGCCTTGATCAAGAAAGTCCGCGCGGGTGTGAAAAAGGCATCGGGGGTCACTCTGGAATTGGAGTTGAAGGTCGTCGGTCAGGCCTGAAGGAGATCGCTGAAGGGAGTGGACGTGACGGAACGGAAGCCGCTAACTCGTTCGAAAATCGGAGTGCTGATGGGGGGACAGTCTTCGGAGCGCGAAGTCTCTTTGAAGACGGGTGAAGCCGTGTACCGGTCTCTCGTGCGCAGTGGCTACGATGCGGTGGCGATCGATGTCGGCACGAACCTGTCCAACATTCTGGCGGAGCAGGCCATTGAGATTGCGTTCCTGGCGTTACATGGTCCCGGTGGAGAAGACGGCGCAATCCAGGGATTTCTGGAGACCCTCGGTATTCCCTACACGGGATCCGGCGTCCGCGCCAGCGCCATCGGCATGCACAAAGTGGTAACCAAGACGGCGCTGGAAGCCCAAGGCATTCCGGTGCCGCGCGGCACGGTGGTGTGGCGAGGAACGGCGCCCACGTTGAACCGCATCCTGACGAGCTGCAAGTTGAAGCTGCCGATTGTTGTCAAACCGGCAAGCCAGGGATCCACGATCGGTGTGACCATCGTCCGTAAACCCTCGCAATGGAAAGAGGCCTTACGGGTAGCCCATCGGTACGACGAGGAAGCGATGGTCGAAGCCTTTATCCCGGGGCACGAAGTTACCCTTTCCCTGTTGGGGAACGCCGATGGCACGGTGACCGGCTTGCCTGCGGTGGAGATTGTGGCTCCGGACGGGTTTTACGATTTTTCCGCGAAGTATGAAAAGGGCCGGACGCAGTATCTCTGCCCGGCGCCGCTGTCTGCCGCGGTGAGTCGAGAGATCAAGGCATTGGCTATCCGGACCTATGAGGCGTTGGGTTGCAACGGGGCGGCGCGAGTGGATTTCCGGATCACGCCAAAGGGCAAACCCTATGTGTTGGAGATCAACACGGTGCCGGGGATGACGGAGACGAGTCTGCTGCCGATGGCCGCGGGCAAAGCGGGCCTGTCCTATGATGCGCTGACGGAACGGATTCTTCAGTCTGCGCTCCGGCGTGCCGGAGTCGGATCATTTCGAGCCGTGAGGTAGCGATGTCGATGCGGTGGCGCAAGTCACGACCGGCCAAAGTTAATCCGCGGGCGAATGCCCGTTCGGAATCCGGGCTGGATCGCCATCGGGGTGGTGCGACAGGCGGCTATTGGTCACGCCTGGGACGGGGACTGCTGATCTCCCTGCGGGTGATTGCCACCGTGACGGTCTTGGTCGGCGGGTGTTCGGGGCTGTTCGTCCTGGCGCGTGAGCTGGGACCGCTCACGCGAGAATGGTTTCTGGTGCGTTCCGTGTCCGTCAGCGGCCTGCACCATGTGACCAGGAAGGAAGTGATCGGCCGACTGGCGTTGAAGCCCGATACCGCGCTCTATTCCATCAATCCAACGTGGTTGGCGGACCGGATCAAGACCCATCCCTGGATCAAGGATGCGACCGTGGTGCTGAAGCCGTTGCACGAAATCCATATCGAGATCGTCGAGCGGGAGCCGGCGGTCGTGGTGCGCACCGTGGCAGAAAATCTCCTGACCGATGCGGAGGGTGTGTTGCTGGCGCATTTGGGGTCCAGCGATGACCCGACGCTTCCGATGTTGTCGGGTGTCGATGGAAAACGCCTGGCGCAGGGCAAGCCCGATGATCGCCGTCCGGTTCAGGTCGGTGCGGCCTTGGCGCGTATGGTCAGCCAGACGACCGGCGGACGGCCGGATATCAATGTGGGGAATTTGAACAATTTAGTCGTGGTGGTACAGGGCGTGACGTTTCAGTTCAGCGAGTCGTCGATGGATCAACAATGGTACCGGTTTCTTAAAATGCGGCCCGCACTACGTGATGTGGCCTTTGACGGCGAGGGCGCCAGGGCGAATGAAATTGATCTTCGCTTTGCCGACCGCGTCATTGTTCGGGGAAGGGGGTGAGCCGAGTGTCTAAGCGGGATCATATCCTGGTCGGACTCGACATCGGAACGACCAAGATTTGCGCCATTGTCGCCGAAGTGCCGGAGGAGGGCCCGCTGAACATCATCGGCGTCGGCTCCTGTCCCTCGCGCGGGCTTCGCAAGGGGGTCGTGGTCAATATCGAGAGCACGGTGGAATCGATCAAGAAGGCGGTCGAGGAAGCGGAGCTCATGGCGGCGGTGCAGATCAATTCGGTCTACACGGGGATCGCGGGGAGCCACATTTCCGGGGAGAATCTGAAGGGCGTCGTGGCGCTCAAGAAACAGGAAGTCACGCGCGACGACATCAGCCGCGCGGTGGAGAGCGCCAGAACGCTTGCCGTTATTCCCCACGAGCGGCGCATTCTGCATGTGTTGCCGCGCGAATTCATGGTCGACGATCAAGAGGGCGTGCGTGAGCCGCTGGGCATGTCCGGGAACCGGCTTGAGGTCAACGTGCATGTGATCACCGGCGCGGTGACCTCGGCTCAGAACATCATCAAGAGTGTGAATCGCGCGGGGCTCGACGTGGTGGACATCATCCTCCAGCCGCTGGCCTCCAGCGAAGCCGTGTTGAGCGCCGAAGAGCGCGAGTTGGGCGTCGCGATGGTGGATTTGGGCGGCGGGACTACCGATCTGGCTATTTTCCTCGACGGCAGCATCCGACACACGGCGGTGCTTCCGATCGGCGGACAAAATCTGACCAAGGACCTGGCCATCGGGTTGCTGACCTCGCAAACCGACGCCGAGAAAATCAAGGTGCAGCATGGCATTGCCCGCACCGAACTCGTACACGGGCATCAAATGGTGGAAGTGCCGTCGGTCGGCGATCGTCCACCGCGGCAGTTTACCCGCCGTGACATTGCGGAAATTCTCGAACCGCGTGTCGAGGAAATGTTCGATCTGGTCAAACGTGAAATCGTGCGGGCCGGGTATGAGGGCATGCTAGGCGCGGGGGTCGTCATCACGGGCGGCACCTCGTTGTTGGAAGGCATGCCGGATGCCGCGGAGCGCGGGCTGAATTTGCCGGCTCGCCGCGGCATGCCGACAGGCATCGGCGGGCTACGGGATATCGTCAGCAACCCGATGCATGCGACCGGCGTCGGGCTGTTACTCCATGCGCGTCAACATGCCGACAACTTGGAGGCTGCCGGCATCCGTCACGGCAAGGGATTGGGGAAAGTGTTCGATCGCATGCGATCGTGGATGTTCGAGTTTTTCTAACTTTCGCGGACGACGTCAGGCCGCGTCCGCGCCATCGCCAAGGGAGGTGTCACGATGTTTTCATTTCAAGAGGAGCCGCAGTCACCCGTTCGCATCAAAGTGATCGGCGTCGGTGGGGCGGGGTGCAACGCCGTCAACACGATGATTACCGGCGGATTGTGCCGGGTCGATTTCGTTGCCGCGAACACGGACGTGCAGGCGCTCGATCGGTCCCAGGCGTCGTATAAGATTCAGATCGGCCCGGAGCGCACTCGCGGCCTCGGCGCCGGCGCTAAGCCCGAAGTCGGCCGCGATGCGGCCCTGGAGAGCAAAGACGAGATTCGCGAGAGTCTGGTCGGCGCGGATATGGTGTTCGTCACCGCCGGTATGGGTGGCGGCACCGGGACGGGCGCGGCTCCGATCGTGGCGAGCATCGCGCGCGAGCTGGGGATTCTGACCGTCGCAGTCGTGACCAAACCTTTCCAGTACGAAGGGCATCGGCGGATGAGCCATGCCGAAGAAGGTATTCGTGATCTCGGCCGGCACGTCGACACGTTGTTGATCATCCCCAACCAACGGTTGCTGGGCATCGTGGATAAGGCCACGCCATTGTTGGATGCGTTCAAGGTGGCGGACGATGTACTGCGCCAAGCCATTCAAGGCATCGCCGATGTGATCACCACCACCGGGCTCGTGAATGTCGATTTCGCCGATGTGCGGACCATCATGGCCCACACGGGACGCGCGGTGATGGGCATGGGTATCGGACGCGGCGCCAACCGGGCGCAGGAAGCGGCCCAAAAGGCGATCTGCAGCCCGTTGCTGGAAGAAGGCAGTGTCGAAGGCGCCCGCGGGGTGCTGTTGAATATCACGGGCGGTCCGAATATGTCGTTGCATGAAGTGGAAGAAGCCGCATCGATCGTGCAACATGCGGCGGATGCCGAAGCGAACATCATCGTCGGGCAAGTCATCAATCCGGAAATCGGCGATGATCTGATCGTGACGGTCATTGCGACGGGATTCGAGCGCGAAGAACAACCGGCTGCCAGGCCGACGACCACCGAACGCCCTGCCGTGCGGACTCCCGCGAACGGTCGCCCTGCCCAGCAGGTGTTGACGGGGGTGCATGCCGCCGGATCGGATCGACCCATCAAGGACATCGATCGACCGACATTCCTCCGGCGTATGGGCGAGACGCGGGAAGCCGTGGAGCGGATTGCAGTCGTCGGCGATGATGAATGGGATGTGCCGACCTTCCTCCGGAAGCAGGCAGACTGAGCACGAGGCGGTATCGGTAGCGGCGAGGCTTGGAAGCGGAATGGTGTCAGAGGTGATCACCGCGCCGTCGTTTGCGACGGCCGCGGATGGGGCGGAACATTTTTTCGGCACCCGGTTGTCGTCCGTCTCGGTGACACCGGGTCGTGCCTCTCTGCCCGGGGCTCCGCATCGCGAACGAGGCGCGAGCGTCATCCTGTCTGTCAAACAGGTTCACGGGACGGATGCGCTGGTGCTGGATTCCCCTGTCGAGCAAGGCCAGGTCTTCGACGGAGGCTGGGATGCGCTGGTGACCGATCAGCCTGGGGTGATGGTCACGGTGCGGACAGCTGATTGTGTTCCCGTTCTGTTGCACGATCCGGTGCGGCGCGTGGTTGCGGCGATTCATGCGGGCTGGCGGGGCGCGGTGGCCGGCATCGTGCCGAAAACCGTAGCGTTGCTCGTCAGCCGGTTCGGGGCCACGGTCAAGGATATGCGAATGGCCATCGGACCTTCTGCAGGCCCCTGTTGTTATGAAGTGGACGAACCGGTGCTGACGCGACTCCGTGATGTGTTCCCCGAATGGCACTCCGTCGTGTCGCCGGTGAATCCTCAGAAAGCGCGCCTCGATCTGCGCGCCTTTGTGCGGCGGCAGGCGCTTGCCGATGGACTGGATGCGGAGCGGATTGCGACCGTCAATGCCTGCACGATCTGCCAGCCAGATTTATTTTTCAGCTACCGCCGTGAAGGTGTGGTGAAGGCCACGATGGTCAGCGGAATTGCTCTCGTGCCTTCCCGGTAACGCTGCATGCGACGCAACGGCCAGGGTTGATGGCCGGGGTTGGCCGATAGCCTGGTGCTTGCCGGTTGTCGACGTGATGGTGCGTAGGCGGCAATCCGCAAGGCGGCAGGATGGATGCTGAAGTGGGGACGATTGCCGGCCGGGTTCGAGTGGTGCTCGATGAAATCCGTCGTGCCGCCGTTCGAGCCGGGCGTGTGCCGGACCAGGTGCGTTTGGTGGCTGCCTCCAAAACCGTCCCTGTTGAACGGTTGCGAGAAGCCGTGGATGCCGGCATTCGGCATCTCGGAGAAAACCGCCTTCAAGAAGCGCTCCCGAAAATCGAGACGCTGGATCGCGAAGGCGTCTTGTGGCACTTTATCGGCACGCTGCAGCGGCGCAAGGTGAAGTCCGTCGTCGGTCGATTCGAGACGATTCATTCGGTCGATAGCCTTGCGCTGGCGGAAGAAATCAATCGTCAGGCCAGGGAAGCGGGGCTCCGGCAACGGGTTTTGTTGGAAGTCAATCTCGGCGGAGAGGCCAGCAAAGGCGGATTCGCGCCGACGGAACTGGCTGAGGCCCTGCCCGCCCTCAGTGAATTATCCGGACTCGATATTCGCGGTCTCATGGCGATTCCACCGCCTACGCCGACCGCGGAAGATGCACGTCCCTATTTCCGGCAGCTTCGCGAGTTGGCTCAGGCATTGACAGCGCAGGGTTGCAGGAACATTAATATGCAGGAGTTGTCGATGGGCATGTCGGATGATTTCCCTGTCGCCATTGAAGAAGGGGCGACGTACGTGCGAGTCGGCACGGCGATTTTTGGGGCACGGGGTGAGCAGGTTCATGCTGAAAAATAACATCACGTTTCTCGGCGGCGGCCAAATGGCAGAAGCGTTGATCGGCGGGCTGTTGGCCTCGAAGGTCAGCGAGCCTGAATGTCTGTGCGCGACGGACCCGGTGGCGGCGCGCCGGGATCATTTGAAGTCACGCTTCGGTATTCACGTCAGTGAAGACAACGCGAAAGCTGTTCGCGAGGCGGATCTGGTGGTGCTCGCGGTGAAGCCGCAGGTCCTGCCGGCTCTGCTCAGTGACGCGGGACCGGCACTGGGCGGGAAATTGGTGGTATCCATCGCCGCCGGGGTGACGACGGCTTGGATCAGCGAGCGTGTGACGGCTCCGAGAGGGATCGTGCGTGCCATGCCGAACACACCGGCGTTAGTGCGAGAAGGAGTGACGGCGCTGGCGTATCAGGCCGATCTTCAGCCCGATGATCTGTCTGCGGTACGAAGCCTGTTCGAAGCCGTAGGGTCGGTGGTGTCGGTCGAGGAGCGCCTCATGGATGCGGTGACCGGTTTGAGCGGGAGCGGGCCGGCCTACGTGTTTGTGGCGATCGAAGCGCTGGCCGATGGCGGGGTGAAAATGGGATTGCCGCGGGCCACGGCCCAATTGCTGGCTGCGCAGACGGTGCTGGGCGCTGCCCGGATGGTGTTGGAGCGAGGAGAACATCCGGCCAAACTCAAGGACCAGGTGGCGTCGCCCGGGGGCACCACCATTGCCGGGTTACATCAGTTGGAGCGTGGAGGGCTTCGGAGTTGTTTGATGGCGGCCGTCGAGGCGGCCACGAAACGTTCACAGGAGTTAGGACGCTGATGTTTGTGCTGAGCAATGTGTTGCAGGGGACGGCCACCGTGCTGGATACGGTATTGTGGCTCTACATGTGGGTCATCATCGCCCGCGCATTGATTTCATGGGTCAATCCCGATCCGTGGAATCCGATCGTGCAATTCTTGGAGCGCGCGACGGAACCGGTGCTCACGCCGATTCGTCGGCTGATAGGATGGCGTATGGGCATGGATCTCTCGCCGATGATTGCGATCCTGATCCTTGTCTTTTTGCAATATGCCGTGGTTCAATCCTTACGGGATTTCGCCGTGCGGATGCATTAACTGTCGGGCGAGAGGTGTCGCATGAAAATCACTCCCATCGATATTCAGCAGATGGTCTTCCAGGTGAAGTTTCGGGGTTTTGACCGGGATGAAGTGAATCGCTTTCTCGAGGAATTGGCGCTGACCGTTGAAAATCTGAATCGAGAGAACAGTTTACTGCGCGAGAAGCTCACCACGACCGAACAGCAGGTGACCGATCTGCGCCGTACAGAGTCGACGCTCTCCAATACGTTGGTGTCGGCGCAAACGCTGGCGGAAGATGTGAAGCGGTCCGCGCAACGCGAAGCGGACCTGATCGTGAAAGAGGCTGAACTGAAAGCCAGTGAGATCATCAGGCAAGCCCGCGTGAGTCTCTCTGAGATGCAGCGCGGCGTAGCGGATCTGCAAAAGCAGCGGCTGATGATGGTGGAGCGGTTCCGTTCGACCTTGCGTTCCTTTGAGCGGATGCTGGAAGTGGAAGAGAGCGACGCGTATCAGGCCGATGCTGCCGCAGTCGAAGGAAAACTGGCCGGAGACTCTAGTCCTTCGCGTTGAGTCCCCCACACGCATTGGAAATGTCTTCCTCACCTGCATGCGGAGCCGCGGGAGCGGATGGCGTCCGCCCAGTTCCCCTCTAGCCGACGTCGCGAACGTAGACAGAAATCGATGGCGATAACAGATCCAATTCAGGCGGCGCTGCAAGCGGCTGTCGACGACGGAACATTTCCGGGCGCGGTTCTGTCGGTTCGACTGCGCGGTACGATGGTATTTGAAGGAGCCGTCGGTCGCCTTTCCAAGCCTCCTTCGGCCGAAGCCGTCACGGTCGATACCTGTTATGACCTGGCTTCCCTGACCAAAGTGCTTGCCACCACCACCGCTCTGGCGCTGCTGATTCAGCGCGGACTGGTGAAGGTGGACGACCGCATTGACCATATCCTGCGTGAACTGCAACACAGCGCGGTCGGCGAAGCGACCCTACGCCAGTTGCTCACCCATAGTTCAGGTCTTCCCGGGTGGCGACCCTATTATGAGCGCGTGGCCGCAACTGAGGCGATTCAGCCGGGATTCATGGGGAGTCCGGCAGCGCAGGCGGCGGTATTGAACTACATCGCGAAGGAAGAGCTGGTCTACGTGAGAGGCACCCGAAGCCTCTATAGCGATCTTGGTTTCATGCTATTGGGTGTGGCGGTGGAGCGGCTCTCGGGCGAAACATTGGATCAATTTTGCCGCGGCCAGATCTATGAGCCGCTTGGGGCCGACCCGCTTGGCTACGTGCCATGTGGATCGATGTCGTCATCATCCGCACGCTGGAATTCCGAGTGCAGGATCGCGCCGACGGAGGAAGATCCCTGGCGGGGGCGAACCCTCTGCGGCGAGGTTCACGATGAAAATGCGTTTGCGTTGGGTGGGGTGGCAGGCCATGCTGGTTTGTTCGGCACGGCTCGTGCGGTCCTCGCCGTCGCGCAAGCCTGGATGGATGGTCGGCGCAAGAAAACTGGGTTGTTGGCGCCCGATATCGTCACGATGTTCACGACCAACCGGCAGGGCGTCCTGAACTCCAGTTGGGCGTTGGGGTGGGATACGCCGTCGGTTCGATCTTCTTCAGGAACTCGTTTCTCGCCCGAGTCGTTCGGACATCTCGGATACACCGGTACGTCGCTATGGATCGATCCGGTCAAGGAACTGGAAGTGGTGTTACTTTCGAATCGTGTGCATCCCACCAGACGGAACGAGCAGATTCGCATCTTCCGCCCGCACATCCACGATGTGATTTGCCGGGAATTACTGAGGAATTAAGCGGGCAGGTCGGGATAGTCGGTCCAGGTTTCTTTCTCTGCCAGGTAGCGGTTGCCTTTGAAGTTCAGGCGGGTGCGTAACCGGGTAAAGCCGACACTCAACAGTTTTTCGACGACGGCTTTGACGGCGGCACTCGTGGTGGAATGGGCCGGTCCTTCGACGGCATAGGCCTCATACGTGACTTTCCCTGTATATCCGGCCGCCACCCGATTGACCAGGACCGCCCGGTTAAAATAGCGGTCGCTTGGATCGATCCCCTCGACCTGATGCCGTTCGATTAATCCCTCTTTCTTAAAGAGGAGGGGGAGTCCGCTCATACAAAACCTCCGTCGATCATCCGTAGGGCGCGTCTTACGGGTCCCGATTATAGGGACCTGTTGTGTGGAGTGCAACCGTCGTTGACAAGGTTCTGCAGGGGTTTCTATGATGCGCGATTCCTGCGGCGCGGTCCGGCAACTGAAACGGGGATTCGAGCAGTATCATTTCGATGAATATGAATGTCCCGAACAGCCTGACGATGTTGCGCATCCTGTTAATCCCGGTCTATGTCGGGTTGCTCAACTACGAGCAATTCGACTACGCGCTGGCGGTCCTGTTCATTGCCGGGTTGACGGATGCGCTGGACGGAATTATTGCCCGTGTAGCCAACCAGCGGACCAGGCTCGGGGAAGTGCTGGATCCCCTGGCGGACAAGCTCATGCTGACGACGGGGTTCATTACCCTCTCCGTCATGCACCTCGTTCCGCTCTGGCTCACGATTCTCGTGGCGAGCCGTGATCTGATGTTGATGCTGGGGGCGGCTGTCGCCCATTTCACCCAAACCCAGGTCGATATATCGCCGACCGTGCTGGGGAAGGGCACCACGTTGATACAGTTGGCGACGTTGGTCGCAGTCGTCTTTTTTGCTTCGCGCCGGCTTGATTTGGCGACCCTTGATCCGCTCTTGTATCTCATGGGCGCCGTCACCCTAATGTCCGGCCTGCACTATCTGTCCCGAGGATACTTCCGCATCACCTCCACGCAGTCATAACTTCCTATCGCCGTGCCGTTCCTTTCGCCTGTTGCTGCGGTTTCCGCTTTCGCGCATTCGTTTGACAGTTTTTAGGTCGTCTTATAGACTTCGATCATAGTTTTCCGCTGCATACCTACGTGTCCTGCCTGGCGTTCAAAGGAGTGGAAACCGCGTTATGAGTACATTCGCCTATGTCGGACGAAACCGCCAGGGTGCTGTGAAGAAAGGGGAGCTAACCGCCAAGACCAGAGATGAGGCGGTGGACCAGCTTCGCAAGCAACAGGTCGTCGTGACCAGCCTGGAAGAAAAGTCGGGCATGGGCGGAAAGTTCAAGCTGAGCCTCGGAAGCGGCCTGACTGACAAAGATCTTGTGGTGTTCACCCGCCAATTCGGCACGATGATCAACGCCGGTCTGCCTTTGATTCAATGCCTCGATATTCTGTCCACCCAGTCTGAAAATAAAGTGCTGCGTGAAACGGTTGGCGACGTGAAAAACAGCGTGGAGGCTGGCTCCACGTTTTCCGACGCCTTGAAGCGGCATCCCAAGGTATTCGACGATTTGTATGTGAACATGATCCATGCCGGTGAGGTGGGCGGTCTGCTCGATACGATTCTGACCCGATTGGCCAAGCACATTGAAAAGGCCATGAAACTGAAGGGCCAGATCAAGTCGGCGATGGTCTATCCGACGGCGATCGTCGGCGTGGCCGTCATCATCATCAGCGTGTTGATGGTGTGGGTCATCCCGGTGTTTGCGCAGATGTTCATGGAAATGTCCGGCGGCAAGGTCGGCCTTCCGGGCCCGACGCAGATCGTTATTAACGTCAGCAACTTTTTCCAGAGTTTCTGGTATGCGATGTTCGGCGCCCTGGTAGGCACCATTTTCGCGATCAAACGCTACTATGCCACGGTGAATGGGCGGGTGGTGATTGACCGGCTGCTCCTCAAGATGCCCGTCGTCGGAGATTTGATCAGAAAAGCATCCGTTGCAAAATTTACCCGCACGCTCGGAACCTTGATTACCAGCGGTGTGCCGTTATTGGAGGGACTGAGTATTTGCGCCAAGACGTCGGGTAACAAGGTAATCGAAGAAGCGCTCATGAATGCGCGGGTGAGTATCAGCGGCGGAAAGACGATTTCCGAGCCGTTGGCCAAGTGCAACGTGTTTCCCAAGATGGTGACGCACATGATCGCCGTTGGTGAGTCGACCGGCGCGCTCGATGCCATGCTCGGCAAGATTGCCGACTTCTATGAAGACGAAGTCGATCAGGCCGTCGAGACGCTGACCTCGCTCCTGGAGCCGATCATGATGGTGGTGTTGGGAACCATCATCGGCTTTATCGTGGTCGCCATGTACCTTCCGATCTTCACGATGGCGCAGGCCATCCAATAGCGACGCTGCACAGTCGCGTCTGTCTCTGGCGCACGGGCTTGACCGTCCGGGAGGGCCGTGCGCTGCACATCCATCAGGGCAACGCGCCCCCCATGCCGTCCTCAACCTATCCAGTCTCAACAAGCAGTTCCGAACTCCCTCTCAAGCGACAGTCGTCACCTTCAAAACTGAGCGACGATCCGTCTGCGTCGGCGGGCGAGCGGTCGATGTCTGCATTGAAGACCAGGCTCCATTGGCTCATGGGGCTCCGCGTGGTGGTCGTGACGCTGCTGTTGGGGTTGTCTCTGGCCTTTCAGTCGACGCGCGGGGAATTGGCGCCCACCTTTACCGCCTTAATTGTCTTCACTTACACGATCACCATCGTCTACGCATTGGTGCTTCGGAACCTCAGCAGCCCCACGGCGTATACGGCTTTCACCTGGGTGCAGGTCGGAGTCGATGTCGTGCTGGAGACCGTGTTGATTGCGAGGACCGGAGGCGTCGAGAGTCCGTTCGCAGTGCTGTACGTCATCACGGTGACGGTGGCCAGTCTTGTGCCGCACCGTCGGGTAGGCATCGTCACGGGAGCCGGCTGCACCCTCCTCTTCGGCTTCATCACGACGGTTCAATATTTCGGTTTCTTGAATGCCTCCAGCTGGCTGCCCCCCAGTAAATTGGAGGGGCCTGAGGCGCTGCAGACCTTCGAAGTCTATGGGCTCGCCTTTCTGGTCGTAGGATTCTTGAGCGGGGTGTTAGCAGATCAGCTTCATCATGCCGATCAGTCGTTGCGCGAGAAGGAGCAGGGGCTCACGCGGTTGCAGGTGTTCCATGAGAGCATCGTGCGGAGCATCAGCAGCGGAGTGTTTACCACCGACGAGGAGGGGCGTATCACCTCCTTCAACCCTGCCGCTCACGAAGTGACCGGCTATGCATTTTCCTCGGTGGAAGGCAGGTCCTGGCGTGACGTGTTCAATTGGCACCCCGACGATCCATCGGAGGACGCTGGATTGACCGCACAGACTCCCTATCGGTTTGAGGCGGACTGTCTGCACGCGGACGGGAGCCGATTAGTCCTGGGTATGACAGTGTCTCCCTTGCAAGAGCAGGGCACCAGGCGAGGCCTCGTCGGCGTCTTCAAGGATTTGACCCAAATCCGCTACCTGGAGGAAGAAATGCGCCGGCGGGAATGGCTGGCCAATTTGGGCGAGATGTCCGCGGGCATGGCGCACGAAATACGTAATCCGCTGGGCGCGCTTGCCGGAGCCATGCAGATGCTGCGACAGGATGTTGGATCGGATGAAACCAGTCAGCGATTGATGGACATCGCCATTCGGGAGGCCAGACGGCTCGACAATATCATCACGGAGTTTTTGCAGTATGCGCGCCCGCCGGCGTTGAATGTCGCCGAGCAGGATTTGAACAAAGTCCTTGCCGATACGCTGGATCTGATCCAACATGAAGCGCGGTCCCGAACCGGCATTACCATCGTGTCCCGCCTGGCTCCGACCACCCTCGTGGCGCAGGTTGATCAGGATCAGCTGAAACAGGTGTTCTGGAATTTAGCCGCCAATGCGTTTGATGCCATGCCCGGAGGAGGGACCTTAACGATCGCCACAGGGCTGCGGCGGGTGGAGGTCGGCGGTCACCGTTCCGATGTGATCGAGATCAGCTTTCAGGACAACGGGGAAGGCATTCCTAAGCAGAACTTCGACAAGATTTTCCTGCCGTTTTTTACCACGAAAAAAGAGGGATCTGGATTGGGGTTGGCCCAGGTTCATCGCATTGTGGAGCTGCACGAGGGGTGGATCAAGGTTGAGAGCGAGGTCGGGAGTGGCGCGCGGTTTGTCGTCTGTCTCCCGCAGTCCGCAGAGACCGGCGTCCGGTTGCGGCACGAAGGAAGGGAACCGTGGAAAAGATTCTAGTCGTCGATGACGAACAGGGTTTGCGCGATGTGCTGAGCATCATGCTGAAGCGGGCGGGGTACGCCGTGACCGTGGCGTCGGACGGCGAGGAAGCGATCGCGCAGGTCCAGAAGGAAATTTTCGACCTCGTCATTACCGATCTCAAGATGCCCAAAGTGGGCGGGCTTGAAGTATTGAAGGCCGTCAAGGCGGCCTCGCCGGACACCGTGGTCCTGATGATCACGGCCTTTGCGTCCGCCGACTCGGCCGTCGAGGCGATGAAGCACGGCGCCTACGATTACCTCACCAAGCCGTTCCAGGTCGATGAAGTGCAGCTGATCATCCGCAATGCGATCGAGCGGCGCCGGCTGTCGACGGAAAATATGCTGCTCAAGCGGGAACTGGCCAGCCAGTCGTCGTTCTCACAGATCATCGGCCAGAGTGAAGCGATGCAGAAAGTGTATGACGTGATCAAGAAAGTGGCCGACTCCAAGAGCAATGTGCTGATCGGCGGAGAAAGCGGCACCGGGAAAGAACTGGTGGCACGAGCCATCCACTTCAATAGCGCCCGGGCATCCATGCCGTTTGTGACAGTCAATTGCAGCGCGGTGCCTGAGACCCTGTTGGAAAGTGAGCTGTTTGGCCATATGAAGGGATCGTTCACCGGCGCGATTTCCAACAAGGCCGGCCTCTTTGAAGTGGCGAACGGCGGCACGATTTTCCTCGATGAAATCGGCGATACGACACCGGCTATTCAGGTGAAGCTGTTGCGGGTGATTCAGGAACGTGAGTTCCGGCGGGTGGGCGGGACCCAGGACGTAAAGGTCGATGTCCGTATTGTCGCCGCTACGAATCGGGATCTGGAAAAGGCCGTGGCCGAAGGCGCGTTTCGTGAAGATCTGTATTACCGGCTCGATGTGATTCCGATCAAGCTGCCGCCGCTGCGCATGCGGACGGGCGACATCCCGTTGTTGAGCCAACATTTCCTAGAGAAATTTGCCAAGGAAAGTGGTAAACCAGTGCCGACGATGAGCCAGGAAGCCATGCGCGTGCTGTTGGCGCATGAGTGGCGAGGCAACGTTCGTGAATTGGAGAACGTCGTCGAACGCGTCGTGGCTTTCACTACGGGATCGTCAGTGACGGATGCGGATATTCGCGGATGGCTTCACAAACCGGTGAACAACCAGCAGGCTGTGCCGTCTGAATTGCCGGAAGATGGCCTGGATCTGGAAGGACTGATCAACACAATCGAGAAGGATCTGTTGTTGAAAGCGCTCGAACGGAGTCAGTGGGTCAAGAAGCGCGCCGCGCGATTATTGCGATTGAATACCCGGTCGTTCCGGTACCGTCTCGAAAAATATGAAATTAAAGGAGGCCGGGATTAGCGCCGCCCAGTAATCTGCGAGTGAATTCTACCAGTCTGCTGGTTCTGACTCCTGCCAAAGTGAATCTCATTCTCCGGGTGCTCGAGCGGCGGCCTGACGGCTTTCATGCCATCTGGTCGCTGATGCATACGGTGGGCCTCAACGATGAGCTGACCCTCACCATGAAACCCGCGGCGGCCTCGCGCATCGCCTTGCGGTGCGATCATGCCGCGCTGGCGGTGGATCATACCAATCTCGTGTATCGCGCCGCACAGCTTGTGCTGGCGCGAGTCGATCACGCGATGGATTTGTCTATCAGTCTGACCAAACGTATTCCCATGGGGGCCGGATTGGGCGGCGGAAGCAGCGACGCGGCGGCGACCATTCTGGGCCTGACCCGCTTGCTGGGACTGGAGTGGTCGGTGGCGCAGATGGCGGAGGTAGGACAACAGTTGGGGAGCGATGTGCCGTTCTTTTTCGTGGCGCCTGCCGCCTGTGTCACCGGACGAGGTGAGCAGGTCCGTCCGGTACAGGTCACGGGGAGCCGATGGATCGTGTTGGTGAATCCAGGATTTCCCGTCGAAACGAAATGGGCCTACCAACAACTGGCTGCGACTCGCCGGGGAGTGCGTCCGCTTTCCGAGGCGGTGCAGCAGCTTAGCCATCGTGCAGCGTTGGACTGGTCGGAGGTTATTCCACTAGTGGAAAACGATTTCGAGACACCCGTGTTTGCCCAGCACCCGGTGCTGGCTCAGCTTAAGAGCCAATTGCTGAGTCTGGGGGCCGAGGTGGCTCTGTTGTCAGGCAGCGGGGCGACTATGTTCGGAGTGTTTCGGGACGAGGCCGCCGCTCAGCAGGCCGCCCTGGTGTGCGGTCGCAACCCAAATATGAAAGCCTATGCCGTGCCGGCGGCTGGTGCCCCCTCGATGACTGTCATCTAACGGGCAACTTCCACAGGCGTTTTCAGCGCCGCGACCTGCCGCAGATTGTTGACAACTTCCCAGGCTTTTCGTTAATGTGCTGAGCTTCGGTAGGCGTCCTCTTGTCCTGACACGTGCGCGAGGTCAGCGGGACTCACAGCGGGTCCTGTCCGTGCCCACCGTTTTTACGAACTCGACAAGCACCGTTACAGTATAGGCATCGCCTCGTACGGCATCGAAGGGGTCGGATGAACAGGGAACTCAAGCTCTTTTCGGGCAGCGCCAATCCTGCGCTTGCGCGGGCGATTTGCTCGTATCTCGACCTGCCCCTCGGCGCGGCCACCGTCTCTTCCTTTAGTGACGGGGAAATTCGGGTTCGCGTCGAAGAGAATGTGCGTGGAGCGGACGTGTTTCTCATCCAATCCTGCTGTTCTCCCGTCAATGATTCGATCATGGAAATGCTCATCATGATCGACGCGCTGAAGCGTTCGTCGGCCAACCGCATTACGGCGGTGATTCCCTATTTCGGATATGCCCGGCAGGACCGCAAGGATCAGCCGCGCGTACCGATCTCAGCGAAGCTGGTCGCTGATATTATTACGACGGCCGGCGCGGACCGGGTGCTGACGATGGATCTCCACGCCAGTCAGATCCAAGGGTTTTTTAATATTCCGGTGGACAATCTCTACGCCTTGCCGGTGTTGATGGACTACATCACGAAACGGAAGATCGGGGATTTGGTCGTCGTTTCGCCGGACGCCGGCGGCGTGGAACGCGCTCGGGCGTTCGCCAAACGGCTCCAGGCCAATCTCGCCATCATCGATAAGCGTCGTGAAGGGCCGAATCAGGCGCAAGTCATGAATATTATCGGCGATGTGCAGGGCAAAAGTGCCTTGCTCCTCGACGATATGATTGATACCGCAGGCACTATCGTGCAAGGTGCTCAGGCGTGCCTGGACAAAGGGGCGCGAGAGGTATGGGCCGGGTGCTCGCACGGAGTGTTGTCAGGGCCTGCGTTGGAGCGACTCCAACAGTCCGGTCTGACGGAAGTGCTGGTGACTGATTCCATTCCGTTGCGTGGGAAAGAAGCGAAGTGTCCGAAGTTGAAATTGTTGTCTGTGGCACCGCTCTTCGGGGAGGCCATCAGGCGTATCCATGAAGATGAATCGGTAAGTTCGTTATTCGCGTAGGCCGTCCGCGTCGAGCGACAGGTCGAGGAGGAGCATCATGAAATTTGAGTTAACCGTTGAGAGCAGAGAAGGTGGTGGCAAGGGCCCCGCGCGTCAACTTCGTCGGGCCGGTCGGGTTCCGGCGGTCCTGTATGGACAGGGGGAATGTCTCCTGCTTTCCGTGAAGCCGGATGAACTGGTGAAAATCCTGCGATCCCAGGCCGGATCCACGGCGCTCATCTCTCTCACGATCAACGGGGCAAAATCAAAACCCAATCGTACGGCGTTGTTGCGTGACTTCCAAGTGGACCCGATCGCAGGGAGTGTTCTGCACGCGGATTTTTTTGAAGTAGCGATGGACAAGCCGATTCGCGTCAAGGTCCCCGTGCATTTGACCGGCGGTCAACCGCTCGGCTTGAAAGAAGGCGGCGTGCTGCATCAGGCGTTGCGCGAATTGCATGTCGAATGTCTTCCGTCGGTGTTGCCGGACTTTATCGGCATTGATGCGTCGCAACTGCAAATTAATGAAGGTATCCACCTGAAAGATATTCCGAAGACGGAAGGTTTGCGGTTTCTCGATGATCCCGAGCACATGGTCGTGAGTGTCGCGGCTCCGATGACCGATGCCAAGCTGGAATCGTTGCTCGCAACGGGTGCAGCTGGCGCCGAAGGAGCGAAAGAGCCGGAAGTGGCAGCCAAGGGGAAGGCAGCCACTGAGGGTGCGGCTGGTGCGGAAGCGGGTAAGGCGGGTGACGCCAAGGCCGGGGCAGGTGCGCCTAAGGCGGGGGCGGCTCCAGCCAAGAAGGAACCAGAAAAGAAGAAGTAGTTACGTTGCGCCTTCTCGTTGGATTGGGCAATCCCGGAGCCGAGTATGCCGACACGCGGCACAATATCGGCTGTTGGGTGATCGAACGAGCGGCGGCGCGATGGTCGATACGTCTCACCAGGAAAGGCGCGGCCCAGCGAGGCTCGGGTCGCGCCGGTTCCAAATTAGTCGAGCTGGCCGGTACGCTCGACTGGATGAATCTCAGCGGTCCTCCCCTCAAAGGTCTCCTTCGCGAATTGGCTCTGACGCCCGATGCGCTGGTCGTGGTGCACGACGATCTGGATTTGGAGCCAGGTCGGTTGCGGATCAGGCAGGATGGCGGCAGCGGCGGCCACAATGGCATCAAGTCTGTCATTGAGGCGTTGGGCACGCCGCAATTTGTGAGGCTGAAGATCGGCGTCGGTCGCCCGGCGCCGAGACAAGACACCGCGGACTATGTCCTGGAGCAAGTCTCTCCGGATGAACGGGCCTCCTATGCGCCCTGCCTCGATCGAGCCGTCGATGCGCTCGAACTGCTCCTGAACCGTGATGTCGCCACGGCGATGAATCAATTCAATGTGCGAGAGAAGGCCGAAGAGAAGTAGTGCCTGGGGCAGGCTCTTCTGCCTGCATCCGGACAATCATCCCCGCAGTCTGCCGGTCCTTCTCTCAATTCCAGAGTATGCCGTCCCACACCCGTCGGCTCTGATGGTTCGGGACTTTCCATCGTTCGGCGCAGAGGAGTGGGCCGGCATCTGGTGTGGCGATCCGACCAGGCTAGGGCGGTGTGAGTGCAGCAGTGATGGCTCGCCCTATGATAGAGTAAATCATTCGCGTCACCCACGAAACAAACCATGACACCGTCTAGTTGGTCACCCCTCTCACTGTCCGCATTTGATATTTCGCCTGACCGCGGCTTTCTTCCAGCGACGGATCCGTTGGATCAGCTTCCTGAGGAGCCGATCTTGAGTCAGATTGCCGCCCAGTTGCCGAAGTTTCTCACCGCCCGACAGTTCCGCCATTTCGTGCAGGACCGGTTGGAGATCATGGGCGCGGTGGCAGATGAATGGGGACTCGATGTGTTCCGTTCCGTCATGCGGACCCTCTCCTTTGCAGGCCACGCGTACGTGTGGGAGGACCCCGACCATCCTGCGTCCAGGTTGCCGGCCAGTCTGGCCTGGCCCTGGTATTGCGTTGCGCAACAGTTGGGTCGTCCGCCGGTGCTGTCTTACGCGTCCTATGCGCTGCACAATTGGCGTCGGCTTGATCAGCAGAAGCCCATCGAACTCGGCAATATCGTGCTCTTGCAGAATTTCCTCGGCGGCCTGGATGAGGAATGGTTTGTGCTGATCCATATCGACATTGAAGCGAAGGCCGGACCGGGGTTAACGGGTTTAATTCAGGCGCAAAATGGGGCCACTGAAGATAGTGCGCCGGATGTCGTGCAAGGGCTGCATACGCTCGCAGCCGCGCAAGAAGCTATGCGGGACACGCTGCTCCGCATGCCGGAACGATGCGATCCCTACATCTATTACAGTCGCGTGCGACCCTATATCCACGGCTGGAAAAACAGTCCGACCTTACCGCAGGGACTGATTTATGAGGGTGTTGTGAACTACGCTGAGCGTCCGCAACAGTTCCGCGGTGAAACCGGCTCGCAAAGTTCGATTGTGCCGGCATTGGATGCCGGGCTTGGCATTCCGCATGCCGATGATCCGCTGACGCAATATCTCGTGGAGATGCGTGACTATATGCCGCCGCGCCATCGGGCGTTTTTGTCCGCCCTCGAGGCTCGTGTCGATCAGCAGCAGCGACCAATTCTCTATGGATATGTCCGCGATCGCAGAACGACGCATCCTGAATTGTGGACGGCCTTCTGCGCCTGTGTGGACTTGCTGGCCGAATTTCGCGACATTCACATCGGATACGCCGAGCGCTATATCTTCCGCCAGCATCAATCGCACGCGAGCAACCCGACTGCCGTCGGCACAGGCGGCACGCCGTTCATGCCCTACTTGAATAAGCACCTCGAAGAGACGAAACGCGTGATTCAGGGATAAGCCCGTAGGGTACGATTGCATGCTCCGGCGTCCAGGGCTGGCATCCTGGCGCCAGAGTTCGTACACTGCGCGTTGTACCGAGGTGACTCAGGCATATGCGTAAACCAGGCGAGCCCATTTATCTTCGAATACACCTGATTGCCCTGGCGCTCGTCCTCTTCGCTACGGTGGCGTTGCCACGGGCTGCGGAATTTTTTGTCGGACCGCTGAGTTTCGGTACGCGCGCGCTGGCGGGGTTGGGAATAGCTGTGGCGGGTGGGATTGCTCTGTACCTTCTCTATAATTCTTCTGCCCGGAATGAGCCCTAGAGAGGTGGCGGGTCTGTCCGCGTTCTCCTTGATGTGCTGAGTTCTCGCCGAACAAGTCGCCTGTTCTGAAGCGTTCCTGTCGGACGAACTCTCTCTGCTCCTTTTTGCTACGACATTCGACATCGTTCCGGCGAACAAGCCGAAGTTGTCCATTCTCACCTGCCGATTGCCTGTTATGATCACCCTATGCCTCGCCCATGGAGTAAGCCCCATGGTATTGATGATCTGTGCGCGCAACGGCTTCATCGCCGCATTGCTGTGTTTGTCCCTGTTCTCCATTTCCCCTTCTGCGGCCAGAGCCGAATGGTATGCGGCCGCCCAATTGGGGGCGAATTTTGCTGATCCCATCCGGAATGTTCGGGGGAGCGGATCTCTCGCCGGTCTGGAGGCGCCCAATTTCAACCTTAAAACCGCTCCCGCGTTCGGCGGCAAGCTGGGGTTCTTTCCGAATCACGGCATCCTTGGACTTGAATTGGATGTTTCCCACAGTACCCCGCATATCAAGAATCTAGACGATGTGCCGGGCGTTCACTTGTCCGTGACCAACATCGGCGGCAACGTGGTGTTGCGTTACCCGGGAGTGACCTGGCAGCCCTATATCGGTGGCGGCCCGGCATTGCTCGTGGCGCATCTTGGCCGGTCCTCGACCACGGAGAGCGACACGCAAGTATCGGTTGGCGCCAATGTGCTGGTCGGTATTCGCGCGTTTGTCACGCCGAAAGTGGCGCTGTTTACCGAGTACAAATACACCGATTCGACGTTTCGTTTCGGTGGCGCGTTCGGGCCGGTCGGTGGATTCGACGGAACGTATCGAGCCCACCAACTCTTCATGGGCCTGTCCTATCACTTTTAGGAGGTGCGGGCATGAGGCGAGCGATGGGGATCCTGTTTGGGGCCGGTGCATTGCTCTTCATGACGGCTTGTGCGGAATCGCTGCACCAGGGGCAACGCGTTGGCCCTCAGCGCGCACACTGGAATGGCGGCGATTTAGAGGCGCCGTCCTATTGGCAACGGTCTGGTGGCTGGTGGAATCCGTTCGGATACTATGGCGCAGGCTCTGGATGGTACGGTTCCGGTGCCGGAAGTCAGCAGTCGAGCGCACCCGCTCCACGTCCGACACCGCCGGCCAATGCGCCGCCGCAGTTTCAGAAGAAGTAGTGATCCGAAGGGGCCAGCAACGTATCTGCAGAAAAATTGTAGAAATGTGGGGGCCGCCATCATGAGTCGAGGTGTACGCGTCGCCACGACGCTGTGTGCAATGGTACTTCTGTCGGCCTGTGCGCAGTCCGTGCATCAAACACAGCGGCTAGCGCAGAGCGACTTCATGCTCGATCCGGGGTATGCTGGCGCGCAGAATTATTCCTATTGGCCTGGCCTGGGATATGGAGCCGGGTATGGCATTGGATACGGCGCCGGTTATTGGGGAAATCCCCTCGGGTACTATGGCGCTCCCTACGGCCCTCTGGGTTTTGGCTGGTACGGTGGATATGGAGGATTCGGCGCGGTACGCCCACCATCCGGCATGCCTGGCCCTCGTCCGTCACTTCCGCCTCACGCGCCTCCGCAATTCCGAAAGAAATCATAAGAGGCTGCATTATTTCTCCGTGCATGCGCGAGGTCTGGATGAGGCGCATGCCGCTGTTTAGCCTTTCCAGGGAGATGGCCAGGCTTCCTCTCGACTGCTACTCCTGTATCTCTTCCAATACTATCCTGTATCCAAATCGATAAGCTTAGACCGTCACGCCGCAGTAGAGGTATGAGTCACCAGGCTCTATCCGAATCTCGTTGGGCCGGTATATGCAATGTTGCGTATCCTGTTGCGGATCGAGTAGTTTCGCCTGTCGCGCACGAAATGGAAGTCGTAGCGATGTGTGAGGATTGGATATATCTGCCGGTGAATCTCATCGCGCATGCTCCTGACTGGTCCCGGTGACTCTGGGGGCTCTTTGGCAAGCATCGTGCATCGGCTTCGTAGCGCCCGGCTAGATCGTTGCTAGCCATGTGTTGATCTACTTATGTGTCCTTGTGCCGGTCCTGATCTGAAATTGGTTATTCGATTTTTAGTCGTCGGATTGTGGTGTAGGGAGGAGGGCTCTCGATGCGTGTGATGAATATGCTATCCGCCTGGATCGTCTCGCTCCTGATCTTGGCCTGTGTGATCGAACCGCCTGAGGCATTTTCGCAAACGGTGACGCCGTTCCAGCTGGTGGGGCACATTCAACGGTTTGCGCTGGACAACCCTGCGGATCCGCTCTCGGGAGCCAAGCTCACCGTCAACGGGGTTGAGGTGCTCCTTCCGAAAAATCTCGTGATCCAGCTGCCTGCAGCCTATTTCACCGCTCAGCAGCTTTTTGAGGCGGCACAAGGGGTCTCAAAAAAATATCATGAGTCCGGACTGGCACTGAGCGACAAATTTCCTCCGCTCGCCGCGTTTGAGGCCGATGTCAGTGGAAACATTGTCGGTGGGGTCTATATCGCGGGGTTGGTAAGTATCTCCCAACAGTCGCTGAATACCAGCGCGGGCTTCATCCATCAGATAGATACGGCGACCGGCATGATGTGCGTGGGGGCAAGTCCCACGGCCATAGCCTGTGGGCCCGGCGACACCCGGATCCGGCTCAATGATCCTTCGTTGGATGCGTCCGACCCCTTCGCAGGCGATGGCCGCTACGGCAGACCGAATCCGACGCCGCCCCCTGTTGCCGCGGACGATCCGAACTCGCGCTATCCTGACCCGCGATTCACCGTCGATCAAGGCAATCCCACCGTCCATGCGTTGACCGGGTATCCCATGTGTGTGCCGCGGGCGAGCAATGACCCCCAATGTCCCTCACAAAACCGACTCCCGGAGCTGACCTTTGTGATGGATTCGGTCGATCTGGTACCGCCGGTGAAATTCGGAAACAACTCGATCAAGGCCTGTCCACTGTGTGATTCCAATAGGCAGGCGCCGGTCAGAGTGGGCGACTACATTACTTACGCCGGCACCCGGGCACGCGATACACAGGGCGATTTTCTGTCCGTGCACACGCTGGTGGTGAATGTCGGCATATACACCAAGCCGGGCGGGCGAGCGTATGTCACCTTGGAAGAATCCCTGCTTGGGACCAGGGGCCCCGTGGTCGATTGCGGTCAGGCCGCAGAGTGCCAGGATCGCCTCAAGGTCGAAGGCTTTACCACCGATCCGAGCCGGCGCGTGAGTGTGTATGCCGTTGATGTGGTGCCGGGGGGCACTCCGAAGGTTCGCCTGCTCCATAGTACAGAAAAAGATCAGGCCGTCTTCGGGCGATTCCGGTATGTGCCTCCCTTGACGGCGGCTACCTTGTTCGATTTCAACGGAAACTTAAAAGGGGCGACGCGCGAACTCATGGTGCGTATTGATGATCCCGCGCCGTTGCCTGACGGCAGCAACGTGCCGAGCGCACCGATGTCCGCGCACGGGCTGACCGCCGGTCTCTATGTGGCGCCCGTCGGGGAATACATTTTCCCCGAACCGACCGGCGTGCAGGGCGGCCCGCAGCCGGCGTTGAATTTTCAATGTCTGGCGTTTCTCGCGAATGGATGGGCGTTGCCGGATAGCGGGTTGCCCACCATCCCGCGCCTGACTCCATGGCCGGGGCTCGCGACACCGACATTTTCCTGCACGCAATAGTGCGATCACCAGCAACGAGTGGAGTGGAGATCCTGACCATGCCTGACGAAACATGTGCTCCGGAACACACGAGCCAGCAAGTGGGAGTGAATACCAGCCGCGTACAGTTCGTCCGATCAATGGACGGGCAGGACGCGTCTCGCATCTCGTTGGTGCTTAAAACGGCGATGCTGCTGAGCCTGTCGCTGATGGGGTGGGGCTGTGCCAAGCCGCAATTGCCACACTCGCAGCTGGTGGTCAAACCCTCCTGCGAGCGGACCATCACAGCCGACGTCGTGGCACTGGACCAAGTGTACTTTTACAACCGCTTCGGCTCGTTTAATCCCGCGGGAATCATGTATGCGTTGCGCCGTGATGTCGTCAAGGTGAGCGACGGCAGTGAAGCCGAGTCGCACGACAAGACCAAGACCGAGGAGACGGAGGTCGATCTTCTCAACGGTGATTTGGATGCCTGGTCGCATGGGGCAGAGGTTGCCATCCCTCCCAAGCCTGGTCCGGCCGATCTGGAGTTGACCGGAAAGGTGAAGTTACGTGCGGATAAGCGGCCTCGGCCACTGGTGCTTCGGGCGAACGAAGGCGATTGCCTGCAGGTGACCTTCACGAACCTGCTTTCGCCCGAGATGAACGGTCAGGAGGTGATGCTCGATCCGGAAAAGCGGCTCACCGTTCCGGAAAAACGAGTGACGGCTATCAGTGACAGCGACGAACCGTCCACGCGCCACGCCTCCATGCATGTGAACGGATTGAGTCTGGTGGATTCCATCGACTCGCAGGGCGCGAATGTCGGCCGGAACGGATGGTATCGGACGGACGAGCAAGGCAGGCGAGTGGGCACCGCCGGACAGTGTTCCACCGACGCCGGCGCGGCAGGGAATAATCTCTGCGCCCTCGCTGCGCCCGGCGAGACCAGGACCTACACCTGGTTTGCGAAGAAAGAGGGAACCTATTTCTTTTATTCCATGGGCGCGCCTGCGGGAGGAGAGGGCGATGGCGGACAGCTGGGCTTGGGGCTCTTCGGCGCGATCAACGTGCAGCCTCGGGGCGCGAAGTGGTATCGCTCGCAGGTGACCCATGAAGACTTGAAAGCCGCGAGTCATAAGCAGCCGACGAAATTCAACCAGCCGATCATCGACTATGAAGCGACCTACAAGAGGGAGCCTCATGCGGGCGACCCGATTTTGAATATGCTCAAGTGTGATGCGCAAGACAATCGCCGATGCGAACTCGTCCATTCGGATCTGAATGCGGTGATCGACATTGACCGTGAAAACGGCTGCGAACGCATGGGCGAGGGGAACGCCTGCGGAAAGCCCTACCGTGAATTTACCGTCATTTTTCATGATGAGGTGACCGCCGTTCAGGCGTTCGACGAGATCAGAGAGGAAGGCTCCGCGCTGAGTTCACTCCGTGACGGCATGGGCATCAATTACGGCGCCTCCGGCGTCGGTGCGATGGTCGTGGCCAATCGGGACAAAATCGGGCCGGCGCGGGATTGCGTGGAGTGCAAGTTGGAGGAGTTTTTTCTCACGTCTTGGGTCAACGGCGATCCGGCCATGGTGGTCGGGTATGAGCGGGAAGCGAACGGGAAGTACAAGAAGGACGCCCAGGGCCGCTACAAAATGCAGGCGAAGTATCCCGATGATCCGTCCAATGTCCACCATTCCTATCTGGGGGATCCGGTTCGATTTCGGAACATGCACGCCGGTCCCAAAGAAACTCACGTGTTTCATCTGCATGCCCATCAGTGGGTCGAAGACAAGCACGATCCCCTCTCGCACTATCTCGACTCACAAACGATTTCTCCCGGCACGACCTTCTCGTACGAGGTGCACTATGGTGGATCCGGGAACCGGAACCTGGGCCCCGGCGATTCCATTTTCCATTGCCACCTCTATCCTCACTTCGCTCAAGGCATGTGGGAATTGTGGCGCACGCACGATGTCTTTGAGGACGGGGGGCAGGATCGTCGATTAAAAGATCATGACATCGCTGAAGGGACGCCGACGCCGGCCGTCGTCCCTCTGCCTCGTACGCCACTGCCTCCGATGCCGAATGGGACGTTTAAGGGGTACCCCTTCTACATCGCCGGAGAAATCGGGCATCGGCCGCCGCAACCGCCGCTCGACTTGGAAGGCAAGGACGATGCAACGACGCTTCGTCGACACGTCATCACCGGCGGAACCGTCCGTGACGCAGCCCAGGCACAAGGCCCCAAGGAGATGCGCGAGGTACCACCCGCAAATAAGGACCTGTTTGACAGGGGGCGGCAGGAGTCTGCGCGTATCGCGTCTCGAGTGGCCACTCAAAACAGCGACGTCGGTTTACTTGGCTTGGCGCGTGAATTGGAGACCGCGAAGGTTACGGTGCTTGATAGTGAAGGAACCGGCGACGAGAAGAAGGCGATGAAGTTTCACGCCGGCTTGGCGCAGGTGAACGGAGCAGCGGCAGTGAAGCCGGGTGATACCGGATGGGCCTATACTCCCTATAACTGGGAAGCGCCCGGCTATGTCACTTGTCTCCCCAACGGTACCTGCGATGATCCGCAGGGGATGCGGGTGCTCTTTCACGTGAACGGCGGTGGCAATATTGCAGAGCCCAAACGCGGGCAGGGTGAGGCGGGGGCCCCGTTCTCCAACCCCTGTCCGAAAGAGTTCATCGATGAAAAGGGTCATGTCCGTGAGGTGAAGACGCGGGAATATCGGGCGGTATACGTGCAAATGGATATGACCGTAAACAAGTCGGGCTGGCATGACCCGCAAGGCCGGTTCCCGGTACTGGAGCAGGATGTTCGGGACACGCTGGACGGCAATCGCCCCACCGAGCCGCTCTTCTTCCGCGCGCAGTCGGGCGAGTGCGTCGTATTTCATGCCACAAATTTGATTCCGAGCAACCTCAACCTGGACGATTTTCAGGTCTATACGCCGACGGACACAATCGGCCAGCACATTCACCTGGTGAAATTCGACGTCACGTCATCGGACGGATCGGGCAACGGGTGGAACTATGAAGACGGCACCTTGGCCGCAGACGAGGTGCGCGAACGGATTGCCGCCTACAATGCCACGCATCCGGTCGCCAAGTTACGGCCAAGAACCCATCGATTGTTCCTCAAAAAGGGGGAACTGGGAGCGACGGAGGACGGGGCCTTGGCCGGCGACTCGCGCGGCCTCTGCAGCGACATCACGCACAATGACAAAGACGATCACGACTTGATCGGCCATCCCTGGTGTGGAGCGCAGACGACCATTCAGCGGTGGTGGGCCGATCCGGTCCTGAATGGGAAGCCCGGAGACAAGAAGGTGAAAGACCGCACGATGCGGACGGTTTTCACGCACGATCACTTCGGGCCGAGTTCTCATCAGCACCACGGATTCTACGCGGCGCTCGTGGTGGAACCGCGAAACTCCAAGTGGTTGTTCCCCGACGGACGGTTGATGGGCGGGAGTGACGCCACGGGAGCTCCGGAGACCATCAACGATGGAACCAAGACACGGCACGATGGAGGGCCGACCTCCTATGCCGCCACTATCGTGGTTCGTGAGCAGGGCAAGGCCTGCGTCACCCCCAGCAAAGATGGGCTCGTCTGCAGCGACAGGCTCGATACCATGGGCAGCATCGATCGGGAGCGGACCGGCCGCGAATTCAATCTGGCGTTTGCGGATTTTGCCATCGTCTATGACAAGGACAATCAGCCCATCAATCCACCGAGTCAGATTGAAGGCGGGCTCCGCACGCCTATCCTGCCGGGGCGCATTCCTGTGCCGGAAGGCATCTCGACCAAGGATCCAGGCACGCAACTCATCAATTATCGGAACGAACCCATTCCTCTCCGTATCGGAACTCCGGATAAAGACGGGCGTCAGTTTGTTCAGCTACCGGAGGATGATGAGCGGGGGAACCTCGCGCACGTCTTCAGCTCAGAGGTCCATAAAGGGCAGGCCGCCGGGGACAAGCGGATCTTTACCGAGCCGACAGGAATGGGCCGTGAGCCAGGCGATCCTGCGACGCCGATCTTGCGGGCCTATGAGGGCGATCATGTGCAAATTCGGCTGATTCAAGGCGCTCAGGAGGAGCAGCATGTGTTCACCATGCATGGTTCAAAATGGCTGGCGCAGCCGGATTCTCCCAATACGGGTTATGTAAACGCGCAGCATATCGGGATCTCGGAGCACTTTGAGTTCAACGATCGCGTTGTCGAGTTGATGCCCTTTGGTCAGGGTAACGGGAAAGCGTTGGCTGGCGGTGCGCAACAGCCGAAGACGGTGGATCACCTCTACTCGTCCGCCGCCGCCGACAACCTCTGGGACGGTCAGTGGGGGTTGATGCGTATCTATTCGCGTACCGAGGACCAGCCGTCCTTGATGCGCCTGCCTGGCAATACGGAAAAAACGCACGACGTATTGGCGTCCGCGTTCATGCAGGATTTGGACGAATTGTTGGACCATGAGCTCCTGGAGGTCGTCGACGGTGATCCCGCCGATCAGGTGAATCGGGAGGCGCAGCAGGAGCCCGGGCCGAGCGACGCGTTGGAGGCCTTTTGCCGAACCGACGAGCAGAAGCGGTTGTCACGGACGTATAGCGTGGAAGCCTGGCTGGCCAGGGATCTGCTTCCCGGCGGGAAGCTGATCTACAACCAACATTTCGGTATCACGGACCCCAACGCCATTCTGTTCGTCGACGCGGATGACATTTCAAAACTTCGCGCCGGAGGCCTTCGCCCGGAACCCCTGATTCTGCGTGCGAGGGCAGGCGAATGCATCCAGGTGACGCTGACGAATCATCTGCCGGCTGCGATGCCGGATGGGCCGGATTATCCCGGGAGTTGGAGTTACAACATGGTTCCACCCATCGTGGCTGGATTCTCTTTCAACCAGGTGCGTGCGTCCAATCACGTGGGGCTGCATCCCCAATTGGTGGACTACAACCTGCACAAGAGCGACGGGGCGCGGGTCGGACTCAATTCGGATTCGACGGTTGCTCCTGGTGGCACGAGGACGTACCTCTGGTATGCCGGCGAGATCGCGACCAATAAAAAAGGTACCCGGATCGTGGGCATTCCCCACGAGTTTGGCGCCATCGCCTTGCAGGATATGGGAGATGTTGTGAAACACGCGTCGCACGGAGCGATCGGCGCCCTGGTTGTGGAGCCCCAATGCTCGCGCTGGGACACATCGTCATCGCCGGGCAAGGAGAGCGCGGACATCCTCTACTGGAAACCTGAGCCGGTCTCCGGGCGTCACGGCAAAAAACTCAAGAAGCAGGTCTGTCCGGAAACTGCGCCTACGGAGGATTCTGGGAAGCTGTATCGCTTCCGGGAGATGGTGCTGTTGTATCAGGACAATCTGAGCTTGCAGCAGTACGGGCAGCCTATCCCCAATCTTCGCAACGGCGACGATTCCGAGGACTCGGGGCAAAAGGCGTTCAACTATCGCACGGAGCCGCTCTGGGCGAGACTGGGCGCCAACGCAGCCGACGAGCCGGAGACCATGAGTCAATTCGACTGGTCGAACGTGTTGAGTTCGACGGTCTCTCATTTCCGCTGCGACGCTGATCCTTCGGGCAAGAAATATTGCGATCCAGAAACGCCGCTGTTTACCGCGAAGGCCGGTGAGTCTGTGCGCTTCCGTGTGGTGCATCCCGGCGGACATCCCCGTCAGCATGGCTTCACGATTTTCGGACACGATTGGATTCCAAGTCCGTGGATCGACGGTTCAAGGACGATGGCGTGGAATCAGGATGGTTTGACCCGGGTGGCAACGGCCGGAGGGATCGGACCAGGCCGTGACGTGAATATCTTGACGACCGCCGGGGGAGACTGCAAGGTGCCCGGTGATTATCTCTATCGCACGCAGGAAGGATTCATGTTCGGCGGTGGATTGTGGGGTATTCTTCGCGTGCAGGAGAACCCTGGTTTGGCCTGGTACCAGCCGAACTGGCGTTGGGTCGGCAACATCTTCGGGTATGACGTGAACCACGTCAATTCCGAGGACGCCTGTAAGGCCCTGGCGGCACAGGCCGCGCCGGCCCAATAATCATGATGTGGAGAAACAACGAGTTGGTTGCCCCGGGGCTGCGGTTGACGGTGTTGTCGTCGGTCGTGCTGCTCGCGTCGCAGGCTCTCGGCCATGGCGGCGACTCATTGTCGCTCACGCCCTATGAAGTGCAGCGGTTTGAACAGAATGGCCTTGCAATCGAACTTGCGATCACGCCACTCCGCCCGTCTCCCGATGACGAGCACCGCCTGATTACCGGCCGCGAGGCCATGGTGAATGTGACGCTCAAAGATGCCAGGACGGGGGAGCCGGTTCTGGGAACTCGTCCGCGGGGATGGATGAACGGTCGGCCCTCAGGAATGGTGGCCACGGAAGCGACCTGTGTCGATAAAATCCGCCGGTTGGCCGCTGGACGATTGAGCGTCCGCGCCGAGATCGATTTGAATCGGTATGTGGTCGCGACGCTGAATCACGACAAAACTATTTCGGTCATTGATCCTCAGCTGGACTTCAGCGCGACCAAGCTGGAGAGCCTGGTGTCCCTGCCGGGCGTCGGCGCGGATTGGGTGTTGAGTCAGGACCAGAGCCTCCTGTATGTAACGATTCCGGACGAAGCCCTCGTGGCGGTCGTGGATACGCGGACCCGCCGCCTCATCCAGACCGTTCCGACCGGCAATGGATCACGTCCGGGGCGAATCCTGCTGCAGCCCGATGGACGGATGGTCTGGGTCGGTTTGGACGGTACGGCACAGGTGGCTGTGATCGAGGTGCAGAGCCACCGTCTCATCACGACGGTGCCGGTCGGGCAAGGCCTCCATACCCTGGCGGCGATTCCCGAGAGCCGATTGATGTATGTGACGAACAGCCGGAGCGATACCGTGTCCGTCATCGACGCGGAAGCGAGGTCGGTGGTTGCGACGGTTGCGGTCGGGAAGACACCGGTCGCCCTGACATATAGCCGTGCCGCGCAGCGCATGTATGTCGGTGCTCTGAATGGGGCGGAGATTGTTGCGATCGATCCGACCTCCCACCGTGTGAGCGCGCGTGTTCCTGTGCCTGTAGGCGTGGTCGCGCTTTCAACGGAGCCGCAGGGGCGGTTTGTATTTGCGGTCAATCAGATGGAAAGCCGTCTGTTCATCATGGATGCCGCCACCAATTCAGTCACGGCCACCACGACGGTGGTGAAGGATCCCGACCAGATCGCATTCACGGAACACTACGCCTATGTGCGCGGGATCGAATCGGAGAAGTTCACGCTGATCGAGCTGCGTGAAGCCCGGAAAGGCAAATTGGTTCCGCTCGATGTGCAGGCCGGCAGACAAGCTCCGAGCGTAGCACCGCAAGAACTGGGCGTGGCTCCGATGATTGCCGCGACGCCCGAGGGAAATGCCGTCATGATCGCCAATGCGCCGGATGCGACCCTGCACTATTATCAGGAAGGCATGATGGCGACGATGGGAACCTTCTCGAATTACCATCGGATGCCGCGCGGCATTCTGGTGCTGGATCGTAGCCTCAAAGCAGTGGCTCCAGGAACTTATCAAGTGCCGGTTACGCTCCCGCGCGCGGGACGGTTCGACGTGCCCGTTCTCATCGACCAACCACGGACCTTCCACTGTTTCCAGGTCACCGTGCACGAATCTCAGGATTCTACCCCGACGGTGGCGAGTGTTCGTCCTCCGCTCGTGCAGCCGCGATTTGAGAGAGCCCTGATTCCCGCACTCGTTCCGACGGCATTGTCGTTTGCCCTGGTGGATCCGGCCACACAGGAACCGATTACGGGACTCCGAGACGTCCAGGTGCTGGTATTCGAGCCGCCCGGCTCCTGGCAGCAGCGGCATTGGGCGAGAGAGGTTGAATCCGGACGGTACGTCGTGACTCAATCTTTTCCCCGTGTGGGAGAATATCGAGTCATGATCCAGGCCCCTTCCCGGCAGTTGCGTTTTGCCGATTCGACATCCATGGTGCTCACGGTTGTGCCGTCGCCATCTCGCCAGTCCGAGCATGGGCCGTCGCCTTCCGATCGGTAAAGACGATGGGACGCTTCCTACCACTCATGGCGGCCGCATGGCTGCTTCCGTGTGCCGTGTCGATTGCCCATGCAGAATCGGGGGCGCCGGTTATCCCTGATGTGGAGGTGCTGGACCAGGAGGGGATACCGCATCGATTTTATACGGAACTGATCCAAGGGAGAACGGTTGCCATCAACTTTCTTTATGCCTCCTGTAAGACCAGTTGCCCGGCCGCGAACGGATTGTTCAGCGCCGTGCAACATCAATTGCGTGCGGATCCAGGACGGCCGGTGACGTTGCTCTCGCTCACCGTCGATCCGCTCCACGACCGTCCGGCCCAGCTCAAGGCGTTGGCCGAGAAATTCGGTGCGGGGCCGAAATGGATGTTTCTCACCGGCAGCCGGCAGGATATGACCCGTCTGCTCTCCTCGCTTGGTGTGGCGATGTCCAATAAAGTCGATCATCCTGCCGTGATCCTGGTGGGGAATGACGCGGCCGGAGCCTGGACTCGTCTTTATGGGCAGGTCTCCGTGCCCATGGTAACGGAGGCCCTGTCCACCATTGCTGCGGCCCCGGAATCGCCGATCGCTCCGCCGCGCCCGTAATTCTTTCCCATGATTGCCCGAGTGATTGCTGTAAAGCGACAGATAAGGTGGGCGCTTGTGGGAGCGCTGTGCTGGGTTGTGCTGCCGTCCTTCGCCCTCGCGTGGAGTGACCCGCTCTCGAAGGAGGAACGCCTCGGCCGCACGATCTATCATCTCGGTGAAGCGGAGGGCACGGAGGAGATTCGAGCGCAGGTCTCCGGAGCGCGTGAGTTTCTGCCGGCGACCCTGTTTCGTTGTGCGCAGTGTCATGGGGTACGGGGAGAAGGGACGCAAGAAGGTGGGCTGCGCGTGCCGTCGCTCACGCCGTATGCCCTCCGCCATGCAACGGACTCGTCACAAACCGGGCACCATCGTGCCCCCTATACGGCTGAGACATTGGCGCGAGCTATCAGAGAGGGACTCGATGCCTCGGGCCGGCCCCTCCACCTCAGTATGCCGCGCTATCGAATGACGCCGGTTCAGGTGGCCGCAGTCGTTGCCTATCTGACGCAGATCGGCGAAGAGGTTGATACCGACCCTGGCATTACGGCCACCACGATTTCGGTGGGCACGGTGCTACCCTTGTCCGGCCCGCTCGCCCAGATTGGGGAAGATGTCAGGGCGATCTTGTCCGGCGCGCTGTCGCGTGTGAACGAGCGGGGTGGGGTATACGGCCGTCAGCTACGACTGGTGGTCGAGGACTCGGCCGGTGATCCGGAGCGGACGGCGGCAGCCACCGCACGACTGATCGAGCAGCAGCAGGTATTTGCGCTCCTGGGAAGTTTTCTTCCGTCCGGCGATTCGGCATTACCGCAGTTGCTGCAGCATCGGCAGGTACCATTGATCGGCCCGCTTGCTCTCTCCCCCCGGCTGTCTGACCCGCCCCACCCGGCTATGTTCTATTCCCTGCCGGGATTCGGTCTGCAGTTTCGGGCCTTGGTAGATTTTGTTGTTGGCCGAGCCATGGAGCTGACAGGGACCGCCCGGCCGGCGTTGGCAGTCATCCACGCGGAAGGCTCAGAGAATGTGGAGGCGTTGCAGTCGGTGCGGCGGCAAGCCGTTCATGATGGGTTGGCCATAGTGGTCGACCAGGAATTTCAACCAGGTCGACTGGATGCTGAGCCCCTGGTGATGCAACTCAAAGAGCGGGGTATCGATGCCCTGGTGTTCCTGGGCGATGGTCAGGATCTCTCAGCACTCGGGACGGAACTCGACCGACAGGGGGCCGCGCCGCTCTTGCTCAGCGCGGTGAATATGGTCGGCCCCCGGGTGCGAACCCTTCCTGTGAGCTTACTGCCGAGGGTTCTGCTCACGGCATCGCTGCCGCCTCCCACGCAGCGAGACCTCGACCAAGTGATGGCGTTGGCAGGCTTCGATCGCATATCCAGTGTTGGATTCGGACGCATGGCCCATATTGCCGCCTCGATGCTGGTTGAGGCGTTGATGCGTACAGGACGGCAGCTCAGCCGGACCACGCTGATCGAGGCGCTGGAAAGCTTCAGGGATCAAGAAGCCGGACAGGGAGATGCGTTGACCTTTGGCCCTCAGCGTCGCCTGGGGACGTTTCGATCCCTGGTGCTCGGGTGGGCACCTGATGCCCCGCATTTGGTTCCTGTCAGTGGCTGGATCCTGCCGGCCGGTGATCCCTGAAGATCAGTCTCTCGTCGTGTGGCCATTCCGATCGCCTGTGGAGTCGGACCGGTGGTCTGCACTCGAGGGAGGTCCCGGCGTGTGAGGCGAAGTGTTGACGGGGCCTGCTCCTATCCTGGGGTTCAAGGCGGAGGATGGTTGACAGGCTGTAAAATCCTATGTTAGTTTCCACGGCTCATGTCGGCTGGTCCGACATGCCTACACCTCGCTCCCATCTGTGATGGGGGCCATTGTCCAGGAGGAATCTGCATGGAGCTCTACGAGTCCCTGTTCATTATTCGTCCGACTTTAAGCGACGAAGAGACGACAACGCTGATCGAAAAGATGAAGGGCACCGTCACCAAGAACGGCGCCAATCTTGTGCGGGCCGAGAATTGGGGCCGCAAGAAACTCGCCTACGAAATCAAGCGTGAGCGCAAGGGTACTTACGTCTATTTTTATTTCCAGGGTCCCGGCACGACGATTGCCGAACTTGAGCGCGCCTACCGTCTTGAGGATTCAATCATTAAGTTTCTCACCGTGAAGTTGGAGCAAGAGCCTGCTCCGCCCAGAGGCGCCCCAGTGGCAGCGCCACAAGGAGCCACCGTTGGCGGGGTTCAATAAAGTCATTCTGGTCGGGAATCTGACCCGGAATCCTGAGCTGCGGTACACTCCCAGCGGAACGCCGGTCGCCAGCTTCGGATTGGCGACGAGCCGGCGCTTCAAGCAGGGCGAGGAACTCAAGGAAGAAGTCTGCTTCATCGATATCGTGGTGTTCGGCAAACAGGCAGAACATTGCGGGCAGTATCTGAGCAAGGGCAACGGGGTGATTATCGACGGGCGGCTTCAGCAGCGTCGTTGGGAGACGGAAGACGGCCAGAAACGTAGCAAGCACGAAGTCGTGGCGCAAGGCGTGACCTTTTTGCCGAAGCGGGGCGAAGCCGGTGGCGAGAGCGGCGGCCTACACGAAGAACCTTCATACGAAGACGAACAGTTGTAGCAGACGGAGGCGATCATGGAACGAGGAGATCGTGGGAATAGCGGGGGCGGAGGCGGCCGGTTTTTTCAGCGCCGCAAGCCATGCCGGTTTTGCGTCGACAAGGCGCCGATTGATTTTAAAGATATCGGCTTGTTGCGGAATTTTTTGACCGAACGGGGTCGTATCGTTCCGCGCCGCATTTCCGGAAATTGCCTGCAGCACCAGCGCGTGTTGACGGTGGCGGTGAAGCGGGCGCGTCAGATCGCCTTGGTCAGTTTCGCGGAAGAGCGATAGGGCGAGGGATAGGTTTTGGTGAGTCTTGGATCATGTGGCCGGGTCGATTGTCTCCCGTTCGTATCGGAGCCGATTCTTCCCGTCATGACGGTGCCCATGGAAACGCTCAATCCAGCGATTGTCGATATCGGTCCCGATGGACTGACTGTAGCGTGCACGGCTACCGGGCCCCAGCTGGGCTTGAACGAGCCGGAGGATAAATTCCAGGGCCCGCTCTCGATCCAGATCGAGCTCGTTCAGTCGGAGGGGCCGATCTCGGTCACCGGAACGCTGGAGGGGACTGCGATCCGTCAATGTGTCCGATGCCTCGTGGAGTATTCCGATCCGCTGTTCGTGACCCTCTATGCCGAGTACCTTCCGCAGGCGGGTGCGGCGACCAAGCCGGTTCCGGCTGAGCAAGGGCGGAAGAGTGCGCGACGTCAGGCTCAACCTGTTGAACCGGTTGATGAGGCGGACGAGGAAGACGAAGTGTATTGGTATCAGGGTGATCACCTTGACCTGGTGCCGATGGTGCGCGAACAGGTGATTCTGGCCGCTCCGATGCAACCGGTGTGTCGAGAAGATTGCCTGGGGCTCTGCCCACAGTGTGGACAGAACCTCAACGAGCGTCGCTGCGGTTGTCCCCCGGAGCAAGCGCCGAGTCCGTTCCGTGTGCTGCGGGGACGCCAGTCCAAAGGTGGGAACGCATAGTTTGTTAACCGGGTCATGTGCCCGTTGAAGGAGTCGTCATGGCAAATCCAAAACATAAACATTCACGGTCACGGCGAGATATGCGGCGCACAGCCAAGACGCGGCTGGTTCCTCCTGGATTTTCGCTCTGTCCGCAGTGCCACGAATTAAAGCTACCGCACTATACGTGCATGAACTGCGGAACCTACAAAGGCAAGGCAGTCATCGTGGTCGAGGAATCCTAGTCGAGTTTTATTTTTTCGACGTGATTCGGGTACAATTGCCCACCGTGATCACGATTCGACGTCATGTCATGCGTGAGGCCGTTCAGGTCCTAGCCGGCAGGGCGTCTCTACACGATTCTTCACTTCTCTATCCGTGGACCGCTAACCGCACATGAAGATTGCCGTCGATGCGATGGGCGGAGACCACGGACCGGCCCCGGTCATTGAAGGCGCGATGCAAGCCGCGCAGGAACTGGGTGTCGGGATCATCCTGGTCGGCAAAGAGGACGAGCTGACCGCCGCATGCCGCAAACTCAACTGTAACGATACGCGGATCACCATCCGTCATGCGCCGCAGGTCGTGGAGATGCACGAGTCGCCGGCCGCGGTGGCCAGGAAGAAACGCGACTCCTCCATCTGGGTCGCGACGGAATTGGTCAAGTCCGGCGAAGCGGATGCCGTGGTCAGTCCAGGCAATACCGGGGCGAGCATGGTCGCTTCATTCTTCGTCTTGGGATTGATCAAGGGGGTCGAGCGCCCGGCGATCGCCACGATGTTGCCTACCTTGACGGGTAGCGCGATCATGCTCGATGTCGGTGCCAATGTCGATTGCTCGGCCCAGCATCTTGAGCAATTCGCTCTCATGGGGAACGAATTCGCGAAGCACGTCTATACCAAGCCGAATCCGCGCATAGGGCTCTTGAGCATCGGTGAAGAGGACAGCAAGGGCAACGAGGTTACCAAAGAAGCATTTAAACTGCTGAAGGCCAGTCCGCTGAATTTTATCGGCAACATCGAGGGACGGGAAGTCTATAGCGGCAGTGCCGATGTGGTGGTCTGCGACGGATTCATCGGCAATGTGGCACTCAAGATCTCCGAAGGGGTTGCGGATGTCATCAAGAAATTGCTGATGAAGGAGCTGTCCGGGTCGTGGCTCGGACGATTGGCCTACCCCTTGATTGCGAAGCCGTTGCTGAACTTGAAACGAAAAATCGACTATGCTGAATTCGGCGGCGCGCCTCTGCTCGGCGTGAACGGGACGACCATGATCTGTCACGGACGCTCCTCCGCCAAGGCCATCAAGAATGCCATACGCCGGGCGAAGGGCCTGGCTGAAACCCGCCTGGATGAGTTGATTCAACGCGATATTGAAGACAGCCTGAGGCGGCATCAGGACGAACGACCGGAGGGAAAGCAGGCGTGATACGAGCGCGAATCACCGGAACCGGGTCCTATGCCCCCGAGCGGGTGATGACGAATGCCGACCTCGAGAAGCTGGTCGCGACGTCCGATGAATGGATTCGTGAGCGGACGGGGATTCGTGAGCGTCGAATTGCGGCCGAAGGGCAGGCCTGTTCCGATCTAGGATTCATTGCGGCTGAGCGCGCCTTGAAGGCCGCGGGTGTGTCTGCCGGTGAACTCGATATGATTCTCCTGGCCACTTGCACGGGGGATATGCCTCTGCCGTCGACTGCCTGCCTGCTCCAGCATCGCCTGGGCGCGACGCGGGCGGCGGCCTGCGACCTGTCTGCGGCCTGCTGCGGGTTCGTCTATGCGTTGGGGGTGGCCGATGCCTATATTCGAACCGGGATGCGCCATGTCCTGGTCGTGGGATCGGAAGTCATGTCGACGATTACCGATTGGACGGATCGCAATACCTGCATTCTGTTCGGGGATGGCGCCGGCGCGGCGGTGGTGAGTGCATCTGAGGGCGAACGCGGGGTGCTCTCCAACCATTTGCATTCGGACGGGAGTCTGTCCGATTTGATCGTGGTGCCAGGCGGCGGGACTCGGATTCCTCCATCTGAAGCTATGATGGGTGAGCGGTCGCAGTACATCAAAATGAAGGGCAATGAAACATTCAAGGTCGCGGTGCGGACGCTGGAGGAAGTGGCGCGAGAAACCCTCGCGGCGCATAACCTGACGGTCGATGACCTCGACGTGTATATTCCCCACCAGGCGAACTTGCGCATTATCAAGGCGGTGGCCGATCGTCTCGGGCTGCCGCTCGAAAAAATCGTGTTGAATATGGATCGGTACGGCAACACGTCTGCCGCCTCGATTCCGATCGCCCTGGATGAAGCGGTGCGTGACGGTCGGGTGAAGGACGGACAGCTGGTGATGTTCGGGGCATTCGGTGCGGGATTGACCTGGGCGTCGACGTTGATTCGCTGGTAAGGGAGTGACGCCGGGCAGATGACCGGCATTGGCAGTCCGGTTGCGCCTGCTCCACCCAGCTTTTTCCCGTTGACATTGAGCATGGTTTCTACGATACCTTACGCGGCTATGACAGCTTCAGGAATCGGATTTTTGTTCCCCGGGCAGGGGTCGCAATCGGTGGGCATGGGGCGCGCATTGTACGATGCGTTTCCCGCGGTGAAGGCGGTCTATGAAGAGGCCTCCTCCATCCTCGGCTACGATGCGGCGCAACTCTGTTTTGAAGGTCCGGTCGAACGACTCAATCTCACGGAAAATACCCAGCCGGCGTTGCTCGTCAGCAGCGCGGCGGCGCTCAAGGCGTTGGAGCCGGCTGGACTCAAACCGGTGGCTGTAGCCGGACATAGTTTGGGTGAATATTCGGCGGTGTATGCGGCCGGCGGTCTGTCGTTTCGTGATGCGGTGGCGCTCGTGCAGAAGCGAGGGCGCTATATGTCGGAAGCAGTTCCGCCTGGAACCGGACTCGTCGCGGCCTTATTGGGGCTTACCGCCGACGTGGTCAAGGCCGTCTGTCAGGAGGCCGCTTCGGTCGGTGTGGTGGCGGCTGCGAATTTCAACTCTCCCGGCCAGGTCGTCATCGCCGGAGAGAAAGCCGCGGTCGAACGCGCGATCGAAGTTGCAAAGACCAAAGGATGCAAGAAAGCGATTCCGCTCCCGGTGAGTGTGCCGGTACATACGCCCTTGATGCAGGGGGCCGCAGACAGACTGGCAGTAGAATTTAGCGGAGTTACCTGGCGGGACTTGGCTGTGCCGCTGGTCAATAATGCGGAGGCGGTGGCGCTGCAGCGTTCCGAAGATATTCGGGCATCGCTGGTTCGGCAGTTGCCGTCATCGGTGCGGTGGGAAGAATCAGTGCAGACGATGGCCCAATTGGGCGTCACGACCTTCGTCGAGATCGGGCCGGGGACGGTGCTGACCGGGTTGGTCAAGCGGATTCTGCCTGGTGCCGTCACGGCGAACGTCAATGATCCGAAGTCGCTGGAGACGACACTCACGGCGCTGGGCGTGAAAAGTCAGGCATAAGACGAGTTGAGATTGCAGGGAGCAGACTGATGTCATTACAGGGAAAAGTAGCGATTGTCACCGGAGGCGCCCAAGGGATCGGACGCGCAATTGCGGAGGCCTTGGCTGAGGATGGCGCGGACATTGCGGTGGCAGACCTTGATCCGGGGCGCTCGCAAGAGGCGGTTGCGGCGATTCAGAAGTTGGGACGACGCGCATTGAGCGTCAAGGTGAACGTCGCGGATTGGAATGATGCCAAGGCGATGGCCGATCAGGTCATGCAGGAATGGGGACGAATCGATATCCTGGTCAATAACGCGGGCATTACGCGCGACGGGTTGTTGCTCCGGATGAAGGAAGAAGATTGGAACCTCGTCCTGCAAGTCAATTTGAACGGAACGTTTCATTGCACGAAAGCGGTCCTGCTCCCGATGACGAAGCAGCGGTTTGGACGGATCGTCAATATCGCCTCGATTGTGGGGGCGATGGGGAATGTGGGGCAGGCAAACTATGCGGCGTCAAAAGCGGCAGTGATCGGGTTTACCAAAACCGCGGCGCGTGAGTATGCGAGTCGGGCGGTGACGGTGAACGCGGTGGCGCCGGGTTTTATTGATACGGCCATGACCCAGGGGCTCTCTCCTGAAGTCAAGGAAGCCTTGCAGAAGCAGATTCCGCTGGGACGGTTGGGGCTTCCCTCCGACATCGCTGCGGCGGTTCGGTTTCTGGTTTCAGATGCAGCGTCGTATATCACGGGGCAGGTATTGCACGTGAACGGCGGCATGCTCATGGTATAAGTGAGTCGGGTCGGGTGCCGCGATCGATTTCGGTCGAGTCGAGATGTCCCGGCGAAGTATGTGGCGGATACGATAAGATGGGGAAGGAGGTGGGCAAGTCCATGGCAACAGTAGATGAACGGGTGAAGAAAATTATTGCCGAGCAGTTAGGGGTTGAGGAAGAAGAAGTGACGCTAGAGGCGCATTTCGTTGAGGACTTGGGCGCCGATTCGCTCGATACGGTTGAATTGGTGATGGCCCTGGAAGAAGAGTTTGAAATCGAAATCCCCGATGAGGATGCAGAAAAGATCCTCACCGTCGGAAAAGCGCTGGATTACATCAAAGAGAAAGCGTAGCGGACGTCAGGTATGCAAGATCGACCCGTCAGACGTGTGGTAGTCACCGGGCTTGGACTGGTGACTCCGCTGGGAACCGGAGTAGACAAGACGTGGAAGGCGCTCTGTGCCGGAGAGTCCGGTATCGGACGAATCACGCGATTCGATCCGATCGGGTACGACGCGCAGATTGCCGGAGAGGTCAAGGATTTCGACCCGGCTCAGTTCATCGAGAAAAAAGAAATTAAGAAGATGGACACCTTCATCCACTATGCGGTGGGGGCGAGCCAACTGGCCGTGGACGATGCAGGTCTGAAAGTGTCGCCGGAAGAGGCCACGCGGGTCGGTGTTTACATCGGGTCCGGCATCGGCGGGCTCGGGTCGATCGAACATTACCATGACGTGCTCAAAGAAAAGGGACCTGGCCGCGTCTCGCCGTTCTTCATTCCCATGACGATCATCAACCTGGCCTCAGGGCAGGTTGCGATCCGGGTGGGTGCGAAAGGCCCGAATTCCTGCGCGGTTACGGCGTGCGCGACGGGGAACCATTGCATCGGCGATGCCTATCGGCTCATTCAACGAAATGATGCGGATGTGATGATCGCCGGGGGCGCCGAAGCGGCGATCACTCCGCTGGGTGTCGCCGGGTTTGCCTCGGCTAAAGCGCTCTCGTTCAGGAATAACGAACCGACCAAGGCCAGTCGGCCGTTCGATAAAGACCGCGATGGATTCGTGTTAGGAGAAGGAGCCGGCGTGGTGGTGCTCGAAGAATTGGAGCATGCGCGCGCACGCGGCGCACGTATCTATGCCGAAGTTATCGGCTATGCGATGAATAGTGACGCCTATCATATTACGGCGCCGCCCGAAGAAGGCGAGGGCGCGGTGCGTTGTATGGAAATGGCGATAAAAGATGCCGGCGTAGCCAAGACGGATATCGGCTATATCAACGCCCACGGCACGTCTACCATGGCCGATGCCATCGAAACCAAGGCGATCAAACATGTGTTCGGGGAGCAAGCGTACCGGATCCCGGTCAGTTCGACCAAGTCGATGACGGGCCATCTGTTAGGCGCAGCCGGTGGAATTGAGGCGGTGTTTAGTATCCTCGCCTTGCATCACGGCATCCTGCCCCCTACCATCAATCTTGATCAACCCGATCCCGCCTGTGACCTTGACTACGTGCCCAATAAGGCTCGTCCAACCAAGACGCAGGTGGCCCTATCAAATTCATTCGGCTTCGGCGGGGTCAACGCCTGCCTGCTGTTTCGCAGGTGTGACCAGTAATCCTCCTCCAGGGTACGAGTCAGGTGGTATGACGTCGGCAACCTCAATTGAGGCGGTCCAGCGCCTTTTGGGCTACCGCTTCCGTCAGCCTCGTCTGCTGGAAGAAGCCCTGACTCACAAGTCCTACTCCAACGAGCGACGCACCAAAGATCGAACGCAAAACGAGCGCCTGGAATTTCTGGGCGATGCGGTCTTGTCGCTGGTCATGAGCGAGTATCTCGCGACTGAATTTCCCGGCAGCAACGAAGGGGGGTTATCCAAACTGAAAGCCCACCTTGTCAGTGAAGCTTCGCTGGCCAAGGCCGCTCGTCGTATGAAGCTCGGGCGTTTGTTGCGTTTGGGGAAAGGTGAAGAACTCTCGCGGGGACGGGAGAAACATTCGTTGTTGGCGGATGCGCTCGAGGCGTTGATTGCTGCCGTCTATCTGGATGGCGGGCTTGAGGCGAGCCGGACCTTCACCTTGCGGGTGTTGGAAGAGGAGTTGCTGGCGGCGCGCGCAGAACAGGCCAGACCGGGCATGGACGATTACAAGACGCAGTTGCAGGAGCTCTGCCAGAAGCGGTTTGAAAGCTTGCCGCAGTATGCAACGGTTCGGGAGTCGGGGCCGGATCATGAGAAGGTGTTTGAGGTCGAGTTGACGATTCAGGGTGTGATGCGAGGGATCGGGTGCGGTCACAGCAAGAAAGAGGCGGAACAGATGGCCGCAAAGGAAGCGCTATCGCAGTTAACGACGTGAGGCGCAGGTATGGATCGGCAAGAAGGAGGCATGATGACACAAGGACGTTGGCACAATCGGTTAGGACTTGCGGGAGTCATGAGTCTGCTCATGGCAGTTGGTGTGGCGGGTAATGGTCTGGCGGCTGATGCCCCCGCGACTGGAGGCGATTCCGTCAATGCGAGTAACGCGCGAGCGGTCATCAAGACGAAATTGGGTGATATCGAAATCAAGTTTCTGCCGGATGTTGCTCCAAAGCACGTCGAAAATTTCATCAAGTTGGCCAAGTCGGGGTTTTACAATGGCACGATATTCCATCGCGTGATTCCTGGGTTTATGATCCAGGGCGGCGATCCGAATACCAAGGACTCCTTGAAGAAAGGGGCCTATGGCCAAGGCGGTCCCGGACACAGTGTCAAAGGCGAATTCAGCGATCTTCCTCACAAGCGTGGTGTCGTGTCGATGGCGAGAGCACAGGATCCTGATAGCGCAGGGTCTCAGTTTTTTGTCGTTGTGGAAGAGTCGCGTTTCTTGGATCGGAAATATACGATTTTCGGCGAGGTGGTCAAAGGCATTGGAGTCGCGGACAAGATCGTGGCGTTGCCGAGAGTGATGTGCCAAACGGGCGCGCCGAGTCCTGCGGACAAAGGTCCCTGCGACAACCCGATCGATCGGGTTGAGATGACGGTGACGATTATCGAGTAGGCTGATTAGTACGAGGGCCGGGCCGATCCTTTTCCGAGCGATCGGCCCGGCGCCGGTGAAGTTCTCTAGAAGGGCTGATTTTGTTGCTGAGCGCGCACCAACGTCAATAGGTGGGAGAGGGCCTTGGTCATGCGTTCAGCATGGGAGGCGGAGCGAAACAGCAGTGTATCCTCAGGAAATTGAGCTTCGAGTGAAGTAACGGCACCGGTGCAGAAGCTGGTTTTCATGATGCATGGGCCGCTGCTCTTGCAGGTCATGCGGACTCCATACAGAACCAGGTTGTTTTCTCGAGTGTCTTGGCCCTGGTACTCGATGGTGTCAATGTCATGGAGATCGAAGTGGGTGAAGCCGGTATTGACCTCGTCATGTCCATGATTGAACTCGATCGTACCGAGCTTGGTGCCCGTCGGTATGACACTATACACTTCGGTGATTTTTGTCGGCTTTCCGGCTTTGGGGTTTCGGCAGCTGAGGGTGCGCACAAAGCCGTGAGTATTGGCCATGTCACTGATGAACTGTACGGTGTCATCAAGGGTCTGGCTGAACCCCGCACTTGGTAGCAGCAACGCGCAGACTAATGCCACGCACAGGCTGACGGCCTTGGGCAGCCATCCTTGTCGATTCGTACCCTGGTTTTGCATACTTGGGCCTCTCCTCACATCCCTCGACAATCCCGTTTTGACGCATCTTACCGTACCGAAAGTGCCGGTGCACTGCAATTCCTCTGTGACGCAGGGCTGAGCCGCTTGCGCAGGGTTGGCTTGCTTGGTCGGCGAATGGGTCAAATGCGCCAGGATCACACGACGTCTTGTGCGATTTCGGCCGGAGGAATGGCGGGGAAGATCGTCGAATCAATGGGCATGATCGGCGACAGATCAATCTGTTCAGCGATGGGACCGAACCGGAAGGTGTTCATCAGGGTAGAAATGCGAAACTCCATCTTGTCCAGATTCAGGTAGTGGAACATTTGAGACAAGAAAGGCCCTTCCATGTGCGGCTGATGTGGATCCAGTTCCCAGGGGTGGAAATACATCACCAGAGGCCGGCCCTTTTGTTCAATGCGCCGCATCAGCCCGCAGAGGGCCGGAAAGGGCAGGAGCCTGAAATAACTGCCGCCGGCGATGGGAATGCGAACTCCCCCCAAGTTGACTGTAGACGGCGGGACTTCCCAGATGGGGCCTGACGTGGTTTGTTTGAGATGGTGCCAGGGATCCGAACCGGGAAGACCGCAGTGGTCGTGCCGGATGGGAACCACGCTGGAGTCGTAGGTATAGCCCTCTTCCGCGAGGATCGGTAACGCCCACAGTGTTTCACGGGTAATGGTAAAGCCGGGTGCGCGATATCCTTGGATTGGAGACCCGGTAAGGTCTTCCAGAATTTGTTTAGCTTTTCTGACGTCCGCTCGAAATAATTCCGGTGTCTGGGCGGTGACTAACTCATGGCCATACCCGTGCGAGGCGATTTCGTGTCCGCATTCAGCAATCTGCTTGATGAGCCCGGGGTGACGTTCGGCGACCCATCCCAGCACAAAAAATGTGGCTCTGGTTTGGTAAGAAGCGAGAAGATCAAGAACCTTGCAGGTGTTGGCCGTGACCCGACTTTCAAAAGATCCCCAGTGCCGTCGACGAATCGGTGAATCAAATCGTGAGACCTGAAAATGTTCTTCAATATCGAATGTCAGGCAATGCACAGGGGTAATCCTTGGGTGTAGGGTTTTGCCTACTAAGTGATAGGGGTGAGTGCTGTCGTCCTGACGTTGGAGAGGGAATTCACAGAGAAGACCCCTTTCGAGATGATTTGTATACTATGTGTGCGCGATGAAGTAAAGCAAAGATTAAGCCATTCATTTTCACTAGGTATTTCAATCTGATGATTGAAACGGGAGGCATCTGAACCGGCTGGTGTATCGTAGAATTTACTGGTGTGTATCAATAAAGATACACACCAGGCGTGCTTAGGTAGGTGCAGTCGGCCGTATCAAGTCGAGTGTGGGTTGTGGATAATTTTCGGGTCAGGCAGCCTGCTTGGCGGTGTCATGATCCGACAATCGCTGCTGGAGCGGTACGGTAAATCGAAACACGGATCCCGACCCGGGCTCGCTTTCCGCACCGATGTGCCCTCCCATCAGTTCCACCAGCTGTTTGCAGATGGCAAGTCCCAGTCCCGTTCCACCATATTTTCTGGTGGTGGATCCGTCAGCTTGTACGAAAGGTTGGAATAGTTTGCTGAAAGCGGCAGGAGCAATGCCGATGCCGTTATCCGACACCGAAAAGCGAATATGGCTGACTCGATTGGCCTCTGGCGACGCTTCCCCATACGTGGTCGCCGGGAATTCGAGACGTTGCTCCGGTGGTCGTTGATCCAAATCCACCTTGAGGGAGACTGTTCCGTGGTCGCTGAATTTGATCGCGTTCGCAAGCAGATTGCTGATGATTTGCTGCAGCCGCGTGGGGTCTCCGCACATGGCAGTCGGCACGTCCTCCGCAATGTGTGTCTGCAAAACCAGACCTTTCCGCTGGGCGCGCTCTGCAAATAACGCCAGGACCCGATCCAAAAACTTGGGCAGGTCGAATTCCAACAATTCCAGCGATAATTTGCCGGATTCAATTTTTGAAAAATCGAGAATGTCATTGATGATGACCATCAAGGAATCGCCGGAGGAACGAATCGTCTGCGCACAATCCAGCTGTTCGGGCGTGAGTTCGGTCTCCAGCAGCCAGTCGGCCATTCCCAGCACGCCATTCATGGGGGTGCGGATTTCATGACTCATGGTCGCGAGAAATTCTGACTTCAGCCGGGCACCTTCCATCGCGGCATCTCGAGCCTGGGTAAGGGTGGCCTGGCTGGCGCGCAGTTCCTGGAGCACCTGGTTGGCTCGGACCATATAGCGGATGCGGTGAGTCAGGAGCATGGCGTTTAAGGGTTTGACGATAAAATCGGTTGCGCCGGCGTCATAGGCTTTCGTGATGGACTCAAAGTCGCCGAGCCCCGTCATAATAAGAATGGGGGTATGTTCCCCTCCCGGCAGCTGTCGCAACGCCGCACAGGTCTGGAATCCGTCCATCTCCGGCATCATCACATCGAGCAGGACCACGTCCGGCAGCTTTTGTTGAAAGGCCGTACAGGCCTCACGGCCGTTTTCCGCCTCCTCCACCACCCACCCGGCTTGCTCCAGGGCCTCGCGAGCAAACATGCGGATAATGATGTCGTCATCGGTGATCAATGCATAGGGTGATCGGCCTGCGATGAGCGGGTTCATGGTCATTTCTCCTTGGCGATCTCGTTTCGAAAGACGGTACAGGCGGCGACGTATTCTGACTGCAACTCGGCGAGCGTTCGCTCCGCCTCAATCAAGTTTTTTTGAGCGCCCATCGTTTCAAGCTCCTTGCATCTGGCGGCGACGGCGATGGCGCCAAGCTGGGCGCTGCTTGATTTGAGCCGGTGTGCGATTGCTTGCAGTGCCATAGGATCATTTGCGCGGATGGCGTCGCGCAAGGCATCCACACTGTCACGAGAATTGTCGAGATACTTCCGCAGGACCGACGCCAGCACATCCGGACGGTTGGGACGCTGCAACGCACGAATGCCGTCCAGCGCCTTGAGATCTATGCCGGGTGGGGCTGCGGTACTGTCCGCATTCGGTTGGGGTGGCGGGGCGGCGGTATCAGCAGTGGTGAGGGGCTCAGCCGGTGTCTGCCTTCCGGCCGAAACGGAGGCCGTCGTGGGGCTTTTTGCAGTCAGCCATTTGTGCACGATTTCCTGCAACTGCGTCTGAGAGTAGGGCTTGGTGAGATAGTCATCCATGCCGGCCCTGAGACATTGTTCCCGGTCACCTTGCATAGCATTCGCCGTCAACGCGACGATGGGAAGTCTGTGTCCGCCGGTTGCCGTTTCTCGGCGGCGAATTTCACCGGCTGCCGTCAGACCGTCCATTTCCGGCATTTGGCAGTCCATGAGCACGACATCGAAGGCGTGGCGCTCAGCGAGCATGAGGGCTTGTCTGCCGTTTTCCGCCACCGCCACCTCGTAGCCGAGGAGTTCCAGCATGCCGACCGCCACTTCCCGATTCACGGGGCTGTCCTCAGCGAGGAGGATGCGTCCCGCAGTGGTTCCTGCCGTGGTCCCGGACTTACCGAAAGCCGAGCCTGGCTGTCCAGGGGCGCTGGCAGGATCGGGCGAGAGGTAGAGATTGGAGAGTGGTGAATAGGGAGTCAGAACCGCTGGAGGTTCCGATCCAAGCGGCTGAAGCTCAAGCTGTGCGGTAAAGGCGAATGTTGAGCCGGTTCCCGGCGTGCTTTCCACGGTGATCGTTCCACCCATCAGCCCTACCAACTGTTTGGCAATCGACAGACCGAGCCCTGTCCCGCCGTACCGTCTGGTGGTCGAGCCGTCTGCTTGGGAAAAGGCATCAAAGATGCGCAATTTGGCCGCGGGCGGAATGCCGATGCCGGTATCGATGACCGAGAATCGCAATTCCGCATGGCTTGGCGTGCCGCTCAGGTATTCAGCCCGCAGCGAAACGCCGCCGCTCTCTGTAAACTTCAGCGCATTACTGAGGAGATTCATAAGAACTTGACGAAACCGGACGGGATCGCCCTTCAAGTAGCGCGGGATCCTGTCGTCGATGTGTTGGGTAAGGTGAAGATTCTTGCGTCGGGCGGTTTCCATGAACAGCTCGAGCGAGTCGTCCAGGACTTGCGACAAGTCGAAGGCGACACATTCCAAATTCAGCTTGCCCGCTTCGATTTTTGAGAAATCGAGAATGTCGTTGATGATGGCGAGCAGTGTCCTTCCCGACCGGTGAACGGTTGATGCGAGATGCCGTTGCTTGTCGGTCAGGGTGCTGTTGAGGAGTAGCTCGGTCGTTCCTAACACTCCATTCATCGGCGTGCGAATTTCATGGCTCATATTGGCCAGAAATTCGCTCTTCGCCCTGCTGGCTGCTTCTGCGGCCTCTTTGGCTGCGCGGAGTTCCTCTTCAGTGCGCTTGCGATCCGTTGTATCGATGTGAATGCCGACCATGCGTGCGGCCACACCATAGATGTCTCGAACGAGACTGCCGCGAGACAAAATCCAGCGGTAGGATCCGTCACGATGTTGCAGGCGATGCTCGAGCTCGAACTGGGATTTTTCGCCGTCCAGGCAAGATTGTACGGTCTTATGAACCGACGGCTGGTCTTCCGGATGAATGCGCGACCGCCATTCATCGAATGCATTGGGGAGCGAGGTATCGTCGTGGCCAAGCTGCGCCTTCCATTGCGGGGAAAAGTAGATGATGCCGGTCGTGAGATTCCAATCCCAAATCCCAATCTGCGAGCCTTGCACCGTCATCGTGAGGCGGGCTTCGCTGGTACGCAAGGCCTCTTCCGCCAGTTTGCGTTCTGAAATATCCACAACGAAGGCTGTGAAGGTATAGGCATTCTCAAAACGCAGCGGGGTGATGGCCAGCTCGATCGGAAACTCCGTGCCGTCACGACGCAATGCGCTGATTTCGATGCGCTTGTTCAAGACCGGGCCCTCTCCGGTGTTGAGGAACCGTTCCAGTCCACGCTGGTGTGCCTCACGGTGAGGGTGTGGAATAATGGTACTCGTCAGATCGCGGCCCATCGCTTCCTGATGAGTCCATCCAAACATTTCTTCAGCTCGGGTGTTCCAGCCGATAATCATGCCCTTGTCGTCCATGCTGATGACCGCACTCAAGGCGGTGTCGATGATGAGCCTGGTTCGGCCTTCGCTCTTACGAAGGGCTCCTTCGGCATGTAACCGTTCGACGGCTTCCAGGGCCAGTGAGACCAGGGAGGCGATGGCATGCCCAAATTGCTGTTCTTCGAGCATCCAGGGGCGTGGTCGGCCTACATGTTCGTTGCAGATCACGCCGACCAGTTTCCCTTTGAAACGAATCGGGATGTCGAGCATGGCGCTGATCCCGAGAGGCGTTAGATAAGTTGTGGCGAACTCGGAGGTGCGAGGGTCGGTTCTGGCATCGGAAGCGTCAATGACGCGCTCGGAAATGAGTTCCTGGAAATACCGCGGAAAGTTTTCTGCCCGGAGTTCAATGCCGGACGAATGAACATTGGAAGTAGCGTCGTAGAGATCCTTGCACCTGAGCGTGCCGTGGTCTTCACGGAGCAGCCAGATGCTGCACCGAGCGACTTCCAGGGTTGAGGCTCCGACACGGGTGATTTCCTTCAATGCCGCTTCCAGGACTCCGCTCTGGATGATGCTGTTGCTGGTCAGGTCGAACAGCGCGGCCTGTTGCCGCCGGAGTAGGGTTTCTGTCTGGCGACGGACATCTTCGGCTTGTTTACGCTCCGTGATGTCGCGAAAGACCAGTACGGCTCCGGCCGCATGATTGTCCCGTACGATGGGAGCGAGGACGCACGAAACGGGAAACGAACGGCCGGTGGTGGAGGTCAGGCGACCATCATCGGTCCGGAATGAACGGCCTTGCGCGGTTTCATCCAGCAGAATCTGGGTGAAAATCGGCTCGGTGAGATTCGTTCCATAGGACAAGGAGATCATGTCATGCAAGCGCCGCCCGACGACCTCTTCTTCGGACAGGCCCCAGAGCCGTTGGCCCTCGGGGTTCAGCAGTACGATGTCCCAATTCCGATCCACCACGCAGAGCCCGTCACCCATCGAGCGGAGTACCGTTTGTAACTTGTCTCGTTCCTCGGCAAGCTGGCTCTCCGATGTTCGGCGGAGTTGCTCATTCAACTCTTGCATTTCTTTCGCGGAAAGGTCGATCGAGCGTTCGAGGAGTTCACGCCCCTGGTCGGATTCCAGATAGCTCCGGCTCACCCGTTCGAGCATCTGTTGCCAGACGTCGAAAGACGGAGGCGCGGTGGCGCCGTCCAGCCCCAGGCGTTTGAGTTGGCGTATGAGGAGCGGATGCATGGACATTACACTTCGGTGATAGTTGTCAGTGTCATCGTTTGGTTGTGCAGGTCGCAGGTCCCGCTGGCATAGGGCGAAATTTCGCCATAGGAATAAAATCCGACCTGGCTGCTGCCTTTCGGCAGAATGTCCAACGTCGCTTCGATTTCCTCTTCAGTCCGTTCTCCGAGGACCAACCGCCGTCCGACACAACTGATGGCGATGGAGAGGGTGGGCGAGGTTGGCGGTACGGTGCCCTGGTCGGTCACGGTGAGAGTTGCCGCCTCGGATGCGCCCTGAATCAACCGGTCAAAGTTGGCGCGCATCAGTTGGGCGTAAAATCCTTCCGGCATGTCGCCGGCAAAGGTCATGGATTGCGAGGCCTCGTCCACGGCCAGAATGGTGCGGACCAGGACTTTCCCGTCGGAGGTCGACGTTCTGATGGCGAGCGGAAAGAGGAGACCTGTCGCAGGGAGTCCGGCGGCGCGGTCTCCCAGATACTCTTTGTAGAGTTGCAAGGCCGGGCGGCCATCCAGTTCATACAGGATGTTGCCGGTGGATTTGGTGATCAGTCGTTCGGGCCCGAATTTGTCCCAGCCTCCCTTTGAGCCGTGTCCCAGCCGGACGTGGTCGCCATAGAAGCCGATGGCGGTGACATAGCCGCTCTGGGCCGTCCGGTCCTTGATCACCCACGTCCGTTTGAAGTCGGTCCCGTCGCCGGCTAGACCACCGGTCACGACAACCGTTCCTCCAAACGTATCATTGAGCCCCTTGACGAGTTCGCTCCCATTGACGTTCAGCCCGTCGGAGAGGACTAAGACTCCACGAAGCGAGGGTTGTTTGAGTTGCTCGGCAATCGCGCGCCCGGCGGCGTATGAATCCTTCGGAGTGTGAACTGCCGCGTGTGTGGTGCAGAGACGGGTCTTGTCGAAGCGCACGGCGGCGATCACCAGGGTGTCATCAGAAATCTCATGCCCATGGATTTCGCCGGCCGTCGAGCAGCCCATCACATGGCTGCGGGGACAGGCCTCAAGGACCTGGCGAATGCGGTCCGGCGTGTCGATAAGATGCGATGCCCCGAACAGCAGCAGGAGGGTCGCGTTGGAATCCAGTGCAGAGAGTGATGCCGAGGACCAGGAACTTCCGGATTGTATACAGGTTGTGGTGACGTGCATGTGAACGGTCTCCTTGTAGCTGCGTAGACGCTATGGTGTCTCGATGATGAGGGTGGATCTACGGAAATCCGGAGGCGACTCGCCTGTGGAGCGTGATACCTTCGATTCGACGGGAATTGTGAACCAAAAAGTCGTCCCTTCGCCAGGCACGCTCCTGAGTCCCAGCTGCCCGCCCATCATGCCGACTAATTGCTTGACGATGGCGAGGCCGAGGCCGGTGCCGCCGTATTTTCTGGTGGTGGATCCATCCGCTTGTGAGAACGAGTCGAAGACTCGCGCCTGGGCTTCTAGCGGAATGCCGATGCCCGTATCCGACACTGCGATACATACTTGCCCGGGAGATCCTTCCTCGAAAACGGCGGTGACCGCGATGGTTCCGGCGTCAGTGAATTTAAGCGCGTTGCTGACCAGGTTGGTCACGATCTGACGGAATCGGTGCGGATCGCCATGGACGATGACGGGTGTGTTGTGGGAGATGGTCACTGTCAGCGCCAGTCCCTTTTTCACCGCCTGCTGGTCATACAGCTTCGCGCCCTCGGTGAGTATCTGGTGGAGGTCGAAGGGGATGTATTCAAGGGCCAGATGTCCGGCTTCAATCTTCGAGAAATCCAGGATATCGTTGATGATATGCAGCAGATTGGTTCCCGATGTATGCACCGTATCGGCATACTTGCGTTGCCGGTCGTTCAACGAGGTCGCCAGCAGCAGTTCGGTCATGCCGAGCACGCCGTTCATCGGGGTGCGGATTTCATGACTCATCGTGGCCAGGAATTGCGATTTGGCCTGACTGGCAGCTTCTGCGGCGTCCTTTGCTTTCCGAAGAGCCTCTTCTTGCTGCTTCCGTTCGGAAATGTCTTGCACAAAAGTAGTGAACTGCTGCGCCCCATCGATGGCGAGACAGCTCGTCGCGATTTCGACAGGAAATTCATGTCCCGAGCCTGTCCTGCCCACTTGCTCCACGCGGCGGTTCAGAATTGCCCCGGGAACCAGCCCTGACGGGGCAGTGTCGGGATACTTTAAAGCCGAGGAATGGGAGATGGAGACATAAGTCGTCAATGGTTGCCCGATGGCCTCGGTGCGTGACACATCAAACATCAATTCGGCTTGCGTGTTCCAATCGGTGATGATCCCCGAGGCATCGGTGGTCACGACGGCGTCGAGGGCCGTTTCGATGATCATCCTGGTTCGTGCCTCGCTCTGCAGGGCCGCCTCCCGTGCGAGTTCATTCAGTCGCCAAAAATAGAGGAGTGCCGCACACTCGGCCAGGAGGAAACCGCCATGAACCATCGCCCAGGTCCATGGATGCACTTGTCCCTCCGTATGGCCGTACACCAACTCCGGCATAAGTGTGCCCACGACGCCGTGATCGAGAATGATGAACTGGAGTCCCACGAGAAACGGCAGCCAGTCCTGGTACAGCACGATGACGGACATCATGACGAAGAAGTGAAAATGCAGTTCGGTCCGTCCTCCTGCGATGTGAACGAGAAGGGCTGAGGCGGTCATCAGTCCGCAGGTGGCAATGGCAGACTGGAGTCGACGGCGAACGACGGGAAGTTGGGCCGCGATGGCGAACATCGCCAACAGGGCTCCTCCCCCTAGGTAAAGTCTGGGGCCCGCTCCCATATAGATCCCGAAGAGGGGCACTCCCAGGGTATGGAGCCACAAAATGGAAAGAATCCCACGATGACGATCGGCCCAGGCCGGTTCGGCCAGCGCGTCGCCTTTGGGCAAAGCTGATAAGAGACTCATCGCAATAGAAGCCATGAATTTCAACTGGTTACGAGAGTTGCCAGGATTGCATTCCGCTCCATAGTCGTAGGTCTTGGCCCGCCTGTATCGGCAGAAATGCGGCGAAACTAAAGAGAAAATAGGTGTGGAGCGCTGAGAGTCCTCAGGAGGAAACGGAACTGAGTTGGGCCCCGAGAGGGGCTCTATGTCAGGAGTAGAAGGGCGTCAGTGGTGGTGATGGCGGCATTCAGGGCTATGCACATGGGCCGGTGGTTCTTGAGCAGGCGGGGTCAATTGTCCCGGAAGCACAATTCGTCCTGCTTCGTGTTGCTTGGTCAGATGTTCTGCAATCTCGGGGTGGAAGGTTTTGACATAGCCGATCATACCGAGGAGAAACCGCCTGGATTGGAAATCCTGGCCGGAAAACTCCGTCAGAAGTGCCAGTGCGCGGTCCAAAATTTCGGGAGCCGAGCCTGCGTCGGTGATCTGTTGGGGTTGTTGCTTCACAAAGGTGTCATATTCCTTCTTGAGGCGTTCGGCAAAGACCGGCATCGGAGCGGCCGGTACATGGAGCGGGCTTAATGTGCGGCGCAGCGCTTGAATGGCCGCAAACACTTCAGCATCCTGGCCGTCGCGCCGGTCGTGGAAGTAGCCGAACGTGACAACCTCGATAAGGTTGAACAGCGCCGCCGCTTTCTCCCCGCCGGCCACGCTGAGCTGCCGATAGAGTTCGCGCCGGACCGGGGCGAACTGCTCCCCGAGCCGCTTCTGCTGATACTCGCTTCCCGTGTCGAGATAGTCGCAGTCCGGAGGGCAGGAGATACGTGTGAGCCGATGTTCCCCGCAGCATTGGCTGCAAATCAGACCGGCGAGTGCCGGACAGGAACGTTTCCCCTTGCGCTGCTTGCAATATACACATTGGCTCATTTGCGGGATGATCCTTCCTTCTCGGCTTTCAGTGGTTCGACGAACCCGTAATCTGCCAACGTGCGTTTGGCGCGATCGCCCGACGACGCCGTGGGAGATTCGAGGCCGTTGACCTCGGCGGCATTCGAGTCCTGGTAGGGGACGAGAATCAAGTGATTCACGCGGTCGATGCCAAGGTCCGACGGCCCAGGCAGATATTCCGCGATGACCTGAAATTTATTGTTCGGCAGCATCCGCCAGATTTTGCCCTTCGTCGCGTCGGACACGTACATGCTGCCCCACCGGTCGAAATCGACTCCGCTCAAATTTTGAAATCGTCCGGTGAAGAACCCGTTCGAGGCCAGTTCGGTCAGGGTGCCTTCCGGAGTGATGTCGAAGATCTTTCCTGAGTCATAACTCACCACGACGATATGTCCGGTTTTGGGATGCACGGCGACTCCTGATGGCCCGGCCAGGTGTGCCCCCGAGACGTACAGTGACAGCGTTAAGGTCGGAGTGAGATCCACGCGGTAAATCGCATTGCCGCCCTGGTCGGCGAGATACAGATGGCCCTGCCCATCGGCAGCCACGTCGACGAGCGACTGAACAGCTTTGCCGTCGGCGGGACGCGGGAGTGCCAGCGTCGCGAGAGGTTTTCCTGTCGTCTTGTCGAAGGCGCGCAGGGCGTCCAGGTCCGTGACGTAGAGGACCTGATCGACGACGGCCATACCCTTCGGAGCGTGGAGGGTGACGTCGCCGCGGCCGCCTTCAATGAACTTGAAGGCCGTGATCTTTCCGTCGTCGCTCAGTTTGGTGATGAATCCGTTGTTGTCCCGGGCGTTGGTCTCTCCGTTGATGTTCGAGATGAAATACGACCTCGACGCGGGATCGGCCAGAAAGCTGTGCGGGGACTCCAAGCCGCTCACTTGCAGGGCCCAGGCCCACGAGCAGGCAAAGAGCACGCCCACGGCTCCGGCAAGAGCCAGTCCTAAACTACGGCGGCGCTTGGGCCGGTTGAGAACGCTGTCACGGCTGGTTGTGGAAATCATCAACGAAGGTATCGCACAGAAGATTGTGTAGGTGCATCGTAGCCAAGGGTCTCAGAGACTGTCAAGGAAGCAGCGGAATCGTGTGTGAAGGACGTAGTGGAAGGCGAGTCGCCCCCGCGTGGGACGATCTGGCGACGACCGCATTCGGTGGAGGCGATGATCGAGCCTCTCCCGCTGCATCCAGCGTTGACTTGTTGAAAAATTGCCTGCTATGGTGCCCTCACTTTTCGCTTCTATTCAGGCCAGGGAGGATATTGTGGCGGCACGAATTATCGATGGGAAAGCATTGGCGCAGCAGGTGCGTGACCGGCTGGCGATTGAATCTGCGGCGGTTCTGGCAAAGACCGGAGTGAAGCCGGGTCTTGCCACGATTCTGGTCGGTGACGATCCCGCGTCGCATCAGTATGTGAAGAGTAAGCAGAAAGCCTGCGATGCGGCAGGTATCTATATCGACGATTATAAATTGCCTGCCACCACCACGCAGGCGGATTTGTTGGCGTTAATTGCAAAGAAGAACGCGGATCCAAAAGTGCACGGGATTCTCGTGCAGTTGCCGCTTCCCAAGCACATTGAGAGTCGCGTCGTGCTGGAGGCCGTGTCGCCGGACAAGGATGCCGATGGGTTCCATCCGTATAACTTTGGCCGGTTGGTCGAGGGCAATCCGGTGTTCGAGGCTTGTACCCCGAAGGGCGTCATCAAGATGATCGAGTCGACCGGCGTCGGCATCGAGGGCAAGCGCGCGGTGGTATTGGGCCGCAGCAATATCGTGGGGAAACCGTTGGCGCTCATGCTGTTGCAGCGGAACGCCACGGTGACGATTTGCCATTCCAAGACCAAAGACTTGGCGGCGGTCTGTCGCGAGGCGGAGCTGTTGCTGGTGGCCATCGGAAAGGCCAAGTTTGTGACTGCCGACATGGTGCGGGAAGGAGCGGTTGTCATCGACGTAGGCACGAATCGGTGGACTGACGGAAAACTCTGCGGCGATGTGGATTATGAACCGGTGAGCCAGAAGGCGGGCTGGATCAGCCCGGTGCCCGGTGGCGTCGGACCGATGACGATTGCGATGTTGCTCGACAATACCGTTGAATCTGCTAAGAGAATGGCAGGGATGAAATAGGGCGAGTCGGGACGTCCCGTTCCGCCCGCTTCCAAGTGCGGGAAGATGAGAATGGGCCGGAGGATGGGGAGACCACAAACCATGCAGGGAAGATCGAGATGAGCCAAGAGCCGCGGCGACTCAAGGACGTGCTGGCGCAGGGGCAGTTTGCCGTGACGGTGGAATATAACCCGCCAAAGGGCACGAATCTGACTCATGTGCTGGAAAGCGCGAAGACGCTGGTCGGGCGTGTGCACGGGGTCAACGTCACGGACAATACGGCGGCGATTGTGCGGGCCGGGTCGTTGCCCGTCTGTCGCTTGTTGTACGAGCTGGGGCATGACCCGGTGATGCAGCTGACTTGCCGGGATCGCAATCGCATTGCGATGCAATCCGATCTCATGGGCGCCCACATGCTTGGCATCCGAAACATTCTCTGTCTGACCGGGGATTATCCCACCGTCGGGGATCATAAGGACGCCAAGCCTGTGTACGACCTGGACTCCGTGCAGGTCATGCAATTAGTGACCGGGCTGAATAACGGCAAGGACTATGCGGGCAACAAGCTTGACGGTTCCACGGCGTTTACGATCGGCGGCGCGGTGACCCCTGAAGCGGATCCTCTCGGGCCGATGCTGGTCAAGTTCGAGGTCAAGGTTCGAGCCGGAGCGGAGTTCTTCCAGACCCAGGCAATCTATCAACCGGAGCAGTTCAAAAAGTTTATGGCTGCGGTGCGCCCGTTCAAGGTGAAGGTGCTCGCCGGGATTTTGCTGCTGCGCAACGCCAAGATGGCGGAATTCATGAACGCCAATATTCCCGGCGTCTGTGTGCCGCAGGAGATGATCGACGAAATGCGCGCGGCCGGGGACAAACGCGCACTAGATGCGGGGGTGGAGATTGCGGTGCGGACCATCAAGGCGGTGCGTCCCTACTGCGACGGCGTCCATATTATGGCCATCAAATCAACGGAACGGTTGCCGGAAATTCTGACGAAAGCCGAGCTCGGGTGATGACGGTCCCCGACTTGCTGAAGTGCAAGCGCGACAGACGCAAGATCGTGGTGGTCACGGCCTATGATGCGCTGTTTGCGCGCATTGTCGAGCAAGCCGGCATCGACGTGATTCTGGTGGGCGACTCGCTGGGCGTGGTTGTGCAGGGCAAGCCCAATACCCTCTCCGTCACCATGGAACAGATGCTGTACCACACCGGGCTCGTGGCCGGAGCGGTTCAGCGATCGTTGGTCGTCGGTGACATGCCGTTTATGTCGTATCAGGCCAGCCAGGAAGAGGCCGTGCGAAACGCCGGGCGGTTCCTTCAAGCCGGAGCCCATGCCGTGAAGTTGGAAGGGGGCGCGGCTGTGGCAGATCGTGTGGCGGCGATGGCCCGGATGGGCATCCCGGTGATCGGTCACCTCGGCATGACGCCACAATCCGTCCAGCAATATGGCGGGTACAAAGTGCAGGGAAAGGGTAAGGATCGGGCGCAACCGTTGATCGACGATGCCCTTGCCTTAGAGGCTGCCGGCGCTGTCGGCATTGTGCTGGAGGCGATTCCCGCGGGATTGGCGAAGACCGTCAGTGAAGCACTCACGATTCCGACCATCGGTATCGGAGCGGGTCCGCATTGCGACGGGCAGGTGCTCGTCCTCTATGATCTTCTCGGTCTGTTTGATGAGTTCGTGCCGAAGTTTGTGAAGCCATACGGCCATCTCAAGGCCGATGCGCTCCAGGCTCTGCGCCGATACAAGGATGAGGTTGAGCAGGGCACCTTCCCGTCCGATTCTGAAAGCTACCACTGAGCAGGCTCGCCATCTCCCGCATCCAACGACTGCGGGTCTCTTCTCAATCTGTCGATAGGACGAACCGAATGGGCGCGTTCGGCTTCCGTTGATCCAGCCAACTCGCACACTGTTCGACGACGGCGGCGGTATTCAATCCCATATAACGATCGGGGACAAGCATTAGGCGAGCATGGGCTCGCGCAATGAGGTTTCGCGTCGCCTGCTCGTTGCCAAGCTCATGTTTGAGATTGGCAGCGGCGCATTGAATGAGCGCTTGGAAGAAGTTGCCTTCCAGGGTGGTACGTCCGTAGGCATGCCAGAATCCCTCAAAGACTTCGTGCGCTTCCCACCAATAGGTCCAGTTGTAGAGATCGATGCCGTAGAGATAGTCCTCGGAGGTCGCCCATTGTTTGGGATCGAACGAGCGCGGGACTGGTTCAGATTGTTCGAACGAATGGCCCTGTGGATGACGACGTGGATGTGGGGTTCGCCCGGGAAGAAAGCGGTAGGTGGGAAATGTCCTGTTCGTGTACCGTGGCCAATCGGCCATGGCCGGCCGGTTACCCTCCGCCACGGGTCTCCTCGCACCGTACCTGAAACACCTTCCGATCTTCCAGGCGCACCGCCGTCAGCTGTCTTCCATACACGCAGCCGCTATCCAGTGCCAACATGTTGGTCGTGAGTTTCAATCCCATGGCCGCCCAGTGTCCGAAGACGATCGTGGCCGTAGCATTGCGTCGCCCCGGAACATCGAACCAGGGCTGAAACCCATCCGGGGTTCGATCGGGCGGGCCCGAGAAGGAAGATTCCATGAGGCCTTCGCGTGAGCAGGCTCTCAATCGGGTCAGCACCTTGATGATAGTGGCCAGGCGAACCGGTCCTGTCAGGTCCGGGCGCCACTGCAACGGGCCGCTGGGGTGGAGTGCGCGCAGCGTCGCAGTGAACTGATCTCCCCGCATCGCCGTCTGAGCTTCCCCGGCCAGGGCCTCGGCCTGTTCCACAGTCCAGCCAGGCAGAAGTCCCGCATGGACCAACAAGAAATCCCCCTCCCGATACACCAGCGGTTGCTGACGCAGCCAACCCATCAGGTCATCGCGGTCCGGGGCTTCTAAGACGTGCGTCAAGGTATCGCTGGGGCGAAGAGACGCTAGCCCGGCAGCCACGGCGAGGAGGAAGACATCGTGATTGCCGAGAACCGTAACGGCGGCGGGGCCGAGGCCACGAATATAGCGCAGCACATTGAGGGAGTCGGGACCACGGTTGACGAGATCGCCGACAAACCAGAGGCGGTCCTGCTTCGGATCAAATTGAATGGTCTTCGTGAGCTGCGTCAAGGATTTGAAGCAGCCCTGGACGTCGCCGATTGCGTAGGTGGCCATGGGTGGCCAAGACTAGCGCGGACCGGCCCGGTTCGCAAGTCAGGAACGGATCTGCAAACGACGAGTCATGAGGCCGTACGCTGCAAGAGCTCGCTGGTGATTGTCGCGCAGGCCGCTTGGTGGGCGTCTGTGAGCTGTGCCAGCAGGCTGGCGGCACCGTCGAGGCGTGCGAGTCGTCCCAGGTTTTCCAGTTCTTTGCAGTGGGCCGACGTGGCCAAGGCTCCGAGTTGAGCGCTGCTGGATTTTAGTCGATGCGCTGCCTTAGCAAGCGCAACCGGGTCTTGGGTGTGAACCGCCGTGCGTATTTCCTCGACCAAGATCCGGGAATCGTTGAGATAGGCCGTCAGGACCTTGGCGAGGATATCGGGGCGTCCTGGCCGCTGCAGTGCCAGGATTGCATCCCACGCCGCTTTGTCGATCTCTGCGGCGGAAGGAGGCGGTGGTTGATCGGACGGCACATCGTCTGCGCTGGCCGAAGCAGAAGATACCCGTTCCGTCTTATCAGGAGATGTCTGCGCTGTCAGCCATTGTGTCAGCATCTCGCTGAGTTGCGCCATGGTAAAGGGTTTTGCCAGGTAATCGTCCATACCGGCGGCCAGGCACCGAGCGCGATCTCCTTCCATCGCGTTGGCGGTGAGAGCGATGATGGGCACGTGGCGATGGCCTCCGGCTTCTCGTTCCTGCTGCCGAATCGTGGCGGTGGCGGTAAAGCCGTCCATCTCCGGCATCTGACAATCCATGAGCACCAGGTCATACCGTTCTTGCGCAACCGCTTCGACCGCGAGCCGGCCATTTTCGACGGCCTGCACGAAGTGTCCGAGCATGTCCAACATGCCCAGCGCCACCTCCCGGTTGACGGGCGTGTCTTCGACCAACAGGAGGCGGGCGGCTTGAAATGGTATCGGGCCGGAAGCTGTAGGCGGTGGGGATGGAAGCTGAATGGGCGCACGATGTCTGGTTTGGAGCAAGCCAAGCAGGGCTTGGCGAAGCAGGGTATTCCGGACGGGTTTGGTGACCCATGCGTCCAGATCGGGCGCGCCGGGTGTACTGGCGTCATATCCCACCGACGTAAGCATCAGGAGCGGCAAGTCGGCGAGGCGCGGATCCGTTCGAATGGCCTTGGCCAACTCCAGTCCGTCCATGTCCGGCATATGCAGATCCAGAATGGCCAGGTCGAACGGTTGCGGCGAGTCGAGCGTGGTTTCGAGCAGCCCCAATGCCTCTTGTGCCGAGGCGGCTAAGGTCGGAAGTGCGCCCCAGGTGCGGAGATGTTCATCCAGGATTTCGCGATTGGCCGGCGTGTCGTCGACGACCAGGATTCGCTTCTTGAGGAGCGCCTGTTCAGGAGCCTGTTGGTGGCCCGGAGCTGCTGCCGGTTGCCGTTCGAAGACCGCCGTAAACCAAAAGGTGGAGCCCTGCCCCACTTGGCTCTCCACACCGATCTGACCCTGCATGAGTGCCACAAGTTCCTTGACGATTGTGAGGCCGAGACCCGTCCCGCCGAAGCGTCTGGTGGTTGTCCCGTCGGCCTGGGAAAAGGCCTCGAAGATGCGCTGATGGGCCTCAGCCGGAATACCGACGCCGGAATCTTTCACCTCGAATCGAAGGGTGACGGCCGTGTCCGTTTCAGTGATCGCGTGGACGCGTACGTTGATCTCTCCCTTCGCCGTAAACTTCAGGGCGTTGCTAATCAGATTGAGCAACGCTTGCCGAAGTCGAATGGGGTCGCCGCGGAGGGCACGCGGAAAGGTACCGAGCATCTGACAGGTCAATTCCACTTGTTTCCGTTGGGCAGGACCAGCAAAAAGCTCCACGGCGCTTTCGACAGTTTCCTGTACGTCAAAATCCAATTGTTCCAGCTGGAGTTTGCCCGCTTCGATTTTGGAGAAGTCGAGAATATCGTTGATGATGGCCAGAAGAGCTTCGCCGGATTGTTGAATGGTCCTGGTCAGATGGCGCTGTCTGGTGTCGAGGGTGCTCGTGAGCAAAAGCTCGGTCATACCCAGCACGCCGTTCATCGGCGTCCGGATTTCATGGCTCATGTTCGCGAGAAACTGCGACTTGGCCCGGCTGGCCGCTTGCGCTTCTTCAGCGAGCCGCTGGGCTTCTTGCGAGGCGAGTTCCAGTTGCCTGGTGCGCTGCGCCACCTTGTCCTCTAGACCATGTTGGTAGTCCTGGACTTGAGCCTGTGAGATGCGCAACCGGCTGGTCATGCGGTTGAATGCATCGGCCAGACGGTCCACCTCGTCATGGGTGCCTGCGGCGACATCCACATCGAGTCGTCCTTCCGCGATGTGTCCCGCCGCTTCGACCAATGCCAGAATCGGTTTGGTGATGCTCCGGGTCAGGATCAACGACATGGCCAGTCCGACCACCAACACGACTCCGATGACGCCCCCGGTGATCAGCACAAATTGCTGCAGATTTTTTTGCAACCGTTCCTGACTCAGGCCGAGCTGAATGTAGCCGATGACCGCCGCCGGTGCCGCCGCCGCGTTGGACTCAAGAAACAGCGGGTCGGCGGCCGATACCGGTCGACTGACGACGGGCACCAGAATATCGATGTAGGACGGGTGTCCCGGCTGGATGGCCACCTCCTCGAAGAGCACATCTCCGGCGGCGGGCAGGCGTGTTCTGAGCCCTGTGGGGATGGCGATCTTGGCGCCCCAGGTTTCTTCCAGCAGCGCCTGCCGCTCTTTGCCGAGCACGGCGGCATAGGCGATATCCGGCAAGGCCTGAAGTCCACCGATCACCCTGCGCACGGCATCCTGGTTTTCCGTATAGACGGCGTATTCGCTGTTTTGCGCGATCATCGCCGCGGTGGTGAGGCCGGTGTTGACCAGATCCTGATGGCGAGTGGTGATTTCCCGGTGCACGACGAATGTCGCGATGCCGATCGCCGTCAACACGACCAGCCCGATGCTCAGGAGATTGAGCTTGTCCCGTAGTCCGAATCTTGTCCTGGCCATCGCTGTCCTCGCTGCAGTTATTGAAAAACCTGCGTGGCGCCGCGCACGACGTCCTGGGGCAGTTCCAGGTTCATGGCGCCGGCTGTTTTCAGATTTACCGAGTAGGTCACCTTGCGCGGGAAGGTCGGCGCAAGGGCGGCGGGACTGGCCCCGCCGAGGATTTTCCCGGCAACCTCTCCGCATTGGGCCCCGATATCGAGGTAGTCGCGATCAAGGGCGTAGAGCGCGCCTGCCTTGACCCACGATGTCGACAATCCCGCGAGCGGTATCTTGTTTCGCAGTGTGCTCAGCAAGATCGGTTCAGCGGTTTGAGGCGTCATCACGATGGAATCAGAGATCCCCCAGAGCGCATCGACATTGCGCGAAAGGTTTTCCAGCGCATCAGGAAGGGCGCGAGGTGTGTCCACGGCCTGAGTGACAAGGGTCAGGCCGGTTTCTTTCGCGACGCGCAAGGCGTTGCTCACTTTGGTTTGATTTTCCTTAGGATTAAACAGCACGCCGATGCTATTGGCGGCGGGGACGATACGGCGAATCCACTGCATTTGAATATCCAGAGGAAACTCCAGCAGGACGGCGGTGGCGTTCGAGGCAGGTTTGATGTCATCCGCGGCGACAATCATGGTGGCCATCAACGGAAGATGCCCCACTTCGCGCACGGCGGCCTGCGTGGCGGCACTCCCGAGAGTCACGACTAGACGAGCCCCGTTTTTCTTGATGTCAGCGAACACATCGTGCGCCGCCGCGGGGTTGCCTTGGAGCGCATGGATTTCCACGGGCAGATTGATTCCCTGTTTAGACAGCGATTGCTGAAACCCGGCGAGCACGTCTTGATAAGGCTTTAAGTCCTGACCGTTCAGCACCACGATCCGGCCAGATTCGGCGCACACGGAATCGGGGCTCGCGATGAGCCTCAACACGCTCAGGATGAGCGCGATCCCCAATGCCGGTATGAAGTGCGTGAGTCGACGCATCGGTGGTGTGAGTTCCTTAGAACCGGTACTTCAACTTGACCCAGAATGTCCGGCCATCCTGGTCGATGACGTCTTGGACGTGCTCCCCAGAACCTGGATAGCCATACTTCTGGTTCATGAGGTTGTTGATATGGCCTGAGAGTTCCCAGCCTTTGACGATCCGCTGGCTGAACAGCGAGACGTTTAGAATATAAAAAGGGCTGGCGCTGTTTCCGGCAAGCGTCAGGCGCGAACTGGTGTATCGTCCTTCAAATCCGGCGAAGAGTTTGTCCGTGATCACCGGAAGGATCACATTGGCCTTCGCCAGATGTTGTGGGGAGTTCGTCAGGCGGCGGTCGCCGTCCTCGTTTTCTGTATGCTGCAGGGCATAGCTCAGGCGTCCTTCCATGCCTGATGGCCATTTGCCTTCCAGGGCGAGTTCCACGCCGCGAGCGTGGATGTTGTCGACATTGCTGTAGAACAGTTTTCCGTCCGTCGGATCCGTGGTTTGGCTGATCAACCCGGAGATGTTGTATCGGTACAGACTGCCGAGGGCACGGAGGTGGTCGCCCAGGTACTGCTCCACGACGAGTTCGTAGGTTTTGATCCGCTCGGGCCTGATGTCTGGATTGGCCTTGAAGGTGGATCCTGTCACATAAAACTGTTCATAGGGATTCGGTGCGCGGAACGCCTGGCCATACAACAATTTCACGGTGGTCTTGTCCCACGTTGAAATGAGCCCTGCCCGAGGATTGGTGGTGCCGCCAAACGTACTGTACTGATCGTGACGGAGACCGGCGGTCAGAACGAGATGGTCGGTGATAGCCCATTCATCCTGCAGATAGGCGGCGACAAAGCTCGATGTCCGTTTGTCGTCGAGATAGGTGCTCGGAGGCGCAATGTCGGCGTTGCTTTGATTGAGTCGAAATTGATCTCGATACTCCGCGCCGACGGTGACTTTGTGATGGTCGAACAACCGTTTGGTGATCGTCAGTTCTGCGCCCCACCAGTCGGCCTCCGTTGAGTCCTTGTTCAGCGTGAAGGGCGGGGTGCCGGTTCCTGCATAGTCGTACGGAAGGTGCGCGCGATAGTAGTACCGGTCGTAATAGACCCGGGCCTTCACGTTGAGTTGGTTGACGAATTCGTGCTGGTAGACGAGATCGAGATAGGTCCGTTCGTCGATGGTATTCTGTCGATTGTCGTTGAAGACGGTGCCGAAGGAGGCGGTGGGCACGTTCTTTTTGCGCCACTGGTGGCCGCCCAAGAGGGTGACGTCCCCGTAGGAGAGTTTGCCGGTGTGATAGTAGAGATTGTCGCGATCCGCATCCTTCGCAATGCCATTATTGATGGAAGAAAAGGCTGGGTAGGACAAATCGCGATGCCCTTCGCTATCCGAGAAGGAGCCGGAGAGGAGCATCTCCAGACCATTTGAGAACTTGTTGCCGTAACTGAGGCGGCTTCGGTACGTATTGAAGCTGCTGGCTTCCCCGGAGACCTCCGCCCCCTTGAGGTCGCGCCCTCGTTTCGTAATCACATTCACCACGCCAAAGAATGCATTGGTGCCATACAACGAGGACCCAGGGCCTTTGATAATTTCCACGCGGTCGATCAGATCGACGTCGATCGGCATTTCGGTGCCGCTTCCGCCTTGGTCGTACACGGCATCGTTTAGCCGGTGGTTGTCGATCAACAGCAGGACGCGGGAGGTGTAATCGCCGGGCCGGTTGAAGCCCCGAATCCCCAGGTAGCCATAGTTGCGGTCATTGCTGGTAAACAAACCCGGTACGCTGTCGAGAATTTGCGCGAAGTTCCTGTAGCCGTATTTCTTGATTTGGTCTGCGGTGATGATGATGACGGCTGCCGGCGCTTCGTGCACCTTTTGATCGTACTTTGCCGCCCCATACACTGAGGGAATCTCCTCGAAGAGCGTGCTTTCCTTCCCAGTCGTCTGTTGGCCCTCGGACGTGGCTGGCGGAGACAGGTCCGGGAGATCCAACGAGACGTCCGTTTGCACAGAAGGCGCATCGTCTGCGAGCGTTGTCGCATGTACAGGGTGTGTGAGAAGCGCCAGAATTGTGACGGCCAACAAGCCGTCGGCGGTTGAGGACAGTATCCTCTTGGAGGGTCTGAACAGGCAGCGCATGTGCGACTCCATGGAGTAAGACTTATCTCTCCGTTATCGGTCGAAGACCTACGTAACTTGACGAATCTGCAAGGAATTGATCGAACGTGGAGGCCGTGACGCGTATGTGCGGGGGGCGGAACGACGAGGGATTTGGCGTGCGGTCAGGTCGTGGTATGGCTTCGAAGTTCGGCGGCGATGGTGGTGCAGGCGGCCTGATGCGCATCGGTGAGCTCAACCAACAGACGTGCGGCATCGTCGAGGTGGGCGAGGTGCCCCAGGTGTTCCAGCTCTTTGCAGTGAGCTGCCGTGGCCAAGAAACCGAGTTGCGCGCTGCTGGACTTCAACCGATGCGCGGCTTTGGCGAGGGAACCCGAGTCTTGGGCCTCCACTGCGGCGCGAATCTCCTCCACCAGCATGCGGGAGTCGTTCAGATATGTCGTGAGCACCTTCGCAAGAAAATCGGGGCGTCCCGGACGTTGAAGCGATTGAATGGCTTTCCATGCGGTCTTGTCGATTGCCGCGTCCGCGGCAGCGTGGTCATCCTCCTGCGTCGAGTTGCGGGCTGGAGTTGCTGAGGGGGTGGCTGAAGCGTTGTCCGCCGTGGCCGGTGCCAGCCAATGCGTGAGGATCGCGCCGAGTTGCGCGACGGTAAACGGCTTGGCCAAATAGTCGTCCATACCGGCCGCCAGGCAGCGGGTGCGATCGCCCTCCATCGCATTGGCGGTGAGAGCGATGACGGGTGTGCGGCGACGACCTTCCGACTGACGCTCCTGTTGGCGAATGGCGGCGGTGGCGGCGAAGCCGTCCATTTCAGGCATCTGGCAATCCATCAGAATAAGATCGAACTGTTCCCGTACGACGGCCTCGAGGGCAAGACGCCCGTTTTCGACGGGGTACACAGAGTATCCCAGGATGTCCAACATTCCGGTGGCCACTTCCCGGTTAACGGGGGTGTCTTCGACCAGGAGAAGACGGGCGGAGCGGGCTGCTGTCGCCGTGGGCGGTGAAACGGCGGCCTCTGGACGGCGAACAGGGGGACGATGTCCTGTCCGGAGCAGGCCGAGGACGGCTTGTTGCAATAGTGATTTTCGAACGGGTTTGGTGACCCAGCCATCCACGGCGGGGACGCCGGGCGCTCCTGCGTCATACCCGACCGAGGTGAGCATCAGCAGGGGCAGCGTGGCTAATTGTGGGTCAGCCCGGATTGCCTGCGCCAATTGCATCCCGTCCATGTCGGGCATCTGGAAATCCAGAATCGCTAACTCGAACGGCTGGCGCGCGGCGGCGGCTCGAAGCTGCGCAAGCGCATCGCTCGCAGAGGCGGCGAGTGCAGGGATTGCTCCCCAGGAGCGAAGATGATCGTCCAGAATCTCACGATTGGCGGCCGTGTCATCGACGACCAAAATCCGTCGTTGGAGCAGCGCATGTTCCGGATGCTGGTCCTCGGCGGTTAACGGTTGTCGCTCGAAGACGGCGGTAAACCAAAACGTGGACCCCTGGCCCACCTGGCTCTCCACGCCGATCTGTCCCTGCATGAGGGCGACAAGTTCCTTGACGATGGTGAGTCCAAGGCCTGTGCCCCCGAAGCGGCGGGTGGTCGTTCCGTCGGCTTGTGAAAAGGCCTCGAAGATGCGTTGGTGGGCCTCTGGTGGAATGCCGACGCCGGAATCTTTCACCGCGAATCGCAGGGTGACGGTGGTGTCAGTCTCGTTCGCTAAGTCGATGCGCACGTTGATTTCCCCGGCGGTCGTGAACTTCAGCGCATTACTGATCAGGTTCAATAGGGCCTGCCGGAGTCTGATCGGATCGCCGCGGAGGCCGCGTGGAATCGAACTCGGCATGTGGCAGGTGAGTTCAAGGCCTTTCCGTTGAGCCGGAGTGGCAAAGAGTTCCACGGCGTTGTCCACCGTGTCCTGAAGATCAAAGTCCAGTTGTTCCAGTTGGAGTTTGCCGGCTTCGATTTTGGAGAAGTCGAGAATGTCATTGATGATCGCCAGGAGCGACTCGCCGGATTGTTGAATGGTCCGCGTGAGGTGGCGTTGCCGGGTATCGAGCGCGGTCGTGAGTAAGAGTTCGGTCATGCCGAGGACGCCGTTCATCGGGGTCCGGATCTCATGGCTCATGTTGGCGAGGAATTGTGACTTGGTGCGGCTGGCAGCTTCCGCGGCTTCCTTTGCCAGCAACAATTCCTGGGCGGTGCGTTTGAGCGGGGTGACGTCGGAGGCGATGCCGAGGTAGCCCGTGATCTTGCCGTCGGTGTCCCGCAGTGCCGTGACATTCAGGAGAACGGTTCTTCTGGTGCCATCCTTGCGAATGTAGGTCCACTCATGCTCATTGGGTAGATTGCGCCGACACTTTTCGACGAAGACGTCAAATCCCGGTTCAACGGTGCTGCCTAATTCCTCGGAGAGTTGTCGCGCTCGAGCCACGACTTCCGCGGGATCGTGAAAGATGCCCGGGTGCTGGCAGCCGATCAATTCGTCGGCCTTATACCCCAGGAGGGCTTCCGCCGCCGGATTAAACAGTTGGATGATGCCGTCGGGGCGGCAGGAAATGATCGCGTAGCCCGCATTGTCCAATATGGCCCGTTGAAACGTTGAATAAGCGCGGAGTTCGGTTTCGGCTCGACGTTGCTCGGTAATGTCGCGAACGGTCGCCTGCAATCCCTCAACGCCTTTGAGGGTGATGCGGGTCAATTGGACGGTGGCCAAAAAGTTCGGCCCGCCGACTCGTTTGTGCATCCATTCGAACAGGTGAAAGCCTTCCCGCATGGCGGCTTCGATAGCCTTGGGCGCCTTGACCATGGACAGTTCCCCGTCCGGCTGATACTCGGGTGACACATCTCCAGGGCCGAGTGACGTGAAGTGCGCCTCGTCTCGTGCGCCGAACAGTTCGACCGTGGCCGGGTTGCAGGCGATAAAATTCCAGTTGGGCGGATACAAAATCATGATCGCGTCGCGCGAAGATTCGAAGAGGCGTCGGTATTTCTCTTCGCTCTCACGCAGACTCGACTCGTACTGCTGTCGCGCGATCGCCTGCTCTGCGGAAGTGGGACCAGAGGCCGCTCCGCTCTGTTCGTGCCGTTCCATCATGCTGCGGACCGTCCTGTCCGGTTGAGCTCTTCTTGCATCAACGCACACACGGTACGATGTTCAGGGGTCAGACGCTCAAAGAGTTGTTGGAAGTCACCTGTTTTGCCTGCATGAGAGGCGGCTTCGAGCTCTGCGTACATGCCGGCAAGGCGCTGCGCACCGAGTTGTGCCGTGGAAGATTTCATCGTATGGGCAATGAGCGTGACCGCTTGGATGTTGCTGTCGGCAATGGCGTTCTCGAGCTTCCTGAGCTGGGTGTCAGCGTGTGGCACATAGAGCGATAAGGCCTTGTGCAAGAAATCCGGTTGACCAGGCCGTTGGCGAGCCCGAATGGCATCCCATGCGCCGGGGTCTAGATGCTCGAGGTTTGGTGCCAGGGCAGGCTCATGGGAGCGAGCCGGTGCTTGTGGCGGAACCGCTTCGGCCACTTCCGAGGGGGAAGAGGCTGGGGCTGGTGCGACAGAGGTCTTAGTTGGAAGCCAGCGTTGCAGCAGCTCTCTCAATTTCGCCAGAGTAAAGGGCTTGGTCAGGTAGTCATCCATTCCTGCGGCGAGGCATCGGTCGCGGTCTCCCTCCAAAGCATTTGCGGTCAGTGCCACGATCGTGGCGTGTCGGGGCTGGTCCGCCTGTCTTTCATGGGTGCGAATCAGTCCCGTGGCGGTCAGGCCATCCATTTCCGGCATGTGGCAATCCATGAGGATCAAGTCAAACGGATGATTCGCGACCGCGTCGACGGCCTCTTTGCCGTTTTCAACAAAGGCGGTGGTGCATCCCAGAATTTCCAGCATGGAGCCGGCGACCTCGCGATTGACGGGATTGTCTTCCGCCAGCAAAATGTGACCGGCAAATGTTGTCGCCTGATCGGGAGGCTGATTGACCACGGGAGGTTCGGTCACGGGAGCGTTACGGGAGAGGCGCGCAAGACAGTCTTTCAGCAAGGACTGGTGGACCGGTTTTCTCAGCCAGGCGTTAAACAATCCGGGATAGACGCGGGGCTCGTCGGCGCGTTGTCCAACGGAACTGAGGGCGACGAGAACCATTTCGCGCATTCCGAGGTTCTCTCGGATGGTTTTTGCGAGGTCGATGCCGTCAATATCCGGCATATGAGTGTCCAGCACCGCGAGGTGCACCTTGCCAGGAGACTGGCCGCCCTCGCCCAGCAACGCCAGCGCTTCTGAACTGGAGGCGGCGGATTGCACCGTGGCACCCCATCTGGACAAATGTGCTTCGAGGATATGTCGGTTGGTCTGGTTGTCATCGACGACCAAGACGGAAAGTCCTGCTAAGGGGGCCTCCTTTGTGTCGGAAGACGCGATGGACTCGGCGGCGCTTTCCAAAGCGATCGTGAACCAGAAGGTGGATCCTTGGTTCGGAATGCTGTCGACTCCCACCTCGCCTCCCATCAAATGGGTAAGCTGTTTGACGATGGCGAGTCCGAGCCCTGTACCCCCGAAGCGCCTGGTGGTCGAACCATCTGCCTGGGAAAATGCCTGAAATAGCCGGGCCTTGGCGGCTTCAGATATGCCCACTCCCGTATCCCGTATAGAGCATTTCAGCGTCACATGAGAGGAATCCCGGGAGATCAGGTGGAGCGCCACGGACACGTCACCGGCCTGGGTAAACTTGATGGCATTTCCCACGAGATTCAGGAGAATTTGCCGGAGCCGGACGGGGTCTCCGATGACAGCGTCCGGGATTTCCTCGGGGATGAAGCAGGTCAGTTCGAGATGCTTGCGACTCGCTGTTTCCGCAAGCAGGTCAATCGCGTCTTCAACAGTCTGACGCAGGCCGAATTCGATTTTCTCCAATGTCAGTTTACCGGCTTCGATCTTGGAGAAATCCAGGATCTCATTGATGATGTCCAAAAGACCGGTTCCCGACCGGTGAAGGGTTTCTGTCAGGGATCGTTGCTTGGGCGTCAGCGCGGTCGTCAGGAGCAACTCCGTCATTCCCAGCACGCCATTCATCGGCGTGCGGATTTCGTGGCTCATATTGGCGAGGAATTGTGACTTGGCCTGATTCGCGCTCTCGGCTGCCTCTTTCGCCTGAATCAATTCGGCGGTTCGCTGACGTACGGCATCCTCCAACGAGTCGGTGAACGACTGGAGTCGTTGCGCTTGCGTGGTGAGCAGGGTCGTGGTCGTTTCAACGAGGTCGACCATCTGTTCCAGTTCTCCCTGGTGGGACATGGCGGGAATCGACTCGCTGTCCGGAGCAACTGGATTGCTTGATGGCTCCTGCTCCGAATGGCGGTGCAAGGTGTGGAGCGTGTCCTGCAGCTTCCCCGCCGTGTCACGAAAGAGCGCGGACATTCGTCGGATCCCAAGCTGCCCGACTGCAATCGTGACGCCCATCAGCAGAACGGACAGCATGAACAGGCGACGGACTTCGCGCGCCACCTCGTGCTGCATTGCGGCGAGCGAAAATTCGATTCGGACCCAGGCGGCGATTTCCTGGTCGTTCAGAAGCGGGGTGACGACCACAAGACTGGGTGTTCCGTCCGGCCTCTGGGTGTGGGTGATTGCCTCTGCGAGTGTGGCGCGAGCCAGCGACAGGGTTTGATCCGGCAGTTCACGGCCGATATCGCCCGGCACTGTCGCCGCAACGACCATATTGTCGGGATCGATGATGACGATGCCGATAATGTCCGCGTCGTGGGCATATCGGCTCAGGGCTTCTTGAATGCGAAACAGATTGTCGAGGACAGCGGCCCCTCCCATCATGGCAAACGTGTGGCTGACTGCAAGCGCGCGGGCTTGCGCGGCATCTTCGATGGAGTGACGGACCTCTATCAGCCGGAGCGTTGCGAAGACCGTCATGCTGAGAGTGACCAGTAGCGCCATGCCGACGCTGAGACGGAGACGGAGGCTCCCCTTCCACAGGTGCCATGGGTGACTGAGCCAGCTCATCTTATTTCTTCTTGGCGTCGGCATGGATCGGATACTCAATGCTCATGGTGGCGTCTCCATGAGCAGGAATTGTCACTGTCTGTTGGTATGTCCCCAAGGTGTCATGCCAAATCGTCACCAGGTGCTCGCCGGCCGGGAGATTGGCAATCTCAAACGCGCCGGTCTCATCCGTGATGCTGAAAAACGGGTGGGAGAACGCGATGACATTGCCGTGCATAAATTTGTGCGCGTCGCATTTCACGGAATAGATGCCTGGTTGCTTGAGCGGTTTTCCTACCGGTCGGCTGGCAGGAATCATAGCCACGTTTACGAAGGTGCGTGGTCCCATGGAGATATGGGTGTTATGCATGATGGGGTCGTCGTTGCGGATCTCCAACTGTTGACCTACCTGTCCTGCGACCGTACGCGGCGAAAAGGCACAGTGGTTATTGGTGAGCACAAGTGGCGGACGAGGTGAATCGGCTGTCGGGAGCGAGTCGCTCTCAACGCTCACAACTGCGCCTTCGAGGCCGCGAGTTTTGGGGTGTACCGTCACGCTCGGGACCATGATACTTGCTCCACAAAAAGAAGAATCCCGGGCGACTTCTACCGCATGGTCAAGCGGGGCTTGTCCGGTATAGATAATCCTCCCCGTCAGTTTGCCGGTCGGCGATTCCGCATGTAGCAAGGGAGCCTCTCCGAAGAGCAGGCAGAGGGCTGTTATGACCAGTAGCATCTTCATATGGTGCGTGCCCTTTCTCTCTCGGCTATCCGGATCGCGTGAGGCATAAGGTCTGTTTGTCTTCTGTGCATGGTCTCGAATCATCTTCCCGGTTGGCCCGACAGCGATTGGAGATACCAGACCAAGTCCCAAACGGCTTGTTCCTGTCCCGCAAATTCATTGGCGTATGAGGGCATGGGTGTTCCGTCGAGGCCGGTCATGAGCGTCCTGTAGAGATCCTGTGCCGTTGCTCCGTTTTTGAATGAGGACGGATCAGTGAGATTCGTAGTTCTAATGGGCAGATTGCTGGCGTCGCGAAGATGGCCGGCCGTGGCTTCCGGCCCGTCGCCTTCGCCATTGTCTCCATGGCACACTCGACAATCGTATTTGGCATAAAGCGTCCGCCCATTCTGTATTCCGGCCTCGGATGGTGATAGCGGAGGGGGAGGAAGTGGGATCGGTATGGGTTTTTCCTGCCCGAATGCAGCGTTCAATGATTTGAGATAGGCAATGACCTGCCATCGTTCCCGTTCATTGAGGGATCGGTAGGCCGGCATGACGCCGGGAATGCCTTGCGTGAGGGTCCGGAACAGATCCTGATCGGTGGGCAATTCGCCCGAAGGCGTGCTCCGGAGTTTGTAGCTGTCCTTCGTGAAATCACGCGGGCGAGGGGCGGAGTACCGACCCGTGGACCAGCCAGAGGGGCCATCCCCTTCGCCTCCGGCTCCATGGCACCAGATGCAAGCTCGCTCATAGATCCGGCGTCCCTCCGTGAGGGTGGCCGTGTTTTGTTCCGGTCGTAGGGCTTGCGCGCTCGTCGCACAGAGACCTGTAACAGCGAGAATTGCTAGGTATCTTAAAAAATTAGGACGCATCGCGGTTCTCATTCCCATCGCGCTAGTAGGAGACGTCGATTCCTGCGAAGACTGCATCCCTCAGATTACGTGCTGCCGCAAGGCCATCTTCGGAGCGAAGCAAATTGTGATCGTGCCGAGCGTAGACGGCGACATTCGAACGCAGATAGTGCTTGATCTGGATGCCGGCGAAGCTTTGGGACGTGCGTTGGGTGAGGTCTCCGCCTGCGTCCATGTTGTCGTATCGTAGAGAAAGCAGCGTGCTGTTTGTGACGTGGGTATCCAGTGCCACCGTCAATCCGCTGGCGCTGGTATCGAAATTCGCCAGGGCTACCGACGGCACGTGCTTGATTCGATCGAGCGTGTACATTCCGTGAAGATCGAACATTTTGTATCGCAAATGCGCAGCCACGCCGTAGCGATTCCAGTTCACATCGACATTACGTGTCCCGTCGAAGACGGCGGCGTTGCTGTTGCCAAGATAGGCAAATCCGGACAGGCTCGCCGAAAAGTTCGAGGAACGTGCGTAGTCGAACCGGATGGCTCCATAAAAATCTTTGCCTTTGTTTGAATCCCCGAACCCTTCACTCGAGCCGTTCAGCATGCCGACCTGATACATAAACCAATCGCCGAACGGCCGCCCTCGCACCTCGATCCCGGTCTCTGCCACCGCGTTGTACAGCGAAGGGGCGTAGGGTGAAATGACGGTTCCTGACCGGTTCCGCAAGCCATAAAATTTGGCGGCTGCCGCGAGCGGGAACAGTCCTGCTCGCTGGACAGCGTTTGTGGAGGCATTGGTGCTTTCTGCGATAAATTCCAGTTGTTGCCGAAGAGTTGAGAATGACAGCGCTGCGGAGGGATCGATTTTTCCGATACGGAGGTTGGCGATGTTCTCTCCCCCGATGTTGTTGAAGGTAATGAAGGCCCGCTCGATTCCGGTCCTTGATTCTTCGAGGTTCGATTCCAGTTCGACGAAAAAGCCGATGTTCTTAGCCAGCGTTCCGGCCGTGAATAGGCTGAATACTTCAGGGAAACCCAGCTCGCTTTTGTTTTGGACCGAGCCGGACTCTGCGCCGGGTGGATTTTGCCGCTTGAAGCTGTAGGTCCGAAACGCATTGCCGCGGAGTCGGACGCCGGTATAGTTCGCGAAGTCATCAAGACTCAGGTCGCCAAGGTTTTTCTTTCCCGTGATACCCCCATCCTCCGTGCCGGGGAGTTGATACCCATTTTCCAGGAAACGTTCGCCAAACGTATTGAGTTGTGGCGGCGCCGTATGGCAGGCCGTGCAATTCAAGGTGTATTTTCGTGCAAATGCTGGAATAGCGTCTGCAGTTGGAACTGACACGGCATTGGCTCCCGTGATCAAAGCGAGTATTGCGATTGCAATCCGCGCAATGGTCGCTCCCCGTTGTTGCGTAGGCAAAACAATACCCTTCTCTTGACCGACAGCGGCCGTGTGGACACGCGTCTATGCCCTGTGCCGGTGATGCACTTCGACAGTCTGATTTCGGTGGATTTGGAGCGAGACTTTAGGGGATTGGGTGGTTAGGATCGTGGGGGACCGTGAAGATCGAGTTTAGGGGATGAGTTCAGGCGTAGGTTGAAGAGATAGCGTGGGACAGGACTTGTAATCAGTGTAAGAAGACAAGCCGTAGATCAGGCCGACGCGTGCAGATGGGCAATTTATGCCGGGTATTTTGCCTCGATTACGCTGCGCAGCCCTCCGCGGGCGGCGAATTCGCCGGTGACCTTGGCCCAGACCGGGCGGCTGGCTTTTACGACATCTTCGAGAATGCGGTTGACGGCATTCTCATAGAATATGCCCACGTTTCTGTAGGCATGGACATACATTTTAAGAGCCTTGAGCTCGAGGCACTGCTTGTTTGGTTTGTAATGAAGAGTGATGGTTCCAAAATCCGGCAGATTGGTCTTAGGGCAGATAGCGGTATACTCGGGGATCACGATCGTAATTTCGTACCCCTTATATTGATTGGGGAATGTCTCGATCTCTGGCAGAGCGGTGGAGATTCCACTTTTGGCATGCCGTTCGTTATATCCTAACTTGGTCGTTGTGCTCGCACTCTTCTGTTTCTTGCCGCTCTTCTCTCTCACGCGATCACTCCTTGCCGCTTCATTACACTTGCTTCATCCATTCCAGTTGCCCCAGGTCACTAAGCTTATTGTAAAGTGAGACCCATGGACAGGTCATATCCGGATAGACCTCGCAGAAGCCGCCTTTGCGGACGCCTCCGCAGGGGCCGTGGCTCATGAATTTGGGACACTCGGCCTTGAGCGAACCATCCGGGATGGGTGGTCGCTTGTGCACCCCTCCCACATGCTGCTCTCCATGTTCTTCTCCGGGCACAATGACTCGTATAGGCATAGAAGTAGTGTAGACGCAAACGTGTTAAGCAGCAATGTTTACGCACTTCGTAGGTGAACTGCAACTGAATTGAATTATATATTCGTCTTGCCCTCGCAGTGGAAATTCTTCGCGTTGAAGACGGTTTAGGGCCAAGGGCCTAGCGTGGTTGTCTCACAGTAGGCCTTCTTTCGTCCGATGTGGGCCTTCTGCAAAGTTGCAATGCTTTTATGGACTCTATAGACTTGCCGGTATCTTGGAGTGACAGGCTCTTCTGATTTTGCAGTGATGTCGCAATTGACAGATTTTTTCGCGCTTTGCTACACTCGGCAGCGAATTTCAGTAAGAAGTAGGCTGACATTCCTTTCCGTATCCAAGAACGCAGTTCAGTACTCAGGACAGCTAACGTCGATATAATCTGCACCTGGCTTTCTCCGGCCATTGCATGAGCCGGAAGATCGTCACCAGCGCATAAAAGGGAGGGAGTCCTTATGAGCCTTGATTACGTCAAGTTTTCAAACGGCTTTGAAAAGTTTATGCCGAAAGAATATCGGGACATGGTCGAGCATGGCCCCTTTGGAAAAAAAGTCTCCGTTTCGCAGATGGGGTCCTTCAAGGAAGTGCTCGAAGAGCACCCTATGTGCGCCGGATGTGCGATGACTCTCTTCATCCGACTTGCCATGATTGCCTTCCCGAATCCTGAAGATACGATCACTGTTGGTACTGCCGGTTGTGGACGGTTGGCAATTTCACAAGCTGCGATTCCATTCGTATATGGGAACTACGGTGACCAGAATGGCGTCGCGAGCGGTCTGTCTCGCGGGTTGCGCCTTCGCTTCGGTGACAAGCCGAAAGACGTGGTCGTGATGGCGGGTGACGGGGGTACGGCTGATATCGGATTCCAGCAGGTCCTCCATTCCTGGTTCCGCAAGGAACGGTTCACCACAATTATGTTGGACAACGAAGTATATGGAAATACCGGCGGCCAAGAAAGCGGAATGACGAACCGAGGCGCTGTGTTGAAGATGGCACCGCTCGGGAAGAAGTTCGAGAAAATGGATATGTTGCAGATGGCGAAAGTTGCCGGCTGTGCGTACGTCGCGACGGTTGTCCCGAACAATCCTCGCCGTGTTGAGAGCGTGATCAAGAAGGCTGTGTTGATCGCTAGAGAGGTTGGATCGACGTACATTCAGGCTTACACCTCCTGCAACATTGAGTATGCCATTCCAACCGACAAGGTCATGGAAGACGCCAAAAACGTTGAAAACGATCGTTATCAGTTCTCCGAATACATCACCGATGAGGCAAAGCAATTTCTCACGGAGCGTTATGGCTATAAGGAGTTCCTCCCGAAGCCGGCTGCTCCCGCTCCTGGTCTTCCCAAGGCTTGAGCAACGTTTAAGGAGGATTGAGTATGGCGACACGGTTCAATATTCGTATGGCGGGTGTAGGTGGCCAGGGCGTTGTGACCGGCTCGCACATCCTGAGCACGGCAGTCATCCATGCCGGAGGGGAAAGTACGATCGTTCCGTTCTATGGATCGGAAAAGCGTATGGCGCCGGTAGAAAGCTACGTCAGAGTTTCTGACGAGCCTATTTACGAAATCGGCGAAATTACCTTCCCGCACATCATTATCATCTTTCACCCCCAAGTTATTACTCACGGCAAATCCTATACGATGCCGTTCTATTTCGGGTTGAAGGAAAATGGAATCGCCTTGATCAATAATGATGGGCCGATGAAATTACACCGAGATCAGGCTCGCGAGCTTGAGGAGCGTCACGCCAAGCTGTACTACTTCCCTGCTACGAAGCTCTCGCTGGAGGTTGCTGGCATGGACCTCGCCACCAATATGGCCTTGATGGGCTGCATTGGGGCTATCACGGGCCTGACCTCAGTTGAGGCGCTAGAACAGTCCGTGAAGGATCGTTTCCTCGGAAAAGGATTTGTCGTGTCCGGTGGAACGGCGGCGTTGGATAGTGTCGTCGAACGGAAATTCAAAAAGAAGCAAGAATTGATCGAGAAAAATGTGGCCGTTATTCGAGCTGGCTGGAATTATGCCGTTGACCACGGATGGGCTGCTCCCTCCGTGAAACGTTCCGAAGCGGTGGAGAGCGTCACCGCATAATCCGGTTCAAGGACAAGGAGTTCTCATGTATCTCGTAGCCGATATCAGCGTTGAAATCTGTGCCGCGAAAAGCTGTAAGCTGTGTACTCAATATTGTCCTGAGGCCAACACCATCCTTTACAGCGATGAAATGGGCAAGGATAAAGGGTTTAAGTACGGGTCGGCATATGTGGCTGTGGACCGATGCAAGGGCTGCGCGCAATGCGTGTGGGTCTGCGACAACATGGCAAAAAATAATGCCATTAAAATGATCATGATCGACCAGTTGCCGGTAGCGGCATTGACGGACAATATTACCTATGGGGAAAAGAGCACGACGGCGACATTGGTCAGCCCTGTAGTTGGGTAATTGGACGAAAGGGGTACGGGCGTGGGAACGACGCAAGATACGAGAGAACGGATTATCGTGCCGGGACCGGCAGGGTTCCATCCACCGTCAGCGGCTCAGTTGGGAGTGTCGCTACCAGATCCTGGGCAGGGGCTCTATTACGGCCTTCTGGAGCCTAGTGAAGACGTAGTGATCGAAGAGATGGCTCGCAAAATGCTGACGAGTCCGAATGCAACGATCTTTCCGGGACCTCTCGTCCTATGGGCTTGGAATGATCATGCCGTTGAGAAGGCGAAGGCGGTGTTGGAAATTGCCGCGCAGATCCCGGATGTGATGATTATTCCCATGCCGGATTATCGCCCGAAGTATCCAAAGATCGATCCTGAGGAAGTGATCAATCCGAACCATCCCAACCTTACGATTTGGGGTAACAAGATTGAAGCCTGCATATTTATCGGGGTGCACTGCCACTACGCCAATCTCACTCTGAAAATGATTCGTGCGGGGACAAATTGCTGCACGATGGCCATCTGTGCCGAGCAAGGGCACGAAGATGCCATGCTGACCATCCGGGACTCAGATACTTTGAAATTGAAGAAGACCGCACAAATCTTCAAGAAGGTTCGTGAGGAAATGGGCATTAAGTTGCCTGACAACGGGGAAAATGTCCGATTCACCGGAACTCAGTCTAAAGTTCACAATGGCAAGACGCATACAAATCCTATGACTTTTATGCCTTCGGCTGCAGGAACAGGTAGTGCAGCTACTTTTGGTCACTCGGCTGATCAGATGAAGCGAGAAGGTTAGGGTTTTAGGCTAAGGCGATACAGTCAAGAGGTGCAACGATGAGCGAAACATTGGAACCCAAGCAAAAGACTAGCCCCCAGGGCGATCCTGCCACGAGTGTATCGGCACCGAAGGTAGAAGCTAAGAAAGATCCGCATGCAGCCGCCAAGCAGCAGAAGGTTGTAACCCCGGAATACATGTTCTTGGAGGCTCCTAGGACCAAGGAGTTTATCACCGGGAGCGAAGCCGCAAAAGAGGCTATTCGTCGCTCTAACGTCGATCTTGCTATCGCCTACCCCATTACTCCTCAGAGCGAAACCATGCAGCTAGTAGGTGTTTTGTATGGTGAAGGCTATGTAAAGGAGTATTATCGCGGGGAAGAAGAAGTTGGCGTCATGGCTGCCATCGCGGGTGGTTCGCGGGCGGGAGTTCGTTGTTATACCGCCACTGCGGGTCCTGGGACCCTGAGAGGGTTAGAGGGGATCGCTTCCTGGCCCGGTCATAGACTGCCCGTTGTGGCTATGTTTACCTGTCGAGTGGTCAACGCTCCACTGGCCATTCAGCCTGACAATATTGAAGTGTCGTATCTGCTCAATTGCGGCATGATTGTGTTCCATGCTGAAAATCAGCAGGACATGTATGACTTTACGTTAGCAGGATTTATCATCAGCGAAAAAAATGATGTCACTCTTCCTGTTGGCGTCTGTTGCGACGGATTCTTTGTGACGCATGCTCGTGGTTACGTGCGTATGCAGGATCGTGACATGAAGCTTCCGCCGCGCGAGCCCTGGCGCGGAGCGGTTCCTGTTCTAGATGCCGAGAATCCTCCGGCCCGACTTTCTCGCGATGCCCCGGTTCAAAAGTCCAATTTCATGGCCTACAATATCCACGCAGTTTGGCAGCAGGAAGTATGGGCTGCGGTGGAACGTTCTCGGAAGTATATCAATCAATATATGGGCGGATTGCTTACGGCTGAAAATGTCGATGATGCCGAGGCCGTTATTATTGCTTCCGGCAGCGCAGCGGCTCAGTCTCGTGAAGCTGTGCGCATTTGTGCGGAAAAAGGAATCAAGATCGGCTTGATTAAGATTCGCTCGCTTCGTCCCTTCCCGACGCAAGAGTTGCGCAAGCTTTGTGGCAAGGCCAAGTTGATTGTCGTGCCTGAATTTAATTATGTGGGATGGTTGGCCAAAGAAGTGGCCACCGCCATTTACGGCTTTTCAAATGCGAAGATCATCGGAGGGCCCAGGGTCTATGGTGGCCAGTCGATGCCGGTAGAGTTAATTGTGGACGAAGTTGAATCCGGGTTGACCGGAAAGAAGTCGACGAACGTCGCGATTTCTCAGGTTATGGGTGCATCCGCGGCTGATCACGAAGCCATGGGGCATTTCATGCGCAGTATTTAACTCGCAGCGGCGCAACCTGATTGAAAAAAGAAGGGCCCGTTCGGCTAAGCCGAACGGGCCCTCTTCATTTCCACCGTCCTAAAATGTGGATCAACCTTGTAGGTCTTCTTCAACCAGATCAGGGCTCTCCGGCATCCCGTGAGCCACATATTTAGCATAGGATAAATAAATCGATGCACTATCACGCATGGCTTTGGTGCCATTGGCCATGCGATGCAACTTATCTGAGCCAGGTGCCTCAGTCTTGCGCAGATGATCGACATGGTCATGGAGGACCAGCGTAAAACGCTCCATAGCCATTTCTACCTCTCGGTAGGCTTGCAAAATAGGGTCGGTCATGTGAAGTACTCCTCTTGAACTCAGAATACCGCAGGACTATTTGAAGGGTCAACCGAAGGACGGGTCCTTATGTACCAATTGTCGGAAGCAGTGCTACATGCCATTTCAACAGTAGCCAAACTGAATGTTTCAGGAATTGACCGGCGCGTATCGGGCACACTCCTAAATGGCGTGAGGAGGCTGTCCGAAATGTTTACGAGAGGAGGTGAAGGCCTCGGGACTGCCTATCTTGACGACCAGCAGTTACGGGCTAGCTACCTAACCTACTATGTGCCAGTTAACCTAGGTAAGGTGCAGCTTCTCCTAGAAGAGTTGCGACCTGTACTCCCCATTCTCCCAGATGACGAGTTTCGCGTATTAGACCTCGGGGGTGGGCCCGGAACCGGGGCACTAGCCTTGCTCGATTGGTGCTGTTCAGAATCCCTGCCGCCGGCCACATCGATCCGTATGACGATCGTTGACCGCTCGGCGGAGGTATTGAGGCTGTGCGCCGAGCTTTGGCAGGCATATGCCGGACAGTCCGGCGTTCAATCTATTCGACCTGTGCAGACCGTCCTGTGTAATCTCGAGCGCTCCCTTCCGTCGGTGTTTCAAGTGAAAGCGCCGGAAAATGGGTATCACCTCATCATTGTCCAGAACCTACTTTCGGAGCTCTTCACCAAGAGTTCGGACCCCAGTGGCCAACGCACGGCGTTTGTCAGCCATTTGTTGGAACGTCTGGCGCCGGACGGGAGCTTGATGCTGATTGAGCCTGCGCTCAAGTCAACATCACGGGGGTTGCATGAGGTACGGAACAATTTATTGGCTGGATTTCATTGCTCAGTGTATAGCCCCTGCCTCCATGACCAGCCCTGTCCGGCGCTCGTCAAACCGGATGATTGGTGTCATGAGGAGCGCCAATGGGAAACACCAGCCTGGATTGCCCAGATTGATTCAGAGGTGGGTCTTATTAAGGATGCGCTAAAGTTTTCCTATGTGATTCTGCGCAAGGATGGGAAAACATTGGTCCCTCGAAAGGCAGGCTACCATCGGGTCGTGAGCGAGTTGCGTGTTATGAAGGGGGAGAAAAGGGTTTGGTTGTGCGATGAGACAGGGAGATCTGAGCTAGGACGGCAGGATAAAGAAAGTGCGCCATCCAATGTGGCGTTCGACGATTGCCATCGAGGGGCTATTATTCGGGTCAGCGAGCTAGTAAGGAAAGAAAGGAAAGGTCGTCCGGCAATGGTCGGCCGGATACTTTCCTCTGGAGCAGTGGAACTAATTCGCCCTGCGTGATGGGCTAGTCTGCTTCGGGCTCCGAGGATCCGTGTTGATGGGATACCCGATCCTCATCAAACAGCTCGGCCATTTCCGCTGCAATCATGTCTCGATCGTTGGGAACCGAGATCAGGGGGATTTCCTTACGAGGCTTAGGTGCCGTGTCAGCGGTGGGAGGAGGATCTTGCTGGGGATTCTTATTTTGCGCGTCGCTCATAGTTGAATCAGTATACACGAAATCTAGGTCGGAATGGCTATTCAAAAGCCTCCAATGACGAACGTTCTGGAAACTGGGTCTGGCATGCAGTGCAGGTGACGAAATAGATGGCTTCTCTGACAGACATGGTAATGCGGAAGTCGAGGGCGACGCCTCGATGTTGACAGCTTGGACACGAGATCTCTTTCAGGCGATAGGGGATATCGGGTTGAGTGCGCGTGTAAAACTCCATGTCCGTATAGACCGGAAAGCTGTAGCGGCATTTGAGGCAGACACCGCGGCATTCGCCGTCCGATTGAAGAGTCCTTCGATCGATACCGAATGTATTCGTTTTGCAGATTGCGCACTGTACGCTAGACAGCCGTTTTTCGACTTGTTCAAGAGCAATAAGAGCCATCAATCCCCCATTCTGTACTGAAAGGATTATAGGCACCGCTTGCACGAATCTTCAACGGCCTCGCTAGGAATCAAGGGATTTCCTTGACCCGCCGCCGCCGCCCCCTATACTAACGACAGCATGCATATGATCAATAAGCGTTTACTCGTCGGCAATGCCGACGACGCCAGGAATCCACCGCCGCAAGTTGGCGCGGTTCTCATGGTGGCAGAGGAACAAAATGTGACAGTTCCGTCACGGGTTCTCTACGCCAAGATTCCATTGAAGGAGTTCGGTGAGCCGACGGCTTCGGCTCTGTTCGAGGCGGTGCAATGGATTGAGACGCATCTTGCGGACCATCGGCTAATGGTGTGCTGTCGGGTCGGTATGGGACGCTCTGTTTCGGTGGTCATTGCCTATCTTTGCTGCGTAGAGGGGATGCCCTACGCCGACGCGGTGAAGCTCGTTCTGACAAGACGCCCGGGCGGCATGCCGTTGCCCCGTCTCCAAGAGGTTGTCGAGGGTGTTTGTCGTAGACGTAGGGGAGGAGATAGCTTGTCCCCTTCCTAGTGCCAAGGATTCCCGGCCCCTGCATAGTCTTCTGCCTATAACCTGCGATCCCCCTCTCACAGTACTCCCTAGCAGCTATTAGTGCGCTAAGGCCTTCGAAAGTCTGGCGCGCTGCAGTTGCATTTTATGTTGGCGGCGTGGCGTAATTCGCTCTTCCTGGTTTTTTGCCCACAAGTGCAGGAACTATTTCATGCCTGAATTGCCGGAAGCAGAAGTTGCCGCACGTCAGCTACGCGAACGGGTTGTCGGGGCCATCGTGAGCGACTGCTGGGTTGGGCGCGAAGATATTGTGAGGGAAGGATTGTCTTCTCTGGCATGGTATCGAAGAGCGAGGATCTCGGGAGTTGAGCGACGAGGCAAGAGTGTAATCATAACCTTTCTTCGTGAAGAACAGGCCCGATTTCTCGCCGCCGAACTGGGTATGACCGGATTGCTGTTGTTCCAGCGGACGCCGACCAAATTTCCTCAACATACACACTTTATCTTGCGCCTTGAGGGGACAGTTGAGCGAGAAGTTCGATACTGGAACCCTCGCCGTTTTGGCCGCCTATCGCTGTTCGATCAAGCCGGACTGGATCAATATGTCGCTCGTCGATTCGGGCATGATCCTCTCGTGATCAGTCTGAATCAGTTTTTAGAACTGCTTTCCTCCACGCGTAGCAGGCTGAAGACCCTCTTGATGTACCAGCAGGTCATCGCAGGGATTGGGAATATTTACGCCAACGAAATCCTGTTTCGTGCCAGGCTTCATCCCGACCAATCGGCCAATCAGGTCGGGGAAGAGGCTGCGACGCGTTTGTATGAAATGATGGGCGCGGTGTTGCGCGAGGCCATCACGATGGGCGGGTCTAGCGTGCGGGACTATTTCGCTCCAGATGGGACAGAGGGGCAGTATAAACGCAGGCATTTGGTCTATGCCAAGACGGGTGAGCCTTGCCCAAATGTTTGTGGGGCCACGATCAGGCGCTCGGTCGGCGAGCGAAGCTCCTTTTACTGTCCGACCTGCCAACGGATGAGGCGCCGTTGTGTTAGCTAGGGACCAGGAGTTCAGTGGCGATATTCTGTGCGTGGCCGATGACAATATAAAGTTATCAATAATTTATGGTGATGAATCTTCAGTGCGCATTGTGGTAGGACTTCTGAGCTCGTAGCGTAGGCCCTTTGGAGGATTGAGCTAATCGGCGGAATTCGGTACTCTGTCGCTCCGTTTCTCTGCCCTATCACACACCAAGGAGTCGTCAATCATGGCGAAAGTGCTGGAAGGTCCCGGGATGGGGCTAATGAAAAAGTGGGGAATCAACGTCCCCAATTACGTCGTCGTAACTTCGGTTGATGAACTGACCAAGCTCGGGCAAGCCAATGAATGGCTGAAGAAGTCTAAGCTTGTCGCCAAGGCGCACGAGGCGCTTGGCTCCCGTTTTAAGCTGGGATTGGTCAAGGTCGATTTAGATTTCAAAGCTGCGGAAGCGGCCACCAAGGAGATGATTGGCCGACAAGTCGGTAGCATCACCGTGACCCAGGTGATTGTCTCTGAAATGATCCCGCACAAAGAAGAATATTACTGTGCTGTGAAATCGACGCGTGAGGGCAGTGAAGTCCTCGTGGCCAACTGTGGCGGAATCGAAGTTGAGTCGAATTGGGAGCGCGTTAAACGTCTCTGCCTAGAGATCGGACAATCTCCATCTCCAGAATCTCTCGAAAAGTTGTCTAAGGAAGCAGGGTTTACCGGCTCGCTGGCCAAGAAAATGGCCGACTTCGCCGGGAAGATGTTTGCCTGCTTTGACAGCGAAGACGCGCAGTACCTTGAAGTCAACCCGGTTGTGCTTCGTGCCGGCGATGATGAACTGGTCGCCCTTGACGCAGTCACCCTGCTCGACGGCGATGCCAAGTTTAGACATCCGGATTGGAACTTCGCCTTTGCCGCAGAATTCGGCCGAGCCTACTCCAAGCAGGAGCTTGAAGTTATGGCGGTCGACAGCAAGATTAAAGGGTCGGTCAAGTTCATCGAAATCCCGGGTGGGGATACAGCCATGTTGCCGGCAGGCGGCGGCGCCAGTGTGTACTATTCGGATGCAGTGGTCGCTCGCGGCGGCAAGCTTGCAAACTATGCCGAGTATTCAGGTGACCCGCCTGATTGGGCAGTCGAAGTTCTTACCGAGAAAGTGTGCTCCCTTCCTGGTATCCGAAACATCATCGTCGGTGGTGCCATTGCGAATTTCACCGACGTCAAAAAGACTTTCGGCGGCATCATCAACGGCTTCCGGAAGGCGAAGTCGGAAGGCAAATTAAAGAATGTGAAGATCTGGGTGCGACGTGGTGGGCCGCGTGAGAAAGAAGGCCTTGATGCGATGCGCGCGCTGAAAGACGAGGGCTTTGATATCAATGTCTTCGACCGCAACACACCGCTTACTGACATTGTCGACAAGGCACTCCAGGCGAAGTAGCCTGCCGCCTATGACCAACTGAATATAAGGGGAGATCCCGAGATGAGTATTCTGGCAAACAAAGACACCCGCGTGGTGATCCAGGGTGGTCAAGCCGGTGTCAACGCCGCCCGCCGCATGGCCGAGTTCTGTTATCTCATCAAGCGTCCGCTGAACGTCGAGGCATTTGTGTATCCGCCTGATGCCGGCAAGACCAATGAGATCCCCTACGGCAGCGGCCTCATCGCCATTCCGGTGTATAAGTCCATCGCTGAAGCCACAAAAAATCACCCGACGCTCAATACGAGTCTTGTCTACATCGGCGCTGACCGCGCGATGAAGGGCGGGATGGAAGCGCTTGATGATTCTCATATCAAAGTAGTCTCGATGATTACTGAGGGAGTGCCCGAGAAGGACGCAAAAATTCTGGGGGCTCACGCACGCAAATTAGGCAAGGTCTTTAACGGTCCCTCTTCCATCGGTATCATTTCTGCCGGAGCCTGCCGTTTGGGCGTCATCGGTGGCGCGTTTGACAACCTCGTCCTTTCCAAGCTCTATCGCGAAGGGTCATTTGGCGTCATTACCAAGTCTGGCGGTCTCTCGAACGAAATTATTTGGATTTGTTCCCAATTTGCCGACGGCATCACGACGGCTATCGGGATTGGTGGCGATGCCTACCCTGGCACGGACTACGTCAGCTATCTTGAGATGTTCGAAAACGATCCGCAAACAAAGGCTGTCGTCATCGTCGGCGAAATGGGCGGCGATCTCGAAGAGCGGGCAGCCGAATGGTACGGGGCGAAAAAGCGGCGGGTGAAGTTGATCGCCGTAGTGTCTGGTTTCTGTCAGGAGAGTTTGCCCAAGGGGATGAAATTCGGCCATGCGGGCGCCAAGGAAGGTATGAAGGGTGAAGGATCGGCTCGATCCAAGTCCGACGCACTGAAGAAGTCCGGTGCGATTGTGCCTCCGACTTTTGGCGCACTTGGTCCGGCTATCAAGGAAACGTATGAGGAATTGCTGAAGTCCGGTCAGGTGAAGGCACCGGTTGAACCGGCCGTCTTGCCTCGATTGCCGAAAACGGTCGAAGAGGCGATGAAGGCCGATGAAGTCATGGTTGCCCCGCTCATCCGCACGACCATCAGCGATGACCGCGGCGACGAACCCTGCTACGACGGTTATCCTGCCTCGGAGCTGATCAATAAGGGCTATGAAATTCCTCACGTGATCGGCCTCCTCTGGGACAAGCGATTGATCTCCAAGCAGGAAGCCGAAATCATTAAGCGCATCATGATGCTTTCTGCCGATCATGGTCCCTGTGTCAGTGGTGCCTACGCGACGATCTTGGCGGCATGCGCCGGCATCGGGCTGTCGCAGTCGGTTGCCGCGGGGATGATCATGATTGGTCCACGTTTTGGTGGGGCGGTGACCGATGCCGGACGGTTCTTCAAGTATGCCGTCGACAATAAGATGTCTGTCGACGAATTTCTTGCGTATATGAAGAAGAATCATGGCCCGGTGCCGGGGATCGGCCATCGGGTCAAGAGCCTGCGCAATCCGGACAAGCGAGTCAAAGAGCTGGTCGGCTACGTGAAGAGCCTCAAGATCAAGACTCCCTGCTTAGACTTTGCGCTGGAAGTCGAGAAGATCACGTCAGTGAAGAAGGATAATTTGATCCTGAACGTCGATGGGACTATGGCCGCGGTCTTGGTCGATATCGGGTTCCCGGTTGATAGTTTGAACGGATTCTTCATTTTGTCACGCACGATTGGCTTGATCGGGCACTGGGTCGACCAAAAGCGTCAGGACAGCCGGTTGATCCGGTTGTTTGATTACCTTGTGAACTATGCAGCACCTAAGCGGCGGGAAGTTCCGCCATTGAAATAAAGCGTCAATGGTCACTCCTCATCGGCTGTCCGGGATCCATTTGGAGCGCGCTGTATTCGCGGGAGTTCTGGGCAGTAGTTGAAGAAGGACATATATAAGGAGATAAGTCATGTCGATGGATCTCGCTAAAAAGCTGTATGCCAAGATGCCGGACGTGTTTGCCAAGGCCCGAAAGAAATTCGGCCGCGGGTTGACGCTGGCGGACAAGATCTTGGTCTCTCACGCAGACAACTTTGACGCGCAGACCTGGGAGCGGGGCAAGGCGATGCTGGCCCTCCGGCCAGATCGCGTTGCGATGCAGGATGCTACGGCGCAGATGGCCATGCTGCAATTTATGCAGGCCAACAAGAAGACGGCTGCCGTGCCCAGCACGATCCACTGCGATCACCTCATTCGTGCGGAGATGGGTTCTGAGAAAGACCTCCTGCGCGCGATGGATGAGAACCGTGAGGTCTACAACTTCCTCGCCTCGGCCGCGAAGAAATACGGCATTGGTTTCTGGAAGCCGGGCGCCGGGATTATCCATCAAGTCGTGTTGGAAAACTATGCTTTCCCCGGCTGCTTGATCATCGGGACGGACTCGCATACCCCGAACGGCGGCGGTTTGGGTGGATTGGCAATTGGTGTCGGCGGAGCCGATGCAGGCGAAGTGATGGCGGGGTTACCGTGGGAGGTGCTTCATCCGAAATTGATTGGCGTGCGACTGACGGGAAAGCTCAATGGCTGGGCTTCGCCGAAGGACGTCATTCTCTATCTCTGTGGTCTGCTGACGGTGAAAGGCGGCACCAACAAGATCGTCGAGTATTTCGGGCCTGGTGCGGAAACAATCAGCGCGACCGGCAAAGGCACGATCTGCAACATGGGCGCGGAACTCGGTGCTACGACCTCCGTCTTCCCCTTTGACCAGAAAATGGTCGCCTACATGAACATTACGGATCGAGCAGATTTGGCGAGTTTCGCTCAAGCGCATAAGGAACTTCTCGTGGCCGATTCAGAGGTCTATCAATCGCCCGAGAAATATTACGATCAAATTGTCGAAGTCGACCTGTCAAAGCTCGAACCGCATGTTGTCGGACCGCACACTCCGGATCTTGCTCGGCCGATTTCAAAGCTGGCAGCTGAAGCCAAGGCGAAGGGCTATCCGGTTGAGTTGAAGGCCGCCCTCATCGGTAGCTGTACAAATTCTTCCTACGAAGACATCAGCCGGTCTGCGCATGTGGCGGAACAGGGATTGAAGGCTGGATTGAAGGCGAAGGCTTCGTTTCTTGTCTCGCCAGGATCCGAGCGCATTTACCATACGATGAAGCGGGATGGGTTTCTGGAGACGTTTGAAAAGCTCGGCGGGACGGTCCTTTCCAACTCTTGCGGTCCTTGCATCGGGCAATGGAAGCGTGCGGATGGTGTGAAAGGGAAGGCCGATTCGATCGTCAGTTCTTTTAATCGTAACTTCCCTGGCCGAAACGACGGTATCAGCGAAACGTTATCGTTTCTAGCGAGCCCTGAGGTAGTGACGGCCTACGCCATTACCGGCGACTTAGGTTTTGATCCGGTCAATCAGACGCTCAAGGGTGCAGACGGAAAGGAGTTCAAGTTCCAGCCGCCGCAAGGCGAAGAACTGCCTGCCAAGGGTTTTGCCAAAGGGGAAGAAGGTTTTGTGGCCCCAGCCGAAAATGGCGAGGGGTTGACGGTCGATATCCCACCCACCAGTGAACGATTGCAGCTTTTGAAACCATTTCCGTGCTGGGATGGGAAAGACTTCGAGAAGTTGCCGCTCTTGATCAAAACCAAGGGCAAGACCACAACCGATCACATTTCTCCGGCTGGGCCCTGGCTCAAGTTCCGTGGGCACCTCGACAAGATCAGTGACAACATGTTCCTGGGTGCAAACAGTGCATTTACCTCGGAGCCGGGCAAAGGGACAAACGTTCTCACGGGCGAGACCAATCTCACGATCGCCCAGATCGCGCGTGCCTACAAGGCGCAAGGAATTGGTTCGGTAGTCGTGGGTGACGAGAATTATGGCGAAGGCAGCAGCCGAGAGCATGCTGCCATGTCTCCGCGTTTCTTGAATGTGAAGGTCGTGATCACGAAAAGCTTTGCTCGGATCCATGAGACCAATTTGAAGAAGCAGGGCATTTTGGCGTTGACGTTTGCCGATCCTACGGACTACGAGAAGATCGAACAGCAAGATCGCATTAGCGTGACGGGTTTGAATAATCTCACACCCGGCAAGCCCGTGCAGGTCACGATTCACAAGCCGGATGGAAAGGCGTTCACCATCCAGACGAACCACAGTATTACTGAACAGCAGATCGCGTGGTTTAAGGCGGGTTCCGCGTTGAACGCCCTGAACTAATCATGGGGGATAAGAGGGAGAATCATGACTACGAAAGCCGATAAGATCATATATACCAAGACAGATGAAGCGCCGATGTTTGCGACCTATTCGCTCTTGCCGATCATCAATGCTTTCAGCAAGGCAGCTGGGGTCTCGGTGGAACTGCGGGATATCTCGCTGGCTGGGCGTATTCTCGCTGTGTTTCCAGAATATCTGACGCCTGAGCAGAAACAACCGGATGCTCTGTCTGAATTGGGTGAGCTGGCGAAGAAGCCGGAGGCCAATATCATCAAGTTGCCCAATATCAGTGCCTCGCTGCCGCAGATGCAGGCAGCCATTAAGGAACTGCAGAGCCAGGGCTATAAGCTGCCTGAATATCCTGAAAATCCGAAGGATGACAAAGAAAAGGACATCAAGTCCCGTTATGACAAAGTCAAAGGCAGCGCTGTCAATCCCGTGTTGCGTGAAGGCAACTCAGACCGGCGTGCGCCGCTTTCTGTAAAAGCTCATACCAGAAAGCATCCGCATAAAATGGGTGCCTGGAGTCCAGACTCAAAGTCCCATGTCAGCCATATGAAGGGTGGCGATTTCTTCTCGAATGAAAAGTCGCTGACCACGACCGCTGCGACCGATGCGCGGATCGAGTTCGTCGGGCAGGATGGTAAAACCACTGTTCTGAAGCCGAAAGTAGCCTTGCAGGCAGGCGAAGTTGTCGACGCGACCTTCATGAGCGTAAAGGCTTTGCGTACATTCCTCGAAGAACAAATTCAGGATTCGGCCAAGCAGGGTGTGTTGTTCTCGCTTCACATGAAAGCGACGATGATGAAGGTCTCCGATCCCAAGATCTTCGGTCATGCGGTAACGGTTTTCTACAAGGATGTGTTTGCGAAGCACGGCGAGACGCTGAAGAAGCTGGGTGTCGATCCGGACAACGGGATCGGCGACCTCTACGCTAAAATCAAGGCATTGCCGGAAGATCAGCGCAAGGCAATCGAAGCAGACATTCAGGCGGTGTACAAGCAGCGTCCGCCGATGGCGATGGTGAATTCCGACAAGGGGATCACCAACCTCCATGTGCCGAGCGACATCATCATCGATGCCTCCATGCCCCCGGTCATTCGTGACAGCGGCAAGATGTGGGGGCCGGACGGCAAGCTGGCGGATACCAAGTGCGTGATTCCCGATGCCAGCTATGCGCCGGTCTATCGCGAAGTGATCGATTTCTGCAAGAAGCACGGTGCGCTCGATCCGAAGACGATGGGCAGCGTGCCCAACGTCGGCCTTATGGCGCAGGCGGCGGAAGAGTACGGATCACATGACAAGACCTTCAAGGCGCCCGGTAACGGCACAATCCGTGTGGTGGATGCCTCGGGAAAAAGCCTGCTTGAGCACAAAGTCGAAGAAGGTGACATTTGGCGTATGTGCCAAGTGAAGGATGCGCCGATCCGTGACTGGGTCAAGCTAGCAGTGACGCGAGCACGGGCGACCGGCGCTCCGACAATTTTCTGGTTGAACAAAGACCGGGCGCATGACGCGCAGTTGATCACAAAGGTGAATCAGTATTTGAAAGAACACGATACCAATGGGCTCGATATTCGGATCATGACGCCAGCGGATGCGACGCGCTTCTCGCTGGAGCGGATCAAGGAAGGTAAGGACACGATCTCCGTAACCGGAAACGTGTTGCGCGACTATCTGACCGACCTCTTTCCGATTCTTGAAATCGGAACCAGTGCCAAGATGCTCTCGATTGTGCCGTTGCTCAACGGCGGCGGTCTTTTCGAAACCGGTGCGGGAGGTTCCGCGCCGAAGCACGTGCAGCAGTTCCAGGAAGAGGGCTATCTGCGGTGGGATTCGCTCGGTGAATTCCTGGCGCTGGCAGCCTCGCTGGAGCATCTAGCCAAAGTGGCCAACAATCCCGCGGCGAAAATGCTGGCGGATACCCTTGATCAAGCCAATGCCAAATTCCTGGAGAGCAATAAATCGCCGGCGCGCAAAGTCGGAGAAATCGACAACCGCGGCAGCCATTTCTATCTGGCGTTGTATTGGGCGCAGGCCCTGGCACAGCAGACGCAAGACAAGAATTTGGCGGCGCGTTTCGCCAAGGTTGCAAAAGAAATGGCGGACAATGAAGCCAAGATAGCTGGGGAGTTGATTGCAGCTCAGGGTAAGCCGGTTGATACCGGTGGCTACTATCATCCCAATGACGCGAAGTCCACGAAGGCGATGCGCCCGAGTGCCACGCTGAATGCTATCATCGACGCGATTGCCTGACGGCATGTGATTTGATCAGGCGCTAGGCGCAAGGAGGATTGCTTCCTCCTTGCGCCTCACCTTTCACGCTGCACGAGAGAACCATGGCACAAGAAGATACTAATGTGATCGATCAGCCGGAAGTCCTGCGTCACAAAATGGTGACGATAGAAATTTCTGGCAAGAAGTATGAAGTGCCGGAAGGTATCACCGTGATTAAGGCCCTGTGGCATACCGGACAAGAGGTAGTGCGAGGCGCCGGTTGTCTCGGTGGATTCTGTGGAGCCTGTGCGACGTATTATCGAACGAAAGATGATCCGAAGGTCCGCACGTGTTTGGCCTGCCAGATGGCGGTTGAAGATGGCATGTCTTTTACCATCATGCCTCCGTTCCCTGCGCGTAAAGCCCTGTACGACATCCAGTCACTCAAAGATCCTAAGCAGGACCTCTTTAATCTGTATCCGGAAGCGCCGCTCTGCCGCAACTGCAATGCCTGCACGGAAGCCTGTCCCCAGAAAATCGACGTCCGCGAAGGTGTGTGGAAAGCCGTCTTTGGTGACTTCAAAAGTGTGTCGGAAATGTTCATGGATTGTGTGATGTGCGGGATGTGCACGCCGGTGTGTATTGCCGACATTGCCCCCAACTTGGTGGCCCTATATGTGAGCCGAGCGCAGGGAGCCCACTTTACCGAGAAGCCACAAGGCCTCGATCTCCGTATCAAAGAAATTCAGGATGGCCGATTCAACGACGAGTGGAAGAAGGTGCTCGCGATGAATGAGCAGGAGTTGGCCGATCACTGCGCGACAGTGAAGTAATGCATTGTGCCGTCAGCCGGTTCCGAGCGAATACGTCAGGGGACCGAGCTCCGCGCTGAAAGCGAAATCATGGATATTCACGCACTCCAGCAGATTGTTCATCAAACCCGCGATGCTCGTCGCCAACAGACCATTCCGAAGTTTTCTCCTAGCGATCGCGACCAGCTCATTCACAAGTATCATCCGGATTATCGAGCCAGTGCCTATCGGCCAATTCGCTTCGGCCCAAATGCCGACGACAAAACGGTTGTCGAATTAGCGGCCTTACTTGAGGGCGATAGCTCGATTCCTGCGAATATCGATCTGACCCCGCAGTACACGACCGATGTTTTAGTTATTGGCGGAGGGGGGGCAGGTTGTGCTGCCGCGCTTCATGCCCATGGAACAGGCGCCAAGGTTATCCTCGCCACCAAGTTACGGCTAGGTGACTCCAATAGCGTGATGGCTCAGGGCGGCATGCAAATTTCCGTCGCCCCGGAAGACTCTCCGGTCACCCACTTCCTTGACACTCTGAAGGGTGGCCACATGCAAAACGACCATGATTTGCTCAAAGTCATGGTTGAGGAAGGTCCGTCGATCGCGAAGTGGCTGATCGAACTGGGTGTGCTTTTTGATCGGCAGGCAGACGGTAATTTGCATGTAAAGAAGGGGGGAGGTAGTTCGAAGCCGCGCCTTCTTACCTGCTCGGACTATACCGGCCTGGAGATTATGCGCGTCCTGAAGGACGAAGTGCTGAATCAGAAGATTCAACTTCTGGAGTTCTGCGCGGCGGTGGAATTGCTGAGTGATGAAAATGGTCAGTGTACAGGAGCGATTTTTAAGGATCTCGACAATCATCGCCATGTCGTTGTGGCAGCCAAGTCGGTGATTCTTGCCACCGGTGGCATCGGTCGCCTGCACATTCAGGGTTTTCCCACGAGCAATCACTACGGCGCCACCGGAGACGGTTTATGCCTTTCGTATCGAATGGGCGCGAAGTTGGATCACATTGATACTTTTCAGTACCATCCCTCCGGGGCAGTGTATCCGGAGCAGTTGATTGGCGCCCTCGTTACCGAAGGTATCAGATCAGAGGGTGGCCATCTGGTGAACGCAAAAGGCGAGCGGTTTGTGAACGAGCTTGATACCCGTGACGTCGTGTCCTCTTCCATCATTCGTGAGTGTGAGGAAGGTCGAGGCATTCGTACGATGTCAGGTCGGGTCGGAGTGTGGCTGGATACCCCTTTGCTCGATGCGGAACATGGGCCTGGAACGGTAGAGAAGCATTTTCCTGCGATGATGATGCAATTTGAACGATTCGGCATCGATATCAGCAAGGACCCGGTGCTCATCTATCCGACCTTGCACTACCAGAACGGCGGGGTGAAAATCGATGCGAATTCAGAGACTAACGTCAAGAATCTGTTTGTAGCAGGTGAGGCATCGGGAGGGTTGCATGGGCGAAATCGCTTGATGGGCAATTCGTTGCTCGATCTGATGGTTTTCGGCAAACGTTCAGGCCTAACGGCCGCCTCGCGAGCCGGCTCCATGCCACAAGGCAAACTCACGGTCAATCACTTGCAGCGGTTCCGGGCCGAGGCTAAAAAGCACGGCAGTTCCAGCGGCGTGATCTCTCCGATGATTCTTCCCGCCTATACACGCAAAGAACCAGAACGTACTGTGAACAAGTGATGGTGGGGATGGCCAAGGAGGCTACACCGGGATTGTATGCGCTACGTTATTTGTCATGAGCCATTAGCTCTTATGAGGATTCAATGAACGTTCATGAGTTTCAGGCCAAGCAGTTATTTGCACAGTTCGGGGTCCCGGTGCCACGCGGAAAAGAAATTACTTCGCCCGAGGGAGCGACGGCTTGGGCGAACGAACTGAACACCCCGGTCTTTGTTGTAAAGGCACAAATTCATGCGGGCGGACGGGGTAAAGCCGGTGGGGTGAAGATCACGAAGGACAAGGCGGCCGTTGCCGGCTTCGCAAAGGAGCTGATCGGCAAGACTCTGATCACGCACCAGACCGGGCCCAAGGGACGAACGGTCCATCGGTTGCTCCTTGAGGAAGGCGCGAACATTGCCAAAGAACTCTATCTCAGTATCCTGGTAGATCGAGACACTGGTTGGCCCACCTTTATTGCCAGCACAGAAGGTGGCATGGAAATCGAAGAGGTGGCCGAGAAGACTCCAGAGAAGATCATCAAGGAAGCAATTGATCCGGCCGTAGGATTCCAAGGACACAATGGGCGCAACGTGGCCTTCGCCTTGGGACTTCAGGTTATGGAACCGGCCGTCATCAATCCGTTTGTGCAGATGCTGGGCAATCTCTATCGCCTGTTCATGGAGAAGCACGCAGCTCTTGTGGAAATCAACCCGCTGATCATCACCAAGGAAAAGACGCTCGTCGCGCTGGACGGAAAAGTGTCTTTCGATGACAGCGGTCTCTTTAAGCACGAAGACGTTCAGAAGATGCGCGATCTCAATGAAGAGGATCCGCTGGAAATCGAAGCGACGGCCAACAATCTGAACTATGTAAAGCTTGATGGCAATATCGGCTGCATGGTGAATGGCGCCGGACTCGCGATGGCTACCATGGATGTCATTAAGCTGGCGGGTAGTGAGCCGGCAAACTTTCTGGATGTCGGCGGCGGCGCAACAAAAGATACGGTGGCGGCGGGTTTTCGGATTTTGCTCAAGGACCCGAACGTTAAGGGTATTTTCATCAACATCTTTGGGGGCATTGTGCGGTGCGAGCGAATCGCGCACGGTGTGATCGAAGCGGCCAAGGAAGTGAAGATCACGGTGCCGCTGGTCGTGCGTCTCCAAGGCACAAATGCGGACGAGGGGCGTAAATTGTTGTCAGCGTCCGGCCTGAAAGTGGAGGTCGCCGACGACCTGTGGGAAGCGGCGCAGAAAATCGTGAAGCTGACCGGCAAGGCGGCGTAAAGGAGAAGACCGTGAGCATTCTCGTCAATAAGAATACGCGAGTGGTGGTACAAGGGATCACAGGGAAGGAAGGATCCTTCCACGCGACGCAGTGCAAAGCCTACGGGACGAAAATGGTCGCCGGGGTGACGCCGGGTAAAGCCGGACAGGAAGTCGAGGGCATTCCCGTCTTTAACACCGTGGCCGATGCTGTAAAAAAGACTGAGTGTGATACCTCGCTGATTTTTGTGCCGCCCCCATTCTGTGCGGACGCCATTCTGGAAGCCGCTGACGCAGGTGTGAAGCTGATCATCTGTATCACCGAAGGTATTCCGGTCAACGATATGGTAAAGGTGAAGCGGGCCTTGCATGGTCGCGATGTCCGCCTGATTGGTCCGAACTGCCCTGGGGTCATTACGGTCGATGAAGCCAAAATTGGTATTATGCCGGGTTTCATTCACAAGCGCGGGGTAGTGGGCGTCGTCTCTCGCAGTGGCACCTTGACTTACGAGGCAGTGCATCAACTTTCCACGCTGGGCCTTGGTGAGACGACGTGTGTCGGCATTGGTGGAGATCCGGTCAACGGTACGGGTTTCGTTGATGTGTTGCCGCTGTTCGAGAAGGACCCTGAAACTCAGGCCGTGGTCATGATTGGTGAAATCGGCGGCGATGCGGAAGAGAAAGCTGCTGAATACATTAAGAAGCACGTCAAGAAGCCGGTGATCAGTTTCATTGCCGGGATTACCGCCCCTCCTGGCCGACGCATGGGCCACGCAGGAGCGATCATTTCAGGCGGCAAGGGAACGGCGACGGAGAAGATGAAGGCGCTTGAATCCGCAGGGGTTCGCGTGGTGAAGAATCCGGCCGAGATCGGCCATGCCGTAAAAGCGGCGCTTGGTCGCTAGTTAGTCATAGGCACGCAGTGCAAGGAGGGCGTCGGAATCCATCCGACGCCCTCTTTATTTTTAGGAAATGAATGTCTCATGCCGAATGGGATGAATGTCGTGCTCGGAATGAGTGCCAGAATCTTCCCTTTTTCCCTCGCGCCAGACGTGGTACTGTAGGGGCGCCCACTGGGAGACGAATGGCCCTAGGGAATTCGCCTGTTCGAGTAGTATTGAGGGTTTTCCAGCAGGCGAAACTGTCAGGCTAGGGCTTCGTACTGTTCCTATGAAAGGACGTCACTATGCTCGTGTTTCTTATACATGTGCGTGATCCCCAGTTTTATGCCCTTCCAGCAAAGACACGAGCCAAGAATGGGCGTATTCGGGTGATGGGATTTCCTCCCATCGGCATCATGTCTCTGTCCTCGGTTTTAAAGCGGGCGGGGCATGAATGTGTCATGTTTGATCAGGCACATCCGGAGACGCCGAATGAATTTATCATTGAGGAAATCAAGCGACGGAAACCAGCCCTCGTCGGGTTGAGTTTTCTTAGTACGACCAGCTACCCCTATGCGAAAATTCTTGCAAGACAAATTCGGGCTGCTGATACCACGGTAAAACTGGCATTTGGGGGTGTGTTTGCCAGCCTCAACGCCGGCCTGGTGAAGCTGCAATGTCCGGAGGTCGATTTTGTCTGCCGGGGAGACGGGGAGCAGTTGCTCTTGGATCTGCTTGAACGCATGGATGATCCGCAGGATGTGGGTGGCCTGACCTGGTCGAAGGATGGCAAGGTCATCAACAATCCCAACCGGGTCATGGAACGTCACCTGGACCAGTGGCCCTTTCCAGATCGGGAAAGTTTGGAATTGGACTTTGTCGAGTCTATGCCGTTGGATGTGCCTGCGGTGTTATCCATGGAACGGTTTACGACCATGCAGACATCGCGAGGATGCCCATGGCCCTGCGTGTTTTGCGATATTCCGATCTTTAATGAAGGTAAATGGCGCGCGCGTAGCGCACAGCACGTTGTCGACGAGCTGAAATATCTGGAGCAGAACGGTTATGGATCGGTCTACTTCGTGGACGATCACTTCCTCCTCCAACCAAAACGAATCGATGCGATCTGCAAGGGCATCATTGATGCCAGACTCTCTATTCAATGGGGAATTGAAGGCCGGGTAGATTCGGTGGCACAGCATCTCTTCCCTGCCATGGCCAAAGCGCATTGCCGAACGGTGATGTTTGGTATTGAAAGCGGCAGTCAGAAGATCCTGGATCGTTTGCAGAAAGAACAAACACTGGCAGAGGTTGAGACGGCGGTGAGAAACGCCAAGAAGGCCGGTATCGAAATTGTTCACGGCTTCTTTACCGTGGGCAATCCTGACGAGACAGTGGAGGACATGGAGAAGACCTTCGACTTCGCATCCAAGCTGCCATTGGATACATTCGGATTCAATCGACTCTGCGTCTACCGGGGAACCCCGCTGTGGCAGGAATACATCAAGCGCGGATTAGTCAGCGATGCCAAGGATTGGTACAAATATTTCAAGTGTTCTGAGATCGATCCGACCTGTTTGCCAGGGGCGACCATTAATTCAGTGCGACAGGAGGGGCTCAAGAGGCTGTTCATTTATAAGCTCACCCGGTACCCGATTCAGACCTTCAAATTGTTGCGTCGCTTCTTGCGATATATGCCGTTCCGCGATGTGGCCTACCTTATCATCAAGCCCTTTCTGGGACAGAAGAAAGGCGCGACTAAGGCAGAGGTCCTCTCCCGCGCGGTTGAGCATTCCGAGATGAAGGACGCAGCGGCTCAACTCACTCAACTGAGCGACGAGTTGCTGCACAGCGTGTTGGAAGAATCGAAAGCCGAACGCCAGCGGATTCAGCAGGAAGCTGAAGGGGCTCGGGAGCTGCCTATGATTTCAACCAGGTAAGGGAGATGATTCCGTCAGTCGCAACAGTTGATCCGCCCAGATCCATGGCGATCCCTCATCTTCGTGTTTGCAGTATGCATAGCAATCCTTCCCGTTCGTTCTCGCTTTTCTGAAGTGCTTAGCCCACTGCTCCAGGTCTTTGTCCGCATAGCGACTGCGTCGGAGTCGGGCATACACGAAATCGGCTGTGTCACGATGCTCCGCTTGGCGATCATCCGTATCCACCGCCGCCCACGCGATACGAAAACGACACAAGAGATCTTCAATTGAAGCATGGCTCCAGCTGTCATGGCGGAATTCTATCGCCCAGTGGAATGTTGTGGGCAGAGAAGGTAAGAAATCGGCTAGCCGATCATTGTCTCGCGTAAAATTGGGAGGTAGTTGAATAAGGATCGGTCCCAACTTTCCTTTCGCAGCCAGGGGGCTCAGGTGCTCCAGCATGGTATGGAGGAATGGAACGGATTCAAGACGTAGCCGTTTCATGTGAGTGATCATGCGATGAGCTTTGACTGAAAACGTGAAGTCATCGGGTGTCTGTTCGATCCATTTCACTACCGACGACAAGGCGGGGAGCCTGTACCACACACCATCCAATTCCACGGTGTTGTAGTGGTTTGAGTAATAGGGCAGAAAATCAGACGGCTTGATCCCTGATGGATAAAAGCGATTCTTTCCCTGCCACGCCTTATATGAGTAGCCGGAGAGACCGATGCGAATGCGAGCCATAGGAAATTATCGGCAGCAAGGTAGATGGATATAAAGAGCGCGTGATCATCTCTGATGATAACGAAGACAAGTCATGAATGTGAAGCTGACCTCAAATCCAAACTGCTGTCGTGAGGCAAGTAGAAAGGGTAGAACTCCCGATTGCCGGTCTTCCCGAATGGGTCTCGTCGGTATCGAGTGAAGCTACGGTAATGGAGAGGTGTGTGTGGCGGGCGACGCTTCTGAAGAGAGGCAAGCGGCCGGTGCATGAATGCATCCGGCCGCTTGTCGTATAGGACTAGGTTCCCATTTCCCACGAAGCCAGGTATTTCACCTGCTCTTTGGTGAGCTTGTCGATCGAGACACCCATGCCGGCGAGTTTGAGCCGGGAGATTTCCTTATCGATATCAGCAGGTACCGGGTAAACTTTCTTTTCCAGTTTCTTGTAATTCTTCACAATGAATTCCGCACCAAGGGCTTGGTTCGCGAAGCTCATATCCATGACGCTGGAGGGGTGACCTTCAGCCGTGGCGAGGTTTACAAGGCGCCCCTCTCCCAGAAGGCTGACGCGACGGCCATTCTTCAAGGTGTACTGGTCTACTCCTGAGCGTACGGCAAGTTTTTTCTTGCTGAGTTTTTCCAGAGCAGGAATGTCCAGTTCGACGTTAAAGTGTCCGGAGTTGCATACGATCGCCCCGTCCTTCATAGCCGCGAAATGTTCGCCGCGAATGACCTTTAAATTGCCTGTAACGGTGACAAAAAAATCGCCGAGAGGAGCTGCTTCATCCATGGGCATGACACGGAATCCATCCATGACCGCTTCGAGGCCCTTGAGAGGATCGATTTCGGTCACGATGACGTTGGCACCCATGCCGCGCGCACGTGTAGCAATTCCGCGCCCGCACCAGCCGTAGCCAGCGACGACCAGTGTCGAGCCGCATACCAGCCGATTGGTGGCACGGACAATGCCGTCCATGGTGCTTTGGCCGGTCCCGTACCGGTTGTCGAACATGTGCTTCGTATCCGCATCATTCACGGAAATAACCGGGAACTTCAAAACCTTCTTTTCGGCCATGCTGCGAAGCCGAATGACGCCGGTGGTGGTTTCTTCGGTTCCGCCGATCACATGGCGAAGCAAGTCCTTCCGCTTCGAGTGCAAATGAGAGACAACATCGGCACCATCGTCCATCGAGAGGTGGGGTTTGTGGGCAATGGCTGATTCAATGTGCCGATAGTACGTCTTGTTGTCCTCTCCCTTGACGGCAAAGGTTGGAATTCCCTCATGCTTGACCAGGGCGGCTGCGACGTCGTCCTGGGTGCTCAAAGGATTGGATGCACAGAGGCGCACATCGGCTCCACCGGCTTTAAGCGTCTTCATGAGGTTGGCGGTTTCGGTCGTCACATGCAGGCAGGCGGTAGCGCGAATGCCCTTGAACGGTTGTTCCCGCTCGAACCGCTTCCGAATCAGCCGTAGGACCGGCATGGTTGCTTCGGCCCACTCAATCTTCAATTTGCCCTGATCTGCTAAGCCCATGTCTTTCACATCGTAATCCACTGGTTCCTCCTCCTGTGTCGTGCTCATGAACGGTGATGGTTGATATTCGATCGCAGAAAAAAGGGGCGGGCTTGCGACCCGCCCCCTCGGCTGGTGCCACGTGTGACGGGATCTTAGAGTCCCGCATCCTTCCGCAAGGCCTTGGCCTTATCGGTTTTTTCCCACGTGAACTCCGGTTCGTTACGACCAAAGTGCCCGTAGGCGGCGGTCTTCTTGAAGATAGGACGACGCAACTTCAGATGCTCGATGATCCCGCGAGGGGTCAATGCGAAATGCTTCCGGACCAACTTATCCAAGCTTTCGGGAGCCACCTTTTCCGTGTCCTTGGTATCAACTAATACCGAGACGGGATCAGCCACTCCGATCGCATAGGCCAGCTGCACTTCGCATTTTGACGCCAACCCGGCGGCGACGATGTTTTTGGCGATGTAGCGGGCCATGTAGGAGGCGGAGCGATCGACCTTGGAGGGATCCTTACCGGAGAAGGCGCCGCCGCCGTGGCTGCCGTGTCCACCGTACGTGTCGACGATGATCTTGCGGCCGGTCAGACCCGTATCGCCCATCGGGCCACCCACGACGAATCGGCCCGTCGGATTGATATGGTGTTTCACGCTGGTCGCATTGTACAGCCCTTTCGGCATGGACGGCTTGATGACGTGCTCCATCAGATCCCGCTCAATTTGCTTGTTGGTCACATCAGGGCTGTGTTGGGTAGAGACAACGATGGTGTCGATACGGAAGGGCTTGCCATCCTTATATTCGACTGTCACCTGGGATTTGCCGTCGGGCCGAACCCACTTCAAGATTTTCTTTTTCCGTACCTCGGCCAGACGTTTGGTCAGGCGGTGGGCCAGAACGATCGGCATCGGCATGAGCTCAGTCGTTTCGTTGGTCGCATACCCGAACATCAGTCCCTGGTCGCCGGCCCCGCCGGAATCCACGCCCATGGCGATATCACCAGACTGTTGGTGGATGGAGGTCAGCACCGAGCAGGTGTTGGAGTCGAATCCCCAAGAGGCATCCGTATAACCGACATCCTTAATCACCTCACGAATGATGTCGGGAATTTCGACGTAGGCTTTTGTGGAAATTTCGCCGGCAACGAAGGCAATGCCGGTCGTGAGGATGGTTTCGCACGCCACTCTCGAGAGCTTGTCTTGCGCGATGATGGCATCTAGAATTCCATCTGAAATTTGATCAGCGATTTTGTCCGGGTGCCCTTCGGTGACCGACTCAGACGTAAACAGATAGTTATGTCTCATTGTTCCCCCTGGAAGTGAAGTGATTCGAGAATGCGGCGGTTAGAGTTAGGCGGTACGACGACTGAACGTGGAAGATTCTACGCTTGCAATGATCAGACAACCCCGCAAAAAAGCTAAGGCAATAGTAGCTGACCAGGCTGTTTTTGTCTACCGTTCTGACGGAATTGATGGTGTCTTTTACGAGACCAGCGTCTTGCTTGACAGCCCTTTGAGACGACTTGTAAGATAGCTTACTTTTCGCGCATTTGGAACATTTTTCATCATAAACGCTCTGCCCCGGCAACTCCAACCTCGTGGTATCGGCCTGCATTGGCGCAGGATCCCACACGCAGCTCGTCATTAGATATGATGATGGGGTCTGTATGACGGCCAGGTCGAAGCAGCTAGGTGTGTTAATTCATGAACGATAAACCCGACGCAGCATCCGAGGTGAGCGCATCCGGTCCTTCCACGTCCGGGCTGGGCTGGGATGAGTTTTCGCGCGAGGTGGTAGACTTTTTCGCCTCAATTAAGCTGGCCATGTTTTTGTTTATTGTCCTGGCCATGACCGCCACGATTGGCACGGTGATCCAGCAGGGCGAGCGGCCAGAAACCTATGTCCAGGAGTACGGCGAAGAGGCGTACCGCTGGTTCCTTCGCCTAGGCTTTACGGATGTGTATCACACCTGGTGGTTTACCGGGCTGCTCGGGCTGCTCTGCGTGAACTCGCTGACCTGCTTTCATAAGCGCTTTCCCAGCGTGTGGCGCTCCATGCGTCAGGATAAAGTCAGTGTGTCCCTGGCCTTTATCCAGGGGATGAAGCAACAGACCGCGCTGACGCTCAACCAATCCAAGGAAGTTGTCGCGGAGTCGCTGGTGAGGCTGTTTGCAGAGAAAGGCTACAAGGTGCTGGCGAAAAGCGATCCCGGCGAAGTCACGGTCTATGCCACGAAAGGGATTATGGGCCGCGTTGGTGCGCACGTCGCCCACCTCAGTGCGACGGTCATCGTGCTGGGAGGCCTGCTCGGCAGTTATTACGGATTTTCTGAGTTCGGCGTCTGTCTTGAGGGGCAGACCTACCATATCCCCAGGGGCAACTTTGACCTTCGGGTGGACAAGTTCTGGATCGACTACCATGAAAATGGCTCAGTCAAATCCTACAACAGCACGCTGACGGTGATCGATCAGGGCGCACCGACTATGACGAAGACGATCACCGTCAATGATCCGTTGGTCTACAAGGGTATCTGGTTTTACCAGTCCAGTTATGGTGATGCGTGGGACCAGATTGAGGCGGCGCGGATCAACATCAAGGACAAGGCGTCGGACAAGGTCGTTGCGACGGTTGATTTGGAGTGGAACAAGGAAAAAGCGGTCGATGGCCTGCCGTTAAAGATGAAGATGACCGATTTTGTGGCTGACTTTGCGTTTAATTCGACGGAGAAGAAGGTCTTTTCCAAAACCGCCGAGCATGCCAATCCTGCCATTCGTCTGGCGGTCGACGAACGCAACACCGTGCAATCCACGCCCTGGGTGTTTTATCATTACCCTGACCTGTTTGAGATCAAGGACTCGGCGTATCAGTTCGAATTTATCGGATATCAACCGAAGAAATTCACCGGTCTCCAGATTGCCAGAAATCCGGGCATCATGATGGTGTGGATCGGGTGTACGATGTTGGTGGTGGGGATGACGCTGTCGTCGCTCATCTATCACCGGCGGCTGTGGGCGAAGATCCTGCCCGGTGAATCCGGTGTTACGTTGCATCTCGGCGGAACTACGCACAAAAGTCAGATCGACTTTCAAAAAGAATTCAAGAAATTGACGGAGAAGATTCAAGCCAAGACCTCATCCTGAAGCCCGATGCAGTGTCGCTGTGTGAAATTTCCAGTAAGCCGGCACTGCACGCTACGATAGACGGAGGCCCGTATGATGCGATCATTGTTTCTTTTCGATATGACGTTCTGGCTCTACCTGGCAGCGTTGGGCCTCTACGTGGCCTATCTGTTCGCGAAACGTCCTGCCATGCAGATGGCTCCGGCCGGACATCCCATCGATAACCTTGAAGATCGGGATGGCGCCTGGGCCACCCAGTTGGGTCAGGTCGCAACCCTGGTGACCGTCTTCGGATGGGTGCTGAATACCCTGGCCTTGACGACTCGGGCGTTCGAGCGGATGGAGCATTCCGGGACATTCGCCCCCTGGTCGAATCAGTTCGAAGCCATGGCGTATGTGTCCTGGGCGATCATTCTCGGTTATGTACTCCTGGAGTTCCGGTACAGGATCAAGGCGGTCGGGGCCTTTGTGGTGGGAATCGGCTTCATCGCGATGGGCGCGGCGTCGCTCCTGCCCTACCGATATCAGACGGCGGAACCGCTTGTGCCCGCGTTGAACAGCTACTGGATTTACATCCATGTGTCCGTCACCCTGACCAGTTACGCGGCATTTGCCATGGCCGGCGGATTGGGGCTGATGTACCTCTTCAAGGAGCGGGCGGTGAACCGGGGCAGCCAGTCCCGTTTTTATGCGGCATTCCCCGACCTCGAAACGATCGACGAACTCGGGTACAAGGCGATTATGCTGGGCTTCCCACTGCTGGCCTTTGGCATCATTCTCGGAGCCATGTGGGCCAACTATGCCTGGGGAGGCTATTGGAGTTGGGACCCAAAAGAAACCTGGTCGTTGATCGTCTGGCTGATCTATGGCGCTTATATCCATGCCCGCATGACGCGGGGGTGGGAAGGCCATAAGGCCGCGATTTACGCGATCTTCGGGTTTTTGATGGTGATCTTCTGCTTCTGGGGAGTGAACTTTTTGCTCTCTGGTCTGCATGCCTACGCGTAGACCATGAGTGATCACGTAAATAAGAGTTCAACCGGCGCTGCCGTGCGAAGTGGTCCTTCTCGAACGGTGGTTGTGCTCGCTGCTGCGGCCATCCTTGGCGTGATGTTCCTTGTCGTGTGGCTGCAAAGCTCCAAGTACGAGCCGCTGGTTGTCGGAAAAGAGGCGCCGGATTTTCAATTGCCTGACCTCAACGACAAGCAGTTGCGGCTATCTGACTATCGCGGCAAAGTGGTTTTTTTGAATTTCTGGGCCACCTGGTGCAAGCCCTGTCGAGAAGAAATGCCTTCTATGGAAGTGCTGTATAAGAATTTTGAAAAAGACGGGTTGGTCATTCTCGCGGTCAGCATCGATCGGGTGACGACGAAGAAAGAAATCCCGCCCTTCGTCAAGGGCCTGAATCTCACCTTTCCCGTGCTGGTCGATTCCTGGGGGCAGACGGACAAACGCTACAAGCTGATGGGGGTTCCTGAAACCTATATCATCGATCAGCAAGGCGTTTTGCGCGAAAAAGTGATCGGACCTCGGGATTGGACGCGATTGGACAATCTCAAAGTGCTCACGCAATTACTCAAGCCTGCCGAGAAAGCCGCGCATGTGGCCTCTCCCCAGGCGGCACCGGCTTTGTGACTGTGATGCTGAATCGCTGGTCGATCCTCTCCATGATCGGTGTCGGTGTAGTGATTGGCGGAATTATTCTTGCCGATGCCCGCGGGGCGTCATCGATTTCAGATCCTGCTCTTCTTGTGGTGGCTAATCGTGCGCCGCAGGTTGACGAGGAGGCACCGAACTTTCTTCTCAAAGATTCCGAGGGATTCAATGTCACTCTGGATCAGTTTCGCGGGAAAGTCGTGCTCCTGAATTTCTGGGCCACTTGGTGTGGGCCCTGTAAAATCGAGATGCCGGCGATGGAGCGATTGTATCGATCGTTCAGCCGTAAGGAGTTTGAGATTCTGGCGGTCTCAACTGATGCCCAGGGTACGGCGGTGACTCGCCCATTTCAGCAGGAAGTCGGCTTCACATTTCCTGTGCTCCATGACGCCGATTTCAGGATCGGACTGCAGTATGGTGCCCGCCAGTTACCAATGACATTCCTGATCGATCGGAAGGGCATTATTCGTAATCGGATTCCCGGTGCCCGCGACTGGAGCGCCCCGGCCGGGAAACGCCTGGTCGAAGCGCTCTTGCAGGGGTCCTAGCATGACCGACTCGGTGCAATCGATTTCATTGGTCGCCGCGTTTTCAGCCGGCCTGCTCTCGTTTGTCTCGCCCTGCGTATTGCCTCTGGTTCCGTCCTATATTTCCTACATCACCGGTCTTTCAATCGAACAGCTGACCGACGTGTCCGAACGCAGCCGCTTTCGCAAGGCGATCATTTTGAATTCCCTGCTGTTCATCGCGGGTTTTTCAACGGTGTTTGTGGCATTCGGTGCCTCGGCGAGCCTGTTGGGTCAGGCTCTGATTACCTATCAGGAACATCTGCGACGGTTCGGGGGAATTGTCGTAATTGTGTTCGGTCTATACCTCCTGGGTATTTTGAACCTGAATTTCTTGAAAATGGAGCACCGCTATCAGTTTCGGAACCGCCCGGCCGGATTCCTCGGTTCTTTCTTAATTGGGATCGCATTTGCGGCTGGATGGACGCCTTGCGTAGGGCCTGTTCTGGGGACGATTCTGCTCTATGCCAGCACGACCGAATCGATGTTCAGTGGAGTGGTCTTGCTCACGTTCTACTCCTTGGGATTAGCTCTACCGTTGTTTCTTACGGCCCTCGGCGTGGATCGATTCCTCAGTTATTTTAAAGAAGTACGCGCCTACCTCTGGGGGGTCTCAACGGTGAGCGGAGTGCTGCTCATTATCGTGGGCGTGATGATTTATGCGAATTCGCTAACCATGATCACGAGTTTTCTCGAACGATACGGGATTGGCTGGTACCTCGGGCAATAATCAGGATCTCTGCTCCTTCCCCGTCTCGCGCTTCCCGAACGTCCACGCAGCAACCATTCGCTACTTCGGCAGGCCGGCCTGTTGCGGAGTAGGACTTTCTACAATCGGTGCATGTGACATGGCTGGTGGGCAGGTACACACAACGTATGATGTGATCATCGTCGGAACTGGCCCGGCCGGGTCGACCGCTGCCGCGGCCCTCAGTCGCGGCGGTTTGGCAGTGCTCGGCTTGGATAAGGAGACGCATCCCCGGTACAAGGTCTGCGGTGGCGGGTTGTCGGCGCGCATTGAGCAGGTGTTAGACCCCGGGTTTCAATCGGTGGTCGAGCAGTCTGTGAATGGCGTGCAATTCGTCTATCGCGGGCAAGATCCGCTGTTGATTCAATCAGCCCAGCCGATTGCCTATATGGTCATGCGGGATCGTTTTGACCACTATCTTGTTCAAGAAGCCATCGATGCTGGAGCCGAAATCCGAACCGGCGACGGAGTGCGTGAGATCAAGCAGGACTCCGGTGGCGTCGAAGTTGCGACCGGGACTGGGCGGTATCGCGGTAAAATCGTCATCGGCGCTGACGGTGCCAATAGTCTGGTTGCCCGGCAGCTGTTTCCAGACAGATCCCAGTTTCGCGCTCCGGCGCTTGAGAGCGAAGTATTCATCGAAGATGGCCGGCATTATCCCGGCGCCACAACGATTCTTGTGGATGTAGGCGCAGCGCGACAGGGGTACGGATGGATCTTTCCCAAGCGGGAGTGCCTGTCCGTGGGAGTTGGAGAGTTTCGTCGCAAAACGACGAGCCTGCGCTCGACCTTTGACCGTTTCGTCAAAGAAGAGCAAGGCCTGACCGGCTGGACCGTGCCGCGCCCGGTGGGGCACCCAATTCCTGCCTATGCAGAGCCTGAAGGGCAGCAAGCCGACGAACGCGCTTCACGGTTTGTCGTTGGTCGCGCGGTGCTGGTCGGTGATGCAGGCCATTTGGTCGACCCGTTGTTCGGGGAGGGAATCTATTACGCGGTTCGTTCAGGACAACTGGTAGCCCGTGCGATTCTGGCGCACAAAGACGACCACTGCCTGTCGCTGGCCGCCTATGAGACGGCGCTGGAACAGGAGATTCTGCCGGACTTTCGGGTGACAGCGAGGATTGCCCGTGTCATCTATGCCTTCCCTCGCCTCGGGTTTAAACTGCTGCGCCGCTACCAGGATGTGGTGCAGGATTATTTCGAAGTCCTACAAGGGCGCATCACCGCCCAGCAGTTTCTGCCTAACGCGAAGAAACGCCTCAAGGCATCGGTCAACGACCTCCTCCTCGAAGCACTCCATTTGCGATGAATAGGTTGGTTGCAGTCTGCGTGCGTCAGCACCAGGCCCCAAGTCGGCACGAGACAAACGGCTGGGTCAGAGAGACACTCGGAGTGCGCTTCAGATCAGGTACGGCCGCTGAAGCGGGTGCGGTCAGGCGTGCCGGGGGAACTGAAGCGGCAAGCAGCGTGTTGGATGGTTGAGTGTTTGGTGCCGGCGCTTCCTTGCTGGCTGCGATTGTCGTAGGCGGTGATTTTTTCTCCAGCTTGGTCAGCAGACGGCGGCCGCTTCCGGCGACCTCGCTGTTCGGGTATTTTTCAGCCAACAGCTGAAGCTTTTCGGTCGCCCAATCGTTAGCCCCGAGTTCCTGATAGGTCAGGGCCAGATAGTACAAGGCTTCTGGCGCCACTTTCTTGTCCGGATAGTCTTTGATGATGAGATCAAACCGGTGGGCAGCCGCCAGGTAGGACGAGCGGCGATAATAGAATTGCCCGACAAACAAATGCGTCTGGGCGAGCCAATCATGGCAATCGGCCAGACGTTGAAGCGCTTGGGCTTCATATTTGCTGCCGGGAAAGTCCTTTCGCAGCTTTTCGAATGCGGTGATGGCTTTCTGGATCGGTTCCGGGTCGCGGTCGATCGATTTTCCCATTCTGAGATGGCTTTCAGCCAAACGGAACTGTGCATACACGGCCAACTGATGGGCCCGATGCAGTTCCAAGAAATGCTGGTATTCAACGATCGCTTCAGCGAACTCTTCCTTGTCGAAGAAGGCCTCGCCGCGTTTCATGATGACGTTGGGGTCGTAGTTCTTTTCAATAGTGTCGCCCAGGAAGATTTGCTCGTCGGTGCCGCTCACGGGTTTGCCTTGGGCCGTGGTTTTCGGTTTGCTTGAGCATCCGCCCGCAAAGCAGAGCAATCCCACCATAACGGTAAAGCGCACACACCAACCCATTGAATGCCGGTGCATCCAGCGACTCCTTCAGGTACAGGAAACAGATTGTCGAGTGATCGTAACTATACAATTTTTCTAGCAGATCAAGGAATGAAAAGCAACGAATTCAAATTCCGGAGGTTGACCCTCCAGGAGCCGGGTCCTATAATCTCGCCGCACCTCGAAATGATAGTGCGGCACGTTGTGATCGACCATCCCAAAGATGCTCCAGTAGGGACCCCGTGAAGCGCAGTCGTATTGTCGGAACCGGTTCGTATGTGCCCCCTCGGGTTGTCGGCAATGAGGAGGTGGGGGCGCCGCTTGGCCTGCATCCCGATCAAATCATGGCCCTGACCGGGATCCGGACGAGGCACTGGGCGGAGCCGGGCCAGGCGTCCTCGGATCTCGCGCTGGTAGCTGGGCAGCGAGCCTGCGAAGCTGCCGGGCTGGCGCCCCGGTCGTTGGATGCTATTCTCGTGTCGACCACCTCGCCCGATAGCGCCTTTCCTTCCACGGCCTGCCATGTCCAGCGCGCACTGGGGGCCGGTCCGGTCACGGCATTTGACCTGTCTGCGTCTTGCTCGGGATTTCTGTATGGTTTGTCGATGGCGGATGCCATGATTCGAAGTGGTCAGATCCGCAACTGCCTCGTTATTGCCGCTGAGGTGAAGTCGTGTTCGCTCGATGCGATGGACAGGGAGACGGCTATGCTGTTCGGCGATGGCGCGGGCGCGGTGGTCGTCGTGCAGGAGGAGTCGGTGCAGCCGGATGCGGCCGGGATTTTGGGCGTACGCCTGTATGCTGAAGGCGCCGGGCATGGTCTCATCACGATCCCTGCAGGGGGATCGCGGAAGCCGGGTGGCCCGGAAACTGTTCGTGCGAAAGAGCACCTGCTTCACATGCGGGGGAGCGCCGTGTTTCGCGCCGCAGTGCGTCGTCTGGAGCAAGCGGTCGCAGCACTCCTGAAAGAATTCGGCTTCACGGTTGATGATGTGACTCGGGTGATCGCCCATCAGGCAAATGCACGGATTTTGGAACAGCTTCGTCGCCGCCTCGGGTTGTCGCAGGAGGCGGTGTACTCGGTGATTGAACGCTATGGCAATACCTCCTCGGCTTCGCTACCCATCGCATTGGATGACGCAGTGCGATCACAGCGGCTTGCGGCGGGAGATCTCGTGTTGTTGGGCGCATTCGGCGGGGGCTTAACCTGGGCCACAGGATTGGTGCGGTGGTAACCCCTCGCGGCTAGAAAGGACGTTATGTTCGGTCTCATACCTCGGGAAGAAGCGTTTTTCGATTTGTTCAAGAACGCAGCGCACAACATGATCGAGGGAAGTCGCCTTCTGAAGGACATGACGGAGGACTTCCGGAATCCGGTTGAGAAGGCGAAGCGCATCAAAGATGTCGAGCATGTGGGGGACGGTATTACCCATGAGATTGCCAGAAAGCTCAACCAGACATTCATTACGCCCATTGATCGGGAAGACATCCATGATCTGGCGAGCGCGCTCGACGACATTCTGGATGTGGTCGAAGCCATCGCGGACCGATTTGTCCTCTACAAGGTGGCGGCTCCCACGGAGTCGGCGATCCGGCTGGCGAATGTGCTGTATCAGGCTGCAGTTGAGGTCGGGGCCACGGTAGATTTGCTCGGCAAGTCCCACCAGGCGGTGACGGAGTGCAGCGTGCGGGTCAATAGCTTGGAAAATGAAGCCGACCGGATCTCTCGCGACGCCATCTCGTTGTTGTTTGAGAAGGAGACCGACCCGATCGCGGTCATCAAGTGGAAAGAGATCTACGAAAATTTTGAGGCAGGAACCGATCGGTGTGAAGATGTCGCGAACATTCTCGAGCGCATCGCCCTGAAGCACACGTGAGCGCCTCCCGCGTCTTCTTCGGTACTCATTCTGGCGACATTTCAAGGGTAGGAAGCAGCATTCATGGCTGAACTGAGCGGACTGTTGTTAGTGGTCGTGATCCTGGCGTTGCTCTTTGACTTTTCGAATGGTTGGCACGACAGCGCCAATGCCATTGCGACGGTGGTCTCAACCCGTGTGGTGAGTCCCTCCATCGCGGTCCTCGTCGCCGGCGGGCTGAATGTGGCCGGCGCGTTCATGTCGACGGCGGTTGCCAAGATGGTCGGCACCGGGATCGTGGACCCGCAATCGGTGACCCAGACCGTGGTGGCCTCGGCGCTTGCCGGCGCCATTGTATGGAATTTCATGACCCTCCTGCTGGGGCTGCCGACCAGCTCGTCCCATGCCCTCATCGGGGGCCTGGTGGGCGCCGCGCTGACTCATGGAGGAATGCAGGCCGTGAAATTTTCGGGGCTGCGGTCGGTCCTTGAGGCGATGATTTTGTCGCCCTTCTTCGGTTTCGCCATTGGGCTGGTGCTGATGGTGATCCTGAGTTGGGTGTTTTTCAGGGTGCCGCGCGCCCTGGCTCTGAGGTTATTCTCCCGCCTGCAACTCGTCTCTGCGAGTTTTATGGCGTTCAGTCACGGGGCGAACGATGCGCAGAAGGCCATGGGAATCATCACGTTGGCGCTCGTGTCGGCTGGTGTGATTCCCACGGCGGAAGTCCCCACCTGGGTGATCGGATCCTGCGCGCTCGCGATGGGTCTCGGGACGGCTGTGGGCGGCTGGCGGATCGTACGAACTCTGGGCATGCGGATCGTGAAGCTGGAGCCGGTCCATGGGTTCGCGGCCGAGACCGGCGCCGCGATCGTGTTGATGGCCACGGCCCATATCGGGCTTCCGGTCAGTACCACGCACACCATCACCTCGACGGTCATGGGGGTCGGAGCCGTCAAACGGTTGTCGGCGGTGCGGTGGGGCGTGACCCGTCGGATCCTATCGGCCTGGTTGTTTACCCTGCCGGGCGCCGCGTTGATCTCGACTATGTGCTACCTGCTCCTGTCGAAATTGTTGTAGGCGATTCCTGCGCAACAGGGAGGTGGACGACAAACCGGCTGCCCCTGGGCGTATTGCCTTCCACCCAAACATGCCCGCTATGGGCCTCGACGATATGTTTGACAATGGCGAGCCCCAGGCCTGTTCCGCCGAGTTCGCGCGAGCGGGCCTTATCGACCCGATAAAACCGTTCGAAGACGCGCGGCCGGTCCGCTTCGGGAATGCCAATTCCGGAATCCGCTACGACAACCTCGATCATAGCGCGAGGCGAGGCCGCCCGGCTTTGCGCCGCATGGCGGATGGCCATAGAGATCCGTCCATGATCCGGGGTGTATTTCACGGCGTTTTCAAGCAGGTTGATGAACACCTGCACTAAACGCTCCTCGTCGCCCTCGACCACGACATACTCATCCGGCAGCGCCAGTTCGATCGTGTGGTGCTTCTTGTCCGCCAGCGGCTTAATGACCGCCACTATCCGCTCCAGCAAGGCCCGCAGCTCAACCGGCTCCCGGCGAAACAGCACCTGCCCCGATTCGATTTGTGACAATTGCAGCAAGTCGTCCAAAATGAGGTTAAGGCGATTGCTTTGCCGCATGATGATTTCCAGAAACGCGGCGGCAGTCTCAGGGTCGTCCTTGCCCCCGTCCAGCAGGGCTTCCACGTAGCCCTTGATGGACGTGAGCGGGGTGCGGAGTTCGTGCGAGACGTTGGCGACGAAATCTTTGCGGATGTTTTCCAACCGGCGCAATTCCGTGATGTCATGAAACACAAATACGGCGCAGGCCTCGTGCTCTCGAATGCCCCCGGCGATTGACGCTTCCACGCGCAGACAGCGGCCGCCGGGGGAGAGGGTGATTTCGCCGCCCTGGCCGGAGCGTGTCTGCAAAACCGCGGAGACAATTGCGGTCAGGCCTTCATGCCGGATGAGTTCGGCGTAGTGACGGCCTCGCGATTCCGTCAATTCCAGCGCGAACATGCGTTCCAATGCGGGATTCACCTGGACCACCGTGCCTCGATAATCCAGCACCATCACGCCTTCGACCATTGCGATGAGCATGGCCAGGAGTTGGGCGCGGTCGTCGGAGACCTCCTTGATTTTCGTTTCCAGCTGGTCGGTCATCTGGTTGAGGGTTTGCGCGAGCAAGCCGACCTCGTCGGCGGAGGAGACAACCAGGCGCACTCCCGGCGTGCCTCCGGCGAGTTGACGGGCGGCCGCGGCCATCTCCGAAAGCGGCTTCGTGAGATTGCGTGACACCCAGAGGCTGAGCATCATGGCGAGGAGAAAGGCGGCTCCGAAGGCGGTCGCCAAATCCTGCTGAATGTGCCGCACGCGTTCGTCGATCGAGGTCAGCGGAAGACCGAGCCGGATGACCGGAACTCCCGGCCGGAGTTGGGGGGGCTCGGACAGCAGCCGCGCCACGTAGTACGTACGTTCTCCGGTGGTCTGGCTGGCCCTGATATCCATGCCCCGGCCGGATGCCAGTGCCTGTGCCACCTCGGGGCGAGCAAGATGATTGTCCACATGGACCAGGCCCTCGGCGGGGACGGCGCTGTCGGAGAGCACGGTGCCATCCTGCTTGATGACGGTGATACGGAGGTGGGCCTGTTGGCTCAGTTCGCGGATAGTCGCGTGAAGAATCGGCCCGGCTACGGTCGGGCCGGATTGATCGAACAAGGGGCGGAGTGTCATGGCTGCCAGGCCGCTCCGGGTCTCCAGCATCTCCGCCATGCGGCTGAGTTCAGTTTGTTCGACGGAGCGGATGACCAGCCAGCCCGCGACCAGGAGGCCGACGAGGACGGCGGCGAGTGTGCCCAGGGCGACTTTCCACCGGATGCCAAGGTTCATGCAGATTTGTCGGACTCGCGCAATTTGTAGCCGAGTGATTTGATCGACACGATGGCGTCATCGAGGAGCGGGAGTTTTTGTTTGAGCCGTCGCACGTGGACATCGACGGTGCGCGTCGTTCCGTAATAGTCATAGCCCCAGACGGCACTGAGCAGGACGTCGCGCGTGAGCACCCGTCCGACATTGCGTAGCAGATGTTCCAGGAGGCCGAACTCTTTGGCCGTAAGCGTGACCTCCTCCCCTTGTAGTCTGACTTCATGCCGGGAGAGGTCGACGGTCAACGGGCCGTAATGGTACTGGGTTTGGGCGCTGTTCGCGTTGCGATCCAAGCGCCGGAGCAGAGCTTTGACTCGTGCCACCAACGCCTTGGGACTGAAGGGTTTGGTCACATAGTCGTCGGCTCCCAGTTCGAGCCCGATGACCGTATCCGACTCCTCCGCCTTGGCGGTCAGCATGAGAATAGGAAGCAGCGCGGTCTCCTGATTCAGGCGGATGCGCTTGCAGACCTCCAGTCCGTCCAATTCCGGCAACATGAGGTCCAGGATAATTAGGTCCGGGTGTTCCGCCTTCACCTGACGCAACGCCTCTGTGCCCGTCATGGCCGCGACTGTCCGAAACCCCTCCTTCTCCAGATAGAGTTTGACGAGCTGCAGAATGTCTTTCTCATCTTCGACGATCAGAATTTTTTTGTGGATTGGTGCGGGCGAGGACATGGCGGGATTCTCCCACAATACTCCTGTCGCCTCAACAGGATCTTGTGGCGGCTGACGCGGTCCGCGTTGGTTGACGACAAGGGCAGGTCTGACGTAAGGTGACCGGTGCAGTGTGGCCATGTGTCCTCCCGGAGGGCCGAGCGCGCTATCGTGAGCGTCAAGGGGATACCGAATATGAAAATTTATTTAGCCAATCCTCGCGGATTTTGCGCGGGTGTCGACCGCGCTATCGATATTGTCGACCTGTCACTGAAAAAATATGGCGCGCCGATTTATGTGCGCCACGAGATTGTCCATAGTCGGCACGTGGTGAACTCGCTCCGGCATAAGGGCGCCGTGTTCGTGGAAGAGTTGAACGAGGTGCCCGAAGGATCAGTGGTGATCTTCAGTGCTCATGGTGTCGCAAAGTCGGTGTGGGAAGAAGCGCAGAGCCGCCGCCTGCACGTGATCGATGCCACCTGTCCGCTGGTCATCAAGGTGCATAACGAGGTCAACCGCGATTACACGCAGGGCTACGAGTTGATTCTCATTGGCCATGCAGGCCACCCGGAAGTCATCGGGACATTGGGACAGATCCCCGATAAATTCCACCTGGTGTCTTCAGTGAAAGACGTGGAAGCACTGCAGGTTGAAAAAACACAGAATCTGTCCTATGTCACCCAGACCACGCTCAGCGTGGATGAGTGCCGGGATATCGTCGAGGCATTGCATCGACGCTTTCCCAACATCAAGGGGCCACACCAGGAAGATATTTGTTATGCCACCCAGAATCGGCAGAACGCGGTCAAGTCGTTGTCGAAACTGGTGGACGTCATCCTCGTGATCGGGTCGCCGAACAGTTCGAATTCAAACCGGCTGCGCGAACTCGGCGAGCATTGCGGTATTCCTTCCTATCTCATCGATGCCGCGTCGGACATCAATCCGGATTGGCTGAAGGATGCGAAGAGTGTGGGCCTATCGGCGGGTGCCTCCGCTCCCGAAGTGTTGGTCACGGAAGTGGTGGCGTACCTGAAGCGCCTGGGCTCTTCTGAAGAAGTTGAGGAATTGACCGTCATCGAAGAGGATGTGGAGTTTCTCCTTCCCAAAGAGCTGGTCACCATCGAGTCTGCCTCGCGAACGGCGGCCTCCGCGAACTAGCTTCGCCGGGCGCCTTCCCGTTCTCCTACGTACAGATCTGGCCGCTTCTCCATATATTGGGGGAGTGGCCTCTTTGTTCCCCCATATCAGGGGTTTTTCTTTGCATTGATCCTATCGCTGTGATAGAAGATTTTCCGTTTTATTCCTCACACAACGTCCCTTCTCAACCTTCTTGCTCTGGAGGTCGCCGGTGTATCTGAAGTCATTGGAAATGCTCGGCTTCAAGTCGTTCGCAGAGGCGAAGATCCAATTTCCGAAGGGCATCACGGCGATCGTGGGTCCGAACGGCAGCGGCAAAAGTAATGTCGTGGATTCCATCCTCTGGGTGCTGGGCGAGCAAAGCACCAAAACGCTTCGGAGCGAGAAGATGGAAGACGTCATCTTCAACGGGACCGAAGTGCGCAAACCGCTGGGCTTGGTGGAAGTGTCCCTGGTGATCGGCGGGCTGGGCGAGTTGCGCTTGGATGCGATCTCGGGGCTGCCGAGTCAGTTGAGCGAATACCAGGAACTGATGATCACGCGGCGTCTCTATCGCAACGGCGACAGCGAATATCTCATCAACAAAACGCCTTGCAGGCTAAAGGATATTCGCAACGTGCTGATCGAGACCAGGGCGGGGTCCAAGGGGCACACCGTCATCGAGCAGGGTCGGATTGAGCAGATCCTGCAGGCTTCGCCGCAGGACCGCCGGGAATTGATTGAGGAAACCGCCGGCATCGTTCGCTATAAAAAGCAGAAGGCCGAAGCCCTGCGCAAATTGGAGTCTACTCACCAAAACCTCGTGCGGGTGCGCGACATTGTGGCGGAGGTCAAGAAGCAACTGAACTCGCTGGAGCGTCAGGCTCGACAGGCCCGGACCTACCAAACCTTGCAGCAAGAGGCTCGGGGGCTTGAGATCGAGCTCCTGTCCCGCGACTACCGCACCATGCATGCCGACCTGGAATCGGTGGATCGTGAAGCGCGTGAAGTCGAAGCGCTGGAGACCGAGCAGGTCGCCGAGCAGGCGCGGCTGGATTCGGAGCAGGAGACCATCCGGCTCCGCATGAACGACACCGCCGAGGCGATCTCGCGGGTGCGCGACACGTTGGCCGGCACCGAGCAGCGGCAGTCGCAGGCCTTGACGGCCGCGGAGGTTGAGCGAAACCGAACTGAACTGTTTGAGCGGCAACGCGTGCAGGCTGCCCAGGAGATGGAACGGTTGGCAGCCGATCAGGAACAGGCCCAGGCCGAGATCGAAGAACTTCGCGCGACCTTGCTCCAATTGGACGGTGACATCGTCGAGCAGGAAGCGCAGTTTCAGCAGGCAGATGCCGAAGCGAAGGCGCTGGCCGGACATCGAGCTGGAGCCGTCGCCGAAGAGGAGCGTGCACGGAAGGACGTGTTGAATCTCGCCGTCCTCGTCGCAAACACGGAACAGAGCCTTGCGCAGATCACGGCGCGCCAACAGGAAACCGCTGCACGGGCGGAGCGGGTCTCGCGCGAGCAGGAACAGATGGTCGCGCAAGTGGCCGGACTGGATGAGCAGCGTGAATTGCTGGCCGCACAGAGGGAGGAAGCAACTCAACGTATCCAGGGCCTCATGGCGGAACGGCAGGCAGCAATCGAACACATTGAAGGACTGGGCGGGCAGATCACGGGGTTGGATCGCGACATCGTTCGCTTCTCGGAAGAGGTCGCCGGTGTAGAGTCTCGACTGGGCGCACTGCAAGGCGTCGTGCGGGAAGAAATGGGGTATGGCCGGGAAGGGGAAGAGGAAGGTACCGCGCTGAAAACCTGCGACGGCGTGCGAGAGGCACTTGCGGAGTGGCTTGTGATTCCTCCAGGGCTCGATCGCGCGGTGGAAACGATTCTGGGCGAGCGTGTGCGTGGGTGGCTGGTTGATGAGCCTTCGGCCGCGAGCCGCGCGGTCGAGTTTTTGAAGGGCAAGGACCTCGGCCGTGGAGCCTTTATCCCACAGCAGATACGATGGGCCGCTGACCAGGTGGCGGGTGATGCCTCGGCCTCCTGGTGGCCGGCGCTGAATGGGCAACCGGGAGTCGTCGGTCGCGCGACGGATCTGATTCGTGCCGAAGGGGCGTCGGCCTCCACGTTGAATTATCTCTTCGACGGAATTGTCATCGTGGAATCCCTGGCTGTCGCCCTGCAACTCTGGGAGCAGCATCAATGGGCGGCTCCGGCAGGGCCAACCTACGTGACGTTATCCGGCGAGACGCTGGATGCGGCAGGCGTGATGACCGGTGGCGGCACCAGTGCCGGTGCCGGACTGTTGCAGCGTCGGCGTGAAGTCCTGGAGCTGGAGGCGCGACGGACCGAGGCGGTGCAGGCGCTGGAGCTGGCCAGGGTTGCGCGCGAAGAGGCGGCGGCTGCGCTGGGCCTAGGTCGTGAGGACGAACAGCGCCTCGGCAGAGCCATCCGCGAAGCGGAGATGTTGGAGTTGTCGCTGCAGAAGGATGATGCAGGCGTGGAGCGCCAGCGCGGAGAATTGCACCGGCGCATGGACGTGTTGGGGGAAGAACTGCAGCGGAGCTTGGCTGAACAGGCGCGGCTTCAGGAGCAGTTCCAGTCCAGCCAAGCGCAGCTGGAGCAATGGGTGGGGGAAAAGGTCGGACAGGAAAGCGGGTTGCTTCAGGTACGGGAACGGCTGGTCGTCATTGAGAGCCAGGGGCTTGCGATTCAGCAACGATTGACGGAAGTCCGCCTCTCCCTGGAAAGCATGCGCGGCCGGAGGGAGCATGCCACCGGAGACATTGCGCGGTTTACACAACGGCTGGATGCGGCGCAGCGGCGTGCAACCGATCTCGAAGAGCAGGTGGCCGGGTTGGTGCAGGCCACGGAGAGCAGCCGGGAGGAGCAGACCAGGCAGGAGGCGCTGTGCCGGGAGTTAGGCGCCGAAGTTGACGGGATCAAGGCGGAGTTGGTGGCTGCTCAGGAGCGCCAGGCCCAGGAAATGAGCGGGTTGCATGCGGTGGAGGAAACCCTCTCCACCGTGCGGCAAAGTCTGTCGGCGCTGCATGATCGCCGGATGACGGCCGAGGTGCGGAAGGCCGAAGTGAAGGCGCATCTATCCACCATCGAGAGCACGCTGGCGGGTACGTATCAAATCGATCCGGCCACGCTACTCATGGCACCGGCGGATGATCAGCCGGTACCCGAGGGCGAAGAACCGGCGGCGCCCGTTTCCCTGCTGGAAACGCCTCAGTTGCGGGAGCAGATTCAAAAGATCCGCGAGCGGCTGGACCGTATGGGCGCGATCAACCTGGCGGCGATCGACGAACATCGTGAATTGGAAGAACGTTATCAGTTTCTGACGACGCAGGAGCAGGACCTCTCGACGTCCATCGCCTCTCTCAAGGAAATCATTCAGCGCATCAACCGGACGACGAAAGACATGTTCGTGGAGACCTTCAACGAACTGCAGCAGAAGTTCCGGGATGTCTTCGCTCAATTCTTTCCCGGTGGCCGCGCCGAGTTGCAATTGGTCGAGGAGCCGCTGGAAGAAGGGGTGGAGGACAATGGCGCCCGCGAGCCCGGTGTGGAGATCGTGGCGCAGCCGCCGGGGAAACGTTTGAAGAGCATTACCATGTTGTCCGGCGGAGAAAAGACCCTGACCGCGATGGCGCTGCTCATCGCCAGCTTCCTGATCCGCCCGACGCCGTTCTGTATCCTGGACGAAATCGACGCGCCGCTCGACGAAGAAAATATCGGGCGCTTCACGAGCGTGTTGCGCAGTTTGTCGTCGACCGCCCAGTTCATGGTCATCACGCACAACAAGCGGACGATGGCGATGGCGGATTCGCTTTTCGGGGTGACGATGGAAGAGCCCGGCGTGTCGACCTTGATCTCGGTCAAGCTCGGCGATCTCCAGCCGGCCTAATCGAGGAAACGCGCGAGCCGAACGGGTGCGTAGTCTTCAGTTCCTGCGGGCACTTAGGATCCATGGAAGGGGCTGCTTCCCTTGACTGGCCCAAAGCAGTTTGTTATACAGTCCTGCTAATGGTTATAACTGGTACTGTGCGGTTTCATGTGATCGCAGCTTGATTGATGGAACCGTCTCGAATATCGATCCCGCCGTCTTTGTCGGATTCACGGCAACACGCTATGCGACTTCTCAAGAACCTGTTCAATCGTCTGTCCGATAGCCTCTTGGTGTCGGTGCCCAGTCGAATCAGGGCGGCGCGCGACTTCGCGTCCGCTCCGGTATTGCGATTGGTCTCCAACAAACCTGACGCTCCGGTCGGGGACAGTGCGGCGAAACGGGCTCCTTCCCATTCGATCGGCCAACTGGAAGCCTTGGAAGAGGCGCTCCGGAAAAGTCAGGCCTGGTTTCTGGCGAGGCAGGATGCGTCTGAAGGATACTGGGTTGCCGAACTGGAAGCCGATACGACGCTGAGCTCCGAATACTTGATGTTGCGCCGGTTCATGAATTGCGTCGATCCCGAGCGCGAGCGCAAGGTGATCCGCTATTTGAAATCCGCGCAGCTTCCCTGCGGAGGCTGGCCGATCTACCACGGAGGCCCCGCGGATATCAGCGCCTCTGTGAAGGCCTACTTTGCCTTGAAGCTCTCCGGCGTGTCCGCGGATGAGCCGTTCATGGTGAATGCTAGAACCTGTATCCTCGACAAGGGCGGGGTGGTGGCGGCTAACGTCTTCACGAAAATCGCCTTGGCTCTCTTCGGGCAGTACGATTGGCGCGGCGTCCCCAGCATGCCTCCAGAAATCATGCTGTTGCCGAAGCGGTTCTATTTCAGCATCTACGCCATTTCCTACTGGTCGCGCGCGGTGCTGATTCCCCTCTTGATCATTTTCGCGAAACGACCGCAGTGTTATGTGCCGCCGGAGCAGGGCATAGACGAGTTGTACACGGAGCCCCCGGCGCAGATTGACTATGGCACGGTGCCGCCCTTCAAGAAGGACCGGACCTGGTTTACCGCCCGAAACTTTTTCATCAATCTCGATGCGCTGCTCAAGGTCTATGATCGCTCGCCGGTGGAATGGGTTCGGCAGAAGGCGCTGAAGTGCGCCGAGAACTGGATGCTCGATCACATGAAGGGAAGCGGAGGCCTCGGCGCGATTTATCCCGCCATGGCCAACTCCGTCATGGCTCTGCATTGCCTCGGGTATAAGAACGACGATCCTCTGCTGGCGAAGGCGATGCGGGAGATCGAAGAGCTCGAGATTCACGACACCGTGATGGACAACGGGCAATGTGTCGATGCCCTGCATCTGCAGCCTTGCCATTCTCCGATCTGGGACACGGCGTTGCTCATCAATGCGCTCTCCGAGGCAGGAATGCCGCAGGACCATCCGGCGTTACAAAAAGCGGCCAGCTGGTTGCTGTCCAAACAAACGAAGACTGTCGGTGATTGGATTATTTCCTCGCCCGGAGCAGAGCCGGGTGGCTGGTACTTCCAATTCGAAAACGAGTTGTTCCCGGATGTCGACGATTCGGCGGTGGTGCTGATGGCCCTGACCAAAGTGCGACTTCCGGATGAAGAGCAGCAGCGGCTGGCGATTCGTCGCGGATGCCGCTGGGTGACCGCTATGCAGGGGTCGGACGGCGGCTGGGGCGCCTACGACGTTGACAACAACCGGATCGTGTTCAACTACATTCCCTTTGCCGATCACCGTGCCCTGCTGGATCCCAGCACGGCCGACTTGGCCGGTCGATGCCTCGAAATGCTCGCGAGCCTGGGGTATGACTGGACGCACCCCTCGGTGGCCTCCGCCCTGGCCTTCGTGAAAAACGATCAGGAGCACGACGGCAGCTGGTATGGTCGCTGGGGAGTGAACTATATTTACGGCACCTGGTCGGTTCTGTCCGGGCTGCGCGCCATCGGTGAAGACCTCTCGTCGCCCTATATCCGCCGGGCGGTCAGCTGGGTCGAATCGAAACAGAATCCTGACGGCGGGTGGGGCGAATCCTGCCTGTCCTATGCCGATGTCGCGGAAAGCGGCCGTGGCGAGAGTACCCCCTCGCAAACCGCCTGGGCGCTGTTGGCCCTCATGGCAGGCGGCGTGACTGACTCGTTCAGCCTGGCCAGGGGCATCCATTACCTCATTCGGAATCAGCGGAAGGATGGGTCATGGGAAGAGGTACGCCATACCGGAACCGGTTTCCCTCGCGTGTTCTATCTTCGTTATCATTGGTATTGCCAATACTTCCCCCTCTGGGCGCTGGCCATGTACCGCAATCTGAAGACTCGTGGAACGACGAGGGCGGATGAATTGCGCCAGCTGGCCTATCAATCAGGACAGTTCCGGTCGCCACGCTGACCGTGGGTGTTCATCGAACCCACCTCTTCTTGTCATCATTCCCCGGGAGCCGCTGTGACCGCGATCGGAGTCTTCGTAGCGACTCGATGGGAGCTCGACGCGGTGCGTCGTGCGTTCGGGACAACCGAGGCGCGGGTCGTCGACGGAATTCGCTGTCTGGTCGCGCGGCAGGCGCAGGCGGAATGGTGGATCATTCCCATGGGAGTCGGGCCTGAGCGGGCGGCTGCCACTGCGAGACGCATGCTCGCCGCGCAGCCATTCACTGCCGTATGGTCCACTGGATTTGCCTGTGCTCTGGGCTCTGCCCGCATCGGCGATGTTTTGATCGGCACGCAGGTCACCATGGAGGACGGCCAGTCGACAGGGCGGCCGGTGTCCTGTGCTCAGACGCTGGTCGATTGGATGAGGCAGGCCGTAGAGGCGCAGGGGCTTTCGATGCAGGCCGGTGGGTTCGTGACAGTTCCGCGAGTGCTTTGTCGGGCAGAAGAGAAACGAGAGATGGCCGCACAAGCAGGAGGCATAGGTCTCGATATGGAGAGCGCAGCCTTGGGGCTCGTGGCTTCGGAGCACCGGATTCCGTTTGCGATTGTGCGTACGGTTTCGGATCTGGTGGATGAGAGTCTGCCGCTTGACTTCAACCTGTTTCTCAGGCCATCTGGATGGGCGAAGGGCGTGGTCGCATGCCTCACGCATCCGACGAGCCTCATCGGCCTCAACCGATTGCGGGTGCAAAGCCGGATCGCAGGGGCGCAGCTGACGGCCTTGTATCGTGCTTGTGCCGACCGGGCCCTGCGCGAAGGGGTTGCCTGACGGAGGACGACGCAGGACACGTCTCTTGGATCGAGAGGCGAGAGGAGGAGTGGCGTGGAAGGGATTGCTCGCATCGGACGGTACACGATCGACCTGACGGAACAGATGGGGCGGATGATGATGTTCGTCCTGTCGTCCTTTGCCTGGTTGACCCGTCCGCCGTTCAGGGTCTACCAGATCGTCAAGCAACTGAATTTTATCGGTTACAAGTCCACCTTCGTGGTTGTCCTCACGGCCGTCTTTACCGGCATGGTCCTGGCGCTTCAAGGGCATTACACGTTGAGGAAATTCGGCTCGGAAGCCGTGCTCGGCTCCGCTGTGGCGCTCAGCATCATTCGGGAATTAGGGCCGGTGCTCGCGGCGTTGATGGTGACGGCCCGCGCCGGCTCTGCCATGACGGCTGAGATCGGCATCATGCGGATTACCGAACAAATCGATGCCTTGGACACGATGGCGGTGAATCCGCTGCAATATCTGATCGGTCCCAAGCTTGTGGCCAGCTTAATCGCCGTGCCGCTGTTGGTCGCCTTGTTCGACGTGGTTGGCATATACGGCGGGTATGTCGTCGGCGTGCAGTTACTGAACGGCAATGAGGGCGCCTACTGGAGCTCGATTGAATCGGCGGTGGAATGGAAGGATGTCTACGGAGGCATTCTCAAATCGATCAGCTTCGGCCTGTTGATCAGTTGGGTCTGCTGCTATAAGGGATTTCATACCAAACACAGCGCCGAAGGGTTGGGAACCGCAACCACCGAAGCCGTGGTGCTCTCGGCGGTCTTGATTCTGGTGTGGGACTATTTCCTGACCTCGGTACTGCTGTAAAGCCCTCAAGCCTGAGGGGTGAAGCGCCTGAGGCGAGCGGGAGTGGGACGGCAGGGGGCGGGATGTGGCCCCGATGAGGAACTATGATCAAGCTGGTCGGTGTGGAAAAAACCCTGGGGAAGCAGCCGGTACTGCGCGGCGTTGACCTGACGATTCCCACGGGAAAACTGACGACGATTATCGGACGTAGCGGTGAAGGCAAGAGTGTGCTGTTGAAGCACATCATCGGCCTGATGCAGCCGGATCGAGGCGAAGTCTGGATCGACGGGACGGACATCGCCCGTCTCAAAGGGCAGGCGCTCAACGAGGTTCGCAAAAAATTCGCGATGCTGTTCCAGGGCGCCGCGCTGTTCGATTCGATGACGGTATTTGAAAATGTTGCCTTCCCCTTGCGGGAAAAACTCCGGTTGAAGGGCGACGTCGTCACCAGGCGGGTTGAGGAGAAGCTGGAGCAGGTCGGGTTAAAGGGCATGGGACATAAGTTTCCCGCTGAACTGAGCGGCGGCATGCGCAAACGCGCCGGGCTGGCACGTGCGCTGGTGATGGAGCCGGAAATCATTCTGTTCGATGAGCCGACCACGGGCCTTGACCCACTGATGGCCAAGGCCATTCACGACCTTATCGTGGCGATGCAGCAGCAATTCCGGTTCACCGCCGTCATGGTCAGCCATGAGATCCCTGAAATTTTTGGTATATCCGACTACGTGGCGATGTTGAAGAACGGCCGGATCGCCGAGATGGCGCCATCGAGCGAGTTTGTGAAAACGACGGATGAAGAGATTCGGGAGTTCATTTTTGTTGGAGGCACCGTCACGGCAAAGGGGCTGCCCACCGCATCCCTCTGATAGGAGACGTTATGGAACGTGCAAAGCTGGAACTGATGGTCGGAGTCTTCGTGCTCGTCGGGCTTGCCTGTCTGGGCTATTTGTCCATTAAGCTGGGAAAGCTGGAAGTCATCGGTGGGCACAATTACGCCGTCGAAGCGGAGTTTACGTCTGCGTCGGGACTCAAGCCCGGCGCATCGGTGGAAATCGCCGGAGTCGAGGTCGGCCGCGTTCGGCACATTGGCTTGAGCAGCGACCGGGCCCTGGTCGCCCTGGCAATTCAGGACGGCGTCAAGCTGTATTCGGACACGATTGCCTCAATCAAGACCCGCGGAATCATCGGTGATAAGTATCTCGCGCTCTCCGTGGGCGGCGGCGGCGACGTGTTGAAGCCCGGCGATAAGATTCGTGACACCGAGGCCGGACTTGATCTGGAAGAATTGGTTAGCCAGTATGTACATGGCAAGGTCAACTAGTCTCACCGCGTCACGCGTCACAGGGATGGCCATGCGTGAAAAAATCCGGGGAGGCGAGGGGATCACCACTCACAGGAGAGGTGTCGATATGTATGTCAGACAATGGATAGTCGTAGGGATGGTCTTGGCCCTGCAGCTGTGCGTCGGTGGGCTGTCGTCCGCCCTGGCCGGGCCGGCGACCGAGTCGATCAGGGGCACGGTCGATGAAGTACTCAGGATATTGAACGATAAGGAGCTGAAGGCGCCCGCCCGACAAGAAGATCGCCGGCAGCGTTTGGAGAAAGTGGTGGCGGCGCGATTCGACTATTCCGAAATGTCCCGGCGGTCGTTGGGGGCGCAGTGGAATCAATTATCGGATAAGGAGAAGCAGGAATTTATTGACCTGTTTCGAACCCTGCTGACCAACACCTATGCCGATCGGGTCGAGACGTACTCCGGCGAAGGGGTGCAGTATCTCAATGAGCGCACGGAAAAAGAATATGCGGAAGTGCGCACCAAGGTGCTGTCCGGCAAGACCGAAATCCCCATGGATTACCGGTTGCTGAATAAAAGTAACGACTGGCATGTCTATGACGTCGTGGTCGATGGCGTCAGTCTGGTGAACAATTACCGCGGACAATTTACGAAGATCCTCCACACCTCCTCGTATTCCGACCTCGTTGACCAACTCCGCAAGAAATCCGACAAGATCAAAGCTCCGTAGTACGTAGGGAGCGACCAATTCCGGCGAGCGCCATGCAGCGTGATTATTTTTTGTCGATCCGAGTTTTCCTGGCGCTGGCCGGACTCTTCTCGCTGAGTCTTTCAGATCCGGCATGGGCGGACACGCAAATTTTCCCTGTGCCGTCGGTCTCCAGCAGCCGAAACGACGGGAACGATGCCGGCTTGATCGCGCCGATTCTGATCACGGACCCGGACGGCGAGTTGAAATATCTCATGGCGCCCATGCTCATCCAGAACTCCATCGTGGGTACCCGCGGGGTGTTCAATCTCTTCAAATACGAGCCGGGCGGGCGCCAGATGAAATTCATTGCCTCGCTGACCGAACGAATCGAGAGGAAGGTGGTGTTCGATTATGCCGATCCGGCGTTCGCCAACGGACAATACTCGCTCAATTTCGGTGGCACGTTTTTCAAGAACGCCACCTCGCGGTTCTTCGGACTCGGGCAGGCGACGGTGCAGGCCGGTGAGTCGAACTATACGGCGCGGGAAGCGCGCGCCTACTGGCGGCTCGGTCTCTACGCCAATGAAGTGACGCAGATTTCGGTGGGGCAGCGGGTGCGGCAGGTACAGTTGCAGCGGGGTGCCACGGATCTCCCGTTTTCGGTCGAACAGTTCCCTACGGTCGACGGCATTCAGGGCGAGTCGATCATCGTCGGTCACCGGGCCACGTTTTACTACGACACGCGCGACAGTCTGGTCTCGCCGACCGACGGTGTGGCGGTCACCGCCTATGCCGAATTGAATCAAAATATAAAAAACGGCGACCATCCGGTCTATTCGCGGTATGAACTCGAAGTCAAAAAGTTATTTCCTAGTGAATCCAAGCGCGCCATTCTGGTTGTTCGCGCCGATCTGCAAGCGACGATCGGTTCACAGGTTCCGTTTTTCGAGCAGTCGTCGCTGGGAGGGCAGAACAACCTGCGCGGCTTCGGGTTGGACCGCTACATCGACAAGCACCTCATCGCCCTCAGTATCGAGGAACGCATACATATTCTGAGGACGAAACTGGCGGGGGTGACGGCGGATTTCGAGATCGCGCCCTTTCTGGATACCGGTCAGGTGTTTAATTCCTTTAAAGACGTCAGTTTTCAGGACTACCGGATGACCCCGGGCCTCGGGTTTCGCGCGATCGTCCGGCCCAACGTTGTTGGCCGGGTCGATTATGGATATAGTCGTGAAGGCGGAGCGGTGTTCGCCGGGTTAGATTTCCCCTATTAGACGCCAGTGAGTGAACGGCCGGTATTACTCATGCGGCACACAATCTATTTCCTCTGCATGTTCGCGATCCCCTGTGGATTGCCGCTTCTGGCTGGAGCGGAAGGGTTTGGCCCGTTCCCCGTCAGAAACTTTCAAGCGCTCGACCAGCTGGTATTGGCCATGCCGGGCGAGCGGGCGGCGGTGCTGAAGAAGGGCGATTTCGACATCCGCCTGGAAGCGGCCAATACCGCGTCGATTGCCAGAGATCAGGAAGAGCAGGCCGACGTCACGATGAAGTTTGAAACCGTACGGGCCGGGCTGTTTCTTCGATATGGTCTGACCGACCGACTGGAGCTTGGTGTTGAAGTTCCTGCCTACCACCGGCATCGAGGATTCATGGAAGAACCGATTCTCGGAGTCGAGCGTGGGACGACCGGGATTTCGCCGCCTCGCAAGGCCCTGCGGGAGACCGACTACGCCTTCAATGTTTCGAACGGTGGCCGCACGATGTTTCAGGGCTCGAAGGGCGCGACGGGGTTGGGCGATATTTCGTTTTATGGGAAGTATCAGTTGCTCAAGGAGACTGGCAGCCTTCCAGCCCTGTCGGTGAGGGTAGGGGTGAAGGCTCCGACCGGAGATACGAACGAAGTGTTCGGCAGCGGCCATCCGGATGCCGGCATCGGCCTCGCCTTGGATAAGACCTTCGCTTCTGGATGGATTCTATACGCCAATTTGAACGGGGTCTTTCCCACCGGGAAAATCGCGGGACTCGAACTCCAGCCGGTCATAAGCGGATTGGTCGCAGTGGAATATCTCTGGACCGAGAATTTTTCCATCACCGCGCAGTTCGACTACTATT
>WBZQ01000023.1_pt1 | contig 195917 bp, 176 predicted proteins | sample 5204251 | NCBI WGS metagenome assembly WBZQ01 (sample SAMN12412402, study PRJNA552823) | activated sludge metagenome | isolation source: activated sludge from nitrification reactor of wastewater treatment plant... | place: USA: Virginia | collected 2017-09 | reverse complement strand
GCCCATTTCCTGGTTGGCCATCTCGCGTCCGCGATAGGTGAGGGTGACCTTGGTCTTATTCCCATCAGCCAGGAATTCTTTGATCTGACGGATCTTGATCTCTAGATCATGTTTGTCGGTGCGTGGTCGCAGCTTGATCTCCTTCACCTGCGTGGATTTCTGGTGCCGCCGGCTCTGGTGATCTTTTTTGCTGAGCTCGAACTTATATTTCCCATAGTCCATGATACGGCAAACCGGCGGCTGCGAGGTCGGGGCCACCTCAACGAGATCGTACCCCCCTTCCTGTGCCTTATTGAATGCCTCTACGGTCGGCAGTATTCCTAATTGCTCGCCGTCAGGACCGATGACTCGAACTTCCCGAATCCTGATTTCCCGGTTTACACGTAATTTAGGGACGATAGGTCACCTCGTTTGTGAGTGGGTTGCCGTGTCACGTAATGACTGATTCGTGTCTGTGCGGAGGAGTTCCAGGAATTGTTCGATCGGCATCGTCCCATGGTCTGCCTTGCTTCGACCGCGCACTGCCACCATGCCGCTCTGCACTTCCTTGTCGCCCACCACCAGCATATAGGGAATCTTGTTCTTTTCTGCTTCCCGGATCTTGAAGCCGATCTTCTCATTGCGGAGATCCGCTTCAACCCGGTAGCCGTGGCTCTTGAGGGTGGAGACGATCTTAGCCGCGAATTCCTGTTGATGATCGGTGATCGTGAGCACCACTGCCTGGACCGGGGCCAACCAGGTTGGAAAGGCGCCGGCATAGTGTTCGATCAGGATACCGAAGAAACGCTCAATTGAGCCCATGAGTGCCCGGTGAATCATGATGGGCTGATGGTGTTTGCCGTCTTCGCCGGTATAGGCCAGCTTGAAGCGCTCAGGATTATTGAAGTCGACTTGAACCGTTGAGCATTGCCAGGACCGCCCGAGGACGTCCTTGATCTTGATGTCGATCTTCGGGCCGTAGAACACGCCTTCGCCTGGATCCACCTGATACACCACGCCACGGCTCTTAAGGGCCGCCTCCAAGGCATTGGTGGCCACGGTCCAGTTCTCATCCGAACCCACTGACTTCTCAGGCCGGGTCGAAAGGTAAATTTCAAACTCGGTAAATCCGAAGGTGCCGAGGACGAAAAAGGTAAAGTCCAATACGCGGCGGACTTCGGCTTCAATCTGATCCGGACGGCAGAACAAATGCGCATCGTCCTGCGTGAAGCCTCGGACACGCAGCAGGCCGTGCAGGACCCCGGTTCGTTCGTAGCGATAGACCGTTCCCAACTCTCCGTATCGGATCGGCAAGTCCCGGTAGCTGCGCAAATGGGATTTGTAGATCATGATATGGAAGGGGCAGTTCATCGGCTTGAGTTGGTACTCACTGCCCTCCAGTTTCATCGCGGCGAACATATTCTCGCGGTAGTAGTCGACGTGGCCGCTGGTTTTCCAAAGGTCCAATCGGGCAACGTGCGGCGAATACACCAGATCGTACCCGTCCTTGATGTGCTGCTCTCGCCAGAAGTTTTCAATGAGCAGGCGGATCAGCGATCCCTTGGGGTGCCACAGGACCAAGCCGGGGCCGATCTCGTCCTGAATCGTAATGAGGTCGAGCTCTTTGCCTAGCTTGCGATGGTCGCGCCGTTTGATCTCTTCCAGTTTCGCGAGATGGGCGTCGAGTTCTTTTTTCGTCGGGAATGAGGTGCCGTACACCCGTTGCAGCATCGGGTTGCGCTCGTCGCCACGCCAATAGGCGCCGCCGGTGGAGAGGAGCTTGAAGGCACCGACATAGCCGGTTGTGGGGAGGTGCGGACCGCGGCAGAGATCGACGAATTCCCCCTGTCGGTAGAGGGAAATAGGCGAACTGTCGTCGAAGCTGTTGATCAATTCAACTTTATAGGCCTCGCCGCGGTCCTGGAAAAATTTAATCGCGTCTTGCTTGGATAGTTCGCTCCGGCTGACCGCCAGGCCGCGCTTGGTGATTTCAACCGCACGCGCTTCGATCTTCTCGAGATCTTCGGGGGTAAAGGGGCGGTCGAAGGCGAAATCGTAATAGAACCCGTCGTCCAGCGCCGGGCCGATCGTGAGCTGCGCAGTGGGAAACACTTCTTTCACGGCTTGCGCCATGATGTGAGTGCTGCTGTGGCGATACACTTCTCGCCCCTCTGCAGATTCGAAGGTCAGAGGCTCGATGGTCGCGTCCAGATTGAGAGGATAAAACAAGTCCACCGGAAGGCCATTGACCTTGGCAGCCAGAATTTTGCCGTCGAGGCGGCCGCCTTCCGGAGTCAGGGCATCGCGAACCGTGCATCCTGCTGGTACTTGTTTGCGAGTTCCGTCAGGAAGGGTGATGTGAATGAGCTGTGAGGCCACTCCGGTCAATCCTGCCAAAAAATACAACGCCGTGCCGACCACCATGCTGCCGGTAGTCGGGGCACGAACCTTTTGAGCGAACAAAAATGGTAGGCGCGGACGGTCTTGAACCGTCGACCTCTACCGTGTCAAGGTAGCGCTCTCCCCCTGAGCTACGCGCCTATCGATCGGCGATGCTAATACAGCCTTGCCAAAGGTGTCAAGGAAACCCACCGGCAAAACAGGCTTTTCTCTGTGACCTTGCCCTGGAATCACCGCCGAGTTTCGGCGCAAAGTCCAGGCTTGGAAGGTGACGGACTACTTGACCGCCGCTTTCAGTTCCTTGCCGGCCGAGAATTTGGGAATGCGGGCGGCCGGAATCTTTAAGGCTTCGCCGGTCCGCGGATTGCGCCCCATTCTGGCCTTTCGCTTCGAAATCGTAAACGTGCCGAAGTTAACCAGTGTCACGCGCTTGCCCTTCTTGAGCGATGTGGTGACGGCTCCGGTGAAGGCTTCGAGCGCAACCGTCGCGGCGACCTTGGTGATACCGGCGCTGTTGGCCATTTTGGCAATCAACTCTTCCTTGGTCATGGCTTCCCTCCGTTGGTGGTTGGCGACCTGTGGACGTGATGTATCGGCGTATTCGTGTACGCCTCCGGTGAGGTGCAGAGAGTCTCAGTCGCGAGAAGCCTAGCTTGCCCTGGCGCGCTTGACGGGAATGTCCAGATCGAGAATTTTTTTTCTCAGCGTGTTCCGATTCAGCCCGAGCAACTCTGCAGCTTGGATCTGGTTGCCCTTGGTTTCCCGCAAGGTCAGAAGAATCAGCGGACGTTCGACCGCGGCAATCAGCATCGGATGGAGATTTTTCCCTGAGCCGTTTCGCATGCCTTTGACGAAATCACCGACTTTGTGTTCGAGATAGGAGTCCAAGCACAGCGATTGCCCTTTTCCATTGGAGAGGGCCGCGTCGACCTTGGGGGTTTTCGGCGCCTGCAGTAAGGATGCGGTGCGTTTCAGTACGGTGCGAGACCCCACGAGGAGAAGTGTCCGTGAAGGATCGATCCCCGCGAGGAGTTTGCTCAGGTCTGCTGCCGCAGCCAGCTTCGATTCGACGATGACGGCATCGTAGCCACGCGTCGCCAGGTCTTTCGGTAGCGATTGGCCCTCGCGGCCGATGGTGATCGCCTGCTCACCGAAAAGATTCTTGTAGTGTGCCTGGATCTCGCTGTCCGTACTGAGCAACAGAATATTAAATGTCGATGAACGCAGTGTCATGAGGGTACCGAGGAAGAAGAGGGCGGGATTATTGCTCAGGCCCTAGATGATGTCAATGACGAAAAACGTGACGCGATCGGACGTGATCCTCCAGGCGAATCAGCCATGCTGCTCCGCTATAGTATTTTCTCCGGCATGGCCGAGTCTGAGTGAAGCGTGAAGGCAGATGATATGGGTCATCTGTGCCGCTCCCAGCATGCCGTCGACATGGTCGGGCCGGCACTGGGAGGCAGGAGCAGCTGGTATAAGGAGGTAGCGCGGGCAGGGGGCGCACTTGACAGGAAAGTCGCGAGCAAGGTATAGACGATCATGAATCCCCATCGGAATAGTCGCAAATGAAGGTTAGCCTCAGAGCCACCTACGGGATCATTGCCGCCGTGGACCTTGCGCTCCATCACGCCGAGCACCCGGTTTGTGCCAAATCGATTGCCAAGCGTCAGGCTATTCCGGCCCGGTTCTTAGAACAGGTGCTCCATGCCATGAAAAAGGCGGGAGTGGTGACCAGTCAGCGTGGAGCACAGGGCGGATATGTCCTGAGTCGAAAACCGTCGGAGCTCTCGGTGGCCGATATTCTCGACGCCTTAGAAGGCCCGCTGCTCACCACGAATGGAGAAGCCGGTCCGAAAGCTGCTTCTTCGCGAGGGTCGAAGCAGGAGGCTCTGCTCGCGCATATCTGGGATCGTGTGAAACGGGCCGAATTAAGCGTGCTTTCGGAAGTCACGGTCGAGGAGTTGGCCAAGCGTCAACGGGCTCTCGACGAGCAACACACGTTGATGTACCACATTTGAAGCAGCCTGAGCATGAGTAGGCACATTACTCTCCAACAGACGAGGTCGTCATAATGACTCCACATACAGTGGCTCTCCGTCCAGCGATCAAAACAGAGCCCATTCCGGCAAATATAGTCGAAGAGATCGAAACATTTGAAGCTGAAGCTCAGCGCGTTCTCGCAGGTGATCTCTCCACCGACATCTTCAAGCCGTTCCGTCTGCAATACGGGATCTATGGCCAGCGGCAACCCGGAGTGCAGATGTTCCGCATCAAAATCCCATTCGGCGGGTTGACGGCCAACCAATTACGCCGGGTTGCCGAACTGGCCGATCAGTTCGCCACGGGTGTGGGGCATGTGACCACCCGTCAGGACATTCAATTGCACTTCGTTGAGCTCAAGCATGTCCCCGAGATGATGCGCCAACTGGCCTCTGTAGGGTTGACCACACGAGAGGCCTGTGCCAACACGGTTCGCAACGTGACGGCCTGCCATTTAGCAGGCGTGTGCCAGGGCGAAGTGTTTGATGTCACACCCTATGCGAAGACAGTCGCCTATCATCTCTTGCGCAATCCACTGAACCAGAGCCTCCCACGGAAGTTCAAGATTGCGCTCTCGGGCTGCCGGCAGGATTGTGCGCTCACGCCCATTCACGACATCGGTTTGCTGGCGGCAAAGCGGGCGGACGGAACTATTGGGTTCCGGATGGTGGCGGGCGGCGGATTGGGATCGACCCCCCGCATGGCTCAAGTGCTCAGAGAATTTACGCCGATGGACGAACTGTTGCCGACCATCGAAGCGGTGATCAAGGTGTTCGATACCCTCGGAAACCGCAAGAATCGCAACAAGGCCCGCATGAAGTTCGTCATCGAGAAACTCGGGTTCGACGAATTCAAGCGCCGGTGGGAAGCGGCCTATGCGGCGATGGGGTATGCGGTACCCACTCATGAACCGATCAAGTTGCTGGAGTATGCCGATACGCCGCCGTTGTTGATGCCGATGAAAGCCTCGAGCGTCACCAATGGCAACGGCAACGGTATGGCCTCGCGCAACGGTGCCGAGTCTGCATTCGAAGCGTGGAAACGGACGAACGTGGTTCCCCAACGGCAGCCTGGATTTGCCGCAGCGGCGATTAAGTTGCCCATGGGCGATCTGACGGGCGAGCAAATGTGGGTGGTGGCCGACTTGGCCGAACGCTATTCCAATGGCAACATCCGCACCACGATCAATCAAAACGTGATCATCCGGTGGATTCAGGAGGAGCGTTTAAGCGCGTTTCATGAGGAACTCGTCGCGCATAGCCTGGGCGATCCCGGCGCTGAGCTGGTCGAGGACATTATCGCCTGCCCCGGTACGGACACATGCGGCTTGGGAATCACATCGTCCAAGGGTATGGCCCGTGCGCTGGCGGAGGTATTTCCTGCCGGCCAGGTGCCTGAAGATCTTCGCGATGTGAGCGTCAAGATCAGCGGGTGCCATAATTCCTGCGCGCAGCACCATATCGCGACGATCGGGCTGCACGGAGTCGGTAAACGGCTCGGCGAACATACTGCGCCCCATTATGAGCTGCACCTCGGCGGACATGTGGACGGCACGCCGAAAATCGGACAGCTTGCAGTCAAGCTGCCCGCGAAAAGTGTTCCGGCGGCCGTGCGCCACCTGGTGGACGTCTATCGCCGCGATCGGAAGGCCGGCGAAAGCCTGCAATCGTTCATCGGACGGGTCGGGAAAAATGTCCTGAAGGACGAGCTTATTCCCTATACCATTGTGCCGCCCTACGAGCAGGATCCGACCTACTATTACGATTGGGAAGGTGAAGCGGAATTTGTGCTGGAGGATTTGGGCCCCGGCGAGTGTGCGGGCGGAGCCTTGGAAATGATCGACGACCGCATGTTGGAGGCCGATCAGGAGCTCTACCAGGCGAAATTGCTCGTCGAGAAACATCAGCATGCTCTGTCGGTGAATAAATCGTATCGTGCGGTGCTGGCGGCGGCGAAGGGTTTGCTGGTAACCGAAGGGTTGGATCCCGCGACCGATGCCGAGACGTTCCAGGAGTTCGATGCGAGGTTGGCGAGCAAGGGCATCGTCCCGACGACATACAAGAATCTTGGTGCGCAAGTCGGTGATCTGGGATCAAAGGATGCGACCGCCGAGGCGGCGAACGAGAAAATGGCCTTCGCCAAGCGGTTTCTCGCAGTCTGCCGGGCCGCCACCGAACAAATGGGCAAGGATCTGAAGCTGGCGCAGGTGAAAGAAGAAGCCGTGCCGTCTCCGGCTTCTGCTGCGGCTCCTCCCGCGCCCGTTGCCGCGGCGCAGGCGCCTGTCTATGACTTGCGCGGCGTGGCCTGCCCGATGAACTACGTGAAGACCAAATTGAAGCTGGAGATGATGGACAACGGCGAGCAGCTTGAAGTATGGCTGGATGCCGGAGAACCCATCAGGAATGTGCCGATGAGTTTACGGAACGACGGGCACAAGATCCTCGAAGAAGGACCCTTGGAACCCGAGGCCAAACACTTCAAAATTCTCGTGGAAAAGGTCGAGGGGTAAGGGAGCGACTGGTGGAATCGAATACACATATCACGCCTGTCGGTCGTCCATCGGATGAGGAGTTGAAGGCGCTCAGCGACTCATTCGAAACCAAGCAGCCATGGGACCTCTTGGAATACGCGCTGAAGACCTACCGGCAACGCATCGTGCTGGCCTGCAGTTTCGGGGCGGAAGATGTGGCGTTGGTCGATATGGTGCATCGGATCGATCCGGAAGCGCCGCTCTTCTATCTCGATACCGATTTTTTGTTTCCGGAAACGTTCGACGTGCGGGATCGCATTGTCGCGCGGTATGGGTTGAAGCCTGCCCAGGTCATTCAGATGAAGTCGCTGTTGACGCCGGAGCAGCAGGCTGCCCAGCACGGCGCGGCTCTCTGGGCGACGAAGCCCGATCAGTGCTGCGAACTCAGAAAAATCGAGCCGCTGACGCGGATTCTCGGCCGCTACGATGCCTGGATCACCGGAATCAGGCGGGATCAGGCTCCGACCAGAGCCAATGCCGGGTTGGTCGAATGGGACAAGAAATTCAACCTGGTCAAAGTGAACCCGCTGGTCCGGTGGACCAGTGAGCAGGTCTGGATGTATATCCAGCTCCACGAAGTCCCGTACAACGTATTGCATGACCGCAACTACCCCAGCATCGGCTGTACACACTGCACAGCGCCTGTCCTTCCGGGAGACGATCCGCGTTCCGGTCGGTGGAAGAATTTCGGCAAGACCGAGTGCGGACTGCACAAATAACATCATCGTCACCCTGAACCAGGCAAGGTTACTACCATCACATGCAACATCTGCTCGCCAAAGTCGCTAAAGGTCAAAAGACGTCCAAGGATCTCACGTGGGAAGAAGCCAAGCAGGCCATGCGCCTGATGATCGAAGGGACCGCCACGCCAGCCCAGATCGGGGCGTTCCTCATCGCGATGCGCTTTAAATCGGAATCGGTGACGGAACTGGCCGCCTTCACGGCTACTGCGAGGCAATATGTTCCGCCGGTTCCGGTCCGGTCCGGGCTTGGCGTGGTGGACGTCCCCGTCTATGCGGGAAAGAGGGAAACCTTTCACGCCATTGTGCCTGCCGCGATTATTGCGGCGGCTGCCGGCGCGGTGGTGCTGCTCCATGGCGTGGATGGACCACCGGATCGTCGTGGCGTCTCGTCAGTCTTGAAGCTCCTGGGCATTCCAGTCGATCAGACCGCCAAGCTGGTCGGGCCTGAGTTGGAAAAGAAGGGATTCGCGTATCTGGATCTGGCGCTCTATCACCCGCCCGTGAGCCGGTTTCTCGAAATGCGGCAGGAATTGGGCGTGCGCAATTTCTTCCACCCGGTGGCGAGAATGCTCAATCCGGCCCGTGCCACCTCGCAGGTGATCGGCTTGTCCCATCCGCCTTATTTCGAAAAGACGATCGAAGCCTTGCGCATGTTGAGCTGTCCGCGCGCATTGGTGATCCGCGGCGTGGAAGGCGACCCGGAACTGTCGATCGGCAATTCAACGCGCCTCTTGGAACTTAAGGACGAACGTATCACGCCATTTACCTTTCAGCCGAAGGATGCCGGGCTGGCGATGGCGACCTTCCGCGAGATGGCCGGATTCCCGGTCGAGCAGCGTGAACGGGAGGCCGATCTGATCAAGCGGCTGGTGGCGAACGAGATTCAGGGCGGGCAGCGGGATTGGGTGCTCCTCAACGCGGCCATGTTGCTGTACGCGGCCGGCAAGGGTACGTCAATCACCGGGAATCTAGCGGCAGCCCGCAGTGCGCTTGAGTCCGGGCAGGCTAAGGCCAAATTAGCCGAGCTGAGTGCAGGTGTAAGGTCGGAAACCGGAGCGGGGCCGAAGGTCGGCCTGTCCGCATAAATACAAGAGTGTGAATCATGAAACATTTGCGTCAACTTGAAGACCAAAGTGTCTACATCCTTCGCGAAGCCTATAAGCATTTCAATCACCTCGCCATGCTCTGGTCGATGGGGAAGGATTCGACGGTTTTGTTGTGGCTGGCTCGCAAGGCTTTCTTTGGGCATGTCCCCTTTCCCTTACTGCACGTGGATACAAGCTACAAAATCCCGGCCATGATCGAATATCGTGACCGGATCGCCCGTGAGTGGCGGTTGAATCTGGTGGTAGGGCAGAACAAGGAGGCCTTGGCCGCCGGCATGAATCACACGTTGGGGCGGGATGTCTGCTGTACCGCTTTGAAGACGAATGCCATGAAAAATCTCGTCGAGGAAAAGGGCTACACCGGCATCATCCTCGGTGTTCGCGCGGACGAGGATAGCACCAGGGCGAAGGAACGATACTTTTCTCCGCGCGACAAGCACGGCGATTGGGATTTTCGTGATCAGCCGCCGGAGTTGTGGGATCAGTTCAAGACTACCTTTCCTCCCGGCACGCATATCCGGATTCACCCGCTCCTTGATTGGACCGAGATCAATATCTGGGAATACATCAAACACGAGAATATTCCCTTCATGGACCTCTACCTCGATCGGGGAGACGGCACACGTTATCGCAGCCTGGGCTGTGCCCCCTGCACCACACCCATCAAGTCTACGGCGAAGACCGTGGATGAAATCATTGTCGAGCTGCGCGGAAGCAACGTGGCGGAACGGGCCGGCCGCGCACAGGACGCGGGACGCGGCATGGAAATGCTCCGCAAGAAGGGCTACATGTGAGGCGTTCGATAGTTCACGCTTGCATGGAACCGAACCATATTGGGAAACCAGCGATTCACCGAACGAGTAATTTTATGACACAGCACGATCAGACCAAGCCGCAAGAGAGTCTCAATATCGTCATCGTGGGTCACGTTGATCACGGGAAGTCCACGCTGGTGGGACGTCTCTATGCCGACACCGGCTCCCTGCCGGAAGGCAAATTGGAAAAGGTGCAAGCCATCTGCCGGCAGCAGGGCAAGGAGTTTGAGTACGCATTCTTGTTCGATGCCTTTCTAGAAGAGCAGGAACAGGGCATCACGATTGATACGGCGCGCACGTTCTTTATCTGGAACGGGCGGCAGTACATCATCATCGACGCGCCGGGGCATAAGGAATTTCTCAAGAACATGATTTCGGGCGCCGCCCGGGCCGAAGCCGCGCTGTTGTTGATCGACGCCTTGGAAGGGGTGCGCGAACAATCGAAAAAGCATGGGTATCTGCTGTCGCTGTTGGGCGTGACGCAGTTCGCGGTCGTCGTCAACAAGATGGACTTGGTCGGGTATCGACAGGATGTATTCGACGGGATTGAAAAGGAATATCGGGAATTTCTGGGGCAGTTCCGGGCGGTGCCGCAGCAGATGATTCCGGTCAGCGCCAAGATGGGTGACAACATCGCGACGCGCAGCAGCCATATGAACTGGTATCAGGGCCCCACCGTGCTGGAGACGCTGGCGCTTTTCAAGAAGGAGCAGGTCCGCTCCGAGCAGCCGCTCCGTTTTCCGCTCCAGGACGTCTATAAGTTCGACGCGCGGCGAATTTTAGCCGGACGCATCACCGCCGGCCGTTTGAAGGTCGGTGACCAGCTCGTGTTTTCACCCTCAAACAAGACGGCGGTGGTGCAATCGATTGAAGGGTTTAACGTCGATCCGCCGCAGAGCGACGCGCAGGCCGGGCAATCGGTCGGCATCACGCTCGACGAGCAGATTTTTGTGGAACGCGGAGAAATTGCGTCGCATCGGGATTCCGTCCCGCTGGTTTCGACGGCGATCCGGGTGAACTTGTTCTGGATGGGAAGGCGGCCGCTCGAGAAAGGGCGGAAGTATGTGTTGCGTCTGGCCACGCGGGAAGTCGCCTGCGAAGTCGTGGTCATCCATCGCATCATCGACACAGCCGACCTGGCTCAACTTCAGGAAAGTCAGTCCGTGGCCAAAAACCAGGTGGCTGAATTGACCTTGCGGGTGAAGGCGCCGCTTGCCTTTGATCTTTCGTCGTCATTCGAGTCGACGGGCCGCTTCGTCCTCGTGGATGAATATGACATTGCCGGGGGCGGAATCATCACCGAGTTGGTACACGACGAACAGGAAGGGCTGCGCGAGGAGGCACGGCAACGGGAATATGCCTGGCTCACCGGCGATGTCCGGCCTGAGGACAGGGCGGCACAGTTTGGCCACCGCGCCGCCATTGTCTTGTTCACTGGATCGGCTCAGACCGGCAAGACCTTTCTTGCTCGGCGGGTCGAGGCGCTGCTGGTGGCTGATAGCCGTCATGCCTATTTGTTGGAAGGCGAGAATTTGCTGCAGGGATTGGATGCGGATCTCTCGGCTGCCGACCCGTCATTCGCGTCCGAGCGGGTCCGTCGATATGGTGAAGTGGCCCGGCTGTTGATCGATACAGGACTCATTGTGGTCTCGACCAGCAAAACGTTCGGGATCAATTACCAGCGCATGGCGGAGATGATTCGCACCCTGGTTCAACCGGCCCCGGTGATCGCGGTGCATATGAGCAGGGCCGGGGAGGAGCCGCCACCCAACACGGATCTGCATTTTGCCGGGCCGCAGGATTTCGATGCCGCCGCCCGCCAGATCCTGGAGGAATTGAAGAAGCGGGGCGTACTCATTGAGCCTTCGGGGACGAAGTCAACGATCCAGTATTCCATCTGACTAAGGGGCCCGGAGGTGGTTTGACTCCGCTGAAACCCCTGTGGTAGCGTCCTTCATCAACAATTTCGAGGGTTTTTCATGACCATGGCTGCCGGCAAGGATCTCAAGTCGATCCTGACAAAACTCCAGTATTCTGACGACGCCAAAGTCGTGCAGCAGATCACGGCGCAGATGAAGCAGGTGCAGGCTCGAATGGCCGGCATTAAGCAAAAGCTGGTGGTGATGAGCGGCAAGGGCGGAGTCGGGAAGAGCATGACCACCGTGAATCTCGCCTTGGCGTTTGCGCGCCAGGGGGCGAAGGTTGGATTGCTCGATGTGGATTTGAATGGCCCCTGCGTTCCGCGGATGATGGGTCTGCATGGCCAGTCGCTGACCATGACTCCGGAAGGAGCTCAGCCCCCTGTCGGGCCGCTTGGCATCAAGGTCGCCTCGATGGATTTTTTCCTGGGGGATGCCTCGCCGGTGCGATGGAAAGGCCCGATGGACTTGAGCCCAGTGTGGCTGGGTTTGATGGAAATGAACGTGATTCGGGAGTTCCTCGCCGATGTGGTGTGGGGCGAGCTGGATTATCTTCTGGCCGATTTACCTCCCGGCGCGGCGGCAGACAAACCGCCTGTCATTGCGGGGTTTATCCCTGATCTGGCTGGCGCGATTGTTGTGACGACGCCCTCCGAAGTTGCGTCCGATGTGGTGCAGAAATCAGTCACCTACGCCAGGGACATGGGAATCCGGGTGTTGGGTATCGTAGAAAATATGAGTGAGTATCGGTGCCCGTCCTGTGGTGCTGAAAACGAACTGTTCGAAGGGAACACCGAGGCGATGTGCGAGGTGCTGGACCTGCCGCTGCTCGGGCGCATTCCTTTCGACCGCTCACTCGCCAAGACGTTCGATAAGGGGCAGCCGCTCCTTGATCCTGAGTATCCGACGATCCGGAAATATCAAGAGATTGTCGGGCGGATTCAATCGTTGCTGGATTACAAAAAAGTCCTGGCGGAAAAGCTCTAAGCGGACCGGCCTGGAAGGGGGATCCTATGAAGTTCGTTTGCCTGAACTGCGAGACCTACATGACGTTTCAGAAGGTCGAAAAACCCGGTGAGGGCTCACTCGGTGTCTTCTTCGGCTGTCCATCCTGCGAAGCCAAGTTTTCCATGGTGACGAACCCTGGCGAGACCCAAATGGTCGCGTCTCTCGGCGTCAAACTGGGAGGTCGCACGGAAGCGGCAGAACCGTTCGAAATGACTCGCGGCACCCTCAAGGATGAAGCGCAGGCCGGCGCAGGGCAGATGGCTGCGTATCTCAACGAGAAGATCCAGGGTGGCCAGCCTGCCACGGCGGCAGCGGCACCGAAGGCCACGGCTCCTGCCGCTGGTGGAGAGAAGGCCTCCGGTGGTTGCCCGTTCTCGGCGATGGTGGCGGAGATGGGGTTGACCTCCGGCGGTAAGCCGCAGAACGGAAACGGCACCAGCGAATTTACGTGGACTGCGGACGCCAAAGAAAAATTGGAGCGGTTGCCGTCTTTCGTGAAGCCCATGGTGCAAAGCAGTGTCGAGGCCTTTGCGCGCAAGCACGGGTACAAGAGCATTACGCTGCAGGTCATGGATGATTCCAAGAACGATTCGCCCAACGGCATCGCGTGGACCAAAGATGCCGAGCAGCGGATGGATAATATTCCTGACTTCATTCGTCCGATGGCCCGCCGGGAAATCGAGCGAATTGCGAAAGAGCGGGGGCTGGTCGAGATCACGGCGCAAGTGATGGATGAAGCCAAAGAGAAGTTCATGAAGTTCATGTAGCCGACGAATGCATGCATGAGACGAGTTTTCGGCCCATCCGGCAATCCGGATGGGCCGTTCGATTCCTGCCGGTTTTCTTCTCTCGACCGATTTATTGTCTGAGACTCCTGAGGTGTTGGCTCCCGCTTTGTGCCTCGGCCTGCTTCCTGGTTCTCTCCTGTATTGCCTCCTCTGCTCTCGCCCAGTCCGCGGATCACGGTCATGTTTCATCCGCTGATGCCCACGGTTCTCACCATGAGCCGGGAACTGCGTCGGGGACGCAGTGGGAAGGCTCCCGCGAAGGTATCGCCTATTCTGAATTCAATCACCACCTGGCCGGGGTCTTTCTTCTCCTGATCGGGCTGAGTGAATTGCGTCAGGCGTTAGGGTGGCCCCTGCTCGCATGGACACGCTTTCTGCTTCCCGGCGCCTTAGTCGTGGCCGGACTGTTTCTCCTCATTTGGAGCGATCACGATTCTTGGCCGATCGGGTCGATGACCTTTGCGCAGACATTTTTCGGGAGCGATCCGGAGGTGCTGCAGCATAAGATCTACGGAGTCTTGGCCTTGGGGGTGGGGACAATTGAATCTCTGCGGCGCCTCGGCTGGTTCGCCCATGCGGTGTGGACGGTGCCCCTTCCGCTCTTTGCCGTAGTCGGAGGTGTCATGCTTTTCGGTCATTCACACGGCGACCATCCCGCAGCCCACAAGATTGCCTTGCATCACTTTCTGATGGGGACGATGGCCATTACAGCCGGGTCGTCAAAGTTGATCTCCGGCTGGCGTCAGCGACAGCTCGCGACAGAACGGTCATACTGGGAACTCATCTGGGCGAGTCTCGTCCTCGTCATCGGTGCGCAATTGCTGTTTTATTCCGAATAGAGCTTTCTTCGCGTGTTCAGAACCGGTAGGCGCAGTCCTCGCGTTGACACCTTTGTCGGGACTATGTTAGCTGTACATTTTTAATTCCGGTTTCTACGCGCTAATGGATCTTCCAGTCAGCAAGGTCTATGCGCGCAAAGAGGAGTCGCCATGGGTGGCCACAGCCATTGGGCAACAATCAAGCGGCATAAATCGGCGGTCGATGCCAAGCGCGGCAAGGTCTTCACTCGTATTATCCGTGAGTTGACGATTGCGGCGCGCTCGGGCGGTGATCCTGACGGCAATCCGCGTCTTCGGTTGGCGATCGCTAAGGCCAAAGAAGCCAACATGCCCGGCGATACCATGAAAAAGGCCATTCAGCGTGGCACCGGTGAATTGCCCGGCGTGACCTATGAAGAGTTCACATTGGAAGGCTATGGGCCGGGTGGGACCGCCGTGTTGATGGAAATTACCTCGGATAACCGGAACCGCACGGTCGCTGAAATCCGCAGCCTGCTGACCAAGAATGGTGGCAACATGGCGGAGGCCGGGGCTGTCGCGTGGCAATTCCATAAAAAAGGCGTCCTGGTCGTTGAAAAGGGCAAGGTTGAAGAAGATGCGCTGCTCACCATTGCCTTGGAGGCCGGTGCCGAAGACGTGAAAGTTAGCGATAAGGCGTTCGAGGTCCTGACGAGCCCGCATGATTTTGAGGCCGTCAAAAAAGCGCTGAGCGACGCGAAAATCGAGTATACGCTTGCCGAATTAAACTTCATTCCCCAGAATACGATTGCGTTGGAGGAAAAAGCCGCCGAGCACATGTTAAAGCTCATGGAAATCCTGGATGAGCACGATGATGTGCAGAAGGTCCACGCGAATTTTGACATCTCCGACGAGGTCATGGAGAAAGTTGCCGCCGCCACCGCATAATTCGGGAGTCTCGGCACTGAGTATCGACGAACCGGTAGCCTATTCACCAGTCACTCCGCAGCACACGTTCCTACTGATCATATGATCGCCTTACTGACGGGCCTAGTGGCCTTCAAGGCGCCCTCGCAAGTCACGCTGGATGTTCATGGCGTGGGCTACGAGGTGTTGGTTCCTCTCAGCACCTACTACTCGCTGCCCAATCAGCATGAACCGGTAACACTCAGCATTCATACCCATGTGCGGGAAGATGCGATCCAGCTGTTCGGGTTTCTCACCGCTGCCGAGAAGGAGGCCTTTCTCCTGTTGACGGGCATCTCCGGCATCGGGCCGAAGTTGGGGCTTAGTGTCCTGTCCACCTTATCCGTTGGTGACCTCTTCGCAGCCATTCAGGCCGGTGATATTGAAAAGCTGGGCACCGTTCCGGGCATCGGCAAGAAGTCGGCGGCCAGGATTGCCTTGGAACTCAAAGACAAAGTGGCGCGTTTGCATCCATCCGGCGAAGCTATCGGGGCGGGGAGTGGACGATCAGACAATCCGCACTACGAGGATGCCTTGTCCGCACTTGTGAATCTTGGTTATCGGCAGCCGGATGTGAAAGAAGCATTGAAGCGAGTGGAAAAATCAGGCGTGATGGCGCAGGGGTTGGAGCAGGTGATTCGAGAGGCACTCAAAGACCTTGCCAAGGGGTGACACATGGTGATGACGAACTGGCTCGCACAGTTGAGGGAAAGACGATGGGGTGTGGCGACCGGAGTAGTCTTATTGGCTCTGTTGTCATACGTGTCGGTGACGGAACGTGTCTATGCGGCGGATGGCATAGAGGAGCCCAAGAGTATCCGGAAGACCTGCGGGGTCTGTCCCGAAGGGTACGCCACTACCGGAAGGACCAACGCGCCGGAGTTGTGTAAAGATGGCGATCCGGTTTTGGTGCAGTGTGTGCCTGTGGGCGGCAATATGCTCTCCGTCTGTGGATCCTGCCCGGAGGGATATAGCGAAGTCGGCCGGTCGAATGTGCCGTCGCGTTGCGGATCGGTCGATGGCGGGCTGGTGTCGCAGTGTCAATTGCAGCAGATGGGGTCGAGCTTGCCTGACCCGAGCCAGGGTGGGGTCCGGTGCCCGCCCGACTGTGGAAGCACCGCGGCGCCGGGCCAGGGCGCGTCACCACCGCCGCCGAAGTTTAGACCCTCACCGGAGTCCAAGTAGTCACACCACCTTTCTGGATTAGGCCATGTCCGACCGCACTGTGAGTAACCAACTGACTGACGACGAACGCGGGCTCGAAGCGGCGTTGCGCCCGCAGAGCTTGCAGGAATACGTCGGGCAGTCGCGGATGAAGGAATCGCTGGAGATTTGTATCGAGGCGGCCAAGCGCCGGGGCGAGGCGTTAGACCATGCGATCTTTTATGGCCCCCCCGGGTTGGGCAAGACGACGATCGCACATATCATCGCGAGAGAAATGGGGGCAGCGATCCGCTCGACTTCCGGTCTCGTCCTCAGTCACGCCGGCGATCTTGCTGCAATTCTGACCAATTTACAGGAGCGGGATGTCTTGTTTATCGATGAAATCCATCGGTTACCGGCGTCGGTGGAGGAAGCCCTCTACCCGGCGATGGAAGACTACCAGCTCGATCTGGTGGTCGGACAAGGCGCCTCGACGCGGACCGTCAAGCTGGATTTGCCTCGCTTTACGCTGGTTGGAGCGACAACCAGAGCCGGCGCATTGACCTCGCCCTTGCGGGACCGGTTCGGGCTGGTGCATCGGCTGGAGTTTTATTCCTCCCAGGACCTGACGTCGATCGTGACCCGTTCAGCGGGATTGCTCAATATTCCCATCGACGCGGCCGGGGCCGCCGAAATCGCCCGGCGGGCTCGCGGCACGCCGCGCATCGTGAATCGGCTTATCAAACGCATCAGAGACTATGCGGAGATCAAAGCCGGTGGCCGAATCACCAAACAAGTGGCGCAGGATGCTCTGGTGTGGTTGGCCGTCGATGCCGCGGGATTGGATGAGATGGACCGGCGTATTCTGCTGACGGTGATCGAGAAGTTTAACGGGGGCCCGGTCGGGGTCGACTCCTTGGCGGCAGCCGTGCAGGAGGATAAGGGCACATTGGAAGATGTCTATGAACCGTATCTAATCCAGGCGGGCTTTCTGGAACGCACCGGTCGCGGTCGCCAGGCGACCAGATTAGCGTTCGATCATTTCAAGAAACAGAAAGACCTTCTGTCGCTCTCCAGTGAAACGGATTCCATCACAACTCCTTGAATCCCCACACCTATCCTTGCAATGCCTGCGGCAGCTCCTGTAGGATACCCACTTGTCCAACTCCGCCCGTTGGCTAGGGTTTGTGTCGCGGCTTCGTCTTCCTAAGGACAGATCCCGCGAGGAGGGAATCCCCCCGTCATGTCTGAAGATTTACAAGGCCATCGCCAGGAAATCGACCGGATCGACGATCAGATTTTGCGCCTGCTGAATGAGCGCTCGAAATCCGTGATTGAAATCGGCCGGTTGAAAAAGCTGAAGGACGCAGAGGCGCATCTGCACACGCCGGCTCGGGAAGCCGCGATTTTCGATCGCCTCAGCAAGCAAAATACCGGCCCTTTTCCTACCGACGCCATCCGGGCCGTCTATCGAGAAATCATGTCGGCCTCGTTATCTCTGGAGGGACCTCAGAAAGTCGCCTACCTCGGACCGAGAGCCACGTTTACGCACATGGCCTGCATGCAGAAGTTCGGGTCGTCAGCCCAGTACATTCCTGTCAACAGCATCAAGGATGTGTTCAGCGAAGTCGAGCGCGGCCGCGCCCATTTCGGTGTGGTGCCGATCGAAAATACCACCGAAGGCGTGGTCAATCACACCCTGGATATGTTCGTCGATTCCAGCCTGCTGATCTACGGAGAAGTGTTGCAGGAAGTCGCGCATCACCTGATGTCCAAGAGCGGGGTCGCGGGCGATATCAAGCGGATCTATTCGCACCCGCACGCTATCGCTCAATGTCGCAATTGGTTGGAAACGAATTTGCCGCATGTGCCGGTGTCCGAAGTGGCGAGTACCGCGCGTGCTGCTGAGATGTCGGTCGATGATCCCTCAGCGGCTGCCATCGCGTCGGAACTGGCGTCCCAGTTATACGGGCTGAAGGTCGTGACGGCGAGGATCGAAGATAACATCAACAACTTTACCCGGTTCCTCGTGCTGTCGCAGAAGGCGCCGGAGCGGACGGGTCGAGACAAGACGTCGCTGATGTTGTCGGTCAAGGACAAGGTCGGCGCCCTGTATGACTTATTGCGCCCATTTGCCTCCCATGGCCTGAACATGACCAAGATCGAATCGCGTCCCTCACGGCGGAAGGCCTGGGAATACATATTCTTTGTCGACATCGAGGGGCATATCGATGAGGAACGGGTCAAAAAGGCGGCGGAAGAGGTCAAGAGCCGCTGTCTGTTCATGAAAATTCTCGGGTCATATCCCGCCTATTCCTAGAGGTCCGAGCTACGCCATGCCATTGAAGGTGCATCCCGATATCGCGTCCCTCGTGCCGTATGTGCCTGGAAAGCCCATCGAAGAGCTGCAACGAGAGTTGGGCTTGCCGCGCGCCGTCAAACTGGCCTCCAACGAAAATCCGATCGGTCCGTCGCCGAAGGCGCTGGCCGTGCTGGCCGAAACCGCTCCGACGCTGCACCGGTATCCGGACGGCGGTGCCTTTCGCTTGCGCGGAGCCCTGGCTGAACGTTGGAAGGTCACGCCGGACCAAGTCATCCTCGGAAACGGCTCCGACGAAATCCTCGGCCTGCTCGCGCGGACCTTCCTGTCGCCGGGAGACGAGGCCGTCATGGCCGAACACACCTTCGTGATCTATAAAATGGAGGTGAAGGCAGCGCACGGCGTGGTGGTGGAAGTGCCGCAAAAAAACTGGCACCACGATTTGCCGGCCATGGCGGCCGCCATCACCGACAAGACCCGCTTGCTCTTTGTCTGCAATCCCAACAACCCGACGGGCACCATGGCGACCAAGGCCGAGGTGGCGGCCTTGATGGCGTTGGTCCCTGACCATGTCGTAGTCGTATTCGACGAGGCCTACTACGAATATGTCCGGCATCCGGAATTTCCCGAATCGATCGGGTACGTCAAGGCGGGGCGGAACGTCATCGTGCTGCGAACCTTCTCCAAGATCTATGGATTGGCGGGACTGCGTATCGGGTACGGCATCACGACGCCAGAAATCACCAACTACCTGAATCGAATCCGTCCACCCTTCAATGCAAACAGCATGGCGCAACGCGCGGCCCTGGCGGCGTTGGACGACGAAGCGCATGTGGCTGCGAGCCGATTGCTCAATCATGTGGAGATGGACAAGGTGCGGGTCGGCCTACAGCGGCTCGGGTTTGACGCCTTGCCCAGTGAAGCGAATTTTCTCTATTTCGATGTGGGGAGAGATGGGCGCGCGGTGTTTGATGCGTTGCTGCGACAAGGAATCATTGTTCGGCACATTGAAGGCCGCATGCTGCGGGTCACTATCGGTCTCCCGGAAGAAAATCAACTGTTCCTGCGCGCGTTGGAAGACGTGATACGCGCGTCGCGATAAGGAAAGCGAGACGAGATCATGATTATTGTCTTGAAGCCTGAGGCGTCGGAGCGCGAGGTCGATCACATCATCGACCGGCTTCGTGAACTGGGGCTGAAGTCGCATATCTCTGCCGGTCAGGAACGCACCATCATCGGCGTGATCGGAGACGACCGGATTTTGCACAATCAGCCGTTGACCGCATTGCCCGGTGTCGAGAGCGTGTTGCCGATTCTGGCTCCCTGGAAGTTGGTCAGCCGGGAGTTCAAGAAAGAGAACACGATTATTGACGTCAACGGAGTCAAAATCGGGGACAAAAAAATTACGATCATGGCGGGTCCCTGTGCGGTCGAGCGTCTGGAGTTGACCGTGGGCATTGCCCACGAAGTCAAATCGGCCGGCGCCACCGTGTTGCGTGGCGGCGCGTATAAGCCGCGCACCTCACCCTATTCCTTCCAAGGGCTGGGCCGCGAGGGCTTGGATTATCTGGTCGAGGCGAAGAAGCAGACCGGCCTGCCGGTGGTGAGCGAGATTCTCGATACCCGTGACATCGAGCTCTTCCTGGAGAAGGCGGATATCATTCAGATCGGCGCCCGCAACATGCAGAACTTCGAGTTACTCAAAGAAGTCGGCGCCTATGATAAGCCGGTTCTGCTGAAGCGCGGTCTCTCGGCTACGATCAAGGAATTTCTGCTCTCGGCGGAGTACATCATGTCCCGCGGCAATCGCAATGTCATGTTGTGTGAGCGCGGCATCCGCACCTTTGAAACGCAGTACCGGAACACATTGGATCTCGCGGCCATTCCCACCCTCAAGGATCTCTCCCATCTCCCGGTCATCGTCGATCCCAGCCATGCAACGGGCAAGTGGGATTTGGTCGCGCCGATGTCTAAAGCGGCGATCGCGGCCGGGGCAGACGGATTGTTGATCGAGGTGCATTCCAATCCAGAATGCGCCCTCTGTGACGGGGAAGAATCCATCCGGCCGTCGAAATTCAAAGAATTGATGGGAGATTTGCGGAAGATCGCGGCTGCAGTCGATCGCACATTGTAAGCACCGTGCCGGCACGGTATCGGGACGCACCGCCTGACGGAAGGCCCGCAATCACACAATGATGAAACCACATTTTAAACAGGTGGCGATTATCGGGGTCGGGCTTATCGGCGGCTCCCTGGGGATGATTCTTCGCCGACAGAAGTTGGCGGATTCCGTCGTCGGTATCGGGCGCCGCGTGGAGAACCTCAAAACGGCGATCGAAGTCGGCGCCATTGATCGATACGTGTCTGATCCACGTGAAGGCGTCGAGGGGGCTGATTTCGTCCTGCTGGCGACGCCGGTAGATACGTACGAGCGGCATCTGCAGGAATGGGCCGGTTGTCTCGCGCCGGGGACGATCGTCAGTGACGTGGGCAGCGTGAAGGGCGACCTGGTCCTACGTGCGGAGGCTTTGCTGCCGCCTGCCGTGAGATTTGTCGGGGCGCATCCTATTGCCGGCAAGGAAAAGACCGGCGTCGCCGCCGGGTCGGAAACCCTGTTTTCCGGCGCGCGCTGTATTCTGACACCTACGGCCAAGACGGACCCCGACGCGCTGCAGATCGTTCGTGCGATCTGGCAATTGGCGGGCTCGATCGTGCTGGAGATGGATCCTTTTCTCCACGACAAGATTCTCGGTGCCGTCAGCCACCTTCCACATGCCGCGGCGTTTGCGCTGATGACGGCATTGGCGGATGTGCGCGACCATGGCGTGCCGGAATTGGATTTGGCAGGGCATTCGGGCGGCGGCTTGCGCGACACCACGCGGATTGCCGCGAGTTCGCCGGAAATGTGGCGAGATATTTTCCTGTGGAACCGGGACAATGTCGTGTCGTTGATCGAGACCTATGAGCGGCATCTCGGTGAACTCAAGCGGTTGATTGCCGCCGGTGATGCGGCGGGAATCGAAAAGCAATTAGACAAGGCCAAGTACGAACGGGAACAACTGACACCCCGGACGCCGGGGAAGGTCTAAGCTGCGATGGCGTCGTTGACGATTACTCCAGGCCGTCCGTTGAAGGGCACGATTACCGTACCGGGCGACAAATCCGTCACCCATCGGGCCATCATTCTCACCGCCCTGGCCGAAGGGCCCAGCACCGTAAGCCAATACTGCCTGGGCGAAGATTGCTTGAACACCATGCGTGCGTTCCAGTCCCTGGGAGTGCGAATCGAGGAAACGCCGGAATCCTTGAAGGTCTATGGCAAAGGCATGTGGGGATTGGCGGAGCCGTTCGGACCGATCGACTGTGGTAATTCGGGGACCGGGATTCGTTTGATGGCTGGGTTGTTGGCAGGGCAGGACTTTTTTACGGTGCTCACCGGAGATGAATCGATCAGACGTCGTCCGATGGGACGTGTCGTGAAGCCGTTGCGAGCCATGGGGGCGACGATCGCCGGACGAAAAGGGGGAGAGCTGGCGCCGTTGGCCATCACCGGGACCAGGCTGAAAGGCATGTCCTATGTGTCGCCGGTCGCGAGTGCACAGATTAAATCGTCACTCCTGTTTGCCGCACTCTATGCCGACGGTTTGACGACGATTTCAGAGCCACGGCTTTCGCGCGATCACACCGAACGGATGTTTGCGTATTTCGGCATTCCATTTCATCGCGATGGATGCACGGTCCGGATCGAGGGGCGCCCCTCAGTGCGCTGGAGCGGCAGGCCGGTCGTGGTGCCCGGTGACCTTTCGGCCGCAGCCTTTTTTTTGGTCGGGGCTTCGATTGTCCCGGAGTCTGATGTGACGATTCGCGGCGTCGGAATGAATCCGACACGGACGGGCCTGATCGACATCCTGCTCAAAATGGGCGCGCATATCGAGGTGCTCAATCCGCGTGAAGAGGCCGGAGAACCGGTGGCGGACCTGCGGGTGCTGTCCAGGCCTCTTCGCGGGGTACGGATCGGGCCTGATCAGATTCCTCAGACCATCGATGAATTCCCTATCCTGTGTGTCGCGGCGGCGGTGGCGGAAGGGGAAACGGTAGTGACCGGCGCGGAAGAGTTGCGGGTGAAAGAAAGCGACCGTATCGCCACGATGGCCAAGGAGTTGCGGGCGATGGGCGCACGGATCGAAGAGCGGCCTGACGGCATGGTGATACAGGGATTGGGGCGCAAGGGTGCAAACGGTGCGCTTACGGGTGCGACCTGTGAAAGCCACGGCGACCACCGGGTCGCGATGTCCGTGGCCATCGGCGGCTTGACCGCGGCGCAACCGACTCAGATCCTGGATACGGCCTGTATCGAAACATCGTTTCCCAATTTTGACCGTAAGCTCTTGGAACTGTTGACTGATTCTGGGAAACGTCTATAGTGCGAGGATCGCGTGGGTGAAATCAGTGCCGCCAGCCGGGATAAACGTGGGTTGATCATCGCCATCGATGGTCCCGCCGGGGTCGGCAAGAGCACGGTGGCAAGACTTCTGGCGTTGCGACTCGGGTACCTGTATCTGGATACCGGGGCTTTGTATCGCGCCATTGCATGGAAGGTGCAAGATGCGGGGCTCAGTCCTGACGATCACCTGGCCATTGCCGCACTGCTTCCCAAGACGACGCTGCATATGGCCTGCGGGCCGGAACAGTCCCATGTCCTGCTGGATGGACGGGACATCACCGGCGAACTACGCACCCCGGGCGTGACGGCATTGGCCTCCATGGTGTCGGCCATCCCCGCCGTTCGGGAATGGCTGTTACCGGTGCAACGGAACATCGGTGCCGAAGGGTGTGTGGTGGCGGAGGGACGCGACATCGGGACCCGGGTATTCCCGGAAGCCGATGTGAAGTTTTTCCTCGAAGCCGACGCAGAAGTCCGGGCCAGCAGACGGCATCGCGAACTGGTCGCGGCGGGCCATTCGGTTCAATTTGATCAGACCAAGCGGGACCTCACCGGGCGTGATGATCGTGATCGTTCGCGTGCGGTGGCGCCGTTGATCCCTGCGCCCGATGCAGAACGCATCGATACGTCGAGTATGCCGGTGGAGGAGGTCGTCGCACACATGATGGCCGTGGTTGCGGCGCGATTGTGAGCTCCGCACTGTACGGCCTGCTGTGGATCCTTTCTCGCATCATCGGGTGGGTCTGTTTCCGGTATCGCACCGTCGGCACGGTGCCGCGGGACGGCGGGTTCCTGATCGCGTCGAACCATGCCAGCTATTTGGATATTCCGCTGCTGGGCTGCGGGATTCCCCGGCGGGTCTGGTACATGGGGCGCCATGACTTGTTTCCGATCCCGCTGCTGAATGGCTTGCTGCAAGCGTTGGGGTGGATCCCGTTACGGATCGGTCGCCTCGATCGGGACGCGTTCAGCAAAGCCGTCTCCCTGATTCAGGAGGGGAAGGCGGTCGCGATTTTCCCCGAAGGGGGGCGGACGATGACCGGCGCGTTGAAGCCCGGCAAGCCAGGTATCGGAGTGATCGTGTCGCAGACAGGGTGTCGGGTGGTGCCGGCGCATATCGGCGGCACATTCGATGTGTTGCCGCCCGGTGCCACATGGCCGAGATTTCGCCGTGTGACGGTGGCCTATGGAGAGCCGTTGGATTTCTCCTCGGACGCCGCACGGTTGGAAGGGAAGGCGTTTTATCAACATGTCAGTCGAACGGTGATGGCGAAGATTGCGGAGCTCGGACAGGTTCCGAATCCCGGGGACGGACCGGCGCAGGCCGGGCAGGTTCCTGAGTCTTCCTCCACACCAACAGCCAAGTCTTGCAACGCTGAGTAAGACTCGGATTTATTCACTATCAGCACCCGGCACGGGCCGGAGGACGAGGACCTTTTCATGAGTACTGTCACACCACAGAGCGAACCCAAACTTGACCGCGATGCCTTGGCGGCGATGTATGAGGAGACCTTCCGTAATTTTGAGGAAGGGACCATCACCGAGGGCATGGTGGTCGCCATCGGCAAAGACAAAGTCGTGGTCGATATCGGCTACAAGTCCGAAGGCATGATTCCAGCCGACCAGTTCTCGCATGAGGAACTGGGGCAATTGAAGGTGGGCGATCGCCTCCAGGTGTATCTCGAAGAATGTGAAGATGCCGACGGCAATCTCGTGCTCTCCAAAGAAAAAGCCGACAAGATGAAAATCTGGGAGGAATTGGAGAAGCTGCATAAAGAAGAAAAAAGCATTGAAGGAAAGATCATCTCGCGTATCAAGGGCGGCATGATGGTCGATATCGGCGTCAAGGCGTTCTTGCCGGGTTCGCAGATCGATCTGCATCCGGTCCGCGACTTGGATGGCTTGGTCGGCAAGACCTTCCCCCTCAAGATCATCAAGATCAACCATCGCCGCGGCAATGTGGTCGTCTCCCGACGAGTGCTGTTGGAGGAGACGCGGGATCGTCGCCGTCAGACGACGTTGTCGACATTGAAGGAAGGTCAGTTGATCCAGGGTACGGTCAAGAACATCACCGATTACGGTGCGTTCATCGACCTCGGCGGCATCGACGGCTTGTTGCACATCACCGACATGTCGTGGGGACGAGTGGGGCATCCGTCGGAACTGTTCCAGGTCAGCGACAAGGTCGAAGTCACCGTGCTCAAGTACGATCGGGAGACCGGCCGAATTTCGCTGGGTCTCAAGCAGAAGTCCGCTGATCCTTGGACCGGCGTGGCCGCGAAGTACCCGGTAGGGACCCGCGTGCGCGGGCGCGTGGTGAGCTTGACCGATTACGGCGCGTTCGTGGAATTGGAGCCGGGTGTGGAAGGGTTGGTCCACGTGTCCGAAATGTCCTGGACGCACGAAGTGCGGCATCCGTCTCGCGTCGTGTCCGTGGGCGATCAGGTCGAAGCGGCCGTGCTGAACATCGATCCGGGAAGCCGCAAGATTTCCTTGGGCATGAAGCAGACCGCGCCCAATCCTTGGGACATGATCGAAGCCAAGTACCCGGCTGGAACGCGGATCGAAGGCAAGGTGAAGAGCCTGACCGATTTCGGCGCTTTCGTCGGTTTGGAGGAAGGCATCGACGGGCTGATCCACATTTCCGATATGTCCTGGACCAAGCACATCAAGCATCCGTCCGAGCTCTTCAAGAAGGGGCAGAAGGTGGATGCGGTTGTGATTCGGATCGATAAGGAAAAAGAGCGTCTTTCTCTGGGGTACAAGCAGTTGTCTCGCGATCCCTGGGAAGAGCAGATTCCGAACCGGTACCGGGTGGGCGATAGCATCACCGGCAAGGTCAGCAAGATCGCCGATTTCGGACTCTTTATCGAACTCGATGGCGACGTCGAAGGCTTGATCCATATCAGCGAAGTCGGCCTGGATGCCAACGTCCGGATGGAAGAGAAGTTCAAGCCGGGTGACGACGTCACGGCGAAGATCATCAAGGTGGACCGCGAAGAGCGTAAAATTGCACTCAGCTTGCGCGATCACCAGATGGATTCCGATCGGCGTCAGGTCGATGAGTTCCACGCGTCACAGGGCGGCATCGACCAAACCCTGGGTCGCGCGGCCAAGCAGAGCCGGAAGCGGAACCAGAGCGATTCCGAAGCCTAGGTTCCTGGAGATCGAATGGGGCCACAATCAGATACCGTGGTCACACCAAAGCGGAGCATACTGCGCCGGATTCTTTGGGCAATCGTAATCGGGGTAGGAGCGTTGGTCCTGTTGAACGCGCTCCTCCCCGACCTCGATTTATCAGGCCAGGACCGGGTGGCCCTCATTCGCATCGAAGGGGTCATTCTTGATGCGCAAGCCACGATCACCGAGCTGAAGCACTACAGCGAAAATCCGCTCGTCAAAGCCATTGTCTTGCGCATCGACAGCCCCGGCGGAGGGGTGGTGCCGTCTCAAGAAATTCACGACGCGGTGAAGCGGGTAAAGAACAAGAGCAATAAGGCCGTGATCGCCTCCATGGGAACAGTCGCCGCTTCGGGAGGCTATTACATCGCGGCTGCTACCGACCGGATCATTGCCAATCCCGGCACTTTGACGGGGAGTATCGGCGTGATCATGGAGATGGCGAACTTCGAAGGCCTGATGAAAAAAGTGGGCGTCGAAGGCGTGGTCATTAAGAGCGGGCGCTTCAAAGATGTCGGCTCACCCGTGCGCAAGATGAGTGACGAAGAGCGCAAGCTGTTACAGTCTGTGATGGATGACGTTCATCAGCAGTTTATCCAAGCTGTGGCAGACGGGCGGTCGTTGGAAGTGTCCGATGTGGAGCCGCTGGCCGATGGTCGGATATACACGGGACGCCAGGCGAAAGAAGCCCGGCTGGTCGACGAGCTGGGCGATCTCGACGATGCCATCCATATCGCGGCGGACATTGCCGGTATGGAAGGCGAGCCGAAAGTTGTCGAGCCACGCAAGCGGTTCTCATTTCGGGATATCATCGAATCACGTTGGTCGTCGGTGTTTCCGAAGCTGGAGTTCGATACCGGCGTCAAACTGAAATACTTGATGGCGTTCTGAGCGGCCGGAACATCACCAGTATGGCGACGCAGCAATTCAGCCGTGCGTAAGCCCCACCCACGAGGAGAGGGACGATGACCAAAGCGCAGATTATCGAACGGGTATCGGAGCAGGTCACCACGTTGACGAAGCGGCAGGCGGAGATCGTGGTGAACACGATTTTCGATTGTATTCGCGACTCCCTGCGAAACGGCAACAAGACGGAGATCCGGGGGTTCGGGAGCTTTCGTCTTCGCGCCAGGCGCATGAAGGAAGGCCGCAATCCCAAGACCGGAGCGACGGTTGCAGTGCCGGCCAAGCGTGTGCCATTCTTCAAGGCGGGCAAGGAACTGAAGGAATTACTCAATAAGTAACAGGAGTGATGCCGTGGCAGAGTCGTCAAATATAGCAGCCCCTGAGGTCCGGTGGAGTGACGGTGCGCTCAAGCGTATGGAGCGCGCGCCGATGTTTTTGCGCGGAATGGTGCGCCGCTTAGCCGAGAAAAAGGCGCGCGAACTGGGCTACGCCGAAATCACCGAGGAAATTCTCGAACAGTTCAAGGGCCAAATGATGGGGACCATGGGCGGCGAAGGCGGCATGGCCGAAGCTGCCGACCAGATGGCCAAAGGCCAACTGCCATGGACCGCTGCGGCGAAGGAGCGGTTGGCCGCGGTACCGGAGTTCATGCGCGGGATGATCAAGCAGATCGCCGATGAGATTGCCCGCAAGGGCGGTCACATGGAGGTGAATGTCGATCTGTTTGAAAAGGTCGAAGCCCTCGGGGAGATTCGCGAGCAAGAGGCGGCGCCCCTGGAATGGACCGAGGGGGCATTGGCGTTGCTCCAGCAAAAGATCAAGGAGTCGCCGCCGATCGCGATGGATTTCGTGAGCGACATGATCCGGCATGATACCGAAGAGATGGCGCGGGAGAAGGGCCTGACCAGGATTGATGAGCAGACCGCAGTGCAACTGTGGGAAGCCCCGCAGGAGCGCGTGGGCTGGAGCGATGAAGCCTGGAAGCGCTTGCAAACCTCGCCGGATTTTGTGCGCAGCGGGATCCGCAAGGCGGCCGAACGTCGAGCCCGCAAGCTGGGTCTGAAAGAAGTCGATTCCGACCATCTCACCACGTTCCGCAATCAAGCGATGATGAAGGCCGTGAAGCGCATCCGTTCGTTCGGCTATAACGAGCTGACCTTCGATGCCTTCGACACCGCGCTTCAGAAGACTAAGCGGTTGCAAGGCAACGATCAGGCGGAAAAACGCCTGCAGGAGATCCGCTCGCATTTCAGCGACCCGGAGGTGAAAAAGCCGGAAGGCGGCACCCTCGGCGCCGAATTGATGGGGCGATTCAGAAAGTTCCTCAAGGGCGAGGGGTCACTGTAGTCGCCTCTTCGCCACCGAGCGGAGCAATCCGCGTCATTATGAAATCCTAGAGAGCCGCCCTGCACTTCGGTGTAGGGCGGCTCTCTTGCTTACAGTTCCAGAGCGTTGTTCCTGTGGCGAAATGTATTCGGTTTGCGGTTACCAGGAGCGGGCAAAGCAAGGTGAGGGTGACAGCTGGCCAGGTTATGACCGACTTACCGGACAGGAGTCACACAAATGGGAGAAGAAAAAGGCGAAGTGAACGTGCTCACGATTTTAGCTCATGAGGCGCCGCTATGCATTCCACCCACAAGCTCCGCGCTTGCGGGTGGAATCTCAGATTGACAGAGGTTGAACCGGGTGGATCGCTTAATGCGCTGCGACGCCGGCTGCTTGGGGCCAGAACTTGTGGCGAATCTGGGGCAGCGGTTCGTTGTCGAAGTTCGGAATGTCGTAGAGGCAACGGTCAATGGTCGAAACCTCGTCTTCCGTCAATTCCAATGCGACTTGTTTCTTCCAGAACTGATCGAGCGCCAGATAGTCGTTCGACGTGGGTTTCTCGGCCAAAAGGGACTGCATATGCTTGAACCCTTCTGTATCGACTCCCGGCACACGGCCGTTATTGCGATCAATACACCACTTCAGCACTTCCGCAACGCCATACATCGACAAAGGGATCGTAACTTTCTTGCTCATGGGCACCTCCTCCACACTTGGTCCGCATTGTAGCCTAAGGCTTTCCAAGTTTTCAAAGGGGCGAAAGGCCTAGGCGATAGAGCCCATTCGGGAGGCTATAGGGTCAGGCTACAGAGAACTCGACCAACGCCACGGCTTTCGTTGCGAAGCAGGAGGGGGCTCTGTATACTCCGCTCAACGTATATGGATTGGGAGCGGCGAAGCATGGACTTGGCCGGAATGTCATGCTTTTTTCACCAGGATGGCTATGACCATCAACCCCTGTGTCATCAAGAATTCGTCTGTCTTTCGAGTCGCTTTGGCTCTTGTGGCCGGCTTGCCCCTGTTCTTCGCCTGCTCGAAAACTGATCCGTACGTTCCCCCGGATCCCTTCTATTATTTTGAGAGTTATCCGGTCGGCAAGAACCCCACGACCGTGACGACGGCTGACTTCAATCGGGATCAGATCACCGATCTCATTACGACCAACATTTCAAGCAACTCGATTTCGCTGCTGTTCGGCAACGGCGATGGGACGTTTCGGGACCAGGTGCAGGTCAAGGTGTGCCAAGAGCCCCGTTCGCTCGCTCTCAACGACTTCAACCACGACGATCAACTCGACGTGGCGCTGGCTTGTTCAGGCGGAGATCAAGTTTCCATCCTGTTTGGGCGAGGCAATGGGAAGTTCGATGAAGGTCCGCAGTACCCGGTGCATCGCGCGCCGGTGTCCATCTCCAGTCAGGATGTGAATGGTGACGGACATCCCGATTTAGCCGTGGCCTTGCGCAACGACAAGGTGAAGATTTTTCTCGGGAGTGCCCGCGGAGAGTTTCGGCCAGGGGCGCAATATGAATACGGCGATACTCCCACCTCTGTGGCCCTGAAGGATCTCAATCAAGACAACAAGCCGGATCTCGTGGTGACGAACGGCGGGCCGATGTTGAGCGCCGTCTCTGTGTGGATGGGCAACGGCGACGGAACGTTCCGCGATCCCAAAGACTACAAAACCGGCCGTCGTCCGCTCGGTGTGAGTTTTGCCGACTTCAATAACGATCACCTGCCGGATCTCCTGGTCATCAATGGCGAAGGGGATAGCTTCACGACCTTCCTTGGCAACGGCAACGGGACGTTCCAGCCGGGAAAAGATTCCGGCGCCGATGCGAGCCCCAATTTCGGCGTGGCCCATGACTTCGACGGCGACCACATCGACGATGTGGCGATCGTCAATTTGCAATCCACCGACTTGTCGATTTTGTTCGGGCGCGGCGACGGCACGTTCCACTATCCGCCGCGCAACTACCGCACGAAGAACGGTCCTTTTGCGGTGGCGAGTTATCGGGTGTCCGTCGAGAACACGGAGGAGCCGGGATTGGTGACGGCCGATAACGGAGCCGCCAGCGTCTCCGTGTTTTTGCACCACGGGCGAAAAGGGCAGGTCCCGACCGGCGGCACGCCACAGTAACGAGCCATTCAGATTTGTGCTGGTTCAACCGATGAGGAGACAGGCAGTTTGCTTGACACCTCGATAGGGCTCGGATAGAGTTCGAAAAGGTCGCCGGACAAGGGTCCGCGCCAATTTCTGCGATCAGACGGCGGGGGCTCGTGCGATCGTTTTTGTGGTGGTTTAGCATGGGCTGCCTGACGACGCTGGCAGTCTTAATGGTTCAAGGCGGGGTGCGCGATCTGGTGTCGGGGACCAACCCGATGGGAAGTTCCGGCGCAATCCTCTCCTTCAGTACCACGATCTTCGGGGGTGGGTTGTTGGCCGGCTGCCTCGCCCTTATCCTCAATCGTCTCCGCTAAACAGAGTGATGACGTTGGTATCGGTTTGAGATGCGCCGAGACGTCCACGCAATCAATTCCAAGGGGCAACGGTCGGGCTATGCACTGCCTGAAATGCAAAGGATTCATGATGGTGGAGCGGCATTACACGCTCATGAATCGCCGACTGTATGCGCGCTGTTTGAACTGCGGGTTCTGGATTGACTTGGCCGACTTGCTCCGGTTTTTCCATAAGGTCATTGCCAGCAGTGTGCGTGGCACGAAGGTTCGAGAAACCTATACCCTGTGACCGTCAGAGTCAGTCTGCTCGTCACAAGAAAGCATAGACATTCCGCATGAACCGTTCACATCGGATATGGCCGGTGAGTGGCTTTGCAATCCTTTCCCTCGTCTTCGCCATGTGGAGCGGGCAGGCCCTGGCCATTGACAGCGATGTCGATGACGAGGTCATTACGGTTCCCTACGATCCCAGGCCGGTTCCGTCGGCCAAACAAGCGCACCATAGCCTCCGGTGGCGGCACGTTCCGGCGCACAGCATTCTGCTCAAGGAATTGAAGACCGGCACGACGCTCTACCAGTTCGAAAGTGAAAAGCGGCTGTCACCGGCGAGCCTCACCAAGATCATGTCTGCCCTGGTGATCTTGGAGTACGGCCATCTCGACGACGAAGTGACGGTCAGCCCGAAGGCCGCCCGCGCGCATAAAACGCACTTGCGTCTGCGGACGGGACAGATTTTTCGCCTCGAAGATTTGCTGAAGGCAATGTTGATCGTGTCCGCCAATGATGCCTGCCTGGCGGCGAGCGAGCATGTCGGCGGCGATGAGGCACGATTTGTTGATCTGATGAATGCGAAGGCTGCGGCGCTCGAATTGCACAATACCCATTTCAGCAACGCCTGCGGGTTCGATGCGCCTGAACACTATTCCACGGCGGAAGATTTGGCCAAGCTGAGCGAGATCGCCTTGCACCACCCCGTGTTCAAAGAACTGGTCCGCGAAGAGCGGGAGATCATCATGCCGATCAATGAGCATCGCGCCTACGTGTTGCGCACCACCAACAGGCTGCTCGGTCGAATTCCTGGCGTGCAGGGGGTCAAGACAGGGTTCACGTCCAAGGCCGGCCGGTGCCTGATCGCGAAAGTCTCTCAGGATGGCAGCGATCTGCTGCTCGTGATTCTCAACTCCAAGCGTCGCTGGAACACGGCGACCAGCCTCATCAATTACGGTCTGCGGCTCAGTGATAGCCGCGCCGCTCTGGCCCGTTAAGTCTCTGTCTATAGCTCGAGTCGCTTCGTCTGTGCCGGCCTCACTTTCAGCGGGGCTGGCACCATGACGTCCGGCTGCCGGCCGGGAGTGCGACTCGTCTTGGCGGTGCCGAGAAATCGAAGCTGTGAGAGAGTGGAGCCGGGCGCGGCGGAAGCGCGAGACGCGAGGTTAGTGGGGGAGTGAGAACTCGATGTTGACGTCCTTGCCCAGATAATTCACCTGGAAGCCTTGCTTGTCATAGGCCAGCAGGGCGCCCATCACGTTTTCATCGCCGTAGTCTTCTTTGCCTAAAATTTTGCGCACGTCATCCGGGCTTTCGCTGTTGAGGACATTGCGGAAGATGCCGCGCGTCTTAAAGGCAAAACGATTATTGATGAAAATCAGGTCGACTTTGCCGTCCTGCACCCGGACGCCGGCCATCGGACCGGTCGGTTTGCGTTGATCGAGCAGGAAAATGAAGGTGGCTTCCTGCTCCGCTTTGATGCCCGGGATCTTTTCGTTCACTAACCCGTCGAGCGCCTTCGCTTCATCATCCCCCAACTTGATTCCGAAGAGCGACACGTCCTGGCTCGCAATTCCCTTGGGATCGGTCAGGTCGTTTTTGCTGAGTTCATAGGGCTCGGCAGTTACCATGGCAGCGAGGCATAGGGACCCCAGCGTGGTCATCAAAGCTGTGAACGTCCGCTTGCGCTGCATCATGAATGCCTCCTTAAAACACAGGCTTAGGGCTTGGACTGTTGGAACATTACCTGCCGAATGGAAGAGGAGAGGGTCAGGCAACAGGGCATTCTATCCAACGGGCCGTCCGACTTTCAAGATCGGACCGGCTACTCTCGGCTGTTTGAGAGGCCCGTATGGAGATGCCGGGCGGGATGGGTATGCAGCCTCAGGAGGCTGTTCGTTTGCGGCGCGTGCCGGACGGAGCCTGCTTGGATGCGGATTGCAGGTCTCGCATGGTGGTCTCGCAGAGCGCGGCGAACTCTTCCGCAGCCGGTCCGCGATACCGCTTCGTGAGGTATGCGAGTCCGACCGTATGCCGAGGAGTGGGATCGTAGAGGTCGATGACTTGTAGCTTTGCCGCCGGAAGGCGAGTCCGGACGTAGAGTTCGGGGAGAATCGTCGCGCCGGTTCCTTCCGCTACAGCCTGGAGAATGCCTTCAGGCGAACTCATTTCCAGCACGACTTGCGGATGAACGCCTGCCTTGGCGCATTCGGCTTCGACCATTTTGCGCAGGCAGTAGTCCACCGGCATCAGAACCAGGGGAAGCCGCCCCAGATCCTGCATGCGGGCGCGAGGTTTTCCGAACTTCATGTTTGCCGGAGCAATGAGGGCCAATCGTTCTTCGAACAACGGCACCGTCGTGACCTGCGGATGCGTGAGCGGCAGCAGGCAAATTCCGATATCCAGACGATGCGCCAGCAGCCCGCTGACAATGTCGGAAGAGGGCTGGGCGTGCACTTGAAGGTGGATGCCGGGAAAGCGTTGTTTGAAGCGAGAGACGAGCGGCGCGATCAGATAGGAGTTCACGGTTGAGAGCGTGCCGACTACCAGGCGCCCGCGTTTGGCTCCGAGCAGCTCATGAACCACCTGCTCCGCCTGATCCAATTCCCGCAAGGCCCGTTCTGCATGAACATGGAACAGTTCGCCCGCCTGAGTCAGAACGACTTTGCGTCCAAGGCGATCAAACAGCCGCGTCCCTAATTCCTTCTCGAGACCGCCGATCTGAATCGAGAGCGACGGTTGTGAGACGTGGACATGCTCCGCGGCCCGGCTGAAATTTTGGTGGGTTGCCACGGCAATGAAATACTCGAGTTGACGCAGCTCCATGGAACCCCTTCCAACCTACTATAGCTAAAAGCTATGACTCATATGAAAACAATATATTAGACGAATAGATCATAGCTCCCCTATGGTCTGTGGTCAACCGGACTGTTGCTTCTGTGAGCCTTCGCCCATAGTGGGCAGGAAGGCCGGGCAACCGGTCATTGATCATAAGGGAGGCATATGATGGTAACGAAGTACGGAATGGCAGTGGTTGTTTTGGGCACGGTGGCGGTGTTGGCCGGTTGTGCCGAAACCGGCGGGGTGAGCGGGGCCGGGCGAGCGGCAACCGGCGCGGCGGTGACGAAGTCGCTATACGAGCGTCTGGGCGGGAAGCCCGCCATTACGGCGGTGGTCGACCAGTTTGTGGCCAACGTTGCGGCTGATGGCCGGATCAACGGCCGGTTTGCCACCACCGACATCCCGAAATTGAAGGGGCATCTCGTGGATCAAGTGTGCCAGGCGACGGGCGGGCCCTGCAGTTACCAGGGGCGGGATATGAAGCGGACCCATCTCGGGATGCAGATCAGTTCGGCGGATTTTGGAGCCCTGGTCCAGGATCTCGTCGCGGCACTGGATAAATTCAATGTGCCGGCTAGCGAAAAGAGCGAGTTGCTGGGGCTGCTTGGCCCGATGAAGAAGGATATCGTCGAGCTGCCGTAACGAGACGGAGGGCGGGGGCCGATCTGACGGTCGGTCCTCGCGCACTCGCTTCGGTCGGATATTAGGGTTGCTGGCCTAGTTCGACGAGGGCGGTTGCGAGTCGGCGGAGGCGCTGAAAATAGCCCAAGCTGTCGTCCGACAAATCTTCGAGCAGGCCATCAAGGTCTGCCACACAGTCCTGGAGGATGGCAATACGTTGGCTGTCCATCTGCGCCTGTCCGTCGAGATAGAACACTGCGCATCCGCCGATCACGGTATCCAACGTCATCAGCTGCCCCTCGTTCGGGCTGGAAAAATGAGGCCAGCCTTCGCGGCTATGTTCTTCCCAGAGTGAGGCAATGGACGGGTGATTCATCACAGCAGTCTCGGTGCAGGTTCAGCGCAGTCTGTGGTTATCCGTGCAGCAACCCTAGCGCATGTAGGAGCAGGACGGCAAGCATGCAGAGCCAGAGGCCGACGAATCGATAATCAATCGCCTCGCGCGCGAAGCACCAACTCAACAGTGGCGTGCGCCAAGCCGCCGGTCCCCAGACCAGGAAACCACCCTTGATCACCATGGCGCCGCCGGAGATCCACCAGAGCGGTTGATACGGAAGCTGAGCCGACCAGAGGATGAGAAGGGTCCCGAGACCGATGCCGATGGCTTCCCATCGGAGCAGGTTCGGGCTCTGTTCGAGAGATTCTTGGAGCCGCCGGATCACAAGTAGGGGCGCCGTCAGCAGGGCGAGGCCGTCGGCCATCCAGATACCGGCAATGGCCGCGAGGATGTACCGTGTCATGGTGCGAACGGACCGCGTGGCATGGTCATGAGGCTACGGGTACAGCCCGCGTTGGAGATGCGCCTGGGCCACCTTGTCGATGCCCGACATCAAGGCCGCCATCCGCATCGTCGTCCGCTTCTCGATGGAGAAGTGCAACGTTCTGTGGAAGGCGCTGGTGATGATGTCCTGCAGCCGGTCTTGAATATCCTTCGCTTTCCAGAAGAAGCGCTGCACGTCCTGCACCCATTCGAAATAGGACACGATGACACCGCCCGAGTTGGCCAGAATATCGGGAATGATGAAGACGCCCTTGTCGGTCAGAATACGGTCGGCTTCCAAAGTCGTCGGACCGTTTGCGCCTTCCGCGAGAACGCGGCAGCGCAACCGGGGCGCGTTGGCTTCGGTGATTTGTTCGGAAAGGGCGGCGGGAACGAGTACGGTGCAATCCAGTTGGAGCAGTTCTTCATTCGTGATGGATTCGCCCAACTTGATCTCGTGGAGCGGCTCCTGCTTCTCGTGATAGCGGCGTAGCAGTTCCGGAATATCGAGACCGTTCGGGTTGTAGAGCCCCCCGCCGACGTCGCTCACGGCCACGACCCGGGCGCCGGCTTGTTGCATGATGAGCGCGGTATGGGAACCCACATTGCCGAACCCCTGAATCGCAACGGTGGCGTTGGCGATATCCATCTTCAAGTGCCGTAACGCTTCCAAGGTCACATATACCACCCCACGCCCGGTCGCATCTTCGCGGCCGAGGCTGCCCCCGATCGACAGCGGTTTTCCCGTTACCACGCCTTGTACCGCGTACCCGACCTGCTGGCTGTACGTATCCATAATCCACGCCATGACCTGTTGATCCGTTCCCACGTCCGGTGCGGGCACGTCTTTATCCGGGCCGATGAGAGGGAAAATCTCCGCGGCGTAGCGCCGGGTGAGGCGTTGGAGCTCCCCGCGGCTCAATTGCTTCGGATCCACCTTCACGCCCCCTTTGGCCCCGCCATAGGGGAGATCGGCCACCGCGCATTTCCACGTCATCCACATGGAAAGGGCGGCGACTTCGCCCAGATTCACTCCCGGGTGATACCGGATGCCGCCTTTCGACGGGCCGCGAGCCGTGTCGTGCTGGACACGGTAACCGGTAAACACCTCCACGCGGCCATCATCCATCCGAACCGGCACACTGACAATCAAAGAGCGCTGCGGCAGTTTGAGGCGCTCTCGCAAATTGGTGTCCAGATGCATCGCTTCGGCGGCTTCATTGAATTGGGCGACGGCCAGGCGAAACGTGTGCGTATCGAGTTCAGTCATCAGGACGCTCCTTCGAGGTGAATGCTGCATGAATGGGCGCGGGGATGAGATGGCCGTCCGCATGTTCCATGAGAGACGCGAGCGGAGGAGACTCGATGGTCTCAGCCCAACGGATATGGAATCGTTCGGCGAAGTGCGTCGCGACCTGTTGCTGCACCAGCCGCATCTCCGGGGCGGTGTCTATCAGCGCGGCTATCGAGGTGACGCGACAATCGGAAATCCCGCAAGGGACGATGTGAGAAAACGGCGTCAGATCGGGGCAGACGTTCAATGCGAAGCCGTGCGTGGTGACGCCTTGAGAGATACGCACGCCGATAGACGCAATTTTAAACGGCCGGTCACCGCCGACCCATACTCCCGGCAGGCGTTCGCGTCGATGGGCGGTAATGCCCCATTCGGCCAGGGTGTCGATCAACACCTCTTCCAGTCGGCGGACATAGGCCTTGGGGCCGGGACAGTACTCGGTCAGGCGCAGGATCGGATAGCCGACCAACTGCCCCGGGCCATGGTACGTGATCGATCCGCCCCGTTCTGTCCGGATGACAGGGATGCCGGTCTCTTCTGCCAGTCGGGCTTCTCCCGGCCAATGTTGGTCCTGTGTCGTGCGGCCCACGGTATAGACGGGAGGATGTTCCACGAGCAAAAGCAGATCGTGGCAGCGGTCAGCCGCTCGTTCGGCGCGGTAGGCGCGCTGCAGGTTCCAGGCTTCCTCATAGGGCAGCGTCTGACAGTGGACCAACGTTGCGGGGTGCGGCGCTTCGCTTTGTTCCGGCGTCTCCGGGAGCGTGACAGTCGTGGCAGCGTTATTGTGCGCGGGATGGTGAAGTGTCATGGTTTACGGCCGAGCAAGGTGGGTCGCGAAACGGTGATGGTGGATGTGCCGGATTTGCCTTGGGTGGCGATCTGAAACGACATCTGCTCGTTGGCGTGCGCAATGGCGTGCCAGAAATCGCCCATATTGTAGAGCGGATGATTATCAATGGCGGTGACCACATCGCCGGACTGCAACCCGGCCTGGCCGGCTGGTTTGGATTGGTCCACCTGCAGGGCGAGAATGCCTCGATCACTTTCCAGATCAAAACTCGCCGCGACACTCGGTGTGATGGTCAAGGGAATCAGCCCGAGGTCCGGACGTGACACGGAGCCGCGGGCAATCATCGAGTCAATGTGGGGCATCATGGCTTCAATCGCGATGGCGTAACTGATGGCCTGCGCAGAAGGGGCGATGGCCACATTGATGCCGACGACCTGGCCGAAGCGATCCACCAACGGACCGCCGCTGTTGCCCGGATTGATGGCCGCGTCTGTCTGGAGCAGATCGTAGAGCGTTTCTCCCTCCGGCGTCAGGACGGAACGATCGAGGGCGCTGATCACGCCGACGGTGACGGTGGAGCCGCCCTTCAAGGCCAGGGGATTGCCGATGGCGATGACGCTCTCGCCGATTTCGAAGGCCGTCCGGCGGCTGAATTCTGCCGGCACCAGGTCCGGCGCCGTGATCCGGACAAGCGCGAGATCCAGGAGAAAATCACGAGCTACCACACGACCAGGGGTAAGCCTGCCGGTGGATAGCCCCACGACGACGCTGGTTACGCCCTGGACCAGGTGATTGTTGGTGAGGATGTACCCGTTGGTATCGAGAATGACGCCGGAGCCCGATCCTGCCGGCGCGCCATGTTGTGACCCGCCCGGCGGAATCCCGCGTGTCAGCACCGTGACGACCGACGGTCGGACCTTCGTCACGACGGCGGGCACCGACAGTTCCGGGAGCGTCATGCTCGTGCCGTTCTGTTGCTCCGCACCGTTCGCGGTCGTGCTGATAGAGAGGATGAGGAGGGAGAGGAACGCCCAGGCCAGCCATCGAGTTCGAACGGGTCCGGAGGTTGCGCCGCGACTGTGTGGGCCTGTCACCATGGGGGAACCGATCCTCCGTCGGCGCATTCTCTCATAATAGCGCGCATGGCGAAAGCGCAGCGCAAACAACAGGGGCGAGGCACCTGCCTCGCCCCTGTCCTACCGCTATGATGGTGCCCTGTGGTCGTTACTTGAGAGCGGCGAACATTTCTTTGACCATCGGGGTCTTGAGTTTCTTCAGCGCTTTGGCTTCGATCTGGCGAATTCGCTCGCGCGTGACCGACAGGTGTTGCCCCACCTGTTCGAGTGTCCGTGCCTGGTCTTCGCCGATGCCGAACCGGAGTCGGATCACCGTCTGTTCTCTGGGGGTCAACGTCCCGAGAATCCGGTCCATTTCGCGAGTCAGCTCCGTGCGGTTCACGTGAGCATCCGGCGGAACCGCCTGCTGGTCGGGCAGCAGTTCGCCGAGTTCCGTCCCGCCATCACCGACCTGATGTTCCAGGGCCACCGGCTCCTGAAAGGCCTGCATGGTTTCGTGCAGACGATCCGGACGCATCCGCATGGTGAAGGCCACTTCTTCCAGACGTGGCTGGCGTCCCAACTGTTGTACGAGCCGGCGCGAAGCCCGAAGAATGCGGTTCGAGGCTTCCGTCTGGTGCACGGGAATTCTGATGGTGCGCGACTGATCGGCCAGGGAACGCGTAATGCCCTGCCTGATCCACCAGGTGGCATAGGTGCTGAATTTGAAGCCCTTCCGATGCTGGTAGCGCTCGGCGGCTTTCATCAGCCCGATGTTGCCCTCCTGAACCAGGTCCAGCAACGTAAGGCCGCGCCCGGTGTAATGTTTCGCGACATTCACCACGAGCCGCAGGTTGCAGCGCACCAACTCGTCCTTCGCTGTTTCCAGCGTGACTCGCGAAGTGCGCAGCTGCGTCAGGCAGGCTTCCAGCTCTTTCCGGATGGCCGCGGGAACTTTTCCTCCCGCCGTGGCATCCAACTGCAAGTGTTCTAGCGCGCGTTCTGCTTGATTGAGCGCCGTGGCGGAGAGTCCGCTCAGCCGACGTACGGTCTGCAAGGTCTGGATATGTTCGGTGGCCTGTTCCGACCGCTTTAGCCCGCCACAGGCTTTCACGGCTTGCTGAAGCGTCTGGCGAATCTGGCGTGTACCCAGGTCGAGTTGCTTGGCCAGCGCAATTTCTTCTTCCCGCTCAAGAAGGCCCCGCTCGCCGAACGAGCGAAAGTACAATGATTCCAAAAGAAATGGAGAAGAAGCCGAACGCGAAGGCTTCTCGGGCACCGCCTCCTCGGTTTCGGCCTCTGGTTGGTCGCCCTGAGTGATGCTATCCAGCAGTGTGCTGGCTTCCGCGTCATCAGCATCAGGATCGACTTCTACGGCCACCGTCGGGTCTGTATCATCTTGAATCGCGAGCGCATTCTTCATCGTTATTACCCCTCTTCCCCGTCCTGGGGAGCCTGGTTAAGGGATCCTCGGGAGACAACACTCCTCACTAGTACGTTAGAGACCCAACCATGAAAAAAGGATTCGAGCTGTTGCGTTCATCGGCGGCTCGTCTTCAGTGGTACTACGGGACAGACAGTCGTTCAGATTGGTCTGATCATTGAGATAGGGCTGCTCACGGAACTGTCAAGGCGTGGGCTGTGGAGAGAGCGGGGTCCGATTCATCGGCGGTTTGGTTGAAAAGCCGTCGGCCATCTCCTAGAATGCCGACCTATGTCACAACTACAAAACGGGGAACGTGTTCATCTGGTCGACAAGAAGGGGCGGCAGTACGCCGTGACTTTGAAGGCCGGGGATATTTATCACTTCAGCGGCGAGACCATTCCGCACGATGAGCTGATCGGCAAGCCCGATGGGTCGATCGTCACCCTGTCACGAGGGAAACGGTTCCTGGCATTGCGGCCGACCTTCGGGGAATACGTCTTGAAGATGCCCCGCGGGGCGCAGGTGCTCTATCCCAAGGATTTGTCGCTGATTCCCATGTGGGCGGATGTCTACCCCGGTGCGCGGGTCTTCGAGGCCGGGACCGGGTCGGGGGCGCTCACGATGGCCTTGCTGCGCGCGGTGGGTCCGACCGGCCTGGTCGTCACCTATGAGGCTCGGGATGACTTTGCCCGCACGGCCTTATCCAATATCGAACGCTACATGGGGCCGGTGTCTACCTTGATGCCCATGAGGAAGAACGCCTATGAGGGCATCGACATTCTGGAAGATGGCCGTCCGTTCGATCGCCTGGTGCTGGATTTACCGGAGCCCTGGCAGGTGGTACCGCATGCGGCGAAGGTGTTACGGTCCGGCGGTATTTATTTAAGTTTCGTGCCGACCATCCCGCAGGTGATGCAAACCGTCGATGCGCTGGAGCGCACGTCGGTCTTCGGCAATATTGAAACCTTTGAGACCTTGCTGCGGACCTGGTCGATCCAGGGCCGGAGTGTCCGGCCCGATCATCGTATGGTGGCGCATTCGGGTTTCCTGACCGTCGCAAGAAAGGTCGAAGAGGGCTGGTGGTCTCGTCCGAGCAAAACGGTCGAGGAAGAGGCACCCGGCGAGCAGGAGGACGACGCGCACGAGGGGGAGGACGCACAGGCATGAATCGGTTACAGGGAAAAGTGGCTATCATCACCGGTGGCAATGCAGGAATCGGCGAAGCCATCGCCAAGTTGTTTGCGGACGAAGGGGCGCATGTCGTGGTGACGGGGCGCCGGAAGGAAGAGCTCGACCGTGTGGTAAAGGGAATCGGGGTGAACGGCGGGCGAGCACTGGCAGTCGCCGGGTCCGTTACGGATGAAGTGCATGTGCAGGATGTGGTCGCGCAGACGATACGCACGTTCGGCAAACTGCATATTCTGGTGAACAATGCCGGGATCGGCGATTTCGGCAAACGGCTCCACGAAACGGACGATGCCACCTGGGCGAAGGTGTTGGATATCAACCTCACCGGCGTCTTCCGGATGACCCGCGCGGCGCTTCCGGAGCTCATCAAGAGCGGGGGCGGCTCGATCGTCAACATTTCCACCGTGGCGAGCCTGATCGGAATCCGCGGGCTGTCGGCCTATGCCGCGTCGAAAGGCGGGCTAGATGCGTTGACACGCTCCGTGGCCGTCGACTACGGGCAAGACAATATCCGGTGCAATGCGGTGAACCCCGGTCTGGTCGATACGCCGATGGCAGCTCCCTTAATGGCGAATCCTGCCAGCCTGGAACCCATCATGGCGCAATATGCCATTCGTCGGCCCGGGAAGCCCGAAGAAGTCGCCAAGATGGTGCTGTACCTGGCATCCGATGAGGCGACCTGGGTGACCGGCCAGACTTTTCCGATCGATGGGGGCATGACCATCAGCAAAGGGTAGTTCGGGCGTGTGGAGACACTCCCGGGAAGGCAACAACTGCGCACGAAGCAGGATAATCGCGTATGGACATCACAACTCAGACGCAATGGTGCGGCATCATCGGCAACCCGGTCGAGCATTCGCTCTCGCCGGCCATTCACAATGCAGCCTTCCAGAAAATGGGGCTGGATCTGGTCTACCTGGCATTTCGCGTGGAAGCGCTCGGCGATGCCATGAAAGGTCTTCGGGCGTTGGGAAATGCGCGGGGCTTCAGTGTGACGATCCCGCATAAGGTCGCGGCGATTCCGTTTCTGGACGAGGTGGAACCCACCGCCAAGCACATCGGCGCGATCAACACCATCGTCGTCGACGAGGGAAAACTCAAAGGCTATAACACGGATGCCTCGGGTGCCCTGCGCGCCCTGAAAGAGGGCGGCGCGTTGCTGGATGGGCATCGCGTGTTGATTCTGGGCTCCGGCGGGGCCGCCCGCGCCATTGCCTTTGCGCTGGCCACCGGGACGGGTATTGCCGGGCTGACCATTCTCGGTATCGAGGAGGCGGAGCGGCTGAAGCTGGTGAGGGATTTGCGGGACAAGACGGGGATCCCCATAGAGGAAGGCCCGCTGACGCTGGATATGCTCCGCAATTGGGTGCCGCACGTGCGTACCTTAATTCACTGCACGCCGGTCGGCATGTCACCCAAGGTCGATGAATCCTGTGTGCCGGCCAATCTGTTCAGGCCGGAACTGACGGTGATGGATATCGTCTACAATCCGCGCGAGACCAAACTGTTACAGGAAGCGAAGGCCGGCGGCTGTCGGACCATTTCAGGCCTGGAAATGTTTCTGAATCAAGCGGTGCTGCAATTCGAGCTGTGGACGAAGCAGCCGGCTCCGGTCGACATCATGCGGCATGTGTTGGAGTCGCGCTTTGTCTAGCGCATCGGCCCTCCTCCGCGAGCAGGTATTCCCATTGACCCCCTTCCCGGTATGGAACCTCCAATGAATCTCGTCTTGATCGGGTATCGCGGAACCGGCAAAAGCACGGTCGGCAAAGTGCTGGCCCGCAAGCTCGGGCGAACGGTGGTCTCGACGGACGCCGAGATCGTGAAGCGGGCACAGCTCTCCGTGCCTGAAATTGTGAAGCAGTTCGGGTGGGATCATTTTCGGGATCTGGAATCGGCCGTCTGTCGTGATTTTGCTGCGCAAGACAAGCTGATCATCGATACCGGGGGCGGCGCCATCCTCAGGGCCGAAAACGTGGAGGCGTTGCGACGCACCGGCACGTTGGTGTGGCTGACGGCGGCGGTGGAGACGATCACGCGCCGGATCGGCGGCGACACGCAACGCCCTTCGCTGACCGGCACGAAATCTTTCACCGAAGAAATACGCGACGTGTTAACCGAACGAACGCCGAAGTATCAGGCGGCCGCTCACCATGTGGTCTCGACCGACGGCCTGTCCACGGCGGACGTGGCCGAACGCATTCTCCAGGCGGCGACTCGCGAGTTAGCCGGTTGAGCCAGCTGATCGTTGCTCACCCGCAGGCGGCGGCTTGCACTCGCTGTTCTTGACATCCCCTCAGTAACATGGTTCTTATACCGCCGCGCGCCCGTAGCTCAATTGGATAGAGCATCGGACTTCGGATCCGAGGGTTGGGGGTTCAAGTCCCTCCGGGCGCACCAGTTCTCTGCAAAGTAGTCGAAGTTTTCCGCTCCGCCACGGCCGGCCGCACAGACAGCTTCTTCTCAATGTCCACGTTCATAGCCCCGGGTGTCCTCACTCCAGCTCGCGCCCCTCGTCGTTGATCTGTTTACAGATCGTTGGTCAAACTTCAGGCCGTGCGCTTCTCAGAATGCCTGAAAATAGGGTGTTTCATGCGACTGTCGGGAAGTCTGCCGTCTTGAGATGGGTAGGTAACTGTTCGAAATAACAGTGTTTTTTTGACGCGTCCATGCGGAATCCTGAGGATTTCGATGCCGGTGCTATATTTGTTACGTACAGCACAGGTTACACCCCAGGCAAGGAGCAAGGTTCATGAAGTACCGTGGCGCGTCGCAGCTGATGTTGGGCGGAATGGCAATGGTCCTGTTAACGGCACCGGGCTGCAGCAATATGAAGTGGTTCCAGTCCGGCTCGGACGAGGCCTCCAATTCGGAGCCCTCCTTGTCTGCGTCGTCCGGCGCGTCGGGTGGCTACGGAAAAGGGGGGAGCGGGCGTGATGGCCAGTATCCCTCGCTGGGCGGTCAAAACGACATGACGGAGGCGGAAGGCGGCCGGTTGCGCGGCTTTTCCCCTCTGGTGAACGGCCAGATTGCTGGTGAAGAGCGATTGAGCCGCAGCCCGATCGGCAGTATGTTGACGTCGAATGAACGGGATGAGAAGTGGGCCGCAGAAATTCGCCGTGAAGAAGCCGCGGCGATGGAAGCCGGCCTCAAGGATGTGTTCTACGGGTATGATCGCTACAACGTGTCGGACAACGATGGTGTGGCGTCGCTGACCACCAATGCCGAGTGGCTCAAGGAGAATCCGAAGGCCCTCCTCAAGATTTCCGGCCATTGCGATGAACGAGGAACACACGATTACAATCTGGTGCTCGGTGAAAAGCGAGCCAAGGCAGCCAAGAGCTTCCTGGTCGACATGGGCGTCAGCGCGAAGCAGGTGGCGATCGTGTCCTACGGCAAAGATCGTCCCTTCTGCGCCGACCATGATGAGGTCTGCCATCAACAGAACCGGCGCGGCCACATGTTGCTGCGCAAATAGGCGAGAGTCCCCGGCGTCTGCCCGTGAGGCGCCGGGGCCAGGTTTCAGGGCGTCGCGCCCCTTCCTCTCGACCGTCTTTTCCCGACTTTCCATCCCGTAAATTCCTCTTCGTAGACCGTGCGGCTCCTTCCCAGGAAACCCTTGCGGACCTTCCCGGAACAGCCATTCGAGGACTTTTCTGACAGCCGTCACGGCTGACGAGCCACATCCAGTCTCCTCACTATATGACAGGTGGGTGACAATACGCGGGAGCTTATGGTATTGAGCCTCAGCAGGGGACAGACTTTCTGCCTCCTCATTCGCCGAAGGAGTACGATTGTGAACCAGCGCTTTGGAATTACCGTGAAGTTTTTAATTTCCGCCGACTCTCCCGAGGAGGCCGAAGAGATCATTGAGTCAGCGTGCGAAAAGATGGCGACATCTATCCATGAGGGCGATGTCAGCTATGAAGGCATTGAAGATATTGAAGAGGAAGATGAGTAATGACGGGATCCGTCCCTTTCGCCACCGCTACGTTCACCCGGTGCCGCTCTCGTCGCGGGGCAGGATTGGCTCGGCAGGACGCGGGTGTGGCCTGCACCCGTTTCAGTTGGAGCCACGGATGATATGACGGACTCAGTCGAGCCTGCCGGAACAGATTCCCGCCCGCCGGGATTTTTGAACCGCATCCATCAATCCAACAAGCAGTATCTGCCGCAGTGGCTCGGTGTGCCCGCGCACATTCACCATGTGGCGTACCGCATGGCCAACCCGCCGGTGGAGCGGCCGAATAGTCGCCGGGAGTTCCAACATCTGCTCCAGGCCCTGGAGATTTCCGAGGGCGCCATCGAGGAGCGGTTCGGCTACGGGTTTAAGACCGCTGCCAACGGAGATCGTCTCGTCGTCGTGTGGGAGGCCCACACGGAGTACTACAGCTATCAGATCTGGCATGTGCTGCGTGATGCGACCAGCCCGCTCGATTTCGGCCCGATCACGTTTCCCGGCTACCAGATGCCGCTCTGTCCCCTCGGCATCCGCGTTAACGCGCTCGACCTGTTGTTTTTACCGCAAGAGCTGCCCCTTGAGCGGGAATTGCCGGCGCGGCTGCCCGGTGCCATGGTCTATGGGAGCCGGATCCTCGGGGATGAGATCGTGGCGGTCACGAGTTTCACGCCGGATGAGTTCGACCGGGAACGGTATCTGATTTGCTCGACCTCGGAGCAGGCGCTCCGGCAACAGGTTGCGAAGATTGTGGATACGATCGTCGCCATCGAAAATTACTATCACCTCGTCATGTTGCCGATGAAGGCGTTTTCGCGCGCCGTCGATCAGATTCATGACTATGAGCAACGGCACCTCTACCAACGCGCCGTGTTGATCGAACAATTGGGGGGGACCGCCCCGCCGACCATGCAGAAATGGCTGACGGTCCTGACGCAGGATCTCTTGCAGGTGAGTCGCCTGGCGGAGTCGATGCGGTACCGGCTCTCCGCTTCGGTGCCCTATGATCGCATTGTGCAGAGCAACCTGGCGGCGCTGCAGGAGCGACCGTACCCCCCGCTGCGTCAAATTTCAGAATATGTCAGTTGGAAGATTACCGGGGTCACCGACGGCTATCAGCAGTTGCTTCGCCGCATCGATGCGATGGAGAAAGACTTTGAAGCCACCGTCGCGGTGCTTCGGACGCATATCGAGCTGCGGTTGCAGGAGCAGAATATCGAATTGCAAGATCAGAACATGAAGCTGCTGGTCAGCGTGGACTCCACGACGCGGGCCCAGGCGATCCTGCAGCGCACGGTCGAGAGTCTGTCGGTGATCGTGATCACGTACTATCTGACGGGGTTGGGAAGCTACGTCCTGAAGGCCTGTTACGAGATGGGATGGATCAAGAACGCCAATGTGGCCACGGCGATTTTCGTGCCGATCGCCTTCGGCATTTCCTTTACCCTCATGACCGTGGGTCGGAAAATCATCGTCAAGCGGATGGCGAATCCTGCGAAGGATCCGGCTGGGCATTAGAGCCTGCCTCGCGACGACCCCCCGACAACAGAGCCGGTCAGGCGGCGGTCAGTTCCTGCCTATCCCTGCTGGCGCCCATCGCGGATTCTTCGAGTACCTGGCCAATCAAGCGTTGGAGACGGCTCTGCTCATCCCGGCGCACCCGGATGAACTCGACGCCTGCCTTTTGTTCAGTGGCCCACCGAACCTTCGCAAGCCCTACCGTCAGCGGTCTGGCCTGGTCCGGAGCCATGACGTGCAATTCGAGGTAATCGCCGGGTTGGACGGGAAGGCTCGTTTCGATGGCGCAACCAGGGGCGGAGAGATTGATGAGCGTTCCCTGGCCGATCATTGAGTCGCCGGAAAGCCGGACGGGATACGTGACGGAGACGCGTGTGGATGAACGAAGATCCATGTCCATGAGAAGGCCTCCTTGCCTTGGCCCTCTATTTGAGGGCGTACAGACCTTTTCGGTAAGGTATTTCCCGAACTTTAGCGGGGTGAGCACAAGACCACGACCGGTCGCGGGCCATGGGGGAATCCCTTAGGAATTCCGGGAAGCGGGCGTGGATGGCACCCTGGCTGGGTTAGTAGTCTTGTGACGGTCTGTCAACCAAATGGCTAAGGGAATGCTCACGGGGAACGGGAGGAGGACCAGGACCAGGAGTGCGGTCATTCTTCCGGTAGACATCTTGAGCGCCTGGGCGTACTTCGCGGGAAACATGGGACGGTCTCCTGGCGGCCGACGCCTCGCGTGCCCCTGCGGCACCACGACCCCGCTGTGGTCGTGGGCGAGCGCTGTTAGCCGTTACGTAGGAGGTCTGAGATCCATTGTCCGATCAGGGCGGCGAACGCCACCACCGTAATCAACAGTTCCGAAACATGCTCCATGATGGGGCTCCTTCATCAGGGATGATCAGCACCGGACATGCAATGGAATGAGCAACCCTTGTGCCAGAAGCGGAGCCTTCACACCGTGGGATTGCGCCGCGTCACCAGGCTGGAATTTCATGCGATTGACGGAGTGGATGATTGGGGGCTGGTCGTGAGGTCCGGAGAAAGAGATACGATACCGTATCCGTACCGATACGCCGGTGGACCGGTCGTGAATGGCGGCGGGCCCTGGCCCATTCAGTTTTGATCGCCCGCGTTTTGCGAATGCCGGTTGATTTCAGCGGCAGAACAGCGTATCCATCTTTGACCGTTTCCCGCCCTGGAAAGGGCAGTACCATCTGATGAAAGGTTCTTGTGGAGCGCCGCGATAGTCCCCGCTATGAAATAGAGGTGCCGCTCACGTTCTCCAGCCAGGCCATAGACGGAAGCGGACTGGTCACCAGCCTTTCGAAGGAAGGCTGTCATGTCGTGAGCGAAGATTCGCTTCCCGCCCGTGCCTGCCTCTCTCTCCATGTACGATTCCCTGCGCCCTATGAGCCGCTCACGGTTGAGGTAGCCGAAGTGCGCTGGACGGATGCGACGGGGTTCGGTCTCGTCTTTGTGCATGTGCACGATGAGGAGAATGCGCGGTTGCAGCGGTTCATTGACTGGCTGAAGCGGACCCAGAACAACTGATGCTCCCGTTCGCCTGACGGACGGCGAGGGTTCCACTAGCGCGCGAGCGGGGGGACCTCGACATGCACATCAATATGTGAGTCCCTGGTGCCCGGCGGAAACGGCGGAAAGGGATGGGCGTTCACCACGGCCAGGACCGCCGCCTGATCTAACTCCAGGTCACCGGAACTGCGTTCGACCTCGATCAGTTGAGCCTCGCCGTTGGCGTATAGGCGGAAGCCGATAGCCGGCATCCTCCGGGCGTCTCTGGGACGGCTGGCACCAGTCTCCTGATGCATGCGCCGACGGATTAACCCGTGCAGCATTTTCCAATAGCCGTCCTGTCTGGCGAGACCTCCCTGTTCAAGTAGCTCCTCTTCTTCAACACGCCCATCCAGCAAGGCCATATCCGTGGGGTGGTTCATGGGGCCCCGTGAACCATGCGTCAGGTTCGCAGAGAGATCAGCCGGCGCAGTCTGGTGGTCGGCATACCCCGGCATGGCAATCGTAATGACGACGGTGCGGCGCACGAGCGCCTCCACGTGCAGTCCCTGTTGCCGGCCGATCACGATCTGGAGGGCGGTGGCTTTAGGCGGCGTGCCCATGGTGGTCGACAGCCGGCCGAGATCCACGGTGGCCGAATAGTGATGCCGGTCGTGATCGATCTCCATGGGGACGGTGTACGGCGCGGAGCCCGGAGTTTCGAACTGGGCGACGAGTTCGTCATTTCGTCCGGCCGGCGGTTCAGGAATCTGAACGAAGACGGTGAACCTCCGGTTGATCGGCAGGGAACCGAACAGGCTATCCGCCGGGATCTCGATACGGAGATCCTGCGGAGTGAGTCGTGGAGCCGTGCCGTTTGCGCCTGTCGCTACTCCTATCAGAGCGAGCATTACGCAAAAAACGGCACCGATGTGCCACCGATCGCGTGGAATCAGACAGAAGCGGAGACGGTCATGGAGTGACGAGAGGCGCATGGTGAAGGCGCTCGTGAGGTTGAACGATCGGCTTGTGGCTCTTCATCTCTACCACGTGCCCGGCCCGGCACCTATTCAAATACAAAAAACTCCGGCGAGTCGGGAGGAGGTTGCGGTTACAGCAGGGATCAGGCAGGATGACGCACGCCTCCTCGACGGCGTCGGACCTGAACCCGGAGCCCCTCATGGACCTTCCTCAGCTACGTACTCCCTGTGTCATGGTCATATTCGGTATTGATGGTGACCTGGCGAAACGAAAGCTGCTTCCGGCCGTCTACAATCTCCTGGCAGGACATTTTCTTCCGGATGGATTTGCCATCGTGGGGCTCGATCGCCTGGAGATGACGACCGAGCAGTTTCGCGAAAAGCTGAATCAGGTCATGGGCGACCATCTGCCGAAGCACGCCGATCAATCGGTCTGGCAGGCCTTGTTGCAGCGTGTGCACTATCTGGCCGGAGACTTTCAGGAAGGCGCCACGTATCGACGCTTGAATGATGTGCTGCAACAGGTCGATGCCTCCTCCGGCACCCAAGGCAACTACATTTTCTATATGGCGACGATTCCCGGCTTGTTCGGCTGCATCGTCACCCATCTAGGAGAGTATGGCCTGACCGTCGAACGGGACGGTATCTGGCGTCGCGTCATCATCGAAAAACCGTTCGGTCACGACTTGGATTCCGCGCGGGCGCTCAATCATGAACTGCAGCGTGTGTTGCAGGAACGGCAGATCTACCGGATCGATCACTATCTGGGGAAGGAAACGGTCCAGAACATTCTGGTGTTCCGGTTTGCCAACGGCATCTTCGAACCGCTGTGGAACCGCCGGTATATCGATCACGTGCAAATCACGGTCGCAGAAAGCCTGGGGGTCGAACATCGCGGTCGCTATTACGAGCAGGCCGGCGCCTTGCGGGACATGGTGCCGAATCACCTGCTGCAGTTGCTCTGCTTCCTGGCAATGGAACCGCCCAACTCATTTGCCGCGGATGCCGTGCGCGATGAGAAGGCGAAGGTTCTGCGCGGGGTCGTTCCGATGAGTTCGCTCGATGTGTTGCGGTTTGTGGCGTTTGGCCAATATGGCCAGGGCACGGTCGACGGGAGGCCGGTCGTTGGCTATCGGGCCGAACCGCTTGTGGGGCATGAGTCGATGACCGAGACGTTTGTCGCGATGAAACTCTTCATCGATAACTGGCGCTGGGCGGGGGTTCCCTTTTATTTGCGGACGGGGAAGCGCATGACGCAGCGATTGACGGAGATCGTCGTGCAATTCAAGCAGGCGCCGTTCATGTTGTTTCGAAAAACCCAAGTCGATCGGCTGGCTCCGAACGTGCTCGTCATCCGCATCCAGCCCGATGAGGGCATTTCCCTGCGTTTCGACGCCAAGGTGCCGGGACCGACGGTGCGGATCGGCACGGTGGATATGGACTTTCAGTATGCCGACTATTTCGGAAACGCGCCCCAGACCGGCTACGAGACGCTCCTGCACGATGCCATGGCCGGCGATGCAACATTGTTCCAACGGGCCGACAACATTGAATTGGGCTGGGCGGTTGTGCAAATGATCCTGGATGTCTGGAAGTCCCTTCCCGGGGCGGCGGCTTTTCCGAATTATCAGAGCGGAAGCTGGGGGCCATCGGAAGCGGAAGCTTTGTTGAGACGGGATGGCCGCGAATGGTGGAACGGGGGGTAAGCCGAGCCCGCCGTTCCAAGAAATAGATGAGGTAATCGATGGCGCAGGCAACGAAGGAAATTGCGACTCTGGCCGGCGGCTGTTTCTGGTGTTTGGAAGCAGTGTATGACCAGGTGAAAGGTGTGCAGTCGGTGGAGTCCGGGTATCTCGGCGGGCAGGTGGCGGCGCCGACCTATGAACAGGTCTGCGGTGGACGAACAGGGCATGCCGAAGCGGTGCGGATTACGTTCGATCCCGCGGTGGTGACCTTTCGTGATCTATTGCATGTGTTCTTTGTCATTCACGATCCCACGACCATGAACCGGCAGGGCAATGACATCGGGACGCAATACCGATCCGCCATCTTTTACCATTCGCCGGAGCAGATGCAGGTGGCGCATGAGGTGATCGCGGGCTTGACTCACGAGCGACTCTATCCCAATCCGATCGTAACGGAGGTGGTCCCGGCGAGCGAGTGGTTTGAGGCCGAGGCCTACCATCAGGAATATTTTGCGCGCAATCCCTTCGAAGGATACTGCGCCTATGTGGTGGGACCAAAAGTGGCAAAGTTTCGTCAGCGGTTTTCGCCCTTACTCAAGACCTGAGCGTCCCCGGCGGGCCGTTGGTCTATGAAGGCTTCAGCAGCCGCGCGATCCCGTCCCGCAGGTCCTGCAGCAGGCTGGGTTGTTGGGTGACCTGATGGGGTTTGACGAGCAGCTCCGCTTGGGGTGGGCAAAACGGCCACTCGATCGTGCTCTTACCTTGCACCTGGGCGATGATCTCCTCATCCGATCCCTCAGCCGGGGCGTGGATCACAATCATCGGGTCCTTCGGATCGAGCAGGCAGGTTGAGTCGTATCCGGCCTGGCGGTGTTGGGCCGGCCGGTACAGGGAAACCTTGTGTGCGCCGGTGGAGAAGACCGTATCGCCTTCACGAATCGGTCCATCCGGCGCGACGGAGAAGAGCAGCATCGGGGTCAGAATGATCACCGCCGCTGCGGCCGCAATGGACCAGAGCGGGGGTTCAGCTCCCTGACGAGGCGGCTGCTTCGTGCGGATCATGCTGCAGATAGGCCTCCATCCGATGGGACTTGCGTCCCGGTCAGAACTGCTTCACACTCACGACCCCGTGCAACTCGGTCATCTTACCTGATGCAACGGAGAAAGGCGCGTGACGACAGCTTCCATGGTTTATTGTCCAATGTGTTCAGGGGGCGCCAAGCGGGTGACCCGCCACGGCTGGCGTGACTTCTTTATGCACTTGATCGGATTCTATCCATTTCGCTGTACGATCTGTCTCTACCGCTTCCGCCTGCGTCGCCGCACATAATTACTCAGCCCACTTGTTCGCATCATCCCGGTCAGAGCGTTTGTGTCAATCTGAGTCACGTGAGCCGGCCATGTGATGACGCCGCTGTCGTAAAAACTAGACTTGAAACGCCTCGGGGTCTTTCAGTAGGATTCTTTTTTTGATTGAACGATTCGACTGACTGCGTGAGTGAAAGATATGTCCTATTGCGGTAAGTGCTCTGGATATACAAAACGTTCCCGCCGGCAAGGGCTCTTGGATTTTTTCTTCTTCCTGATCGGCTACTATCCCCATCGCTGTCTTCGATGCGGTCGGCGAAGCCATCTTCGTCAGCGCGTCTGACCCCTGACCCGGTCCGCGCCCGCTTCTCGAAACTACGCCTCACACAGCTGCCATAAGACAAAGAAACTGTCGGTGGTTGTGCAATAGCTCCAACACTACCGTGCATACGTGTGCCAGTTAGAGCAGATCCTCTTCGGCGTCCTGTGCGGCCGGCTCGGTCGTGGCGGGGTCACTTCTGAGGGCGGCGAAATCAAAGAGCGATCGATCCAATAGCAACGACGGGGCGATGTTGCTGAGGGCGGCGAACATGCTGTCGTTGGAACCGGGGAAACGTTGATTCCACTCTTGCAGCATGAGTTTGACCTGTTTGCGTTTCAGGTCTTCCTGGGAGCCGCACAGGTCGCAGGGGATGATCGGAAATTCGAGCAGGGCAGCATACTTGGCCAGATCGGCTTCTTTCACATAGGCCAGCGGCCTGATGACCACATGGCGGCCGCTCTTCGAGCGCAACTTCGGCGGCATCGCCTTCATCTTGCCGGTGAAGAACAAATTCAACAGCAGCGTTTCCAGAATGTCGTCGCGATGGTGGCCCAGCGCGATCTTGGTCGCGCCCAATTCCGTCGCGAGGCGATACAAGTGGCCGCGGCGGAGGCGGGAGCAGAGCGAGCAGGTGGTCTGGCCTTCGGGAATCAGGCGCTTCACAACTGAATAAGTGTCGCGGGTTTCGATGTGGAACGGCACGCCGCGGCTGGTCAGATACTCCGGCAGCACATGAGCCGGAAACCCCGGTTGCTTCTGGTCCAGATTGACGGCAATGATGTCGAAATGAATCGGCGCCCGGCTGCGCAGTGAGAGGAGAATCTCCAGGAGCCCGTAGCTGTCTTTTCCTCCCGAGAGACAGACCATGACCTTATCGCGGTCCTCAATCATGCGATAGTCGGCGATGGCTTGCCCGACGAGCCGGCAGAGGCGGGTTTCCACGCGTTCGATTTCTTCGCATCGCATGGACGGTCGTGCGGATGTCGGCACTTGTCTGATATCTGATGGTTGCATGGCCGGACATTCTATCGCAGGACGGGCGGTGAATGGGATAGGCGCTGATAGAATGATGTCATGAAGTCCATTCTCTTTGTGTGCTCCGGTAACATCTTTCGAAGCCTCGTGGCTGAGTATGCGCTGAAGACCTACTTCGGCCCGGAGTCGGGGTATCTCATCGGATCAGCCGGCATCGAAGCGGCTCCTCAGGCGATTCACCCGATCGTGCTGGCCTACCTCCTGAAAAAGGGCGTTGATCCCACCCCCCACAGGCAGCGAAAGCTGACCCGGGACCTGATCGAGAGCGCGTCGCTGACGGTGGCGATGGGAAGCAATCATCAGGACTGGATCCGGCAGGAGTTCGGGCGGGATGTTCGCCTCTTCAATCACTTCTGCTATCGTCTCGACCAACCGATTCTAGATATTCATGAGGCCATTCCCGACTGGCGGGATCGGCCGGAGTCTTCCCGCGAGTACCTGCAGGCCGTCATCGATCACATCTGGGACGGAGTGCCCCATCTCGTTGAGCACCTCTCTTCGCTCTGAGCTACGCCGTCCTGTGTCCGGCTGGTTCGGTCTGCTCCAATCCGAGGGTTTTCCCTGATCATCACAGAGATGCCAGCCGTGATCGGCCAGCACAATTTTTCTGAGCTGCTATAGTTGAAAGAGCACAAAACGGCGCCGAACGGGGCTTTTTGGTGGTTGGACGATGGGGCGGACAGAGATTCATCGACGACACAGATCGGGGGTGGCCGATGGCACCCCGGCTTGGGCGGACTGGACTGACGAACAACTGCTCGATCTCCGCATGTGCGATCTCGATCTGCGACTCGACGGCACCTTCTATCAAGAGCCAATCGCTCAACTCTATCGTGAATTGGATGCGCGCCGATTGGTATTCCGGCCGCATTTCTGGATTTCCGATGACTGGTTTACGCCGGACGGCGTTCCGGGAATCGCCGTGCCCTTCTACCTCGCGCATCCGCGTCTGGCGAAATTGGAAGCGAATCAAATGTTGGAAGTGGAGGGCGGCACCTACGGCTGGTGTATGCGCATCCTGCGGCACGAGGCCGGGCATGCGATTGAAAACGCCTTTTTGCTGCGACGCCGGCGCCGTCGTCAGAAACTCTTCGGCCGCTCCTCACAACCCTATCCGGAGTATTACACGCCTCGACCGTACAGTCGAAGTTTCGTGCGCCACCTGGATGTCTGGTATGCCCAGAGCCATCCGGATGAAGACTTTGCCGAAACGTTCGCCGTCTGGCTCGATCCGCACTCGCTCTGGAAGGAGCGGTATCGAGGCTGGCCGGTGATGAAGAAGCTGGATTTTATGGAACGGCTCATGGGCGAGCTTGCCGACGTGACGCCGACCGTCACCGGGCGGCAACTGCTGGATCCGCTCCCCCGCATTTACAAGACGCTGCGCGACCACTACGAGGAGAAGCGGAAGCACTACGGCATCGGTCGAGCCTCGTCATACGACACCGACTTGAGAAAACTGTTCTCCGACGGAGCGGCCTATGCGAAAAATCCCAGCGCCGCTGAGTTTCTCCGTCGCACGAGAAAAGAAATTCGCCGCCGCGTGGCCGAGTGGACCGGTGAGTACCAGTACACCATTGATCAGGTCTTGGAGGGCATGATCGAACGGTGTCACGCGTCGAAGTTGCACCTGACCCAGCAGAAAGAGCAGGCGAAGCTCGACTTTGCGATTCTTCTGACCGTGCAGACCATGAACTATCTGCACAGCGGCCGGCATAAGGTGGCGTTATGAGACGACTGCGCGTACTCGTGTTGATGCACAAGGATTTGGTTCCTCCGGAGCAACTCAATGGTCAGGACTTGGAGGTCGCGGCCTGGAAAACCGAATACGACGTGGTCTCCACCTTACGCAAGCTCGGACACGATGTGCAGGCGCTCGGCGTGAAGAGCGATTTGGAAGTGATCCGCGCGGCGGTGGAGGATTGGAAACCTCATATTGCGTTCAACCTGCTGGAGGAGTTCGACGGCGTTGCGGTCTATGACCAGAATGTCGTGTCCTATCTTGAATTGATGCGGATTCCCTACACCGGCTGCAATCCGCGCGGACTCATGCTGGCACGGGACAAGGCGTTGGCGAAGCAGGTGATGTCGTACCATCGCATTCCCTATCCGGAGTTTATGGTGGTGCCGCTTCACCGCATGGTGCGACGGCCCAAATATCTGCCCTTCCCCTTGATCGTCAAGTCGGTGACCGAAGAGGCCTCGCTGGGTATCTCGCAGGCCTCCATCGTCGACGACGATGACAAGTTGCGCGAACGGGTGGCGTTCATCCATGACAATGTCGGGACCGGGGCGCTCGTCGAACGGTATATCGAGGGGCGTGAACTTTATGTCGGGGTGATGGGCAATGCGCACCTGCAGGTTTTTCCCGTGTGGGAACTGGTCATGGACAAGATGCCCGATGAGGCGCGGCGCATCGCGACGCAACGGGTGAAGTGGAGCCGCAAGTACCAGGACAAGTACGGCATCTGTTCATGCGAAGCGAGGAACTTGCCGGACGGAGTTGTCGACCATATCCAGCATCTGGCGAAGCGCGTCTATCGTGCCCTGGGCCTGAGCGGGTATGCCCGCATCGATATGCGGATGGATAAAGATGGCACCGTGTATGTGATCGAAGCCAACCCCAATCCTCAAATTGCCAGCGGCGAAGACTTTGCCGACTCGGCTGAAAAAGCCGACCTCGCCTACAAAGACCTGCTGCAGGAATTGTTGCATGTGGGGCTTCGATGGCGCCCCGCCCAAGCCGCGTAGCGGATGCTGAAACGGGCTTGCGGCTGCGTTCTCGCGTCGCTCAGCCCCTCAACGTACTGCTGAAGTACGCTTCGGGCCTTCGCTTGCTGCGGCCTTGCCGCAAGACCCGTTTGAACATCCGCCAGAGTCGCCGCTCAAACAGTCCTTCAGCTTCGTTCTCGCTTCTCTCCAGCCCTCGACGTACTTATCGTCCGCGTGTGGCGGTCGACCAATAGTAGGTGCAGCCTACGGCCCCCAACGGATGCCGAAGAGGAGTGCGACGCTGGTGTTGTCGTTCGGCACGGGTGGCGAGAGGGTGATGTGGTGTAAATTCACCATGAGGGTCGTAGAGAAGGCGATCTTCGGTCCGACCTGATATTCCAGCGACATACCCAGCGGAATGAAATGGCTGGTGTCGTTGCGATCGATTTTCGTGGGGCCGCTGCCTCGATTGAGATCGGCATGCAGGATGCCCACTCCGGCAAAGGGCACGAGATTAAATCCACTGTTCAGACGCAGATGGTATTTGGCGACGCCGGCCACGCCGATTTGCGTCAGATCACCGACCGGTGTGAAGAGGGCCATGCCGCCGAATGAAAAATTCGGGTCCATGTAGTAGTCGAGCCCGAAGCCGAGCGCGAAGGTCGTGTTGTTGGTGGTGCCGGTCCAGAGTCCGAGGTCGGTAGCGAAGCCCCAATGGGGGTCCTGCGGCTCCGCTGATCTGGCCGTGACGGGCCACAGGCAGGCGATGAAAGCAAGGCTGACGAACAAAAGTCGGATACGTCGTGTCTGTGTCATAGTCCCACACATGAAAGTGATGGAGCAGTATGTAGCATAGGCCCTTTCCGCCGACAAGCGATGGCTCCTCCTTGGCGGGGCGTTGCACAGGGTTGTCAGGGCGCGGCGGGCTCCAGTATGCTTGGCCCCTTTGCGGGAGGAACGGTATGAAAAAAGAATCCATGACGCCGGCTGAAGCTGCGGATGCGCTGTACAAGCTGATTCCGCGCCGGATCACCGTTGAGATGCTGAGCGACTACGGTATTGAGGGCACGGAGGAGCAGGAAGACGCGATGACCCGTGAAGTGCTGTCCTTCACGCTGTATTGGGTGTCGGCGGCCATCAATGCGCACATTCCGCGCAAGTATCGCGACCTGTTGTTTCAGCGGGTGCTGGACCTGATTCAGGCGGAGTGGGGAACCGCGTACAAGCTGGGGGCGGTGCAGTGGGCGGAGTACCTGAGTGAAATGGAAGAGCGGCGCGCGCGCTATGCCCCGGTGGGCGACTATGAGGGGGGCGCGATGGCAGCTTCCGAGGAGATCTCAGATCTGCTCGAAGGCGAGGGGTTGATTCAGCCGGAAGACCGGCCGAAGCTGCTCGTGTTGCTTCCTGATCTGGTACCGCTGGACAAGTATCAGGAACTCCTGAGCCAGTGCGTATAGACGGGATGAGCCCGTCACGTATTCCCGCCCACTGCCGTGCAGGTCTGTTCGATCAGAGATACCGGTGTGACAACACCTTTCCGTTGTTGTCGAGCTCATAGAGCAGCGGGGCGCCGGTGGGAATGTTGAGCTCCAACACCTGTTCTCGCGTCAACTGTTCGAGTTGCATGACCAGCGCGCGCAGGCTGTTCCCGTGGGCGGCGATCAGGATGGTTTCTCCCTTGAGCACATAGGGCTTGATGCGGCTGTCGTAGTAGGGCAGCACGCGCTCGGCCGTATCCTTCAGGCTTTCTCCGCCCGGCGGGCGCACATCGTAACTCCGGCGCCAGATTTTTACCTGCTCATCCCCGAATTTCTTGGCCGTCTCGGCCTTATTGAGCCCCTGCAGTTCTCCGTACATGCGCTCGTTCAGCGCCTTGTCTTTTTCAATGGGAATGCCGGTCTGTCCAATCCCCTCAAGGACCAGACGCATGGTTTCGTTGGCGCGGGCCAGTACGGACGAGAACGCGCGATCGAATTTAAACCCGGCCAGCTTTTTCCCCGCCGCTTTGGCTTCTTCGATGCCCTTCGGCGAGAGCGGGACATCCACCCAGCCGGTGAAACGGTTTTCCAGATTCCACTGCGACTCGCCGTGACGAATGAGGACCAGTTTGCTCATCGTGCTTCGTCTCCTTGTCGGAAGGGATGCGACCTTGTCCGGACAGGTTATGCGATTTCCCCTTCACCCTGTCAAGTTCTCTTGTCCGACCACCAGGCAGAGCGGACCCATTGGTTGCAATCAGAGGTGGCAGTCAGTACCATGCCGCCGGTTTCCCCTCACCGTGGAGCGTATCGATGCCGGATGTTCCCCCCTCAGACTGGTCTCCGTTGCAGCAATGGTGGCAGGCGATGGGGCGTCGTCTGCAGGTCGAGGACCGGGTTGAGGCATTTTTCCGCCGGGCGCTCGGGGTGAGTCAGGCCCTCGCGGGTGTCGTGCAGGTCGGCGGGGAGGTCGAGTACATTCTCTTTGTGCTCGTGCGGTACTGGATCCCTGTCGTCTTACCGCCACCTGGTCGGGAGCGTGCCACCAAAGGTGATCCGGACTACTGGCTTGAATCCGAACAGATACTCAAGGCCGCCGCCGTACGGTTGCGAGAGCTGAAGCCGCTGATTGAACTGCTGACCGCGACCAATCCGTTAGGCGCCGGATCGACTGAGCCTCCCGCTCCCAGGCCGCCGATTGTTGAAGTGGAATTGGCGAATATGCTGCAGGGGATTGCGGAATCTGCCGGGAGCTACGGGGGGCCGGATTATACGTCGGTGATCAAGACTTTCGATCCCGTGCCGTTGCGCCAGACCCAGCCCTTTAAGCACAACAAGAAAAACAGCGCCGAACTGTGGGTGGTGTTTCTGTTGCGCGAGCATTTCCGGAGCCTTGGACTCGGCAAGGATCGCTATTGGCCGCTTGTGGCCGGCCTCTGCGCGGCAGCGGGGATCGCCAATCCCAACGGGCAGCCCTACGGCCCGGACGAACTGAAATCCTGGTGGCAGAAGAATTGGCCGCGCACCTATACGCAGCTTGAGCAGACCCAGGCCGCGCCCGACCTTAGCGGTGCGGCGTACCAGCAGGACTTCGACTGGTTCGTGTCCTGGATCGAGTGGCAGCGGCAGAGAATCTCGCAGGAGTAACGCTTAGGGAGGTGGAAGCGGAAGCCGGCAGTGATCTACACGTGAGTCAGGCTGGCCGGATGCGGTTTGGCCGGCGTTCCTTTCGAACCATCCGGCGGGCCATCTTTGAACATGGCAACGACCAGTCCGATTTTCAGCACGAGCAGTCCGACCCCGACCCACACGACATAGGGTTGGACGCCGCCTAGCTCTCCTAGCATCTGCTGCCTGGATTCCCCGCCCGTCCCCCGTTCGCTTTTGATTTTGGCGAGCTGTTCTTTGGCATGCCAGAAGTAGATGTAGTTGGCGCTGGCCCCCGCGATGATCCGCCAGATGAGATCGGCTGAGAGGTCTTGCGTGATATAGAACGCCATGGCCGGGCCGATGGCGTAGATGAGCGCATAGACATACATCTTCCGGTACAAAAACCAGAGAAAGGGTTCGAACACGAAGGCCGGCCAGTGCCAGGTCAGCGCGAACTGCGGGCCGGATGGCCCGGTGAATTTCTTGAACGTCTCCAGGTACCGGTCAGCGTTCGGACCGAGAAAGGCCTTCCAGAGTTCTGTGTCGGTCTGCGGCGCGGCCTGGTCCGGTTCGATGGCGGCGGCGGGTGGGTCGCTGGAGAAGGCCCCTCCGCATTGGTGGCAAAAGCGGGCATCGTCCCGGTTTTCTTGCTGGCATTGTGTGCAGGATTTCATATCGTCACCTTATCCCATCCGCCGTCTCTTCCCGTCAAGGGACGACCCCGCAGGAAACCAGATGCCAACCGACGGTCTGCCGCGCTGGGAGCCGCGAACGGGCGCTGGTTCGGTTGCTTTCACCTGTGCCCTATGGTAGCTTCGCCGACTCACGATGGGAGAGGTGTGTCATGCCGACGGGTGAGTTGCGTCTCAACGCCGAACAGTACTTGATGAACACCTATACGCGCCAGCCGATTTCGATCGTGCGGGGGCGTGGCTCGAAAGTCTATGACCTGGAGGGCCGGGAATACATCGATTTTGTGGCCGGCATTGCGGTAAATGTGCTCGGGCATGGACATCCGGATCTGGTCCTGGCCATTCAGAAGCAGGCGCAGCACCTCCTCCACACATCGAACCTCTATTATACCGAGCCGCAGGTGCGGTTGGCCCAGGCCTTGGTCGAACATTCGTTTGCGCAGAAGGTATTTTTCTGCAATAGCGGCGCGGAAGCGAATGAAGCGGCCATCAAGCTGGCCCGAAAATATTCGTATGACAAATACGGCGCCGATCGTTACGAAATCATCACGATGACGAGCTCGTTTCACGGGCGCACCCTGGCGACGCTGACGGCGACCGGGCAGGAGAAGGTACACAAGGGTTTTGCTCCGTTGATGCCGGGTTTCTCCTATGTAGCCTTTAATGATCTGTCGGCAGTTGAACGGGCGATCACGCCGAAAACCGCCGCGATCATGCTGGAGCCGATTCAGGCCGAGGGCGGAGTGCATGTCGCGGATCGGGGCTACATGCAGGGGCTGAGAGAGTTGTGCCGGGAGCGTGATGTGTTGCTGATTTTCGATGAGGTGCAAACCGGCATGGGCCGCACAGGCACCCTGTTCTGTTACGAGCAATTCGGTATGCAGCCGGACATCATGACGCTGGCGAAAGGTCTTGGCGGCGGAGTGCCGATCGGCGCCTGCCTGGCGACCGACAGTGTGGCCCGCGCGTTCGGCCCCGGAACCCATGCATCGACGTTCGGCGGCAATCCCCTGGCCTGTGCCGCCGCGCTGGCCGTGTTGCGGGTCTTGCTGGACGGCAAAATTTTAGACCAGGGGCGCCGGATGGGGGAGTGTCTGGCGAAAGGGTTGGCGACGCTGAAAGAGCGGCATCGCTGCGTGAAGGACGTCCGGGGTATGGGACTCTTGCAGGGCATGGAATTGGACATCGATGGGAAGGCGGTTGTGGCCGATTGCCTGGCGCGCGGGTTGTTAATCAACTGCGTCGGCGATCGGGTGCTGCGCTTCGTTCCCTCGCTCATCATCACGGAGCGCGAGATCGATCGCTTGCTGGCCTCGCTCTCACAGATTTTTAGTCAACGAACCACCTCAACCCATTAATTGCCTAGTGGCGCGTATGTTGCGGCGTCCTCGTCGGTCAACCACCCGGGCTGGCCTCGGGAAAGATTTCCTGGATTTGCTCTCGATTCCCATCGAAGAGCTGAAGGGATTGTTGCGTCTCGCGGCGCAGTTGAAAGTGAAGCAACGCCGCGGCGTGCCCCATCCGCTTCTGCAAGGCCGGATGTTGGGCCTCCTGTTTCAGAAGCCGTCAACCCGGACACGCGTGTCGTTCGAGGCGGGCATGAATCAGCTCGGTGGCCAGGCCATGGTGCTGCCCATGGGCGACATTCAGTTGTCCCGCGGGGAGAGCGTGGCCGATACGGCGCAGGTGCTGTCGCGCTATCTGGATGCCATCGTCTTGCGCACCTTTGACCATGCCATTGCGGAAGAATGGGCGCGCGAAGCGACTATTCCGATCATTAACGGCCTCACCGATCTGAATCACCCCTGTCAGGCCTTATCCGATCTGCTGACGATTCAGGAGAAAAAAGGACGGCTGAAGGGTATCAAGCTCGCGTATGTCGGCGACGGGAACAACGTGACGAACTCGCTTATCGAAGCTGCCGCTAAGATGGGCATGACGATCGCGGTGGGCTGCCCGCCCGGCTACCAGCCGGATCGGCGTATCGTGGACCTGGCCCGAGTCGAAGCGCAGCAGACGGGGGCGGTGATTGAAATCGGGGCCGACCCGTTCGTGGCTGTGAAGGATGCTGACGTGGTGTATACCGACGTGTGGATCAGCATGGGGCAGGAGCGGGAGCAGGCCAAGCGGCTCAAGACCCTGGCGCCCTATCAGCTCAATGCGCGCTTGTTGAAATGCGCGAAGCCGGATGCGCTGGTGATGCATTGCCTGCCTGCCCATCGCGGAGAAGAAATCAGCGCCGAGGTGCTGGATGGCCCGCAGTCTGTGGTGTTCGATCAGGCCGAGAACCGATTGCACATGCAGAAGGCGATTCTGGTCCGGCTCCTCGGAAAGAAAATCGCACGAAAGAAGTAAGGGAAAAGGAGTCGTATGAGTCAGTCATCGTACAAGAAAGTGGTGCTGGCCTATTCGGGTGGCTTGGATACCTCGGTCATTCTGAAGTGGCTGGAAGAGGTCTATGGCTGCGAGGTGGTGGCGTTCTGCGCCGACCTGGGACAGGGCGAAGACTTGAAGGCCATTAGGAAGAAGGCGCAGTCCCTGGGCGTGAAGAAGGTATACGTCGAGGACTTGCGCGAGGTTTTCGTGAAGGATCACGTGTTCCCCATGTTGCGCGGGAATGCGATCTATGAAGGCAGCTATCTCTTAGGGACCTCGATTGCGCGACCGCTGATCGCCAAGCGGCAGATCGAGATCGCTGCCAAGGAAGGCGCGGAGGCGGTCTGTCACGGCGCGACCGGCAAGGGGAACGATCAGGTCCGGTTCGAGCTGACCTACATGGCGCTGCATCCGCAGATCAAGATCATCGCGCCCTGGCGGGAATGGACGATGCGCTCGCGGCGTGAGTTGATCGAATATGCGGAGAAGCACGGCATTCCAGTCACCGCGACTAAGGCGAAGCCGTACAGCATGGATATGAATCTGTTCCACACGAGTTATGAGGGGGGCATCCTCGAGGATCCGTGGGAAGCCCCGCCGGAAGAAATTTTTGTCATGTCGGTCTCGCCGGAACGGGCGCCTGCCAAGGCGCGTGAAGTCGAGATCGACTATGTGTCGGGCAATCCGGTCGCGGTGGACGGCAAGAAGATGAGCCCGGCGGCGTTATTGGCGCATCTCAACAAATTGGGCGGCGAGCACGGGGTCGGTCGCGTCGATCTGGTGGAAAACCGTTATGTCGGCATGAAGTCCCGAGGTGTGTACGAGACGCCCGGCGGCACCATTCTTCACGCGGCTCACCGGGGTTTGGAATCGCTGACCATGGATCGGGAAGTGCTGCATTTGCGCGATAGCTTGATTCCACGGTATGCGGAGCTGATCTATTACGGATATTGGTACGCTCCCGAGCGGGAAATGTTGCAGGTCGCGCTCGATGAAGCTCAGAAGGATGTCACGGGCACCGTTCGCGTAAAGCTCTACAAGGGGACCTGTACGGTGGTGGGGCGGAAGTCTCCTCGCTCGCTCTATCGGTTGGACATGGCGACGTTCGAAGAAGACGACGTGTATCGGCAGAAGGATGCGGAAGGATTTATTCGCCTCAACGCGCTGCGGTTGGCGATTCGCGCGCAACGTAAGAAGAGGTCGACGCGGTAATGGCGAAGTCCCAACCTGTCGGCACGCGTGGGCGCAAGGCCGCTCGTTCTTCACAACCGGCCGGTCGAGCCTTGCCTAAAGGGAAGGCTTGGGGTGGCCGGTTCGCCGAGCAAACCGATCGTTTGGTGGAACAGTTCACGTCGTCACTAGCCTGTGATCGGCGGCTCTACCCGTACGACATTCAAGGCAGCATTGCGCACTGTAAGACGCTCGAGCGGGCAGGGGTCCTCACGCACCGCGAATCGGCCCAGCTTGTGCGAGGGTTGCAGTTCGTGAAGGTGGAGTTGGACGCCGGTCGGTTTCCCTTCTCGCCGCAGGATGAAGACATTCACATGGCGATCGAGCGCCGGTTGACGGAGCTGATCGGTCCCGTCGGTGGAAAGCTTCACACCGGTCGAAGCCGCAACGATCAGGTGGCGTTGGACCTGCGCTTGTTTTTGCGCGACGTGCTGTCGACACTCATGGGGCAGGTGCAGGAGTTCCGGCGTGTCCTGGTGGGGCAAGCGCGGGCGCATGTGGATGTGGTGATGCCGGGCTATACGCACTTGCAACGTGCTCAGCCGGTGTTGTTGGCCCACCATTTTCTGGCCTATGTCGAAATGCTGGATCGGGACCGGGGGCGGCTTCATGACTGTCGGCAACGGCTCAATGTCATGCCGTTGGGATCGGGTGCCCTGGCGGGATCGAACTATCCGGTGGACCGGCGATATACGGCCGCTCTGCTCGAGTTTCCAGCGGTGACGCAGAATAGCCTCGATGCTGTGTCGGATCGTGACGCGGTGGTGGAGACGTTGAGCGCCTTGTCGCTCATTATGATGCACCTCTCACGCTTGAGCGAAGAATTGATTCTGTGGGCGTCGCAAGAGTTTCGTTACGTGGATTTGCCCGATACGTTTTGTACCGGCAGCAGCATGATGCCGCAAAAAAAGAATCCTGATGTGCCGGAGTTGGTCCGTGGCAAGACGGGACGGGTGTATGGCCATTTGATGGGAACCCTGACGCTGCTGAAGGGCTTGCCCCTGAGTTACAACCGGGATTTGCAGGAAGATAAGGAAGCGCTGTTTGATGCGGTGGATACGACCGGGCAGTCGCTGGTGCTGTGCACGGAATTGATGCGGCGGCTCGTCGTCAATCGGGACATCTTGGCTGAAGCGGCCGAGGGCGGCGGCATGTTGGCGACAGAACTGGCGGATTATCTGGTGACGAAAGGGGTCCCGTTCCGGGAGGCCCATTCCATTACCGGACAGATTGTGCGATTCTCGTTAGAGCAACGCCGTCCCCTTCAGCAGTTGACGCTGAAAGAATTGCAGGGATTTTCAGCCCATTTCAAGCCGGATGCCTTGAGCTGTCTGACCGTGCGAGGCGCGATCGATCGAAAGGGCCAGATCGGCGGGACCGCGCGGCGTCGTGTGGAAGCGAGAATCAAAGAATTAGACAAGGCGTTGAAGGGATGACGCCCCTCAGCGCCCGGCTCGGAGCCATCCGGCGGCCTGTTCTGTTTGCAGCGGTGTCGTTCCTGGGGCTGGCGGGATGCGGGGTGTTGGGTGCACCGATTCCTCCTGAAGATGTCGGCGTGGCGCCGGTGATCGAGCGGCAGTTGAGACGGGAAGGACTGTTGGCTGCGGGGGCCAACGTATGGGGATCGGCTTCGCGTCCCAGCGCTCCAAGCGGAGTGACGATTGAAGAGGCACCGACTCTCCCCGATCCGGACCCGTTGCCGACCCCGCCGTTGAGGTCAATGGGCACGAGGTAGGAGTATCAGGGTCGGGAGCAGTTGCGTCGGTGCGTGGTGCTGTCGCGAAGCGCTTGTAGGCCAGTGTAGAATTGTAGATCGAGGATTATTACGATGCACGACTTTGAATATCGGCAAGGGGAAATGTACTGCGAAGATGTGCCGCTCTCGCGTATCGCGAAAGAGGTGGGCACGCCTTGTTACGTCTATAGCCATCACACGTTAGTCCGGCATTTTCGCGTCTACGACGGCGCCTTCAAGAATATTCCGCACATCGTCGCGTTTGCGATGAAAGCCAATTCCAACCTGGCAGTGCTCCGGCTCATGGCTAAAGAGGGGAGCGGGGTGGATATCGTTTCGGGCGGAGAGTTGTTCCGCGCCCTGAAGGCGGGTGTTCCGCCGGCGAAGATCGTGTTCGCCGGTGTCGGGAAGAAGCCGGACGAAATCCGTGATGCCTTGAAGGCGGACATTTTGATGTTCAACGTGGAGTCGTCCGCGGAATTGCAGGCGATTAACGACGTGGCCGCCTCCATGGGAGTGAAAGCGCGAGTCGCGTTGCGGATCAATCCCGACATTGATCCCAAGACGCACCCGTACATTTCCACAGGCTTGAAAAAGAGCAAATTCGGGATTGCGGCTGATCGCGCCATTGAAGAGTTCAAGATTGCCGCGGCGTTCAGCCATATCAAGGTGGTGGGCCTGCACGCTCACATTGGATCGCAATTGACCCAGGTGACTCCGTTTGTCGAGTCGCTCAAAAAAGTATTAGCGATGGTGCAGACGCTGGCCGAACAGGGGATTTCCCTTCGATATATCAACATCGGAGGCGGTTTGGGCATTACCTATTCCGATGAAACCCCTCCGCAGCCCAAAGATCTGGCCGAGGCCATTTCCCCGCTCGTGCGTGACCTGAAATGTGTCCTGATCATGGAACCCGGTCGCGTGATCGTCGGTAACGCCGGGGTGTTGCTGACAAAAGTGTTGTATGCGAAGGATGGCGAAGCCAAACGCTTCCTGATCGTAGACGCGGCGATGAACGACCTGATTCGGCCCAGTTTGTACGATGCCTATCACGATATTAAGCCCTTGTATGAGAATGTCGCGCAGGGGGCGAAAAAGACTGTCGATGTGGTCGGGCCGGTCTGCGAATCAGGCGACTTTCTGGCCAAGGATCGCGTGATGCCGGAAATGAATGCCGGAGACCTTATGGCGGTCATGAGCGCCGGCGCGTATGGGTTTGTCATGTCTTCGAATTACAATTCGCGTCCTCGTATCCCGGAAGTATTAGTGCATGAAGGGCAAATTCATGTGATTCGGTCGCGTGAAAGCTACGAGGACCTGGTGCACGGCGAACAGATCCCGGACTTTCTTGCGTAGGCCGGATCTTTACTCTCTTCCTTGATGGAGCATCCCATGTTTACAGGGTCTTTGGTTGCCATTGTGACGCCGTTTAAGAACGGTAAGCTGGATGAGCGTGCGCTTGGTGACCTCATCGAATGGCAGATTACCAGCGGTACACACGGAATCGTTCCCTGCGGGACGACCGGCGAGTCTGCCACATTGACGCATGCGGAACACGATCGTGTGGTGGCGTTCACGGTTGAAGCAGTCAAGGGTCGTGTCCCGGTCGTTGCAGGAACCGGCTCCAATAGCACCGAAGAGGCGATTGCGCTGACGAAGCACGCAAAAGCCGCCGGCGTGGATGGAGCCTTGCTGATTACGCCGTATTACAACAAGCCCACGCAAGAAGGTCTGTTTCTGCATTATAAGGCGGTGGCGGAAGCCGTCGACCTTCCGCTCGTTGTCTATAATATTCCCGGGCGAACCGGTGTGAATATGATGCCCGCCACCATCGCGCGGCTGACCATTTGCCCAACGGTAGTTGCGATTAAGGAAGGGAGCGGTTCAGTTCAGCAGGCGTCGGAAATCATTCAGCTTTGCGGAGAGCGGCTGACCGTATTGGCCGGAGATGATGCCTTGACCTTGCCCATGATGGCAGTAGGCGGCAAAGGGGTTATCACGGTAACGGCAAATCTCCTTCCGGCGAAGATGGCTCAATTGGTCAACGCGTTTCTTGAGGGGCGCCTTGAGGCTGCGCGGGCGTTGCACTATGAACTGTACCCGCTCTTTACGGCGTTGTTCTATGAGACCAACCCCATCCCTGTTAAAGAAGCGCTCCATATGATGGGCAAGATCGACCGTGAATTGCGCCTGCCGCTTTGTCCAATGGGAAGTGACAATAAGGAAAAACTGCTGGCCGTGTTGAAGGCCACTGGCTTGGTGTAGTTGGCCTGTTCGTTGTGAAGGATGTTGCCATGATCAAGGTTGTTGTGACCGGGGCGGCCGGGCGAATGGGTTCCCGTCTTGTATCCCTGGTGAAAGATTCCGCATTTCTGACCCTGGCAGGGGCGGTGGAAAGCAAAGGCCATCATGCGTTGGGTGAGGATTCCGGAGAGGTGGCAGGCTGCGGACGCACAGGGGTGCCGATTGTCGAAGACCTGTCGAGTTTGATGGAACGAGGGGAAGTGGTGGTTGATTTTACCACTCCCCCGGCGACGCTCGGGCATTTAAAAATTGTGGCTCAACATCGTCGGGGTATCGTAGTCGGGACGACCGGATTTTCCCCGTCCGAATTGGACGAGCTGAGAAGCGTGAGTAAACAGATCCCCTGCGTGTTCTCACCAAATATGAGTGTGGGCGTCAATGTCATCTACAAGGTCATCGCGGAAATGGCGAAGACTTTGGGCGAAGACTATGACATTGAAGTCATCGAAGCCCATCATCGTCTTAAAAAAGACGCTCCCAGTGGGACGGCACTTAAAATGGCGGAGGTACTGGCTCGGGCTGTGAATCGAGACCTGGGGCAGGTCGGTGTGTATGCGCGTAAGGGACTGATCGGTGAACGTAAAAGGGGAGAGATCGGTATTCAAACGATTCGAGCAGGCGACATCGTCGGAGACCATACGGTGATGTTTGGAACTATGGGCGAACGAATTGAGCTGACCCATCGCGCCAGCAGTCGTGACACGTTTGCGCGAGGTGCGCTTCGGGCTGCCCGGTGGGTCGTCAAGCAGCCCCCTGGCCTCTATGACATGCTCGATGTGTTGAGTCTTAAGTAGAAAGAGTCGCGAAAACAACGGGTTGATCCGTTAAGGCGGATTGGATGGCTTGAAGAAGTGGAAGGCTACTCGCCCGTTCGTCTGCTGTAGTGCAGGGCAAAATAAAACGATCGATTTGCAGACATCTGAAAGACGACAGAGCTAGCAGTGGGCTCTTTAAGTGGCCAGAATGGTAAAAAAGGCTTAGCGTGCAATGGCTTGGTGCGAAAGTCCAGAGAAGGACGGTACGCCAAGGAAGGTGATGTTAGCACCTTCCACTCATCGCATGTGAGCGCTTTGAGGGTCGGATTGTTCGTGCGACGGGTTAATGTCGTGACGTGATCGGTCTCGGTTCTGCGTCAGCTGCTTTTCGACGGCCACAGTTCAGGCACGCGAGCACTGTGATAGCCAAACCAGCATTCAGATCAACCGCCCGCTCAGGCAACATTGTTCCGCGGCATTTGTCACATTTATGCATGACTGGCTTATAACATTGCCCTGTAGGATAAACCATCCATCTGAAGTACTGGATCAACGGGGGAAAAGACCCTCATAGACACGAAAGTATCTGGGCCGTTTGGTCCTAGTAATGCCCTTAAGGGATTGTTCCGTGCTCGTAAGATGCCGAGGTTAGTCTGCTGGCCGCGGCGTAACCAATGAACGTTGTATGCTATTTGGTGGGCCTGACATAAAAGACCACAATGTATAGATTGTTTTTAATCGCGGCGCTACTTGTCCTTTTCTACTATCTCTTACGGAGAGCGATCCGAAAACTTCGGAACGAGGGTGGATTAGTTGGTTCATCCGGAGCGAAGGCACCGGGAAACCAGATGGTGCAAGATCCGGTCTGCCGGGTTTTCGTCCCTCGAGAAAATGCCGTGAGGGAAGAGATCGGAGGGCAAACGTATTTCTTTTGCAGTCGTGGATGTGCGACTGCATTTCAGAAGCAACTCTCGGCCTAGCAGCCGGAATAGCTTGAGTCAGAGACGATCTCGTCCTTATCAAAGAACAAAATCATTTGGCATTCATTGGCCTTGAAGTTAAACAGCGGCGGGCCTGCCTTTCCTCCGGCGATTCGATTGTACGTCCACTTCTCTCCGCCGAAAAATCGCGAGGTTTTTGCGTCGGGAGCACCCAATTCCTTTTCAATCCACGCTCGATCTTTCCCTTGATAACGGGTTAACGAAGCATCTAGGTAGGGATTGTGACTGCAGGCTCCTGCAAGAAGCCCGATCGCTAGAATCCAGACGGATGCACGCATATCACTTGTCCTCCTGAGTTAGGCCGGGTGGGAGGTGGAGTACTGCCCAGTGACGAAAAAGTGTAGCGGTCACTGTTCTCACCTGTCAAACGAGTCTATCATAGGACCGTTGACCGGTTGCCTTGCTTTTGACTTACTTCTACAATGCCCGCTTGAAAAAGAGCCTCGAAGCTCAAAGGAAAGGATATCCTGATGAAACTCTATCTCGACACGGCCAATGTAAAAGAAATTCAAGAGGGCGCCCACCTCGGCCTGATTGATGGCGTGACCACCAATCCGTCCCTTGTGGCGAAGGAGGGACGTAGTTTCAAAGAAATGTTGCTGGAAATCTGCAACATGGTCGATGGGCCGATCAGCGCGGAGGTCGTCGGTGTCGAATCTGAGGCTATGATCAAAGAAGGGCGTGATCTGGCGAAGGTTCACAAGAACATCGTGGTAAAAGTCCCTCTCATTCCGGAAGGGCTTCGGGCGACGAAGAAACTTTCTGCGGAAGGGATTCGTGTCAACGTGACCTTGTGTTTCTCCCCCACGCAGGCGTTACTGGCTGCGAAAGCAGGTGCCTGGTGTGTGTCGCCGTTCATCGGTCGCCTGGACGACGTCAGCTCTGATGGAATGGCATTGATCCGGCAGATTGTCACCATCTACAAGAACTACGATTATAAGACCCAGGTTTTGGTCGCGAGTGTCAGGCATCCGCAACATGTGGTCGAAGCGGCATTGGCCGGGGGGCACATTTGTACGATGCCGTATTCGGTATTCCAGCAGTTGGTGAAACATCCGCTGACTGACATCGGCCTGAAGAAGTTCCTTGCAGATTGGGAGGCGATGGGAAAGAAGTAGCCCTAGCTGGATCGAGTCTTGGTGGCGGTGCGTGTCAGATGTCGTGCGGCATCGGAAAAAATGTGGTGGAACATAGGCCTGGTGAGTGTGCCGGTAAAGGTGTTCTGTTGGCTTGGGTGGTATGAGCCAATCAAGGTAACGCCCCAAGGCAAGTCATAGGTTGCGCCATGACCAAACTTGGGAAGGGGGCGAGGTAGCTCACGCCCTAACTCACGGCACGCCTTGAAATAGTGATCGAACGCGATCTTGCCTAATACCACCACCACCTGCACAGCTTTTAAGAGTTGCAGCTCGCCCAGGATAAACGGCCGGCAGGCGATGAATTCATCGGGTGCGGGTTTATTGGCCGGCGGCGCACACCGCACGGTGGCGCCTATATAACAGTCAGTAAGCGCGAGGCCGTCACCGACATGTGTAGAAGTTGCCTGGTTGGCAAATTCGAATCGATGCAGGGCCTCATACAGCCAATCGCCGCTGCGATCTCCCGTAAAAACCCGTCCCGTTCGGTTCCCACCATGCGCCGCCGGCGCCAAGCCCAGGACGTAGAGGCGGGCGTTGGGATCTCCAAACCCTGGAACGGGTTTCCCCCAATAGGACCAGTCCTGGAATTGGCGTCGCTTTGTGCCGGCGATGGCCTCACGATACTTCACGAGCCGAGGGCAACGGGTGCAGGCGACAATGTCATCATTGAGCATGGTAAGTGCAGACATAGTCGCGGAGTGTATCAAAACCACGAGTTTCTTGTCCCTCGATCGGCTTGTTGATAGCATGAGTTTTTGAGTGCGACGAAAGGATAATCAGGGCATGCGGAACAACGATTGGGGGCTTCGGGCGTTCGTAGTCGGCGTCACGATGGTGCTGGGATTGGCACCGTTGTTTGCAGAGGTCTCAGTGGATTCGAAAACCACTGCACCAGCGCCGCCAAGGCCGCAGGATGAACAGGGCTCTCTTGGATCCGATCGGGCAGCCGGTTCTTCGCCGGGTGACGCAGAAGTCGCCCCGGAGCTTGAGGACCGCCTTGTTATCCTGCCTGAAATCAAACGGGAGGGAGAGCGGTTTTTCCTAAGCTCCTTCAAATTGCCGGACAAGTTGACCTTTGCCGGACAGACGATCCCGTTAGACAATTGGCAAGTGCGAGAACGTATCGAGTACGAGTTCTATCAATTCCTTGAGGATCAGGGTGAGAGCATCATCTTGGCGAAACGAACCGGCCGATGTTTTGCCCCGGCTGAAAAACAACTCGCTGATGCCGGGTTGCCGGATGACTTGAAATACATGCTGCTGGTGGAGAGCAAATGCATTGCGGCGGCTTACTCTCGAGCCAAGGCGTCGGGTCCGTGGCAATTCATCAACTCAACGGGCAAACGCTACAAGCTGCACAATGAGCGGTGGCTCGATGAGCGCCGCAACCTGGAAATGTCCACCGAAGCGGCCATCAAGTACCTCCGCTATCTTCGAGAGTTCCAGGGCGACTGGTTTCTGGCAATGGCCTCATACAATGCGGGCGAGGATCGGGTGCGAAAGCTGCTCAAGGAACAGAACGTCACGGATTTCTGGCGTATGCATGGCCCGCGAGAGACCATGCGCTATGTCGCCCGGATTATCGCGGCCAAGGAAATCTATTCGCAGCCGGAAAAATACCTTGGTCTGACCAAGAAGGATCTCTATCCCCCGCTTGAGACGGAAACGGTCACGGTGACGATTAAGGAATCGCAGCGCCGGCTGACGTCCATCGCCGAGGAATATGGAACCTACTTCCTTGAACTGAAAATGCTGAACCCGGAATTCACAAAGGACTACTTGCCAAAGGGTACCTATCAGGTTAAGGTGCCGCGACAGACCTGTCCGAACCGCTGTTTCAAGCAAGACAAACTCCCCTAGCCCGCATGATGCAAGTCGGTGTCCCGCAGCCCCGAGCCAGAGCGCTTCTCGCGAAGCTGTTCCGGGCCGGGTTGCAGGCGGTTGACCCCTATGAAGCACTGTGCCGTCACGTCAGCCTCCGGCGCGGGCAACTCACCATCGGCTCACACCGGTATTCCCTCAAACGCATACGGCGAATCGTGGTGGTGGGCGCGGGAAAAGCATCGGCCCGGATGGCGCAGGCGCTTGAGCATCAGTTGGGAGCGCGAATCGATGCCGGCCTTGTGGTAGTGAAATACGGTCACGGCGCGCCGACCAAAGCTATTCGCATCGTAGAAGCCGGGCATCCCATTCCCGATGCCGCCGGTCTTCAGGCCAGCCGGAAGATACTTGGGCTGGTGAAGACGTTAACGGCTGACGACCTACTAATCGTTCTGCTTTCCGGCGGCGCCTCCAGTCTGCTGCCCGCCCCTGTTTCCGGCATCAGTCTCAAAGATAAACAACAGACGACCAAATTGTTGCTCCGGTCCGGGGCGACCATTCACGAGATCAATGCGGTGCGTAAGCACCTTTCGTACGTCAAAGGCGGCCAGCTGGCTGCCGCCACTCCTGCGCGGGTGGCTGCTGTGATTTTGTCTGACGTCATAGGGAACGACCTCGGCACCATTGGCTCAGGCCCCACCGCGCCTGATCCCACTACATTTCAAGAAGCCTGGGAAATCGTGTCACGCTATGGGGTCTCTCGAACCATTCCTGTTTCCGTGCGACGCCGGTTGGAAACGGGCATGAAGCGGGGTGTGGCGGAGACGCCCAAGCCCCGCGATCCGCTCTTTGGTCGCGTCGATAACATCCTGATCGGGGACAACCAGGCGGCCGTCGATGCTGTCGTCGCATCGGCAAAGCAGCAAGGGCTAGGCATGCTGGTGCTATCCACAACTCTTACCGGGGAGGCGAGGGAGCTCGCCAAAATGTTCGGTGCTATGGCACGAGAGATTGCGGCACAGGGCCGTCCCATTCGGCGGCCTTGCTGTGTCATTGCCGGGGGAGAGCCCACCGTCACGATTCGGGGGGAGGGAACAGGCGGTCGCGCGCAAGAGTTTGCCCTCGCTGCCGCAGCAGAGATTGCCGGGTTGCCGAACATATGGGTGGCCGGGTTTGCAACCGACGGTACCGATGGACCGACGTCTGTGGCGGGAGCCGTTGTAGACGGGGGGACAGTTGCGCGGGCGCATCGCGGCAAGCTTAGTCTGTCACGCGCGTTGCTGGACAACGATGCCTATCCAGTCTTTGAGAAACTTCGCGGGCATATCGTGACTGGTCCTACGGGGACCAATGTAAACGATCTTTACCTCCTCCTCGCACTCTAGCTAGTATCCCAGTCAATGACTGATCCACTGATTCTCTCCTTGGCGGAGAGCCACGATCTGCGTCTCGTCGGAGGCAAGGCCGTCGGCTTGGGCAAGTTGCATAGGGCCGGTTTTGCCGTGCCGGAGGGATTGTGCGTCACGACGGCCGTGTATCGTCATGCTCTGGCCGCCGCCGGGATCGATGCGGAAGAAGCCTGGCGGACCGTGGTGCGTTTATCCGGGGAGGAGCGTGCCCGTGAACTGGCACGAATCCAGGGATGCCTGTTGAGGCAGGCATGGCCGGATGGATTCGAGGCCGATTTGGGAGCACGGCTCGCTGGATTGGCCCATGACCCTGCAACCTGTTGGGCCGTACGATCCTCCGCAACCAATGAGGATGCCGCGCGGTCGAGTGCGGCTGGGCTCTATCGTACGTCTCTCGGCCTCTCGTCCGACAATGTGTGTCGAGCTCTGCGCGATTGTTGGGCCTCCTTGTGGCACAATTCGGTGGTCGAGTATCTCTTGCCTACCAGCGGCGAGGCCTCCGGCCCATCCATGGCGGTTGTGATTCAGCCTTTGCTCAAGGCCGCGGTGGCAGGCGTGGGCTACTCAATCCATCCTCTGACGGGACGCACCTCTCAAGTCGTCATCAATGCTGTACCCGGTCTCGCTTCATCCCTGGTGAGCGGAGAGGTTACACCTGACCAATATGTGGTCGAGGTGGTAGAGCAAGACGGTCGGCCGTTGCGCATTCGGCGACGTCTGCTGGCCCGGAAACAGCAGAAGTTGGTGAGCACTCCGGCTGGAGTGCAAAGTGAGATGATTCCTGACTCCGTGCAGGAACAGTCGTCCTTGTCCGATGCACAACTCTTCGAGTTGGCCTGGTTATCCAAGCAGATTGAAGCGGCCTTTCGCTGTCCGATCGACCTTGAATGGGTGTGGGATGCGGAACGATTGTGGGTAGTCCAGGCGAGGCCGATTACCGCGGTGCGACCGTCTATGGCGCTCACGAACGATGAGTGTGAGTGGACGCGGGCGAATTTGAAAGAAACCATGCCGGAGTTGCCGAGTCCCCTGGGCCTCTCGTTTCTTGAGCGCTTCATGGATTCCTACATCATCGAGCCCTATCGTCGGCTCGGCTGCACGGTTCCCGATGGACTTTCCTCCGTTCGAGTGTTGCACGGCCGGCCATACCTCAATGTCACGCTCTTTTACACGCTGGTCTCCCAACTCCGTGGGAGCCCGGCGTTTTTAACCGAGCAGATGGGCGGAGAACCAGTGGAATTCAGGCCTTCGGTGCAAGCCCTCGGGGGGCTGGCATTGCTGCGGGCAGGTTGGTTCATGATTCGGGAATGGCGCAGGGTTGTACGGGAGGGGCCGCGGAACTTTGCTGCCATGAAAGAAATGGCGGAGAGGTATCAATCGCCACGGATCCAGCATCTGTCCGTTCAGGAGTTGGCGGAGATTCTTGAGCGCGTGGGACATTGGCTGGATGAGCACGAGGTGACCTTCGGCATTGCGGGGGGGGTGGCGCAGGGCCTCCAGGCCATGAGCACCTTTCTCCCAGGGTGGCTCGGAGCAGATTGGCGTGAGTTGCTGAATGCGTCGTTGCAAGGGCAGGGGACAGTGATCAGCGCACAGCAAATTGTGCGATTGGCCGAGCTCGTGGACGTCGCGCGGGGCGAGGACGTCGTACGACAGTGGTTTCTCTCAGATGGCTGGCTGTCCCATGAATTTCGAGAAGCCCTTAAGGGCACGGGGTTTCTGCAACGGTTCGAGCAGTACTTGGCTGAGTATGGGCATCGCGCAGTGGGAGAGTCGGACATCATGTCCCCTCGCATCGCGGATCAACCGGATGCCGTCTTGACCGTACTGCGGACGCACCTCTGTGATGGCGGGGCGTTGTCACCAAGGGAACTCCTTTCTCGCCAGGCCAAGCGTCGCGAAGAAGCGCTCGCCGAGATCAAGCGGCGATTCGGCTGGCGGCGTCACCGGTGGGCTGTATTTCGCTGGTGGTATCGGCGGCTCAGTCGCTTTTGTGTGCTACGGGAGGCCAACCGCCATCACTTGATGTATTACTCCACGGCCGTTCGGCATCTGTTGCTTCAGCTTGGTGAGCGGATGGTGGAGCAGGGAATTCTGGCTCAATCTGACGATGTGTTTTATCTGACGATGGAGGAACAAGCGGCTTTGAGTGGAGGGGCACCGCGTGATTGGCGCTTGCTTGTGCAGGATCGGCGGCAACAACGGAGGCGCCACGAAGAGGCGCAGGTTCCTGACACCATCCGGGATTGGGAGGCGGTTGTCGGGGAGGCCGATCAATCGAGGAGACAGGAGGCCGATGGCCTGTTGCGCGGTATTGCGATCAGCGCGGGGACGGTGACTGGTCCGGTCCGCATCGTTCGATCCACGGATGATTGGGGCAGAGTTCGGCAGGGTGACATCATGGTCGTGCCGGTGATCGATCCTGGGATGGCGCCACTCTTCGGCGTGGCGGCCGGTTTGGTCGCTGAAATGGGAGGCACGCTCTCACACGGGGCCATTATGGCCAGGGAGTACGGCCTTCCGGTCCTGGTCAATGTGCCCTATGCCACCAGTCTTTTGTCCGAAAATGAGCAGATCACAATTGTGAGCTCGACAGGCATGATCAGCCGAATGGTCCCTTGACGTTTCATTTGGTTTCTCGTACCCTCTACGCGATTTCCCTACAACGGGCAATGAACAGGAATTTCAGCGATGCTGAGTATTCGTAGGGAAGCATCATGATCGATCTCAACTCCGCAACGTTTGTTGTGGGTGGAGTGGCCGGACTCGGAGTAGGCATTCTGGTAACCGGGTGGTGGGTGACGGCTCGCACTCAATCACGCGTGCATGCACAGTTGCTCGAAAGCGGTGAACGCGCGCAACGGGCTGACGCCTTGGCTGCTGCCCTTCAGCAACGTCTGGATGATCACCAGGCAGAGGTGGGCCAGTTGCGGCAGGCGTTGGCCGAATCGCAAGAAGGCCGGACGAAAGCCGAAACGCGTATGGAAGTGATGACCCGCAGTCTGGAGGATCAGAAGACCTTGCTTGTACAAGCAAGGCAGGAACTGCACGACTCCTTCGAGGCGTTATCGGGGCAGGCCTTGAAGCAGAACAATGAGGCGTTCCTGGACCTCGCCCGTACCTCATTTGAAACCTTGCAGGCGGAAGCCAAAGGGGAGTTATCCCAGCGTCAGCAGGCGATCGGCGAACTCGTGAAGCCGCTGGAAGAATCGCTCCAGCGCTACCGGGATCAACTGCAGCAGGCCGAGCAGGTCCGGCAGCGGGAGTATGGCGGGTTGGATCAGCAATTGAAATTCATGGCCGAATCACACCAGCGGTTGCAGCAGGAGACCAGCAATCTCGTCAAAGCCTTGCGTGCCCCGTCGGTGCGTGGGCGATGGGGTGAAATGACCCTCCGCCGTGTGGCTGAACTTGCAGGTATGGTCGCGCATTGCGATTTTATGGAGCAGGATTCGGTCGAATCAATGGAAGGGCTCATCCGTCCCGACATGGTTGTGTACTTGCCTGGTGGCCGACAGATTGTGGTGGATGCCAAGACCGTGTTAGCGGCGTATCTCGATGCGTATGAGGCCCAGGATGACCAGCAGCGGCAGGCGCACTTGCGTCGCCATGCCAGCCAGGTCCGGACCAGGATGGATGCGCTCAGTCTCAAGGCCTATTGGGCTCAATTCGGGCAGACCCCTGAATTCGTCGTCCTGTTTCTCCCCGGCGAGCAGTTCCTTGGCGCCGCATTGGAGCAGGACCCCACGCTGATTGAGGATGGATTCGCTCGCGGGGTAGTCCTGGCGACGCCAACCACGCTCATGGCCCTCCTGCGTGCAGTGGCTTATGGGTGGAGGCAGGAGCAGTTGACCGAACATGCCGAACAGGCCGGCAAGCTCGGTAAGGAACTGTATGAAAGAATGGCGGTCCTTACCGACCACCTCAACGATATCGGCCAGGCGCTCGGGAAAAGTGTGGGGGCCTATAACAAGGCGGTCGGGTCGCTGGAGTCGAGGGTGTTGCCAGCCGCTAGAAAATTCAAAGACCTCGGGATATCATCAGAGAAAGACATTGCGCTGCTGGAAACGTCTGAGATGGAGCCGAGGGCCGGGTTGCCTTTTGCCGCAGAGGACATGAGGACGTTAGGATGATGGATCCGCAGGACATGGTGGCAGAGTTTCACCGCAAGTTCGACATTCCGGTCGGCGACAGGCCGTCCATACCGGTGGAAGCCACCAGGCAGTTGCGGGTGCGGTTGATTCAAGAAGAGTTTGCCGAACTTCAGGAAGCCATGGCTGCACAAGATCTTCCGGGGGTAGCCAAGGAACTGGCCGACCTGTTGTACGTCGTGTATGGCACGGCCGTGTCCTATGGCGTGGACATGGATCCGGTCTTTCGCGAGGTGCATCGATCCAATTTGAGTAAGGTCGGAGGTTATAAGCGAGAAGATGGAAAGTGGGTGAAACCACCGACCTATTCTGCGGCTGACGTGAAATCGCTGCTGGCGGTACAATTATCCCGGAAGGTAACTTCCGCCTCGCATACGGGGACCGGGATGCAGGAGTCAAAGTCATAGCATGAAAGAGTTGTACTGTCCGGCGTGCGGCACGCCTTGTGTCAGAGTGACTTCCGGAACGAGTCTCATGGAGAAGACATTGAACCGCCTGTCGATCTTTCAGGTTCGTTGCCAGCTCTGCACCACTCGCTTTCAAGCTCGCAGGCCAGGAAATCGTTTGACCACGCAGGAATTCGATCGCCGCGAGTATCGTCGGCTTAATGCCAACTTTGCCGCCACACTGATTCTGGATCAACCGGCGGCCGGAGGGGTCGTCACCGACATTTCAATGGGAGGGTGTACGTTGCAGGGGACGACGTCGCTTTCGCGCGGCACGTTCGTGAAATTCATCCTCCACGCCCCGGCCGGCCAACCGGATATCAAGGTGGATGCCGCGATGATCTGCTCGATTCAGCCCCAATCAATCGGTGTGAAATTCTTAGAGTTTCAACCAGAAGACAAGCAGCGCATGGGGCAGTTAATCCTTGAACTCCTCACCTGCCAGCAAGCGCCTCCCCGCATCCCTGCATAATCACGAGAATTAGGCCGGTCTTGTTTCGCTGAGGTATCGCTCCGCCCGTTTGAGAGGCTTGGAAATTTGCCCAGGTCCGGTGCTAGGGCTCGCGCCGGACAGCCACCAACATATTGTCGAGGAGTCGGACCGTTCCGATGCGAACGGCCCCGAGGAGTACCGCATGCCGCTGCACTGTCTTTAACGGTTCCAGCGTGGAGGGATCACAGACGGCGAGGTATTCTGCTGTGGCCAGGGACTCCGTCGCCAGGATACGAGCCATCCGGCGTTGAATGTCTGCGCCGCGCCGTTCTCCGTTCCAAATGGCCGATGCACCGGCGTGAAGCGCGCGATAGAGCACCGGCGCAGCCCGTCGCTGCTGAGTCGAGAGGTAGACATTCCGTGAACTCAGCGCTAACCCATCAGCTTCCCGTACGGTTGGATGAACCACCACCCGGCCCGGCAGATTAAGATCCTTCACAAGTTGCTGCACGAGGGCTGCCTGCTGAAAATCTTTCTGGCCGAACCAGCTGGTGTCGGGGCGCACCAATGACAGCAACTTGGTTACCACGGTTGCCACGCCTTGAAAGTGGTGGGGGCGGGCATCGCCTTCCCACCGTCTTGCTAGACTCGGGACCGTAACTATGGTCTGGGAACCCTGAGGATACATGGCTGCGGTGGTGGGGGTGAAGATGGCGTCAACCCCTTCCTTGCGGCAGAGTGCCCGGTCGAGTCGAAGTTGACGCGGATATTTCGAGAGGTCTTCTGTCGGCCCGAACTGTGTTGGGTTGACAAAAATGCTGACGACGACTGCGTCACATGCCAAGCGAGCGGCACGAATCAAGGCGCGATGTCCCTCGTGCAAGGCGCCCATCGTGGGCACAAATCCTATCGTCACGCCTTCCCGATGGAGTGTCCGGCTCCAGTCCACCATGGCCGCGGTTGTGCGGATCGTTTTCACGCGCCCGGGCCTTCTTGCAGTGGTGAACTGCAGGCCGATCTCGATCCGTAGCGGGAATTTGGCTGGGGATCGAGCCGACGGACCACCGATAGATCTGTGAGCGTTGTCAGGAGTTCGTGGAGGCTTTGCCCCAGCACCGGGTGCCGTCTCTCTGGGGCGAGTTCGACCAATGGCACGAGGACAAATCGACGCTGATGCAGTCGCGGGTGTGGAACCAGTAAGTCTGGTTCGGTCAACACGCAGTCGTCGTAGAGCAACAGATCGAGATCGAGCGTGCGAGGTCCCTTCCGGTTGTCGGGATCCCGCCCGAGCGCTCGCTCGATTTCACGACAAATTTCCAGCAGGCTCTTGGGCGTAATATTCGTTTGGACCTGCACGACGCCATTCAGGAACCATTCGGGCCCTGGGGCCGCTCCGTCTTCGATCGGTTCGGTTTCATACAATGACGAGACGGCGTCGAGACGTGAGTGCGGCAGGAGCCCGAGCAGCGTCACGGCTCGATCGCAAAAGTCGAGCCGGTTGCCCAGGTTGGAGCCGAAGCCGATAAATGCCGTTGCCATAGTCTTCTGCTGCAGGATCAGAATCCGGCCTTGCGGATGCGTTCCACCGCTTCAGCCAACCGTTCCTTCGTCGTGCATACGGTCATCCGGATATAGCCCTCGCCGGGTGCACCGAATCCGTTTCCCGGTGTCGTCACGATGCCGGCCTTCTCCAGCAGATGGGCGGTGAACGAGGCCGACGTATAGCCCTTCGGAACGGTCACCCAGATGTAGAAAGCAGCTGGAGGCGGATCCACTTCCAGCCCAAGTTTCTTCAGGCCCGGCACGAGTGTGTCGCGCCGCTCCTGGTAAATTTTGCGCAACTCGTCCGTTACGGAGTCATCCAACCCGAGGGCTGTGATACCGGCAGCCTGCACCGCTTCGAACACGCCCGAGTCGAGCTGGCTCTTCACTTTACCGAGCCCAGCCAAGACATCTTTATTTCCGACGGCAAACCCGATGCGCCAGCCGGTCATGTTGTAGGTCTTGGAGAGGGAGTGGAATTCGACTCCGACATCCTTCGCGCCATCGACTTCGAGAAAGCTGGCCGGCCGCTTGCCGTCGTAGAAAATTTCCGAGTAAGCCGCGTCATGGCAGACGATGACCTGGTTCTCCTGCGCAAACTCCACCACGCGCTTGAAGTAGTCTTTGCTCATGATGACGGAGGTCGGGTTATTCGGCGAGTTCAGCCACATCAGCTTCGCCTTTTTCGCGACATCCTTCGGGATAGCCTTGAGATCGGGTAGGAAGCCGTTCGCTTTCGTGAGCGGCATGAAGTGCGAAACACCGCCGGAAAAACTGGTGCCGACCGGATAGACCGGGTAGCCGGGACTGGGGACCAGGACGATGTCGCCAGGATCCACAAAGGCCAGGTGCACGTGCCCGATCCCTTCCTTCGATCCGATCAATGTCAGCACTTCGTTGGCCGGATCGAGCGTGACGGTAAACCGGCGTTTGTACCAATCCGCGACCGCCTTCCGGAAGGAGAGCATGCCCTCGTAGGAAGGATATTGATGGTGTTTCGGATTCTTCGCCGCTTGGGCCAGGCTTTCGATGATCGGCGCCGGGGTTGGAAGATCAGGATCACCGATGCCAAGGTTGATGATATCGACTCCGCGCGCGAGTGCCTCCTGCTTCATCTTGTCGATGGCGGCGAACAGGTACGGAGGCAGGGTCTTAATGCGGGTTGCGACTTCGATCGGGAAACCGGCCATGCGAGAGAACTCCTTTGTTGGCCTGAGCGCTGACGCTCAGCTGTGTACGATGTGTGAGCGGCTGGCAGCCGTCAACCTGGGATCGGCAAGGGGCTAGGGTACCCCAGGATCACTCTCGCAATCAACGGAGCGAATGATGGCTTTAGTCCAGTGGAGCGATTGGTTCGGTTCCCGTAATGGTTAGACAAAACCTGCATCCTATGGTCTCATTTCGTAACATGGATGCGATCAGCCTATGGCCGGCGGTTGGAGTGTTTCTCATTGCGTTGGGAACGGCGGCGCTCCTTCCCCCCATTCGGCCGCCACGGCTTGCCTCGGCCCCGCGATACTCCTCGATTGACGGGCTCAGGGGATACTTGGCTTTGGCCGTGTTTCTCAGCCATTCCTCAATCTGGTATTTCTATGTGCGATCCGGTAGATGGGAGGTTCCGCCCTCCAATTTGTATACTCAGTTGGGGCAAGGCAGCGTCAGCCTTTTCTTCATGATCACCGGGTTTCTCTTCTGGTCGAAGCTGTTGGACGGTCGTGTGCAACCGATCGACTGGCCGCGACTCTATCTTTCCCGGGCGTTTCGCCTGGGTCCCCTGTACCTGGTGACGGTAGCCTGTGTCGTGATGGTGGCGTGTTATACCGCAGGGTTTCGCTTGCAGGAATCGCCGATGGTCGTTCTAGGCGAGGTTTTGCATTGGCTTGCCTTTGCGATTCCCGGCATGAGGCCAATAAATGGCTTTGTCGAAATTGTTCCCCTTGCCGGAGCCGTATGGTCTTTACCGTTTGAATGGTTGTTCTATGCTTCTCTTCCCATGGGGGCCTTGTGTGTCCGCGTGGTTCCCCCGGCGTTCTGGTTGTGCATGAGCGCGATGGTGGTCGGCATTCTCACGATGGTGATGCCGGAAGTGCAGGGGCCGGTGTTGTACGCATTTGGTGGAGGGATCGTCGCGGCCGGGCTTGTGCGCGTGGCAACGATCCGTACGATGCTGGCGCAAGGAGTCTGGGGAGCGGTCGCCATAGCCTGTCTTCTCACAACCCTATGGGTGTTCCCGACGGCCTATACCCTTCCGGCGGTGGTGATATTGGCAAGCGGGTTCATCATTATTGCCTGCGGAAATTCGCTCTACGGCATTCTCGAATGGCCGGCGTCGGTCCTGTTGAGTGAGATGGCCTACAGTCTCTACTTGCTGCATAGCGTGGTACTGTTTGTGACCTACCGGTTGGTGCTCGGTGCGAAGGCCTCAACTCTTTCGTCCTTGGAGCATTGGTCCATTGTGCTCTGCCTTGTTCCTCTCCTGATCCTGCTCTGCTTTGCCACGTTCCGGTTCATTGAGAAGCCGGCCATGGCAGCTGTGCCTCATTGTCACGCGTGGCTGGCAGCTCGCATAGGACAAGGGGAGGCTGCAGGGTGCTGTCCGCGAGAAGTTGGTCGTACATCGACCGGAAGGCCTCTTGGTTGACAGAGACGGCGCCTCTCATTACAGTCAAAGAGAACAATCACGGTTGCGGTCTCCTGAATGCGGACTGCTCCGTGAGATCATCTCCCCTCTGAATTGTCTTCGACTGCTAGCAAGGGACCATGTCGTGATGAGATCACTCGCGCCTTGCCCATCGAGTCCCAATTGTGTGTCGACTCAAGAACGTGGGGAGAGGCACGGGGTCGCCCCGTTTCGATTCCAAAAAAGTTCTGAAGGGGCGAAGGAGGCTCTGAAGGCAGTCGTGGGGCAGCTGCCTCGCGTAAAACTGGTCGAGGAAACCGAATCCTACCTTCATTATGAGTTCACGAGTCTGTTGTTACGGTTTGTCGATGACGTGCAGTTTGTCTTTGATGATACGACCAAGACTATTCACTTCCGTTCAGCCTCCAGGACCGGATATAGCGATCTTGGGGTGAATCGGCGGAGGATGGAGGAGATTCGCACGTTGATCGAAGGGAAACTGTAGTTGAAAATTGGACAAATCGTGCGCCGAAGAAGGAATTTGTGAACAGCCGGAGGACTTCAGGATGATTTCTGGTTGATTTGAACTCCCCGAGACGTCAATATGGAAATCGGTCAATGTGCAGTCGATTGCACTGTAGCCTGCACCAGAGAAAACCTGAGAGGCCGTTGTGATTAGACAAGCGTCCCATCTTATGGCAGTGATGTTCTTTGCGCTTTCAAGTGCCTGCGTCTCCGTCCAAGTAGATCCGTTAACAACGAAGGCGTTTGAGCCGAGGTCGGGAGCAGAGGGCGTGACCCAGTTACAACGCGAGCCGAATCACGGCCATGTGCAGATTGCCCGCATCGTCGCGACCAGCGAATATGCCAGTGAGGAGACGCTTCGCGATCGAATCCTGGAACGAGCGAAAGAATTAGGGGCCGACGCCGTTGTGCTTGGCGATGCAGATGTCCGTCGGCTCTCGGATCGAGGCCCTACGTTCCAATCGACTATGGGCACGGGGGTGCCGGGAGCGACCGGAGCGACGTCGACGAATTCCTATCGCAACGGGTATTGGAATCCATTCCGAATGGACGCCTGGAGTTTTGCGCAGGGGGCGGGGGGCGGGCAAGGATGGATGCTTCACATGTCAGGTTTGGCGATTCGGTATGTCACCGCAGAAGAGTTGCGTGCCGTTCAAAAATCTCCCCCCTCTTTGCCATGACCAGGTCGTTGCTCTGGTCCTAATAGTTTAGGCGTGTTCCTTCACTCCGTCGCATCGACAATACTGCTGCCCCTGGACGTCAACGGACCGGGGGCTATCCGCGTTGCTGTTCGTAGTGGCCCTTCAGGAAGTGGCAAAGTTGTGTGCTCATTGCGAGTTTACACAAATGTAGGTGGTTCTTTGAGGTGGGGCGCCGACAACAGATTCGTCAAGACTGTTGACCGCTCGATGTAAGTTTGACATAAACATAGGTGATCAGTTCGAGTTAGAATTATATGACCTGCCGAGAGATGCTCACGAGGCAGTCTTCCGAAGGTATCAATTGCAGCGGGCTATCAACGCAAATCCAATAGGAATGAATCAGTGTCATGTCTGTTATGAATTTTGACCAGGGGCACCCGGCAGTGTTGCCACATGTTCGCATTCAGCCAGCCAAGGGCTTGTTGGAATTGGATCTGGCGAGCTTATGGCAGTATCGGGAGCTCATCCATATTCTTGTTTGGCGTGATGTCACTGTGCGGTACAAGCAAACGCTCTTGGGCGTGGCCTGGGCCATGTTCCAGCCCGTGGCGACTATGCTGATTTTCACGGTCGTGTTTAGCGTCATGGGGAAGATTCCCTCGGATGGTTTTCCCTATCCCGTGTTCCTTTATGCCGGTCTCCTGCCGTGGTTCTATATTTCCCAGGCGCTGAGCCGGGGTGGAACGAGTTTGGTGGGAGAAGCGCCGCTTATCAGCAAGGTGTATTTTCCTCGTCTTATTCTTCCCCTGTCCGCGACGATCGCGCCATTGGTCGATTTGCTCCTGGCATTCATCGCCTTCTTAGGTCTCATGGCCTGGTTTCAAGTCATGCCCACCTGGCGCATTCTCTTACTGCCGTTATTTGCGGGACTCGGTGCGACGATTACCTTTGCCGCGGGACTTTGGGTCTCGGCTTTGTATGTTCGGTATCGCGACGTGGGACACATTCTGCCGATGTTCATTCAGTTGTGGATGTTTGTGTCGCCCATTTTGTATCCGGTCAGTAAAGTGCCAGAATCGTGGCGTGCCATCTATGCCTTGAATCCGGTGGTGAGTGTGGTCGAGGGGTTTCGATGGGCGCTCATCCCTGGGTTCCAGGTCGACTTTTCGATGTTTCTTCCCAGCCTGGGCATTGTCCTTGTCGTCCTCATCGGCGGGTTGATCTATTTCCGTTCGATGGAACGGACGTTTGCGGATGTGATCTAAATGGCGAATGTTGCAATCAGGGCGGAGGGGCTGGCGAAGCACTATCGGCTGGGGGCTGGAGCCGTCCAGCACAACACGCTGCGTGACCAGGTCATGCATCGCCTCAAGGCCCTCACGCAGTGGGGCTCCGGCCAGTCAGAGCCGAATTCCTCATTCTGGGCGTTGAAGGATATTTCCTTCGAGGTCAAGCGAGGGGAGGTGTTGGGTATCATCGGCCACAACGGCGCCGGTAAAAGCACGTTGCTCAAGATTTTGTCCAGGATTACTCAACCGACGAAAGGCACCGCGGATATTTATGGGCGAGTCAGCTCGCTCCTTGAGGTCGGCACGGGATTTCATTCCGAGCTGACCGGGCGGGAGAATATTTTTCTGAACGCGGCGATGTTGGGCATGCGTCGGGATGAAGTCCGAAGAAAGTTCGATGAAATTGTCGCCTTCTCAGGCGTGGAAGAGTTTATCGATACGCCGGTCAAGCGGTATTCAAGCGGGATGTATGTACGATTGGCATTTGCTGTCGCGGCGCATCTTGAGCCGGAAATTTTGATTGTCGATGAGGTGTTGGCGGTCGGCGATGCCAGTTTTCAGCAAAAGTGCCTTGGGAAAATGGAAGAGGTGAGCCGAAGCGGGCGTACGGTGCTCATCGTCAGCCACAATATGACCATCATCGAAGGGCTCTGCGAGCGGGCGATTCTCCTTGAGAAGGGGAGAGTGACGAAAGTCGGCAAGACTCAGACGGTGGTCGAAGGATATGCCAATGCGATTCGTAGTCAGGCGAGCATGGCAATTGCCGCGCGGGAGGACCGGGTCGGCCTGGGGGAAATTCTTCTCACTGAAATTGAATTGTTGGATAAAGATCGACATTCGGTAGTCGCGGCGATCACGGGCCGAGATGTGATCATCCGGATGTACTATCGATGCGCCGATGGAAAAGAGTATAGGAACTGCCGAGTCAGCATCTCTGTCAATGGACGCAAGGGGCAGGATTTGTTTGTCCTGTCGACGGATATCGTAGACCCGACGCCATTGACTCTGCGCGGAAGCGGGTACATAGACTTCATTGTGCCGGATCTGCCATTGACGGGCGGGGCGTATTTCTTTCAGTCCTATATTGAATCCAACGGGCATGCGCAGGATTGGATTAAGAACGTCGCGCCGTTTTCGGTGCTTGATGCCGACTACTATGGAACCGGCAATCTCTGCCCGCCGGGGTGGGAAGCCAACGGCGTACTGATTCGGTATCGCTGGGAATCCAGCGACGATTTCCGGGCCGGCGCCGTGCCCCTCCGTGCTCGTGAACAATAAGTTCTTCGAGAAGCGTCCCCGTCGATTTCTTTTCTCCTGCTCCCGTCTTTCGCTGCTGTCGATAAATCAGTAATCGCTCCGCAACCGATCAAGAGTGCGCTACGATTCGGCATATCACTCCGGATCGTGATCGACTGAGGCGTACGCATGGGTTCCGGGTTTGAGGACGGACAGCAAGCACAACTCGAGCTGGCTGGATTGAGGCGCACGCTGAAGTGGACGAATATCCAGCGTGAACAATTGTTGGATCGTCTTGATCTGCTTCGCCTCGACAACCAGCGGCTGCAGGAGCGTGTGGACGAGCTGGAACGTCAATTGGCAGAGACGAGGCAGCAGCAAGCGCTCTTCTAGCCCCGGTACGCGCATTCCCCACTTCTTAAGGCACCGTTTCCAATCTCCCCGCAACAGCTTGGCGTGTTACAGTAGTCTTGCGCGTGTCACTCCATGTCACGTCGCAGAGGGCCTGCTCGTCGTTATGACCCATTCCATCAAGACAGTCGACGACCTTCGGTGGTTTCTGGCGCACACACAGGCGTTCCGTGGCGGGCAGGTGACCGATGTCCACGTGGCCAAGCGCTTAATTTTCGACGAAGAGTCGGGCCGGGATATTACGGCAGGGACTGTGGTGACGGTGGTGGTGCGCTATCATGTGCGGGATATCCTCCGTATCGCGAAACTCACCTTGCAGGGAGTGTCTGACTTTTCGGTGTTTGAGCAGGACGGGCGGGACGGCTCTGGTCTGGGCATGATTCAGGTGGAGTTGCACGACGGTAGGCTTCGGTTCTGGTTCGATCCGCAGGGGAATCTTTACGCGGTATGTGAGGAAGCGATGCTGGAAGAGGTGTCGGCGCCGCATGGCGATGCGGACCTTGGTGATGCTGTGGCGCAATGGATCTTCCAGGCTGATTCCGGTGATCCCCCGACCATTGCCTGGTTGCTGCACGAACTCGATGCGGCAGGAGTGCCCTGCAGTTGGAGGGCGACTGCGCGTCGGCTGGACCATTCTCAGCCCCTCTGTTGGGACGGTGAGTTGGTGGTGGCAGCCGATACGAATGACGGTCCGACGGCAGCGCTCGCTGTGCAGGCGTATGGACCGATCGATGGAGCCGGATTTGGAATCAGGTTGCAATCCCGCAGCGTTACCGGCCGGCCGGTGGGCCGGTTGCTGCGAGTGGTGAGCGAGGTCGTCACGCAGCGTTATTCAGGAACCTGTCTGGCCGGACAGATGGTGCTTTCGCACGAAGAGTGGATGCGGCGGAATTCCACGAAGCACAGACACTAAGAATCGTGACGACTGTCAGGTGAGAATGCAGGCCTTAGCTGACGTGCCCGTGTCTCCCATTCCCATTTCCGTTCAGACTCCCGTTTCCATTCTTGGCGCCCTTCCGGTTCACACATTCCACCAAGTGCCAGAACTTCATCGGGTTGACCTTTTCTTTCCGGGCCACGTGCAGGTCAGTGCCTTCCAATACGGTGTTCAGTGAAAGATCGGTACGGAAGCCGATGTGTTTGCAGAGGGGCGAAATCACTTTTTCCACGGCAGCAATCAACTTATTGCCGTTGCTGAAGTGGTTCAGCATGATAATACGACCGCCCGGCTTGCAGACCCGGATCATTTCATTGACGACCTTGCGGTAATCTGGAACGGCGGTGACCACATAGGCGGCCATGACCGTGTCGAAGCTATCGTCGGGGAATTCCATCTTTCCCGCATCCATCAACATCAGGCGCACATGGTCCAGATGGTAGTGGGACTGGCGTTGTCTGGCCTTGGCCAGCATGCCGGAGGAGAGGTCGATGCCGGTGATATTGCAGTTCTTCGGATAATATTCGAGGGCGATTCCTGTTCCCACGCCGACTTCAAGAATATTCTCTTCCGGGCGGATTCTGAGATTGCGCACGCAGGCTTCGCGCGACTCGTGAAAGATTTTTCCGAAAATATGATCGTAGACGCCGGAATAACTGGTGTACACTCGCTCGACTTTGGCGATATCCATCGTCCCTCCGCAAAATCACGCCTCTCCGCCCGCACACTCTGCAGTGCAGAAGTGACAGCGATGAGAAGTGTGGCGTGGAAAAATCTATGAAGGCGGGACTGCAATCCGGATGACTCGTCCTCACCCGCCGGACAAGAACGGGCTTAATGTAGCCAAAGCACTCACGGCTAGTCAACAGGTTCCTCCGGTTTTTGAGAGCCGGCGTATTTTGTCCGGTCTTGATTCTCCGCAAAGCCCTGTGGGAAGTTTCCGCTATGATATTGGCCGGTGCGTTTGCCATCGTGTTGTTTGTCGGATTGATCGTCGGCGATTGGATGTACTTTACCCGCCTTTCTGCCGATGCCAGTCGATATGGGTACGGGATCGGGAAGGTGCAGGACCGGTTTGCCGCATTGACCGTTCCCAAGCTCCTACGCGCATTCGACGCCAATGGATTTTTGAGTCTGCCTCATGGTGTCGCGCGTGTATTCCCCGAGGCGAATCGGCTGGTCATCAGGCCGACCCACCGCCTGTTCTCCATGCGCTTCCGCACGGCCTGGCCCCTGAAGGGCTCCATCGAATTGGCATCGGATGAGGAGGGGCTTCGGATGGTCTGTACGAAGCGGGTCCCTTGGTCGTCGTCGATTCTTACGTTTCTCTGGTTCGGTCTCGTCGGGTTCGGGACGCTCGGATTCCTCGTCACCTATCTGCTTCAGGGCGAGCTCGAATCGTTGGGAAGCGTGCTGCTAGGTGTCGGGGTGACCGGCGTGGGATTGATCGTGGTCGCCTTCGGATTGTTGACGGTCACGGTGGCCTATCGCATCGAAAACACGCGGCTCATGTTGGTGTATACGGAGCTCAGGGCCGTGGCCCTTGAGAATGAAGGCGTAGCCTAGGCAGGAGCAATCCTTAGCCAGGCCGGTCGGGTGCTGTCGCAGTGTCTATGAGTAAGGCCGATCAGGACGATGTGCGATACAGATCGAGCAGGTAATTGAATTCAGACGGCAGGTCCAAAGCCGTGCCGGAGCGCGCCAGGCCGGTAATGATCCCTCGATGTTTCATGTTCAAGCCCGATTCGACAAAGGCCTGCCGAAAATGGCCCCATCGTCGGGTCTGGTCCGTGGCCAAATCGTGAAGCTCCTCCGGCGGCAAGGCTTTGAGTGTGGTGGTGAGGACGCCCAAGGCCTTCTCCACGCTGTCATAGGGGGCTGCCAGTTTGAGGCGGCTATAAAATACGTCCAGGTGACCACGGAATTCGTCCCGTAGCGATTCGATCGGTCCTGTTCCGCGTGATGATCCCTTTTGTTCGCCCATGCCGGTACTCCTTGCTGCTGCTGTGTATTCGAGGAAGCTTACGGGAGGAACGAGCCATGGCGCAACGCGTTTTCATGTACGGCACGCACTTTTTTGAATGGAGGTTGTGATGAGCTATCGATCCCTACTGCTTCTCGTCGGACTGTTAATCACCGGACTGGCCGGCTGTTCCCACCACCATGGAAGTTACGAGCACGGGAAGGGTGACTACTACTGGAGCAAGGCGTCTCAGGATGTGAGTGGGCTGGTTGAGAAACATGTCAAGAATCCGGACACCGTCAAGCGAGTGAATGAGGTGATGGGGGAGATGATCGCCGAGATCAAGTCGGCACGGGAGCAACACCGTCAGTCCCATCGCGCGCTCTATGAATTGAATGCCAACTACTCGGCGTCTCCGGAAGAGTTCACGAAAATCCTCGACGAACTCAATAACAACCGGATGCGGTCGGCCGCAAAGATGCTGGGCCTCCGCTTCAAAATGAAAGCGTTGTTGACGGCCGAGGAATGGACCGCCTTGTCGGAAGAGCTCAAGCGGTACGGAAGCCGCTACTACGGGAAGGGCGCAGAGTCGTCAGCTCCGGCTGCCGCTCACCCCTAACCGGGATCTGTGTCGATCAGAGCAGCCGGCTCAACCCAGGGCGATGGTTGAGAAACAGGAGCTGAGCCTCGGAACCTGTCAGTTCCAGTCCGCTCACTCCTGCGTGATCAATGCGGGCGTGGCGGAGCGTTGCCAGGTCGAGACGCAAGTAGTGGGCGAGCAGCGCCCGAATGACGTCGCCGTGGGAGACGAAGGCATAGGTGGTTTCTGGGGCGGCGAGCAGCGCCTGTTCGACGGCTGCCACGGCACGCTGTTGCACTTCACGGAGCGTTTCGCCGCCCACGGGTCGGGCCCGGTCCGGATGGCTATACCAGTCCCGCTTGGCCGGATCTTCAGCAAAGTCTTTCCAGTAGCGATTGATCCAGTCGCCCACACCGATCTCACTCAGCCCCGAAAGGTGATGCAGCGGGGCTGAGTGCAGTCGCCCCACGATTTCGGCGGTTTGCACGGCGCGCAGCACGGGGCTGGTAAAGATGCCTGCGATCGGGGTCTGTGCCAGCATGTCGGCGCACGCGCGGGCTTGCTGTTCGCCGGTTTGGTTGAGCGGGATCGGCTGGTTTCCCATCACCTGTCCCGATCGATTCCAATCTGTTTCTCCATGTCGAATGAGTAGTAACGTCGGCATCGGGGATCCTGTAAGCCTCTTACGGGGCTGGTGCGGCCTGGCGGGGCCCGGTGAGCGGAATCGCTGCCCAATGGTCTCCTCCGTCAGTCGACCGGTACAGCCCGCTTCCGTTCGTGCCGAGATACAGCAGCTGGGGATCACTTGGGCTGAGGCTGATTGTGCGGATGTTCAGAGTCGTGAGCCCCTCATTGCGCGGTTGCCAGGTTTTCCCGCCATCCACCGTTTTCCGCACGCCGTCCGGTCCGCCGATATAGAAGATATTAGCATCCGTGGGATGCAGGGCCAGCGTGCTGATGAATTGGTTCGACAGTCCCTGCCCGATCTGTTCCCAATATTCGCCGCGATTGGCGGATCGAAAGAGCCCCTTGGTGGTGGCGGCATAGACGATGTCGGAGTTCCGCGGATCAACCGCCAGCACATTCACTCCGAGCGCCATGGCGGCGTTTAAGATATCGTCAGGAATCAGCCCGCTATTCTTCTTCTGCCAGCTCGTGCCGCCGTCTTCACTGCGGTAGGTGCCGCCGGTGGTTCCGGCATACAACACGCGAGGGTGTTGATGATCCATGGTGATGCAGGTCACGATGTGCACTTCCTTCATGCCGGCCATCCGCTCTTCCCATTCCCGCCCTCCGTCTTTGGAGATGAATGCGCCGACCGTCGTGGCGAGGTAGAGGAGTTCGGTGTTGTCGGGATGGAAGATGATTTCATTGATGAACGAGACATGCTCTTTGAGCCCGACATTGTGGGGCAGCCAATGTTGGCCGCCGTCAGGACTCTTGTAAATGGCGTCGCCCATGGTGCCGGCGTACACCGTGGCGGGAAGTTTCGGGTCGATGGCCAGAGTCGTGACGCGGCGAGCCGTGAAGGCCGGGAATTGTTCCCATGTCGCGCCGCCGTCGCGGGTCTTATGCACGGCATCGTTCGTCGCTACGTACACAATGTTGGGGTTCGACGGATGGAGGGCGATCGAAACCACGGCCGACTCACGGCTGCCGCAGGCGAGGAGAACCAGGCCGATCAGGAAAACCGATCGGCGGAGCAGGGTGGCAATTCGAAGTCGTCGTGGCATCACAGTGGCCGCAGACCTAACCATAGCGTAGCGACCGAGTCAAGGTGAGACATTGTGTGGGTGCGTTGGGAATTCACAGTCGCGGGGTGAAGCGTTCGGAATAGCCGGTCATTTCGACATAGCCGCGTCCTGTCACGGGCGCGCCTCGCGCCTGACCGGAGGCCGCCACGGCCCCTTCCCAATAGGTGACGCGCGTGCTGCGGGCCGTGTCCAATTCCTGATCCGCGAGCAGCGATTCCACATTCAGGTCCAATTGAATAGAAGGCGCAGTCATTCGCCAACGTTGCGGATACCGTCCCTTGGATCGCGGACTCGTCCAGTACGTGAGGGGCTCAATTGTCAGGTCCTGCGCATTGAGGGGCTGCGCGTGCCCGTCGGCCAGGACCAGGGTTCCGCTGGAGACCGGGTCGCGCGAGCCATCGGCACGTCGCAGGGAGTACCACATCAGTTCGGTCGCGTCGCTCAGGTGGAGACTGAACCAATCCCATCCCACCACATCCTGCCCCAGGTCGGCTGAGCCGAATTCGTGATCCATCCAGCTGAGGCCGGAGACGGCAAAGGTTTCAGTGCCGATTCGAACCTGCCCCCCGGTTGCGAGACGAGTGAGCGAATAGTAGTGGGAAGCCTGGCCGGGATCGGCCCCTTTGCGGCTGATGCCCTCGCGGCCATGCAGGACAGGAGGTTTCTCAGGAACGAGGTCGAGCTTGATTGCAAAGTCGTCGGTCGCAGCCTGCAATTGTTGGTGAGGTGGCGTCTGACCATCCATCAGCACGGACCAACGGTCGACCCACACGCGCAACCGGCCCCTTTCTGCACCGGCCTTGCCCAGTCCCTCGCGACTGATTTTGTCGGTGTAGTGAAACTGGCCACCCTCCAGGTCGGTCAGGGCGAAATGGGCCAGGTACAGTTGCTGGATGGACCACTTGGACGGCAGGGTCTCAACCTGAGCAGGAGGAATGCCACGCCGAAAAAAAGTCAGTTCAAATCCGAACCGGCGGCCGTTGGCCGACGTGAGGTGGCCGGTGTAGTACCACCACTCGGTCCGAAACCGTTCATGCGCTCCATGGTCTTCGGGAAATCGATACTGATATCCCGGCATGGCCTGATCGAATGACCGAGGGGCCTCCTCCGTTGCAATGGATTGGACGGTGCAGGCCAAGAAGCTTCCCAGCATGAGCAGTCCCGCGAGGTAAACAGGGCGCAATGTGGTCATCGCAGACTCACCAGCCGGCCCCGTCGGTGATCTCGATCGGACCGGTTCGCCCCCGGTGTCTTTTGTGGTGGACAGGTGATGAAACGCTAGTATTCATGATGGTTTTGTGACGATGCGTGCCGCGAGACGGACAGGGGACAGCGTTGACAACTTTGCAAAGCATCAGCTATCGTGAGCCATGTTTCTTGAGCCTGAACGCGAGCCGTCGAACCGGGAGTTGTCGGGAAAGGCCCAGCCGTTTCCCATTCCGGATCGTATTCCCCTCTTCCCACTTCCTAACGTTGTGTTCTTTCCCAAGACCTATCTGCCGCTCCATGTATTTGAGCCTCGATACCGCCAGATGGTAGCGGATGCGGCCGCGGCAGGGCAATGCATCGGCATGGCACTGTTGAAAGAGGGCTGGGAAGAGCAATACGAAGGGAATCCTCCGATCTTTTCTCTGGGCTGCGTCGGACGGCTGGCTAGCGTGCAAGCGCTTCCCGATGGCCGCTCCAATATCCTGTTGCAAGGTCTTGAACGCTACGAAATCCATGAAGAATTTTTCGAAAAGAGTTACCGTGAAGCCCGCATCACGCTGAAGCCGCGAGACGGAGCCGTATCCCTGGACCCCGCCTTGCGTCGCTACCTGATGGAGGTCCTCGAAGAATACCTCCAGGCTGACGAGGAGGCCTCGCCGCTGCACAGTTTAATCCGGCCCGATGTGAGCGACGAAGTGTTTGTGAATTCCCTCTCGACCTATTTCGACTGTACCCCATTGGAAAAGCAGTTCTTGCTGGAAGCGGAGCATGTGCCGCAGCAGGCCCGCCGCCTCAGCGATTTGATTCAGTTCAAGCTGGCGGAACGGCGCGGCGCCGGAGGGTGGGGCTGATGTCGCGGCCGGTTGCTATTGACGTGTCCCACCTCGGGAAGACGTACGATAAGGTTCGCGCCGTCGATGACCTCTCGTTTCAGGTCTACACCGGCGAGATTTTCGGTCTGCTCGGACCGAACGGCGCAGGCAAGAGCACTACCCTTCGCATTCTGATCACCTTGCTCAACCCCACATCGGGATCGGCCAGAATTTTTAGCCTGGATTCAGTCAAGGATGCGGACCGCGTCCGGCAGACGATCGGTTATGTGCCGCAGGAGCGGGCCATCGATCGGTTCCTAACGGGCCGTGAGCATCTCGAGCTGCTTGCCAACCTCTATCATCTCTCGGCCGACGAATCGGCCCAACGCATTCCCAAGCTGCTGAAATTGGTTGAACTGGAGCAGCAGGCCGACCGTCCCGCCAAGACCTATTCCGGCGGCATGAAGCGGAAGCTGGACATCGCCTGCGGGTTACTGCCCGATCCAAAAATCCTTTTCCTGGACGAACCGACCCTGGGTTTGGATGTGCAAAGCCGTTTGCGTATCTGGGACCATGTGCGGGCGATGCGGGAGCGGGGCATTACCGTGGTAATGACGACCAATTATCTGGACGAGGCTGATCAGCTCTGCGACCGGATCGCCATCATCGACGGGGGGAGGATCAAGGCCTTGGGCGCCCCCAATCAGCTGAAAGTCGGCTTGGGTGGAGATCTCGTGTCGCTGACCGTCCGCGAGCACGATCGTGTCGAGATGCTGGCAGCGGCCGTGAAGAATCTTCCGGCTATTCGTGCCGTGACCACCACGCCGACCGGCCTGGACATTCGCGTCGATTGTCCCGAAAAGGCGTTGCCGGCCATCCTTGAAGCGGCGAATCGTCTGACCTGCCAACTGGAGTTCATCGACTATCACCGGCCGCGGTTGGACGATGTGTTTATTGCGCATACCGGGCGCTCCATCAAGGACGACCAACCGAAAGCCGAGGACTCGTAACTGTCGCCGAGGAGCGCGAATCCGCCATGAAGGAATATTCACAAGAAATTCGCGCGTTGACGATGCGCTGGGTGCGGCGGCTGAGCCGTGAAAAGTTCAGCATGTTGTTTACCCTCGTGCAGCCGATGCTGTTCTGGCTGATCTTTTTCGGCAATCTGTTTCAACGCGCGGCGGATATGCAGGTGACGCAGGCGTCGAGCTACATCAGTTTTCTGACGGCTGGGGTCGTGGTCATGACGGTGCTTAACAACGGTTTGGCCGGCGGCGTTGATCTGCTCTTTGACAAGGAAAACGGCTTTCTCGAGCGGCTGATGTCCACGCCGATTCACCGGACGTCGGTGATCCTGAGTCGCTTCATTTTTGTGACGACCATCACGTCGCTGCAGGTACTGGTCATCCTTGGCGTGGCCTGGCTCTTCGGTGTGCAGCCGGTCACCGGCTTCCTCGGAGTCGCGACGATTTTGCTCATTGGTATGATGTTCGGTGTCGGGTTGACGGCCATTTCCATGGCGATGGCCTTTTCTGTGAAAAGCCACGGCGATTTCTTTTCTGTCTTGGGTTTCCTCTCCCTCCCGATGATTTTTCTGAGTTCAGCGTTGGTGCCCCTGGCCGCGATGCCGGGCTGGATGGGATTTCTGGCGCAGTTCAATCCGATGACCTGGGCCATCGATGCCGTACGCCCGCTGATTCTCCAGGGATGGACTGAAGCATTGCCCCATGTGGGAATGGTTATTGTTGTGATGCTGTTATTCGATGCCCTCTGCCTCTATGGCGGCGCGCGCGCCTTCCGGCGGGCGATCGGGTGAGCACGGTCACGCACCGGGGATCTTCCATGTTCGTGAATGAAAGCCAAATTCGTGCCTTGATTCGGCTCCTCGGTGATGAGGATGAACGGATCGTCAAGACGATCAGCGGGAGATTGATCGATTTCGGCGACTCTGCCGTGCCCTTGCTCCAGGAGGCGGAAATTGAACAGCCGGAGATGGCCGATCGCATCGTCACCGTCTTGGAGGAAATCCGGGGGACGAGGTTAGAGGAAGAGCTGCGTGACCTGGTCGCGTTTCCGGACGAACACCTGGATCTGGAGAAGGGCGCGTTCATTCTCGCGCGGTACGCCTATCCAACGCTCGACGTGCAGGGCTACCAGCGTCAACTCGATCGCATGGCGCAGGATGTCCGGGAGCAGATCGGGTCCCGTGTGTCTGGCGAAGAGACCGTCAAGGCGCTCAATCGCTACCTGTTCACCGAGGCCGGCTTCAAGGGCAACACCAAGAACTACTATGAGGTTGAAAACAGCTATCTGAACTGTGTGATGGACCGTCGGACGGGAATTCCGATCAGCCTCTCCACGGTCTACCTACTGATCGGGCGACGGCTCCAGTTGCCGGTGCACGGCATCGGCATGCCGGGCCACTTCCTCGTGAAGTTCGATTCGGAGAAATACAAAATCTTCATCGACTGTTTTAACGGGGGCGCGCTGCTGACAGAGAAGAATTGCGCGCGGTTCCTGACCGAAGCCGGGTATGGATTTGAAGACCGTTTTCTGCAGAAAAGCCCGACCAGGGCGATCCTCGCCCGCATGATCAAGAATCTGCTCGCCATCTACAATAAGCTCGACGAGCCGCTCAAAAAGACCCGGCTGCCGCGGTTTATTGAGATATTGGGTTGTGAGCAGCGTGAAGATGGGTTGTAGCGCAGACTGCTTGCCTCCAGAATCCCTGCAGACTTCCTCTGTCGACCGATGTCCTCGTCTAACTTTTGGGCCTCCCCGGAATCGCGCTAGCTCCGCAATTTGAGCAGGTCCCGCGCCATTCTGACCTTTCCCGAAAAATGCCCGCTCGCCTGTGCGCGTACGTCATACTGTTCCGCGATGGGATAGAAATGAGACAGCACCAGCTGGTCAATGCCTGCTTCCTGCGCCACTCGTCCGCAGAGTCCCGCGTGTAAGTGTCCGGCACCGGGCCGGTTCTCAGGAAAGGAGCAGTCCAGGATGGCGAGGTCGGCGTCGCGACAGAGTCGAACCAGGCTGTCGCAGTACAGCGAATCTCCCGAATAGGCTATGACGCGATCCTGATATTCGATCCGGTAGCCCACGCAATGCAGCCGAGGGGCGTGGGTGACCGTGGCCGGTCTGATTCGCGTCTCTCCCAGGCGGAAGCTCCGATCCGACACCTCGCGGATTGTGACCCGGAATGGTGCGCGATCAAAACTCGGAAACGTCGTCATCATGGCTCGCATCAACGTAGCGGTGCCATGCGGACCGATGAGGGTCAGCGGGGGTCTCGTCCCGCCCTGATATTTGCAGAAGATGACGGCATCAAAGAAAAACGGAATAAAGTCAGCAAAATGGTCGGCGTGGAAATGAGAAAACAGAATGTGCGTGATCGTGTGGCGATCGACGCCGCTCTTGATCAGGTTCGTGAGCGTGCGAGGACCGAAATCCAGCAGAAAGGTCTGATCCGTTTGGACGAGATATCCGGCTGCGGCGCGCGTGGGGTGCACATTGGTTCCGGACCCCAGGACCGTGAGTCGGATCATGTGCCAGGCTTCTCCTGAAAACTTCGATAGAGCCGCAGGAGCAGCGCGCGCAACTGATCGGCTTCTGCGGCCGAGAGCGCGCGCTGGAAGAAGGGGCGAAGGAACGCGATATGCGCGGCGAAGGTTTTTTGAAACAGGCGGTCGCCTTTCCCGGTGAGGCAAATGCGGGTACTTCGCCGGTCGTCGGCAACCGGTGTCCGGCGTATCAATCCTTTGGCTTCCAAACGGTCCAGCACGCCCGTCAATGTTCCTTTGGTCACCAACGTGGCGGTCGAGAGCTCGGCGCAGGTCATGCCCTTGGTGTCACCGAGTGTGGCGATGACGTCGAACTGCGAGGGCGTTAGCCGCAGCAAACGTACATGTCGGCTGTCCGCGCGCGAGAATGCGAGATAGGTCTCAACTAAGGGACGGAGCACTTTGAGGTGTGGATCGTCTTTGAGATCTGGAAGGTCCATCGGGGGCGAAGCCTAGTCATCCGGGAGGGCAGCTGTCAAGAGTCGTTCGCACGGCGTGCGTTGACGCCGCACGGACCGGGCCCCTATCATGTCGCCTGCCATGGCTCGTCACGCACAGTCCGGTCACGCCAATCTGACCACTATTTTTCTCCTCCTAGGCCTTGTTGTGTCCGGGGTGTGGGTGTGGAAACGTCTGTCGCCGGATGTGCAGGACGTGATCATTGACCAGGCCATTCCCCTGGCGGCGTTGGGGCTTGCCGCGCTGACCGTGGTGTGGGTCCTGGCCGGAAAAATTCGCGCCCGTCGCCGACGACACCAGAAGCGCGCCAGGCTCATCAAGTTGTTCGAGAGCCAGACTGCGGCCGACAAACGATTGCAGCTCGCGTTCGCGGTCATTGAAGTGAACGAGTATCGGCGCGTTGGCCTTGAGGAGATTGCGCCGCGCTTTCAGGAGTTGTTTCTGACGACGCTCAAGCGGGCCTTGGGTGACAAGCAACATCAGGTGCGAGGCATGGCGGCGAGCCACTTGGGTGTGATCGGGGATGACACAGTCGTTCCCCATCTCCTCGCTGCGTTAGAAGACGACCATGCCTACGTCCGTTCCAGCGCGGCCTTAGGCCTCGGTCGGCTACGCGCCACAGCGGCCAAGGAAAAGCTGGCCTATGTCAGTAAAGAAGATTGGGATCAAACGGTCCGGAGCCGGGCTCGCGAAGCGTTGGAGCGCATTCGCTGAAGATGGGCGGAATGGAAAAACGATGGATGGAGGGGTCAGGCTGCCCACTCCAGCAGCACGATCTCAGGCGGACAATTCAACCGCATGGGGATGACCGACCAGCCAAGCCCACGATTCACATACAGGCAGTGGCGGCCCTTCTCATACATGCCGCCAGTCCGTCCGTGGCACCCCGGCGGTAGCCAGAACGTCGGGACATACGGAATCCGCCATTGGCCGGCATGGCTGTGTCCGCACAAAGTCAGGTCGGTGTGCTGCCGGTCGGAGAGCTGATCCAGAATATTGGGCGCGTGCGCGAGGACCAGGGTGAACCGTCCAGGCTGCGCGGAAGGAATGCAGTGAAGATCCGCGCGGTGGAGAGACGGGTCATCGAGGCCGACGATGGCCAGTTCACCGGTTTCCATCGGAAGGAACGTGACCTGATTGAGGAGCAGCGTCACCTTGCGGCGATCGAAGTGCTCGGCAAACTCGTCGATACCGATGCCGCTGTAATGATCGTGATTCCCGAGCGTGACGAAGACCGGGGCCACCCGCCGTAGCTCCGTCAGAAAGCGCAGGAGATGCGGGAGTCCGTCCCGCACATTCACCAGATCGCCGGTGATGAAGATCCAATCCGGCTTCAGCTCCGCTACGGTGCGGACAAGGGCGCGATGCCGGGGGCGATAGCGGTCCAGATGTAGATCGCTCAAGTGTACGGCGCGGCGTCCGGCCAGCGGAGCATGGGCGAGTGGGAGTCGGGTGATCGCGGGCGTGGACAGACCCACTTCCACCCCCGGCATCAAATTGAACAGGTGGTGAAAGGGGCGGCTCAGCCAGTGGCCGATCCAGACGCGCGTCAGCTCCTGCCACCGCATCAAGGTGGAAATCATTCCATCACTCTATTTAAGTGAGCCTTGTCCGCGGTGGTGACACGGTAGCCCTGATCGTAGAGTTTGCCCATGCCGGCCATGAGCGCTTCCATGCCACGGGCTTCATGGAGAGCGTCGAACTGGGAGGTGAGCGATCGCAGATGAGCATCAGCTCCCAGGGACGGTTCAGCAGCCAGGTTCAGGGCCACGAGGATGTCATGGAGTTCACGCGCACTGTACAGTGAATTGTCGTCGCCGTCGCCGACCAGAGCGAACTCGTAGAAGGTCAGGCTGAGGGAGAGCAGCGCTTGGGTGCGTTGAAAATCGGTGCGCACCCCATCGAGTCCGTCGGGATATCGTCTGCGGCAGTCAGCGCCTTCCGCTTCCGATTCGACGGCTGTCAGGGCAGAAGACGGGGCCATACTCCAGGCGATATTTTGCACCGCAGGCGGGGCAGGCTTGTGCCGCTGTTGTTTGTAGAACCAGTTCATGCATTGGCTGGCGGTCGCAAAGGCCTGTTTGTCGGTGTCGGCCTGGCGTTTGATGTGCTGCGTCAGCTGAGCGAAGATGTCGATAGCGTTCAGCCTGGTCGCTGCCGCGGCGGAAGAGGTGAGGCCTGCCGTGATCGCGAAGAAGAGAATCCAGGCCGCACCATGCTTGTGGGCAGATCGTGGTCGCATTGGAATTGATAGCAAATAGTTTGCGGTCCAGACCGCCTGACATGAGTATAACACGGGTGTTCGCTGCGCCCACGCAAATGACGTCTATTGTAATTTCTCAGCAACGATAAGGACTTTCATGCCGACTCCCTCCTGGCTCGATGATACGGTGCCCTATTTAACCGCTTCTGTTCCCGCACTCGGCGGCCGCATTCGCAGTGCGCCGGAGGATTTTTGCGTAGAAGAACGTCCCTTGTATCTGCCCTGCGGAGAAGGCGAGCATTTGTACATCAAGATCACCAAGCGTGGGCTATCAACCCCCGATCTGGTTTTGCGACTCGCCTCTCAGCTCCATGTCAAAGCGCAGACGATCGGTGTGGCCGGCCTCAAGGATGCGCAGGCCGTGACCACGCAGATGCTGTCCTTGCAGGGAGTAAAGGCTGAGACAGTGGCGGCATTACCGACCGACGAACGCCTGTTGACGTTGGAAGTATTGGGACGCCACCGCAATCGATTGCGCAAAGGCCATCATGCGGGTAATCATTTTCGATTGGTGGTTCGTGATGTTCGCGAGGGGAGTGAGGAATCGTTGCGGCAACTCTTCGATGAGCTGGTGCGGCGCGGGGTGCCGAACTATTTCGGCCCGCAACGGCAAGGGCGATCGGGGACGAATTTTCAACTAGGCGCCGAACTGCTGCAGGATGCGGCGCGTCGCAACAAGATGCCGCGGTCCAAACGGATCTGGTTCATGAATGCCTACCAGTCGTATGTGTTCAACCAGATCGTCGCCAAACGGATCGAGAGCATCGACCGGGTGTTTCTGGGTGACTGGGCCATGAAATCAGAAAACGGTGCCTGCTTTCCGGTGGAGCAACCGGACGTGGAACAGCCCCGGGCGGATCGATTCGAGATCAGCCCGACGGGGCCACTGTTCGGTTCGCGTGCACCCTGGGCGACGGGTGTGCCGGGCGATATTGAACGGTCCGTGATCGCCGAGTTGGGAACGACTCCGGACCTGTTATCGAAAGCCGGGACCGAATGCGGATTTCGTGGCGAACGGCGAGCTCTGCGCGTTCGTCTCAACGATCTCGCCTGGTCGCTGGAAGGCTCGGTGTTGACCCTCTCGTTCTGGCTGCCTCCGGGTTCCTATGCTACGAGTGTGCTGCGGGAGGTCGTGAAAACGAATTCATAACGCGCGGGTCATCTGTCCGCACTAATGGTAGAATCTTCGTAGCAGGTCTATCGCCATCCGGCGTCTTCCTTGACCGGCGCCACGTTGAGTCATGAGGGGCCAATCATGACCGCATCCCAGGAAACGGTTTTTCTCCACGGACACATCATCGACTCGTTGATCCTCGCCAAGGTGCTGGACACAATTCTGATGATGGGCGGCACCTTCGATCTACAGGATGTGAAAATCGGGGCGACGAGAGACGCGCCGTCGCAGGCGCGGATTGTCGTGCATGCCGCCTCCAGCCGGTCTTTGGCCGAGATTCTCAGGGCCATTCAACCGCACGGCGCTGCCGTCGAACGCGATATCGATTGCCGGTTCGAGCCAGCTCCTGCGGCGGGCATTTTCCCTGATCAATTCTATGCCACAACGCATTTGCCGACCCAGATCCGTGTGGATGGCGACTGGGTGGAGGTTGAGGGCATGGAGATGGATCTCGGTATTTGCGTCGATCCGGTGAAAGCCTGTGCCAGAACGCTGCCGATGGGAGCAGTACGGGCGGGCGACCTGATCGTAACCGGGAGAGACGGCATCAGAGTTACGCCGCTTGCCCGTCCTGCCGAGCGCGACGTGTTTGGATTTATGGAGTCGCTCGTGTCGTCCGAGCGGCCGCATCAGCCGGTCATCGCCGATATTGCGCAACGTATGCAGAAGTTGCGCACCAGCCATCGGGACGGACATCCCGGTGCAAAGGTACTCTTTGCGGGCGGGCCGGCGATCGTGCATGCCGGAGGGCGGGAGGCGCTGACGTGGTTGATCGAGTCGGACTACATTCAGGTCTTGTTCTGCGGCAATGCGCTGGCCGCGCACGATATGGAGGCCGGTCTGTATGGCACGTCTCTTGGCTATGGGTTGACGGCCGGCCGGTCGGTGCCGCATGGGCACGAACATCATTTGCGGACGATCAATCGGATTCGTGCCATCGGCAGCATTCATGAGGCAGTGCGCTCGGGGGTGATCACCGAAGGTATCATGGCAGCCTGCGTGCGCCACGGTGTGAAAATGGTGATGGCCGGCACGATCCGGGACGATGGACCGTTGCCCGGGGTGATCACAGACTCCATGCACGCTCAGGAGGCGATGCGCGCCGAAGTGCAGGGCGTCGGCCTCGCACTGCTGGTGGCGTCCACGTTGCACGCAATCGCCACCGGCAATTTGTTGCCGGCCGCCGTCCCCACCGTCTGTGTCGATGTGAATCCGTCAGTCCCGACAAAGTTAGCCGATCGCGGCAGTTTTCAGGCCGTCGGTCTCGTCATGGATGCGGCGTCGTTTCTCAAAGAACTGGCGCGTGAACTCGGGTGGCGTCCATGAGCCGGCTGTTGGTCTGTCCTCCCAAGTATTTTCAGATCGACTATGAGATCAATCCCTGGATGCGGCGTGAGAATGCCGTGGATCCATCGCGCGCAGCAGGTCAGTGGCAAGCGCTCATGAAGGTGTTGGAGGAGGAGGTCGGGGCCGGGATCGAACGGATGCAGCCCGTTCCGGGCTTGCCCGATCTGGTCTTTACGGCCAATGCCGGAGTAGTGGTCGGTCGCCGCGCTTTGGTAAGCCGGTTCCGTTATCCGGAGCGTCAGCGGGAGGAAGCCCATTTCGCGCAGTGGTTTCGCGAGCACGGCTATGAGGTGCTGACGCTCGAGAAGACGCTCTATTTCGAAGGAGCGGGCGATCTGTTGGGATTTCCGGATACGTGGTTCGGTGGATACCGTCAGCGATCGGACATCCGATCATTTCCGAGGTTGAGCGAAATCTTTCAGCGTGAAATTATTCCGCTCGAACTCATCGACAGCCGGTTTTATCATCTCGATACCTGTTTTTGTCCCCTCAGCGGCGGGGAGCTGCTCTATCTGCCGACGGCTTTCGATTCGTACGGCCTGGCCGCCATCGCCCAACGGATTCCCGAGGAACGCCGGCTTGCCGTGCCTGAAGAGGAAGCGATTCGATTTGCCTGCAATGCCGTCTGTGTCGGTAAGGAGGTCGTGATTCCGGCCGGCTGCCCCCGTACCACGCACCTCCTGGAAGCCCGTGGATATCACACGCATGCCGTGGAATTGGACGAATTCATGAAGTCAGGTGGTGCAGCCAAATGCCTGACCCTCGCCCTGGATTAGCCGGTCACATCCCCCGCCCTACAGTCTACGGTTTTGATCGGAACAGAAACGACAGGTACAGTCCGGCAATGGCTGTCGTGGTGAGTTCGATCGTCAGCAGCAGGCGGCTGACGATGGCATCCGGTTGCGGCGGCGACAGAATAAAGTGAAAGCCGAGAAACGCTGCCGGTTGCGCAGGCGATGTTTCCCAGGGCGGCATGATGAGGGAGACGATCAGAACCGTGACCATACCATACAAGATATTCAGATTCAGTTGCTCTCGCGCGGAGCCGGAGGCAGGCGTCGTCGTCGTGCGCTGCGTGTCCGCGGCGACGCCTGCCCCGCAATGGGTGCAGTAGCGATTGATTTCAGGCAGGGCACGTCCGCAAGCTGGACAGGGTTTCATGATAATGGCTCCACGTGAATCTGCAGCCTACCGCCTATGCGGGTGGAATTCCAGTGGCGATCCGCGTGGCCGGACCTGCCGATCCGTGCGATGCAGCAAGGAGCGCTTCGTTGACACCCTTCCAAACCCCTTCCTATAATCCGCGTCCATGATGCGATCATTGATTCAGCGTGTGGCGGTCATCGGCGCCGGAGCCTGGGGAACGGCGTTGGCCAGGCATCTGGCTGAGAAACACATTCCCGTGTGCTTGTGGGCACATGAACCGGAGGTTGTGCAAGCTGTTGCGCTCACGCGTGAGAATGCCGTGTATTTGCCAGGAGTGCCGCTAGCCGCCACGTTGACTGCGACCAACGTCTTGTCCGAGGCCCTAACCGGGGTGGATTGTGTGATTTTCGCCGTGCCGTCGCATGTGGCGAGACCGGTTCTTGGCCGGATCGGCGCACTCTTGTCGCAGCCGATTCCCTTCGTCAGCGCCACCAAAGGTATCGAAGAATCGACGCTCGAACTGATGACGCAGGTGATGCAGGGCGTGCTGCCTGCACATATGCGAGGTTCGTTGATGGTCCTGTCGGGCCCCAGTTTCGCCAGCGAGGTCAGTCAGGGGAAACCGACAGCGCTGTGCCTTGCCGGCCAGGATGCCGAAGCCGTCAAGATTATCCAGGCCCTATTCATGACGTCGAGCTTCCGAGTCTATGCGGATGACGATCTGATTGGAGTCCAACTCGGCGGGGCGTTGAAAAATGTGATGGCCCTGGCTGCCGGCGTGGTGGACGGACTTGAACTTGGGCACAACGCTCGCGCGGCCCTCATTACCCGCGGCTTGGCAGAAATGATTCGCCTGGGGGTGGCGATGGGCGCTGATCCGCGGACGTTTTACGGGTTGTCCGGCGTCGGAGATCTCATCCTGACGTGCACCGGGCCCTTGAGCCGGAACCATTCGGTGGGCGTCCGGTTAGGGAAGGGCGAGCGTTTGGAAGGCATTCTCGCGAGCATGCACGCGGTGGCGGAGGGGGTGCGCACGGCCAAGGCCGCATTGGGACTGGCCAGGCGATGTGGCGTGGATATGCCGATTGTGCAGGAGGTCAATGCGGTGCTCTTTGCCGATAAATCCTGCCGCCAGGCGGTCGGTGATTTGATGGAACGCGAAGCCAAGGGAGAGAAGACCCCGTCATGAACCAAGCCCAATTGCAGGCGTTACTCACCAAGGTCCAGCAGGGAGCCCTGGCGGTGCCTGATGCGCTGCACCAGTTGCGCACTCTTCCATATGAGAATTTAGGTTTTGCCTCACTTGATCACCACCGCTCGCTTCGCCAGGGCTTTCCGGAAGTCATTTTTTGCGAAGGGAAAACCGTGTCGCAGGTGGTGGCGATTGCCCGAACCCTGTTGCGGAAGAACGATGCGCTGTTGGCCACGCGGGTGGAGCCCTCCGTCGCGCGGGCGTTGGTGCGGGTCAGCAAGCGGGCCATCTATCACGAGGCGGCGCGTGTGGTAGCCATTGTGCCGCCCAAGCTGAAGCGTCGTGGGTCGGTGCTTATAGTCACTGCCGGCACGGCCGATATTCCCGTGGCGGAAGAAGCACGTGTGACGGCGGATATCATGGGAAGCAACACCGACACATTGTATGACGTGGGGGTGGCCGGGTTGCATCGGCTGCTCGGCCAGCAGGACCGGTTGCATGACGCCCGGGCGATCATCGTGGCGGCCGGGATGGACGGCGTGTTGCCGAGTGTCGTTGGCGGGTTGGTGCGCCAGCCGGTGATTGCGGTGCCGACGAGCCGGGGTTATGGCGCGCATTTCGGCGGTCTGGCCGCGCTGTTAACGATGTTGAATTCCTGCGCGGCAGGAGTCGGTGTGATGAATATCGACAACGGCTTCGGCGCCGGTTGTCTGGCTCACCGGATTAATATGGTGGGGGAGACAGATGGTGAAGAGACTGCAGGCAAGAAGGCCTGAGCCAGGGGCATGTCCGCAACTAGTTTTTGACCACAATCTTGCCGCGTTTGGGCCATGAGAGCATCTGGGTGCGCTGGCCCTTCTCTCCGTTACTGAGCAGTTTGACCCGCACTTCATATTCATAGGATCCCACCGGGACCTGTTGTTTGTTGTGATCCAATCCGTCCCAGACGAGGTCGACATGCACGTGTTTTTGCGGCGTCTCTCCGGCTGCGCTCGGAGTCGTTTGCACATGTTCATTGACCTGTTGCCGGATCGAGAGAAAACGCAGCGAAGTCATGGATGAGGAGGTCACGAGGGCGGAGACCTCCAGCATGAGTTGCTCATCGATTTCTTTCGGCAGTTGCACGGTCGCGATGAAATGAAAGGGCCCATCCTGCGGCCGGTAGGGCATCGGCGCGGCCTGGAGGGAGAGAATCTTCAGGTCCGGCTCAGGGCGCGGCACGCTGCTCTTGCCTTTGGTCTTGGCCAGGACATCCGTGGTCTGTCCCCCCAGTAGGAAGAGGCCGCTCAACAAGAGCAGCAAGCCGAGTCTCGGTCTGTTCGATGCGCGACTGACAGTGGTGCGGGGAAGTGGTGTTGAATTGATCATGGGTGTCGGTGTCGCAGGCTACGGGCTGGTGGACTGATGGAATGCGTCTCTTGATTGGGGATAACACAGCATCGAAAGGCTGTCAATGAACGAGCGGAATGATTGCTGTCTGGGTGCCGCTCCGGTAAGATGCCGCTCGTTTGCGCTGGATGTTGAATCGTAGGAGTCACGTGGCAAGGCATCTTCATTTCGACTGTTTTTCCGGCATCAGCGGCGACATGACATTGGGCGCGTTGGTCGATGCGGGGTTGCCGTTCAAGGATCTCGTGCGCGGCCTGGCCGCGTTGAAAGTCGAGGGGTATCGGCTGGCCCGCACACGCGTCGAGCGTGGCGCTATTACCGCGACCAAAGTCGATGTGCTGATCGAGAAGGGTTTTCGGGCGCCGTTGACGCTGGCACAAATTGCACGAATTCTGAAGAAAAGCGGCCTGCCGCCGGTGGTGAAAGACCGGAGTCAGGCGGTGTTCGACGTATTGGCTGACGCCGAGGGAAAGGCCCACGGGGTCGATCCCTCGCATGTGCACTTCCACGAAGTGGGCGTGATCGATTCGTTTGTGGATGTCGTCGGCGGAGTCTTGGGGCTGCATCTATTGGGCATTCAGCGCGTCACGGCCTCTGCCATCAATGTGGGGTCCGGTACCCTGATGTCAGCTCATGGCGCGTTGCCCGTGCCAGGACCAGCCGTGGCGGCCTTGGCGGTCGGCGTGCCGATCTATGCCAAGGGTCCGGAACGGGAGCTCACGACCCCGACCGGGATGGCGTTGTTGCGAACCCTGGCCGCCGAATTTGGCTGCCTGCCCTCCATGCAGGTATGTCAGGTGGGATATGGTGCGGGGACTGCCGATCCGGCCCAGTGGGCAAACGTGTTGCGCGTGTTCATCGGTGAAGAGGCGGACAGCCCCGGTGCAATGGACACAATCGTTGAACTCGAGACGAACCTCGATGACTTGAATCCGCAAGTCTATGAAACGGTATTTGACCGGCTGTTTGCTGCCGGGGCCGTGGATGCCACGCTCGCCGCAGTGACCATGAAGAAAGGCCGGCCCGGGAATGTGCTCACCGTCCTCGTGCCACGGGAAAAGGCAGAGGCGGTCCTGGCCGTGCTGTTTGCCGACACGACGGCGCTCGGTGTCCGCACGCGCGAAGTGCAGCGGCGTATTCTGCCGCGCCGGTTTGCGTCGGTGCGCATCCACGGTCACGATGTGCGCATCAAACTCGCTGAGTCTCAACCGGGTCGGAGCAAAGCCGCTCCGGAGTATGAAGATTGTAAGCGCATTGCCGAACAAAGCGGGCGTCCGGTCAAAGACATTTTAGAAGAAGCCATGGTGGCCTATCGCCAGGCACAAGGCACAAGGCCGAAGGGGAAAGTGCGCACGTGATGCAAGAGAAGATATCCGGTTCACGCTTCACCAGTTACACTGCCATGGGGGGCTTCCTGTGACGATCCTGCTCTACGTGGGATTGTTTGTTGCCTCCGTCGTCATCACCCTCGCCGGGTGCCATCTGTTCACGAATGGAATTGAGTGGCTCGGAAGGCGTCTGAACATTTCGGAGGGCGCAGTCGGGAGCGTATTTGCTGCCGTCGGGACGACCTTGCCTGAAACATCGATTCCGATCATCGCCATTTTTTTCGGGGCGGGCCGCGAACAGATGGAAGTCGGTCTGGGTGCGATTCTCGGGGCGCCGTTCATGCTGAGTACGCTGGTGCTGCCGATCCTGGCCCTGTTGCTGTTGCTCTATGCGAAGTTGGGAAAGCGGACCGCGACGTTCAAGCTCAATTATGGCGAGGTCCGGGTCGACATCAGCTTCTTTCTGGTCAGTTATGCGTTGGCGCTGATTTGCGCCATGATTCCCTCGCGGCCGTTCCATGTGGCCGTGGCGGTCGTCCTGCTGGGGATGTATGTCTATTACATGAAGCTCAAATTTTCAGCGGAGGATGAGGAAGGCGAGGGGGGCGGTGAATTGGAACCGCTGCTGTTTGCCCGCCACTCGACCAAACCGTCATATCTGGTGATTGGCGCGCAAGGAGTCGTGGGGTTGCTGGGCTTGGTTGGTGGTGCCCATCTGTTTGTCACTGCGGCGAACTCCATTTCAGCCGAAATGCAGGTGTCGCCCCTCATCCTCGCATTGCTGATTGCGCCACTGGCCACCGAGTTGCCGGAGATGTCGAATAGTTTTCTGTGGCTGTATCGAAAAAAAGATCGTTTGGCGGTCGGGAACGTCACCGGGGCGATGGTGTTCCAAGGCTCGATTCCCGTGTCCGTCGGATTGCTCGGCACCGAATGGACCCTGGGCACCACGGCGCTGGCGACGATGGTTCTGGCGGTCGTTGCCATGTCCTTGAGCCTGCTGCAGGCGGTCCTGTCTGGGCATTGGCGGCCCTGGTTGCTCAGCGGCAGCGCACTGCTGTACCTTGGGTACACACTCTTCCTCTATACACATGGCTCGTAAATCAGCGCAACAATCAGTCCGTCCTATATTGGGTCTTACGATGGGGGATCCGGCCGGAATCGGTCCGGAGGTCATTGCCAAGGCTCTGGCCGATAAGGCACTGATGAGACTCTGTCGCCCGGTGGTGATCGGCTCCCGCCCGGTGATGGAACGAACCATCAAGTGGCTGGACTTGCCGCTGGAGGTGGTACCGTTTGATCCGGCAGGTGGCACGCGATTGAAAACCGGACAGGTCGCTGTCGCCGATCCGCTGGAGGGTCCCTTGCCGAAGTTCCGAATGGGAGTGGCCGCCGCAGTGACGGGCGCCGCCTCCATCGCATTCATCAAGCGGGCGGTCGAACTGGCGCAGGCGGGGAGTGTCGGCGGGATCGTCACGGCGCCCATCAACAAAGAAGCCATGAACATGGCCGGGTTTCACTACCCGGGCCATACGGAATTGCTGGCCGATCTGACCAAGACCAAAGAGTTCGGCATGATGATCGTCGGCGGGCCGCTGAAAATTATGTTCACGACCACACATGTGGCCATCCATGCGCTCTCGCCGCTGTTGACCACGCAGCGGATTACGAAAGCCATTCGTCTCGCCCACCTTGGCCTGACGAAGTATTTCTGCATCGCACGCCCCAAGATTGGTGTCGCGGCGTTGAATCCCCATGCGGGCGAGCACGGGTTGTTCGGCAATGAGGAAGCGACCAGCATCGCTCCGGCCGTGAAGCTGGCCAGGGCCGCAGGGATCAAAGCCAGCGATCCATTGCCTGCCGATACCCTGTTCGGAAAAGCCGCCCGCGGCGACTATGATGGCGTGGTGGCGATGTATCACGATCAAGGGCTCATTCCGCTCAAGTTGGTGGCCTTTGGCACCTGCGTGAATTTGACGGTGGGCCTGCCCATCATCCGCACCTCGGTCGATCATGGGACGGCCTACGACATTGCCGGCAAAGGGGTTGCCGAGCATGGGAGTTTGCTGGAGGCCGTCAAGGTCGCAGCACGTCTGGCTCACTCGTGGTCCCCTGTTCAAAAACCGTCCCGATAGGAAAGAGGAGTCACATTCATGTCAGACCCAGGTTCCGCGGCGACGATGATCGATCAGCAGGTAAAAGAGTTGGACGCAATTGCGAAGCGGACCATCCAGGACTTTAACACCACCCTCGGCACAGAGCGCATGGGGAATTGGAAGATTCGCACCGTGGCTCTCCTTCAGCAGCATGCCGGACAGGCCGAGGCGGATGGGCTGGCCAAGAAAAATCCCGGGATCGCCTTTACCAACGATCTGATCGAGGAGTTCAGCGACGAGGTCGAATGTTATCGGTCCTATCTGGTCACGCTCGCAAAACGCCTTCGAGCCGCGACACCTCCGACGGCCGGGTAGAAAGCCGCGTGAAACCATGGCTGCGTCCTTCCCTCCAGCACTGAAACGGCTTGGTCAGAACTTTCTCATCGACCCGAACATCATCCGCAAGATTGTCTCCCTGGCCGCGCTTCGTCCGGAGGACACGGTGCTGGAGATCGGACCTGGGCGGGGCGCCCTGACGGCCGGGTTGTGTGCCGAGGCGGGGCGTGTCATTGCGGTCGAGATCGATCCGCAACTGCAGCCCCAACTACAGGAGACGCTCGGTCATTGCCGCAACCTGGACCTTCGAATCGGCGATGCGCTGGCCTTTCCCTATGACACTTTGCCCCCGCGCACCGTGGTGGTGTCGAACCTTCCCTATTATGTTTCCACGCCGATCCTGTTCGCCTTGCTCGATGCCCGTGCCCATCTCGATCGTCTTGTGCTGATGCTGCAAACGGAAGTAGCACTCAGGTTGGCAGCCAAACCCAACAGCGAAGACTACGGAGTGCTCTCGGTGCTGACGCAAGAGGCGGCAGACGTGGAGGTCGCCTTTCGGGTGTCGGCGAATTGTTTCCGTCCTCGCCCGACAGTGGGATCGGCGGTCGTGCATCTGGCTATCAAGGCGCAGGAAGGATTTGATCCGGTCCGCCACGAGCGGTTTCGCCGTTTGGTGCGAGCCTCGTTCGCCCATCGTCGGAAGACGCTGGTCAATTCTCTCCGTGATGAGGGCTATCCGCCTGAACGAATTGCCCGGGCAACGGAAGCAGCCGGTGTCTCGCCGCAGGCCCGCGCAGAGATGCTGACCTTGGACGACTATCGTGCACTTGCCCGTGCCTTTGATGATGTTCCAGGTTGAGGGCGTCGACGATACGCGGCGAGGGGTGCGCCCTGAGCGACGTGCGCAACATTGCCCCTTTGTTTGAAAAGGCGTTTTCCCTGTGCTACGATCCGCCGCATGGGTGTATCCACCACGGCAAAGCGCGGTGACGCCCGCTCAGCCCCTTCCCGTTCCTCTCATGTGAAGCGCGAAGTGATCGGGGTTCTCCTGATCGCAGTCGGTCTCTTGATCCTGCTCAGTCTGGTGTCGTTCGTTCCCGGCGACGCCAAATCGATCGCGGCATCCGGAGCTGCCGGCAATCAGCCCAAAAACATGATCGGGTCGGTTGGCGCGCTGTCGGCGGCCGCATGTTTTTTTATGGTCGGTGGAGCCGCTTATCTCTTTCCGATTCTCCTCGGACTCCTCGGTGTGCGCTGTTTCACACCTATTCCCCTCACCATGCGACTGAGAAATGCCGGGAGCGGCCTGGTCGCCATGGTGTTCCTGAGCGGACTGCTGCACTTGGAAGTGACGGCTGTCCCGACGATTTCCAGCGGATGGGTGAATCGTGGGATGGCCGGCGGAATCGTCGGTCAGGTGCTGGCCGATGGCATCCGCGGCTATTTTGCCACGACCGGTGCGCATATCGTGATCCTCACCGGGCTGATGGTGGCCCTGCTCTTTACGGTGCCGGTGTCGCTGACCCTGTTGCTGCAGCGGGTCCCGGACTGGTGGGTCGCAGTCCGCGAGCGCCTTGTCGGACTCGTGCCTGAGTGGCCGGCGAAGCAGGAAGAGCCGATCAATCAACCGAAGCGGGCACGCGTAAAAGTTGCACGGCCGTCACGCGAGGCGGAAGAGCCGGAGCTCGACCGCGAGGTGCAGGTAGTGGCTGAGGCGGTCGAGCAGATTGCGGTTCCCATGATTCCCCCCAAAATTCAGCCGCCGATGAAAGTGGAAAAACGTGCCGCGCCTGTAGACGAGTCGGCTCCGGCCGTGGCGACGAGTCCATCCGTGTCCGACGGGTATGTGCTGCCGGACCCGCAAGAATTACTCAGCGATCCCTCCGGTCCTATCGCCCGCCTCAGCGACGATGAATTGAAGCTGCAATCGGAGATCCTGACCAAGGCGTTGAAAAGTTTTGCAATCGAGGGGCGCGTCACCGAAGTGCGCCCAGGGCCGGTCGTCACCATGTATGAATTCGAGCCGGCGCCCGGCACCAAGGTCGCGCGCATCGTGAACTTGGCCGATGATTTGGCGCTGGCGCTCAAGGCTATCAGTCTACGCATCGTGGCCCCCTTGCCGGGGAAATCCGTGGTCGGAATCGAAGTGCCGAACCCGCATCGCGAAATGGTGTCCATGAAGGAAGTCGTGACTAGCGATGCCTTTTCCCGATCACGTTCAAAGCTGAGCCTGGCGCTGGGGAAAGATATTTTCGGCGGCGCGGTCTGTGCCGATCTGCAAACGATGCCGCACCTCTTGGTGGCCGGCGCTACCGGGGCCGGTAAAAGCGTGGGGTTGAACACGATGCTCTTGAGTATCCTGTTCAGCGCGCGGCCGGATGAAGTGAAGTTACTGCTCATCGATCCTAAAATGCTGGAGTTCCAGAGTTACGATGGCATTCCGCATTTGCTGCGTCCCGTCATCACCGATCCCAAATCGGCCGCGCGCGGGTTGGGGTGGGTTGTCCAGGAAATGGAGCGGCGGTACAAGTTGCTGGCTGAAGCCGGCGTGCGCAGCATCGACGCGTACAATAGACGAATTTCCGAGGTGCAGGGGGCGGTAGCCGATGTTTGGCAATCCGGTAAACCTGAGCAGGTCGAACTGACGTTTCTGTCCGAAGAAGAGCGCCTCTCCAAGGGGGAAGATGCAGAGCCGGCCGGAGACAACGGGCCGACTGATTCGGTCAAGCCGAGCCCGCCCGAGCCCCTGCCGTACATTATGGTGATGATCGATGAGTTAGCGGATCTCATGATGGTCGCCCCGAAAGATGTGGAAGACAAGATTGCTCGTCTCGCTCAGATGGCGCGCGCCTCAGGCATTCACCTCGTGCTCGCCACCCAACGGCCGTCGGTCGATGTGTTGACCGGTTTGATCAAGGCCAACTTTCCGGCTCGAATCGCGTTTCAAGTCTCGTCCAAAACGGACTCCCGCACGATTCTCGATGCGAACGGTGCGGAAGCACTGCTTGGGCGCGGTGACATGTTGTATCTCGCGTCGGGAACCGGGAAGTTGATGCGTATTCACGGGTCTTTTGTGTCGGATGACGACGTGCGGCGAGTGGTCGAATTCGTCAAGAAACAGGCATTACCCTCCTATTGCCGCGAACTGCAATCGCTCAAGATCGAAGAGGCGGAAGAGGAGCAGGCCAAGGATGAAGTCTATGAACAAGCGAAGGACCTGGTCTTGTCGACCGGCCAGGCCTCGGCCTCATTGATTCAGCGGCGCCTCCGCGTGGGGTATCCGAGAGCGGCGCGTATGATCGAACAGATGGAGGCGGAAGGCGTGGTCGGAGCGGCAGGACGGGATGGGCGTCGAGAAGTGCTGGGACGTCGAGGCCCGGTCGGTGGAGATGAAGCATGATGCGGACATTCATCATCATTGCATTTCTGTTAGTCAGCGGACTGCCGGCTATTGCCCAAACGGTGAAGCCCGATGAGCCGGCGGTCGACCTCCAGCTCCTGAAGGAAGTTCAGGAAGTGGTGAAGAACATTCAGGCGCGGTACGAGAAGACCAAGGACTTGCAGGCCTCGTTCACGCAAAAAACCAGAATCGAAGGGTTTTCGACGCCCGTGATCTCGACCGGACATTTCTACATCAAGAAGCCGGGGCGTCTGCGATGGGATTATATCGAACCGGCTACGGAAGAGATTTACGTCAACAAGGACGATGTGAAAATGTACGTGCCGGAGCACAAGCAGGTCTTGGTCGGCAAGCTGACCTATATGGCGGCTTCTCAGGCGCCGCTGCAACTGCTGCAGGGCGTGGCCAAGCTGGATGAGGAATTCGATATCGAACCGATGCCCAATAAGGAGCGGGGAGCCGGAGGCATTCTCCTGGTCTCGCTGACTCCAAAGCAGGGACGTGCTGAACCGGAGCGGGCGATTCAAAAAATCGTGATCGAAGTGCAGCCCAAGACGTATTTCCTCAAGACCATCGCGCTGCACGAGGTTAGCGGCAACGTCGCCACCTTTGAATTTTCAGAGTTGAAGCCGAACAGTGGATTAAAAGACGACCTATTTGATTTCAAGACTCCTGCCGATGTAGAAATCGTGAGGGCGCCGGTTCTGAGCCGACCCTGACCGTGGGCGTTGGCGGGACAGCGGTGAATCAAGATATGGCGAGGGGAGCATGAACCAGGCCTGTGCAAGCAGCGTTACCGAAGCGGTTCAGCGGGCGATTGCAGCCTTGGATCTCGATCGGTTGGAGCGGGAGTACTGGGAGCAGAACGAGTTCCTCTATATTCCTCAATTCTTGCCGCGCGAGTTTGTCGAAGCCGAGCTCACATCGCAGGCGCAGGAGCTTAAATCAGGGCTGAACCGCAATTATATTCCCGGGCATAAGAAGGGCGGCAGTGTCAGCTACTACACGGTGAGGGAGCAGGCGCCGCAGTTCATGGACCTTTATCGCTCGGACGCCTTTCGTACCATGCTCAACCGGTTGACCAAGGTCAATCTGCTGCTGTGCCCGGACAACGATCCACACTCCTGCGCGCTGTATTACTACACAGAAGCCGGTGATCATATCGGCTACCACTATGACACGTCCTACTATAAGGGTGCCCGATATACCATCCTGATGGGATTGCTCGACCAGTCGAAGCAATGCCGCTTGGTCTGCGATCTCTTCAAGGATGTGCCGGGGAAGCAGCCGGTGCATCGTGAATTGGCGACGGCGCCTGGCGATCTGGTGATCTTCAACGGGGACAAGCTCTGGCACGCTGTGACGCCGCTCGGCGATCACGAGGAGCGAATCGTGCTGACGATGGAGTACGTGACCAACCCAGACATGGGCCCATTCAAGCGCCTCTATTCCAACCTGAAGGATTCGTTCGCCTACTTCGGGTTACGCTCAGTGTTTAAGCGAGCCTATCCTTCACGTTCGCGAGCCTGAGCGCCGGCATCGCGTATTTTCCCCCTTCCGCATCCTCAAGTCCGCGGGGCATTTTTTCACTGCAACAGTGCGGGGAAGCGCAACTGGAAGGTGGTGCCCTGCCCTTCAGTGCTGTCTACCGTAATCGTTCCTGCATGCCGGGTGACGATTTTGTGAACAATACTGAGGCCGAGGCCGGTGCCCTTCCCCGGCGGCTTGGTCGTAAAAAACGGATCGAATATTTTCGGGCGTATTGCAGCCGGAATGCCTGGACCGGTATCGGCTATGGTCACATTGATCCACGCCCCGTCTTGAGTCGCGCCTAGCGTCAGACGCCCGATGCCATTCATCGCTTGAGTGGCATTGTTGATCAAATTGACGAAGACTTGATCAATTTCGCCTTTGCGCGCGCGGAGGAATGCGGGAGACTCGAATCGCGTGACGATGTCCACGTAGCCGAAATGAGGTCCGCGTCGCGCCATTTTGACTGCCTCCATCAGACGCTCCGCCACATCAATTTCCGTCTCTCCGTCACGGCCGGCCGAGCGAGCGTATCCGGCGAAATCCCGTACCACGTTGGAGACGTGACGTGCGTAGCCCACGATATCGGCGGCAAATTCCTTGACCATCCGGGGATCCGCTTCTTCCTGGATCAGTTCGGCCATGCTGAGTATGGCCTGGGCCGGATTGTTGATCTCATGCGCCATGCCGGAGACCATCGTGCCAAGACTGGTGAGCTTTTCGGATTGAATGAGTTGATCCTGAAGTTGTTTGTCATCGGTGATGTCCCACAGGAGGATGCCGATCTGAAACCGGGAGGATTCATGGGCGGTGACAGGGAAAAAGCGATACCGATAGAGCCGCCCGGCGACCTCGCACTCCCGTTCCGGGGGAAGATGCGGCGAGTCGGCCTGGAGGGTAGCCCATTCCTTTACCAACTGGTGAGTGGCAGTCTTACTCAGTGCCAGGCATTCGAACAGAGGCTTGCCGATCAAGGATTCTCCGATCGGCGCGAAGTAGTGATGGGCCACGGTATTGGCATAGTGGATCTGCAAGTCGTGCCCGCAGAGGAGTATCGCGCCGGGCAGGCTGGCCAGCAAACTCTGTGTCATATGGTGGGAGGCGCGTAAGGCTTCTCCGGCACGCGCCCGGTCGATAAATTGTCCGATCTTCATCCCCGTATCGGTCAGGATGTGAATGAGGTGGCTATCGGGGGCACGTGGGCTACCGGCATACAATTCCAGGACGCCATGGATGACACTCCCGCTGCGAATGGGAACGATGCAGGCTCCGTGCATTCCGAGGCGCGCGGCGGTCGGCGCGCGGGTGAAGCGGCTGTCCGCCAATGTATCGGGAATCCAGAGCGGAGCTTTGCTGTTCCAGACGATGCCTGGAAAGTCCATGCCGGGTGGGAATTCACTGTTGCGGCAGACCGTGACAAACTCATCCCATCGACAGGATGGCCGGATCCATGAGCCTTCACAGGCCAGTCGGTCGTCCGTCGCTTCCTTATGCCAGAGGATCGTCATGTCCCAGGGGCCCATCTCGCCGAGCACACGGAGTAGTTGCGGGACCGCTTCATCAAGGGCAGCGGATTGCGCAAGAATATGACTGATGGAGAGTTGCGCCTGCTGCAAGCTCTCCATCTGTTTTCGCTCGCTAATGTCTTGAAAGACCACCACCACGCCGGCCGCACGGTCGTCCTCACGGATAGGACTGGTCACGTATTGGACCGGAAACAAGCCCCCGCCTTTTCTGGCAAAGGTATCGTTCTGAACGCGATGAACGGCGCCGCCGTGAATTGCGGCAGAGAGGCACAAGGGGTCAGGAAGATGCTCGGGGGAAGCACCCTGCAGTTTATAAAGCAGCGACGCTAAAGGCTTGCCGATGAGTTCGGCGGCGGTCCACCCGAGCATTCGTTCAGCGGTAGCATTGACGAAGGTCGTGCATCCCTGAAGGTCGAGCCCAAAAATCCCTTCTCCTGCAGTGTCGAGAATCAACGCATTCTGGTGACTAAGCCGGACGACAGACTCTTCGGCCCGTTTGCGCCTGGTGATATTCCGGATGATTCCACTGAAGAACACGCCTTCTTTGGCGCGCCAGGAGGCCAGTGACAGTTCAATGGGGAATTCATCTTTCTCTTTCGTCAGTCCGACCAATTCAATGGTTTTCCCGATCAGTGTCGAGGTTGCACCCTGGGCAAGACGCATGATGCCCTTGTCGTGGGCGGCACGGAATCGTTCGGGCATGATCAGAGTGAGAGATTGTCCGAGTGCTTCGCGCTTGGTGTATCCGAACATCAGCTCTGCCGCGCCGTTCCACCAAATGATATGACCCCGGTGGTCCGCCAATATAATTGCATCGGTCGCCGATTCCACGAGCGCGCGGAATCGCTCTTCGCTGGCAAGCAACGCCTGCTCCACATGTTCGGCGCGTACGGCCAGTCCCTTCACCGAAACGGCTCGACGGAGAACAGCCTTGAGTTCCTGGGAGTTGTAGGGTTTTGTCAGATACGCAAACGCGCCTTTGGCGAGTGAGCCAATGGTATTTTCAGAGGTTGCATTCCCGGTCAGGACGATGACGGGAAGTGAACCGTCTAACTCCATCAGCACTTTCAGCACCGACAGTCCATTCAGGTCCGGCAAATTCATGTCCAGAATGGCCGCCCCGTACTGCACCTGTTTTGCCTGTTGCAATGCGTCAGTTCCGGATGCGGCGGTATGAACCAGGTATCCCTCATGAGTCAGCATGTCTGCGAGGGATTCCAGGATATCCGGATCGTCATCGACTATGAGGATGGCGGTGTGCACGGTGTGGCCGCACTGGCTTGTGAATAGTTCTGCGCCACGTGATGCGAGCGCAATACCCATGCCGCGGCTGGATCTTCGGAACGAGAGAGCGCAGGCGAATAACCGATTGATTCTGTAATGAACGTCCGATATCGCGTGTGGTGGAGGTACGTAATAGCCGATCACTGTCTGCTCAAAACAATGCGGCTATTATCGGATCAGATACAGAGAAGAAACACGACGTCGCTCGGCCGGGTAAGAATCCGCCTACATCTTCGCCGGTTGCGTGATATCGAGCGGTAAGGTGAAATAGAACTGAGTTCCCACTCCCAACTGGCTCTCCACCCACATCTGGCCGCCGTGCAGGGTCACCAGACTTTTGGTGATGAACAGGCCGAGCTGGGCTCCCTGAGACGTCGGCATGGCTGATTCCACTTTTGAAAATTCGTTGAAGACGAGAGGTAACTCGTCGGCGGCGATTCCGCAGCCCGTATCGGCGACGGTGATCTGTGCGGAGCTCGTGCTATGCGCACTGCATCGTACCGAGACGAGCCCGGAGTGCGGAGTGAATTTGATAGCATTGCCTACGAGATTCCAGAGAATTTGCTCAAGCTTATCCCGATCGGCGCGCACTGTTAGGGATTGTTCGCAAGGGAGCACCTCCAAGGTAATGGATTTTTCGGCGGCGAGTGTCTGAAAGCTCTCCACCACATCCCGGACGAACGCATCAATGGGCAACGACTCGGGTTTGATATCGATCCGTCCGACATCGAGGCGTGACCAGTCCAGCAATTGATTGATGATTCTGGTCAGTCGATCCACGTTGTGTTTCACGCGTTGCAGATAATGTTCTTGCCGTTCGGACAGTTCCCCGGTGAGCCCATCCAGCATGTTTTCGACGAATCCTTTGATCGACGTCATCGGGGTGCGCAATTCATGAGAGGCGACCGATACAAATTTCGATCGCCGGTGATCGTGATCCTGAAGGCGTTCGTTCACCGTCTGCAGTTCGTGGGTGCGTGCTCGCACGCGTCCTTCAAGGTGCTCCGTCAGGGTGGCCAATTCGGTATAGGCTCGCGCGTTATCGACCGCGACCGCCACGTGGCTGGCAATGGTGACCAGGAGATCAAGATCTTCCTGAGTGCAAGGCTGCGTGCCGCGATCAGCGCCGAGGTAGCCGAGTATGCGCTGCTGGCTGCGGAGCGGGGCCGCGACGAAGGACGACAATCCTACCTGGCGAAGCCAGGGCAACACGGCTGGAGAGATGCGGTCGGCGACGGGTTCGATGTCCGGGACCAGTATCGGCTTGCCGTGGAGCAGAAGTTCTGCGGCAAAGCCGCCGTCTTCGTATACCGGGATGACCAGGCGGCGGGCGGCTTCCTCGGCCTCAGGGGGCATACCCAGCATCTGCCCCACCGTCGCCACGCCGCGCTCGCTGTCCCACAGGAACAACACCATCCGGGCAAACCCTAAATTTTCACTGAGGAGCTGCAACACCGTGGACAGGAGCCGGTCAAGGTCAAGGGTAGAGGTGATCGCCGTGCTGGACTGGTTCAAGGTTGTCAGCTGCGTCACGTGGCGACGGATGGTTTCGAGGTTGGCCGAAATGGCCTGATTGCGTTCCTGGAGTGATTTGGTCATGAGGTTGAAGAGCGCGGTCAATTGGCCCACCTCATCCTGCGTGGTCGGTACCACAAATGTGGACAGATCGCCTTCTCCGACCTTGCGCGCTCCCGCCGCAAGATTGCGCAAGGGGGTAATGATGCGGCGGGCGAGAAGGTTGGTGCAGAGAATGCCGGTCGTTATGATCCCCAGGGTAAGAAGGAGAAACGTCCGCAACGCCTCCGCGAGTTCCCGTTGCATCGGCACCTCGGTCAGGCCGATCTGGACCACTCCAAATGCTGACGGCGCCGGTTCGGCGGTTCGTGTCTTGTGGGTTTCCTCCTCCTGAAGGGCCAGTGCTTCCAGTCGGGGTTCAGCGCGTTTCAATACCGGAAGGGCAAAATCGTAAAAGGTCTCTTCCTGGATGCCGGTAGTCGAAACGGGAAGCGTGGAGTCCTTCTCGTGGAGGGGGACGTTCTGTGTTCCGCGGAGGCGAAGACGTGTGACGGTCGGATCTGTGCCGGGGGTCTTGATCAGCGCAGTGGCCATCTCGGGTGCCGGGAAAAAGGGTTGGTCGGCAGCGCGCACGGTGCCGAGCGGAGTCTTCAATTTGCCTTTGCTCTTGGCTGCGAGCACCTGGCCGTCGGCTCCCATGATCCGCGCATAGACCACTTCATCCACTCCTAGGACACCGTCGATGAACTGCTCCAGAATCACCCGGTCCTCGATGATGATGCCGTAACGGACGTTGTGGGCGAGATTTCTGACCAGGATGCTTCCCAGGTCCTGCACCCGTTCGGTCATCGCGACACGTTTGCTGTGAATGAAATACCAACTCATGCCCGAGCAGGTCAGGATGATGATCAAGCTGAAAAATACGACGAATTTTGTCCGGAGACTGACAAAACGTCCCGGGCCGCTCTGGAGAAATGGCGGCGCGGCGAGATGGGCTGGATCTTTCACGGCAGGTCCTTTCATCAATACAACTCGTCGGCCTTTTGCTCGAGGTCACGGGGAATGTCGATCCCGAGGAATCTGGCCGTCTTGAGATTCAGACTTGTGTCGATGCGGTCAGGGTGCCATGGTTTCATCGGCAGCGTGAGTTGGCCGTCGAGCAGCTTGCGGGTAAGTTGTCCAGCCTGCCGACCGATGTCGCCGTAATTCACGGACAGGCATAAGAGGGCCCCGCTTCGCGCAAACTCACGGGAAAACCCGATCACCGGCACCCGTTCCTCCAGTGCGGTGTTCAGAATAAAACGCAAGGACTCATCGGTCAGAACGGTGGAATCGGGAACGAGCCACAAAGCCTCAATCGAAGGAAGCAAGGCGCGTAACCCTCCAGGCACATCCCGCTCGCTGCTGACTTGCGCGGAGACAAGTTCCGTCCCGCTAGGCTTGAGCAGCCGCTTTGCTTCGTCGATGAGTGCCGTGGTTTTGGCCGGATCATAGAGCGTGCCGATGTGTCTGAGTTGAGGCAGCAGGGTTCGAACCATCGCCAGTTGCCGTTCTACCGGTACCTCCAGCAGAATGCCGGTCATGTTCTGGGTGTTGAGGCCGTATTTGGCCGGATCCAACACCATGGCGTAGACCACCGGGATATCGACGATTTCGAGTTGCGCGGCCTTCGCCGCTTTCAAGCCGACGGCGAAGACGAGGGCCGGATCGGAAGCGCGGATCTTTCGGGCCAGTTTTCGGCCCTTCTCAAGATCTCCCTGCAAATCGTACTCAGACAGGTTGATTCCATTTGGAAGGGTGGCCTTGAACCCGTTGATGGCCTGGTTGTATGCCGCGATATCGGAGGATTTGAGGATGATAATGTCCGTAGCTGACGCCGGACTTGTGCCCGACAGTATCCAGAGTAGAACGGTCAGGGCCCAGCACAGGATCTTCCGAACTAGTCCAGAAAAGCGTGTGTCGAACTGTACCTGAAGGAATACGAACGTCACGGTCTGCGTCCTCGTCGAATCAGCCGGCCACGTGTGAGGTCGCCGAATGCCGTCTGGTTATTCGTCAGCGCGCCCCATCGTGTCGTGAATGATGCCGAGCACGCGTGTCGCGGCTCCGTCGGCATTCCGATAAATTCGTCCCGTCCATGCCAGCCAATGTAGTGTGCCATCGGGCCACACCACGCGATGTTGGATGCTGACGGAGGTCTGGTCGTGCAGGCTGAGCTCAAGGCGCGCCAGAGTAGGGCCGCGGTCGAGTAGGTAGACGCGCGCGATATAGGCGGCATACGTGCCGGAAAAGGTTCCTGCGGCCAGGCCGAACAGTGCCTCGACACCATCCGACCAGTAAAGGCGGTTGGATAGAACGTCCCAATCCCAGATGCCGAGGTCTGACGCGGTGAGAGCCATGCGCAAGCGTTCTTCGCTAAGGCGCAGGCGCTCTTCCGCCCGTTTGCGGTCCGTGATGTCTTGCAAAGCGCCGGCCATGCGAATGGCATGCCCTTGCGCATCCCGCTGCATTACTTCGGCCCGCGCGTGAACCCAGATATACTCGTTCTGTTTGTTCAGCAAGCGGTACTCGACATCGTATTGCGAGACGCCCTGTTCCATGCAGGCCGTCAGTCGTTGAAACACTCCCTCACGATCTTCGGGGTGTAACCGGTCTGTCCAGCTCTCGAGGATATCGGGGAATTCCTCTTTATTGTAGCCAAGCATCTCGCGCACCCGTGGCGACCACCAGACGGGAGTAAACGGCGAATGCCAGGGTTGGCCCGGGAGCACATGGCCGTCCCAGAATCCATCGTTGGAGCCGCGTATGACATGTTCCAAACGCTCCTCGCTGGCACGCAGAGATTCCTGGACCTCCTTGTACGCCGTGATGTCGCGGGAGATCGCCAGGAGGCGCCGGGAATACCCTTGCGTGTCGAGCATCGGAGTTACTTGCACATCCCACCACTTCGCCTGCCCGGCGGTGGTAGGGCAGAACCCGACGAATTTTCCGATGTCGCCGGCCTTAGCCGCTTCCAGGGCGGCCATGGCCGCATCCCGATCGTCGCCTTCCCACAACTCCGCCCAGGGCTTATCGACATAGGCCGTGAAATCGCTGATCTGCAACAATGCCTGCCCGGCGTCATTCATGTATTGCAGCCGTCCTTCCAGATCGAGCACCTTGATGCAGTCGGCACTGCTGCGTAGGATCTGATTTTTGAATTCCTCACTGTCATGGAGCGCGATCTCGGCTTCTTTCATCGCAGTGATGTCTTCGCACACGATCAGCACCACCGGAACCTGGTGGTCATTCAGCACGGCTTGAGCGGTTTCTCGGACCCAGATCACGCCGCCATCCTTCCTGACCTTGCGAAACTCCCACCGTTTCGGCTGCCCAATCTCGGATAGACAGGAGACAAGATTCCGACGCGCGGCTTCCTGATCGTCCGGATGAAACACGTTCATGACAGAGGATCCGACCAGGTCGTGAATCTCATACCCGAGCCGCTCTGCTCCGAAGCGGTTGACCGAGAGCACGGTGCCGGCTGCATTGACCATGAAATACATGGAGGGGTTATCGTCGAACAGTGCCCGATAGCGTCGTTCGCTATCGATCAGTTCTGATTCGATTCGCTGACGCTCGGTAATGTCTTCGGCGAGGCCTACGATGCGATACACTCTGTCCGAGGCATCCCGAATCGGGTAGGCGCGATCCCAGATCCATCGCAAGGAGCCGTCAGGGCGCACGATGCGGTATCGCTCATCATAGACGTTCAAGGTCTGTCGGCTCATGGCAGCCTCTGCTATACGCTGTCGGTCCTCGGGGTGAATGGCCTCCATCCATGAACGGGGATTGGCATAGAGACTTGCACAGGAGCGACCCCAAATCTCCTCATACCCCGGGCTGATATAGATGATCTGCTTTTTCTCGGAGTCGGTGATCCAGAACACCTCCCGGATATGTTCCGCCAATTGCCGAAAGCGTTCCTGGCTTTCCTCGACAGCGCGTTCGGCTTCTTTCCGTTCGGAAATATCGCGAAATACCACCACGGCTCCGGCCGCGTGGCCCTTTTCAATAATCGGCGTGCTGACGTATTCCACCGGGACTGGGGTGCCATTCTTGCGCCAGAACACGTCGGTAGAGACTCTGTGCACGAGACCGTCACGAAGAGCTGCGTAGATCGGACAGTGGTCGAGCGGATAGGGGCGGCCGTCTGGTCGAGAGTGATGCAATAGTGCATGCATTGGCTGGTCGATCAATTCGGACGGCTCGTAGCCGAGCAATTGGGCGGCCGTCGGGTTGACGAACGTCGTCCTGCCCGCCTCGTCAAGACCGTAGATGCCCTCGCCGGCCTGCGTGAGGATGACTTCATGCAAATGACGGAGGCGATCGAGAATGTCTTCTGCCCGGCGACGTTGGGTAATGTCGCGGATGATACCGCTGTAGAAGATGGCATCGTCCGTTCTCCACATGGCCAGCGACAGTTCGAGCGGGAACTCCGTGCCATCCTTGCGCAAACCTTCCAGCTCGACGAGACGCCCGATGAGCCGGGTTTGGCCCGTATCCCTGACACGCGCCAGGCCCCGCTCATGGGCAGCACGGTAACGGACTGGCATCAGCATGCTGAGGGATTGTCCCCGGACCTCCTCATCCGTGTACCCGAAGAGATGTGAGGCGGCCCGATTCCACGAAAGGATGTGCCCGTGGTGATCGGCTAACACGATCGAGTCGGTTGCGGCTTCGACCAGAGAGCGGAATCGCGCCTCGCTCTCATGCAAGGCATGCTCGGCATGTTCGACTTTGGCGGCCAGAGCCTGGACTCCGACTGCTCGTTGCAGGACAGCGCGGAGTTCATCCCGATTGTAGGGTTTGGTGAGGTACGCGAAGGCTCCCTGGGTCAGCGAGCCGACTGTGCGGTCGGTGCTGGTATAGGCAGTGAGAATGATGACGGGGAGCTGCGGTTGTTGTGCGTGTAACGTGAGCAGAACCGAGGAGCCATCTCCATCCGGCAATCCCAGGTCCAGCAGGACGGCATTGTAATGATGCGTGCGGGCTTGCGCTAGCGCGTCCGCGCAGGTCACGGCCACGTTGACCTCATACCCGTCATGATCAAGCAAATCCTGCAACCCGAGTGCTATGTCCGGATCGTCGTCGACGACCAGGACGGAATGAGTGAGGGTTGTTGGTGCCATGGCGTCCTCCCGACTCTCGTCGGACAGTACTTAAAACCTGAGAGTCAACCATCCCATCACCCGCCGGCCGATGAGATCTCCTAGCGGGTGTTCCTTGTGCTCATCATTGAGGGCATTAAAGACAGAAACCGCGACCTCGGCGTCGCGCATATAGCCTGCAGCCGCTTTCTGTTGCCAGAACCGGTAGCCTGCGCGCAGATTGAGCAGGTTATAGCTGCCGACACGATCGCCCGGTGTCGTGACTCCGGTCGTGGGAATATTCGCCAGGAGCGAAAAGCTCTGTGCGATCGGGTAGGTGGCAGCTCCAACATAGTAATAGCTGACTTCTCCGCTGAGGCCGTTTTCCCATTCCGTTCTGACTCCGGCGCTGACCTTTGATCGAGGGGCACCACGTCTGACCGTCCCACTGAACGATTGCCCAATTTCCTCATAGGCGTAGTTGGCGAATCCGCTCAACCAACGACTTGCCAGGAACTCGATGCCGGCTTCACCTCCATAAATATCCGCGGATCCCGGATCGTTGACGAATGCGGAAGCGCCGCCGGCGAGGGGCCGGCTGCCGATGAGATCGGAGATATGGTTATAGAAGAGATCGGCGCGGATGCGGAGGCGATGTTTCCAGTACCAGCCCTGGTACCCGGCCTCATAGGAGGAGGTCTGCTCTGGGGCGAGTCCGGTCGCGCCGGTCACCGGAACGGTCGAGGAGATGGACGAAGGAAACGGGAGCCCGGTTGGAATGGTCGTGGTGACGCGCTGATCTTGATGAGATTCAAAAAGCGTCGGCGGTCGATAGGCGGCGGAGCCTGAAAGATGGAAGGTATGTCCCTCGACCGGTTGATACAGAATAGCCAGACGCGGGCTCCAGGTGCCGTTGATCTGCGTATGAAGATCGTAGCGAAGGCCTGCAACGATCGTGATAGCTGCGGTTGCCCGCCATTCATCCTGCAGGAACAGGCCCAACCGGTTTTCGCGACTGAATTGATCGATGGCCGGACTAGAAAGCGAGTTGTGCCGGTAGTTCGCGCCGTACAGCAGGCGATTGGTGGTACCAAGGTTGAGCGCATGTTGTACATCTACATTATACGTGTTTCCTGAAAATGGATTGGTTGATACGCCGTTGCGGTCTGTCACGCTGAGGAGGCCGGCCAATTGGGGAACCGGATTGATGGTGGCATGGTCCGTATACCCGGACCACCAGGCTCGAATGAGAAAGGCTCCGTGTTCGTAGACGGCATTGGCGTAACTGAAAGACGGACGGATTGAATTGCTGGTCACTTCGCCGACTTGCCCGTCGTAGCGATTTGATTCGACCACTCCTCCTGACAATTGAAGCTTCGATGTCGAGGAGAGGGCATAGTCCGTCTGTACATTAAATTTGTGGGACCGAAACGCAAGGGCATCGCCATCTCTCCACTGCTGCGTCTGATCCCGTCCGATGGAGAGCCGATAGCCGAACTTGCCGACCGTGCCTGCCTGGACAGCGGCGCTGCTGATGGTCCCTTGCTCCCCCCCGCCGAATTGTAGGGTGGTTCCCTTCATTTCCTCCGGTGACTTGGTGATAATGTTGATCACCCCGTCGAAGGCATTGAATCCATACATGGCTGACGCGGGCCCCTTCAGCACTTCAATTCGCTTAATCTCCGGGAGCGTGATCGGGAGAGATTTCCAAAACACGTTTCCTTGCACATCGAGGTAGATCGAGCGTCCATCGACCATGACCAACATCTTGTTGGCGAAGGGTTGATTGTCTCCTCGTGCGCTGACGTTGAAATCGGCGCCGGTCATTTGCATGACTTCCAGCCCGGGGATGCGGCGGAGCACGGTCGGCAAGTCGGTTGCGCCGGATTGCCGGATATCTTCGTCCGTGACGACGTAGACGTTTGACGGCGCCTGAGAGATGGGTTGCTCATACCGCGACGCAATGCTGACCGTCTCTTCTTCTTTGAGGAGCTCCAGATCGTTATTGGCAGAAACGGACAGAGATTCTCCGAAGATCGCGGCGGGCAGTTCGGCCGCAGCGGGACTGCTGAGGCGTGCCGTCAGCAATGCTGCGAACATCACATGGCGTAGTCTCTTCAACTCAAACCTCATTACACGCAATTCAATATCTCAGCGTAAGCCATCCCATGACCCGGTTGCCGAGAGTGTCCCCCAAGGGATATTCCTTGTGACGATCATTCGGGGCATTCAAGACCGCGACGGCGACTTCCGCTTTGTCATTCCGAAATCGATAGCCGCCGCGGCGGCACACGCCAGTGATGGTCTGTCCGATTTTCTCGTAGGAGATGTTGGTAAAGCCGCTCAACCATCTGGTGCCAAGGAATTCCAGGCCTGTTTCGGTTCCACAAATGTCAGCCTCATCACCGTTGACCAGTGTGCGCGGGGCCCCGATGGTCTGAAAGTTGATCAAGTCTGACAGATGGTTAAAGAACAGACCGACCCTGGTTTGGAGCCGATGTTTCATCCACCAACCCTGGTATCCCGCTTCATAGTGGCGGATGTCTTCGTCCGTAATGACGTACACGTTGGAAGGCGCTTGCGAGATGGGCTGTTCGTGGCGCGTGGCGATGCTGACCGTCTTTTCCTCTTTGAGCAGTTCAATTTCCTCGCTCGCCGGCACCTCTTCTGCCATGGCAATGGGAGACGGCGTGTCGTGGGCCTGCGTTGATATGGCGCAACACAGGCTCACGAGCCCTCCGCAGAGCGAAAGGGCGAAGTATGGCAGGCGAAATGTGATTCGTCGGGTAGCCATCCTGTATTGCTCCGTTTGCGCCGACGGAGATGAACAGAGGGAGACAGTGTCGGGTAGCTGGGTCCGACTGTGCATGGCATACCGTGAGGCTCCTGCCGGCGTTGTCGGGCATTGTCTGACGGAAGAAGAGAACAAGAACCTTCGGCTCAAGGTACGCTCACGCAAAAGGCATGCTTGTGTTACCGTGACGAGACAGAAATCGTGGGATTGAATTGCGGAAGGATCTACGCGATTTGAGTGGTCTTCGCAAGCAGTGAAATAATGTGCGGAACCATGAATGCAGAATGCGTATCTATCCGGATACAGATTGTATGTGTTCAGATACAGACGGCTGATTCGGTTTGTTCGCACGCGGGCGCCCTGGTTTCAGGTCTTGTAGACGAGGGGAGAAGGGGCGGCCATTCTTGGATTCCAGATTGTTGAGCAGATCTTCAATCGCTGATGAAATGAGACCCGCCATGGTGGTGCCGGATGTCCAATAGGCGGCGTCGCGCATACGCTCTAACAAGTCGGTCGGCAGGCTGACGGTCATACGCTGGCGTTTTTGTGGTCTTAAGTATATGAATCGGCTCATAGTGCAACTCCTTTTGCACGAAAGGCGTAGTGCAGACGCCTCTCTTTCCTTTCTCGTCCGAGCATCAATTGCTCGTCCGGCATATCGAGGTGTGATTCATCACATTATGTTCTCCGCTGCGACGGATGCGCTTCGGCTCGATGCGAGGCACTGTCCTTCCAGACAGCTACGATCAACAGGGCCAACATGCTGCTGACTCCCACTAGGAGACCGCCCATGACGAGTTCCATGTCAGGCTCCTTTCTGTTCCGATAAGCCTGTCTCTATGTTCAGGGTTCCTTGTCCTGTTGTCCCATGATGACAGCAACAGGCATGCCATCGTATGAATCCACTCGAGGTCGGTTGTGGCGATGTGTAAGCGCAAGCCTTTTCAGTCTCTTCGCGCACAGTTTGGAATCAGCGCATATTGTCCAATAGAGAAGGGGGTGGGAGCGGAATGTATCGAATTAGATTCTGACGCGTATCCAATGCGATACGAAGGCGTCTTTCAGAAAGTGTGTGCTTCTCGGGATGCTGAGTGAAAGGGAGCCGCGTCTCCGTTGGGGACGAAGACGCGGCACGTGGCGTGGAGATGAAGGCGGTCTGCTCAGCGCTGGATGGGCACGATCCAGGAGGCCGTGACATGCGGCCGGTTAAAACAGTTCAACCGGCGACAGGAAACCGGCTCTACACCACGCCGCTGTATGCGCAAGGTGACGGTCTCTTTCCCTCAGCAACGCGAGTCATGGAAGTGGATAGAAGCAACCACCGTGCCCTTAGCCGGATGGAAATCCGGCCATTGTGGAGACAGGCTTACAGCCATGGGCCGATGGGCCTCAATAGTTGAAACGCAGGGAGAGTGAACCGGCGTGAATCAAGGTCTCATACCGGCCGTTGACGGTCGGGTTCTGGTTGCCTGCGACGGTCCTGACTTCGTAGAAGGCGGCTTGATATCCCAGGTCGATGGCGAACAACTTCGGCTTGAGCGGACCGATACCTAGGTCGCCGCAGCGTATCAGCCCAAGAAAGGAACCATTGGGGTGGCAGGCCAGCCCGATTCCCACGGAAGGAATGTGCGAGTTAGCAGATGGAACTCCGGGATTGAACGTACGGTCCGGGATCTGAGTTTGCTGGTTCATGTATCCGGCTCGTAACGCAACTTCCCACTCGGGCAGGGATGTCACACGCAGCCACCGGTATTCAGTTCCAACCATCGCCGTGTAGCCGCTTTGCCAATTCTGCGGGAAGGGAAGCAGCGCCCCGTTGGACAAGTGAATATCAAGCGTCCGGTTCGATTTCCAGCCGACATAGTCGACATCCAATTCCAACTTCCATTCGCGATCGGGCGTGCGCACCGGCCAAACGGCGATGCCACCTGAAAGCACCTGCGGGAGCACGAAGGTGGCTGCTGTGTTGCCCACCAAGGCGCCATTGGCTAGGAGCGTTCCGGTGAGATGGAACGTGGCCTGGCTGCGATAGACCATACCGATGTTGACGAGCGGTTTGCCCTCGCTATTGCGGTAAGGCGTATACAGCAGGCTAACGTTAAATCCTGCCGTGGTATCACTCCCGTTGATTTCAACCAGCGAGCCGGCCGGAATGCCTAACCCGCCGGGCCAGATCGATTTTTGCTCAAGGTGCCCCTCTCCGAACAGCCCGGAAAAGGTATAGATGTCGGCGCCCAATCCGAACGACAGCTGATCGTTGAGCTTGTAGGCAATCGTGGGTTTGATGTCGAGCAACGGGAGCGTGGTGAACGTCAGCGCGCTGCGAAACGGGCCGTCGTTCGGGTACCTAGTCAGCGAACCGAAGGGATTGTTGAATCCGATTCCTGCGCTGAAATCTCCCAGTGCCGAGAAGCCGAGATCTTTGAGATTGGCGACGATGTACACGTGGCCGGGAGGAGGCCAGGCCAGACTGCCGTTGCGATCTCCTGTGGCATGGGCTCCGGTCGGGCTGGTGAATTGGGTGGTGCCACCGATGAGCGAGGTGCCGAACAGAGTTTGGACACCGTGCAACTGCGTCATGCCGGCCGGGTTGTAATGCAGCGCAGAAGGGTCGTCGGCCTGAGCCACGAACGCGTTCCCCATCGCGGCAGCAGAGGCGGATTGCCCTTGCAGGCGCGGGGTTTGGGCCTGAGCCGGCGTGGTCGCAAGTGGAAATCCGAAGGCGAGCAGAATCAGGGACAGAATCAAGGTGCGGCGAGAGCTCTGAGCGAACAGCATAGGGTTATCGTCCTATTGTAGGGTCGGTTTTGCCTGAGCCGGAGAGAAACCAGCGATCAACGATTTGTCGCAACCGCGCAGCATCGAATGGTTTGAGAAGATAACCTTGGGCGCCGTTCTCCACGGCTGCCATCGCGCGATCCAATGCCTCCACGGCCGTCATCATGACCACCGGTAGCGATGGTTGATGGGGGCGCAATTGACGGAGCACTTCCAGGCCGTCCACTTCCGGCAGGGCGATATCCAAGAGCACTCCATCGACCGGAGTGTCGGCCAGGAGGCGCAGGGCCTCACGTCCGTCCGCTGCCGTGTAGACGTGAAATCCTTCCGATTCCAGGCGATCCCGCAGGAGGTCGCAGATGTCGCCGTCGTCATCGACCACCAGGAGTGTTCGGCGTACGGCCGGCAACTGAGCCGCAGGAGCCGGGGTGCGCGAGTGCATGGGGAGCGTAAAGGAAAATTCTGTTCCCTGATCCAGCGCACTGTGCACCGTAATGGTACCGCCGTGGAGATCGACTAAATCTTTGACGATGGCCAGCCCGAGGCCCAGTCCCTTCGTCTGGCTCCGCTCCTGGTGGTGCACGCGGAAAAATGGATCGAAGAGCTTGGGCAGGGCGTCGGGGGGAATGCCTTGGCCGGTATCACGGACGGTGATGCGTGCCATCTCATGATCATCGACCGAGAGGTCTACCGATATGTGTCCCCCGTCCGAGGTGTACTTGATAGCATTATCCAGCAAATTCGTCAAAATCTGGCTGAGCCGGTCCGGGTCGGCCCAGACCAGCAGGGCAGGATCCGGGCTCTGGAGCTCGATCTGTAAGTGTTTGCTGATTGCGAGCGGGAGGAGTTGTTCGATGACATCGCTGACCACGGATTGAAGAGGCACATGGTCGAAGGACAGCACCAGTTTTCCCGCCTCGACACGCGACAAGTCGAGCAGATCGGTGATCATGCGAGCAAGTCTCGTCCCGTTGGCTTTGATGCGAGTCAGGTACTGCTCCTGCTTCATGTTCAGCGAGCCGACCAGTCCCTCGAGCATATTGTCTGCGAATCCGACAATGCTGGTGAGAGGCGTCCGCAACTCGTGGGAGACATGGGCGAGGAATTTTGATTTGAGCCGATCCATCTGCTTCAGTTGTGCATTGGCCGCTTCCAACTCCGCGGTCCGTTCACGCACCCGGGCCTCCAGCCCCGCATTGAGCGCTTCGATTTCCCGATAGGCTTGCGCATTGTCCAGCGCAATGGCGACCTGACTGGCGAGGGTCATCAGCATGTCCAGGTCGTCCTGTGTCAGGGCCTGATTGTGTGTGCGATCGACGGAGAGCGAGCCGATTACGGCATCATGCGTCTTGAGTGGAACGGTAATGAAGGATTTCACGTTCGCCATTGTGATCAATTTTTGATCGAACGGGTGCAATCGGTCCCAGATCTCGTGAATGTTGTTCGTCAGGACCGGCTCGCCGCGCAAGAACACCGTTCCCTCGACGCTATTCGGGTCGGTAATCGATACTTCCTGCGTGCGCAAAAAATCTGCGACCTCTTGCGGCATGCCGCGTACCCGAAATTCATGCGAGACCTGTCGGGCACGATCAAACTGCGTAATCATGGCACGGTCGTAGTGCAGGTCGCGGACGATGGTATCCAGGACATTCGTCAGCAGCTCTTCACGATCGAACGTCGAGCTGAACAATAACCCGGCGCGGTGCAGTGTGGTCAGGTCATTCACCTTCCGTCGCAGGGTGACGGTGGTGCTCTGCTGCTCGAGATAGGCCTCGCGCAACTCCTCATGGCGGGCATCGACGACCTGCTCCTGATCCTTGATCAAGCGTTGCAGCGGTTTGGCTGCCTGGCGCATATGTCGGGTCATCATCCACCACAACAGCGAGGCGGGGACGGCCGCGAGTCCCAGCGCTTCTATCGTCGGTACGTCCGGCCAGCGCAGGTGCAAGTAGGCAAAAGTTCCTCCGGCCACGAGCATCCACATGGCCAGGGGCATGGAGCTGCGGACCTGAGGGGTCCAGGTGAATTCCCACTCGCAGTAGGGATCGCCCTTGGCCGTGCAGGAGAGGTCCTTCACCGCGGCGGCCGGCGTGCCGTGCATTTGGGTTTGCACGCGCGCGATGCTGCTTTTGCAGGACAGGCAGATCACGTCGACGCAGCGTTTGCGATAGGGACCGAATTGCGAGAGCGCCCGGTCGGTGAACGTCATGCGAAGGACTGCCGAGCGCCTCGTCACCCGTCCGACCTCAAACTCCAGCACATCGCGGACATATTTCCGGCCGAAGTAAGGCCACATCTTGTAGAGCTGCTGAGTCGAAAACGGGCGACAGAGGATTTGGATCAAGGGCGGAACCTTCCGGTCCGTTCCTACGTTGACATGGAACTGAGGATCGCCGGAGAGCTGTTCGCAGAACTCTCTGAGGTAGCAGACGAATTCGTAGGAGTAACTATTCCAGATATTACGAAGAAAGTCCGGGGTGACGTGATAGGTCCGGTCGGGGAGCCGGGCGTTCAAGAGACGGCACAGCTGATCCACCGCCTCCGTTGCTGCCTCGGGGCTGGCGGTGCGATGGAGATAGTCGTACATGTAGTCGACGTTCGATTGAACGACGACTCCGCTGATGTCGCAGATCTTTTCGCCCTTGTCGTTGAGCCCGAACGGGCGAAATTCCATGAACGGGCGTTCAAGGATTGAATGGTCTTTGGAAAGGAGGTCGGTCATGAGCGAGCATCTCGGGTTCGGTGCTGGCCCCATTGGTTCGGCGTGCTCCGGTGACCGGATCATACCGAGCCCGTCTGCCGGAGGCGAATCGCCAGCGACGCCTGTGTTGATGGTCGCCAGGGGTTCCGGCCGTACTCCGCTATTCAAGATCTCGACAGACCGGGGCGTTCTCCATCACCAGTCGATCGAGGTCACAGGTCTTGAGATATTCAATAATGGCCCATCGGTCCGACTCGGGGATCGCACATCCCAGCACACCACTGCTCTTGGAGCTATCGCAATCCAGGGTATCTGCAAACTCGTGCCCCTTGTTGCCATTGCCCGGCAATTGAGTTCTGTACTCGAATCCTCCGAGTAGATCACGACTGGCCGGCGCACCGGTACATTCTTCGACAGCAAACCCCACGTGCTTGGGATCAAATTCCATATTCGGACTCAGATAGAAACAGGCATGGCGCTCTTTGGCAGGAGAGAGCAACTCATAGAGGTTCGGGACTGAGCCATTGTGGAGAAACGGGGCAGTGGCCCATACGGCCAGATGCGGGCGGGCGATATATTGGGCAGTATCCCGCCAGGTATTCGTGCGGTGTTGGTATTCCGGATCTTCCCCGGCCCCATTCACCGTCATGAGTTCAGTAGTGATGAGTTGTGAGGCCTCTCTCGCGGACAGCCGTCCATGTCCCAGCAATCCTGTGTCCACGGTGCGGTGGGAAAAGTTTTCCAGATACAGTGAGTCAGTGCCAATTTCTTTGAGCGGCACCATTGTGACATGCAGGCTGGGACCGCCGGTAGAAGGGGCGGGAATTTTTGTGGCGACATGACAGTGGGCGCACAGGTTCTGAATTCCTTTACGTTTGTCGCCATGGTACAGCTCTTTGCCGCGGGTGGCTAACTCTCGATTGATGGCGGGGAAGAAGGTCGGCCAGTGCGGTGGAAATAATCGGCGAGCCAGCGTCTCCAGTTTCTTGAGAGAGTGGATATCAACCGAAGAGCGAAAAATGTCCTTTCGATCTTCAGGCAGCGAGGCTCCAGGTTGGGCCCAGGCAAACAGCCCGGCATTAACGCCGATGACTTGCGCGATATTCCTCGCGAGGGGATGCTCAATAGATCCCGCCCACTGGACCCAGTCATACTCCCACACACCCCACAACGGGGGAATACTCACCGAGGCATTCGCGGGTCTGAGGTTGTCGGGATTGAGCGGGCCGAAGACCGTGTTGCCACCTCGGCCGAGCGCATCGAATCGGCCAGGCCCCCACTGTTCCGGCGAAAGATCTTTGCTTCCGCGAGTGACAAGGATTTGAGTGCGCGCCTCCACCTCCACTGCCAGTGCGGTGAGGGTGTATGCGGTTGTCGCTTCCCCCCGGCGCGACAAGACACGGCTGGCGAATGTCTTGAATGGCTCAGGCGGATTCAGCTCCTTCAGGCTCTTATGAAATGCGGCCACGTCGGAAGGGATAAGCACAGCGAGCCGTTTGAGGAGGACGGCCAGGAAGTGAGCGTTATATTGCAGCGAGGGGCCGCCCTCAATACGCATCGATTGACCTTTGTAGGTGAGCTGGGTCGTGTGGCAAAAGGCACAGGTGAGGCCGGCCTGGGCAGTTGAAATGGTTGGCCCCTCTGTCTTTGAAAACCCGATTGGAAGTTTGTCCGGATGGGCTGGATCGGCAATGAGACCGGTGGCAGCAAAACCTTTTGCGAGAGAGTCGTCTGTCAGCGCAACCAGCCAGTCATAGGGAATGAGTTGAGTTCCGGCCGACGTGCGGTGCCACTCTTGCAATTCCTGGTCTGTCAAACCCTGGGTGTTGATCTGGTCGACATTTTGTGTTGCTGGTTGGTCCAGTGCCCGGCAATGTACGGGTGACAATGCGAGTAGAAGTACACCAAGGGCCAGGATGCGGTGCAGACGGTAAGACATGCTTCATCTCCTCATGATGAGCGAGCCCACTGGAGCCGGTAAGACATTGCTCCGACTGGTGATGTGCCAGGTTAGGGAAGCGACCATCGCGACGGTGACCATGGTTTGAGCGATCATGCTTCCCTACTGTACGGGAAGCAACTCATATGCCATGCGCGCGGAAGCCTACCTGGATCCCCAAACGAATGCCAATGAATTTTTGACCAGGTCGAGGAGGTGTGAATGGATAGGAGATCCGTTCAGCCCGGTGAAGCGATTGGAGGCTTGTTGCGCCGAGTTGGATATTTGAAGCGGTGCCAGTCTGGGGTGAGGGAGATCGGTCTTCGGAGTAGAGCCTACTGATGCAGATGTTTCATGGCAGCGGCGCACAGGATGATGAAGAAGCCCATCCAGAGTGCAGCGCGCTGATACGGAATGGATTCATAATTCTCGCCCTCTTCTTCTTCATCCTGATCGGCTTTGAAAATGACGGTATACAGAAAGAGTGTGAGCAGGCACAACACCAGGATCAGTTTAATGCAGAAAATCCAGAGGTATTTGGGATGGTGCTGCAATCCCTGGCCGGTTTGGGAGACGAAAATCTGATTGACGTAATGGAGGTTGATGCCTCCCGTAAACAACAGGACCACCAGGAGGATACCCGCCACACGCTTGTAGTGTTTGTAGAAGGCGTCGGTAATGGGGCGGACATATTCCTTGGGCAGGGCGGCTTCACGAAGTCCCGGCTTCACGGCCATCACGATGAACGCGAGTCCGCCGATCCAGATCACGGCAGAGAGTAGATGGAACCAGTGATTGACGATCGGAATCAGCTGATTGAGATCGAGAAAGATGCTTTGTACGGAATCCATTATAGATCGGTCAGGGCGACCAGCGAATGTAGCAGGGGCTACGGTAGGCTCTGCACGGTGCCCGGTCCCTAGTCCTTCCCTCGCATGTCGAAATTGAAGACCGGCGCATCGTTTCCGAAACGCTTCTTCCGCAGCTCTTCCATCAACTCGACGGTAATCATCGCAATTCCGGTTTCCCGGGCATGGCGCTCCACGCCCTTCTTGACCATGGCGCGCAGGAAATAGGGAATTCGGCTGAGCCGAAGTGCCGAAGCCTCATCCCAGGCGATATCGGTTTCTTCCGGAGTATTAAAGGCGACTTTGATTTTCTCGCCACCCTTGGGCGTATAGAGGCACCATTGATCCTCGTCCAGCCAGTCGCCATGGTCCACATACGGACGTGCGCGGCAACCGCCACAGATGTCGGTATATTCGCAATCACCGCACTTGCCTTTGAGCTGCGGATATCGGAAGGAGTTGAACACGTCCGACCGTTCCCACAGATCGACAAAGCTCGTCTCGCGAACATTACCGGCCGACAGCGGCATATAGGGACAGGGTGTGAGTTCGCCGTTGGGCGTCACCCGCGCGTAATTCGTTCCCGCCAGGCATCCGCCACCCATGTAACCGGTTGCTTTGGTGAGGGGGGAATTGGGATCCTTTTCGTAAGCCAGTCGCTTGAAATGCGGCGCGCAACGGGCGCGCACCAGCATATCCTTGTACTGGTCCTGGCAGTCCACGAGATAGCCAAGAACCTCTTCGTACTGTTGTGGCGTGATGTCCGTCAGTTCTTCGCCGCGTCCGGTGCAGACCATGAAGAAGACGTTAAGCACTCGGGCGCCAAGGGTATGGGCCCATTCCACCACTGCCGGCAACTCTTGATAGTTCATGGGTTGCGCGCTGAAGTGAACCTGGAACTGCAGACCATTACGCTTGCAGGCCTCAATTCCGGCTAGCGCGCTGGCAAATGCGCCCGGCACTCCGCGGAAGTGATCGTGCTTGTCGGGATTGAGCGAATCAATGCTGATACCGACACCCATGACGCCTATCTCAACCAGCGTTTTTGCCATGCGATCGTTGATCAGCATGCCGTTAGTGCCGAACACGACGATGAAGCCGAGTCCCACGGCATGGCGGGCAATATCGAGAATGTCCGGGCGCACGAGCGGTTCTCCGCCGGTGATCACCAGCAGGCATCCCTTGTTCACTTCGGCAATTTGATCAATGAGGCGGAAGCATTCTTCCGTGCTGAGCTCATCCGACCCGCCGCCGGCTTTCGTCGTGGCGTCGAGATAGCAATGGTCGCACTTGAGGTTACAGCGCTTGGTCAGATTCAGTGCGACGAGGTACGGTTTGAAGTCATCCACCGTGCGACCATCGTTCGGCGCAGCCGAAGGAGAGGTTGGGGAGATGAATTTCGAGATTTGTTGCTGGAGAGACTCCAGCTTATCTCCGAGGAACGGGAAATTGAGAACCGGCAGTGACTTTCCCATCACCGGTTCGCTCCGGTTTTGCTGGAGGAGCCGGTCAGGTTGGCGATCATATCTTTCAGATTGCCGGTCTTCATGGCATCGGCCATGTAGCCCTTGGCCTGCTCAATCCCTTCGGTTGCCACTTCCAGGGTGATGACCGTCGTGCCGATTTTGTCGGCATGTTTTTCGATCAATGCCTTGGTGCATTCCCGCATGAATCCTTCCGGTGCACGATCTAATCGACCCTGAGCATCCGGTGTCCAGGTATAGGGCGAAGACGGTTCCTGCGTCTGCTCCGCGCCATTCCCGTTCTCGGCATGGGCCTCGGTTCCGTTGGGTGTTTCAATCTCTGCTGAAGGCTGGCCTGCGGTCCCGGTGCCCTTATTGGCAAAGATAGGAGTGTAGTCTTCGGAGGCTGCTTCTTGGATCATGGGGCCGGCATATTCGAGCGTGATAGTCGTCATGCCAAGTTTGCGCGCGCTCTTTTCGATTTTCGCTTTGGCCCTGCGGCGCTGGAATCCGGCTGGTACCGCACGGATCGCTTCCTTCGCGTCTTTGGTCCACTGCATCGGAACGTCGTCATAGGCGACGTCGGTTTCAAGGCCGCCTTCGGCTTTGGCCGCCGCTTCAAAGATGGTCTTGTCGACCTGCTTGAATCGATCGCCTTCGGCGCTGCACACCGGGCACTTCACCGGGGTGTCGCCCTTTCCGATATATCCGCAACCGTCACAGACAAAGTAGTTCTGGCTCATCCGATCCAGATAGGCCTGCGTCCCTGGGCTGTGGGCCGGCTTTTCTTCGACAACTTGGGTCATCATCCCGCTCAGCGTAGAGCCCATCAGGTCCTGCGCGACTGAATCGTCGGCCTGCATCTTGTCACGATCGATTCCAGCGGCATCCAGGTTGCCACCCAATGCGCGCATCGCGTCCATCGCACCCTTCGGGAGAATATGCCCGACGGCAGAATCGACGACCGTATTGCTGATGATCGTGTGTCCCTTCTCAATGGCGTAGCGGTGAATGGCGGTCTTGGCCACTCCGCGGGCAAACACGGGGATACGCTCCATCCGGCGTAAGGCTTCTTCCGTCCAGGCAATGGTGTATTCCGCCTGCGTATCGATTGGTGGCACATACTTCCGATTCGACACCAGGATGTTGCAGGACGCGGAACGAAGCAGGTTTTCCGTGTTGCTGCCGATATCCATATCCTCGTCGCTGTGGACGCCGATGCGCCCCACGATAAGGAGCCACGGATTTTCTTTCCGCACGTACTGAATGATCTTTTCGAAGGCTTTCCCGTCCAGGAGGGTCGTTTTCACATCGGTCTGTTCAGCCTGGGCAATCTCGCGGGAGATATCGAGGTGCGACTGGTAAATTTTTGCCAGACCGCTGTCGATGACTTCTTCGTGCAGCTTCTCCTGCTCCTTGAAGCGGAAGACCTTGCCGGCCTCTTCGTTGAGGACGCCGGAAATGCTGTGAAACGCCGCATAGTGGAAGTAGGGATCGAAGGCGGAAATGGCTTCGACCGGCACATTAAACGCCTTGCCGAGCGCCAACCCGGTCATGAGTCCGCCGAATGAGTAGGGACTGCCGTCCACAGCGACGACGATTTTCCCTGAGCCAACCGGGGTCGGCTGCTTGATGATCAGCATGTCGGAGTTCCGCACGCGTCGCAGGACTCGCTCGGTGTTGCTGCCGATCACGCTGTCTTTGACGGCTCCGACTCCCAGCGCTCCCATGATCACCAGGTCGTAGGCGTTCGTATTAATATCCTCAGCCAGCACTTTCCAATTACGTCCTTCCAGTGAGCGACGCTCCACCGGTAGGTTGGCCTCGTTACATTTCTTGTCGACGTAGTCGAGGTAGGAATCGGTGATGATCTGGAGTCCGCGGGTAATCAGCGAGTCGTGGATCTGGCGCTGCCGATCGAGCTCTTTCTCGTCGTGATATTCCTCTGGAAGGCCGGCCTCCATCTGCTTGAACCGCTTATCGTGCATCTTGGCGGCATAGACGTGGCTGCCCACAATCTTTGAGCCATAAGTTTTCGCCAGTTCGACTCCGACATCGACGGCTGTATTGGAATGGTCGGAATTATCGACCGGGATATAAATGGTCTTGTACATCGAAATGCCTCCTAGGCAAACACTCTATAGGGGGAAGAGATCAGAGAACCGCCAAGAATTCAAACGGTTGAATGGAACTTTACCCCAAAAGAAGCGGCATGATAGCACCGTGCTCTCGGGGAATGCAAGCAAACCCACGGTGGTCAAGGGGCCTGTGGATAACAGCTAACTCATTGGACTCACAGCCGTCTTTTCCGTGGTGGCGGCTGTCGGTTGAGTGGGGCGGCGCGACCGGAGAATCTCCTCCAGTGTGAGAAGCGCTTCTCGTCCGGAGTTGTTTTGAATGCCGCGAATGAGATTCGCATCGGCATAATGCGCCTGATCCGGTTTCGTCCCGGGCGCGGTGGTTTGAGAGAGGGAGCCGGTCCAGGCGCGCGGGTCACGGCTGCCTTCCTTCTGCTCCCAGGCGGTCAGGCAGGCCTTGGCGATAATCTTGTTGAGCGGCGCCGGATTATACAGCAGTTTGCGGATACTCGTCGGCGTCAGCATGAGCGGATTATACCCGGCCGAGAGGTAGCCCTCTTCCAGCAGCCGATGCTCCAGGTCCGTATTCGGTTGGATGCCCAGGAAGAACATCAAGGGGAAGACGCGCTCCTCTCCCAGAATCGCCGCGACCTTCTTGTAGGATTCCACGCTTTGGAGCAGGCTCTCTTCCGTTTCCTTCGGCGAGTTCAGTGAGTAGTTCAGGATCACCTTCCCCTTGAACCCGGCCTCGGCCAAGTATCGGCACCCGTCATACAGCCGCTCGAGCTTGAACCCCATATGCAGATTGTTCAGCACCTCCTGAGACCCGGAGGTGATGGCGACTTCCAAATCTCCGACACCGGATCGCACCATCAGCTTGGCCAATTCGGGGGTGATCAGCGAGGTACGAATATAGCCGGACCACTCAATCTCCAGCTTCTCGCTCAGGATTCGTTCGAGTATTTCTGTGCACTGCGGATAAGCTTCCTTCCCTGTAAGGAACTGTGCATCGGTAAACCAGAATCGGCGAGCGCCCCACTGATGATAGTGCTGGGAGATGTCCTTGACGACCATTTCCGGCGGCCGGTACCGCACGCGTTTGCCCTCAATATAAGGATAAAGGCAGAAGGCGCAGTCATAGGGACAGCCGCGTTTCGTCTGGACGCCGATCGACTCATCCATATAAGAGGCGTGCTGAGGGAAAATGGATGTGAGATAGGGCAAATCGACGGTTAGGGCATCGAGCAGCGCAGGAGACCCCTGATTTCCCTTGCGCGTCTGTTTCCCCTCGCGAATGATATAGCGTTCGTTTTCCAGCGACTCGCCGTTGACCACCTTGAGAATCGCATCTTCCCCCTCGCCCAGGATGCCGATCGTCCCTTCAGGAAGTTTCTCGATCAATTGATCGGCAAAAGCGGTGAATGCCCCGCCGCCGATCATGATCTGGCTTTTGGGGAATTCTTTGCGGATCAACCAGGGGTACGACAGGTTCGCACGAATGTGGCTGTAGTAGCGATAGAGCTGCTTCAGTCCGGCGAACGAGGCGGCCACACGTTTGATCGGGTTGCTTGCGAAGTAAAAATTGAAGGCATGCTCCAGCGAAGCATCACCCTCGTGGGGAGAGAAAATCTGAATATCTCGCCACGAGAAGCAGACCAGGTCAGGCTTGAAGTCGAGCGCGGCATCGCGGATCGCCTGGGTGCGCTGAGGTTCCGGAAACAGCGACAGGTCGAGGATACGTTGCCGCACCTCCGGCTTCCGGCGATGGATAAAGTCCGCCAGGTAGGTCACGCCAATGGGGTAGACCTTTTTGCAAGGGAGGAAAATGTAGAGAATAGAATTCATCAGCTATCAGCCGTCAGCTCGTAGCTATCAGCCTGCGCTGAGCGCTGAAAGCTGATCGCCTTTTTGCTATTTCGTTGCCACGTGGATTGCGACAATGCCCCCGGTAAGGTTCCGGTATTCCACCTGGCGGAATCCGGCTTCGCGCAACAGGGTGGCCAGCCGTTCCTGATCGGGAAAGGTTCGGATCGACGCCGGCAGGTATTCGTAGACGCCAGTCCGGTCGCGCGCGACCTTGGTGCCGATCCAGGGAAGCAGGCGAAATGAATACCAATCGTAGAGGGCGCGCAGCCAGCCATAGGCCGGGCGGGAAAATTCCAGGCAGACAAATCGGCCGCCCGGTCGCAAAACCCGTCGGATTTCCGTAAATGCCTGCGTTAGATTGCCCACGTTGCGCATACAGAAGCCGGTGGTCACGGCGTGGAAGGTCTCATCGGGAAAGCCCAACTGCTCGGCATTCGCCTGCAGGCAGGTAATCCGGTCGCGGAGCCCGCGTCCGGTGACCTTCCTCAGTCCTTCCGCCAACATCGCATGGTTCAAATCGGAGGCGATCACGTGCCCTTCCTGGCCCATTTTCGGTTCAATCAACAGCGCGAGATCCGCCGTTCCGGCACCGATGTCCAACGCGCGCCCGTTCGTCACGGTGGGCACGTAGGAGGCCGTGAGGCGTTTCCAATGGTGGTGGAGGCCGAAGCTCAGCAGCGTATTATTGAGATCGTAGACGCCTGCGATCGCGGTGAACATGCGCTGGACGGCCTGTTCGCGCGCTTGGCCGGACCAGGTGGAGACGGCTTTCGCCGCCCCTTCAGGTTGCTCAGATATGGAGGATTGTTGTGCCCGCACCATGGGAGGGTGGTAGCACCCGCTTTTGCCTGTTGTCAAGGTCGCGGGGCTGGTCGGGCGATGCTGGTGAAAACGGTTTGGTCGTCGGCCGGCCCGCGTCAGGCCGCCGCGCGCACGTCGGTCTTAGGGGCGGAATCCTTCCATTGCCCGACTTCGAGGCTGTCGAGCCAATCCAGGAGCTTGCCGACATTGTCGCCTTCGAAGATTGAGCCGTGCTGGGGGCAGATCATGCGGGGCTTAATGGCGCGGACCCGTTGCGTCCAGCCGCGCAGGGCGACCGTCGACGGCATCCATCGGAGGTGAAACCCGCGCATATATTGGACGTGCTGCTCGAAATCGGTGACGACCAGGCTGGCATGATGGTCCGGGACCAGGGCGCCGCCGATGTCACCCGAGAACAGGATACCTGCAGTCGGATCGTAGAGGGAGAAATTGCCTGATGAATGGCAGTAGTGGGCCGGAACCGCCTCCACCTCAGGCCCCTCCTCACCGATTCTGATACGCATCCCCTGGTCGGGAATGGGATTGAGCGTAATCACTGCGCCGGTGCTGAAATGGCTGACGAAGCCGGTCCACAGCCAGGAACAGTAGGTTTTGATCGCCGGGTTGAGGTCGAGCCACATGGCCAGCGATGAACAGATATCCGGGTCCTGGTGGCTGGCAAAGATCACCTTGATATCCTGCATGCGTACATACTTCGCGAGTTCCGCCAAAACCTGTGGGAAGATTTGAATGCCACCCGGGTCCAGCAACATGGCATGCCCGCGATTGATGATCACATACTCATTCGTATCGATGACGTGACTGTCCTTTTCAGGATCCCGGCCGATGACGATCCACTGGTGGCCGTCCTGGTTGTACAAGACTTTACTTTGCATACGTATGCCCTTTCAGCAGCAGTTCTAAGAGCTCCTGCCCGTGCTCGATGGCTTCTTTCATGGAACGGGTTTTCGCGTCCAGGTCATCCACGACATGGGTAATTTCCGTTGCCAGATTCTTGAAGTTGGCTTCGGCCTCGGCCAATCCTGCCGCTTCCGAGGCAATGCAGAAGGCCATGTAGCGCGCGGTGAGACCGATCGCTTTCAGTCCGACCAGAGCTTGCTGGGTTTCCCCCAGACAGCGCAGCGCCTCTTTCAGCCGTTCATGCAGTTCGGCGAGGTTGGCCTGGCACAAATGGACGATATAGGCACGATTGTCACGTTCGAGTGATCCGGCGTCCGAAAACGCCGGATGATGCATCAATTGAGCCACATCAGCCGCCGTGGTGAAGCGGAGGTGAGACAAAGTCTCCAGATGTTTCGAGGCTGCGCTCGGTTGCGCATGTGCCATCGCCGAGAGGAGGCTCGCAATCAATTGGTGGTAGCGCCAGACAATATTCGAACTGCTGGCCGTAACCTTGGCCAGCCCCGCACAGAGGTGCTCCAGGGCTTCCACTTCCGGCCGGATTTCTTTGGGAGTGTTGTTGAGGATTTCGACTAGTGCCAGCATGGGCCGGCCTTTTCCACCGGGGATTTTGGCCGCTTGGACCACGCCGTTATTGGCCAGGATCTGCATGGAGAGGGAGAGCTGCTGAAGGGAGCGCCCGACATTGAGGATATCGACCGTAATCCCGAATAGCTGATTGATATTCCGCTTAAAGAGGCTCAACACGTCATGCATAGCGGCCGTCGAAATCGTGGGTGGTTGTGGGTCGGGGTGAAGGCTCCCGCAGTTCCCTATCGGCACATCTCTGGAAAACTAAAATCCCTTCCGGCCGATGCTATGGCGGTGCGTCGATTTTTTGACGGTCTTGCCGGCATCGGCGTCAAAGTCATGATGGTCGGATGCCGAGACTCGCGCGACGGCGTGGTATAATCCCGCGCTTATGAGCAATTCCATCATCATCAAAGGGGCGCGTGAGCACAATCTGAAGAACCTCGATGTCGAGATTCCGCGGGATAAGTTGGTCGTCATGACCGGCTTGAGCGGGTCGGGCAAATCCTCCCTCGCCTTCGACACGATCTACGCGGAAGGCCAGCGGCGGTACGTGGAGTCGCTGTCCGCGTATGCCCGGCAGTTTCTCGAACAGATGGGGAAGCCCGACGTGGACTCCATCGAGGGCCTCTCGCCGGCCATTTCCATCGAACAGAAGAGCACTAGTCACAATCCCCGGTCCACGGTCGGGACCGTCACCGAAATCTACGACTATCTGCGGCTGCTCTACGCCCGCGTCGGACACCCGTTCTGTTTCCAATGCGGACAGGAAATTACGGCACAGACGGTCCAGCAGATGGTGGATGCGATTTGTGAATTGCCGGAAGGCTCGAAGTTTCAAATTCTCTCGCCGATCGTCCGCGGGCGGAAGGGCGAATACCGCAAAGAACTGCTGGAGATGCGCAAGGCCGGCTACGTGCGGGCGCGCATCAACGGTGAGATGGTCGATCTGGGCGACGACATCACGCTCGACAAGCAGAAGAAACACAACATCGAAATTGTGGTCGATCGGCTGGTGATGAAGCCGGGCGATGCCTTGATGCGACGAATCGCGGACTCCGTCGAAACGTCGGTGAAGCTGGCAGGTGGATTAGTCGGGGTGCTCTCTGAAACAGGCAAATTGCATCTCTACAGCGACAAGCTGGCCTGTATCAAGTGCGGAGTCAGTTATCCGGAGATCACACCGCGGGTGTTTTCGTTCAATAGTCCGCACGGCGCCTGTCCGGCCTGCGATGGTATCGGGTATGCCATGACACCGGGCGCCTCGGAAGAAGAGGACTTTACGCTGCTGGAACGGTGCGAAACCTGCGACGGGGCGCGGCTCAAGCCGGAAAGTCTGGCGGTGAAGATCGCCAAGAAATCCATCGCTGAGGTGACGGGGCTGTCCGTGCGCGCGGCGGCGGATTTTTTTACGACCCTTAAATTCACCGAGCGTGAACTCGTCATCGCCCATCGTATCCTGAAAGAGATTCGTGAACGGCTGGGGTTCCTGGTGAATGTGGGCTTGGATTATTTGACGCTGGATCGTCCCGCGGCCACGCTTTCAGGCGGCGAAGGTCAACGTATTCGTCTCGCCACCCAAATCGGGTCCGGTCTGGTCGGTGTGTTGTACATCCTGGACGAACCGTCGATCGGGCTCCACCAACGGGACAATCGGCGCTTGCTGCAAACCCTGCTTCGCCTCCGCGATCTCGGGAATACGGTCATTGTGGTGGAGCATGATGCAGAGACGATGGCGGCGGCCGACTACATTCTCGATTTAGGCCCGGGCGCCGGCACGCATGGCGGCAGGATCATTGCTCAGGGTACGCCCAAGCAGGTGATGGCGAATCCGGATTCGTTGACCGGCCTGTACCTGCGCGGTGAGCAAATGGTCTCGCTTCCGCAGCGCCAGCGCAAGCCGAAAGGGTCTATCACCGTCGTCGGGGCGAAAAAACATAATCTGAAAGGCGTCACCGTCAACATTCCATTGGGTCTGCTGACCTGCGTGACCGGCGTCTCGGGGTCCGGGAAAAGCACCCTCGTGCTCGAAGTCTTATTCCACTCACTTTCGCAGCTGCTCTATCACAAGAAACCGAAGATCGATGGCTGCAAGGAGCTCAAAGGCGTCAGTGCGCTGGATAAAATCATCGATATCGACCAATCGCCAATCGGTCGCACGCCGCGATCGAATCCGGCGACCTACACCGGGCTCTTTACGTTCATTCGCGATTTGTTTTCCAACCTGCCGGAGTCTCGCGTGCGGGGCTACAAGCCGGGCCGCTACAGCTTCAATGTCAAAGGCGGACGCTGCGAAGCCTGTCAGGGTGATGGGTTGATCAAAATCGAAATGCACTTCCTGCCCGATGTCTATGTCACCTGCGAGGTCTGCAAGGGGCAGCGCTATAACCGCGAGACCCTGGAGATTCAGTACAAGGGCCGCAGCATCGCCGATATCCTCAACATGACCGTGGACGACGCCTTGGAGTTCTTCGAGAACATCCCTTACATCAAGACCAAGTTGCAGACGCTCCACGACGTGGGGCTGCACTACGTCAAGCTCGGTCAATCCGCCACCACACTGTCCGGCGGCGAAGCCCAGCGGGTGAAACTCTCGCGCGAACTCTCCAAGCGTCCCACCGGCCGTACCATGTACATTCTCGATGAACCCACCACTGGCCTGCATTTCGCCGACATCCAACGACTGCTGGACGTGCTCGATCGCCTGGTCGAGGCCGGCAATACTGTCCTGGTGATCGAACACAACCTCGACATGATCCGCAATGCCGATTGGATCATCGATCTCGGTCCCGAAGGCGGCGATCGCGGCGGCGAAATCGTCGCAGAAGGCCCGCCGAAAGACATCGCCAAGGTGAAACGGTCGTATACGGGGCAGGTGCTAAAGGAAGCGGGAGTGTGAGCGGGTGGACTGGCCATCCTTCGAGGACACGGCTGGCTCACCACTCGCCGGCGTGCGCAAACGTGATGCTCCTTATTCGTCGCGTCGCGCACCTCGCGCAACGCGCGGCCTCAGAAGGCCCTCGTTGGACGCGCGCGGTGAAGGACGGTCCAGCCATCCCGCTTCGAGGGAATTGGACATTGGGAAGGTAGGGAAGAGAGGGACCTTCCATGCCGCGGATGGCTTCAAACGGACCGAAGGTCGCGTGCCGTCGCACTGCTTCAGGTTGGTTGCTACTGTCTTGCCGTGTCGACCTGACAACACCCGAAGCGCCCCCCGCGCACCCCGCGAGGTGAAGGTTAGGCTGGGTTGAGAAGTAATTCTTGAGCCATAATTCTCGGTTACATCTTCGACTGCTTGTTTGTTGCCTTTCCTGGTTTTATTTTGTGCTCGCCTGCATACATGATTAAGCTTTCATGCGGCCGATCGTAACTGTTGCGATCAGTTGAATGCTTGTAAGAAGGGAGGCCCATGCACACCATTCTCTTACTCACCATCTCCAACATCTTCATGACCTTCGCTTGGTATGGGCACCTCAAGTACAAGGAGTCGCCGCTGTGGATTGCGATTCTTGCGAGTTGGGGCATCGCGTTCGTGGAGTACTGTTTCCAGGTGCCGGCTAATCGGATCGGCCATTATGACTTCACCGCAGCGCAGCTCAAGACGATTCAGGAGGTGATCACTCTCATCGTGTTTTGCGTGTTCTCGGTTGTGTATCTCAAAGAAGAATTGAAGTGGAACTATGTGGTTGGATTCGCGATGATGATTGGCGCCGTGTTTGTTGTCTTCAAAGAGTGGTGAGAGCGCGAAAGTATTTTCTTGCCGCTCACTATGACCTCTCCTGTACGTCTTCGATTTCATTCTCCTTTCGTTTGAACCTGACATCATCCGCCTTAGTTGTCTCCCTAGGGGCTTTCTTCTCCCTGTCCCAGGGTAATGACTAGGCTCGCCTGTTCGATTCCGCGGTTACAACGTGAATAGTGAATAGAGAGGTATTGAAAGACATCGACTTGGCGTACGCGAGCGAGAAGGAGGCCCCTATGAAACCGTCTCAATCATTTCAAAAGCTTGGTTTAGCTCTATGTGTGCTGGCGGCGGGCTTCATGGTTGGAGGGTGCAACACCACCAAAGCCACGGTCGACACCACCGTGAATTTTTTCTCCAGCACGAGCCCGAATGAACTGTTCACGTCAGACGGCATGGTGTTGAAGGAGCAGAAGATCAATCTCTTCGCAGGTGTGGCGTACGAAAACCTGTGGCAGGAAGCTGCGGCTGGCGGCGGGCAATATGTGAGCGCCTTGGCGTCGCTGTATGACATTCCGTCCGGTAAGCAGGGAGAGTTCGGGCTGGTTCTGCAGCGCAAACACGCAGAGTTGTTTGCGGCCGGGCTCGAGGATGATCATCGCGCGCACCTGAAGATGGTCAATGCCTTGAACCGTGAGCTGGTGGCGTCATCACTCATACCCTGAATTGCAGCTCATAAGGAGGCATCCAATGGGAACGATGGGCAAAGGATTCATTCTCTGGTTACTGGGAGTGCCGGCGAGCATCTTGGTGCTGCTCTGGTTTTTGGGCATTCTCAAGTAGTTCGAAGAGGTTGCTAGAACACATCGACAGAAAACGGGAGGTGTGATGATGGCTCAAGGAAAGACATTGGCCGTGGCGGCGCTGCTGGCTCTGAGCGGGTTACCGGCCTATGCCGCCGATCTGGAACTCCAGGTCGTGGACAAGAACTGCTTCATCGAAATCTTCGAAGACGATCACTTCGATGTCGATGACCCGCACGTCGTGCTTCAAGGCCCGAAGGAATATGCCACATTAAAGAATCTTGTCGGCAAAGATTGGAGCAACGATATCGAGAGTGTGATTATGGGCTCCAATGCCACGGTACGCGCGTATGAGGACAAAGACTTTAAGGGCACCGAAATCGCCTTTGCACCGGGACAACGGGTGCCCAATTTAGGCAAGCTGGATATGGCGAACGATATCGAGTCGCTCAAGATCAGCTGCGGGAAGTAAATGGTGGGGGAGAACCGGTCCGACCTTCAGTGAAACCAGCGGTCGTACATGTAGAACAAATCGAGTGTCAGGCGGGCGCCGAAGGTCGGACCGTAATCTTTTTGATTGATGAGATCGTTCCAGGTTTCGAAGGTGAACGCCGAATAGCGCAGCGCCAGCGACACGAATCGTTCTTCCAGCGCATCCCCCCGATGGTCCACGAACAGACCGGAATCGACGGTCACCGCCAGTTCAATTTCCCACGGTGTCGAATCTTTCCAGCGGTGATAGTTCCCCAGTCCGACCGAAGCCTGGGCGAGATAAGATTGTGGTGCGACCTGGTGAAATGCCGCTCCGCTGAATGGGCGTCCATAGCGCCCCAAGGCGGACACGCGAAGATAGTCGCCGACGAACGGGATCACGCCTAAGATGGCCAGCCGCCGAAAGCCGGCCTGTACGTAGGGTTCGTAGTACAGCGAGCCGCCGGCGCCGCCCACGCCTGCGAAAAATACATCGCTGGTTCCCAACATTCCGAACCACCGCGTCATGGTGCCGCTCAGCATAAAGTCGTTGGCGTCGCGCTTTTCACCGACCGGCACGGGATCAAAGCCGCGCAACTTATGCACGACATCGTTCTGCAGAAAGCGGCTGGGTCCGTCACGGGTAGGCCCGCCGCCAGCCGTAAGGTTGAGATTCCACCCCGGCAATTGAGTCAGCGGTTTCGTCCAACTCAACGTAAAGAAGTTGAACCCCATGGTCTGGTTGATATCGTTGTAGCGTTTTCCTGCTCCGTCAAACTGAGTGAACCGGTCCAGGACCGCGGTGCTCAGAGTCAACGTAGGATCATGGTCCGGAAACGCAATCGCGCCCCAGTGGACACTTTGAGGCGGAGATTCCGCTACGCTCACCGCAGGAGCTATGCACAGGGTGAACACGAGGAGCGCGAGCAATCGGCGATTCATGGGGCGCATAGTGCCTGTGTAGAATGCATTTCGCAAGTCTTCGCAAGTTCACGATACGTAGTTGCGTGCCGAAATCCAGGCGGAGAGCCGTGGCCGCAGGCTTGCAGTCTCGTCCCTTGCTTACTAAAATGCCCGTCGAACGCAATCGCGCTGCAGTGACACCTATTATCTCCATTGTGGGGAGTTATGCCGCCGAAGAAAACACCGTCCGCCACGAGTCCAGGCCCATCGACGAACGACGCAGCCGAGTTCGAGAAACTCGGTGTCTTCTATCTCGGCCGACCCTACGATCTCGCTGCCAAGAAAACCAAGCCCGGCTGGCTACTCTACGATTCGAAAGATCTGGTCACCCATGCGGTCTGCGTGGGTATGACGGGGAGCGGCAAGACGGGTCTCTGTGTCGGACTGCTGGAAGAGGCGGCCATCGACGGCATCCCGGCCATCGTCATCGATCCGAAGGGCGATCTCGCCAACCTTCTGCTCACCTTCCCACAGCTTCGCGGCGAAGACTTCGCACCCTGGATCAACGAAGATGACGCCCGCAAGAAGGGGCTATCCTCGACCGACTATGCGGCTCAGCAAGCGGCGCTGTGGCAAAAGGGCCTGGGGGAGTGGGGCCAAGGCGGGGAGCGGATTCAGAAATTGCGCGACGCAGCTGATTTCGTCGTCTACACGCCGGGCAGCACGGCCGGCTTGCCGGTGTCTATCCTGAAATCGTTTGCCGCTCCATCGCCTGAGCTGATCGAGGATGACGAGCTTCTACGCGAGCGTATCGGCACGACGGTGACCAGCTTACTGGGCCTGATCGGCCTGCAGGCCGATCCCATACAAAGCCGGGAACATATTCTCCTGTCGTCGATTCTCGACCGCGCCTGGCGGGCGGGGCTCGACCTGGATCTTGCTGCCCTTATCCATCAGATTCAGACGCCGCCGCTGACGAAGGTTGGCGTGCTGGATCTGGAATCCTTCTTCCCCTCGAAGGAACGGTTCGGGCTGGCCATGCAACTGAACAACCTCCTGGCGGCACCGGGTTTTGCTGCGTGGATGGAAGGCGAGGCGTTGGACGTCGGGCAGATGCTGTACGGGGCGTCCGGCAAGCCGCGCATCGCGATTTTTTCCATCGCGCATTTAACCGACGCTGAGCGGATGTTTTTTGTGTCGTTGCTGCTCAATCAAACCTTGGGTTGGGTCCGTTCGCAATCCGGCACTACCAGCTTGCGCGCCCTGCTCTATATGGACGAGATTTTTGGCTACTTTCCACCGGTGGCGAATCCGCCCTCCAAGGCGCCCCTGTTGACCCTGCTCAAGCAGGCGCGCGCATTCGGGTTGGGTGTCGTGCTGGCCACCCAGAATCCGGTCGATCTTGATTACAAAGGGTTAGCCAACACTGGTACCTGGTTCATCGGTCGTCTTCAGACAGAGCGTGACAAGGCGCGGGTGATTGAGGGATTGGAAGGTGCGGCAGCCAGCAGCGGAAAAAAGTTTGATCGTCAGCAGATGGAGCAAACCCTCGCCGGCCTCGGGAACCGCGTCTTCCTGTTAAACAATGTGCACGAAGATGCGCCGGAAGTGTTTCAGACTCGCTGGACATTGTCGTATTTGCGGGGGCCGCTGACCCGCACGCAGATCAAGCAGCTGATGGAGCCAGCGAAGCGTGCCGCGTGCACTGTGAAACCTGACACTGCCGGGACGGCTCGCGCGGCAGGTGGCGTTCACGCCTCAGCCTTGGGGGCTCGCCCGATTGTGCCGCCGGACGTGCCGCAATATTTTATTCCGTTGCGGGGAACTCGGTCCGGCGGAGCCACGCTGGTGTATCAGCCCATGGTGCTCGGCGTGGCGCAGGTGCGGGTCGCCGATAGCAAGACCGCGGTCGATACCACGAAGGATCTCGCGTGCCTGGCGGCCATCGGCAGTGGAGCGGTGCCGGTTGAGTGGGGACAGGCTACGGTAGCCGACCTGGTGTTGGTGGATCTTGAACGAGAACCGGCGGGCGACGCACAATTCGGTCCGCTGCCTGGTGTGGCGAGTAAGGGGAAACAGTATGAGACCTGGAAGAGCGATCTGTCCGGCTGGCTGTTTCGCACGCAAAAGGTCGAACTCTTCCGAAGCCCCAGCACGAATACCCTGTCGCTGCCTGGCGAATCGGAACGAGAGTTTCGTGTCCGGCTTCAGCAGGCCGGTCGGGAGCAGCGTGATCTGCAAAGCGACAGCCTGCGGAAGAAATATGCGCCGAAGATTTCGGCGCTCCAGGATCGCATTCGCCGCGCCGAGCAGATGGTGGAGCGGCAACAGGCCGAATCGCGTAGCAGCCAGTTGCAAGCGGCGATTTCTGTCGGAGCCACCATTCTGGGGGCGTTTTTAGGGCGCAAGGCGATCAGTGCGACCAATATCGGCAAGGCGACCACCGCCATTCGAGGGGCGGGGCGGGCGATGAAAGAGTCGAAGGACGTAAGTCACGCCGAGGAGAACGTGGCCGCGCTTCAGCAGCAGCTGGCGGACCTCGAAGCGCAATTCAACGCCGAAACCTCGGCACTGGCGGCGGCGACCGATCCGCTGACCGAGAAGCTCGACCTCCTCTCGTTGAAGCCGACCAAATCGAATATCGTGGTGAAGCTTGTCGCCCTTGCCTGGGCGCCACAATGGCGTGCGGCCGATGGGACCTTAGTCCCGGCCTGGTTGTGAGCGGAATCAGGAGTCCGAGCTGTAGCGCAGGCATATTGCGCGTAAGCAGTCCATATGGCCCTAGTCCATCTACGGTATTTGTGATATGAGTTTCGTTCGATCTATGAGCACACAGGTTTGATAGCCTCGCGCGTGGGAGTGCACGTATGGGGACGCACGCCCTGCCAGCCGATGAAATTGCCCGCATAGACGCGTTATCCCGCTATCATATTCTCGACTCCCCTCCAGAAACTGCCTTCGACGATCTCGTGCATCTGGCCGCTTCTCTGTGCCGCGCTCCATTCGCGGCGATCACCTTTATCGACCGGGACCGCCAGTGGGTCAAAGCCAGCGTGGGTCTGGACATGACCCACACCGAACGTGCATCCGGACTCTGTTCCTACACCATCCAGAGCGCAGGCCCACTGCGTATTGAAGACGCCCGGGCCGATCCGCGATTTTCATCCCATGCATGGGTGACCGGGGGGCCACAGATCCGGTGTTATTGCGGGGTGCCCATCGTCACCGCGGATGGATATGCGGTGGGAACCCTCGCCGTGATGGACGCTGCGCCACGCAAGGTTGCCGATGAGCACTGCCTGGCGCTCCAGAGATTGGCGCGTCAGGTCACGGAATTGTTGGAATTGCGAGTACTCAGATCGGGCGGGTCATCCCCGAGTACGATACAGCAAGACAATGAAGAAGTGTGGCGTCTCACTGCCGGGAGTGCCAGATCGACAGGCAGTGAATTTCTGCAGGAGCTGGTTGAAACGCTTGCGCAGCTGACCGGCGTCGAATTTGGATTTTGTGTCCGGGTGCTCCCTGGAGGGGCGCGCGCGCAGACGGTGGCCGGGTGGAGCCCCAACGGGCTTGTCACACAGTTCGAGTATGAGCTCGCGGGAACACCCTGCGAGACGGTGCTCATCAATGGATTCTGCCACCATCCTCGCGCCGTCCAGGCATCGTTCCCCCAAGACGACATGCTCCGACAACTCTCGATTGAGTCGTACATGGCGCTCGCGCTGCGCTCTACGACGGGGGTCCCTATCGGCTGGATTGCCCTGCTCGGAACGCAACCGCTGAAAGATGCAACGCGGGCCGAATCGCTCCTGCGCATGGTTGCGGGCCGCGCGGGCAGTGAGTTAGGACGAGATCTTGCGGAGCAACAGCTGAAAGAAAGCGAAGAACGGTATGCCCTGGCGTTGGAGGGCACGTCGGATGGAATTTGGGACTGGAATCCGCTGACGGGGGAACTGTATCTCTCCCGCCGATGGAAGGAACTCCTCGGATTTGCCGACCACGAGTTACCGAATAGTGAGGAGGCATTCTTTTCACGATTGCATCCGGACGATGCCCACAGTGTCGGCATCGCCATTCGAGAACATTTGAAACACGGCACCGCCTATGACGTGGAATGCCGACTCCTCCACCAGGATGGCACCTATCGCTGGATTCACAGCCGGGGCAAGGCCTTGCGCAACGAGGCCGGGCAGACCTGCCGCGTGGTGGGGGCGATTTCAGATATCAGCGAGCGCAAGCGGGCCGAGTCAGAACGCGCCGAGCGTGAAACGCATCTCAGTTTGGCGTTGGATGCCGCCGGCGAAGGCACATTTGATTGGAATCTGGCGAGTAATCGCACCACCTTTTCGCCGCGCGGACTGGAAATTTTCGGGTTTGCTCCCGATGATGCCGCCTCATTCGAAGATTGTATCGATCGGATTCACCCGGAGGACCGCGCACGGATCGCGCATCGATTTGGCGAGAGCCTGAAGAATCACGCTGAATATGAAGCGGAGTATCGGCTGGCGTTGCCGGGAGGAGTGGAACGGTGGGTGCTCGCGAAAGGGCGAGGGCTCACGAATCAGCAGGGGCAAGTCGTCCGCGCCATCGGCGTCATTCTCGACATCACGGAGCAGAAGCGGTCTGAAGAAGCGCTCCGGGCCAGCGAGGAACGGTTTCGAGCCGCCTACCATAATGCGACGGTAGGCATGTCGATTGCCGATGTGAACGGTCGTATTCAAGAAGTCAATCAAGCCCTGTGCGGCATTCTTGGCTATTCAGAGCAGGAACTGCTGACCCGGACCTTCCAGTCGCTCACTCACCCTGATGATCTGACGCAGAACCTTGAGCGCATTCATAAGCTCCTGGTCGGAGCGCTTTCCCACGATGTGTTTGAGAAGCGGTACATCCGAAAAGACGGCGGCATCGTGTGGGCTCAGGTGGGAGTGTCGGTTATTCGGAATGAGGCGGGAACTCCGTTGTATTCCCTCGCACTCGTGCAGGACATCACCGAACGGAAGCGGGCGGAAGAAGCGCTGCAATTGGCTAAGTACACCGTGGACCATGCGACGGAAGCCATTTACTGGGTCGGTGCCGGCGCGGAGTTGCTGGATGTGAATGATTCGGCTTGCGCAATGCTGGGCTACTCGAAAGAAGAATTTCTTCGGATGCGGGTGCATGACATCAATCCTTACTTCCAGCCTGATTCCTGGCCGACATTTTGGGAGGAGACAAGAAAGCGGGGCAGGGCCTCCTTCGAGAGTTGGCATCGTGCCAAAGACGGCCGGCTCATCCCGATCGAATTGAATGTGAATTTCATTCGTTACGGCGGCGTCGAATGCCACTTTGCCTTTGTGCGTGACATCACTGAACGCAAACGGGCAGGGGATGCATTGCGGGCGAGCGAGGAACGATTCCATTTTGCCATTGAGGCGACCAACGATGGCCTTTGGGACTGGGACATTCAGACGGATGTGGTCTACTACAGCCCTCGGTGGATTCGCCTTTTAGGCTACCTGCCAGAAGAAGTCGCCCCTACGACGGCATTCTTCTTCGGGGTCCTGCATCCGGAGGATGTTGATCGCACGAAGGAAGTGCTGCAGGCCCACTTAGATGGCCGTACTCCGGTCAAGGAAGTCGAAGTCCGACTCCGACAGAAATCCGGTGAATATCGATGGTATCTGGATCGTGGGAAAGTCGTCGAGAGAGCACCGGATGGACGACCCTTGCGCATGGTCGGGACGATCACCGACATCACCGAACGGAAACAGGCGGACCGGGAGCGGGCTGAGGCGCTCAGCAATCTCCAGACCATTATGGAAACGGTTCCCGACGTGATTTTTGCCCTGGATCTCGACGGGCGATTGTGCAAATGGAATCTCCGCTTGGAAACGGTCACAGGCTATACGCGGAGTGAACTGCAGGGCAAGCCGGCTCTCGAAATGGTGCCCCCTGAAGAAGCCGGGAAAACGGCCGCAGCGATCCGTGAAGCCTTCGACGCCGGCTATGCGGAACTGGAAGGTCATTTGCTCACGAAAGACGGCCGGGCCGTTCTCTACCACTGGACCGGCGCTCCCTATACGGATCTGCAGGGGAGAGTTATCGGTGTGACCGGTGTCGGTCGGGACATCGTGGAGCGCAAGAAGGTTGAGCAGATGTTGGCCGCGGAGAAACGCGTGCTGGAACTGATGGGGTCGGATGCGCCGTTGGCCGCGGTGTTGGCTGAAATCTGTCTGATGATTGAAGGGCTATCTAACGGGGTGTTTTGCTCGGTCTTGCTGCTCGACGAGGGTGGCGCCTCGTTACGCCATGGTGCCGGTCCCAGTCTTCCGGAAACCTTCATCCGGGGAATAGATGGAATAGCCATCGGGCCGTCTCGCGGGTCCTGCGGCACCGCCGCATTCACGGGACAGCAGGTTATCGTGACGGATATCGCGTCGCATCCTTTTTGGGACGATTTCCGCGACCTCGCGCTTGCTCACGGTCTGCGGGCGTGCTGGTCGAACCCGATCATCTCCGCGGCCGGGAAAGTCCTGGGTACGTTTGCGGTGTATTATGAAACACCGCGCCAGCCGGCGGACGAATTGCTGATCGTGTCGCGGGCGTCGCATTTGGCCTGTCTCGCAATTGAACGCAAACGGACGGAAAGCGCGCTTCGTCTCACCCGGTTTTCCATCCAGCAAGCCGTGGATGCAGTTTTGTGGATCGATGCCGAGGCACGCCTTCTGGATGTCAACGATGCCGCGTGCACGATCCTGGGGTATACCCGCGATGAACTCCTGTCGATGACGCTGCATGACATTGATTCCAACTTTCCTCTCGAGACCTGGACGGCTCATTGGGAAGACCTGCGAGTGAGAAAGTCCTTTTCGTTTGAGAGCCAGCATCGGAAGAAAGACGGCACTGTCATTCAAACCGAAACGACCATGAATTTTCTGATTCATGAAGGTCGGGAATACAACTGCGCCTTTATGCGGGATATCACTGATCGCAAGCGGGCGGAAGCGCAGGTGCATTTGACGCAGTTCGCCATTGAGCGTGCGGCTGACATGGTTTTCTGGGTGGATGAGCAGGCGCGCATCCTGCTGGTGAATGAGGCCGCGTGCCAGCGCATGGGGTATAGCCGGGAAGAGTTGCTTGGAATGGCGGTGCCGGACTTCGACTCGAACTATCAAATGGAGGGATGGGCTCGTCATTGGCAGGATCTGCGGGCGACCGGACGGCAACGTCTTGAAACGCAACACCGGGCAAAGTCCGGCGAGCTCTATCCCGTTGAGGTGGTCGCGAACTATGTCGTCTTTGAAGGGCGCGAATATAATTTCGCGACAGTCCGGGACATTTCAGCGCGGAAACGGACGGAAGCCCTGCTCAGGTCCAGCGAGGAGCGGTTTCGTCTCGTCGCGCAAGCCACCAACGATATTTTGTGGGATTGGGACCTGCTGACGAACGAGCATTGGTGGAGTCCCAATGCCTGCGAGAAATTCGGATACGATCCTCGACGCGAACCAAGCGTAGACGCCTGGACCGGCCGCTTGCACCACGAGGACAAAGTACACATTTTGTCGGTTGTGAAGCATGCCATTGAATCGGATGTGCGGACCTTTGCCGCGGAGTATCGATTCCAATTGGCCGACGGAACCTATGGGTATTTTCTTGATCGAGCCCATATCGTGCGGGACGAGAGCGGGGCCGCCATACGAATGATCGGAGCCATGATTGATGTGACCGGCTCCAAGCGCGCGTATGCCTCGCTGGAGGAGGCCTATCGGCGCTTTCAAGCCATGTCACAAGAACTGCAGATGGTCGAGTCGAACGAGCGCCGTCGATTGTCGCGGGAACTGCACGACGAAGTCGGCCAATTGTTGACCTCGCTCAAGTTCGATCTGGCCTCGGTCAAACGCAGCGTCGCCGGGCGAAGCAAAGCGGTGGGAAGTCGCGGCCAGGAGCGGCTCGCCCGCGCGTTGGACACGACGGATCTCTTGTTTACCCGCCTGCGTCAAATCGTCCGGGCCTTGCGTCCGCCGGTATTGGAGGAGTTGGGCCTGAAAGCTGGATTGGAGGCCCTTATCGCAGATGTGCAGGCGCGTACAGGCTTGCACTGTTCGATGGTGTTCGAGCAGGAGGAGCGCTGCGCGGCACGCCTTCCTACGCTGGAGACAGCGTTCTATCGTATCGTTCAGGAATTACTGACGAATGTGATTCGCCATGCGCGTGCCACCAGCGTGTCCATTGCCATGAACAGCGGCCTGAGGGAATGGCAGTTAACAGTGAAAGACGACGGCATCGGTTTCGATGTTGCGGGCCTCTCCCCTACCGGGGGGTTCGGACTGCGGGGGATTCGGGAGCGAGTGGAGATTTTGGCCGGACAGGTCGAGATCGTTTCCGGCCCCGAGACGGGAACATCGGTACATGTGTCGATTCCAGTGAGTCGAGAACCGGAAGGATCGCAGGGATCAGTCACACAAGCGGCATCGCCACGTCGACGACGGAGGAAAGTGGTTCATGAATAAATGTCGTTGCTTGATCGCGGATGATCATCCGGTCGTGCGCCGGGGCGTGCGGGATCTATTGGAAGACGAGCATCTCTGTTCCGATATCTACGAAGCCAAGACCGGAGAGGAGGCGTTGGAAGCCCTTCGGCGTCAACCTTGGGACTTGATGATCCTCGATATCGCGCTCCCGGACAAGCATGGCTTGGACGTTCTGAAAGAGGCAAAGTTGCTCCAACCTCGATTATCAGTGCTGATGTTAAGCCTGTACCCGGAAAAAGAATTCGCCATGCGAGCGATCAAGGCGGGCGCCTCGGGCTACTTGACCAAGCAGAGCGCTCCTGCTGAATTGCTGGCGGCGGTCCACCGGGTATTGCAAGGCGGGCGCTACATTACCGAGGCATTGGCCGAGCAAATGGCCCACGCGCTTGAAATGGGGGCAGACGATGTTTTACATGCGCGGCTGTCGGACCGGGAGCTGCAAGTCCTTCGTTTGCTCGGACAGGGCAAGTCGGTGTCCGTCATTGCCGAGGAACTGTGTCTCAGCGTGAAAACCATCAGCACCTATCGAGCCAGAATTCTGGAAAAGCTCTCTTGCGAGAGCACGGGGGAGCTGATCCGGTACGCCGTTGAAGCGCGCCTCATCGACTAGTGAGGCCCTGCTTGTCCGCCTGATTCCCGTCAGCCGAATACTGACGCGTAAATCCACCTCCTGCCTATATTCCTACAACCCCAATCCGCCGACACTGCTCTGCGAGAACAGCGCGGAGTGCTGTTTGGTGGGAGGGGACGATGACGCAGCAATCTCTCTATCGCATTGTATTGATTGATGATAGTCGCATGATGCGTCTTGGTCTAAGGGACCAGCTCGGCGGGATGTCTGATTTTCGTGTCGTTGGAGAGGCCGTATCGGCTGCCGAGGGGCTTGAATTGGTCACCCAATTGAAGCCGGACGTGGTCCTATTGGACATGAGTTTGCCGGATATGTCGGGCGTACAGACTTGCCGCCAGATGTTGGCCAGGAGCCCTCTGACCCGGGTGATCATGCTCAGCATGTATGACGACCCGTCTATTATCCGCGAGGCCATTACCGCCGGCGCGCGCGGGTATGTGCTGAAGGATGCTCCGATTGACCTCTGGTTGGATGCGATTCGCAGGGTGGCGAGCGGTGATTCCTACATTCAGCCGCAATTGATTGCGCTAGTCCTGAGGGAGGTCCACGCGATGGCCAATGGTCTTTCATCGAAAGGACTGGCCGATCTCTCTCCCCAGGAGCAGCGGTTGTTGCCGTTGCTGGCCCAGGGCAAAACCAACAAGGAGATCGCATCCGCCCTCGCGCTCTCCGATAAAACGGTGAAGAACTATCTCTCGAACATTTTTTCAAAACTAGGGATTACGAGACGGACACAGGCAGCGACGTTATACGCGAGGACTCTTCCCAATCGAACGCTTCGTGTTGGCGAGTATGTGTGATCGAAGGAGGTTGTGATGCCGCTGATTCTGGTCGCGGATGACGACGAGCAGGTGCGTAACTGGGTGCGATCTGTGCTGGAGGCCGAGGGCTATCGCGTGATCGAAGCCGAAGACGGTCGGCAGGCGCTGCTCGTGATTGAGCGCGAGGCTCCCGACCTGGTGATTCTTGACGTGTATTTGCCCGTGCAGGATGGTCTGGAAACGATCCTGAAGCTGCACCAGGCACGGATGCCGGTCAAAATTCTGGCAATCTCCGGCCAACCGCTCCACGGTTACGACATCCTCAAAGTTGCGGCAGCATTTGGCGCTCATGGATTATTGGAAAAACCATTCAGCGCAGGGTTGTTACTGCAATCGGTCCGATCCCTGGTCGGATCGATGCAACATCGTGCCGCCTGATCGATCTCCCTCCCCGCTCTTTCGCTACAGCAGCACCCGGGTCATCTGAAAACGCCCCGGCTCCGAACGATCCCGTGTAAACCCCAATTGTTCGTAAAAGCGAAGCCACCCGACGTTGCGTATTGAGGTGCCAGCCCATGTGGCATTGTCGGGGCCCAGATCAACGGTGAGGTTGTGGCCGGAATAGGCTTCGATCAGTTCAGTAATGGCTGTGCCGAACAAGCGGTGTCCGAGACCCAGCCCTCGGTAGGCGGGACGAACCCATCCATACAACGCGAGCCGGTGCCCCGTCACGGAGATCCGGGTGGCGGCGACCACCGCCAGAATTTCACCGGCGCCAACCGGTCCAGCCTGGGATTCGATGGCCGGCAGGCGCATTTGCCAGGCTGCGAGTCGTGGTCTTTCTTCCGTACCGTCCTCTAACGGCAGGGGTCGCTTCAGAGCTTGCAAGAAGGTTTGCGCATAGTCAGGCACGGAGGCCCATTCGATCGACAAGTCCCGGAACAACGAGGAGAGGTCGCTGGTATCTTCCAGCGGTTGCAGCACCGCGACGTTGTCGATCGAGAGGTTGAGGTGCTGATCCGCGAATCTGACGAATTGCTGACTGTACATACCGCAGACCGTAGGCCAGAACATGCGAAACGTCGCTGAGGACGTCCAGCGCCGGAAGAGGTTCATCCATCCTCGATTGAGGGCATGGCCATGGAATTCTTCCAGCTTCACTGCCAGATAGACCTGCTCCATGAGTTGGATTTGAAGGTTGCAGGTGTGTAGGGCGGCGCGCGGGCTAAGCGCGACGCTGCCGGGATCCAAACCAAAGACCGAGCAGAGTTCGGGATAAATTTCCAGGTCGTAGCGCAGCAGGTCAGGGTCGTCCCGCAAAAGCCGCTCAAGATCTTTGAGATCATCCGTTTCGCCGAGAAAAGATTCCTGCATGCCGGGCGGTGTGGTGACCCAATGAGAACGCAACGCGTGACAGAGGGTGGAAAACTCCTGTTCGCTGCGTTGAATGGCTGGGCGCAAGACCTGCTGGGCCACATGCTCCCCGAGGCGGCGGTAGGATTCGAATTGCGCTTCGTCGAAGAACTGATCAGAGGTCGGCTCGTGGGGAAACGCAGGATGGCGTGCCGCATAGTCCTGCACGTCGGACGGCTCGTTGCCGGTCAGGGACGGTTTCAAATAGATTAGGGTGCCGGCCGTGGCATTGGCATCGACTTTGTCATACCGGATCGTGCCAATCGCGTGATGCCGATTGCTGGTCGTGGCGCCTGCTGATCGCTTGATCTGGTCGAGATTCAGTTCGATGTCGATGCCGAGATCGATCCGGATTTTACGGATGGCGTTGCCGAGATCCTCAAAGTTGAGTTGTGGATCACAGCCCGCGTCCACCACGAGAATGCAATGGCAGCGGCGCAAGACCATCTCATACAAACCGAGGTTTTCGAAATGTCCACCGTCCGAAAGGTACACATAGGGATGACAGGAATCCGTGAGACCGAAGGCTTCGGCCAATAACGGTCTGATCGACAGGGTCGGCGAAGCCTGCCGATACGTATCGGCTCCGGCGGTTCCTGGATTGCCGAGCCACCACCCCAGACGAATGTTGAAAAGGGCCAGCAGAAAGGTGACGGCGGATGAGGAATGATAGCCCATGTTGGGACTAGCGGCGGCACCGGAGATTGCCAACGCGGTGCCCAGTGAAAGGCCCTGATCAAGAAACCGGTTAGTGCCATATTCTTCAGAACGGCGATAGCCTAGATTCCAGCTCCCGCTGTGAAGGGCGCTGATGGTGAAGGATTGCGCTTTGCGCTGTTGCCAGGCCAGGTTGTCTCCCTTTACCAGATTCAAGGCAATATTGATGAGATGGAGCGGTCGAGGGAACTGCTGGTGCAACCGATTGAGAAACAGCGTGGCAAACCAGAGGGTGGCGTCTCGGCCCGCGGCGGTGTCCGGCTGTTGCAACGCGGAGATCTTTGCGCGGCAGGCAGGTCCCACACGTAAGTCGTCGGCGACCCGGCTGAGTGCCTTCTGAATGGCGGGATCGCACAGTTCCTGCGTCAGACGTGTGATCAGGGCTTGCAACTCGGTCGGTGAATGCGCTGGCTGCGCATGAAACGCTTCAAGGTGAGCGCGCATGTCCTGTGAAAACTCTTTGTCAAACATCCGGCGCGCCAGGCGCACGTTGTCGAATCGCACATCACTCATCGCCGGGTTATCGAGATTGTCGAAGCCGGTGAAGGAATTGAAGGTCCGCTCCCGTTCGGCCCGTTGGCGGGAAGCGCCAAGATAGGCTCGAATAAGCCGGTTGCGGTACATTGCATGGAGCGAAAAGCGGTTGATGTTAATGCAGATCGACATCAGCAGGCCAAATAGGGCGACGGCTACCGTGAACCTCAACAGCAGCCAGATGGGAGTATTGTGGAGCACCTGGTCATGGCCCCAGGGATCCGACGCGAGACCTGCTCCAATTTGCATGGGACCTGAGAGATGGTTGAGGTGCATCGCGTAGTTGTGGGCGAAGAGGTCCAATTGCCAGCTGGTACCCAGTGTCAGCGCGATGAGGACGCAGAGCATAAAAAGCGGCGCGGCCGCTCGGACGGCTAAGTCGGTGACAATAGTCATGGGCGAACGTTCTTCTGCCTGCTGCGCGGTGGTGCGAGAACCGAACCCTAGTACCAAGGTAAGGATTCCCGAGAGTCCGCCCAGGGAGGCAGTGAATTTGGGAGCTGCGGCAATGAGTCCGGGCCCGAAGATGACAATCGAGCCGAGGCCCGACCACATCACCATCACGATGAGTACCCAGGAGCCGGTACGTCCCCACCATTCGCGATCCTGTTCTTCGGTGAATCGGCTGGCAAGCCCGATGAAGACTGTGGCGGTGAGCAAAAACACCGTCAGGACGCCCGGGACGGCAAAGGTGGTGAACCATTCGGCATACTGGGCAACAATCAAGTGATCAGGACTCTTGCTGAGCGCCATTCGAAGAAACCATCCGCCCAGTGCGCCGGTACCTGCCACGGTAAGAGTTTCCAGGATCAACCAGCGGGAGAAGGCGTTAACTCGTTTGAGTGCGACTGCGGAAAACAGCCAGCTGCCCGTATGAACCAAGGCCCCCCCAAGAATGGCGTGGTTGAGCGTGACTGTATCGAGGGTGCCGCCCCCATTGCGAAACCAGGCCCAGGCGGTGGTCAGGCACAGCACAGATCCGATCAACGGCCCCAGGCAAGCCAGGAGAAACCACCCCTGAGTTTCAAGGCGCTGCGCCCAGGTATTACGGCGGTACTCCTGCAGCGTGGGGCGGCAGAGGTGCAGGTAGATCAATGCCATAACCGCTAGACCGAGCCCGATGATCAGCAGGCAAGGCACGGCGACGGTCGAGAGGGGTGTCTTCGTATCATTGAGTTGGGTGAGGGCGATGATCCAACGAGGCATGAGCAGGGGCATCATGAGAAGCGGCAACAGGACCATCCAATTTAAATGCAGATTGCGGAGATAGATGCCGAGGAGGGTCCAGGAGTCGGCAGAGAAGAATCCCAAATGCGGACTCAGATAATTGCTGTAGTTTCGTAACCACTGAACGGGAGGGGGCGATTCGGTCGTGCCTGTGTTTGAGGCGATACGTAGATCCTCAACGACCCCATCGAGGCCTTGGGGATGGCGATGGATCCATGCCGTGAGCCAACTGCCGATGTATCCACCTCCGGACACCGTCGAAAGGTAGTCGAATTTGTTCAAGAGTTGTAGGCGAGCGAGAACTTGCAGAACGCCGAGTCCGAAGGTCGCGCTGCGTATGCCGCCGCCTGACAAGCAAAGCCCGGCACGCTTAGGGTTGCAAGCGTGAATGTATTTGAACAAGGCGGCGGTGCGCGCCGGATCGGGGGCTCCCACCGGATGCTCTTTCGGCAGCGGCCCGTGGAGCAGCTCGGTTTCTTCCTCCAGAATGGTTGCGAGTGAGAGTGGGGCGTTGTTCGACGGACTAGGATTGCTCATGGACACTCCAAATGGATCAGGGCTGACCTGATCTGGTTCTGCCGGGAATCCGAGACACCGGCTTCGGTAACGATCGTGTGTGAAAAAGGCAAAGCACGTGCCTCATCTGAGACGTGAAGTTGAGCACGGAATAGGCTGCGTAGTGGCTCGTAGGGCATGCCGCAGCGGAGAGGTACGAAGGAAGGCGGACGTCGTGAGGCGGGACGATTATCGGAATAGATACAACACGTATCTCAACCGATACGACGGCATGAGGTGAGTGTCACGCCGTGGGTACTTCATACGGCCGCTAGTGTTTTCGCTCCCGCTGCATCAGTTTGTCGGTGTAGGCGAGGAAAATGGCCGAGCCCAGGAACGTCAGGTGAATGAAAATTTTCCACTTGATGTGTTCAGGATTTTCGTTGGTCACGTCCACAAAGGCCTTCAGGAGGTGAATGCTGGAGATGCCGACCAGTGACGCGGCCAGTTTGATCTTGATGGTGCCGGGGTCCACATGGGTGAGCCATTCCGGGCGGTCCGGGTGTGTTTCCAAGTCCAGCTTGCTGACGAACGTCGCGTAGCCGCCGATGATGACCATGGTCAACAGGTTGGCGACCATGGTGACGTCGATGAGCGACAACACCCCCAGCATGAACAGGGTTTCGCTCTCCTCACGGAAATGGACCACCATGTGCCAGAGTTCCGTCAGGAACTTGGCGGCATAGAGTAATTCGGCGACGATGAGTCCGCCGTAGAGAGGAGCCTGAATCCAGCGGCTGCCGAAAATCAGGATTTCGAAAAGCTGCTCGACACGATGGGCCGAAGTGGACGGTGGGGTCGGAGTATGGGATGGAGACGGTTGACTCACGCGTGTACGTACCCTCCTTGTTGAGGGCGTATCCTAGTGGGCGCGTGGCTTTCTGTCAATCGGGAGGGTGCGTTGAAGAGTAGACAAGCCTCGCTCCGAACTCATGGATCGGGCCGGCGGCATGTTACTGGGGATGGAGCGGCACGGTTAGGAGGCGTCGGGAGAGGCGGTCTGCTCGTCATCTATCCCGGCCAGTGGCAACCAGCGTGCGAGGATCTTCCGCAAGTCGGCGGGGAGGATCGGTTTGCTGATGAAATCGTCCATCCCGGCCTTGAGGCAGGCATCGCGATCGCCTTGCATCGCATTAGCCGTCATGGCGATGACAGGAAGATGATGGTTTGGTTTCTCTTGCGAGCGAATGAGTCGCGTGGTTTCGAGTCCGTCTAACTCCGGCATCTGGCAATCCATAAAGACCAGCGGGTACTCGTGCCGGCAGACGGCGGCCAACGCCTCCATGCCGTTTCCAGCTAGATCCACACGATACCCCAACTTCTCCAGCATTTTCACCGCGACTTTTTGGTTCACCGGGTTGTCATCTACGACCAACACCCGTTGTGCGGTACGCGCGACTGTTTCGGTAATCGTGTGTCGCGTAATCAGCGGTGCGGTTTGTTCGTCGGTTTGTTCCCGGCTGAAGATCAAGCGGATGCAGTCGAGCAAATGCCGTTCGCGAATCGGCTTCGTGAGGTACGCGGCGGCGCCGGCTTCTTTGGCGGCCAGGCTGTCGCCCCGTTGGCCTGACGCGGTGAGCATGATCAGCTGTGTCTTCTGGAGCCCGGGGTCTTCCCGGATTAAGCGGCAGAGCTCGAGACCATTCATCTCCGGCATGTACATATCGATAATGGCGAGATCGAACGGCGAGCCTTCCTCGGCTGACTTCCGCAACATGGCCAATGCCGAGGGGCCGTCGACGGCGCTCTCATGATTCATGTTCCAGGCAGAGACGTGGTATTGGAGCAGGCTCCGATTGGTGGCGTTATCGTCGACCAGGAGGACCCGCAGCCCGCGGAGATCCTTGACGGGTGGCAATGGCGGGACTGCCGACGGCGCATCGCCCTGGGTGCCGAACCGTACGGTAAACCAAATGCAGGTCCCTTGGCCTGCGATGGACTGCAAGCCGATTTTTCCCCCCATCAATTCCACCAGCCGCTTGCAAATTGTGAGGCCGAGACCCGTTCCGCCGTACTTACGGGCTGTTGAGCTGTCGGCTTGTGTGAAGGCTTGGAACATTTTCGCTTGGGCCTCCGGGCTGAGGCCGATGCCGGTGTCGATCACTTCAAACCGGAGCGAGACCGCTTCCGAATTCTCATCCGTCTGCAAGACCTGAATGAGGACTTCCCCCTGCTCGGTAAATTTAATCGCATTGCCCACCAAGTTGGTGAGAATTTGACGGATGCGGCCAGGATCACCAACGACCGTGCGGGGAGTCTGGGCGTCGATCAGGCCGACCAATTCCAACTGCCGGCCCTGCGCGGTCGGAGCCAAAATGTCCAGCGTGTCTTCAATGGTGAGCCGCAAGTCGAAGGGGATTTGTTCGATAGTAAATTTCCCGGCCTCGATTTTGGAGAAGTCCAGAATGTCGTTGATGATGCGTAGCAGGGATTCGCTCGAATGCCGGAGCGTATGCAAATAATCCCGCTGTTCCGGTGTCAGATTGGTATCGAGCAGCAGAGTCGTCATGCCCAACACCCCGTTCATCGGGGTCCTGATTTCATGACTCATCGTGGCCAGGAACTCAGTCTTTGCCTGTCCGGCTCTGACGGCTTGATCGCGCGCTTGCAACAATTCGGCGTTCTTTACTTCGAGCTCCTGCGCGGCTCTTGACAGCTCGTCCTTGTGTCGCTTTCGTGCAGTGATGTCGACGATGGATGCTAATGCAAATGTTCCGTTCGGCGTATCGATCGGATTCAGTTCGAGTTCGAGAGGAAACTCCTGCCCGTTCTTCTGCAAGCCGAACAGTTCCTGTCCCGTCCCGATGGCACGTGAGGCGGGGGCGGAGAAGTACTTGTCACGATGCGACGGATAGTTGGGGCGATACCGCTCCGGAATCAGTATTTCGACCGGCTTGCCGAGCATCTCCATCCGGCTATACCCGAACATGGCTTCGACCTGCTTGTTGACGAGCGTGATCGTACCGAGTCGATCGATCATCAACATACCGTTCGGGGCGGATTCCACCACTTGCTGGAATTGCGCCTCGGCCTGTTTGCGTGACGAAATGTCGCGGATGATGCCGGTAAACTTTTTGGAGCCATCGATGTGGATTTCGCTCACGGCCAACTCAATGGGGAACGCCACGCCGTTATTCCGGCGTCCCAGCACTTCACGGCTGATGCCGACGACTTTTTTATGGCCGGATTCCAAATAATTGGTCAGATATTGATCGTGTTCAGCGTAATAGGGATCCGGCATCAGAAGTTTGACGCTTTGACCGAGGAGCCAATCCGGACTGTATCCGAACATCCGGCTGACCGCTGGGTTCACGGACTCGATGATCCCCCGTTCATTGATCACCACGATTCCGTCCACCGCCGTCTCTACGGTCGCCTTCCACTGGGTTTCGATCCGATACATCGCGGCTTCCCACTGCGTTAGATGGGAAGAGTCGAAATGCATAACGATGGCACGATGGCTTCCGTTACCTTGCACGGGGCTAGCCAGGAGGCGAAATTCACGGCGAAGAGCCGTGTCGGAGCTTTCGTAGTTGCTGGAGAAGCTGTGGAGGGTACCGTTCAGAACCTTCCGGATCCCTTGGGCTATGTGTATGGCGAGCGGATGGGGTCCTGCCGAATCGTAGATGCGGAGATAACTTCCACCCACGCCGGAATCGCTTTCGGCAAGGCCGTTGGCTGCGGCGATTTCTTCCCAGGGCTTGTTGGTGGCGAGAATTGTGCCATTGGCGTCAAGCACCGTGATGCCGGCTTGCACCAAGGGGAGGATGCCGAGAGTGCAGTGGCTATCCTGTGCTCCCTTGAGGGGGCGGCAATGGTCCGACATGAAGGATGTTCCTTCCCTAACCGGTCGTGCCGGTTGCCGTACGGTTGTTCCCGAGCCAGGTATCCAGTACAGTCTGGAGATCTTTCGGACGGATCGGTTTGGCCACGTAGTCATCCATCCCGGCGGCAAGGCAGCGTTCGCGGTCTCCTTGCATGGCATTGGCAGTCATGGCCACGATGGGGGTATGAGCGGATCGGCCTTCCATCTTGCGGATCAATGCGGTGGCTTCGAACCCATCGACTTCAGGCATTTGGCAATCCATGAAAATCAGGGGGTAGGGGGTGCGTTGATGGGCAGCCACCGCTTCCTGTCCATTGCTGGCCACGTCAACCCGATAACCCATTTTCTCCAGCATTTTGCAGGCCACCTTCTGGTTCACAGGATTGTCCTCGGCCAAGAGCAGGCGAAAAGATTCTGCCCCCTGGGATTCGTTCAGGGTATGGCGCGTGATCAACGGTGGATGGGTGTTGGAGCCTGAATCCGGCAGTTGGCCCGGAGCGTGAGTGCCTAACAAGTGACAGAGGCACTCGAGTAGCTGAGTTTGCCGGAGCGGTTTGGTGAGATAGGCGTCGATGCCAAGAGTCTGTGCGGTGGACCCGTCGCCTCGTCGCCCGACCGTGGTGAGAATCACCAGGCGCATGGCGGCTGTGAGCGGATTCTGCTTGAGTAGGCTGGCCGTTTCGAATCCGTCTATGTCTGGCAGATGTAACTCTATTAAGGCGAGGTCGATGGGCTTGTGACTGGCCACGGCCGCATGCGCCAGGTCCACAGCTTCCCGGCCGCATCGAGCAGTGACACACTCCACGCCTTTGGTCGCCAGGTCTTGCTGCAGAACCTTCAGGACGGTGTTGTTCGGATCGACGAGCAGGATGCGCTTCCCGCGGAGTTGCGCCCATGAGAGCCCGGATGGCGCGGCGACTAGAACCGTTTCGGGCAGTTGCGCCGTAAACCAGAAGGTGCTGCCTTCCCCCGGCCGACTCTCGATGCCGACTCGGCCTTTCATTTGGGCGATAAGCCGTTGACAAATGGCGAGCCCAAGGCCCGTTCCTCCGAAACGGCGAGTCGTCGAACTGTCGGCTTGAACGAAGGGCTGGAATAATTTCGTCTGGGCCTCGGGGGAGATGCCGATGCCCGTATCAGTGACGGTAAATCGCAGGAGATTTGGGTCGTCCTCTTTTTCTCGAGTGACTTGGACAAAGACTTCGCCGGAGGAGGTGAATTTAATGGCGTTGCTGACAAGGTTCACGAGGATTTGCCGTAACCGACCCGGATCTCCCATCACGCCGGTTGGAACGCTGGAATCGACCATGGCGATGAGTTCAAGGCCTTTGCTCTGCGCCTGTTCGGCCAGCAGGTCAACCGTGTCTTCGACGGCCAATCGAATATCGAAGGCTATATCTTCGAAAATGAGTTTGCCGGCTTCGATCTTTGAAAAGTCGAGAATGTCATTGACGATCGTCAGCAGGGCGTCGCTGGAGCGGCGGACGGTATCGGCAAAGTCGCGCTGTTCGGCGGTGAGTGCCGTGTCCAGGAGCATCCCCGTCATGCCGATGATCGCATTCATCGGCGTGCGGATTTCGTGACTCATGGTGGCGAGGAAATCGGATTTGGCCTGGGCAGCTTTCAGCGCGGCATCCCTCGCCTGAGCGAGCTCGGCATTTTTGCGCTCCAATTCCTGGGCGGCTTGCATGAGCGCCTCTTCCGCTTGTTTTCGCCCCGTAATGTCTTTTCCGATCGCGAGAAAGCCGGTCAAGACGCCGTCATTGTTTCTCAGTGCCGTAATGGTCACTAAGACAGTCAATCGACCGGCGTCCTTCCGCAAATAGGTCCATTCCTGTTCGTCGAACCCTCCTCTCCGAGCCTGCTGAGTCAAGGCCTCCAAGCCTCGGATGGAGGTGGCATGCCGTTCGCTCAACTCCTTAGCCTGTCGATCGATTTCTTCCGGCAGATGAAGGACGGTCAGCGCTTGTTGTCCGATCATTTCCTCGGCAGAGTAGCCCAGCATCTGCTCTGCGCCTGCATTGAATGTGGTGATCAGGCCGTCATGATCGGTTGCAATAATGGAGACCTTCGTGGCGCTGGCAAGAATAGTTTCCAATTGCAGGTTGGCGGCAACCAGGGCTCGCTCGAGGTCTTTGCGGACACGGATGTCGGTCAAGATGACTTGGATCGCCGGCCGTCCCTCGAAGCGAATGGCGGCGGCGGCCACTTCTACGTCGAGGACCGATCCGTCCAGTCCCACGAAGCGCTCCTCAGTCGAAGGAGATGTGCCGTTTATAGATCGTATCCGGGCGATTCTCTCTCGCGCGATCAGGCGTGAGTCGGGGTGGATGAAGTCCATGACCGGTTTTCCGAACAACTGCGAGGGGGCGATCGCACCAAAGAGCTTTACGCAGGCCTGATTGGCAAACACAATCTTGTCGTCACAGTTGACAAAAATGGCATGGGGAGACAATTCAACCAGGGCGCGATGTCGTAGCTCGCTGGAGCGCAGTTGAGTCTCCAGTTGCTTGGCCGCCGTGATGTCTTGAGCGATCCCGGCGATGCGATGGGTTTCCCCAACGGCGTTCTTGATCGCAAAGCTGCGATCCCGGATCCAGCGGACCTGCCCGCTTGGCGTGACGATCCGATACTCCTCATCGTAGGGCAGATCTGCCTGGCAGGCGGCCGCGACGGAGACTCGCGTCCGGTCTTCCGGATGGATGCGCTCGAGCCAGTACAGAGGATTCGAATAGACCAATTCTCTGGGACATTCCCAGATCGTTTCGAAGGCGGGACTAACATAGAGGACCTGGCTCTTGTCCGGCGTCGTGAGCCAAAACACGGCATCGATCGATTCGGCCAGTTGTCGGAAACGCTCCTCGCTCTCCCGGATGGTTTCCTCCATCCGTTTCCGCTCGGAGATGTCGCGGATCATGCCCGTATATTTCCTGGACGATCCGATACGCATTTCACTGACGGACACGTGAATGTCGATTATGCTGCCATCTTTTCGCACGGCGGGCACTTCGCGGCCGCTGCCGATGATGACTTGTTTTCCGGTGACCAGATAACTCGCAAGATAGTGCGGGTGGTTTTCACGGTAGGGGGAGGGCATGAGCATCGACACGTTTTGCCCGATGAGTTCATGAGCCTCATAGCCCAGTAGTTTTAAAAGCGCCGCATTGGTGCTCTCTATGCGCCCCCGTTCATCGATAACGATAATGCCCTCGATCGCGCTTTCGAAGATGGAGCGCATGCGCGTTTCGCTCTCGCGCCAGGCCGACTCGGCGCGTTTGTGCTCAGTGACATCCAGAACGCTTCCAGTCATGCGTGCGGGTGATCCATCGGGGGTACGATGGACGATGCCGCGGCAGTTGATGTTCCGAATCTCGCCGTTCGGGCGGATAATCCGGCAATCGATGTTATAGGGGAAATCATATTTGAGGGCTGCATCGACGGCTTGTTGCACGCGGTTCTGGTCGTCCGGGTGCAAGGCCGACAGGAAGGTGGCGTATGTCGGTGGAGTCAGGTGCGGATCACATCCGAAAATACGGTATTGCTCGTCCGACCACCGCTCATGGCCCGTGGCGATGTCCCACTCCCAGAAACCGAGATGAGCGAGCGCTTGCGCCTCATCAAGCGCCTGCTGCTTCGCCCGCAGGTCCTGTTGCGCACGAGCCTGTGCGTGTTCCAGTTCCTTCCGGTTGGAAATGTCGAGGTGGATACCGGTGGCTCGCAACGGCGCGCCGTTGGCATCACGCTCGACTACGCGTCCGCTGTCGAAGACCCAGCACCAGGTTCCGGACTTCATTCGGAGGCGATGCTCGCTGGAGTAGAGGGGCGTCTCTCCACGAAGGTGGGCTTCGACGGCTGCCATAACAGGACCTCTGTCGTCAGGATGGACGAGACGTTCCCAGGTTCGAAGGTGCGGTTCGATTTGGTCGAGATGGTATCCCAGCATGCTGGCCCAACGTTCGTTGAACGAGACGTGCCCGCTCGTGATGTCCCAGTCCCATGTGCCCACTTGTGCTCCCTGTACAACCAAATCCATCCGCTCTGCTTGCGCCTCGACTGCCTGTTCGTGAACGATCAGGAGACGTTCAAGTTCAGCGATGCGCGACTGCAAATGGGCGACAGGGAGTGTTTGACTGCTGGAATGCTGAGACGCGGGGGTGCTGGTAAAAGGAGCCAGGGCAATTTGCGCGCAGAGGGCGAGTGGTTTAAAGAGTTGGGCCGTACTCTCGGGAATCGGGTCTTTGCTGAACAGAATAATGGAGAACATCTGGCCATCCGGCAAGGGGGCTCCGAATCCCAGCACTGACCGGACGCCATACTTCTGAACAAAGGCCTCCTGTGCCGGCACGTATGGACTCCCCACTGCCTCAGGAACATGAAACACATTGAAGGTATGCTCGTGCGGGTCGACCAACAGACTCTGCGCAGGTTGTGTCGTATGAGGCAGTGCAATGCCCAATTGCGAGAACAACTGGCTGAACATCGGAAGTCGTTCAAGATCCTCCGGCTTGCTAAGCGGGATGACGCGGAAACGGCTCGAGAGCGCGGGATCGTTCCATCCCGGAATTATTCCCGCACTGGCCAGTAGGGTCAGGCACGTCGTGGAGGCCGTGCCGGGGCTGTTTCCGAGTTGTTGATCGGCAAGGGTTTGAAGATGCGGTGTCAGCAGGCTGTAGGGGGTTGTTTTAAAGAGTCGGACCAAGACGCACGCCGGCTCGCCGGTCTGAGGGCTGGTCAACGTGCGGTAGAGGTGGCGAACGAGACGGTCGGCGACCTCCTCCAGCGTTGCTGCGCCGATGCCAAGCCGGCGGAGTGCCGAGCCGCAGGTGGTCATATCCCGGAGCTGAAAAGAGCGCAGATGGTGCATAGTTCAGGTGTTCCCGCGGAGGCGAGAGAGTCTGTCGGTACTCTTTCGGCCACCGGAGGGAGGAACTTGAGTATGGCACCATTGCGCGCGGAGGCAGGCAACGGTCAGGGAATTGTCTTGAGATAAAAGGCAGCGGCTTGGGATCTCCTTGTGAGGTGAAGTTTCGAGTACACATTAGCTAAATAATTTTTGACGGTCTTGTCGCTCAGCCCGAGTTCAGCGGCAATCTCCTTGTTGGTCTTGCCCTGGGCGATCAACGGGAGCAGGCGTCGTTCCTGCGGTGAGAGGAGATGTCGGCCCCGTTCTGGTTCCCGATCGGCCACCTTGCGGAGATAGGCAAAGGTGTGACGGGTCACGCCGGGATCGAGATAGGCCTGCCCCTTGGTAATGCTGCGCATCGCGTGCATCAGGGTCTCGGATCCAGCATCTTGCAGGACATACCCGTGGGCGCCGGTGGAAATGGCTGAAAGCAGAATGCTGTCATTGAGCGTGTCGGCGAGGAACAGCAGCCGGGTTGCCGGAAGATGGGTGAGAATTTCCTTGGCCGTCTCGATACCCGTGCCGTCCTGCACGCGCAGATCGACGATGACGATATCGGGTCTGTGCTGAAGCAGCAAGGGAAGCGCCTCGCTTCGAGACAACGCTTCCCCGACGACGGTAAAGTCCGGCATGGAATTCAGGAGGGTTCGCATGCCGACACGGACCAGTTCCTGCGGGTTGATGATGAACACACGTGTTGAAGTGTTCGGTGATTCGTTCATGTTCGACTCTCAAATAATTGTGGATGGATGCCTTGTGTGTCCTGTGTGTGCCTGTGCCGATGAGTCGGGCCACCTTCGACGAGTGTTGCCAGGCGCATAACGATTGGTGTCCACCCTGCTTGGTGTAAGGGAAGAATGCGGCGGAACGGTTCTGCTGCGGCCCGGCCTCTCAAGGGCCCGGCCGCAGCAGGCGATGCGCACGTGAGGCGCGAGGGAATGTGAGTGCGGTTGCGCATGCCGCTCGTTTACGACACTCCTACCAGATGCGGAAGGTTATACCCCGGTGTGGCTGCCATCGGGCTCGTTGTGGCGATCCGGGCATCCACGCGTGACAGGGCAAGTACGATGTTCTTGCCTCCGAACCCGAAGCTATTGATCAAGGCTCGATCGACGTGGGCCGCACGCCCCACTCCTGAGACATAGTCCAGATCGCAGGTCGGATCCGGGGTCGTCAGGTTCAGCGTGGGTGGAATGAACTGGTGTTCCATGGCTTTTGCGGTGCCGATGAGTTGGAACGCGCCGCTCGCGGCGAAGGCATGGCCAAGCGCCGCCTTGAATGAGCTGACAGGGACTCGATACGCGTGGCTGCCCAAGACCTGCTTGACGGTCTGGGTTTCGAGCGCATCCAGTTCCATGGTGCCAAGCCCGCAGGCATTGACATAGTCGACCTCTTCCGGGAACCAATGGGCCGTTGAGAGGGCCAGGCGGGCCGCCCGTTGCTGTTCCTGCCCCGTGGTCGAGGCTTTCACCATCGAATGGGCGTCGCAGGTAAAGCCCCAGCCTTCAAGCTCCGCGTACATCCTGGCCCCGCGCGCGCGGGCATGCTCGTAGTCCTCCAGAATAAAGCACCCGGCTCCTTCCCCCAGCACCATGCCGCACCGTGTTTTGTCGAAGGGGCGGGGAAGATCACGAATGGCGCCGCGTTCATCAGGGGCCAGCGCGCGTCCGGCGTTCATGGCCGCATAGACGCTCGGGTGCAGCGGGGCTTCTGTCCCGCCTGCTACGACCAAGGTGGACTGGCCGGATTTGATCCATTCAAACGCGCGGCCGATGGCATTGGCTGTCGATGAGCACCCGATGGAGTAGGTTTCGCAAGGCCCATGGAGTCCCAGGACGATGGCGACCTCCGATGAAATTGCATTGGGGAAGGTCATGCCCATGGTGAAGGGGTTCACCCGCTCATAGGCATTCAGTTTGGCTGCATCATGAAATTCAAACGCTTCTTTCATGCCGCCGATGGACGTGCCGATGCTGATGCCGATCGCGCCGCGGTCTTCTTCTTCCAGATCGATGCCGGAGTCGCGGGCTGCCATCATGGCGGAGGCCACGGCAAACTGGGTTGCTCGTCCCATCCGTCGGGCCTGCTTGCGATGCAGAAAGTCTTCGGGGTCGAAGTCCCGCACTTCTGCCGCGAGGCAGGCCTGAAACGGGGAGGTGTCGAAGGAGGTGATCGGTTGAACCGCGCTTTCGCCGCGGCTCAATAAATGCCAAAACAAGTCTACGGTACAACCCAGCGGGGAAATGACTCCCATTCCGGTGATGACGACTCGACGAGAGGTATGTGGTGTCATGATGCCCTCCTGTGCTCGTAAGAGCGTGAAAATGTGTGTCGTCAATGGGTATGCCATGCATGCATGTGTTCGCGGTGCGCCTCCGGCAAGGCAGCGTCGGGATAGAACGTCGCGTAAAAATCTTCATCCAGGTGATGGGTCTGGCAAGCCACAATCGACTTGCAGGCGTCGGCGTGTGCCGGGAAGCGGCCGTAGGTCCCGAGCACATATTCGGTGAAGGCGATCGTCGCTTCGACGGCCCGCTCCGAATGCTGGGGGACCTGCTCTCCCACCTTGGGGTTCACCCAGGGCTGTTCCTGCGGTTTCCTGAAGGTGCCCTCTGGCCCGAACTTGCTGGCAACCAGGCGGGTCACCGCCTCTTTCATCGATGGTACGAACGGCGGCGTGGGGCCTTCCCACACCTGAGGAATACCGACGGGATTCGCCCGTAGCGGCATGCCGGGCGGAACGACAAAGTGGAACCCGAGTCCGGGATAGATGTGCGGTTCCATGCCTAGGAGATGACGGCCGCTCCCCACGCTTTGGATCCCGCCGCCGAGTCCCAGCGCTTGCTGCATCAGGGAGATATGTTCGCAGATGATGCCTTGCTCTTGAATCGCGGTCTCGCAAATTGCGGCATCGAGCTCGCGCAGGCTGAACATCCGCCGCGCCTTCAGATCGTCGTGGAGATGTCCGCCCGCGCTCTTCCGAAAGGCATCAAGCCCGCAGCCGGCGTTGCCGTTGTCCGTGTCGACGATGAAGTACCCGGTCTCTTCGCTGAACATCATCAGGAGGAGATTCAGATACAGCAGCGCGATGTTGGTGACGGGCATGAATAGGGTGGTGCCGGGCCGGTTCGTATACCATTGGTTGAACGGCAGCATGAACGGGGCTTCCCGGGGGATCTCCAGGCGGGACGGCTGGAGTTGTACGATGTCCAGATCCCAAGGGTGATCGGGGCTGACAGCGTCGGCGACAAAGAAGACGCCGTCGTCGTTGGTATAAAACAGCTGGGTGGTTTGTGCGGAGCAGGGGCTGGGAACCGTGCGGCTGCTAAAGTTCATCAGCGCATTGCCCTGTCCCACGCTGTTGCCGGGGCTTCCGACAAACTGCATGTCGCCAAGATTGCGTCCCGATCGGCCGATGGCTGCATAGATGAGATAACGTTCCTCTTCCCGACTCAGCGGAACCGGTTCATGTTGGCTGGTGTATTGAAGCGGACCGCCGGGTAGGGTCATACCGCGGCCGAAGCGGCGCGTCTTACGTTGTTGCAGGAGGTCGAGCAGAGTAAATGTTGCGTTCATTGCTGCAGGATGTGCGGCAAGCTGCTTCATAGGGCCTCTCCTTCCGGTATCCCTAGGGCTATTTGGCCCTGGCCGGTTATGTGAATGGCGGTGGTATTGAGACGTCACGCTTCGCGCGACGTTGTGTGGGCAGACTTTACGAGAGGTGCGGTCTGGCGTCACCTACCCATCGGGGTAGGCGGGTGCTTCGGCCCCCGCCGGTCACCTGATGACGAACTGGGCGGAGCGCGGGTCGACATGCATGATGCGGGTTAGCCGGGGCTGTTGGAATGGGAAGGCGGACGATCGTCGCTGGGCGGTGTCGATGGAATAACTCGATGTTGTTCGCCGGTTTGCCAATAGGCAATGGCGCTCCATCGATTTTCAACCCCGATTTTTTGAAAGATGTTTTTCAGGTGAAACTTCACGGTATTTAAACTGACCTTGAGGATGACGGAAATTTCCCAATTCGTCTTGCCGGCCGCCACCCAGCGGAGAATTTCCTCTTCCCGTTTGCTGAGCAGCAGGGCGGGCTGGGCCGGCCGTTCGGGGTTCCAGGTGGAGTTGCAGCGCATGTAGCTTAAGTGAAAATGCGGGGTGAGAATGTCGAGGAGAAGGCGCAGTTTGCCTGCTTGTTTCGCGTCAAAATTGCTGAACGCAAAGTAGGAGCAGGCTCCATGGTCCCCGCGAACTCCGGCGGAAAGGCAGGTTTTGATGCCGAAATCGAGCTTGAGTGAGGTGATGTCCTTCGGCTCGTTGTTCAGGGGTTCGTCGGCGCTTGAGGTGACGGATTGGCCGGATGTGATCAATCGGTGTACGGCGGGGTCCGCCGCTAAACCCTGGCCCATGTAGAGCTGGCAGAACTCTCGAGGATAATTAGACCGTCCGAGAGACGGATCAAGGCCATGGAGGAGATCCACCGCGCCGCACCCGGAGAATTCGAAGGGAATAACCTCCTGCACGGCCGATACGAGTTGCCAGACTCCATCGCTCCGGTTGACGGAGCGGGCGTCATACATGATCTCACCGAGCCGCTGAAATTCCTTTGCGGAAAATGCCGGCTGACTCATGGCAAGTCCTTCCGGTGAAGACCTTCTGGTGCCGCGGGGACAACAGGGACCCAGGAGTGTTCAAAAGTTCGGCCGTGGTTCATGTTGAGGCAGCTGTATCATCGTGAGAACGGCTGATTGTACTGTGACCGAAGGAACGGTATCTAGGGTAGCCTGCACCTAGTATAGAGTGCTTAAGGTATGAACCGCAACGGGGAAGAGAGGGGGGCCAAACGGCAGATAGCTGATCAGAGGCGGCCCTGATGGCGGCTATCGGTGGACTTTCAAGGTTGGCCCTAAGGTCAGCCATTTGGTCGGGCCGAGGGCGGCCATGTGCGGAAGGTGAGCGATATACCACAACACGACGTCCTGCTCCTGGACGCCCTGATTGTCTTCGTCGTACCCCAGCTGGCCGCGAGCACCGAAGACCCAGGGAACGTCCTCATCCGGTTTCGCGCGCCGAATAGCGACATCATGATCGGCAAATGAATCCCGTTCGCCGTCGTCTTTAAGCGGGGCGTATCCGTCACCAGGAAGGACCCACACGCCATGCCCTGTCAACTGGTCGCGCACGAACCAGGTTCGATGGGTCGATGGGTGCTTCACGTCATTGCGTTCGTTCGTGTATTTGGTCCATCCTGGGCCCCAGCCCTTGTCAGGCGCTCCGTCGTCGCGCACGAAGACCTGGTCCATGCCGTTGCCGTTGATATCAAAGTCGAATCGCCAGTACGGATGGTGGACGTGGTCCGTGTTGCATGACAGTCCGCGGCTTTGCACCACTGGCCGCAGCTCGCCATCTTCAGAAAAATGCCAGGATTGGTAGATATGGTACTCACCGATCCTGGCGTAAATGCCAAGTTCCAGCCATTTGATGCCGTTCAGTGTGGAACTTTCAACGCAGACCTTGTTGTCGGCGCAGTTCACGATCGGAACCAGATCCTGCCAGCGCAGACGGTCTTGAAAAGGACCGCAGCGGCCGCTATCGGCGCGGGAACCGAACCAGGTAAAAGGATTCCACCAGACACGTTCCTTCACATATTTCACGCGCAAGACCGGCATGCTGGCCTTGCCAAGGACGAGCTCGCCGTCGTAGGTGACCTGACGAAGGGCCAGGCCGGTGTTATCTCGGACTTCGTAGTCGAAGCTCCAACGGCCCCAATTCACATGCTCCGAGGCTGACTGGGCAGAACCGGGGAGCGGCGCAGCCAGCGCGCAAAGCAGCAGGAAAGTTGTCATGACGACACGTTTCATCCGCGCTCCTTTCCTGCCTTACCGAGGGGGCTCATCGCCCGCGTCCAGCACGCGGTCGTCCGTGAGATCCACCTGCGCCCAGTACTTGGGGTCACCGCCCAACCCCTGAGAGAACGTGATCCATATCACTCGATGCCCATATCCCGGATCGTTCTTGATAAACCCGCGGTCCGGCTGCATCAGCAGCCCGTGACCTTGCAGATCTTGCACTTTTCCAGCCAGGCGTTGGTCGGCCCGGGCCAGCTCGATCCCGCGTTGAACATCCTGCGGGCCTTCGGGGGGCAGATACCCGTCGATCCGGTCTGCCTGCAACACCGCCGCATCCTTCAGGCGGACCTCGATGGCAACGTTGTTGCTGTAGCTGAAGTACGTGAGCTTCGTGAAGCGGGCCTCATTCTGGCAACAGCCGAATATTATTTTGCCTTGTGAAGATACTCGGTCCGCATCGATATAGGCCCAGCGAGCACCCAGGAGGGAAGTGACCCGGCGGTCGGCTTCTGCTGTCTTCCGCAGGGCCGCAATATCGGAGGCAGAGAGAACCGCCGTCTGATTGGGTGATCGGGTGACAGCAGCATCAACCACGCTCCCGGCCATCTTGGGTTTGATATGCCCGGGGGACTCGTCGGCGGTAAATTCCAGGAGATGCTTCGTGGGAACCAGCGCGGGAAGCGGTTTCTTCGGAATGGCGGTTTCCGGATCATTTGGCCCGAACGGTCCCCGCGAGGCCGCATCCAGACTACATCCGGCACTGAGGAGTAGCAGGACGACGCCGGCTGATTTCCACATGAGAAGTCGAGATGTCATAGAGCTATACCAGTGCCAATTTGCCAGCCACGCCGAGAGCCAAACGTGAGATCTGAGCTCCGGCCTTGATGACGGCGGCCCGCTTTTTTCGCGAGGCGGCATCGAGCACGGCCTTGTTCATCAAATCTTTGTAGGTATCGATTTCATCGGCGTCGAAGGGAACGATCCGGGCCACGGTTTGATTATTGAAGGTATTCGCCAGCTGCAGATACAGATTGGAAATCTCCGCCGCGTAGATGCCCCGTCGCAAGGGATCGTTCTTGTAGGTTTCGAACTTTTTCCTCAAGGCTGCCACTGCTTCCAGGAGGGCCGTCTGCCTGACTTTGGTATCGTCCTGCTGTCCGACACTGAACTCAGCCGTACCCAATTGATCGACCAGCACCTGCGCTTCCTCGCGGGCATGGTCCACGCGGTTCGCAAGTTCCTCGATGTCGTTGGTGGCGGATTCGGCTGTCTCCATCAGCTGTTTAATCAAACTGTCGTTGTCTTGGAGAAAGGTGACCACCCCCTCAATGCTGCGATTCATAGCCGCCTCCGTTACTGTCCGTCGTCTTTCTTCAATCGATCGAGGAGTTCCACCAGATCGGCGGTGTACCGCTGGGCACGATCCAAGCCCCCGATGCGCAGGATGCGCGCCCCGACGACTTCTTCCAGCGCGTCATTGACCGTTCGCGAGCGATTCAGGATTCCCATAATCTGCTCGGATCGGCCTGGAGCTTGGGCGAGAATCGCTGCGACGAATTCCGGATCTACCGAGGCCAGCGCTGATTGTTTGGCAAAGCGCTGCACCTCGGCATGGAGCGTGGCCGTGTGTTTCCAGGAGTCGTTGAGCGCATTGGCGGTGTCTCGCAGGCCGCAGAAATCTTCTTCAAACTGATTCCAGACCGCCTTCTCCAGTCCTTGCACATCCGCCATGTAGATGAGGCTGGTGAGATAGGCGGCCGCATATGCGGCGTCTCCCTTCCGGTTCGTCAGGTTCCGGAAGGAGGCCAGGGCGAAGCGATGCTTCGTTTCTTGCGTGTGAAGCGATTTGAAGCTTTCGTGCAACTCCGCTCGCGCCTTCTCGAGCAGTTTGATGCGCTCCTCAGTCTCCTTTTGAAACAGATCGATGTTGGTTTGCGCGGCATCGATCTTGGTCCCTTCCAATTGAATGAGATCGCGCACCGAACTGCTGTGGATGGAATGGCAGCCACTGGCGGCGAACAAGAAGACGGCGAAAGACAGCAGCGTCAGGCCTCGTCTGACCATGGCGGGCTCCTTCTTCTGAGCGGCCGTGAGGCGGATCATCGGCGCACCGTGCGCAACGCGTCGGCCAGCGACTGGGTGTCGTTCCGGCTCAGGGTGACGTCGATATCCAGGTATTGTTTGATCAGGCCATTGATTCGTCGAAGCGCCTCTACATTGGTCCGGTACTGGTCGAACGCGGTCAAATCGACCGATTGGGGCGCCTTCGCATCCGAATCGACACGCTGTTCTACTCGCGCAATCAGGTCAGGAATGTGCTGGATAAGGTTGGTCATGTCCCCTGAGCCCGCCGCAAACACCGGCTGTCCATTCTGTCCTTTGCGTTCCGGAAGGGACTTCAGGCGAATCGAATTGATCACAGCCATCACGTCGGAGCCCAAAAGCGCCGCATCATCCTCGGCGAGGGCGGCGTCCGGTACTTCGGCTTGTCGAGGATTCGTCGTCGCCCATTGCAGGGCCAGATCCAACTTCAGCCGGGTTTGAACGTAGCGGTACCACTGCAGATGGCGAGTCGTGATATTGCTCACCAGCTCACGGTACTGCCGCATGAGCTGCTCGTTTTCGGTGTAGGCCTGGTCTTTCGCCGCGAGGGCCTGTTTGACTTCAGGCGGTGTGGTGCAGGCGGCAAGAGCGAGACAGAGCAGCAAGCCGGTGATACGTAACATCCTCATTGGGATGCCTCCTGGTAAACGTCGTAAGCGATTCGACTCTCCTGAGAGGCAATCTACGTACCCAGGAAGAATCGAGCAGGCAGCGACAGAGTAGTCATGAAATGCCGGTCGTGCAAGGGGAAAATCGGCCTGCGTCAGATCGGTACATCTGTGGTCCGGCACATGAACCGTACCCATTCAGATACGGGTGTATCGAACCGCATACAGCTGACGGCCACAGTTGGCTAGGACGGCGTGAGGGCTTTTCGCAGAGCGGCCACCGTGGCCGCATCAAGGCCGGCCGACTTGAGTTGGTCGTCAGTAGCGGCGGCGACGTGCTGGAGGCTCCCAAACTGTTTGAGGAGACGCTTGCGGCGGATCTTGCCGATCCCGGCAACCTGATCCAGTTCGGAGGAGAGCAATGCTTTGCCGCGGAGGTTGCGGTGATAGGTGACGGCAAAGCGGTGGGCCTCGTCACGAATCCGTTGGACCAGGTGGGTGGCCGGTGAAGTGGGCCGGAGGATGATCGGATTTTTCCGGCCCGGCAGGAAAATGCGTTCTTCTTTTTCGCCGCGCGCTTTGGCCAGGCCCATGATCGGAATCTGATCCTGTCCGACCTGTTTCAGCCCTTCCAGTGCGGCGCTCAATTGGCCCAGGCCTCCATCGATCAAAATCAGATCGGGACGGGCGAGGTCTTCCGTCGCGCCATAGCGCCGCATCACGGCCTCCTGCATGCTCGCAAAATCGTTGGCGCCCTCCACCGTTTGGATGCGAAATTTGCGATAGTCCGATTTCTTGGCCTGTCCGTCTTCCCAGACGACCAGAGAGGCGACCGACTGATTGCCCAGGATGTTTGAAATGTCGAACCCTTCGATGCGGCGGGGGACGGTGTCGAGGCGAAGCAGGCGCTTCAATTCGGCGGTGGCCTGCCGATCCAGGGCTTCGTTGCGAAGATGATCGGCAATGGCGGCGGCGGCGTTTTCTTCTGCGAGCAGCACCAGTTGATGTTTGGTGCCCCGTTCCGGGGTCAGAATGCGCACGCCGTCTCCGCGTTTTTCGCTCAGCCATTGTTCGATCAGCGGGGCGTCGTCGAGATCGGTCGGTACCAGCAGTTCTTTCGGTGGTTGCCCTTCCTTGTTGTAGAACTGTTCGATCGCCGAACGGGTCAGTTCTTCATCACTGGAGTCGGCGGACTGAGGCCAGAAAAAGTCTTTTCGTCCGATCAGCAGGCCTCCACGCACGAACAGGAGTTGGAGGTCGGCTGCCGTGCCCTGTCGTGCCAGCCCGATCACATCCTGATCCGTCGTGCTGACCTGGGTGATCCGTTGTTTCTCCAGCGTGCGCTCGACGCTGAAGAGCCGATCCCGTAGCCGGGCTGCTTCTTCGAACTCTTCCCGTTCCGCCGCCGATTCCATGTCCTGCCGCAGGCTGTCCAGCAGTTCCCGATCGCGTCCTTCCAGAAACTGGCGTACCTGTTTGACGATCAGGTGATAGTCCTCCCGGGATTGGTTGCCGGTGCAGGGCGCCATGCACCGCTTGATTTCAAATTCGATGCAGGCCCGGTCGGCCCGGCCGTCGATGTCGATTTCGCATGTGGCCAGGGGAAATGCTTTGCGGATGACCTTGAGTGTCTCGCGAAGTGCGCCCGCCGGCGTGTAGGGACCGTAATAGAGCGCCCCATCCTTTTGTACGCGCCGGACGATGGAGAGGCGAGGGAAGTTTTCTTTGATCGGCAAGCGAAGATACGGGTACTGCTTGTCGTCGCGCAGGACGATATTGAAGCGCGGGCGATGGCGCTTGATCAGATTGCTTTCGAGGATCAGCGCTTCTAACTCGGAGCGGGTGACGATGGTTTCGAGGTCGGTGACTTCGCTGACCAGCAGGCTGGTCTTGGGCGTCTGGTCGCTGCCCTTCTGGAAATAGGAGCGTACTCGATCGGCCAGCACGGCGGCTTTGCCGACATAGAGAATCTCTCTCTTCGCGTTCCGAAAGAGATAGCAGCCGGGCTGTTCCGGCAGATGGTCGAGTTTAGATTGGAGCGTGTCGGTGGCCATACGTCATCCGTCAATCGTCAGAATAACAGGAACCGCAGTCGGTTATCTTCCCGTTTGACGGACGCGCGACAGTGATCGGCCGGCTTCTTTCAGCGCAGCGTGCGGATGAACGACGGACTCAGCGTGCCGCGGGCGACTTCTGCGACCGGCCCCTTCATGGTCAGGCTGAAATCTTGGGCCACCTCGATGTTGAGTGTGCCCCCCGGCATCTTGACCGTCACCGGACCCTTGACGAGCCCGAGCTTCACGGCCGCGCTGGCCGCGGCGCAGGAGGAAGATCCTGAGGCCTGGGTTTCGCCGGCGCCCCGCTCCCAGATCAGAATAAAGATTTCCTTCGGCCCGGTGGGCACGGCGAGCTGAACGTTGGTGCGTTTGGGAAACAGCGGATGATTCTCCAGGGCAGGACCCAGCGCAAGGAGATCATCCCTTGTCCATGCGTTCCCGGCTTCTTTGAAGACCACGCAATGGGGATTGCCGACACTGACGCCCGTGAATCGTAGCGACCGCCCCGCGGCCTCAATGGGAGCCTGGAGCAATTCTTCGACCGGCAGCGTGCAGGGAAGCGCTGCCGGTTGAAAGGTGGCCCGGCCCATCTCCACCGTAGCGGCGGCCGCATCACCGTGGCGGTCGACATGCAGGGTGATGGAGACGAGGCCGCCCTTCGTCTCTACTGTGAACGCGCGTTTTCTGGTCTTCCCGGTGGCATGCAGATAGCGGGCGAAGATGCGGAGTCCATTGCCGGATTTTTCCGCCTCGCTCCCGTCGGGGTTGTAGATGCGCAGACCGAAGTCGGCCTTTTTGGAAGGGACCAGTGCGAGGATCCCGTCGCTGCCGAGGCCCCAGTGGCGATCGCAGATGCCGCGGATTTTCCCTGGAGTGAGCTTGAAGGTCAGCTCCTTGGGGTCCATCACTACATAGTCGTTGCCGAGTCCATGCCCGCGGAAAAACCCGTTCTTCATCTGCGCTCATCCTTTCGTCGCTCGTTGTGCGTTGTCCGTGAAACGTGAAGCGAAGGAACAATACTTGGGCGGGTCCGAATTCGTCAATGGGCGCGCGTGAAACAATTGGTAGCCAATGGGGTGAGGCGTTTCCTCGCCTCCGAACGAGGTGTGACAGTTCAGGAGCGCTGAACCACGAGCCTCAGACCAGGGCCGTGCCGGGTCGACGTTCGATGAGTTCGACTTCATACCCGTCCGGCGCGTCGATGAAGATAAATCGACTGCCGGAGGATGTGCCGGTGGGACCGTCGGTGATGGCGACCCCTTTGGACTGCAAGCTCCGGATTGTTTCGTCGAGGCTCTCGACTTCGAAGGCAAGGTGAACCAGATCTTCCTGCACCCTGACCGGCCCGCTCGCGGGAAAGCTACAGAACTCAATGAGTTCTTCGCTATTGGGCACCTTCAGGAAAGCCAGATGTGACCCGCGTGGAGACACCTTGCGTTCCATCACCTCCAGTCCCAGCACGTCTCGGTAAAAACGGATCGTGTCATCCATGTTGCTGACGCGCATGCGGGTGTGCAGGAGCTTTGTGACTTTCATTGTGTCGGTCTTCCCTTATCGGCTGTTGAGAACCTTCTTAGTGAACGATGGGGTAAGCGACCTGTGATCTTATGGCGCCTTCGCCGGCCCGGACGTTTTGCGCAGGAGAATTTCGGCATAGCCGGGGATAAGAAAGTTCGGCATGGGACCGATTTCCTTGTACCCTTGCCTGCGGTAGAAGGCGCGGGCGCCGTCATTGAAGTCTGAGACGCAGGCAAACAGGTTCTTGGCTCGGGCGAACGTGAGCGATTCGACGTGGGACAGCAACCGGCCTCCCCAGCCCTGGCCGATCGCTGTCGGGGCGATGCCGAGTAATTCCAGGTAGTCGCCGAACAGAAACTTTCTCCGTACGATGGCAATCCCTAGCACGCGTCCTTCCACTTCCAGGACGAACGTGTCCCGCCCTGCTGGTAGCGGTGCAAAGATGCGCAGCCAGTCGGAAGCCGTAAACCCGAGCCGCTTCCAGGGGTCGGAACTGGTCAGGATCTCGATCACGGCGTCGCGATCGTCTGCTCGCATGTCGCGAATTATGGCTTGGGTGGAGCCGTCGATTGGTTGCATCGCAGGAGATCCGATACGGTCATGGCGGTCAGGCCTTTGTCGGCTAACAGGGTTCCGGCCAGAGCCTCGGTGACTTCGCGGGTATGTTTTCCCTTTCCGTTCGCATGCAATACGATGACGCTGCCCGGCTTGAGTCGTTTCTGAACCCGGGTCAGGATCGCTTCGGCACTCAGCGTGGGGTCGGGGTCGCCGGACTCGATATTCCACAAGATGAAGCGCAGGCCGAGAGCCTTCACGGCTTCAACCGTCTCGTCGTTGTATTCACCGTAGGGCGGCCGAAACAGGTTTGCCGGACGACCATACTTGGCCTTGAGGAATCGCACCGGCGCCATGATTTCCTGCTGCTGCTCTTCGACGTCATGCATCGGAAGGTGCGCATGCACATCACCGTGAGTGCCGATCTCGAAAAAGGGCACAGCCAAAAGTTGTTTGACCTCGGCCTCATGCTTGGTCATCCAGCGGCCGGACATGAAGAAGGTGGCCGGCACTTTGTGCTCGATGAGGAACTCGACCAATTCGCGATCGAATCCCGAGGCCGTACGTACCGGACACAGATCATAGGTCAAGGCCACCGCGGGACAGGACGCAGGTCCGGCTTTGATGACCTGTGCCTCAGCCCGGGGAGCCGGACACGCAAGGGCCAGTCCGCAAATGAGAGAAACTCCAATCCACCTCGTCCAACGCATGGCGCAGTATACCCGATGGCCGGGCTCTGCGATAGTTGACGCTCCATTAGGGTGGCTGTTACCGTGAAACCATGCAGGGACCAGACTGGAAAATCGGGCGCATGTTCGGGATTCCTATCCACGTGCATGCCTCGTGGCTATTGGTGTTTTTCTTTATGACCTGGTCGCTGGCGACCGGCTATCTACCGGACATGCTGCCTGGCTTATCGGAGCCCCGATATTGGGCGATGGGCGGAGTCGCGGCGCTGTTGTTATTTGCATCCGTGTTGCTGCACGAGCTCGGCCATTCGTTGGTGGCGCTACGCTACCGCATTCCGATCGGGCAGATCACGTTGTTTATCTTCGGCGGGGTCGCCCAGATGCGAAAAGAACCACCGCATCCCCGGGCTGAATTTCTGATCGCAATTGCCGGCCCGATTGTGAGTTTTCTCCTGGCAGGCATCTGTCTCGCGCTGGTGACGGTTTTGGAAGCGTTCCCGGCCGGGTCATCGCTACAGGGATTGGTGGCCCTGGGCACGTTGTTGGGCATGGTCAATACGCAGTTGGGTCTCTTCAATCTGCTGCCGGGGTTTCCGCTGGATGGTGGTCGCGCGTTGAGGGCCGGGCTGTGGGCTTGGAGCAAAGACTATTACCGGGCGACGAGCCAAGCGGCTTTGGTCGGATTGCTGTTTGGAATCAGTTTCGGGCTGTTCGGTGCGCTGCTCCTCTTCGGGGCTCTGTCCGGCACGGCGTCGAGCGCCCTGGCGAGCAGCGGCGGCTGGATCGTGCTGCTCGGCGCCTTTCTGTTTACGGCTGCTCGTGGAAGCAGGAAGCAGGCCGCCATCCGTGCCTCGTTGGCGTCGGTACCGGTTCATGAGCTCATGGTGGGTCATGTGGTGACCCTGTCTCCTGAACTCACGCTGGAGGAGGCCGTGAACCAGTTCTTTCTTCCTTATGGCTACGGAGGCTTTCCGGTGGTGCAGGATGGCCGCTTGCTGGGTTTCGTGGCGGTGCGTGATGTCCAGTCGGTCAAGAATTCCCTCTGGGCCTTTCGCCGCGTGGCCGATATTATGCAGCCCTCCAGTGACGAGATGGTCGTGGCGCCGGATCTTTCCGCAATGCAGGCGCTCGAGCAGATGATGGCAGTCGGGGCTGAACGACTGGTCGTGGTTCAGGACGGCCGGCTGCTGGGATTGTTGACCCGCGCGTCCATCGGGCATTTCATCGAGCAACGCCATCCTTCAGGCATGAACACGTCTTCGTAACCGGTACGCTCTCCGCCGCGTTACGTCTCGCCGCTACCATCAGCTCTCCATCACGAGATGTCGCTTCCCATGGTTATGGACAGGCCGTTGAATGCGACATGGAGAGCAGGGTCGAGCTAGATAGTCGTCTCGGCGTTGTTTAGCCGGGAAGCGTCGCCGAATCGTCAAGTATGGCGGGCCGCCGACATTGGCATTCGTAGGTGACCACGGCTCCCAGCAACACGAGCACGGAGGAGTAATACACCCAGAGCAAGAGCAGTACGACTTCCAGCAACGAACCATAGAGCTGCGTGTAGACGGCCGCATCCTCGAGATAGGTGACGAAGAACACCTTGGCGGAGACCCAGAGGAGGCTGAATACGGCCCCACCGATCGTCGCCTCCCGCCAGTTCGGCCGCTGGTGAGGCAGGAACCGGTACAGGCAGGTGACGGAGGCGAAGGCGAGTAGAAAGGGAAGGGAGTAGGTGAGCAGGAAATCATGGGCCGCAATGGCGACCAGATTCAGCCCGAACAGGCTGGGCGCATAGGCGGTCAGTAATTCGATGGCCTGGGTGGCAACGAATGAGATAAGGGTCAGAAATCCCAACATCCAGATCAGCGCCACCGCGACCAGGGTCGAAATCAGCGGATGCCGCTTCGCTGCCGTGCCGAACACGGTGTTCATGGCGTAGTCCAGCTCATAGAAGACCAGCGCGCTGAACCAACCGAAGGCTAGAAATACTGCCCACCGTACCTCTTCCTGTTCGGCGACCCGACGAATATCTCTGGCCAGGCGCTCGCCCATGCTCGGAAGAAAGCCTTTCAGAAAGCCCAGCAGGAATTGATACCCGATGACATCCTGGCTGACGATGAAGCTAATGCCGTAAAGCAGGAGAAAGACCATCGGGAAGAGCGAGAGGAGCGAAAAGAAGGCCAGCGAAGCGGCCAGACTGGGACAGCCGCGCCGTCGAAAAGTGTCGAATACATTGGAGAGAAAAGGCAATTCTGTCATGCAAGCCTGCGTGGTTCAGTGCGGGTGCGGCGCGATGAATACCACCGGATCGTTGCAGGATGCTGTGCAAAGAAAGTCGGTGCGTTAGGCGGCGATAGGCTACTTCAATAACGGCGCCGCCTGGGTGGCCAGCGACCAGAGGCTGTTCGGGAACAGCCCGAGGAATACGACGCCTGCGAGGGCGCATGCAAGGACGAAGGACAGCGCGGGAGAGGTTTCCAGCCGTGATTGAGAGGCGGCGGATCCTTCCGATTCGCGCATATACATGACCATCACGATCCGCAGGTAGTAGAAGGCGGAAATGGCCGCGAAGATGACGGCCACAACTGCCAGCCAGGTCATGCCGCCGTTCACGGCGGCCATGAAAATGTAAAACTTGCCGATGAAGCCTGCGGTCGGGGGAATGCCGGCCAGCGACACCAGAAACACCAGCATGAAAAAGGCCGCCAGCGGCTCTCGTTTGGCCAGTCCGGCGTAGTCTTCGATGTTTTCGCTCTCCTGCCCCTCTTTGCGTAACATCCCGACCAGCGCGAATGCCCCGAGCGTCATGAAGGAATAGATGGCGATATAGAGCAACACGCTTGCGAAGCCGCCGGAAGCTCCCTCGCCACTGTGCCCGCCTGCCACGACGACGCCGATGAGCGCATATCCTGCATGGGCGATGCTGGAGTAGGCCAGCATACGCTTGATGTTGGTCTGCACAATCGCGACGAGATTCCCCAGCGCGAGAGTGGCCAGGCAGATGATGGTAAAGAGAATCGACCAGTCTGCGCTTGCTCCGCCCAGCCCTTCCACAAAGACCCGGAGAAAGGCGCCGAAGCTGGCGGCTTTGGAGGCCACGGCCATGAAGGCAGTAACGGAGGTCGGCGCGCCCTGGTAGACGTCCGGTGTCCACATATGAAACGGCACGACAGCCAACTTGAACCCGAACCCGACGGCCAACAGCACCAATGCCAGGGACAACAGCGGGTTTGAGGTGCCCTGTGTCGCGATCGCGTCCGCGATGACGGAGAGGCGCGTGCTTCCGGCCAAACCGAACAGCAGGGAAATGCCGTACAACAACACGCCGGACGAGAACGCACCCAGCACAAAGTATTTGGCGGAGGCTTCGAGCGAGCGGGCTTCCGTCCTCTTCAATCCGGCCATGACATAGAGCGAAAGAGACATGAGCTCGGTGCCAAGGTAGATGGTGAGCAAATCGGCGCCGGACACCATCACCATCATCCCGGCCAGCGCCAGCAGAATGAAGCCATAGTATTCTCCGATGCTCAATCGCTCGGCTTTGAGATACGCCAGGGAAAGCAGGACCGTAAGGCCGGTGACGATATACAGCAGGAGTTTCCAGAATGCGCCGTAGGAGTCGATGACAACGAGGTTACTGAATGCGTACGTGCGACCAGTCAGGTGAGCCGAAGTCAGGCCCATACACATGGCCAGGGCGCCCAAGGTCAACCAGGCAAGGACGTCCTTTTTCTCGGCTGCAAGGATAGGGTCCAAGACCAGGATGAGGCAGGCCGTGCCGATGACGATGAGTTCCGGAAGAATGGCCAGGAGATCTTGAAGTGGGAAGGTCATCGTGCCGCTGCCTGTTCAGATGATGAAGGGGACACAACCGTCGCGATCGTGCCTGCCGGTTTCGTAAGTGCGGCCTGCTGAGGTGCAACGGCAAAGGCGGGAGCCTTCTGTGCATTCAGGAGATTCGTCACACTGGCATGCATGCGCGTCAACAGCGGGTTCGGGAAAATTCCCAGTACGAACACCAGGACAATCAAGGGCACCAGCGTGGCCGTCTCTCTGGCGTTGAGGTCCAGGAGGTGGGCACGATGCGCGGGTGCAGGGGTGCCGAAGACGACCCGTTGCATGAGCCAGAGGATATAGGCGGCGGCCAGGATCACTCCCAGCGCGGCCAACGCCGTGGCAAACTGACTCCACACAAAGGTGCCGGCCAATACGAGGAACTCACCGACGAAACTGTTCGTGCCTGGCAGCCCCAGCGACGACAAGGCGAAAATCATCAGGAAGATGGCGTAGCGAGGCATGGGGCCGGCCAACCCGGTATTATCGAGAATCTCCCGGCTGTGGGTCCGCTCATACACGATTCCCACACAGAGGAAGAGTCCGCCGGTTGTGATTCCGTGATTGACCATCTGCATCACGGCCCCTTCAATACCCTGAATGTTCAGCACGAAAATCCCCAACGTCACGAAACCCATGTGGCTGACGCTGGAGTAGGCAATCAGTTTCTTGATGTCGGTCTGGGCCAATGCCATATAGGCGCCGTAAATGATGGCGATGATCGAAAGCGCGATCATTGGCTTAGTGAACGTCATGGTGGCGTCCGGCAGCATCGGCAGGGTGAAGCGCAGGAATCCATACGTGCCCATTTTCAACAGGACGCTGGCGAGAATCACGCTGCCTGCCGTCGGCGCTTCCACGTGGGCGTCCGGCAACCAGGTATGAAACGGGAACATCGGCACCTTCACCGCGAAGGCGGCGAAGAAGGCCAGGAAGAGCCACATCTGGAGTGAGCCGCCGTAAGTCCCGCGGCTCAGTTCGAGAATGTCGAAGGTATGTCCGCCCTGGAAGTACAGGGCGAGGATGGCAACCAGCAGCAGCACGCTCCCGGCCAACGTGTAGAGAAAAAATTTGATCGCCGCATAAAGGCGATTCGGACCGCCCCAGACGCCGATCAGGAGATACATCGGGATCAGCATCGCCTCCCAGAAGACATAGAACAGCACGAAGTCCAGGGCGACAAAGACGCCCAACATCGCCGTTTCCATGACGAGGAGCATCGACATGAACAGGGGCACGCGCTTCTCGATCGCGGTCCAGGACACGGTGACACAAAACGGCATCAGGAACGTCGTCATCAGGACCAGGGGGAAACTGATGCCGTCCATACCGAGGCTGTAATTTACCGGCGGGGAACTGATCCAGGAGGCCCGTTCCACAAACTGCATCGTGGCGGTCGATGGGTCGAACAGCCACCAGAGTGGCAGAGAAAGGACGAAATTCCCCAGCGTGAAGCCGAGTGCCACCCAGCGAGAGGACTCGGCTTTGACCAGGAAGCAGAGCACGGCTCCGATCAACGGGAAAAAGACAATCAGGGTCAACCAGGGAAACGACGTCACGAAATTCTACTCCACCGGTAACACGTGAAACGTGAAATGCGAACGGTCTTGTCGGTTGTTCGGAAGTCCATCACCGCGTTCCATTACAACAGCAGGTACACCGTCAGGATGACCACGGCGCCCAGCGTCATGCCGAGCGCGTAATGTTGCGTCTGCCCGCTCTGCGTCAACCGAATAAACCAACCACCCCAGGCGATCGCGCGGGCGACTCCGTTGACGGCGCCGTCGATGATCGCGACATCGACATGTTTCCACAGCCCTTGTGCGGCCGACAGTGTCGGACGGACAAGGGAGCGGTCATAGGCTTCATCCACATACCACTTATGCAGGGACAACTCGTAGGCCGCGCGCCACTGTTGCGCGAGACGATCAGGCAGGCCGGGGTTCAGCACATAGAAGTAGTAAGCCGCACCGATTCCAGTCAGGCCCATCAACGTGGCCAGCGCCATGATGCCATACGCGGCCGTTCCTTCATGATGCCCGGCCCCCCCGTCGCCGTGGAAGACCGGCTCTAGAAACGCCGGTATGCCGAGGTAGCCGGCAACGATACTCAGGACGGCCAGCACCATCAATGGTGCGGTCATGGTGGTCGAGGGTTCGTGCACATGCCCCGCGTGATGCGGATCGACGCGGGATTTGCCCCAAAACGTCACGAACACGAGCCGGAAGCTATAAAAAGCGGTCAATCCAGCCGTCACCAGTCCGCAGATCGTCAGGACCTGACCCAGCGGCCCGGCCGACCAGGAGGAGACGAGCAGGTCATCTTTGCTGAAGAAACCCGCCGTGAGCGGGAACCCGGCCAGCGCCAGTGAACCGATCAGGAAGGTCCAATAGGTAACAGGCAGTTTGTCTTTCAGCCCGCCCATGTGACGCATGTCTTGTTCGTGGTGCAAGGCAATGATGACCGAGCCGCAGCCCAGGAACAGGAGTGCCTTGAACGCGCCGTGCGTGAGGAGGTGGTACATGCCGGCGCTGTAGGCCCCCAAACCGCAGGCCATCACCATGTAGCCGAGCTGGCTCATCGTCGAATAGGCCACCACGCGTTTGATGTCGGTCTGGGTCAGGGCGATGGTGGCGCCCAGCATCATGGTGAGCCCGCCGACGAGCGCCACGACCGTCATGGCCGTAGGAGACAGGTTATAGAGCGGCGAGAGACGCGCGACCATGAACACACCCGCGGTGACCATGGTGGCGGCGTGGATCAGCGCCGAGATCGGCGTCGGCCCTTCCATCGCGTCGGGAAGCCAGACATGCAGCGGGACCTGTGCGGACTTACCGACTGCCCCGGTAAAGAGCAGCAGGCAGATCATGGTCATGACCGAGACGTCCCAGGTGCCGCCGAACGGGCCGAGGAGATTCGTGGTCTTAGAGGCCAGGTCCTGCGCGTGCGCGAATACCGTGGCGTAGTCGAGTGAGCCAAAGGAGTACCAGACAAGGAACAATCCGAGGATGAAGCCGAAATCTCCGACGCGATTGACCAGGAACGCCTTCGTCGCGGCGGCACAGGCGCTCGCCCGGTCATACCAGTGCCCGATCAGCAGGTAGGAGCAGAGTCCCACCGCTTCCCAGAATACGAACAGTTGCAACAGGTTGTCCGCCATCACCAGCATGAGCATGGAGAAGGTGAACAATGCGATGTAGGCGAAGAAGCGGGCGTAACCAGGTTCGCCTTGCATATAGCCGATGGTGTAGATGTGCACCAGCGTACTGACGGTGGTGACCAGGATCAACATCACGGCGGTCAGACGATCGATGGAAATGCCGATATGAATGTCGAGGTTGCCAGACGTGAGCCAAGTATAGAGAGGCACGTTGATGGCCTGGCCGGTGGCGACGTCATGCAACGCCAGCAGCGAAAGCAGGAACGAGCCCACCATGGCCGGAACGGCCACCATGTGCGCCCGGTCTTTGATCCACTGTTCGCCGATGCCGACGATCAGAAAGGCGAACAACGGAAGGAATGGAATCAACGCATAGAGCATAGTCAGTTCAGTCGGACTATCGTTTCAACAGGTTGAGATCATCGATATAGATCGACGAGTTTGTCCGGTGTAAGGCGACAATGATGGCCAGACCCACGGCCACTTCCGCCGCCGCCACGGTCAAGGCGAAAAACACGAAGACCTGCCCCGCGACATTGTGAAAATACTCCGAAAAAGCCACGAAGTTGATGTTCGTGGCATTCAGCATCAGCTCGACCGACAGGAGAATCACAATGATGTTGCGCCGGATGAGCACGCCCACCACACCGGTGAGAAACACGAACCCGCTGAGAATCAAATAGTAGGATAAGGGTACGGCCATGGAATTACCGGTTATTGTTGAACGCTGTCGCCGATGTCTTTCTTTGCCAGGATGATGGCCCCGATCATCGCCACCAACAGGATCAAGGACGCGACCTCAAAGGGAAACAAATAGGTCGAGTACAAGGCTTCTCCAATCATCTCCGTGTTGCCGGGGCCCGCGACTGGATCCGCTGGAACGGCCGGGGCGGATGCCGCGGTCCGGGATTGAATGAGCAGCAGGATCACTTCAGTGCAGAGCACCACACCCAGCAGTCCTGCCACCGGGAGTTGGTTGTGATAGCGCTCTTCGGATTTGATGCTCAACATCATAACCACGAACAGATAGAGGACCAGAATCGCGCCGGCATACACGACAATTTGAACCGCAGCCAGGAACTCCGCGTGCAGGGTGACGTACAGCCCTGCCACGTGGAAAAACATGATCAGCAACGCCAAGGCGCTGTAGACGGGGTTTCGCAACGCGACCACCAGCACGGAGGTACCGGCGATCACCGCAGCAAAATAAAAGAAGAAAATGTGATCCATGCGTCCGTTATCTCGTCCGATCAGCTGAAAAGTCCTGCCCCCTGTTGCCCTGGCTTTCTGCCCGGTGGCAGCCTATTCCGCCTCATTCGTCTCGGTGTGGGGGGCCAGCACGGAGGACGAGGCGGGTGGCCTAGTTCTCCTTTTGCGGGAGATGCTTAAACGTGACATTGAAAAACGCCACGTTTGGATGCTGCAGCTCAAGACGCTTTTCCCTGACGGGATAGGAACGATCGCCGATGGCGAGCAGCTGTTGCTTGTTGAGATGGAGTTGGCGCTTATCGTAGACGGCCCATTCGAACTCGCGGGTCATGCCGAGGGCATCTACGGGACAGGCATCGACGCAGAGTCCGCAGAAGAGACAGCGCGTCATATCCATATAGTATTCTTTGGAGTACCGCTTGGTCGGTTCCCCGGGGACTTCGCCGCTGACCACCCGAATGACGCGCGAGGGACAGGCCGCTTCGCAGAGGTCGCACCCGACGCATTTTTCCGTCCCGTCGTCATACCGCAGCAAGGCCAGCATCCCGCGGTAATTGTCGGGCAGCAGGCGCTTTTCATGCGGATACTGCAAGGTGATCGGCTTGTAGTTGAGCAAATGCTTGAGCGTGGCCTTCATGCCCACAAGGAGCTCATAGAAGGTCAGCGTCTTCAGCCAATCGCCGAACGACGGTTTCCGCTTAGGTTGTGCCGGGATGGCGACGTTCATTACGCTCCGTTACCGCGGAAAGAAATAGGCGGCGATAGCCGTCAACACGATGTTTCCGAGGGCGATCGGCAACATCACCTTCCAGCCGAACCGCATCAACTGGTCATACCGCAGGCGCGGCAGGGTCGCCCGAAGCCAGAAGAACAGGAACAGGAAAAAGTAGACCTTCGCGGCAAACCAGACCACATTTTCGATCCAAGCCAGGGCGTCCAGGCCGAGATGCCCCAGGATGGTGCCGGGATATGGAGCGTTCCAACCGCCCAAAAACAGCGCTGCGGCGACGCAGGACACCAGGATCATGTTCGCGTATTCCGCAATGAAGAAGAAAGCGAAACGCATACCGCTGTATTCAGTGAAGAATCCGGCTACGAGTTCGCTCTCCGCTTCCGGCAGGTCGAACGGCACGCGGTTCGTTTCGGCGACCGCTGAAATGACGTAGACCACAAATGCGAAGATCTGCGGGAACGGCATGGCGATGACGAACCAGTTCCAGAACCCGCCGGCCTGTGCCTCCGTAATCTTCACCAGGCTGAGCGAGCCGGACAGGAGAATGACTCCGACGATCGCCAGGCCAACGCACAATTCGTAGCTGATGACCTGCGCGGCGGAGCGGAGTCCGCCGAGGAGGGAGTACTTGCTGTTCGAGGACCAGCCGCCGAGAATGATGCCGTACGCGCCGATGGAGGCAAATGCCAGGATGTACAGAATGCCGATGTTGATATCGCTGATCACGAACGGCTTGATCTGCATGCCGAACAGTTCGATGGTCATGCTCGGGCCGAAGGGAATGACCGCAAATCCGATCATGGCCGGCACCAGGGCCAGAATGGGCGCAAGGGTGAAGAGGAACTTGTTGGCGCCCGCCGGGATGATGTCTTCTTTAAAGAAAAGTTTCAATCCGTCGGCG